>Ga0185299_10000020_pt1 | contig 492608 bp, 446 predicted proteins | sample PaiPotPPA55metaG_FD_128002 | JGI IMG/M metagenome (GOLD analysis project Ga0185299, IMG submission 128002) | Iron sulfur acid spring bacterial and archeal communities from Banff, Canada, to study Microbial Dark Matter (Phase II) - Paint Pots PPA... ...
GGGCGCAAGCTCTCCAACTCGCGCTGGCAATCCGGGCACGCGGCGATGTGAGCTTCGGCCGCCGCAACCTCGCTCGTCGGCAGGACCTGCAGCGCGTAGGCGCACGTTACCTCGCTCTGCTCGCAGCGGCGCCTATGGAGCGTGCTCATGGCTTCCTCGCTTCAGCAGTCAGCGCGTGCCGCAGCTTGTGCAGTCCCGAACGAATGCGCGTCTTGATGGTGCCGAGCGGCTGATTCAGCCGTTCGGCGGCTTCGGCATGCGTAAGCCCGGCGAAGAACGTCGTTTCAATCGCCTGGCGCTCGTGCGGCGTGAGCGCCGCCAATGCCGCGCGCAGCGCCTCGCTCTGCTCGCGCAGTTCGAGCACGTCGCGCGGATCGTCCGCCACCTCGGTCAGCCACTGCACATCGCCGCCATGGCGGCGCTTCGTCCGGCTATCGAAGCGCAGGCGATCGATCGCCCGCGAGCGCGCCTGGTTCATAATCCAGCCGAGCACCGTGCCATTCACGGGATCGTAGCGCGATGCGCGCCGCCAGACGTCATGGAAGACGTCGATGGTGAGCTCTTCAGCGGTCTCCCGGTTGGTCGTGATACGCATGATCAGAGTGAAGACAATGCGATGCGCCATCTCGTAAAGCGCATGCAGCGCAAGCTGGTCGCCCGCGGCGATCGATTGGACGAGTATCGCCCAGTCCTGCTCCGGCACCGGAGCCTTGGACTTGGCGTACAGCACATCGCCCAGCGTTGCCGGTGTCTTTTGTCTAGGTCGCTTGGCCATCACATTCGTCATTGGCCGAGATTTTGCGAAATCTCCGTCAGCCAATCAAGATCGGCGGTGGATATACCCGCCTTTCCCTGGAGCCAAGGGTCCTGCGCTCGGCCGTGGCATACCCGGATTCGCTGCAGAATTTCAAGCAGCGAGCGCGGGCGAACCTGACCCTCAGAATCATCGAGCAAAAACCCATTGGGTCAGAGTTACCCAATCCGGACGGACCAACCAACGCGCGAGAGATTTGCTCCTTATTTCTTGCAGATGCAGCGAAAGGAAGTCGATGCCCCAACCGCCCGTTGAGGCCGCAGCGGTTCGGCCGGGATTCGCAACGAGTCTCCGGCGGTCCGGAGAGGGGTTATCGGCTCGTCTCGGTCAGCCGCGCGTCGGCGATCGGTAGGAGGCGGGCGAGGCGCGCCGCCCAGGCGGCTTGTCCAGCCTCGTCGCCGATCAAATCCTGGCGGATCTCGATCTCGACATGCGGCAGGACGCGGCCCTCGCCATGAATCAGCGCCGTATAGTCGCTCGTATCGCTGATCGCGTAGGGGGCGTTGTCGCCCACCGTCAGATCGCCCTCCGCCCGCAACAGCGCGAGCAGGATATCGGCGAGGCGGGTATCGCGATTGTAGAGAACCCCGATCTGGATGTTCCGGGTCTCGCCCTTGAACACCGGGGTGAAGCTGTGCATCGCGATCAGTATGGTGCGCCGCCCGACTGCGCTGCGGCAGTCGAGCAGTTCGGTAATGCGCTGATGATAGGGCAGGAAAATCTCGCGGCGGCGCGCCTCGCGCTCCGCCGGGGGAATGGACCGGTTGCCGGGGATCGCGGTCAGCTCGCTGATCTGCGGGATAGAGCTGGCCCAGCCCGGATGGCGGTTGCAATCGATGACGAGACGCGAATAGGCCTGCAGCACCGCGGCGGCGTCGAGCGCTTGCGCCAGCTGTTCGGTGACCCCGGCGATCCCGATGTCCCAGGCGATGTGGCGCTCGAGCTCGCGCTCCGGCAGGCCAAGGCTGCCGAGCCGCCGCGGGATCGCGCGCCCGGCATGGTCGGCGGTCAGAAAAAAGTCGGAATGCCCGTTTGGTCGAAACACGCGGACCGGCGCCGGATCGCCCTCACCGAGCAGACTCAGCGGATCATCGACCATCACGGGTTCCGGCGCTAGCTCTCGCGAATCCGGACCGCGTCGTCTTGTTGGCGAGGATGAAATGAGGCATCCTGCGGCTCCCCGGCTCCGGTCAATCCGGCGCTGGCGGCAAGGATCTAAACAAGGGGGATTTGCTATGAAGTCGCTAGCCTGCGCAACCGTATTGGCACTGGCCCTCGTCCCGAATTACAGTTTCGCCCAGGCGAAGGGGCCAGCTCTTAGTGACGACGAGCTGATCAAGTTATCGCTTTCCGCCGCCCCCGAGTCCATCAGCAAGGACGCTACGGTCGTCGCGATGGGAGCTGACGGCAAGATGCGGACCGTGCGGCAGGGAGCCGGACAATGGACCTGCATGCCGGGCCACGCCGACCCGGCCAACCCGGACCCGATGTGCGGCGACAAGAACGCGATGGCATGGGCGGCCGCCTGGATGGGTCACAAGCCACCGCCCGCCAACAAGGTCGGGTTCATGTACATGCTGCGAGGCGACGGCGGCGCCAGCAACACCGACCCGTATGCGACCAAGGAAGCGCCGGGCAACAACTGGATCAAAACCGGCTCGCACGTGATGATCGTCGGCTCCGGCGCCAAGATGCTGGACGGCTATCCGCGCGCCGCGCAGGCAGATGCGACAAAGCCTTATGTGATGTGGCCGGGAACGCCCTACGAGCATTTGATGCTGCCGGTCCGCTGAGCGGCGGGACGAGGCTTTCAAGGTTCTCGTCGGCCGCCTGCGCTACCCCGCCGCCATCAAGCCCGCACGCGGTCGAGCGCGGCGTCTTCGTGGCCACCCGCCGGAAGGTCGATCCGGAACCCGCCCGATTGGCGGCGCCACAGCGCGGCATAGGCGCCGCGCGCCGCGAGCAGGCTGTCATGGGTGCCCTCCTCGACGATGCGCCCGCGATCGAGCACGATCAGCCGGTCCATTCGGCAGATCGTCGACAGCCGGTGCGCGATCGCGATCACGGTGCGTCCTTCCATCAGCCCGGCCAGCTGTTCCTGGATCGCCGCCTCGACCTCGGAATCGAGCGCCGACGTTGCCTCGTCGAGCACCAGGATCGGTGCGTCCTTGAGGATCACGCGGGCCAGCGCGATGCGTTGGCGCTGGCCGCCCGATAGCTTGACGCCGCGTTCGCCGACCAGGGCGTCGAAGGCGGTCCGGCCGTGCCAGTCCTCGAGCCCCTCGATGAACTCGAGCGCGTGCGCCCGCCGTGCCGCGGCAACGATCGCCGTTTCGCTGGCGTCGGGCCGGCCATAGCGAATGTTGTCGCGGATCGAGCGGTGCAAGAGCGAGGTGTCCTGCGTCACCATGCCGATCTGGGCGCGCAGGCTTTCCTGCGTCAGCCCGGCGATGTCCTGGCCGTCGATCAGGATGCGGCCCTTCTCCGGCCGGTAGAACCCGAGCAGCAGGTGGACGAGGGTTGATTTGCCGGCACCGGAACGGCCGACGAGGCCGACCCGCTCGCCCGGGGCGACATCGAGATCGAGTTCGTGCAGCACACCACCCAGCCGCGGCGTGCGGCCATAATCGAAGCTGACCTTGTCGAAGCGGATCGCTCCGGCGATGCGCGGCAGCACGACCGCACCCGGCAGATCCGGCATCTGTCGCGGCACCGCGATCGAGCGCATGCCGTCCTGGACCTGGCCGATATCATCAAAGATGTTGGCGATGTACTGCGCGACAAAACCCGACATGTTGTTGATCTGCCAAGCCATCGGGATCGCCGTCGCGACCGCGCCGATGGCGATGTAGCCGCCCGTCCACAATAGGATCGCGAGCGCCCCGGTGCCGACCATCAACAACGCATTCATCACCGTCAGAGAGAGGCCCCACCAGGTCCCCAGCCGCTGTTGCGCGCGCCACGCCTCGGTATGCTCGTCGATGGCCTCGCGCACGAAGGCGTCCTCGTCGCGGGCCCGGGCGAACAGCTTGACCGTCAGGATATTGGTGTAGCTGTCGACGACCTTGCCGGTCAGGTTCGAGCGCATCTCCGACATGCGGCGCGAGCGCTCGCGCATCCGCGGCAGAAACGTCGTCAAGACCCCGCCATAGACCCCGAACCAAAGCAGGATCGGTACAGACAGCCGCCAATCGGCCGAGGCCAAGAGCGCGACCGCGCTGGTGCCGTAAACCACGATGTACCAGATGCCGAGAATTGATAGGACGGCGCTCTCGCGCAGCGCCGGCCCGGTTTGCATGACTCGCGCCGCAATGCGTCCCGCGAAGTCGTTCTGAAAGAACGTCCATCCCTGCCGGACCACGTGCCAGTGGCTCTGCCAACGCACCATGTTGGTCAGGCCGGGGATCAGCATCTGGTTGACGATGATGGCTTGCGCGAAATGCGCGGTCGGCCGCAGAACCAGGAGCAGCGCCGCCATCATCAGCAGCTGGAGTCCCGCGCGGTCCCATATCGTTCGCGGATCCTGCGCGGACACCAGCGAGACGACCCGGCCAATGCATACCGGGATCGCCGCGTCGGTGATCGCGACAAAAAAGGATGTCGTAAACACCGCCGCAATCGGGCCCGGGATCTGGCGCACGAAATGCCAGTAGAACCGCAGCACGGCATGCGGGTTGTTCAGCGTCGGCGGCGGCGCGTCGGGCAGCGGTCCGGTCGGTTCGAGCCGGCGTTCGAAAAACTTCAGCATCGCCCTGCTAAATGCCCGCCACAGCGCGGCGGGTCAACCGGCCCGGGCGCTGTTCAGCGATGCGCGGCGTTGTAGCGCTCCAAAAGCTCTGGGCCCGGGCACAGCTCGGCCTCGCCGAGCGCGTTGAGCGGCGTCTCGACCGTGCCGAGGAAGTCGTGCAGATCGCCGTGGTCGGGTTCGACATAGAGGAGCCCGGTGACGACTTCGCCGGCGGCGTGGCGCTGTTGCAGATAGGTCAAGGCCGAGACACGGTCGTGCGGGTCGTAGTCGAGCGCGAGCTTCCGGAGGCGCACGACCGAGCCGTCGTGCTGCACCACGGTTTCGACCGTGCCGGGCGCGTAATCGGCGGTGATCGCCTCGCGCTCGACCATAAAGTCGAGCTGGTTGACCGCCTCGTTATGAGCCCGCACGTAATCAAAGCTCTTGGTCGATTCGGGGTTGTTGTTGAAGGCGACGCAGGGCGAGACCACGTCGATAAAGGCCGCGCCCTTGTGCTCGATCGCCGCCTTGATCAGCGGCACCAGCTGCGCCTTGTCGCCCGAGAAGCTGCGTGCGACGAGCGAAGCGCCGAGTTGTAACGCGAGGCCCACCAGGTCGATTGGAGCGTCGGTGTTGACGGCGCCACGCCGCGCCTTGGAACCTTTGTCCGCGGTCGCCGAGAACTGGCCCTTGGTCAAGCCGTACACACCGTTGTTTTCGACGATGTAGACCATGTTGACGCCGCGGCGGATGCAATGCGCGAACTGGCCGAGCCCGATCGAGGCCGAATCGCCGTCCCCCGACACGCCGAGATACAACAGATCGTGATTTGCCAGATTGGCCCCGGTCAGCACCGACGGCATCCGGCCGTGCACGCTGTTGAAGCCGTGCGACTGGCCGAGGAAATAGGTCGGCGTCTTCGACGAACAGCCGATCCCCGACAATTTCGCGATGCGGTGCGGCGGCAGGGCCAGCTCGAAGCAGGCCTGGATGATCGCGGCGCTGATCGAATCATGGCCGCAGCCGGCGCATAGCGTCGAGACCGAGCCCTCATAGTCGCGATGGGTATAACCGAGCGCGTTGGTCGGCAGCTTCGGGTGATGGAGCTTTGGCTTGACGATGTACGTCATCAGGGCAGCGCCTTGCGCAGTGGGGCGAGCGTCACGACGGCAAGCATGTCGGCGATCGCCTTGACGATGAAGCGAGCGGTGATCGGGGTGCCGTCATAATGCAGGATAGGGACAAGCCGCGCCGGGTCGATTTCCAGCTCGGTCGTCAGCAGCGTCCGCATCTGCTTGTCGCGGTTCTGCTCGACGACAAAGACGCGCTCGTGATTGCTGATGAAATCGACGACATCGTCATGGAACGGGAAGGCCCGGAGACGCAGTGTATCGAGATGGATGCCGCGCGCTTCCAGCGCCTCGAGCGCTTCCTCCATCGCAGCCGAGCTCGATCCGAAATAGAGCGCGCCGAAACGGGTGGCCTCGCGCGCTTCCCGCTTCACCGGCCGCGGCACCAGCCGCTTGGCCGTCTCGAACTTGCGCAGCAGGCGCTGCATGTTGTCGACATAGGGCCGGCCCTCTTCGGTGTAGCGAGCCCATTCGTCCTTGGTCGTCCCGCGGGTGAAGAAGGCGCCCCGCGTCGGATGGGTGCCAGGCAGCGTGCGGTACGGGATGCCGTCGCCGTCGACGTCGAGATAGCGGCCGAACTCCTTGCCGGCTTCGAGGTCCTCGAAGGTCATCACCTTGCCGCGGTCGTAGCGCCGCGCTGGGTCCCATTTCAGCGGGGGCACCAGCCAGTCGTTCATGCCGATGTCGAGATCCATCATCACAAATACCGGTGTCTGCAGCCGGTCGGCGAGGTCGAGCGCGTCGGCGGCAAAGGTGAAGGCCTCATTCGGGTCCTGCGGAAACAGCAGCACATGCTTGGTGTCGCCGTGCGAGGCATAGGCGCAGGAGATGATGTCGGCCTGCTGGGTTCGGGTCGGCATTCCGGTCGACGGGCTGCCGCGCTGGATGTCGAAGATGACCGCTGGGATCTCGGCAAAATAGGCGAGGCCGATGAATTCCTGCATCAGCGAGATGCCGGGACCCGAGGTCGCGGTAAAGGCGCGTGCGCCGTTCCAGCCGGCGCCGATCACCATGCCGATCGAGGCCAGCTCGTCCTCGGCCTGGATGATCGCGTAGCGGTGTTTCTTGTTCTCCGCGTCGCGGCGCAGTCGGCTGCAATGCGCCGAAAATGCCTCGGCGAGCGAGGAGGACGGAGTGATGGGGTACCAAGCGCACACGGTGGCGCCGCCAAAGACCGCGCCGAGCGCCGCGGCGTCATTACCGCTGACGAAGATACGCTCGCCGACCTTGTCGCGGCGTTCGAGCCTGATCCCGATCGGGCAATCCAGCGCCTCTTTCGCCCAGTCGCGCCCGAGCTGAAGGGCATGCAGGTTGGGCTTGATCAGCGTGTCCTTGCCGCGGAACTGCTCTCCGATCAACTGCTCTATCGCCGGCACGTCCATGTCGAGCAGCGCCGACAGCACGCCGAGATAGATGATGTTTTTGAACAGCTGGCGTTGTCGCATGTCGCTGTAGGTGCGATTGCAGATCTCGGTTAACGGCGCGCCGATCACGTTGATATCGTCGCGAAACTTCGAGGCCGGCATCGGCTTTGTCGAATCATAGAACAGGTAGCCGCCGGGTTCGATCTCGGCGATGTCTTCGTCCCAGGTTTCCGGGTTCATCGCGACCATCATGTCGACGCCGCCGCGCCGGGCCAGATGGCCTTCCTCGCTGATTCTGACCTCAAACCAGGTCGGCAGCCCCTGAATGTTCGACGGAAAGATATTGCGCGAGCTTACCGGGATTCCCATCCGCAGGATCCCCTTGGCGAACAGCGCGTTGGCGCTCGCCGACCCGGAGCCGTTGACGTTGGCGAATTTGACGACGAAGTCGTTGACGGCGGTGATCGCCGGGATCTTGAGCTTTGTATCTGACGCCATTGATTAAGCGCCCTCTCTAAATCGTCATTCCCGCGGCGGCAGGAAACCAGGGACAGGGAAGAAGCGGTTGCCCTGGGTCCCCACTTTCGCGGAGACGACGGGGCGTCATCGCAGCGCGCGGCATGCGGGACCAGCCTGTGTCATGTCGAGAAGGAACTTGCTCATGTCCCATGCGCCGGTCGGACACCGCTCGGCGCACAGGCCACAATGCAGGCAGACATCCTCATCCTTGACCATGATCCGCCCGGTCTTCAGCGAATTGCCTATGTAGAGATCTTGACCGAGATTAGTTGCCGGAGCGCTAAGACGGCCGCGCAGTTCGTCCTCCGCGCCATCCTCGGTGAAGGTGATGCAGTCCATCGGGCAGATGTCGACGCAGGCGTCGCATTCAATGCACAGCGGACCGGTGAAGACGGTCTGGATGTCGCAATTGAGGCAGCGCTCGGCCTCGAGAAAGGCGAGTTTGTCGTCGTAGCCGAGCTCGACCTCGGTCTTGATATCGTGCAGCGCAACCTGAAGGTCGCGCAGCGGCACCCTGTAGCGCAGATCGTTCGAGATGTCGTTGTCGTAGCTCCACTCGTGGATGCCCATTTTCTGGCTGGCGAGCGTGACGCCGGGGGCCGGCCGCTCGCCCACATCCTCGCCGTGGCACAATTTGTCGATCGAGATCGCCGCGTCATGCCCGTGTGCGACGGCCCAGATGATGTTCTTGGGACCGAACGCCGCATCGCCGCCAAAGAACACATTCGGCAGACTCGATTGCATCGTTTTCGGATCGACCTTGGGCATGTCCCAGCGGTCGAACTCGATGCCGATGTCGCGCTCGATCCACGGAAAGGCATTCTCCTGGCCGATCGCCACGAGGACATCATCGCACGGAATTTGCACATGGGGCTCGCCGGTCGGCACGAGGTTGCGCCGACCCTTCTCGTCATATTCCGCCTTGACCTTCTCGAACAGGACGCCGGTCAGCGTGCCATCTTCATGAGTGAACTCGACGGGCACGAGAAAATTGAGGATCGGGATGCCCTCATGCTGCGCGTCCTCTTTCTCCCAGGCCGAAGCCTTCATCTCCTCGAAGCCCGATCGCACAACGACGGTGACTTCCTCGCCGCCGAGGCGGCGCGAGGAGCGGCAGCAATCCATCGCCGTATTGCCGCCGCCGAGCACGACAACGCGGCGGCCGATCTTGTCGACATGGCCGAACGAGACGCTCGATAGCCAGTCGATGCCGATATGGATATGCGCGGCAGCTTCCTTGCGCCCGGGGATCTCGATCTCGCGACCGCGCGGCGCACCGGAGCCGACAAATATCGCGTCCCAGCCCTCGGCGAGGAGCGCGCGCATGCTGCCCACGTAATGACCGAAGCGAGTTTCGACCCCCATGTCGAGGATCAGGTCGACCTCTTCGTCGGTAACGGTTTCAGGCAGGCGGAACCGCGGGATCTGGCTGCGCATCATGCCGCCGCCCTTCGCATCGCCGTCGAACATGACGCAGTGATAGCCCAAGGGCATCAGATCGCGCGCCACGGTCAGAGAGGCCGGGCCCGCGCCGATCAGGGCGATGCGCTTGCCGTTCTTTTCCTTCGGGATCGCCGGAAGATAATGGCTGATGTCCCCTTTGTTGTCGGCGGCGACGCGTTTCAGCCGGCAGATCGCGACCGGCTCTTTCTCGACCCGACCGCGGCGGCAGGCGGGCTCACATGGCCGGTCGCAAGTGCGCCCCAGAATGCCCGGAAATACATTCGAAAACCAGTTGACCGCCCAGGCGTCGCCAAAGCGACGGGCGGCGATCAGGCGGATGTATTCCGGCACCGGCGTATGCGACGGGCAAGCCCATTGGCAGTCGACAACCTTATGGAAATAGTCCGGATTGCTGATATCGGTGGGCTGCAATTACGCTTCTCCTGCCGGTCGGTGTCCGACCCGAACTCATCCGCGACGCGACCGGCTTGCCATTCCGAACCTTCCGGTCCGGTCTTCGCTTCGACACGCTCCGATGCAGCCGCGCCTTATACTCGCACTCGCCGCGGCCGTCATCCCTCGCTGTTGCCCCACGTCGCAGATCAGGCACGTCGCAGATCAGGATTGCGCCTGCGACACCTTGCCTCATCCGCGGCGGCGGCGCAACGGCGCGAACGGATAAGGCGCGGCAAAGCGCGCCTTGACTTTGATATGGGCGCGGCGCATTTGCTCGCCTAGAGCTTTTTTGGCTCTTGCCGCGGAGCGGAGCTGCGCCGGCCTTCCGAGCGAGGGTCGCATCAGCCGCAGCGAACCAGGCGGAAGCTGCTCCACGGTTGACTGACTTGCTCCGCAAACATGGCTGGTGCGCCCGTCCGATGGATCGGATGCGCGGTCGCTCGACCGGCCTGACACCCAGAAAGAACCGGTAACAGTGATCTCATTTGAAGACTTGGCTCTCGTCGAGCCGATTCGGCGTGCCCTCAAGGAAGAAAACTATAGCGTGCCGACGCCGATCCAGGCGCAGGCGATCCCGCAGCTCTTGGCCGGCCGCGACCTGCTCGGCATCGCCCAGACCGGCACCGGCAAGACCGCCGCCTTCGCGCTGCCGATCCTCCAGCGCCTCGCCGCGGAGCGGACCGCGACCCGGCGCAAAAGCGCGCGCGTCCTGGTGCTGACTCCGACCCGCGAGCTCGCCCTCCAGATCGCCGATAGCTTTCGCGCCTACGGCCGGTATCTCGGCTCGCGCACGACTGTCATCTTCGGCGGGGTCGGCCAGAACCCGCAGACCGCCGCGATGGCGCGCGGCGTCGACATCTTGGTCGCGACCCCCGGACGCCTGCTCGATCTGATCGCACAAGGGCACGTCGTCCTCGACGGCGTCGAGACCGTGGTGCTCGACGAGGCCGACCGCATGCTCGACATGGGCTTCATCCATGACGTGAAGAAGATCGTCGCGCTCGCGAAGGGCCGGCGCCAGACCCTGTTGTTTTCGGCGACGATGCCGCCCGACATCGCCCGCCTCGCCGCCGGCATTCTCACCGATCCCGTCCGGGTCGAGGCGACGCCGCCCGCCACGACCGTGGCGCTGGTCGAGCAGCGCGTCGTCTTTGTCGAACGCGGCGACAAGCGCGAGCTCCTGTGCGCGATGCTGAAAGATCCGGCACTCGCTCGAATCCTCGTCTTCACCCGGACCAAGCACCTGGCCAACCGGGTGGCCGAGCAACTCGGCCGCTCGGGCTTTGCCGCTGATGCGATCCACGGTAACAAATCGCAGAATGCCCGGCAGCGCGCGCTCGAAGCCTTTCGTGCGGGCAGGGTCCGCATCCTTGTCGCGACCGACATCGCCGCCCGCGGCATCGACATCGACGGAATAACCCATGTGGTGAATTACGAGCTGCCAAACGAGCCGGAGACCTATGTCCACCGCATCGGCCGCACGGCCCGCGCCGGCGCTGGAGGCGCGGCGATTTCGCTGTGCGACAGCGAGGAACGGGCCAATCTCAGGGATATCGAGCGGCTGATCGGCCGGAAGCTGCCGGTGCTCGACCGCCGCGATCTGCGCGCTGCCGCCGCGCCCCGGCGCGCGGCATAGCGCCAGCCGCCACCGCCCGCAAGTGTTAATGTTTTGGCAAATCTTGGGGGACATCGTGCACGCCTCAGCGACCACAGGAGGACTCAAATGTTTCTAACACTTACCAAGTTGTGGAAAGACGAGGATGGGGCGACTGCGATTGAGTACGGGCTGATCGCCGCCCTGATCGCTGTTGCGGCGATCAGCGCGTTCCAGTTGGTCGGGACCAATCTGACCTCGACGTTCAACAACGTCGCCTCGAAGCTGTAAACGGTCGGCGCCCTGGGGCGATCTTTATTGCCTCTTGGGGTCGACTGGCCAAAAAAGAACTTTACCTAACGGACGGAGCTTCACCGCTCCGTCCGTTTGTTTTTGCGTTCCAGCCCCGGCTGCTCTGGATGCGGTCTTCGACCGTGACGGCGGGCCCTCCCCGATCTTCTCGGCCAGTCCGCGCTCCACCGATCTGAGGGTTCAGAAGATTTGGTTGCGCAGCGCGGCATCGCCGTGCCATAGCCGGTCGAGATTGTCGAGGAGGATATCGAGGACGTTGTCCTCGTAGCGCCGCGTCTCGCCCGCGGTGTGCGGTGTGATTAGGGCGGTTTCGATGTCCCAGAGCGGCGAGGCCGGCGGCAACGGCTCCTCGACGGCGACGTCGGTCGCGGTGCCGGCGATCCGGCCCTCCGACAGGGCTTTTTCCAATGCCGCCTCATCGACGCAGCGGCCGCGCGCCACATTGATCAAGAACGCCGAACGCTTCATCTGGCCGAGCGCGACGGCATCGATCAGGTTTTCGGTTTCCTTGACCAAGGGGCAGGTCAGGGCGACGAAATCGGCCTCGGGCAGCAGCTCCTTCAACTCGATCATGGCATGCACCGCATCGGCCGCCCCGGCGCCGCTCGCGGGATCGCGGCGCAGCCCGATCACCCGCATGTCGAACGCCTTGGCGAGGCGTGCCAATCGCCCGCCGATGTCACCGAGACCGACGATCAGGAGCGTCTTGCCGCCGAGTTCGTCCTCCCGCGCGGACAAATCGCCGATCATGCCGCGCCAGACGCGCTTCTTCTGATTGTCGCGGGCCTCGGGCAGCCGCCGCGCCAGAGCCAGGATCAGCGCCATGGCATGCTGCGACACCGCCGCCGCGTTGACGCCGCGGGCGCTGGCGAGGCGGATGCCGCGCTCTCTCAGCGCCTCGCGCCCGAACTGGTCCGTGCCGGCTCCGATCGATTGGATGAAGCGCAGCTTGGTCGCGCGCTCGACCAGCGTGTCGCGCCATAATCCCGAGATCACCAGCACGTCGGCATCGGCGATGCGCCGATCGAGCTCCTCGGGGCTGCGAACCTCAAAGCTCGCGATGCCGGTATTGCGCCGAGCGAACCGCTCCTGCAGTCGATAGGCGACATGCGCGAAGCAGATCGATGTCTTGTCCCAGGATGGCAGCACGGTCGGGTCCCCCCTCTCGTTACGGTAGCCGGCGCAGCGGGCAAAACCGCGTGACGGCTGAGAAGTGCGTGAATACTCTACCCCGGTCACGGGAAACTGGGCCGCAAACTGAAGGCAGGGGGCCGATCATGCGGTTTCTGATCATCGGCGCCGGCGCGCTCGGCGGGTATTACGGCGGGATGCTGCTGAAGGGCGGCGCAGATGTCACCTTTCTGGTACGCCCGCGGCGGGCGTACCAACTCGCCGAACGCGGCCTCGTCATCAAACAACCCGACGGCGGCGAGTTCAGAACCCCGGTCAAAACTGTCCAGGCTGGCACGGTCGGCGGCCCGTATGATATCGTGCTGCTCGGCTGCAAGGCCTACGACCTCGACGGCGCGGTAAGCGATTTCGCTGCCGCCCTCGCGCCGGACGGCGCGGTATTGCCGGTGCTCAACGGGATCAACCACATCGATGTGTTGAGCGACCGGTTCGGCGCCGCGCGCGTGCTCGGCGGTATGGTCATTGTTGGGGCGGCGTTGACCCCGGAAGGCGACATTGTCCTCCTCGGACAAGGCACCGGACAAACGGTGTTCGGCGAGTTGACAGGTGAGCGCTCGGCACGATGCGAGGGAATACGCGCGGCTCTCGCCGCTGGCGGCGTGGAAAGCACGGTCAGCGAGAATATTGTGACGGAGATGTGGACGAAATTCGGCGGCATGGCGATCAACGTGGCGGTGGCGACGTTGACCCGTGCCCGTGCCGGCGAAGTCGCCGCTACGTCAGGGGGAGCGGCTTTTGTTGCTGCGGCGTTCGATGAGTGCGCGCGCGTGTGCGCCGCCGAAGGATATCCCGTTCCTAACTGGGGGCGGGAGTTTATCTTGGGGATGTGGTCGCAACCCGGCTCCGCCTACCGCCCGTCAACACTGTACGACATCGAGAACGGGCGCCCGACCGAAGGCGACCATATCATCGGCGATATGGTGCGCCGCGCTGACCGGCTTGGCGCGGAAGTCCCGATCCTGCGGGCGGCGATGTGCAATCTCCAGGTTTATGAGGCGCGCCGCGCCACGGAGATCAAGCCGGAGTGAGGTGCGCCACCTTGGGCATCACCTCTTTGGCCAGCAGCTCCATCGAATGGTGCCAGACCTTGGGGTTCTCGCTGTAGTCGAAGCAGAACAACAGGAGGTGGCCGAACCCGCCTACCTCGTCATACATCCGCTCGATCTTCTCGATGACGGTCTTGGGCGAACCGATCAGCCAATTGTGCGTGGCGCAATATTCCGGGGTGACGTCGCTGTCGGCGACTGCCTCGTCATGCTTCAGGAACTGGATCACCCCGACATTCGTCAGCAGCGGCAGAAAGTATTCGCGCATCATCCGGCCCATCTGCGCCCCGACCGACAGGTTCCAGGCTTCGCTGTCGCTGTCGGCGACAAAGATCTCGCGCACCAGCCGCCAATCGGCTCGGCTCGGGGTCCGCCCAGTGCGCCGCGCGCCTTCCTCGACCGAGGCCCAGTGGCTCGCGACATAGGTCGGGTTGAGGTTGAGGCTCATCGGTAGGAAGCCATGCTCGCCGGCCAGTTTCAAGGTGTCCGATCCCTTGCTGACGCCGGCGACGCCGATCGGCGGGTAGGGCTTTTGAAAGGGCTTGATATGCGGGCGCAGACTTTCCAGCATCAGCCCGGTCTTGGTCACATGCCAGTATTTGCCGGCATAGTCGAACGGCTCCTCGGCGGTCCACAATTTGAGGATGATATCGAGTGCCTCGCGCGTCATCTCGCGGTGCTGGCCCGCATTGCCATCGACATTGAACATCGCCCAGTCGCTCGGCAGCCCGCTCGCGGCGACGCCGAAATTGAGCCGGCCTTGCGCCATGTGGTCGAGCATCGCGACGCGATGGGCGAGCTCGGCCGGGTGGTGATAGGGCAACAGAAAGCCGCCCGGCGCGAGGCGGATCTGCTTTGTTTCCATCAGCGCCTGGGCAATCAACAGATCGGGCGCGGGGTGCGGCTCCCACGGCGCGGTGTGATGTTCGCCGATCCAGGCTTCCGAAAAGCCCAGCTCGTCGGCCCAGCGCAGCGTCTCAAGGTCCCAGCGATGGCCCTCGTAAAGGGCGCGCTCCGGCGGGTGCGAGGGCATCGTGAACAGGCCGTATTGCATCGCGCCGCGCTCCTCTTGCGGTGATCGAACCGCACTCTAGCCGAGTTGCGAAGAATGTGTAGCGGCTCGCGGAATCGGAGGGTTGCCCCGCCGCGATCAGCGGCGTATTTGTACCCGGCCCGCAAAAATCCGCGGCGCATTGTCGCGCCAAATCGCTCGGGAGGAAACAATGAAGCAGCAGCAGCTACGCTCGTCCCGGCGTCTCGTAAAAATGTGGCATCGTCGCGAAAAGGTGACGATCGATCGTGTCGTCGGCGCGCTCGGCGAGAAGAAGGGCGTCGCCCTGACAACTCATTCCGCCTTCACCGCCTCGGGGCTCGCGGTCGAGGAGCAAGTCCGCAAGGTATGCCGCCCCAGCCCATTTGGCCTCGCGATTTTCTAGCCCGCACCTTTCCAAACCCCTGCCCATCCAACAACGCGCCGCCGCCTCGGCGCCCAACCCTGATGCTGCGCCCGCAGCATTGACCGCAGTCAGGCCCGGCGCTAGGGCTCGCCGTTCGAAGCGGTCCAGTTGCGGACGCACCTGAGGGAAGGAACGGGGCGATGAAGCCGATCCGGCGTCCGGCCAATCCGTGCTTTTCATCCGGGCCTTGCGCCAAGCGGCCGGGCTGGTCGCCCGCCGTGCTCGCTGGCGCGCTGCTCGGCCGATCGCATCGCTCCGCCACCGGCCTGGCGCGGTTGGTCGAGGTCATCGAGCGCTCGCGCGCCATCTTGCAAATACCCGCCGATTATCGCCTCGGCATCGTCCCCGCCTCCGATACCGGCGCGGTCGAGATCGCGCTGTGGTCGCTCTTGGGCGCGCGCGGCGTCGATGTGCTCGCCTGGGAGAATTTTGGCGAGGGCTGGGTAACCGATGTGACCCGGCACTTGCAGCTGCGCGATGTCCGACTGTTGCAGGCACCCTATGGGCGACTGCCAGATCTCGCCGCTGTCGACCCCGAACGCGACACGGTGTTCGTGTGGAACGGCACGACTTCGGGCGTGCGCGTACCGAACGGCGATTGGATCGCCGGCGACCGGCACGGGTTAACGATCTGCGATGCAACCTCGGCGGCGTTCGCGATGCGGCTGCCGTGGGACAAGCTCGATGTCGTCACCTGGTCCTGGCAGAAGGCGCTGGGCGGCGAGGCGGCGCACGGCATGCTGGCGCTCGGCCCGCGCGCCGTCGAGCGGCTCGAAGGCTATACCCCGCCGTGGCCGCTGCCCAAGCTGTTTCGGCTGACCCAGAACGGTAAGCTGATCGAGGGGGTCTTTCGCGGCGAGACGATCAACACGCCTTCGATGCTATGCGTCGAGGACGCGCTCGACTCGCTGCGCTGGGCCGAACGGGTGGGCGGTCTCGACGCCCTCGTCGCCCGCGCCGAGGGCAACCTCGCTGCTGTCGCCCAATGGGTCGAGCATTCGTCCTGGGCGCGTTTTTTGGCCGAGGACCCCGCCACTCGGTCATGCACCTCGATCCAACTGTCGATCATCGACCCGTGGTTTGTCGGTCTCTCGCCCGACGCTCGCTTCAAGGCGGTGCGCTCGATGACGGCACGGCTCGAAGCCGAAGGCGCCGGCTACGATCTCGCCAGCCATCGCGCCTCGCCGCCCGGCATCCGGATCTGGGCCGGGGCAACGGTCGAACGCAGCGACGTCGAGGCGCTGCTGCCGTGGCTCGACTGGGCCTGGGACGAGGAGCGCGATGCCGCCAAAGCCGCATGACGAGAATTTCATGCCGAAAGTGTTGATCGCCGATGATTTGAGCCCGCGCGCCGTTGAAATATTTCGCGCGCGCGGGATCGCGGTCGATGTCGCGACCGGCCTCGGCGCGGCCGAGCTGCGGCGCCGCATTGGCTTGTATGACGGTCTGGCGGTGCGTTCGGCGACCAAGGTGACCGCCGATCTGATCTCCGCTGCCGACGCGCTCAGGGTGATCGGCCGGGCCGGGATCGGTGTCGACAATATCGATGTCGCCGCGGCGACCGAGCGCGGCATCGTCGTCATGAATACGCCCTACGGGAACGCGATCACCGCCGCCGAGCACACGATCGCGATGATGTTCGCCCTGGCGCGGCAGATCCCTGCCGCCGACCGCTCGACCCAAGCTGGTAAATGGCAGAAGTCGCGCTTTATGGGGGTCGAGCTGAGCGGCAAAACGCTTGGCATCATCGGCTGCGGCAATGTCGGCGCGATCGTCGCCGACCGGGCGCAGGGCCTCAAGATGAAGGCGATCGCCTATGACCCGTTCCTGTCGCCCGAGCGGGCGGTCGAGCTGGGCGTCGAGCCGGTATCGCTCGACGAGCTTTACGCCCGCGCCGATTTCGTCACGCTGCACACCCCGCTGACCGAGGCGACCCGGAACCTGATCGACCGGGACGCGCTCGCCCGGATGAAGCGCGGCGTGCGCATCATCAACTGCGCCCGCGGCGGGCTCATTGCCGAGACCGACCTCGCCGCCGCGCTCGACGCGGGCCAGGTCGCCGGCGCCGCGATCGATGTTTTCGTCGACGAGCCGGCGACCCAAAGCCCGCTGTTCGGTCGCGAAAATTTCGTCGCGACCCCGCATCTCGGCGCCGCGACGAGCGAGGCGCAAGAGAACGTCGCGCTACAGATTGCCGAGCAGATGGCCGATCTGTTGCTGACCGGCGCGATCGCCAACGCGGTCAACATGCCGTCGGTGACCGCCGAGGAGGCGGCCCGGCTGAAGCCCTACATGGTGCTCGCCGAGCAGCTCGGCAGCTTTGCCGGGCAATTGACCGAGACCGGCATCCGCGCCGTCGCGATCGAATATGAAGGCGCGATCGCCGATCTCAGCATCAAGCCGTTGACCGCGACCGCCTTGACCGGGCTTCTTGCGCCGCAACTTGCGTCGATCAACATGGTCAACGCACCGCTGATCTGCCGGCAACGCGACATCCGGATCAGCGAAACCAGGCGCGCCGAAGCCGGCGATTATCAGAATTTGATGCGGGTCACGATCACAACCGAGGCGCGCGAGCGCAGCATCGCAGGCACCGTTTTCGCCGGCGACAAGCCGCGCCTCGTCGACATCGAAGGCATTACCCTCGAAGCCGAGCTCGGCCATCACATGCTGTTCGTGCGGAATTACGACAAGCCCGGCTTTATCGGCGCGCTCGGCAACGCGCTCGCGGCGGCGGAGGTCAATATCGCGACGTTTCATCTCGGCCGAACCGCGCCCGGCGAGGACGCAATCGCGCTCGTCGAGGTCGACCAGAAGCTGACGCCGGCTCTGATTAATACAGTGCGCCGCCTGCCAAATGTGATCCAGGCCAAGGCGATGCGCTTCTAACCGTCTCTAAAATGCGAAACCCCGGCAGGGGGGTCTGGCCGGGGTTTCGAGCTCCGTCTGGGGAGACGGAACAGGCGTGCACCGTCGAGGTGGGGGAAACAGACGGTGAGCGACTATTCTGTATATCTTCGCGTTTCAGTGCAACGGGTATTTCTTGGTTAACTATCAAATAGAGGCGATCACCTCACGGCTGCCGCAAACTCAGCAACCTGGCAAAGAGCCAAGCCATTTCAGAGCGTTGCGCGTCGTTTCCGTTGGGACGGCGTCGTGCCGGCGCACACCGCGGTATGAGTGGCTCCAACCCTCCCGGTGTCCTCGGATACTCCAGCTGACGGTAGAACGCTACCAACGTTTTCGTCGTCTCCAAGCGACGGTCATGAATTAAAGAATAGTGACCCTACATGCCTGTCATCCCCGGCACTGCCAGGTGACACGACGCCATTGCCAGTTCGGTTGCAGGTCGTCTGCTCAGACCCGCCGTACCCCATAAAATTGCGGCCAGCCGTCGTGCACGTCCTCGAGGTAGGAATGGAATGCCATCGGCTGGTCATACATCCCGAGCGGCACATAGCCGGGGTTCTGCCAGAAATGCGCCTGCATATCGCGGCAAAGCTTCTGTTGGGCGGCGAGGTCGGGGGCCTCAAACCACGCATCGCGCAGCGTTTCCATCTCGGGGTCGGTCGGCCAGCCGAACCAGGCATTGGTGCCGGTGCCGCGGATCGCGATGTTGGGGCCGGGGGAGATGTTCCCGAACCCGCCGAGATACGTATAAAAGATGTTCCAGCCGCCGTGATCAGGCGGTTCCTTGACGGCGCGGCGCGACACCACCGCGCCCCATTCGAGCGCCTGCAGATCGACGTTCATGCCGATCTTTTGCAGCACGTCGCTGGCGACCGACGCCTCCGCCCAGATTGAGGGGATTGTGGTGGCGGCAAGGACCACGACCTTCTCGCCGTTGTATCCGGCAGCCGCGAGCTCCTGCTTGATCTTGACGTAGTCTTTGGGGCCGCGTGTGATCGCGACCCCGACGTCGTTGGCGAGCGGCGTGCTCGGCACGAAAAGGCCGACATCGGTCTTGATGAGGGCAGGCTCGGCGCCCGCGAAGGCGGTAATTACCTCCTTCTGGTCGATCGCCGACAAGACGGCGCGACGCACCGCCGGCTTGTCAAAGGGCGGGAACAGCTGGTTGAAGCGCAGACAGCCGATTTCGCCCGTCCGGTCCTTGACTGCGACGACGAGGTTCTTGTCGCGCCGCAGCTGCGGCACGAGGTCGATCGGCGGGTTTTCCCACCAGTCGACCTCGCCCTGCTGCAAGGCCGCGGCGGCGGTGCCAGGGTCGGGCACGAAGTTCCACACCACGCGGTCAACATAGACGATCTTGGGGCCGGCATTAAAGCTCGGCTTGCCGTCCTTGCGCGGCACGTAATCCGGGTTCTTCTCGAAGACGACGCGCTGGCCCGGTACGCGCTCGGCGGCGACGAATTTGAACGGGCCGCTGCCCATCGCCTCCTTGACCTGCTCCGTGGCTTCGGTCTGGGCCAGCCGCTCGGGCATGATCGCGCAATAAACCTGGGCCAGCGCGTAGGTCAGCAGTGGAAACGGCTTTTTGAGGCGGATGCGGATCGTTTTGTCGGACGGCGCGGCGATCTCGTCGGCGCGTGCGATGAGCGCGGTGCCCATCGGGTCACGCTGGCCAAAGCGCTTGATCGTGGCGACGCAGTCGCGCGCCAGGACCGGGCTGCCGTCGTGGAATTTGAGCCCGTCGCGCAAGGTAAGGGTCCATTCCTTTCCGTCGTCGGAGACGCTGTCGCCGGCGACCATCTGCGGCTTTACCGTGAACTCGGCGTCAAAGCCGTACAGCGTGTCGTAGACCGCCAGCGAGAAGTTGCGGGTGATGTCGGCGGTGGTCCACACCGGATCGAGCGAGGCGAGGTCGGCATGCGGCACGAAGGTGATCGTCCTCTGCCCCTCGGCCCGTACGATCGCCGGCGCGGCCAGCGCCGCGGCGCCGGCCAGGGCGGATTTGAGTACATCGCGTCGCTTCATGATCGATCTCCCGCTCGCTGTCGCTTCGACGGCGTTTGTCGCCACCGCCCGCGAGGCCTGTTTTAGCCGGCAAAGACCCGACTGTGTGATGGCTTTTTTTCCTGCCGCCGCTGCGCTTTCCTCCTGGTCTTGCCGTCGCCGTGGTGCACAATGCACCGACGATGAGGCCAATGCCCTGCGATGAATGACATGCCGCATCCCGCCCTGCTGCCGGCCGGGCTTTACGACCTCTTGCCGCCCGAGGCCGAGATCGAGGCCGAGGTGACGGCCCGGCTGATGGCGGTGCTGACGGCGCACGGCTACGAGCGGGTCAAGCCGCCGCTCGTCGAATTCGAGGAAACGCTGCTCTCCGACGCCGGCGCCACGATGGCGAGCGACACCTTTCGGACAATGGACCCGATCTCGCACCGGATGATCGGGGTGCGCGCCGACATGACCCCGCAGGTTGCTCGGATTGCCGCAACCCGGTTGTCGCACCGGCCGCGGCCGCTGCGGCTGAGCTATGCCGGCCAGGTGCTGCGGGTCCGAGGCTCGCAGATGCGGCCCGAGCGGCAGATCGGGCAGGTCGGCGCCGAGTTGATCGGCGCCGGCGGCCCGACCGCCGATGTCGAGGTGATCGCAGTGGCGGGTGAGGCGCTCGCCGCCCTCGGGGTGCCCGACCTCTCGGTCGACCTCACGCTGCCGACCCTGGTGCCGATGATTGCCGAGGCGTTCGGCATCGCCGACGAGCGGGCGGCGAGTTTGCGCGCCGCGCTCGACCACAAGGACACCGCAGCGGTCGCGAGCCTTGCGGGCGAGGCTGGAGCGTTGCTGGCGCGCCTCGTCGCCGTTGCCGGCGCCGCCGAGGCGACCCGCGCCGCCCTCGACCGGCTCGATCTGCCGGAGCGGGCATGCCGCGAGCGCGACCGGCTCGGCGCAGTGCTCGACGGGCTGGCGGGCGCAATCCCGGCCCTCAAGGTCACCGTCGACCCGGTCGAGAACCGCGGCTTCGAATACCACACCGGTATCAGCTTCACCTTTTTCGCGCGGGTCGGGCCCGAGCTAGGGCCGTTGGGCGAGCTCGGCCGCGGCGGCCGCTATCAGGCCGGCGCGCCCGCGGCGCCGGAGCCGGCGACCGGCTTCACGCTTTACACCGACACGATCCTGCGCACCCTGCCGGCGCCGCCGCCGCGCCGTCGCGTGCTGGTGCTGCCCGGCACCGACCCCGCCCGCGCCGGCGCCTTGCGCGCCGAGGGGTGGATCACCGTCGCCGCGCTCTTACCGGCGGCGGATTGGCGGGAAGAGGCGCGCAGGCTCGATTGCGGCTATGTGCTCGAAGAGGGCGCTTCGCAGCCGGCCAATCACGGCGGCCGGCGTTAGCAGGGAGGGGAACCCGATGGCCAACGTCGCTGTCGTCGGCGCCCAATGGGGCGATGAAGGCAAGGGCAAGATCGTCGATTGGCTGTCGGAACGCGCCGAAATCGTTGTGCGCTTTCAGGGCGGGGCCAATGCCGGTCACACGCTTGTCGTCGGCAATGTCGAATACAAGTTGAGCCTGTTGCCGTCGGGCGTGGTGCGTCCCGGCAAACTGTCGATCATCGGCAACGGCGTCGTCGTCGATCCCTGGGCGCTGATCGCCGAAATCGATCTAATGCGGAAGAAGGGGCTGACGATTTCGCCGGAGACGCTGCGGCTTGCCGACAACGCCGCGCTGATCCTGCCGTCGCACGGCGCGCTTGAGCGCGCCCGCGAGGAACGGCGCGGCGAAAAGCGGCTCGGCACGACCGGCCGCGGCATCGGCCCGGCCTATGAGGACAAGGTCGGGCGGCGCGCGGTGCGGGTGTGTGATCTCGCCGACCCGGCGGCGCTCGAAGACCGGGTCGACGATTTGTTGCTGACCCATAACGCGCTGTTGCGCGGACTCGACGCGCCGGAATTCGACCGCACCGAGCTGATCGCCCGGCTGCGCGAGGTCGCACCCAAAATTCAGCCCTATGCCGCGCCGGTCTGGCGGCTGCTCGACGAGGCCCGCCGCGCCGGCCGCCGCATCCTGTTTGAGGGAGCGCAAGGCGCGATGCTCGATGTCGACCACGGCACCTATCCCTATGTCACCTCGTCCAACACGGTGGCCGGCCAGGCGGCGGCCGGTTCCGGGATCGCGCCGTCGGCGATCGGGTTTGTCCTAGGCATTACCAAGGCCTATACGACGCGGGTCGGCGCGGGTCCGTTTCCGACCGAGCTGACCGACAGCGTCGGCCGGACACTTGGCGAGCGCGGTCGCGAGTTCGGCACGGTGACCGGAAGACCGCGACGCTGCGGCTGGTTCGACGCGGTCGCGGTACGCCAGGCGATCAAGACCGCGGGGATCGACGGCATCGCGCTGACCAAGCTCGACGTGCTCGACGGGTTTGACGAGATCAAGATCTGCACCGCCTATCGCCGCGGTCCCGAGACCTACGATTACGTACCGGCCGGGACCACGGCGCAGGCCGAGATCGCGCCGGTCTATGAGACCGCCGAAGGCTGGCAGGAAAGCACGCGCGGCGCGCGCTCCTGGGCGCAACTGCCGGCGACCGCGATCAAGTACATCCGCCGGCTCGAAGAGCTGATCGGGGCGCCGGTCGCAATGTTGTCGACCAGCCCGGAGCGCGACGACACGGTCCTGGTACGCGACCCTTTCGCCGATTGACATTAATACTCATATTGAGTATATTTGAATCGTAAGGAGCCGATGCTCCGTTCGGCGGGCTTGCGGTCCGGGGCGATGTGCATGAGACTAGTCTTCAACTAGTCGAGATCCTCAATGCCAACCAAAATCGGTGCGTATCAGGCGAAAACCCATCTTCCCGCGCTTCTTGAGCGCGTTGCTCGCGGCGAACAGATTGTTATTACCAAGCACGGCCGGCCGATTGCGCGGCTGGTGCCCATCGAGCGCGCCGGACCGGACCGTCGGAACGAAGCGGTCGAACGCCTTAAGACTTTCGCTGACGGCCATACCCTGGGCGCACCGGTCAAGCAGCTCATCAATGAAGGCAGGCGGTGACAGATATCGTCATCGATGCGTCCGTCGTGCTCGCCTGGTGCTTTAGGGACGAACGGACCGAGGCTGCCGGCCGGCTGCTTGAGCGGGCTCGGACCGAGGTCGTCGCGGTACCGATCCTTTGGCACCTCGAAATCGCGAATGTACTCGCGTTGGCCGAACGGCGCAGACGGATCACGATGGCGGAAAGCGCAGAACTTATTGCTCTATTGGAGACGCTCGAGATCGTGGTTGACGAAGAGACCTGGTCCCGCGCCTTCAACCGGATCCTCGATCTTGCGCGCGAGGAACAGCTAACCGCTTACGATGCTTCTTATTTAGAGCTTGCGATGCGATTGGGCATACCGCTCGCGAGTAAGGACCAGGAGTTGTGCGATGCCGCCGAGCGGGTCGGGGTCACCGTGCTAAGGGCGGCGTGACAGCCGATCAATTCGCTCGCTATTTAGCGGGCGCTGCGCTGTCTAAATTTCATTCGACGTGAACCGCGCGCGGTGAAGCGAGGCGATGGCCGAATTTTTCTCTCCCTATCGGCACCAGTTCGTGCGGATTGCCGCCTGTGTGCCGCCAGTCGCGATCGCCGAGCCGGCGAAGAACGCCAATGAGGCGCTCCAACTCGTCGCCGCCGGCGACAAGGCCGGCGTCGCGCTGATGGTGTTCCCCGAGCTCTGCCTGTCGGCCTATGCGATCGACGATCTGTTGTTTCAGGACGCGGTGCTCGACGCCGTCGCGGCGCAGGTCGATCGGCTGATCGCGGCGAGCAGGGAGCTGGCGCCGGTGTTTGTGGTCGGCGCGCCATTGCGCGCCCAGGGGCATCTCTACAATTGTGGCCTCGTCATCCACCGCGGGCAGCTGCTCGGCGTGGTGCCGAAGGTGTTCCTGCCCAACTACCGCGAATTCTACGAGCGCCGCCATTTCACCTCGGGCGAGGGCGTGTGCCGCGCCGCAATCGCCGTCGCCGGACATGAGGCCCCGTTCGGCGTCGATCTCCTGTTCGCCGCCAGCGAGCCTAATCAAGCAGTCGGGGCCGGTTTCACCTTTCATGTCGAGATCTGCGAGGATTTGTGGGTGCCGCAACCGCCGAGCACAGGCGGTGCGGCAGCTGGCGCCGAGGTGCTGCTCAATCTGTCGGCCAGCAACATCGTCATTGGCAAGACGCAGATGCGGCGCCTCCTGTGCGCCTCGCAATCGGCGCGCTGCATCGCCGCCTACGCCTATTCGGCGGCCGGCGCCGGCGAGTCGACAACCGACCTCGCCTGGGACGGCCAGGCCGGGATTTTCGAGATCGGCGAGGATTTGGCCGAGACCGAACGGTTCAGTGCCGTCGCGGAGATGGCGATGGCCGATGTCGATCTCGGCCGAATTCGCCAGGAGCGGATGCGCACCAACACGTTCGGCGATTGTGCCCGGCTCGCCCTCGCGGCTGTACCGCCGTTCCGCCGGATCGCGTTCGACTTCGCCGCGCCGGCCGGGCGGCTGGAGTTGCGCCGCCGGATCGAGCGCTTTCCGTTCGTGCCCTCCGACCCGGCGATGCTCGCCGACAATTGCTACGAGGCCTACAACATCCAGGTCCAGGGGCTGGCGCAGCGGCTCAAGGCGACCGGTCTCGAAAAGCTGGTGATCGGGGTCTCGGGTGGGCTTGATTCGACCCAAGCGCTGATCGTCTCGGCCCGGGTCATGGACCGGCTCACCCTGCCGCGCCGCAATATCCTCGCCTATACCCTGCCGGGCTTCGCCACTAGCAGCGAGACCAAGGCCAATGCATGGCGGCTGATGAAGGCGCTCGGCGTTACCGCCAGCGAGATCGACATCCGCGCGGCGGCCCGCCAGATGTTCACCGATATCGGCCACCCCGCGGCCAAGGGGGAGCCGGTTTACGACGTGACCTTCGAGAATGTGCAGGCGGGCTTGCGCACCGACTATTTGTTCCGCCTGGCCAACCACAATGGCGCGTTGGTGGTCGGCACCGGCGACCTCTCCGAATTGGCGCTCGGCTGGTGCACCTATGGCGTCGGCGATCACATGTCGCACTACAACCCCAACGCTTCGGTCGCCAAGACGTTGGTCCAGCACCTCATTCGCTTTGTCGCGGCGAGCGGCGACGTCGGTGAGGAGACCGCCGCCGTGCTGGCCGACATCCTCGCAACCGAGATTTCGCCGGAGCTGGTGCCGGCCGGCGCCGACGGCGCAATCCAATCGACCGAAAGCATCGTCGGCCCCTATGCGCTGCAGGATTTCAGCCTGTTCTACACGACGCGCTACGGCTTTCTTCCGTCGAAGATCGCCTATCTCGCTTGGAACGCCTGGCATGATTCCGCGGCCGGCCGGTGGCCGGCTAATATCCCGGCCGGTGCCCGTCGCGCCTTCGATCTTCCCGAAATCAAAAGCTGGCTGCGGGTATTTCTGAAGCGCTTCTTCGAGCAGAGCCAGTTCAAGCGTTCTGCCTTGCCGAACGGCCCCAAGATTTCCTCCGGCGGGTCGCTGTCGCCGCGTGGCGATTGGCGCGCTCCGTCGGATTCGCACGCCGCGGTCTGGCTCGCCGAGCTGGACGACGGCATCCCGGACAAAGAGTGATCGTCGTCGGGACGCCGAATGGCCTGGATTGAGGCCGCGCTGTCGTGGCTGCCGACCGTGGCGGTTGTGGCGATGACCGCGCTCGGTCTGGTCGCGCTCGCGGTGTCGCCCTGGCGCCCGGCCAAGAAACATTGGCTCGCGGCGCTCTTTGTCGTCGGAGTGCTGGCAATCGGCGCGAGCGCCTGGCAACGGCACGCCGACCGCGCGGCGCTCGGCCACAAGAGGGAGCGGCTGGGCGATGTGACGGCGCGTCTCGGTGAACTCGCCAGGCTCCTTGAGGTCGAACCGGGCATCAACTCCCATCAGACCTTTGACACCATTGCCGCGGCGATCGTCGCGCTGAACGCCAAGACCAAGGATCTGGGAAGCCAGATCGACGCGTTAAAGGAAAGCTCGCGGGGCCGGACGATCGACCCGGACATATCGGCGAAAATGGCCGAGTATCTGCGCCAGTTCGGCAGCCATCGGGTGGTCGTCTCGTGCGTGCCGGAGGATGTCGAGGCGTATCGCTATGCCAATCAGATCGCCAATGTGCTGCGCGCGTCCGGCTGGGAGGCGCTGGGGCCGGAGACAACGACGATCTTCGGCGAGGCTCCGGCGATGGGTGTCACGCTCAACGTCCGCGGCGGCGCCGCGCCGCCGGAGGCCGTCAGGCTCCTGATCGACGCCTTTACCCGCTTCAACATCCCCTACCAGAGCGGCATCGCGCCGAGCGACGCCATCCCCGACCCCGCCACCGTGGAGCTGTTCGTCGGCCGCAAGCCGTGACCACAAAACCCCTCTCCCGCACCGCGGGAGAGGGGCTTTGTACCGACGTGCCAAACCCGACGGCTGCCGTTATCCTCGCCGGCGCAACATCTAGCCGGGGCAAGAATCATGCCGTCCGATCGCATCCATCTCAGCGTCGAGGAGGCCCGTGCGCTCGGCGAGCGTGCGCTCGGCGGCATCGGCTATGATGCCGAGGAGGCGCGCATCATCGCCGATCACGTGATTGACGCGGCCCTGTGCGGCTACGAATATTCCGGCCTCGCCAAGATCCTCAACATCCCGGAGCACCGCCGCTTTCGACTGCCGCGCCGCCCGATGCGGGTCCTCCACGAGACCCCAGTCTCGGCGCTTTATGACGGCGGCAACAATGTCGGGATGGTGGCGATGTATCATGCCGCCAACGCGGCAATCGCTAAATCGGCGGCGCATGGCATCGCCATCATTGGGGTCACCGACAGCTGGATGAGCGGGCGCAGCGCCTATTTCGTCGAGATGATCGCGGGCGCGGGTCTCGTCGCGATCCACACCGCGAGCAGCGGCGCGAGCGTGGCGCCCTATGGCGGGACCAGGCCGGTCCTTGGCACCAACCCGATCGCCTTCGCGCTACCCGGCAGCGATGGCCCGCTGGTGCTCGACATGGGGACCTCGGCCTTCATGGCGACCGAATTGCAATTGCGCGCGCGGCTCGGCCAGCCGTTGCCGGAAGGGGTGGCGATCGACCGCGACGGGCAGCCCACCCGCGACGCGAACGAGGCAAGAGAGGGCGCCCTCCTGCCGTTCGGCGGGCATAAGGGGTTCGGGCTCGGCCTGGTCGTCCAGGCGTTTGGGCTGTTGGGCGGGGCGGCGCTCGTCCCCGGCAATGACGACGGCTATGTGTTCATCGCCTTCCGGCCCGATCTGCTAGTGTCGCTGGACGAGCTTCGCCGCGAGCTCGGCCTGCTGATCGCCCGGGTCAAGGCCGTCCCCCGTCAGCCCGGTTTCGCCGAGATCCGCATCCCGGGCGAACAATCGGCGCGCAACCGCCGGCGCCTCACGACCGACGGCCTCGACATCGACCGGCTGGTCTATGACCGGCTCGGCGCGCTGGCCGGCTGAGCCGGCGCCGGGCGCGGCTCAGCCGTTTGAGCGTTGCGGTTTAGCGGGCGGGAGCGAGGGTGATCGCCCCGATCCCGGCGGCGACATTGAGGCCGCTGTTGCCCTCGAGGCTCAGTGGCTGCAGCGCGATTGTGTTGCCGGAGCCGCCAACCAACGCATTGGCGCCGACCCCGACACCAACCGTGGCGCTGGCGGTGCCTCCGGCATAGCTGCCGGCGAGCGCGCCCGGCGCGAGGTTGACGGCCGGCGCGACCACGGTCCAGATCATGACGCCGCCCTGGGTGTAGCCGATATCGACCCCGAATTTCATGATGTTGCCGGTGTAGTACTCGTAACGGCCGCCCAGGCCGGCAAAGGTGCAATTGAGGCCGCGCGACGAGCCGAACACGAACCCCCAGCCGCTGGCCACGTTGCAGGTCAGGTTGCCGACGGAGACGCCGCCCTGCGCTTCCGCCGGCGCGGCAAACACCGCTGCGAGGCCGACAGAAGCCGCCAATACCGCCGCGAGACGCAATCTGCTCGACATGCTCGTTCCTCCTGGGTTCATGGTTGGTCAATCGTTCGGGGCATCCCCTCGCCGACAATGTAGCGCGTAAAACGTTCGCGACAAACGCCTGTTCTTGCGGAAAGTCGCCGACCGGAATCAATCGGCTGCCTGGACACGTCCGGCGGACACGCCGTCGCCTGGTCGAACGCGCCGGATCGGCGCAGGGCCGCCATGCTCGCGGGCCCGCGAGCATGGCGAATCGCGGGTGGGAGACCGCCGCGCCATGCCCAATCAAAATCCGGCAGACATTTCTCCCTTGCCGCACTACACTCGCCGCAAGGCTCATCGGAATGAGCCGTTGCAGGGGGGAGAGCATGGCGACGGTCGACACCGTACAACCCATCGCTTGGTGGAAAGAGCCCACCAAGGATCAGTGGATGACGTGGGTCGCGGCGTGGCTGGGGTGGACCCTGGACGCTTTCGACTTCACGATCTTCCTGTTGATCATGGTGCCGATCGCCGAGGACTTCAAAGTCCCGCTGACCGAGGTCACCACGGTCTTCACCCTGACATTGTGGATGCGTCTGGTCGGTGCCACCGCATCGGGCTGGCTGCCCGATCGGATCGGCCGCAAGACGCCGCTGATGATCTCGATCGCCTGGTATTCGGCGAGCAATTTCATCGCGGCCTTCTCGCCGAGCTTCTGGTTCCTGTTCCTGTTCCGCGCCCTGCTCGGCATCGGCATGGGTGCGGAATGGCCGGTCGGCGCCGCGCTGGCGATGGAGAACTGGCCGATGCGCTCGCGCGGCTTCATGGGCAGCGTGCTACAAGCCTCATGGGGCCTTGGTGCGATGCTGTCGAGCGCAGCCTATGGCCTGTTCTACACATATTTCGAGAGCTTCGGCAAAGGCTATGGCTGGCGCGGCCTGCTCGCAATCGGGGTGCTGCCGGCGTTCCTGATTATCTATGTGCGCAAGTTCGTCAAGGAACCCCCGGTATGGCTGGAGAACCGCCGGCTGCAGCGCACCCAACACCGCGAAGTGCATGTGCCGCTGTTCAAGATCTTCAAGCGCAACATGCTCGGCAATACGCTGACCGCGTGCTGGATGATGGCCAGCGCGTTTGTCGTCGGATATTCGATCGGCGGGCTGTTTCCGTCCTATCTGCAGAAGGATCTGCACCTGAGCCCGACGCCGTGGCTGGTGGCGCTGCCGGTATTGCTGCAGAGCGCGGCGTTCTTTTTGTCGGGATCGCTGTGGGGCTGGTTTGCCGACCGTATCGGCCGCCGTTGGGCGATCATGCTGACGGCCGCGTTGACGATCCCGATCGCGCCGCTATACCTGATGACGACCGACTACACGATGATTGTCGTGTTCTTTGCGTTGCAGGGGTTCTTCGGCGCCGGCGGGATGCATGTCCAATACCCGCACTATCTGTCGGAGCGGTTCCCGACCGAGGTGCGCGCGACGGCCGCCGGTTTTGTCTACCACCAGGGCGCGATCTTTGGCGGCCTGGTCGGGCCGAGCCTTGCCTATCTCGCAATCGAGATGCATATGGGTTTCGCCTACCCGATGCTGATCGCGACCACGCTGGGCTGCGTCAGCCTGATCCTGGCGATGGTCATCAGCCCGGAGACCCGAGGGAAGGAGCTGGTGGCGGATCTCGTGATCGCGTGAGCAGTCGCCGCTGCTCGGCGGCGGCGCCGGTGCCCATGTGCCGTCCTACATGAACGAGCGGTTCCCGACCGAGGTGCGGGCGACCGCGGCCGCCTTCTGCTATCACCTGGGGACCATCTTCGGCGGTCTGGTGCCGCCGGTCGTCACGTATTTTGCGCTCAACTACAATATCGGGTTCTCGATCCCGATGCTGGTCGGCTGCGTTATCGGCGGTGGTAGCTGGTGCCTCGCGCTGTACCTCGGGCCCGAGACCAAGGGCAAGGAAATGGTGCCGGATCTGGTGCTGGCCTGACGCAGCGGCCGCGCTCGCTGCGCATTGTCCCGGCGAGCAGGCCGCTTGAAACAGGGGAGTGCGCCATGGCGACGGGACGGCTTATTTTGCACTGCGGCAAAATGGCATGACATTTTCGCATCGTCCCCGTATCCTGCCGCCCGGAGCTCGGCGAACGAGCCGAGTCTGCGGGGGAGAAGCGTGATGGCAACAGGGGTCGTCGAGGCGACGCGGGTAGCCTGGTGGAGGGAGCCGACCAAGGACCAGTGGTACGCCTGGTGGGCGGCTTGGCTGGGCTGGACCCTGGATGCCTTCGACTTCACGGTCTTCCTGCTGATCATGAAACCGATCGCCGATGAATTCGGTGTGCCGGTCAGCGATGTTGCCTGGATTCTCGCCTTGACGCTTTGGATGCGGCTGCTCGGCGCGGTCGGATCGGGTTGGCTCGCCGATCGGGTCGGCCGCAAGACGCCGCTGATGATCTCGATCTTCTGGTATTCGATCTGCAATTTCATCGCTGGATTTTCGCCGACCTTGCTGTTCCTCTTGGTGTTCCGCACCCTGCTGGGCATCGGCATGGGCGCCGAATGGCCAGCCGGTGCGGCCCTGGCGATGGAGCAATGGCCGATCCGCTCGCGCGGCTTTATGAGCGGTGTCCTGCAAGGCTCCTGGAGCATCGGCTTTTTGTTGTCGAGCGTGATCTGGGGCTTGTTTGGCGACCTTATCGGGTGGCGCGGCATGTTGTGGATCGGGGTGCTGCCGGCGCTCTCGATCGTTTACATCCGCTATTACGTCACAGAGCCCCCGATCTGGGTCGAGAACCGCCGCCAACAGCGCGAAAGCCGGCACGAGGTGCGCGCGCCGCTGATCGAGATCTTCAAGCCGGGGATGCTCGCCAACACACTGCTGGCGTGCTGGTGGATGGCGAGCAATTTCATCCTCTACTACTCGATCTGGGCATTGTTCGCGACACATCTGCAGGCGGATCTGAAGCTGACGACGATGGGCACGGCGGTGCCGTTCATGATCGCCAACATCATGAGCTTCGTCGGCATGTCGTTTTGGGGCTGGACGGCCGACATCATCGGCAGGCGTTGGGCGATGATCATCCCGGCGGCGATCGCGATCCCGATCGCGCCGCTCTACCTGTTCACGTCGGATCCATTGTGGATCACGGTCGGCTTTGGCCTGCAAGGGGCCTTCGGCGGCGCACTCTACAGCCAGCTGCCGAGCTATCTGTCCGAGCGGTTTCCGACCGAGGTGCGCGCTACGGCAAGCGCCTTCTGCTATCACCAGGGGGCGATCTTCGGCGGGTTCGTGGCACCGGTGCTCGCCTATTTCGCCGTCAACTTCCATATGGGCTATGGCCTCCCCATGGCGGCCGGGACGGTTGGGGCGGCGGTGAGCGTGGTGATCGCCCTGTTGCTCAGCCCGGAAACCATGGGGCAGGAACTCAGCGCGAATCTCGTCGTCGCCGGAGCCGACGACTAGGCGAGCGAAACGCGCCCTGCGAGAGGACGGCGCCCTTCGCGCTCGCCGCTCACCGCGGTGTTCGCGGTACGAGAACAATGTCGACCCGACGCTGATAGTCGGGCGCTGCGAGGCCAAGCACCGTGCGGACGCTCGGCCACGTTTCGCGCGCGGGCAGCGTCGCCGCCGCATCCTCAAAACCCTGCCGGCTGCAGCGAATGTCGACTTCAGCCGGGTTCGGTTCGACGAGGGCGATCGCCGGGGTCGGCGCCACGGTGGCGATTGGCTGGCCCAGCCGGGTCAGGACGCAGGAGGCACCGGGCGGCGTCGTGCCAACCAGGATCTCGGTCGTGTCCGGTTGCGAGGCGCAGCCGGAGAGCAGGGTGGCGCAGAGGGCCGCCAGAAACAGCGATTGCCGCATCACGGATCGCGGGCCTCCGGCCCAATGGAAATCGCAATCCCGGCGAAAGCCGGGACTGCGAATTTAATGGAGGTGGAAGATGGCCGATCCAACACGGTGAGGCAACGCGGAGTGCTTTAGGTATTACAACGCGGCGAGCATGTCGCCGCTGATCAGCACGACGCCGCCGTCGCTGCGGTAAAAGCGCGTGGCGTCGAGCGCGGGATCCTCGCCGACGACGAGCCCTTCCGGGATATGGCAGCCACGGTCGATGACGACCTTGGTGAGCCGGGCATGCCGGCCGATATCGACCTCGGGCAGCACCACCGCTTCGCTGGTTCGGGCATAGGAATTGGCGCGGACATTCGAGAACAACAGCGAGCGCGTGACCTGCGCGCCCGAGACGATGCAGCCGCCCGAGATCATCGAGTCGACCGCCACCCCGCGGCGGGCATCGTCGTTGAACACGAATTTCGCCGGCGGCAATTGCTGCTGGTAGGTCCAGATCGGCCAATTCGGATCGTAGATATCGAGCGAGGGAACCGGCATCACCAGATCGAGATTGGCCGCCCAATACGCATCGATGGTGCCGACATCGCGCCAATAGGGCTCGGCGTCGGGTGTTGTCTTGACACAGCTATCCTCGAAGCGGTGCGCGACGGCCAGCCCGCGGTCGACAATGTGCGGGATCACATCCCGGCCGAAATCATGGCTCGAACTCGGATCGTCATGATCGCGCTGCAGCTCCGCATAGAGGAAATCGGCGGAGAATGCATAGATCCCCATGCTCGCCAAGGCGCGATCGGGCTTGCCGGCGAGGGCTGGCGGCGCGGGCGGCTTTTCCAGAAAATCGACGATGCGCATCGCCTCGTCGACTGCCATGACGCCGAAATTGGAGGCTTCTTCGATCGGCACCTCGACGCAGGCGACGATGCAATCGGCGCCCTTAGCGTGCAGATCGGCCAGCATGTTCGAATAGTCCATCTTGTAGATGTGGTCGCCCGCCAGCACGATGAAAAACTCCGGCCGCGCCGCCCTCAGGATGTCGAAGTTCTGGTAGACCGCGTCGGCGGTGCCGCGGTACCAGGTCGCCTCGTCGAGCCGCTGCTGCGCCGGAATGAGGTCAAGGAACTCGTTCATCTCTGGCCGCAGAAACGACCAGCCCATCTGCAAATGGCGCAACAGGCTGTGCGCCTTGTACTGGGTCAGCACAGCAATCCGGCGGATGTTCGAGTTGAGGCAGTTCGACAGCGCGAAATCGATGATGCGGAACTTGCCGCCGAAAAACACAGCGGGCTTGGCGCGGCGATCGGTCAGCTGATGCAGCCGGCTGCCGCGGCCGCCGGCGAGGACGAGCGCGATCGTGCGCCGCGCCAACCTTTCCTCGATGCGAGCCGACGAGAGCATGGGTTTTCCCCTTTCCGATCGTCCCCAGAAGGCTCGGGGTTACCCCCGGGCTAACAACCGCAGCGCTCAGGCAACGGCGGGTGGGCGCCGGCCGGCTGCCTACAGGATAAACCGCGACAAATCGGCGTTTTTGGCGAGTTCGCCGACCCGCTCGCGAACATAGGAAGCGTCGATCGCAATCGCGGTGCCGCTCGGCCGGTCCGAGGCGGTGAAGCTGATCTCTTCGAGCAGGCGCTCGAGGATCGTGTGCAACCGGCGCGCACCGATATTCTCAACGGTGGCGTTGATCTGCTCGGCCAATAGCGCGATCTCGTCGATTGCCTCGGGCTGAAACTCCAATTCGACCCCTTCAGTGGCGAGCAACGCCCGGTATTGCTTGATGAGGCTCGCTTCCGGCTCGGTCAGGATGCGGCGCAGATCGGCGCGGTCGAGCGCCTTCAATTCGACCCGGATCGGTAGCCTTCCTTGCAGCTCGGGCAGGAGATCGGAGGGCTTGGCGAGGTGGAAGGAGCCCGAGGCGATAAACAGGATGTGGTCGGTCTTGACCGCGCCATGCTTGGTGGCGACGGTGGTGCCTTCGATTAGCGGCAGCAGATCGCGCTGCACCCCTTCGCGGCTGACATCAGCCCCGGAGAGACCGCCGCCGCGCTCGGTGCGGCCGCAGATTTTGTCGATCTCGTCGAGAAACACGATGCCGTTCTGCTCGGCCGATTGGATCGCCTCGCGTACGACCCGGTCCTGATCGAGGAGCTTGTCGCTTTCCTCGGCGATCAGCACGCGATGACTGTCCGCGACGGTCATTGTCTGCGGCTTGGAGCGCCCACCGCCGAACGCCTTGCCGAAGATGTCGCCGAGATTGAGCATGCCCATCTGCGCCCCGGGGAGGCCCGGGATCTCGAAGGTCGGCAGGCTCGCTGCCGCGCTTTCCTGAACGGTGACCTCGATCTCGCGTTCGTCGAGCGCACCCTCGCGCAGCATCTTGCGGAATTTCTGGCGGGTATCGGTACTGGCATTGGTGCCCACCAGCGCATCGAGGACGCGCTCCTCAGCCGAGAGCTCGGCCTTCGCCTCGACCTGCTTGCGCAAGCGCTCGCGGGTCATCGCGATTGCTATTTCGACAAGGTCGCGGGCGATCTGCTCGACATCGCGGCCGACATAGCCGACTTCGGTGAATTTGGTCGCCTCGACCTTCAGGAACGGAGCCTCGGCGAGCCGCGCGAGGCGCCGCGCGATCTCGGTCTTGCCGACGCCGGTCGGGCCGATCATCAGGATGTTTTTCGGCAGCACCTCTTCGCGCAGCTCGGGCGGCAACTGCTGGCGCCGCCAGCGGTTTCTCAGCGCGATCGCGACGGCGCGCTTGGCGTCGTCCTGGCCGACGATGAAGCGATCGAGCTCGGAGACGATCTCGCGCGGGCTGAACGAGGTCGCTGGTGGCTCAGACGGGGAATTTTTCATTCAGGCGGGGAGCTTTTCCAGGGTGACCTTGTCGTTGGTATAGACGCAGATTTGCGCCGCGATCGCCATCGCCCGCCGGGCGATCGTCTCGGCATCGAGCCCGTCGACCTCGATCAACGCGCGCGCGGCGGCGAGCGCGTACCCGCCGCCCGAACCGATGCCGATGATCGCGTCCTCCGGTTCGAGCACGTCGCCGTTGCCCGAGAGGATCAGCGAGACCTCCTTGTCGGCGACCGCCATCATCGCCTCAAGCCGCCGCAGATAGCGGTCGGTGCGCCAATCCTTGGCCAGCTCGACGCAGGCGCGCGTCAGCTGTCCGGAATGTTGCTCGAGCTTGGCTTCGAGCCGCTCGAACAGCGTGATCGCGTCGGCCGTCGACCCGGCAAACCCGGCGATGACGCCGCCGCCGGCGAGCCGGCGCACCTTCCGGGCATTCGATTTGACGATTGTCTCGCCCATCGACACTTGGCCGTCGCCGGCGACCACGACCACGCCCGCTTTGCGCAGCGCCAGGATCGTCGTGCCGTGCCATCGCGCTGCGTTGGGCTGTGCCATGCGCTCCATGTAAGGCGCAACCAGGTGTCGAGCAAGCGGCCTTCCGCACGTTGCTTATCAAACCCGCGCATCGGGTTATAGTTGCGCGAAAGGGGGAGATTTGATGGCCGAAGGCCAACCCGTTCAGCGCAAGCTCGCCGCGATCCTCGCCGCCGATATCGCCGGCTATTCGCGGCTGATGGGCGCGGACGAAGAGGGCACGCTGGCGCGCCTGAAAACGCTGCGCGCCGAACTGATCGATCCGACGATTACCGGGAACAACGGCCGCATCGTCAAGACCACCGGCGACGGGTTGCTGGTCGAGTTCGCCAGTGTCGTCGATGCGATGCGTTGCGCGGTCGGCTGGCAGGCGGCGATGCGCGATCGCGCGGACCGCGGGATCGAATGGCGCATCGGGGTCAATCTCGGCGACGTGATCGTCGACGGCGACGATATTTTCGGCGACGGCGTCAACATAGCGGCCCGCCTGGAAGCCGTGGCCGAACCGGGCGGGATCTGTGTGAGCCGGGTGGTGCGCGATCAGGTCAGCGGCAAGCTGGATTTCACGGTCGAAGATCTCGGCGAACTGGCGCTGAAGAACATCGCGCAGCCGATCCACGTCTTCCGCGTCGGAGCGCGGCCGTCCCGGCCGCGTGCGGGCGAGACGCCCGCGGTCCCGTTGCTGCCCGAACCTGCCGTATTGGCGCTCCCCGACAAGCCGTCGATCGCGGTCTTGCCGTTCCAGAACATGTCGGGCGACCCGGAACAGGAATATTTCGCCGACGGGATGGTCGAGGAGATCATCACCGCGCTCTCCCGCATCCGCTGGCTCTTCGTCATCGCCCGCAACTCGACCTTTACCTATAAAGGCCAGGCCGTCGACGTGAAGCGGGTCGGGCACGAATTGGGCGTGCGCTACGTCCTCGAAGGCAGCGTTCGCAAGGGCGGCGGCCGGGTGCGGATCACTGGGCAACTGATCGAAGCCGAGACCGGCACGCATCTCTGGGCTGACCGCTTTGACGGCTCGCTCGACGACGTGTTCGACCTCCAGGACCAGGTCGCGACCTCAGTCGCCGGCGTCATCGAGCCGACTCTGATGGAGGCCGAAACCGCTCGTTCGGCCAGCCGGCCAACCACTGATCTGACCGCTTACGACTTATATCTGCGCGCGTACGGGATGCTGATGTCATCGGCAAGGCAGATGCCCGAGGCGCTACACCTTTTGGAGCATGCCATTGCGCGCGACCCCAAGTATGGGCCGGCGCTCGCCTATGCGGCATTTTGCTGTTTTCGCGTTGTTCAAGACAGCCGCAGTGAAGACGCCGAGGCGGATAAGCGTAGGGGCATCGATCTTGCCAGGCGCGCTTTGGAAATCGCCGGAGATGACCCCGGTGTCCTAATGAACGCCGCTTGGGTGCTGGCGGCGTTCGACGAGGACATTGGGGCCGCGATCGCGTTGGTTGATCGCGCATTGGCGCTTAACCCGAGTTTCGCGCGCGGCTGGCACATCAGCGGTGCGCTCAGGGTCTATGCAGGCGAGCACGACATCGCGATCGAGCATGTCGAAAAATCGCAGCGCCTCAGCCCCCGCGCGCACGTGGGCCCGGCGTTCTTCAACATCGGTGTCGCGCATTTCTTTTCCCAGCGCTTCGACGAAGCCGTGCCGAGGCTGCTCGCGGCAATCCAGGAGGACCCGAGTTTCCCGCAATCCTATCGTGTTCTCGCCGCCTGCTACGCGCACATGGGTCGGCTCGACGAGGCGCGAGAGATCGTCGCTCGGCTGCGAGCAATCACTCCCGACGTAATGCTGACGCTTACCCTGATGCGGAAGCCCGAGGACCGCGAGCTGTTGCTGTCGGGCCTGCGGCTGGCGATGGGGGAGGATTAGCCGGGCTAGCCGAGGCTTCAGGTTCCTGCAAAGGCAGGAACCCATTTGGCCACTGTTCGCCCGGCTGCAGGATGGGTCCCTGCCTGCGCAGGGAACAAGCTCAGCGATTTCTCCCGCGATACCTTCGCAAGCCGCTAGCGCTTCACATAGACCGTGCCGGCCTCAACCCTGACCTCATAGGCCGGCACATCGGCCGAGATCGGCCCATCGATCAGCTTGCCGGTGCGGATATCAAACTGCGCGAAATGCAGCGGGCACTCGATCACGCAGCCGTCGAGCCGGCCCTTCGAGAGCGGCGCGTTGCGGTGGCCGCAGACATCGCGCAGCGCATAGAAGGCGCCGTCGACATTGGCGAGCACGATGCGCTCGCGCTCGACCGCGACAAATTTCATCTGTCCCGGCGCGAGGTCGCCCGTCTGGGCGACCGCGACAAACCCGTCTTGTTCAGTACTCATTCGGAGATCTTCTTAGCCCCTCGCCCGCATTGCGGGAGAGGGAGGGACCCGCGCCGAAGGCGTGGGAGGGTGAGGGTCTGTGATGCCGAAAAACCCTCACCCGCCTCGCTATGCTCGGCACCCCGGCGCATCTTTGATGCGCCGCCCGGCAGGCGCGCGCACGCGCGCGCCGAGAGGGCGCGGTGCGGGAGAGGGGCTAACGGGTCAGTTCATTTCGAACTGGAACATCCGGGCGGCGTTTTCCGAGGTGATCTTGCGCAGATCGGCCTCGGGCACGCCCTCGAACATGCGGCGCAGGAATTGCTGCGAGCGTGGGAAGGTCGCCTCGGCATGCGGATAGTCGCTGCCCCACAGCATGTTCTCGACGCCGATCCGGTCGCGCAATTGCACGCTGAGGCCATCCTCCATGAACTCGACGAACATGTTGCGCTTCCAATAATCGCTCGGCATCAGCCCTTCGGCCGATTTCCAGCCCTTGGTGAAGACCGGCCTCTCGACATAGGTGAAGTCCATCTGCTGCAGCCAATGCGGGATCCACGACGCCTCGTGCTCGACCGAGCCGATCTTCAGCCCGGGGAACTTGTCGAAGACGCCGGCAAACAGCATCGAGCCCAAGGAGTAGCGGACCCAATAATCGGTGGTCGAGCGGCCGGCGCCGGTCAATTCGGTCACGTCCATCGTGAATTCGTTGGCCGGGACGCCAAAGCGCGGCGTGGCAATGTGCAAGAGCAGCGGATGCTTGTGTTCCTGCGCCGTCGCCCAGAAACGGTCGTAGACCGGGCTGCTGTAGGGCTTGTCAGGCTGCGGCGAGACCGGAATGAACGAGCCGACCAGGCCCATCTTGGCGACCCGCTCGAGCTCCTTGGCGCCCTGATCCGGGTCGTCGACGTTGAGCATCGCGATGCCCTTGAGGCGACGCGGGTTGGCCTTGCAGAAATCGGCGATCCAGTCGTTGTAGCAGCGGCAGATCTCAGAGAGGAGCGCGCTGTCCGGGATGCGGTACCAGAAGAGGCCCTGGCTCGGCTGCAACACCGAGCCCCAGATGCCGTCCTCCTCGTTCTCGGTGAGCATCGCGTCGGCGTTATAGGCGCCCTTCCTGACATCCTCCCAGAGCCCGAGGAAATCGATCTGCGAGGGATCTTCGAAACGCTGCCCGGCCTGCATCACCGCGCCGAGCGTCCCGACCTGCTGGCCTTCGAGCATCCAGGCATCGTAGTCGCGCCCGCTCGGGGTCTTGCGCCGCTCCATCTTTGGCGCGCGGTCCCGGAACTTTGGCGCGATGCGGCTGGTGTACATATCCGGCGGCTCGACGATATGGGAGTCGGCCGAGATGATCCGATAGTCCGCCATTACCCACCTCCTAGCTGTCGCCGGCATGCCCGCCGGTGGATGATCCATCTTACCGTCATTGCGAGCGAAGCGAAGCAATCTCGTGCCGATTGTGCGTCAACCGGTCGAGATTGCGTCGTCGCCGGCGCTCCTCGCAATGACATTTGCTGTTCTCATTCCGCCGCGGCGCGGGCCGGCGCCGCACGCAACACTGCCTCCGCCTCGCGTGCGACGCGCGTGCCAGCGAAAAAGCGCGGGTTGCCCTGACCGAACAGCCGCACGACATTGCCAAACGTGAAGTCGCGGAAATCATCCGGCGTGACCAACTCCTTCTCGACCATTTCGTAGGCCTCCGGCACGACTTCGGTCATGTCCGGCACATCGAAATGGCCGATGTCGGAGCTGTAGATCGCATTGAGCCGGGCGCCGAGCGGGTTGGCCCGGCTGTTGAACGCCCACACATTCGACGGATCGTCGGCCTCGCAGCCGAAATAGAACGGCGTCACGAACAGATCGCGCCAATCCTCCTTGCGGGTGATCCTGCAGGCCGAATAATCGTCGAGATCGGCGATCCCTCCGGTCAGGTCTTCCTCGCCCGGATAAAACCGGCCGTCGCGCTCGCGCAAGGCGGCAACATAGGCCTCGCCGCCGTATTTCTCGGTCAGCTCCATCAAGAGCGCGCGGTCGACACTGCGCGGATCGGTTTCTTCGAGGCCTTCGCGGCTGCACTTTTCCCAATGGCCAAGCAGATCGCCATATAGGATTGACGCCCACCCCGCGCCACCTTCGAGAAACGAGATGTTGAGCCCGGGAAAGCGCCGCGTCACGCCGCCCAGAAACATCGCCTTGCAGGCGGCGTGATTGGCGGCGGCGAAATGGCCGATATGGTTATAGACGAAGTTGCTCGGCGAGTTGCGCAGCCCGGCCCGCCGCGCGCCGCTGTGGAACGACGGTGCGATCCCGAGTTCAAGGCATTTGGCCCAGACCGGGTCGTAATCATACTCGCTGTCGAGCCCGATCACGTCCTGCCACACGGCAAACCGCGCCGCCTCGCCATCGACCTCGCCCGCCGCCGCGACGGGGCGGTCCATCAGGCTGCCGAGCATCGCCACCTTGTAGCCGAGCTGCCCCACCGCGAATTCGAGCTCCTCGATCGCCTCCTCGGGGGTGTGCATCGGGATGATCGCCGCCGGGGTCATCCGGTCGGCGAAATCGCGGAAGTACTCGCCGGTGACGATGTTATAGGCACGGCAGGCGGCGCGGCGCGCCGGGCCGTCGCCGACCCGCGGCACGCGCAGCCCGCCCGTGGGGTAGATGACCGCGAAATCGAGCCCGATCTCATTGAGGCGCTCGTAAAGGAGGCGCGGGAACAGCGCGGTCGCGAGGTCGCGGGTGTTTTTTGACGGATGAGCCCAGAACGCCTCCTGGCTGATCCGGCGCCGGCGCCGCTCCTCAACCGACATCGACAATACCTCGCGCGTCCGGCCGCTGACCGCGCGCCACCCGCGCGCCGCATCCTCGCCGCCGACCTTCTTCAGCTGCTCGGTAAAGACCGGGCCGTATTCGACCCAATGCCCATCGGCGTCGATGATCGGATGGTCGAGCCGGGACTTGATCTCTCCGGCGGTCAAATGGGCGCTCACGATGGCGGCTCCTTTGCTCGGAACGAATGTCGCGACGGTAGTGCCGCGCCGGCTCGCGCGCAAGGAGGTGAACGGTGTTTAGGTTTGGTTCGATACTGTAACCAATGGCCGTCGTACCTGGATAGCACAAGTATGTTATGCTCACCACGCAGAGGGATCTCAGAGACCGAGGCGTGCCGTACCTTTTGTTAGATCGCTTCCAAGCGCTGTTCAACGGGGTGGTGTATCGACATCGGGACTCAAGCCTTGGGGATTCCGTGGCGGTTTGTCTGCCTGAGGATCTCTACTTATTGCACCTGTCACAGAAGCTTACAGCGCGTATTCAGGGACATGATCGGATCGTAAACGCCCGCAATACTGTGCGTGGCATCAATGCCCGACGTGGTGACGGCACTTTTGGCGAGCGCATCCCCAATACAACGGCTGTTGTCTTACCGGGCTTCGCCGTCGGCCGCGGTCTGATCGCTACAGTGGAGATCGGGACCGAGGTAAAGATCCTTGCAAAGGCAATGATCAAGCAGATTGATCGCGTCATCGGGGACCTGATCAAACAGGTCGCGCATTTCAGGCGCGCAGGCGGCAATCCCATCTGTGTTGGAATCGTCGGCGTCAATTACGCCAGCGAATACACCTCGTATGAGCGCAACGCGGTCTGGCCTACCGACGGTAAGGAGTACAAGCATCCCATCCAAGAGGCTGCCGAAGCAGAACGGCGGCTGATCGCCCAAGCGAGCAGTGTATTCGATGAGTTTCTTATTTTGCGATTCCGCGCCCGGAATGAACCCCCTTTTCCCTTTGCCTGGATAGACCACAACGCGTTGCAGCTTGATTACGCGGCTGCTCTGACCCGCGTTCTTCGGGAATACGATAGGCGGTTCTAGAGGCGTCCACTCTTGAAGTAGAATCAACGATCGCGGTGTGACAATCTTTTCGGTGTTTTGCAGCCTCGGCTCCTGCGCGACGGACTGCTGAGCTGAGATATTGCTGCTCGATCTCGATAGACATCGAATTTCGACCCGCCCGGATTGCGGCCAGAGCAGTCGAGCCGGAGCCGGCAAAGGGATCGAGCACCGTGTCGCCAGCAAAGCTGAACATTCGGATCAGCCGCTCCGCAATTGCGAGCGGGAATGGCGCGGGGTGGCCGTCACGTAGGCTCGCTCCGCGGATGTCGGACCAAACCGGGCGCATCCACGCATCCATTTCCTCACGCTGAAGCATCGAGAGTGCCCGCTGTATGATCGGGGTTGTACGGTAACCGCCGGGCTTCCGAAGCATTACGATGTGCTCGTGGTCATTTTTGATGATCGAGCCGGGCTGATACGGCTTGCCGTAATAGCCGCTCGACCCTCCACCGGCCTCGTTCGTTCGGTTGCCAATCTTGAACCAAAGGATCGGCGTCAGATTATCGAGACCGTTTTTTCGGCTGCGGACCTGAATATCTGAAGGCAGGGGTAGGACTCGGTGTCGGCCATCGGCGCGTCTCGGGATAAGAATGTCGCCGATGACGCAGCAGACCCGACCGCCCGGAACGAGGACGCGAGCGCATTCGCGCCACACGCGGTCAAGCTCGTCGAGAAATGCCTCGTAATCGCCAATTCGTCCAAGCTGGCGGCCGCCAGCATCGGAGGCATAGGGCTTCAGATTGAAATAGGGCGGCGACGTGACGACGAGATGGACCGATTCGCTCCGGATGAAGCTCAGGTCGCGGGCATCGCCAAGGACCATCTGGTGGCGGGTGCGATCGTAGGGCGCGGGCCAACGACGCTGACGCAATGCCCGGTTCGCCTTGAGGAGCGCGGCTACAGCGCCGGGTTCATTATCGGTCGCTGGAATTTGGGGCAAATGGGATAGCGGCAGATAGGGGGCCTGCTCCTCGTCGACCTCTTGGACCAGCTTTCGTGGCATCTGCTCCCAGCCCTTGTTGCTACGCTAGATATAGTGGCGCAGTGAGTGGCTAGCGCTTTTAGTAGCATCCGGCAGAGCTTGGCGCCAGCGGGTTCGTTGAAGTGTGCCATAGAGAACAACGCAACCGCAAGGCGATTGTTCGTTTTTTGTTCCATGAGGGTCTTGCAGTTTGGCCGCTTGTGCTTAATTCTGACCGATCATCATCGCGAGGTTGTGTTGGAGGGTCAGTCCCGCCCGGCCATGGCTCGTTGCCGGGGCAACCGGCACGCGAAATCCACTGATCTCGGCCTGATAGATCAGGTGAGCCGATGAAAGCGCATCAACCGGTGGTTGTGCTAACCGACCGGGGCGCCGGTCTGGGCGATGCCCCCGCGCAGCGCGCCGGGGGCGGTCGAGCGCCACAACACCTCGTGACCCGCGGGGAGGGCGCGGCTGTTCGGCACCGCCAGCCACAGCCGCAAAAGGAGCCGGCCGGCGCCCTGTTGGGCGTCATCCTCGAAGGCGGTGCGGGCGTGGTAGATCACGTGGTTGTTGACAAACTGGATGTCGCCCGGCGCGAAAGTCATCTCGAAAGAGAGGTCCTCGGCGCGCTCGTGCAGCAGGTCGAGCGCGGCTGCCTGCGCCGCGCTGAGGCGCGGCACCTCGGTTGCCGGGCGGCGCTGCGCCGCCTCGACGAAGGTGCGCGAATAGTGGCTGGTGAACTTGGCGGCCTCCACTCCCCATACCGGCAGTGGGTATGCGGATTGGTCGGTCGCGTCCTCCTCGCCAAAGCGGCTGCGCCAGACATCGTCGTAGAGCGCGGCGGCGAGGTCGGGGCGGCGCGCCAGCATCGCGTTGTGCACGGCGGGCGAGCTGCACAATTTGCTGACCCCGCCGGAGAGCGCCTGGCGGATGCAGAACAGCGCCACGACATCGCAGCGGTCGGTGTGAAAGCGCAGCTCGCGGTTGGTCAGCGTGCGGGCGTAAGAGGAGAGGAAAGCGCCGGGCTGGCCGGCCTCCGGCAGGGCGCCATAGCGCTCGCCGACACTCGGTGCCGCATCGCGGGTCACGTCGCGGATCTCGCGCATCACCTCGCCGGCGCGGTTCGAATAGACGGTCGAGCCGATATGCCGGCACAGCCCGGCATAGAGCAGCTTCAAATCGTCCGGCGCGTAACGCGCGGGCACGATGCCGCGCAACAGGACGATGCCGCTGCCCTCTTCCAATTCGCCGCGGATGTCGTCAGCGAGCCCGGCAAAGCCGGGCAGCGGGAAATCGGCGGCGGCGATCTCCTCCCACGCGAGACCGCGGGCGCGCACCGCCCGCAGCGCAGCGTCGATCTCGGTGAGCTGCGCCGCGGACAGGCGGCGCAGCCAGCGGGAGGAATGCGCCATCTCGCTGCCGTGCCAGACGCAGGCGCCGGCGATCGGTTGGATCTCGCGCATGGGCCACCCTCCGCATTGCAGTCGGCGCCCAGTCTAACGGGCGAGAACGAGAAGGCTAAGCCCCGAGATCAGCAGCAACCCGAGCCCGACCCGGCGGAATGCGGCCTTGTTGCGGGACCGCCGCCGGGTGAATGACTAAGCCTTGTCGCCGCGGCGGCGCTGCGATAAGGCTTGGGCGGGACAGGCATCAGCGAGCGGAGGACGAGGATGAGCGATTCCAGCGGCGTCTCAGTGCTCGGCATTTGCGGCAGCTTGCGCCGGGCCTCCTACAACATGGCGGCGTTGCGCACCGCGATCGCGCTGAAACCGCCGGGCATGAGCGTAACCGTTGCGGACATTTCGCAGATCCCGCCCTACGACGAGGATGTGCGCGCGCAGGGCTTTCCGGCTCCGGTCGAGACCCTGCGGCGCCAGATCGCCACCGCCGACGCGCTGCTCTTCGCCTGTCCCGAATACAATTATTCGATGTCGGGGGTGTTGAAGAACGCGATCGACTGGGCCTCGCGCCCGCCCGACCAGCCGTTTGCCGGCAAGCCCTGCGCGATCATCGGCGCCGCGGCCGGAATGGCCGGCAGCGCCCGCGCCCAATACGATCTGCGCCGCAGTTGCGTCTTTCTCGACATGCACCCCTTGAACAAGCCAGAGGTGCTGATCGGCCAGGCGCAGACCAAATTCGACGCCGAGGGCAATCTGACCGATGAGGCGGCGAAGGGCTTCATCCGCGACCTGATGGCCGCTCTGGCGGGCTGGGCGCGGCAGATCGGGAAGAAGGATTAGCCGTATTTTTCACGTCATCCCGGCTTGACCCGGGGATCCTTGGATGGCCGGGTCCAGCTCGGCCATGACGAATACTGCGAGGAGGGTGCCATGGATCTCGATTTCACCGGCAAGGTCGCGCTGATCACCGGCGCGGCGAATGGGATCGGCCGCGCCACGGCGCTCGCCTTTGCCAAATCGGGCGCCAAGGTCGTCGTCGTCGACCGCGACGCGGTCGGCGGCGAGGCCACCGCCGGCATCATCCGGCAGCAGGGGGGCGAAGCGTGGTTTGTCGCCGCCGACGTGACCAAATCGGCCGATGTAGCGGCCTATGTCAAAGCCGCGCTCGACGCCTACGGCCGGATCGACTGCTTTCACAACAACGCCGGCATCGAAGGAAAAGTGACGCATACGGCCGAGTATGACGAGGCGATGTTCGACCAGGTCATCGCGGTCAATGTCAAAGGCGTCTTCCTTGGACTGCGCCACGTCTTGCCGGTCATGCTGCGGCAGAAATCGGGGGCAGTAGTCAACACCGCCTCGGTTGCCGGGCTGGTCGCCACTCCCGGGATGCCGGCCTATGTCGCCTCGAAGCACGCCGTGATCGGCTTGACCAAAACCGCCGCGGGGGAGGTCGCGCGGAGCGGCGTCCGGGTCAACGCGGTGTGTCCCGGCCCCGTTGACACAAGGATGATCCATTCGCTCGAAGAACAGCTCGACCCGGACGATCCCGGGCGAGTCGGAGAGCGCTATCAGGCGGCGATCCCGACCGGGCGCTACACGACACCCGAGGAGATTGCCAACATGGTGCTGTTCCTGTGCTCGGATTTGTCGAGCAACACCACCGGCGGGCAATACGTTGTCGATGGCGCGCGCACCGCGACCGGCGGTGCGGTGACCCAGGCGCTCGGGCGCTGAAGCGGCGGCGCGGCTAAAGCGTGCGGGTGCTGACCCGGTAGCGCCGGTTCATCACCCGCAGGCGGCGCGAGATGACGCGCAACACGGTGATCGAAAAGGCCGGGGTGTTGGCGACCATCGACAGAAATCTCGGGATATCGATCTCGACCAATTCGCAATAGGTGCCAGCGATCACCGTCGCGCTGCGCGGCATGTGCGCCTCAATGATCGCCATCTCGCCGACCAGGCCGCCCTTGCGAACCGTTTCGAGGATGGTACTGCCGCTCAGGATGCGAAGCGTCCCCTGTTTCACGACGTACATCGCCTGGGCGTCGTCGCCCTCGCGAAACAGGATTTCGCCGGGTTTCAACGTGACGGTCTCGGCGTCGCCGCAGGCGGCCAGGATCTCTTCGACGGCGATGTCTCCTATCATGACCGCTTCGGGAGGTTCGGTTGCCAGATCAAGGCTCCGTTCGCGTTTCGCGTGCAGCATGGAGCATTCGCCGGCACCGCCGCAAGGGGTCGCGTTGTTCGACCAAAGAAAACACCCGGCTTTTTAGATTTTACCCAGCGCCGCGAGCACGCCCGCCTCGGTCAGGATCTGCGGCAGGACCGTCGGCGTGCCGGCTTTGTCATAAAGCAGGTAGAGCGGCACGCCGCTGCGCCCGAATTGTTGCAGGAAGGCGGTAATTTCGGGGTTCTGCCGCGTCCAGTCGCCTTTGAGTGCAACGATGCGGCGCTCGGCAAAGGCGCGGCGCACCGCTCGGCTGTCGAGCGTGGTGTGCTCGTTGACCAGACAGGTGATGCACCATGCCGCGGTCAGATTGACAAAGACTGGCTGGCGTTCGGCGGCGAGCCGGGCGAGCCGGGCGATGCTGAACGGCTGGTAGCCGAAATTGTCGCGCCGGGTGTCAGCTATCCCGCCCGACGCCTCCTCGGCGGGTATCAGCATCGTCGCCAGGAGCAGCGTCGCCGCGATCCCTGCCGCGGCAAGACCGGCGCCGAGACGGCGTCCGGCCGGCCCGCTCGCCCGGGTGCGGCCGTAGATCCATATCGCAAAGCCGACGACAACCAGACCCAGCAAGGGTGAGATTGCGCCAACCGGCCCGACCTCCTGGATCAGCACCCAGATCAGCCAGGCGACGGTGCCGTAGAGCGGAAAGGCCAGCAGTTGCTTGAACCACTCCATCCAGACGCCTGGCCGCGGCAGCCTGCGGGCGATCCCCGGGATCGCGGTGGCAAGCACAAAGGGCAGGGCGAGCCCGCAGCCGAGTGCGACGAATATGAGGAGCGCGAACGGCGCCGGCGCGATCAGCGCAACTCCCAGCGCAGCGCCCATGAACGGCGCGGTGCACGGAGTCGCGACGATGGTCGCCAACACGCCGGTGGCAAAGGCTCCGGCGAGCCCGGCGCCGCCGGCAAAACGGTCGCCGGTTCCGGAGAGCCCGGCGCCGAACTCGGCCACCCCCGACAGGCTCAGCCCCATCGCCAACAGGAGATAGGCGACCAGGGCAACGACCACCGGCGATTGCAGCTGAAACCCCCAGCCGATCGCGGCGCCGCCGGTGCGCAGCAGGAGCAGTACACCGCCGAGCAGCACGAAACTGAGGATCACGCCGGCGGCGTAGGCAATCCCGTGGCGCCACTCCTCGGCTCGGTGGGCCGATGCCGCGAGACCGAGCAGTTTGAGCGACAGCACGGGAAACACGCAGGGCATCAGGTTGAGCGCGATGCCGCCGAGCAGCGCCAACAGCAGCGCCTGCCACCACCCAACGGGGTCTCCGGCGTCGAGCGGCGGCGCCGCGGCGCGCGGCGCGTCGATCGAATAGGCCCGCTCAACACCGCCGGCGCCGCGCACCACCAGCACCCCGGCGAGCCGTTCCGGCAGGGTCGCCGCGGGACCGCTCGCCCGGACCAGCACCACCACGAGACCGTCCGCGCCCCGTTCCTCTTTCGGCTCGGCGGCGGCATCGACGATATTGCCGTCGAACGGAAAAAACGATGCGGTTGGCTTGTCGGCGCCGGCATAAGCCGCGGCTGGGATGAACAGTTTCAGATCCCGCTCCGACGCCACGAAGCGGGTCGCGAACCTGGCGGTTTGCGGCAGACGGTCGCGTACGGCGGCGACCAACGCCGTCGCCGCGGGATCGCCGGCCAGGGGACCGGCGCGGACCGGCAGATCGAGCGCCAGCTTTGCTTCGCCCGGGATGCAGATATCCGAGCAGACGAGCCAGTTGGCATTCGCTGCAATGTGCACGGTGCCATCGGGTTTCAGGACGGCCGGAGCGGCGATCGGCACCAAAAGATCGGCCGCCCCGTGGTAGCCGTAATTGCCGATCGTGCCGACGACAAAACGTTCCGGCGCGGGCCAGGCAATTTCACCCGCGCTGAACCCGGCCGGCAGGTTCCAGGCGATCTCGGTCGGCAGGCCGGCATCGCCGGGGTTGCGCCAGTAAATGTGCCAGCCCGGGGCGATTTCGAGATGAAGATCGACCCAGAGCGTCCCGCCCGGCACGATCGACCCGGCCTCGGCGGCGAGCCGCGCCGCCACCGGGTCGGCGAGCGCAGCCGGGCTGGCGGCAGAGGCCGGCGCGGCGATCGCGAATGCCGCCGCCAGCGCCGCCATCAAGCCGCCGAGGATCGCCTCGATCCGCATTCCTGCTCTGCCCATCGGTGATATCAGGTCCACAATAGCAGACAAAATGGGGCAATCCCCTGGCGTACTGTCGTCGGGAACCGCCGTGCCCTGGAGCGGGCAATCGCTGGACGCCCGGTCGCGATAGACCGATAACGATGGTGATGGGCGCTCAGGCCCATGTGGGTTGCGGCTTTGATTTTCGCCTTTGCCCTGTCTTCGCGGCGACCCGACGCGCCGCCGCCAGCGCTACTCGCGCCCACCTGACAAGGTCATCGGGTTCGTCGAACAGCCGCTCCGGGGCGCGCCAAAAGGAGAGGTCTATCGTGCAGCCCTTCTTCTCGTAGCTGAGGGGTGGAAAGGACTCGGCTTCCTTGAAACTCGCCCGGTTCTGGTCGTCTACGCGGAGGTAGAGCATGTTATCCGTCACCATCCCGAACATCACCCCGTCGCAGAACACGCCGGTCTTGCCGAACATACGCCGCATTGTGACGCGGCCGAGCGGAGCGAGCTGCTCGCGCAGGAACTCGGCAAAGCTGTCGCTGGCAACCATCCTGCATCCTCCGTCCTGGTCCGGCAGCCGCGCCGGTTTCATCAAACAACAACCTGATCCCCCCGGACTCGCAGGGGAGATAGATTGGCGGCGCGGTTCGGCCTGCGCTATCGTTGCCGCACATTTGCTCGAAGAGGGAGCCTCTCTGATGGACGACCGCCGCACGCTTGCCGTCGATATCGGCGGGACCGGCATCAAGCTGGCGTTGCTCGACGGCAGCGGAAAAATCGTCGGCCAACCGGTGCGCAAGCCCACGCCGCCGCCGCCCGTCGCGCCGCGCACGCTGACGGAGACGATCGATGCGGCGGCGGCCGGACTCGGCGGCTTTGATCGGGCCTCGGTCGGGTTTCCCGGCGCCGTGCGCGACGGGCGCGTGCTGACGGCGCCAAATCTCGGGACCGAGCTGTGGGCCGGTTTCGATCTGCAAACCGCGCTCGCCGAACGCTGGAAGAGGCCGGTGCGGGTGATGAACGATGCCGATGTGCAGGGCTTTGGCGCGATCGAGGGCAAAGGCGTCGAGATGGTACTGACCCTCGGCACCGGAGCCGGCACATCGATCTTCAATAATGGGCAGATCATGCCGCATCTCGAACTTGCCCATCATCCGGTACGCGGCGACAAGACCTACGACGAATACATCGGCAGGCGGGCACTGGAAAAAGCCGGCAAGAAGGCGTGGAACAAGCGCGTCGCGCGGGTGATCGACATCCTGCGCCGGCTGGTGAATTTCGATCATCTTTACATCGGCGGCGGCAACGCCAAGCAGATCAAATTTGCGTTGCCGCCTGATGTGTCGATTGTTCCCAACAGCGACGGGCTGACTGGCGGCATCGCCCTGTGGCATGCCGAGAATGCGGTGCGTCATGACGACACGCGGACCGCCGTGGCCGATCCGGCACCGCCTCCGCGGCATGCCCCGCGCCGGCGCGGGGCGGGGTCGCGCCGCGCCGGCGCGGGCGCTCCGGCGGATGCGTACGGCCGGACCAAGCGGGCCTCGCAGCCGAAGACCGCGGTCGGTTTCACCGTGCCGGCGGGCGCCTGCGACTGCCATGTCCATGTCTTCGGGGCGGCGGCGCAGTTCCCGTTCGCCGCAGGGCGGGGCTATACCCCGCCGGCGGCCAGCGCGGCCGAGCTGCTCGCCTTGCAGCAGGCGCTGCGTCTGTCGCGCGTCGTCATCGTGCAGCCGAGCGTCTATGGCAGCGACAATTCCTGCACGCTCGACGGCATGCGCCGGCTCGGGCCCAGCGCCCGCGGGGTAGCGGTGATCGACGCGGCGACCTCGCAGGCCGCGCTCGACGAGATGCAGCTTGCCGGGATCCGCGGCGTGCGGGTCAACCTGGAGACAGCCGGGGAAACCGATCCGGACGCGGCGCGCCGCAACCTCGCCGCCGCGGTCGAGCGGGTGGCGCCGCTCGGCTGGCATGTCCAGGTCTATACCAGGCTGTCGGTCATCACGGGGTTGCGCGAAGAGGTCGCGCGGCTGCAAGTGCCGGTCGTGTTCGACCATTTCGGCGGCGCCCAGGCGGAGGCGGGGGTCGACCAAGCGGGCTTCGATGCATTGCTGGCGCTGGTCGGAGCCGGGCACGCCTATGTCAAGATCTCGGCGGCTTATCGCAGCTCAAAAAAAGCGCCCGCCTACGACGATGTCGCGCCGCTGGCGCGGGCGCTGATCGCCGCCAACCCCGAGCGCATCCTGTGGGGCACCGATTGGCCGCACCCGCATGCCGCCGCGCCCGGCGCGGCGCCGGGCAGGCTCGCGCCATTTTATGACATCGATGACGGGCTGGCGCTGAACCAGCTGCGGCGGTGGGCCCCCAGCGCGGCCATCCGCCGCAAGATCCTGGTCGAGAACCCGGCGCGACTCTACGGTTTTTGATCAATAGAAGTGGCACGCGCGAGGGCCGGCATAGCGCCGCGCGCGGATCGGGGTGGGTTGGGGCGTTGCTCAGGGGTTTTCTCGGGCTGATACTCGGGCTTGTACTGGCGGGGTGTGTTCCGGAAGCAGCACCGACCGGGGCGGGCGCCCAGCGCGACGATGTCCACATTCCGCCTTTCGCGCGTTGGCCCTATCAGCGCTTCTCGCGCGAAGCGGCGGTGCAGATTGCGCGGCGGGAATGGCGCGCGTTTGGCTCGGCGGTTGTCTATCTCAACCAGGCGCTGCCCTATGATGCCGAGCGCACTGACGGGCTGTGGCAGCGGGTCGGGGAATATTGGTGGCTGGGCTTGCCGATGGGTGCGCCGGAGCAGGGTTGGACCGGCATGCACGACCAGAACGGCATCCTGTTTCCGGCGAGCGAGGACGGCAACTTCGCCTGGTCCGCGGCATTCATCGATTACGTGATGCGGATGGCCGGGGCAGGGCACCGCTTTGTGTATTCGCCGATCCATTCCGACTACATCAACGCCGCCAAAGAGCACGCGACCGGGCAACGGCCCGATTTGGTGATCGCCGCCAAGCGGCCGGAAAGCTACACGCCGCAGCAGGGCGATCTGATCTGCATGTGGCGCGGTCGCCGGCCGATCCGCTACGACGACCTGCCGACCGACAGGTTTCCCGGGCATTGTGACATCGTCGTCGACATCCATCCCGGCTCGCTCGACGGGATCGGCGGCAATGTCGATAACACGGTCGCGATGCGGCATATCCCGGTCACCGCGGATGGCCGTCTCGCCCAGCCCGACGGGACGGTCATCGACCCCGATCACCCGTGGTTTGTGGTGATCTGCGTCGAATACGACATCAACGGCGTATCGGTGAGCCTGGCTGGAAGTTGAGCGCGGCGATCACCTCGCGACCGCGCCCGCCATCGATCATCGCCTCCTCGAGGAACGGTTCGCGATCGAGGACGCGCCGGTAGATTGCGCTCGCCGCGGTTACGATTTCGCCGTCGCGGCCCAGCAACGCGTCGCCGAATTCGAGGATGCGCAGATTGGGCCAGGCGCGCGGCCGGATCCGCGCGACCGCGTCGAGCGCGTCGCCGGCGGGCCGATCGGGATATGCCTGCACCAGGATCAGCGCCGCCGCGGCGGTCGAGCGCGACACCCCGGCATGGCAATGAACCAGCAGATGATTGCCCGCTGGCGCGCCCAACTCGCGTCCGAAGGCCAGCAACTGTGCGACATCCTCGCGCGAGGGCAGGAGGTGATCGGGGGTCGGCTCGATGATGTCATGGAAGCGCAGAGCCAGCCGCCGGTGCGGCGCGAACGCAGCGAAGGCCGGCGGGTCCGGCCAGTCCGGGTCAAGGATCGACAGCACATGGGTGACCCCGGCGGCTGAATGACCGTCGAGTTCCGCGATACCGCAGATGGTCACTCGAAATGGCGCGAGATCTTTACTCATACCGCGAATTCACCAGCGAACTGCGCGCGGCGCCGGCGATCTCCGCCGGGCGAAGCGGCGTCGCATTGAGTTCGAGCCCAAACGCCGCCAGGGCATCACACACCGCATTGGCGATCGTGGCGGGGGGCGCCACCGCACCGCCCTCGCCGACCCCCTTGACGCCGAGCGGATTGAGCGGAGAGGGCGAATGCTGGTGAATGACCTGCATCGCCGGGATGTCGCTTGCGGTCGGCAGCGCGTAATCCATCAGCGTGCCGCTCAACAGCTGCCCGTTGGCATCGTAGGCGATCGCTTCGCCGAGGATGCCGCCCAGTCCTTGCGCCGTGCCACCCATGACCTGCCCCTCGACCAGCATCGGGTTGACGACGACCCCGCAATCATGGGCGATCACGTATTTCTCGATTCCAACGCGTCCGGTCTCCCGATCCACTTCGACGATCGCGGCATGGACGGCATAGCTCCAGGTGACGGTCGGCGGCTCCCAGTAATAGGTTTCATCGAGCCCTGCTGCAATCCCCGGCGGGCGGCCGTGGTCCCAGCCCGGCCGCGCCGCCTGCGCCAGCCTGGCAAAGCTGACCGAAGTGCCGGGAACCCCGACAATCCCGACGCCGCCATCGCGCAGTTCGAGGTCGGCAGGGGCACATTCCAAGAGGTTGGCGGCAATCGCGAAGGCCTTCTCGCGCAGCCGCTCGCTGGCATGGTGGATCGCCGCCGACACGGTGACCATGCTGCGGCTCGCCATCGTGCCAAAGCCCATCGGGATTACCGACGTATCGGCGAGCGAGACGACGACATCCTCGGGTCTGACCTTCCATTGATCGGCAACGATCTGGGCGTAGGCCGTCTCCATCCCCTGGCCCTGCGGGCAGGCGCCGGAGGAGGCGTAGATCTTGCCGGTGGGATCGATGCGGATGACGGCGCCCTCGAAAGGCCCGACCCCGGTCCCTTCGATATAGCAGCCGATGCCGAGCCCGAGGCAGCGTCCCGCACGGCCTGCCCCGGCCTGATGCCGGCGGAACGCCTCGACCCCGCCGATCGCGGCGAGCGCCTTGTCGAGGGCGCCGGGATAATCGCCGCTGTCGTAGACGATCGGCTCGCCGTCGCGATAGATCATGCCGGCCGAATAGGGCATCTCGTCGGCGCGGATCATGTTGCGCCGGCGCAATTCGGCCGGTTCCAGCCCGAGGGTGCGCGCCACCAAGTCGATCGAGCGCTCCATCGCGAAGGCGGCTTCCGGGCGCCCGGCGCCGCGATAGGGCGCGTTTGGCACCTTGGTGGTGGCTACGATCCGGCCCGAGGCCGCCAAATGCTCGATCTTGTAGGGGCCGGTCAGATGGACGGCGGTGTTGTAGGCGACGCCCGAGCCGATCGGGTTCCACGCGCCGCAATCGACGATGTAGTCGTCACGGATCGCCAGGATGCGGCCCTGATCGTCGAACCCGATCTCGACATCGTGCAGCTGATCGCGCGAATGCGTCGCGGACATGAAATGCTCGCGCCGCTCCTCGATCCAGCGCACCGGCCGGCCGAGCCGGCGCGCGAGGAACGGGACCAAGAGATCCTCGGGATAGGCATGGCCCTTGCCGCCAAAGCCGCCGCCGACATCGAGCGCGATGACCCGCACGCGCTCCTCGGCGAGGCCGAGGGTCGTGGCGATTTCGCGGCGCACCCAATGCACGACCTGGGTCGAGGACCAGCTCGTCATCGATTGGGTGCGCGGATCATAGGCGGCGACGACGCCGCGGCATTCCAAGGGCACCGCGGCATAGCGATGATGGTAGAAGCGGCGCTTCAGACGATGCGGCGCGCCGGCGAGCACCGCCTCTGCATCTCCTTTGCCGACCGAGAACGAGCCGATCAGATTGGTGTCGAAACGGTCGTGGACGAGCGGCGCGCCCGGGCGCAGCGCCGCTTCTGGGTCGACGACCGCCGGCAGCTCTTCGAGATCGAGCGCAACGAGCTCGGCGGCGTCCTCGGCGAGGTCACGGGTCTCGGCGACGATGATCGCGACCGCTTCCCCGACATGGCGAACCTTGTCATGTGCAAGCAATGGCTGGCGCGGGTTGTGGAATTTGTGCTGGACGACGGTGGTCCATTTCTTCGGCAACGAGATCTGGCCCTCGGGCACCGGCGGCAGCATCTGCAAGAGATCGGCGCCATTGAGCGCCGCCGCCACGCCGGGGGCCGCCGCGGCACGCGACAAATCGACCGCGCGGATCTTGGCATGCGCCACCGGGCTGCGCACCAGGACGGCGTGCAGCATGCGCGGCAGCACAAGGTCGGCGACAAACTGCCCTTGCCCGATCAAGAGGCGGCGGTCCTCCCGCCGCAATAGGGAGCGGCCGACGTAACGAGGCCCGGTGTCGCTCATTGCCATCCCCCCTCCGGTCCCTTCGCCTATTCGGCAGCCGCCTTGACCTGCGGCGCCGGGCCAAGCGTCCCGGAAGGCAGATCGAAGAGATCCCTGGGCAGTCGATCGAGATAGGCGAGGACTTCAGCGGTCGGCACGACATCGGCGTATTTGGCATGCATGTCGCAGAGGCTGAGCGCGTGGCTCGCCTCGCTGCGGTCGAAGCAGCCCTCCTCGGCCAGGATCACGCGGTAATTGAGACTGAACGCATCGACGACGGTGGCGCGCACGCACCCCGAAGTGGTGGTCCCGACGACGATGACGCTGTCGGCCCCGAGCAGGGTCAGAAAGGAGCCGAGGTTCGAGCCGAAAAAGCCCGAGGGCTTCTGCTTCTTGATGACGATGTCCTTGGGGCCGGGCGCGATCATCGCGACGATCTCGTTGCCGTCGAGGTTGCTGCCGGACCCGCCGCCCGCCTCATCGCCGCGGGTGCTCTTCCAGCCCCAACTGCCGCGGTCCCATTTGTCGGGGCGCCCCTCGCCGGTGGTGTAGATGACCGGTAGCCCTTTATCGCGCGCCGCGTCGATCAGCTGCTTGATGTAGGGGAGCGCCACCCAGGCATCCTCGCCGCACGAGGTGCGCCAGCGCTTGATCGATTGGAGAATGGGCTCGGGTCGCTCGCCGCAGAACGCCCAATTGACGTCGATCACCAAAAGGGCAGGGCGCTTGCCAAACCCGGCGCGGGCGCCAAACCCGCCGGCGGCGAACACCGCCTTGTCGCGCTCGGTCAAAAACTTGTTCCAGATCGGCTCGGTCATCGATGGCTCCTCGCATGGGATTTCGTTGCATTCTAACGGCAGAATCCCGCCAGGTGCCATGGCTGTCATTCCGGGGTGCGGCGAAGCCGCGAGCCCGGAATCCAAGCACACAGGCTGGCGTTCATGGATTCCGGGCCCAGCCCTTCAGGCTGTCCCGGAATGACATTTTTTGGAGTCGGGCTTGGTCGGCGGCATCTCCTAAGAGCGGTCGCGGCTGAAGAGGGCGTTCCGCACCTCCCACAATTCCGGATAGAGCGGGGTGTCGATCAGCTGGTTGGCAGCCGCCTTCAGGTATTGCAGCCCGAGCGAGCCGCCGGTGCCAGGGGTGATGCCGATGACCCGCGACACCGTCGCCAGGTGGGCAAAGCGCCAGCGGCGAAACGCGTCTTCGAGGTCCACGAGCTTTTCCCCGAGCTGGTACAATTCGGGCGCCCGGTCGCGGTCTTCGTAGACGTGGCGCCATCCCGCGAACACCGCGTCCGAGCGTTCATATCGCGACGTGTAGTCGCGGCGCGGCCTTATCCCGCTGAACGGCAACCGTGCGATGTAGTCGATCGTCGCATCGTAAATCGAGGGGGCCATCAGGGCCGTCTCGATTGCCGCGCGGTCTTGCGACGTCACGGCATTATCGAGAACAGAGATCGTTCTCTCCCCGTCCGGCGTCTGCATCGTAATCGAGCGATATTTCAGCCCCAGGCGATACTCGAAGATGCGGTATTGCACCGACTGAAAGCCCGACGCGCCGTCGCGACCGACCGTCTCGCGGAACAGGAAGAATTCGTCCGGCGTCAGCGTCGTCAGCACGTCCCACGACTGAATCAAGAGGTGCTGGATCTCGGTGACCCGCGACAACCGCTTGAACGCCATCAGGCAATCGGAGCCCGACTCCCCCTCCATCAGCGCGCGAGTGGCGCAGGCCAGCTCGTGGATCGCGAGCTTGAACCACAGCTCATGCGACTGGTGCATGATGATGAATAGCAGTTCGTCGTCCGATTGGGTGCGGGCGACCTGGGAAGACAGCAGCTTTTCGAGCTGCAGGTATTTGGCGTAACTGTTCTTCTCCTCGTCGGCCGCGCGCTTCATCAGCGGCTACTCCAGCCGCGCCCCGTAGCGGTGGACGTGATAGGGCATGCGCGCCAGCCCCGGGCAATGGCTGCCGACCACCGGTTCCAGCGCCTCGTAGAGCCTGCGGTTGTCGGCATTGACGGCGGCGAGACGGTCGCGCGATGCCGCAGCGCGGTCGCGCAAGCGCTCAAGATCGACGGTCAGGATGCGGTGGTTCTCGACGACCAGCCGGCCGCCGACCATAACGCTGTGGACGGCGGTGCCGTCCTCGCAATGGACGAGCTGGTTGACCGGGTCGTTGAGCGGCAGCCAGTTCGGGTGATCGAGGTCGAGCAGCACGAGATCGGCCTTGTAGCCGGGCGCGATCCGGCCGATGCGGTTGCCGAGGCCGAGGGTGCGGGCGCCGCCCTCGGTCGCCGCCAAGGCGGCCTCGCGCGTCGTCAGCCAGTGCTGCCAGTCCGGCCCCTGCACCTTCGAGACGAACGAGGCCAGCCGCATCGCCTCGTACATGTTCTGGTTATCGGAGCAGACCGCGCCGTCGGTACCGATGCCGAGATTGACGCCGCGCTCGAGCATCGCGCGGGCATCGGCGAGCCCTGACCCCAGGCGCATGTTGCTGCCCGGGTTGTGCGCCACCGAGGCGCCATGATCGCCGAGCCGGGCCATGTCGTCATTGTCGAGCCAGACACCGTGCGCCACGGTGAAATGCGGCCCCAAGACGCCGAGCCCGTCGAGATGCGCGGTCTGGGTCCGGCCATAGAGCCGGATGCCGGTCACCGCCTGGACCTTCGATTCGGCGACGTGGCTGTGCAGCCCGAGGTCGAACTCGCGGGCAAGGTCGGCGCAGCCGGTGATGAACGCGTCCGAGCAATGATGCGGGATCGTCGGGGCCACGGCAGGCCGGACCCGGTCGCGGTCGAACGACCAGTCGCGCAACAGGGTGCGGATCGCCGCCAAGGTCGTCTCGCCCGGGGCCAGCCGTAACGCCGCGACCGGCTCGCGCAAGGACGCTGGTAGCGCGTCGGCGAGGCCGGGGATCACCTCGAAGAAGGTCCGGTCGGCGACCATCGGCGCGATCACCGCGCGGATGCCCGCCTCGGCATATGCCGAGGCGACCAGCGCCATCCCGTCGCGGGTCGGCACCGGCCACTCGAAGAACAGGTCGTAGCAGGCGGTGCAGCCCTTCAGCAGCATCTCGACGGCGCCGAGCTGCGCCGACAGCTGGATGTCCTCGGCGCCGCGATTGCCGCCGACCCACGGCGCCGCGGTCAGCAAGAGTTCGAGGGTCCAGCGGTCGCCCAGCCCCTTCGAGAGGTTGCCGTGGCTGTGGGTGTGGGCGTTGACGAGGCCGGGATGAATAAGCCGCCGCGCAGCGGAGATTTCGCGCGCACCCTCCGGTGCGGGGCAGCCAGGTGGCCCGATTTCGCGGATTGTGTCGTCCTCGATCAGGATGTCGGCGGGGTCGGCGGTCCCGACGCGAATGTCGAGCACCAACCCGCCGCGCAGGACCGTGTACGCCATGGGCTTACCTCCGTATCGCTAATGTTATTCGATGACCTCGTCAGCGCGGGCGAGGAAGGTCGGAGGAATCGTCAGTCCGATCGCATTTGCCGTCTTCAAATTGATGACCAGCTCGAACCGCGTCGGCTGCTCGACCGGCAAATCGGCCGGTTTGGCGCCTTTGAGGATCTTGTCGACAAAAGCCGCTGCGCGCCTGTATGTGTCGGCTTCCTCGATCCCGTAGCTCATCAGCCCGCCCTCGTCGACAATTCCGCGGACAAAGGACACGGCAGGCAGCCGGTATTTGAGTGCTAGCTCGGCGCTTCGCTTGGCGGGCAAGCTGGGCTGGACCATCACCGCGTCGGGCCGCTCTTTGTCCAGCGCCGGAAAGGCCGCTTCCAGTTCTTCGGCATTGTGGATCATGATCGGCGCGATTGTCGTTCCGGTGGCTGCGCCCGCGCCAACGATTTGTTCCAGGAACGGCTTCGAGAATGGGTCGGGAGCGTTGGCGAGCACTGCCACGCGGCGCGCCGTCGGGATCATCTCGCGGATCAACTCGACACATTTGCCCGCCAGTTCCGCCCCGACCATAGACATACCGGTGACGTTACCACCTGGCCGACCCAGACTTTGAACAAGCCCAGTTTCGACCGGATTGCCGGCGGCCGCGAGCACGATGGGAATGTCCTGCGTTGCCCGCTTGGCCGCGAGCCCGGCCGGAGTGAACCAGGTCACGATGACATCGACCTTGCGTTGCACTAGCTCTGTTGCCAATTCTGGGAGCCCGGCTACCTGGGCCGACCGGAACTCGAATTGGACCGTTTTTCCCTCGATGTAGCCGAGCTGGCGCAGGTCTTCCTGAAACAGTTGCCGAAACCGCTCCGTGCCGGGCGCAGCGACCGCGAGCACGCCGATGGTCGGCACCTTCGCTTGCTGCGCGACCGCGGTTAGGGGCCAATCAGCGGCAGCACTGGCGAGAATGGCGAGAAGGTCGCGCCGCCTCATAAGGTTCGCCTCCGTCCGCAGCCCCGCGGCCAAAGTTGGGCAAGAGTAGCACAGGCTGATCGCCGGAGCGCTTCTACTCGATTCGCCCGGTCGCGCCCGCCGGGGTCGTGATAGAGTGGCGAAAGGTGCGGAGTGTGGGAGCAGAAACGATGGCAAAGGGCATCCTGATCGCGGCGATGGATTTCTCGGCCGCGCCGGAAGACGAGTTCCACGACTGGTACGATCTCGAGCACATCCCGGAGCGGCTGCGCATCAAGGGGTTTATCAACGCGCAGCGCTGGATCGCCGTCGACAATCCGAAGATCTCGCTCGCGACCTATGACCTCGACGAGGTCGGTGTGCTGCAGAGCCCGCCTTATCAGGCGATCGCCGGGGCCAATTCCTCCCCCTGGACCAAACGCACCGCGCGCTTCCGGAAAAGCTTGATGCGGGTTGAGGGTACGCAGCTGCTCCCCGGCGACAAGACGGCGCCGGAGGGTGCTGCGGTCGTGCTCTTGATCGCGATGAATGTCGCGCCTGAGTGCGAAAGCGAATTCAACGAATGGTACAACACCGAGCACATCCCGCAGCTCGGATCGGTGCCCGGCACGATCTGCGCCCGGCGCTACCGCGGCAGCGGTGCAACGCAGCGCTACGCCGCGCTCTATCACTTCGCGCGGCCCGACGTGATCCGCTCGGCCGCCTGGAAAACCGCCGCCAACACGCCGTGGACCGAGAAGATGCGGCCGCATTTCCGCGACCTCGTGCGCTTCGAGTGCCGGAATTACACCCGCGCCCGATGAGGGAGTAGATCCCCTACCACAGCTTCGGCAGCATGTCCCAGACACTGGCAGGAGAAGCATCGGCCGGTGGGAACGGGCTGAAATTGAGCGGGTTGTCGCCTTCGATCTGTTCGCGCCCTGGCAATTGCGAGGCTTCCCAGCCGCCGCCCAGTGCCTGGATCAGCGCGACGCTGGCGGTCAACCGGCTTTGCCGGATGCCGAGAGCGCTGACCGCGTCGTTGAGCGCGGTCGTCTCGGCGACGATGACGCTGGTGTAGGCAACGGTCCCCGCCAGGTATTGATTGTTGATGACGCGCTCGGCTTGGCGGGCCGCGGCGACGGCGTCGTTTTCCGCCTTTTCCTGCTGCGCGAGGATGCGCTCGCCCGCCAGCTGGTCCTCGACCTGCTGGAAGGCGCTCAGCACGCTTTGCCGGTAGGTGGCGACGCTCGCGTCGAAGGCGGCGCGCTGCTGCTCGACCTGAGCATTGCGCAAGCCGCCGTCGAAGATCGTCTCGGCAATGCTCGAGCCGAATGACCAGATCCGGCTCGACGCCGTGAACAGCCTCGCCAGCGTCGCCGCCGCCACCCCGATATCGGCCGACAGCGTGACGTCGGGATAGAAGGCAGCCACCGCCACGCCAATCAGCGCGTTGGCCGCCGCCATCTGACGCTCGGCGGTGGCGATGTCGCGCCGCCGCTCGAGCAGCGCCGAGGGCAATTCCGCCGGGATCAGCGGCACAGTGATGAGCGTGTCCACCGGCGCGATGGCGAAATCCGCCGGCGGCTTGCCGATCAGTACGGCGATCGCGTGGTCGAGCTGGGCCCGGGTGACCCCGACCGCGATCAGCTGCGCCCGCGTCCCGTCGAGCTGCGCCTGGGCCTGAGCGACCGCCGATTCATCGGCTGTGCCGCTCTTGTACTGGTTTTTGACGATGCGTAACGCCTCGGTAAAGGCCTTGACCGAGGCTTCGAGCAGGCGCTTCAACTCGTCCGCGACGCGCAGCTGCAGATAGTCGGTGGCGAGCGCGCCCTGCGCCGACAACCGGGCGCCGGCGAGCAGGCCCGCGCTGGCCTGCGCGGTGGCGACGTCGCTCTCGACGGTGCGGCGGATCTTGCCCCACAGATCCGGTGTCCAACTCGCCGCTCCATCCAGCCTGAAGGCGTTGGAGATATTGCCGCCCCCGCCGCCCGCGGCGCTCGACCCGGTGCCGGCGCTGCGCGACCGCGTCGCCGATGCGGTGACACCCAAGGTTGGGAAGAACCCGGCGCGCGCCTCGGCGACGATCGCCTCGGCCTCGCGGAAGGCGGCCTCGGCAGCCTTGAGGTTCTGGTTGGATATGTCGATCTGGCGCTCCAGATTGTCGAGCACCGGATCCCGGTAGACCGACCACCAAGCGCCGCGGTCGATCGAATCGCCCGGCTGGCCGCCCCGCCAGCCGGCCTCCTTGGGGCCGGGTTTCCAGGCCTCCTTGTAGGCGGCAGGAACCGGCGCTGCGGGGCGCTGATAGTCCGGCCCGACGGTGCAGGCCGCCACCGCGACGCACATCATCGTCCCAAAGCAGGAGCTTGCGAACCGGTATGCGGCAACCGGGACCGCCCCAGTGCGTCCGCCGCGCTCCGCCCTGCAGCGCCACGTCAGAATCCCGAGGGTCATTCAGCGGGTTCGGCGAGGCGGCCGTGCAGCCCGGATTGGCCGCCGGACCGGCGGCGCAGCCCCCATAACCGGAAGCGATCGAGATAGAGATAGATCACGGGCGTCGTGTACAGCGTTTGCATCTGGCTTATGATCAACCCGCCGACGATCGCGATGCCGAGCGGCCGGCGCAACTCGGCGCCCTCGCCGAAGCCGATCGCCAGCGGCACCGCGCCAAGCATCGCCGCCATCGTCGTCATCATGATCGGCCGGAAGCGCTTGAGGCACGCCTGGTAGATCGCCTCGCCCGAGCTCAAGCCTTCGTTGCGCTCGGCGTCGAGCGCGAAATCGATCATCATGATCGCGTTCTTCTTGACGATCCCGATCAAGAGGATGACGCCGATCAGCGCCATGATGTCGAATTCGTAGGGACCGCCCCATGGCCACACGATCAGCGCCATGACGGCGCCGACCCCCGCCGAGGGCAGGGTCGACAGGATTGTGATCGGGTGGACATAGCTCTCGTAAAGCACGCCCAGCACGATATAGACCGCGAGCAGCGCGGCGGCGACCAGATACGGCTCGTTGGCCAGTGATTGTTCAAACACCTTCGCGGTGCCCTGAAAGCTGCCATGGATTGCCGCGGGCACGCCGATCTGCTGCATCTGATGCTCAATCGCTGCGGTCGCTGTGCTCAGCGAGACGCCCGGTGCGAGATTGAACGAGATTGTCGAGGCGACGAACAGGTTCTGGTGATTGACCGCGAGCGGCGTGTTGCCGGGCCCGAAATGGCTGAACGCGGAGAGCGGCACCATGGTTTCGTGCGCGGTGCTCACCGCTGCGCCCGTCGAGGTAGCCGTGTGGCCGGTGTTGGCGAGCGAGTTGTTGGCCTGGTTGCGCGCCGTGTCGCCGGCGATCTGGGCGGCGGTGGAGGCAGCAGTGGCACTACTCGCAGCAGGTACCTTAGCGAGTACCGTCCCGGCCAGCGCATTCGTCGACTTCGTGCCGCTGACCGAGCCGCCGCTGGTGCTGACATAGATGCTATTCAATGTTCCGGGGTCCTGCCAGAACTCGGGCGCCACTTCCATGATGACATGGTACTGGTTTTGTGCGGCATAGATCACCGACACCTGACGTTGGCCAAACGCGTCGTACAAGGTGCTGTCGATCTGGCTCAGAGTGAGCCCGAGGCGTGCGACCGTTGCACGGTCGATGATCAGATCGCTCTCCAGCCCCTTTTGCTGCTGATCGAGGTTGACCTCGGTTAAGAGCGGCACCTTTAGCAACGCCGCTTCGAGCTTAGGCCCCCACTCGTAGATCTGCTGGGCGTCATCGCCTTGGAGGGTGTACTGGTACTGCGCGTTGGTCGCACGCCCCCCGACGCGGATGTCCTGCGCGCCCTGCAAAAACAGCCGTGCGCCCGCGACCTCGCCGAGCTTGGGGCGCAGTCGGGCCATGACTTTCGGCATCGATACGCGCTCGGACAGCGGTTTCAACACGACGAACACAAAACCGGAATTGGTCTGACCACCGCCGGTGAACGCGTTGACGCTCTGCACCGCCGGGTCGTGTCGAATGATGTCGACCAACTGCTTCAGCTTTTTCTCCATCAGCTGAAAGGAGATGCTTTGGTCGGCCTGGATGCCGCCGACCATCAATCCGACGTCTTGGATCGGGAAAAAGCCTTTCGGCACCTTCCAAATGAGATAGCCGCCAAAGCACAGGGTCGCCAACAGGCTCAGCATGACGAGCGCCGGCCATTGCAACGCGCGGCGCAGGGTGCAGTCGTAGAGGTTCAGGATCGCGGTGAAGAGGCGCTCGCCGGCCCGATAGACTGCGCCGTGCTTCTGGTCGCCGGGATTGGCGAGCACGTAGGCGCACATCATCGGCGTCGCGGTCAACGATACCCCGAGCGATATCACGATCGCCACCGACAGCGTCATCGCGAACTCGCGGAACAGCCGGCCGACGAGCCCGCCCATCAACATGATCGGCAGAAAGACGGCGATCAATGAGAGGCTCATCGACAGCACGGTAAAGTTGACCTCGCCGGCGCCCTGCCGCGCCGCCTGCATCCGCGGCATGCCGGCTTCGAGGTGCCGGGTGACGTTCTCCAACACGACGATCGCATCGTCGACGACAAAGCCGGTCGAGATCGTCAACGCCATCAGCGACAGGTTGTCGAGGCTATACCCCGCCAGATACATCACGCCGAACGTACCGATCAGCGAGACCGGCACCGCGACGCTCGGAATCAGGGTCGCCCGCACATTGCGCAGGAAGGCGAAGACGACGAGGATGACGAGAACGATCGCGATCAGCAGCGTGCGCTCCACGTCGCGGAGCGAGGTGCGGATCGTCGTGGTGCGGTCCAGCGTCAGTTGCACATTGATGGCGCTGGGAATGGACGCCTCGAGCTGCGGCAGAACCGCTTTGAGCAGATCGACGGTGTCGATGATGTTGGCGCCCGGCTGTTTGTAGACAAAAATCAGGACCGCCGGCTTGCCGTTGGCGAGGCCCTGGTTGCGCAGGTTTTCGACCGAATCGTCGACCTGAGCGACATCGGTCAGCTGCACGGGTCTGCCGTTGCGATAGGCGATGACCAGCGGCCGGTAATCCACCGCATGGTTCGCCTGGTCGTTGGTGTAAATCTGCAACCGGCGATCGGCGTCTTCGATCGCACCCTTCGGGCTGTGCGCGTTGGCCGAGGCCAGCGCGGCGCGTACGTCTTCGAGCCCGATCCCGTATTTGAAGAGCGCCAGTGGGTTGAGCTCGACGCGCACCGCGGGCAGCGAACTGCCGCTGATCGCCACCTGGCCGACGCCGCTGATCTGCGACAGCGCCTGCTGCACGACAGTCGACGCCGCATCGTAGATCTGACCGCGGGTCAGCGTTTGGGAGGTCATCGACAGGATCGCGATCGGAAAGTCAGCCGGGTTGACCTTGCGATAGGTCGGGTTCTGCCGCAGGCTGGTCGGAAGGTCGACACGCGCGGCATTGATTGCCGCCTGAACATCCCGCGCCGCGCCGTCGATATTCCGGCTGAGGCTGAATTGGAGCGTGATGCGGGCTGATCCGACGGTGCTCGACGAGGTCATTTCGGTGACGTCGGCAATGACGCCGAGATGGCGCTCGAGCGGCGTCGCCACCGACGTCGCCATCGTGTCGGGGCTCGCCCCCGGCATCGTCGCGAACACCGAAATCGTCGGGAAATCGACCTGCGGCAGCGGCGCTACCGGCAGCTTGAAATAAGCGAAGACCCCGGCGAGCGCGACGCCGATCGTCAGCAGGGTGGTGGCGACCGGCCGCTCGATGAACGGGGTCGACAGGCTCACCGCGCGGGGTCCTCGGCGTTGAGCACCCCGCCGAACCGCCGCCGCGCCGCGCGGCCGAGCCGATCGAAGCCGAGATAGATGACCGGCGTCGTGAACAGCGTCAGCACCTGGCTCACGATCAGCCCACCGACGATCGTGACCCCGAGCGGATGGCGCAGTTCCGACCCCGTCCCGCTGCCGAGCATCAGCGGGAGCGCGGCAAAAAGCGCCGCGAACGTCGTCATCAGGATCGGCCGGAAGCGCAACAGGCAGGCCTGATGGATCGCCTCGCGCGGCGATTTGGCCTCGTTGCGTTCGGCATCGAGGGCAAAATCGACCATCATGATCGCGTTCTTCTTGACGATGCCGATCAGCAGGATGATCCCGATGATCGCGATGACGCTCAGATCGCTACCGTCGAGCATCAGCGCCAACAGTGCCCCGACACCGGCCGAGGGCAATGTCGAAAGGATCGTGATCGGGTGGATGTAGCTCTCGTAGAGCACTCCCAGCACGATGTACATCGTGACGATCGCCGCGATGATCAGCACGAGCTCGTTGCCGAGCGCCGCCTGAAACGCCAGCGCGGCACCCTGGAAGACGCTTATCATGCTGGGCGGCAGCCCGATTTCCTGCTCGGCCTGCCTGATCGCGTCGACCGCCGCGCCGAGCGATGCCCCGGGCGCCAGGTTGAACGACACCATCGTCGACGGAAATTGACCGAGATGGTCGATCTCCATCGGTGCGGTCTGCTCCAGGACCTGGGCGATCGCGGACAGCGGGACCTGGCCGGTTGTCGCGGTCGATGACGGCAGATAGAGCGAACCCAACGAGGTCAGCGACTGCTGCAACGCCGGCGCCGCCTCCAGGATCACGCGATACTGGTTCGACTCGGTGAAGATCGTCGAGACAATCCGCTGCCCGAATGAATCATAGAGCGCGTTGTCGACGGTGGCCGGGGTGATGCCAAAACGCCCGGCGGTCGGCCGGTCGATCAGGATATAGGCCGAAAGTCCGCTGACGGCATAGTTGCTAGTGACGCCCTCGATCTGCGGAATCTGCTGCAGGCGTTCGAGTAATTTTGGGACCCAGATTGCGAATTCGCTCGGATTGGCGTCCTCCAGCACGAATTGGTATTGCGAGCGGCTGACCGTGGCATCGATCGTCAGATCCTGAACCGGCTGCATGTAGAGCGCGATGCCGGTGACGTCTTTAGTCTCCTGACTGAGCCGTCGGATCACGTCGCTGGCCGAGATTTTGCGCTGGTCGCGTGGTTTGAGATTGATCAGAAAGCGGCCGCTGTTGAGCGTCGTGTTGGTGCCGTCAACACCGATGAAGGCAGACAGGCTGACGACATCGGGGTCCTTGAGGATGGCGGCCGCCAGCTCCTGCTGGCGTTGCGCCATCGCGTCGAACGAGACCGAAGGCGCCGCCTCGGAGATCCCCTGGATGAGCCCGGTGTCCTGTACCGGAAAAAAACCCTTCGGGATCACGACATAAAGAAACACTGTCAGGCCCAGCGTGGCGACCGCCACCAGCAGGGTGAGCGGCTGTCGGTCAAGTACCCAGTTCAGCAACCTTCCGTAATGGGCGATCAGTGCGTCGAACCACTCCTGGCTCTTGCGCGCCACCAGCGACATGTCGGATGGATTGCGGTGACGCAGGACCTTGGCGCACATCATCGGGACGAGGGTCAAGGCGACCACGGCGGAGATGACGATGGTCACCGCGAGCGTGATGGCGAACTCGCGGAACAGGCGGCCGACGACGTCGGGCATGAACAGCAACGGGATCAGCACCGCGATCAGCGAGACCGTCAGCGAGATGATCGTGAAGCCGATCTGCGCCGACCCCTTCAATGCCGCCTGCAAAGGCCGGTCGCCCGCCTCGATGTAGCGCGAGATGTTCTCGATCATGACGATCGCATCGTCGACGACAAAACCGGTGGCGATCGTCAGCGCCATCAGCGACAGGTTGTTGAGGCTGAACCCGGCGAGATACATGACCGCCAAGGTGCCGACGAGCGAGAGCGGCACCGACAGGCTCGGGATCAGGGTCGCCCAGAGGCTGCGCAAAAACAGGAAGATCACCACGATGACGAGGACGACGGCGAGGCCGAGCTCGAATTCGACATCGGCAACCGAGGCGCGGATCGTCGTGGTGCGGTCGGTCAACACCGCGACATCGACCGCCGCCGGCAACGCCGCTCGCAGCTGCGGCAGCAACCGATTGATGCCATCGACCACCTCGATGACATTAGCGCCGGGTTGTCGCTGAATATTGAGGATGACCGCCTCGGTCTGGTTCATCCAGGCCGCCAGCTTGGTGTTCTCCGGACCTTCGACGGCCTGTGCGACGTCCGTCAGCTTGACCGGCGCGCCGTTTTTGTAGGCGACCACCAGATCGTTGTAGTCGCTGACCTTCTTGATCTGATCGTTGGCGTTGATCGTGTAAGCCCGGGTCGCCCCGTCGAAATTGCCCTTGGGCGTGTTGACATTGGCGTTGGCGAGGGTCGTGCGCAGATCGTCAATGTTGAGGCCGTAGGCGGCGAGCTGACGATAATTTGCTTGGATGCGCACCGCCGGACGATGCCCGCCGCTGATGCTGACCAGGCCAACCCCGGGTAATTGCGAAATCTTTTGCGCGAGGCGGGTATCCGCGACGTCTTCCACCTGGGTCAGCGGCAGCGTTTTGGAGGTCAGCGCCAAGGTCAGGATCGGCGCGTCGGCGGGGTTCACCTTGGCGTAGATCGGCGGCGCCGGCAGGTCGGAGGGCAACAGATTGCCGGCTGCGTTGATCGACGCCTGGACCTGTTGCTCGGCGACATCGAGGCTGAGTTCGAGGCTGAACTGGAGGGTGATGACCGAGGCTCCGGTGGAGCTCGTCGACGACATCTGGTTGAGCCCCGGCATCTGGCCGAACTGCACTTCGAGCGGGGCGGTGACGGACGAGGTCATCACGTCCGGACTGGCGCCCGGGTAGAAGGTCTGCACCTGGATCGTCGGATAATCGACCTGGGGCAAGGCGGACAGCGGCAGGAACCGGTAGGCAAAGAGGCCCACCAGCATGATCGCCGCCATCAACAACGAGGTCGCGACGGGCCGCAGGATGAAAAGCTGCGACGGGCTCATGAAACGCCCCGCGACTTCTCCGCCAGCGTGCGCTCAGATCGACAGCAATGCCAGGGAGCCCCTGCCCGAATGCTCCCCCGCGATCGGCGGATCAACTTCAGAGAGGGGAGGGAGCAGGCCGCGCCGTGTGCGGAAGCCCGCGGGCCTGGCCCGCCGGGGGCGGGTAGGTGGGGGCAAAGCCATCCGCGCAAACGCAGGAGCCTCACCCGCCGCTCCGCTGTTTCCCCTGGCCGCGCGGCGGATCTGTTGGCGTAGTCGGGGCCGCGCCGGGTGTCGCGGCCGGCGCCGGTGCGGCGCCGGGTGTCGTGTTCGGCGCCGATGCGGCAGGTGGGCCGCCGACGACGAGCGAGATCTTGGCGCCGTCCTTGAGGCGGTCGGCGCCGTCGATGACGACCAGCTGGTCCGGTTCCAGACCCTTGGTGATCGAGATGTTCTGGCTGTCGCCTGGACCCAGGCTCACCGGCTGGGCGGCGACCGTGTCACCGGGCTTGACGAGGAAGACAAAGGTCCCGGGCGCGCCCCGCTGGATCGCCGCGTTGGGTACGAGATCGGCATCGGGCAGCGTATCGACCAGCAGCTGAATGTTGACGAATTGCTGCGGAAACAGGTTGAGCCCGGTATTGTCGAATACGGCCCGCAATTTCACCGTCCCGGTCGTCGGGTCGATCTGGTTGTCGATGGTATCGAGCCGGCCGCTGTCGAGTTTGGTCGTGCCGGTGCGGTCGAACGCCGTCACCGCGAGGGTGGCGCCGGAGTGCACGCGTTTGAGCACCGCCGGCAAATTGTCCTCCGGCAGCGTGAAAATCACCGACATCGGCTGCAGCTGCGTGATCACGACGATGCCGTTGGCGTCGCTCGTCTGCACATAATTGCCGGCATCGACCTGGCGCAACCCGACCCGCCCGCTCGTCGGCGCGATGATGTGGCAATAAACCAGATTGAGTTTCTGCGTGTCGACCTGCGCCTGGTCGACCTGAACCAGCCCCGTATCCTGCTGAACCAAGGCCGCCTGCGTATCGAGCGTCTGCCGGGCGATCGAGTTCTGCGCCACCAGGGTGCGGTAGCGCGCCAGGTCAAGCTGGGCATTCGTCAAGGCCGCCTGGTCCTTGGCCAGCTGGCCTTGCGCCTGTTCGAGCGCGACCTGGTAGGGGCGCGGGTCGATTTGCGCCAGAAAATCGCCCTTCTTGACCATCTGGCCTTCCTGGAAGGCGACCTCGGACAGGTATCCGTTGATCTGCGTCTTCACCGTCACATTCGCCAGCGGCGTCACCGTGCCGAGCCCGCTCAGCGTGATCGGCATGTCACCCTTGACAACCTTCACGGTGCCGACCGGCGTCGGGCCCGATGATTGCAGACGCCCGGCCGGGGCCGGCTGCTGGCCGGTGCGCCACATCACCCAGGTCACCAGCCCGCCAACCACCAGCAGCACCAACAGAAGCCACAGTGCGTTGCGCAGGACCGAGCGCGTCGCGGGCGGCGCCACGATCGGCGCCATGGGCGGAGGCGCCGCGCGCCGCGCCTCCGAATCGGCGGCCTCGCTCTGGCGCGGCGGCACCGCTAGCGGGCCGGGCGGCTGATCGTCCATCGCCGGCTAACCGGATTGCCGCGGTCGCCCAGCCCCGCCGGTCGGCGAAGCCCGGCCCGCTCGCGACCGCTGGTCAGATGTCATTTGTCCTCGCATGCGAAGAGTTTACGGATCGAAACGCGCCTGCCTCCCCGCGCGACGCGCCAGCGTCGCGGCACCGGTTACACGGGTCCCATGTTATTGCCGGCGACGCGACGCGATCTTATGCGAATTCTGCTCAGAGCCGTGAGATTGCGTCGTCGCTCCGCGCATCGCAACGACAAATGCCATAGCGCGCCGATAAGCCCTTCCGTTGCCCCCGCGCATCGTCTAAATCGCCGCCTCCGGACATTTGGAACGGTGCGGCGATGACGGCGAACCTTCCTCTGATGAGCGGCGGCCAGCAGGTTGTTGCGGCGTTGCGCGCGCATGGCGTCCGGATGGCGTTCAGCGTCGCCGGCGAGAGCTATCTCGAAGTGCTCGACGCGCTCTACGACGCCCCGGATATCCACCTCGTCACCTGCCGCCAGGAGGGCGGCGCCGCCTTTATGGCCGAAGCCTACGGCAAATTGACCGGCGAGCCGGGCGTGCTCCTCGTGACGCGGGGCCCCGGCGCCTGCAACGCCTCGATCGGGGTGCATACCGCGTTCCAGGATTCGACCCCGATGATCGTGCTGGTCGGCCAGGTGGCGCGCCACCAGATCGACCGCGAGGCGTTCCAGGAAGTCGATTTCCGCAAGATGTATGCGCCGCTCGCCAAATGGGTGACGCAGATCGATCTGGCCGAGCGTGTCCCTGAGCTACTGAACCAGGCGTTCCAGGTCGCGACCTCCGGGCGCCCCGGCCCGGTTGTGGTGGCCTTGCCCGAAGACGTGCTGCGCGACCTCGCCGCCGCGACGGTCGCCGGCCCCTACCATGCCGTGCATGCCCATCCCGGCGCCGCCGACATGGCTGAGCTGCGCCGGCTCGCCGCCGCCGCCGAGCGGCCGATCATGCTGGTCGGCGGCAGCGGCTGGAGCGACGTCGCTGCGGCCGATATCGCCCGCTTCGCCGGGGCCAACGATCTGCCGGTGTGCTGCTCGTTCCGCCGCCAGGACATTGTCGACAACCGGCTTTCGTGCTTTGTCGGCGATCTCGGAACCGGCGCCGCCCCGACGCTGGTGGCGCGGTTCAAGGCGGCCGATCTGGTGCTGGCGGTCGGCGCGCGGATCGGCGAGATCACCTCGCAATCCTATACGCTCCTGGGGGTCCCCGACCCCGGCAAGGTCCTCATACATGTGCACGCTGCCGCCGAGGAATTGGGCCGCGTCTTTCGTCCGACCCTTGCGATCCAGTCGGGAATGCCGGAATTCGCCGCCGCGGCCGCGGCGCTCGAGCCGATCGAGGCGCCGCGCTGGCGCGCCTGGCGCGAGGCGGCGCGGGCCGAATACGAGGTCGGGCTCACGCCGACCCCGTTTGCTTCGGCGCCCGAGCTCGATCTCGGCCAAGTGATGCGCTGGCTGCGCGAGCGCCTGCCGGACGACGCGATCGTCACGTCGGATGCCGGCAATTTCAGCGGCTGGCCCAACCGGTTTCTGCAATATCGCCGGCCCGGTCGGCAGCTCGGGCCGACCAGCGGCGCGATGGGATACGGCGTTCCAGCCGCGGTCGCCGCCAAGCTCGTCCATCCCGAGCGGGTCGTCGTCGGGTTTTGCGGCGATGGCGGGTTCATGATGACCGGGCAGGAGCTGATGACCGCAGCGGGCGAGGGGGCTTGCCCGATCATCCTCCTCTTCAACAACGCCATGTACGGCACGATCCGCATGCATCAGGAGCGCCGCTTCCCCGGCCGGGTCGTTGGGACCGCGCTCAAGAACCCGGATTTCGCCGCGCTCGCCGCCGCCTATGGCGCTTTTGGCGCTGTTGTCGCGCGGACCGAGGAGTTCGCGCCCGCCTTCGAGGCCGCGCTCGCCGCTCGCCGCGCCGCGATCATCGAACTCAGGATGGACCCGGAGATTATCACGACGCGGACTACCCTTGCCGCGTTGCGCCGTCAGGCCGAAGCCGCGCAGGCTTCGTGATGGCCAAATCTGAAATTAACCGCATTGCGCGGCAGCGCTGGCGGGCGCAGAGCTACGCGGCGACGGCGCATTTCGTGCCGGCGCTCGGTGCCGCGGTCCTCGCGCTGCTCGATCCGCGGCCGGGCGAACGCATCCTCGATCTCGGCTGCGGCGACGGCGTGTTGACCGAGAAGATCATTGCCGCCGGAGCCGACGTCGTCGCGGTCGATGCGGCGCCCGACATGATCGCGGCGGCCCGCGGACGCGGCATCGATGCCCGGGTCGTCCCCGGGCAAAGCCTCGCTTTCGACCGCGAATTCGACGCGGTGTTCTCGAATGCGGCGTTGCACTGGATGCAGCCGGCCGAAGCCGTGCTGCGGGGTGTCCACCGGGCATTGAAGCCGGGCGGCCGCTTTGTCGCCGAGATGGGCGGTCACAACAACACCGCGGCGGTCCTCGTCGCGATCTCCGCCGTGCTGGCGCGGCGCGGCCTCGACGCCATGCGGCTCAGCCCGTGGTATTTTCCTTCGGCGAGCGCTTACCGCGCAAAGCTCGAAGAGGCCGGGTTTCTGGTGCGAGATATCGGCATCTTTCCGCGCCCCACCGTGGTGGAGAGCGGTATCGAAGCGTGGCTCGGCAATTTCACCGACGATTTCTTTATGCCGCTGCACGAGCCCGACCGCGACGCCGCGCGCGCTGAAGTCGCCGAACTCTTGCGGCCGATAATGGTCGACGAAACCGGCACCTGGATCGCCGATTACGTGCGGCTGCGCTTTCGCGCCGTGCGCGCGTAGCGTCGGAGAGCCCCCCTTCACCCCAGTCCTCTCCCCGCTGGCGGGGAGAGGGAGCGAAGCGGCATCTCCGACAACAATCGTCGGCGATTTTCGGGTTGGTTGAGCCGCGTTCCCTCTCCCCGTCAGCGCCGTCAGCGGGGAGAGGGACAGGGTGTGGGGCGGGCCTGGCGCTACAGCACGCCGCCGGTCTTCAGATTGGCGAATTCGCCGTCATCGATCCCAAGCCAGCTCTCCAGCACCTCGGCGCTGTCGCCGCCCAGCGCCGGCGACGGCTTCAGCCGCACCGTCTTGCCGTCGATCCGCACCGGCCAGGTCGCCATCTTGTAATCGCCCTGGCGCTGCGGCACGACCTGCATCAGGGCGCGCTCCTCGAAGCTCGGCTCGTTCTGCAGTTCCATCGTGTCGAACACCGCGCCGGCCGGCACCCCGACGGCGATCAGCCTTTCCATCGCCTCGCGCTTGTCGTGCTGTTTGGTCCATTCGCCGATGATCGCGTCGAGTTCCTTCTGGTGCGCGACGCGGTCATTGCCGGTCGCGAAACGCGGATCGTCGATCAATTCCTCGCGCCCGATCAATTTCATCAGCCGCGACCAGTGCTCGGGATTGGCCCGGCTCGTGGTCAGGTAGATATAGTCGTTGGAGCCGCCGCCCTTGGACGGGTAGAGGCCGGAGGGCGCGTTGTTGCCGCCGCCCGACTTGGCGCCGTTGCGCGGCGCCGCCTTGCCGGTGCGCTGCATCGTGCAGAAACAGGTGCGCATGTAGTGGATCATCGCGTCCTGCATCGCCAGCTGCAGCCGGCGTCCCTTGCCGGTGCGGTTGCGCTCATGGAGCGCGCCGAGGATCGTCGCCGCCATCAGCATGCCGGTGCCGGTGTCGCCAAAGGAGAGGCCCGGTTTGACCGGTGGCCGGTCCGGCTCGCCGGTGACGCTGATCGGGCCGCCGGCAGCCTGCGCGATCATGTCGAAGGCAAGCCCCGCCTCGTGCGGGCTGCCGGTTCCGAAGCCCTTGATCTGGCAATAGATGATGCGCGGGTTGATTTTCTTCACCGAATCGTAATCGAGCCCTAGGCGCTCGATCGTGCCGGGCGCCATGTTCTCGACCGTGACGTCGGCCTTCTTCAGCATCTCCTTGACGATCTCCAGCCCCTTCGGCGATTTCAGATTGATCGCCAACGACTTCTTGTTGACGTTGAACTGATGGAAATACCAGGGGTCGTCGTCGGGCTTGCCGGGACGCAGCCGCCGGCCGGGATCGCCGCGCCCCGGGTTCTCGATCTTGACCACCTCGGCGCCGAACCAGGCGAGCACCTCGGTCGAGGTCGTGCCGGCCTCGAACTGGGTGAAATCCACCACCTTGACGCCCTGCAGAAAATTGAAGTCCTGGCTGATGTCGCTCACGGCTGTTTCCTCCCGGTGCGTGCCGATGCCGGCCCACAGCCTGCGCCTTCCCGCGCCGCGCCGCAACGCCTTCGCGTCGCGCCCGCACGCGCGCGGCTCGATAACAAGAGATCAGCATCAAGAACAAGAGATCAGCATCAAGTTATTGATATTTCTCGATTCCCGATCCCAGAAAACAGCGAAATAACAGCGAAATAACAGCGGGAATAACAGCGAAATAACAGGGCGGTATCAGCGCGGCGCCGGTTGCGGCATGGGCGACAACCGTTGCGGCGAGACAATCCGTTCAATATGTTCACGGTTCATTCTCATTTCAAGACCCGGCAAGAAGCGTCGACGAATGAAGCGGGTTATAATGAAGCGGGTTATCACGTCGAAAAGAGCCGGGCCGCAGGCTCCAGTCCATTCAAATTAGACCGTCTCTTAAAGCCTTTTTGATACCCTCCTCAGCATGGGTAGCCGGGATGGCGGGGATGAACGACAAACAACCTTGGGTTCAAGTGCGTGGACGCTGCCCAAATTGCCGGGCAGACCGCAACGCTGAGGTTCTCGCCGAAGACACCCAGGAAGGCGAAGACGATGCTGGCGGCATTTGGGGCAAGACCTCGTTTTCAATCCTACGCTGCCTCGGATGCGACCACCGATACATCCGGCACGTTCAGGCGTGCCCGGAGGATTCGGATCCGGAAACGGGTGAGGTCGAAGAGAAAGTGTCCTACTGGCCCAGCCACGAGCGACGGCACCGCCCATCATGGCTGTGGGGCATGGAATTCGCCGCCGGCCAAGCCAAACTCGCTGCGTTGCTCGCCGAGGTCTATGCGGCGCTCGATAACAACCTGAGCGTCCTTGCAACGATTGGCATGCGCACGGCGTTTGATTGCGCCTCTCAGTTACTCGGTGCGGACGCGAACCAGTCCTTCGCCGAAAAACTCAAGGAACTGGCAGCCGGCAACAAAATTGGCGGCGAGGAGAAGGAAATCCTGTCTACTTTAGCGGATGCAGGAAATGCGGCGGCCCATCGAGGTTGGAAACCGACTCCCTTCGAAATTGATAGTCTGATGCAGGCCCTTGAGAATTTTTTAGAGCGCGCGTTCGTGCTCAAACACGATCTTCGCCGAGTGGGGAAAAATATCCCACGTCGCATCCAACCATAAAGGCGGCGAGTTTCAGAATTACGAGAATTACGGAGAATTGGTGTGGCAAAGCCCCGGCCGTCGCCGGCCGGGGCTTGGTGATTTGAGCGGGCCGGCAACTCCGGCCGCAACGCATTTTCCCGCTATTCGGCGGCGTCTTTGACCGGCGCCAGCTCGAAGCGGTCCATCGCAAGCTCGATCGCCTCGTCCCAGCCCTTCTGGCGGACGTCGAAACGCACTTCGTCCGGGCCGAGATATTTCAGGTTGACGCCGACCATCTCGCCCTGGCCGGCCGGCCGCGGTTCGCGGTGCCCCATCGGCACCGGCTTTACGCCCGCGGCCTTCAGTTCCTTGTCGGTGGCTTCGATGTCGTCGACCTGGAAGCCGATGTGGTGGATGCCGCGCAGGTCGGAAGTCTGGCCCGGCCCGAGCTTCGGCGCATCGCCGGTGCCGTATTTGAGAATGGCGAAATAGATGTACCCGTCGCTGAGCCAAACGCCCTTCTCGCCGGTGTCGGTCGGGCGGCGATAGAGCTCGGTCAGGCCGAAATGCTCTTTGTAGAATTCCGCGGTCTTGACCGGATCGTCGGTGACCAGCGCGATATGCTTGATGCGTGCCATCCGCCATCTCCTCCGTGCATGCGCTTGCCGAAAGCGCGGGTTTTGCTGTGTAGGCGTTCGCCGGGGTTACCGTCAAGCATCGCCGCGCTTAGTGCTTGGGCGGGTGGGCGCGGACGAATTCCTCGTTGACATCGGCGCCCCAGCCGGGACCGGTCGGCAACAACAACTCGCCGTTCTCGATGACCGGCGGCACCGTGACGATGTCGTCCTTCCAGGTCACATCGTCGATGTCGATCTCCATGACTTTGAAGTTCGGCACCACGGCGCACATGTGCGCGCTGATCAGCGAGCCGAGATGGCCGTTGAAATTGTGCGGCGCGACATTGACCTCGAAGGCGTCGGCCATGGCCGCGATCTTCACCGATTCGAGGATGCCGTTCCACGCCACGTCGATAATTGCGTAATCGACCGATTGGTGCTCGAAATACGGCCGGAAATTGCGCCTGCCGTAGATCGACTCGAGGGAGGCGATCGGCGTGCGGGCGGAGCGGCGGATCAGGGCCAGCCCGGCCGGGTCGTAAAGGTCGATCTCCAGCCACACCATGTCGAGCGGCTCCAGCGCGCGCGCCAGCTTGATGTAACCGTCAATCTTATAATTGAAATTGGTATCGAGATGGAGCCCGACATCGCGCCCGGCGCCGCGGCGGAACGCCTCCAATTGGGCAACCGCGGCGTCGACGATATGGTGGTCGACGTTGAGTTCGGGAAAACCCGGCGGGTTGCCGGTGCCGGGACCGTACAGGTAGGGCTTGCCCTTATCGAAGCGGATCAGGTTCGTTTTGAGGCCCTTGAAGCCCTTCTTCCTCACTTCCTCGCCAAGCGCGACGACGTCGTCGATTGAGCGCACCGGGTCGACTCCGGCCCATTCCTTGATCCGATCGGCATGGCGGGCGCGATAGGTGCCGCAATGCGACCAGTAGAGCTGCAGGTGGTCGCGCACCGGGCCGCCGAGCATCTCGTAAACCGGCACGCCGAGCGCCTTGCCCTTGATGTCGACAAGCGCGTTCTCAATGGCCGCGATCGCCATCTGGTTGACGCCGCCCGCGGCCTGCCGCGTCGCTGCGTAGAGCAGGGCCGAGATCGCCTCGACTGGACGGGGGTCGCGGCCGATCAGGCGCTCGCCCAACTTGCGGATGACGCCCGTCAGCCCCGGCGCGCCATAGCCCTCCATATATTCGGACCAGCCGACGATGCCCTCGTCGGTGGTGACCTTGAGGAAGGAATTGACCCGCCAGCCGGCGTCGCAGTGCAGATCTTCGATCTTGACGATTTTCATCGGGGGCTCCTCGCATGCCTGCGCCATCATGCATTTGCCGCCGCAGGCGCTCAACCCTGCGGGTTATCGCCCGGCCCGATCGTTCTCAGCGCCGCCGTCTGACTCCCCGTTCGCCGCGGCGCTTGCCAAACCCGCCGGCGCGCCCTACCTAGTCCGGGATGTAACCCTCACGCAGGGCTGCGGCACCCGATCACGGGTGACCGCTCCGGTGTCGGCGCTCTCCAAACTCGGGGGCCGATCTTCTCCTGCGGCGGCATAACCGGAAAGGACAACAGTAATGGCATTGCCAGAATTCACGATGCGCCAGCTTCTGGAAGCCGGCGTCCATTTCGGCCACCACACGCGGCGCTGGAACCCCAAGATGTCACCCTACATCTTCGGGGTTCGCAACGGCATCCACATCATAGATCTCGAGCAGAGCGTGCCGCTGTTGCGGCAGGGGCTCGAGGCGATCCGCGAGGTTGTCGCCGGCGGCGGGCGGGTGCTGATCGTTGGCACCAAGCGCCAGGCGCAGGATGCGGTCGCCGAATCCGCCAAACGCTGCGGCCAGTATTATGTCAACTATCGCTGGCTCGGCGGGATGCTGACCAATTTCAAGACGATCTCGCAATCGATCAAGCGGCTGCGCGAGCTCGACGAGCGCATCACCACCGAGGAGAGCGGGTTGACCAAGCGCGAGCTCCTGGAGCTGACGCGCGACCGCGACAAGCTCGAACGCTCCCTTGGCGGGATCAAGGAGATGGGGGGGCTGCCCGACATCCTCTTTGTGATCGACACCAACAAGGAGGCGATTGCGGTCAGCGAAGCCAATACGCTGCGCATCCCGGTCGTCGCGATCCTCGATTCGAACTCATCCCCGGACGGGATCGCCTATCCGATCCCGGGAAACGATGATGCGATGCGCGCGGTTCATCTGTATTCCGAACTGGTCGCCAGCGCCGTTCTCGATGGGCTGCAGGCCGAGTTGGCCGCCTCTGGCGTCGATATCGGGGCGCGGGCCGAGCTTCCCGCCGAGATCGAGCCGGAGGAGGAGCCGCTCGGCGAGGAGAGCCTGAGCGAGGCCGCTGCAACCGAAACCACTGACGCCGACGCGACGGATGGCTCGGCCGCGGAGCCGGCGGCGGCCGAGGCCGAAGCGACGCGGGCCGAAGCATAGGCGGGCGCGGGCGGGGTATCGGAGAGGATCACAGAATGGCCGAGGTGAGCGCGGCGCTGGTCAAAGAATTGCGCGACAAGACCGGCGCCGGGATGATGGATTGCAAGCGCGCGCTCGGCGACACCGGCGGCGACCTCGAAGCCGCGGTCGACTGGCTGCGTAAAAAGGGCCTCGCCGCCGCCGCGAAAAAGTCCGGGCGGGTGGCCGCCGAAGGGCTCGTTGGGGTGGCCACGCGGGGCCTCGCCGGCGCCGCGGTCGAGGTCAATTCCGAAACCGACTTCGTCGCCCGCAACGAGCTGTTCCAGGCGTTTGTGCGCACCGTCTGCGTGCTCGCGCTCGGGACAGACGGCGATGTTGAAGCGCTGAAAGAGACGCCCTACCCTGGAACCGGTCGCACGGTGGCTGGCGAGTTGACCGAACTGGTCGCGCGGATCGGCGAAAATCTGGTGCTGCGCCGCGCGGCGCATCTCGCCGTCGAGCGCGGGGTCGTGGCCACCTATGTCCATAATTCGCTGGCGCCGGGTCTCGGAAAGATCGGCGTCTTGGTGGCGCTCGAATCCGCTGCCGAGGGCGATGCTCTTGCTGCGCTGGGGCGGCAGCTGGCGATGCAGGTCGCGGCCGCCAATCCGGTCTACATCGACATCGCCGCGGTGCCGCCGGCGGCGCTCGACCGCGAGCGCGCGGTGCTGCGTGAGCAGGCTCAGGCGAGCGCCAAAACGGAGGCGATCGTCGAGCGCATGGTCGAAGGCCGGCTGCGCAAATTCTATGAGGAGGTCGTGCTCCTGGAGCAGATCTTCGTGATCGACGGCGAACGCCGCGTCGGCAAGATCATCGAAGCGGCCGCCAAGGAAGCGGGCGCACCGATTCGCGTAGCCGGATTTGTTCTCTTCCGCCTCGGCGAGGGCGTCGAGCGGCCGCCCACCGATTTTGCCGCAGAGGTCGGCGCCCAACTCAAGCACTGAGTACATTCGACAGTGTCGTCTCAGCCCTCGGAACGACGGCATCAAGCAAATCGGATGGCCCCGCCGCGCGCGGTTTGGTGTAGTCTGCGGGCCATTCGCGGGACGAGTAGCGCAGCCGCATGGGCCAGGGACGCATGCCAGCCGATCTGAAGTATCGCCGCGTCCTGTTGAAACTCTCGGGCGAAGCGCTGATGGGCGAACGCGAGTGCGGACTCGATCCCTCGATGTTCGCGCGCATCGCCGACGAGGTTTGCGCGGTGCACGCGCTCGGCGTCGAACTCTGCCTGGTGCTCGGGGGCGGCAATATCTTCCGCGGCTTGTCGGGTGAGGCGGGCGGCATGGAGCGCGCATCGGGCGACTACATGGGGATGCTGGCCACCGTCATTAATGCCCTGGCAATGCAGAACGAATTAGAGAGACGCGGTGTCGCGACCCGCGTGCAGTCAGCGATCTCCATGCAGTCGGTCTGCGAGCCCTATATTCGCCGCCGTGCGCTGCGCCATCTCGAAAAAGGGCGTGTCGTCATCTTCGCCGGCGGCACCGGCAACCCGTTCTTCACCACCGATACCGCGGCGGCGCTGCGCGCATCGGAAATGGGTTGCGACGCGCTCTTGAAGGCGACCAAGGTCGATGGCGTCTATGACGCCGACCCGCACCGTATGCCCGCGGCGCGTCGGTTTGATCGGCTGGACTACCGCGAGGTGTTGACGCGCGACTTGCAGGTGATGGATGCGTCGGCGATCTCGCTGGCGCGCGAAAACCGGATCCCGATCCTCGTCTTCTCGATTTTCGAGAATCGCGGCTTCGCGCAAGTGGTGCAGGGAAAGGGGCGGTACACGATCATCGAGGATCTGTCGTAACCTGGGGCAGGGAAGCGAGACGCGCAAGGGAACCGAACGCCATGGCGCAAGACGAATTGCTGAAGGACCTCCGCCGCCGCATGGATGGCGCAAACGACGTACTGCAAAAGGAATTCGGCGGCCTGCGCACCGGCCGGGCCTCGGCCAGTTTGCTGGAGCCCGTCATGGTCAGCGCCTATGGTGGGACGGTGCCGCTCAACCAGGTGGCAAGCGTCAACGTGCCCGAGCCCCGGATGATCACGGTGCAGGTCTGGGACCGCGGCGTGGTGAAGGCGGTCGACCGGGCGATCCGCGAAGCCGGCCTCGGCCTCAATCCGCAGACCGAGGGCCAGGTCATGCGGGTGCCGATCCCCGAGCTCAACGAAGAGCGGCGCCGCGAATTGACGCGCGTGGCGGCCAAATACGCCGAGCAGGCACGCGTGTCGGTGCGCAATGTGCGGCGCGACGGGATCGAAGCGCTGCGCCGCCTCGAAAAGGATGGCGAGATCTCGCAGGACGAGCAGCGCAAGCTGCAGCACGACATCCAGCTTCTCACCGACGACCACATCAAGCGGATCGACGAGACGCTTGCGCAAAAAGACAAGGAAATCCTGCAGGTCTGATGAGTGTCGCCGCTCCCCAGCCGCGCCCAATGCCGCGGCACATTGCGATCATCATGGATGGGAATGGCCGGTGGGCGCAGGCTCGCGGCATGCCGCGCATCGCCGGCCACCGGCGCGGCGCGGAAGCGCTCCGCCGTACGCTAATCGCGACAGGCGAGCTCGGGATTCCCTATCTTACCCTGTTCGGGTTCTCCTCGGAAAACTGGAAGCGCCCCTTCGACGAAGTGGACGATCTGATGGGGCTGCTGCGCCATTACCTGCGCGGCGAAATCGCAGAATTGCACCGCAATGGCGTGCGTCTGCGGGTGATCGGCGAAATCGGCCGGCTGCCCTCCGATCTGATCACGCTGATTGCGAACGCCGAGGCGCTGACCCGCGACAATCGCGGGATCGACCTGACGGTCGCGCTCTCCTATGGCGGGCGGGCCGAAATTGTCGCTGCGACGCGGGCGATCGCCGCCAAGGTGGCCGCCGGGAGCCTCGCTATCGATTCGGTCGACGAAGATCTGATCGCGGCGCATCTGTTCACCGCCGATCTCCCTGATCCCGATCTGTTGATCCGCACCAGCGGCGAGCAGCGCATCAGCAACTTCCTATTATGGCAGTGCGCCTACGCCGAGCTGGTCTTCACCAAGACGCTGTGGCCGGATTTTGGGCGCAGCGATCTCGAACAGGCGATCGCCGATTATTGCGGCCGCGAGCGGCGTTACGGTGCCTCGGTTGGTTCCCGCTGAGCGGCGCTCCCCGGGCTCCTGGGGCTCGCTTTGGCGGCGCACACTCTCGGCGCTGGTTCTGGCGCCGATCGCCATCGCTGTCGCATGGTTTGGCTGGCCCTGGCTGCCGATCATCACCGCCACTGCCGGCGCGGTGATGGCGTGGGAATGGGCCCGGCTGTGCCGCGACGGCCGGCTCGGGGCGAGCGGGGTCATGCTGATCGCCGCCGTTCTCGCCGCGATCGCCGCGGCCGCGGCAGCCGAGGTCGCCCTCGCGATCGGGGTGAGCCTCGCGGGCGCCGCGATCGTCTTCTGGATGGCGCGCCGCGAGCCGGCCGGCGCGGCGCAATGGCTCGCCCTCGGCGCGCTGTGGGTGGCGCTGCCCTGCGTGCTGCTGTTGTGGCTGGCGCGGCCTGACGGCATCGGCCCGCGCACGGTGTTGTGGATCTTCGCCGTCGTCTGGTCCACCGACATCGGCGCCTATGCGATCGGCCGCGGGTTGGGCGGTCCGCGTCTTGCGCCGCGCTGGAGCCCAGGCAAGACCTGGGCCGGGCTGCTGGGTGGCGCGGGCTGCGCCGCGCTGGCGGGGTGGGGCACCGCGCGCGTCCTTGGCATCTCGGCGGTGCTGCCGCTGGTGCTGATGAGCGCGGGGCTTGCGATTGTCGGGCAGTTCGGCGATCTTGCGGAGTCCGTGGCCAAGCGAAGGTTCGGTGTGAAGGACTCGAGCGGCCTCATTCCTGGGCATGGCGGCCTCCTCGACCGGCTCGATGGCCTGCTGGCTGTCATCCCGGCGGTGGCGTTGCTGGCCCTCTTCGATGGCGGCGGCGTGATGACATGGCGATAACCGGCTTGACCGAGGCTGCCCGCGGCTCCGCTCAAAGTTCTGAGCGGCCGCGACGGGTCTCGATCCTCGGCTCGACCGGGTCGGTCGGTAAGAGCACCGTCGATCTGCTGTTGCGCAATCGCGACGCCTTCACTGTCGAGGCGTTGACCGCCAACCATAACGCGGCATTGCTGGCCGAGCAGGCGAAGGCGCTCGACGCGCGTTTCGCGGCAATCGCCGATCCCGCGGATTATCCGGCGCTGAAGGAGGCGCTTTCCGGCGCCGGGATCGAGACGGCGTGCGGCCGAGCGGCCGTGGTCGAGGCCGCCGAGCGCCCGGCCGATTGGGTCATGGCCGGGATCGTCGGTGCCGCCGGGCTCGAGCCGACCCTGGCGGCGATCCGCCAGGGGCGCATCGTGGCGTTTGCCAACAAGGAGGTGCTGGTCTGCGCCGGCAGTCTGTTCATGCGCGAGGTCGCCGCGCACGGCGCGACCCTGCTGCCGGTCGACAGCGAGCACAATGCGATCTGGCAATGTTTTGATTTCACCCGGGTCGAGGGGATCGAGAAGATCACCCTGACCTGCAGCGGCGGCCCGTTTCGCGAGCGCAGCCTTGTCGCCATGCGCGAGGCGACTCCTGCCCAGGCGGTGGCGCACCCGACCTGGCGCATGGGCGCCAAGATCTCGGTCGACTCGGCGACTTTGATGAACAAGGGGCTCGAACTGATCGAGGCGCACTACCTATTTCAGCTGGCGCCCGAGCGCATCGACATCGTCGTCCATCCGCAATCGATCGTGCATGGCCTGGTGACCTATTGCGATGGCTCCGTGCTCGCCCATCTCGGGTCGCCCGACATGCGCACTCCGATCGCCTATGCCCTCGGCTGGCCGGGGCGTACCGCCGCCCCAACCAAGCGGCTCGACCTCGCCGACGTCGGGCGGCTCACCTTTGAGGCGCCCGATGAAACACGCTTCCCGGCGCTGCGCCTCGCGCGCGAGGCGCTCGCGCGCGGCGGCGCCGGCCCGACCGTGCTGAACGCGGCAAACGAGACCGCGGTGCATGCCTTTCTCGCCGGCCAGATCGGATTTCTCGACATCGCCGAGACCGTCAAGCGCACGCTCGAGCTGATGCCCGGCGGCAATCTCGATTCGCTTGAGGACGTTTACAATCTTGATGCCGCCGCCCGCGAGACCGCGGCGAAACTGATCGCTTCGCGCGGTTACTCGCGCGTGGCCCAATGACGGACAGATGATGAGCCATTTAGTACCGTTTCTGCACGGCGGATTCTTCTACGTCGTCGTGTTCCTGGTGGTCCTGACAGTCCTGGTGTTCGTGCACGAGCTCGGCCATTACTTGATTGCCCGGCGTAACGGGGTGAGGATCGAGGTGTTCTCGATTGGCTTCGGCCCCGAACTCTTCGGCTGGTGGGACCGCGCCGGCACTCGCTGGAAGTTCAGCACGATCCCGCTCGGCGGTTACGTCAAGATGTTCGGCGACAGCGACGCGAGTTCCGGGTTGCCGATAGCGGGGCTCGGCGAACTGACCGCAGCCGAGCGTGATGTCTCCTTCCCATGCAAGCCACTCGGCCAGCGCGCCGCCATCGTCGCGGGCGGCCCGATCGCCAATTTCGTTTTCGCCATCGTCGTGCTGGCGCTGCTGTTCATGACCTATGGCCAACCTTTCACCCCGGCGGAGGTCGGCCAGGTGATGCCGGGCAGCGCCGCCGAAGCCGGCGGGATCCACCGCGGCGACGCGATCGTCAGCATCGACGGGCGGGCGATTGACCGGTTCGAGGATGTCCAGCAGCTGGTCCGGCTCAATCCCAGCGTGCCGATGACGATGGTCGTTCGGCGCGACGGGGAGCTGGTTAGCTTGGAGGTTACGCCGAGCCGCGTCGAGGAGAGCGACCGGCTCGGCCGCCGTCAAATCGGTCAACTCGGCATCCGCGGTGGTGGCACCAAATACATTAAACGCGATCCGGCGAGCGCGGTCGCGAGTGCGGTCAGTGAGACCTGGAACCTGTCGGCCACGACGCTTGCGGCGATGTGGCAGATGGTGATCGGCACGCGCGCCACCGACGAGCTGGGCGGGCCGCTGCGCATCGCCCAGCTGTCTGGCGAGATCGCCCAGGGCGGCGTCGTGCCGCTGCTCTGGTTCATGGCGGTGCTGTCGGTCAATCTCGGCTTGATCAATCTGTTCCCGGTGCCGGTGCTCGATGGCGGGCATTTGCTCTACTATGCGGCCGAGGCGATCCGCGGGAAGCCGCTGGGTCAGCGTGCCCAGGAATACGGCTTCCGCCTGGGGTTGGCGCTCGTGCTAACGCTGATGGTATTTGCTACGTGGAACGACCTCGTTCACACCGGGATCGTCGATATTGTGAAGCGCTTCGTGACCTGACACGATCCGCGGTGCGGGTTTAGCGTAAGCGGTGGGGTGGGGGGTCTTGCTTCCGAAGCGTGTGATTTTCCGCCGGTTGGCCATGCTCGCCGCCGCGTTGGTGGCGGCCGGCGCATGGGTGCCGTCGGCAGCGGCGGCGACCCGCTCGGCCACGCCTACAGCCGCCGCGGGACGCGGCACCATCGCCGATATCCGGATCGAGGGGATCCAGCGGATCGAGCCGGAGACCGTGCGCTCGTACCTGCTGCTTCAGCCCGGCGATGCGTGGGATCCAGAGCGCGTCGATCGCTCGCTGAAGGCGCTGTTCACAACCGGGCTGTTCGCGGACGTGAAGCTCACCCGACAGGGCGAAGTGCTGGTCGTCAGGGTGGTCGAGAACCCGATCATCAACCGCATCGCCTTCGAGGGGAATTCGAAGCTCGCCGACAAGGACCTCAACGGCGAGATCCAATTGCGTCCGCGTGTCGTCTACACGCGCACGCGCGTACAGAATGATGTTCGGCGCATCCTCCAGCTCTATCGGCGGCACGGCCGTTTCGCGGCGACCGTGGAGCCCAAGGTCGTCCAATTGTCGGAGAACCGGGTCGATCTCATTTTCGAGATCAACGAAGGGCCCTCAACCGGGGTACGCAGTATCAATTTCGTCGGGAATCGCCAGTTCGGCGACGGCACGCTGCGCGGCGTCATCGAAACAAAGGAAAGCCGCTGGTATCGCTTTCTATCCACCTCGGATACCTATGACCCCGATCGGCTGACCTACGATCGCGAACTGCTGCGGAAATTCTATTTGACCGAGGGCTACGCCGATTTTCGCGTGGCTTCGGCGGTCGCCGAGCTGACCCCCGACCGCGACGGCTTCGTCATCACCTTCACCGTCGATGAGGGCGAGCGCTATCGCTTCGGCAAGGTGGATGTCGACATCAAGCTTAAGGACCTGTCCCGCGAGGCGGTGCTGCCCTTACTCACTGTTCAACCCGACGATTGGTACGATTCCGAGGCGGTCGAACATTCAATCTCGGTGCTGACCGACGCGCTCGGCAATCGCGGCTACGCCTTTGTCGAGGTTAAGCCTGAGATCACCCGCAATCGGGAAGCCCGAACCCTCGATCTCATCCTCAAGGTGCAGGAAGGACCACAGGTCTATGTCGAACGGATCGACATCAGCGGCAACGTGCGCACGCTCGACAAGGTGATCCGCCGCGAGATGCGCCTCGTCGAAGGCGATGCGTTCAACACCAACAAGATGCAGCGCTCCAAGGAACGCATCAAGAACCTGGGCTTTTTCAAGAAGATCGAGGTCACCAATAGCCCAGGCTCCGCGCCCGATCGAACCGTCATCGCGGTTGAGGCCGAAGAGCAGTCGACGGGCGAACTGTCGGTTGGCGTCGGCTTCTCGACCACGGACGGCCCGCTCATCGATGCCAGCGTCCGCGAGCGAAACTTTCTCGGCCGCGGTCAGGATCTGCGGATCGGCACGGTGCTATCCTTCCGCTCACAGCAGGTCGACATCAGCTTCACCGAACCCTACTTCCTTGACAAAAACATCGTCGCAGGCTTCGACCTGTTCGAAGTCAAAACCAGCCCGACTTCGAACTTTTTCAACGGGGTTACCCCGGCATACGTGCAGTTTTCTTACGGAGGGGCGTTACGGGCCGGTTATCAGATCTCGGAGAATCTCAGGCAAACCTGGAAATACACGGCGCGATCCGACGACATTACCAACGTCCAGAGCAATGCCTCGCTGTTCATCCAGCTTGAGGCGGGAACTCATGTGACCTCAGCGATCGGCCAGGTCCTGCTCTACGACCGCCGCGATAATCGCCTTGAACCAACCGAAGGGTACTATGCTTCTATCGGTAATGACTTTGCCGGAGTTGGTGTTGGTGTCCAATATGTTAGAAATAAATTAAATGCTGGTTATTACTATTCGGTAGCGCCAGGATGGGTGCTCAGCCTGACTGGTGAGGTCGGCGACATCTTCGGCTGGGGCGGGCAGCCCGTGCTGTTGCAGGACCGCTTCTTTGTCGGCGGCGACAATTTGCGTGGCTTCGCGCCCGCCGGGATCGGTCCGCGCGACAGCACTTCCGGCGATGCGCTGGGCGGCAACAAATACTATACCGGGTCGCTGGCGCTCGGCGTGCCGCTCCCCCTGCCGAAGGAGCTTGGGGTCAGCGGGCGGGTGTTCAGCGATTTCGGCAGCCTGTGGTCGAACGATCAGAGCCATCTCTCGCTGACGCCGGCGCAACTCGTGGCGACCGGTGGGGTACAGCCGGTGATTGTCGACTCGACTGCAATCCGCGCCAGCGCCGGGGTTGGCGTCTCGTGGAAATCCCCGGTCGGCCCGATCCTCCTCGATCTGGCGATACCGCTGAAGAAAGAGCGTTTCGACAAGACCCAGATCTTCCATGTGAGTTTTGGCACGAGGTTCTGATGTCAGTCACGGACCGGGGGCTGGCCCCGCTGATCACCGCTTTCGCGCTATGCGGGTTGCTTGTGCCTGCCCAGGCGCAGCAGGCGCCACCCGCCCCCGCCCCAACCCCCGCTCCAGCCGCCGCTCCAGCCGCCGCTCCAGCCGCCGCGGCGGGCTTGAACATCCTAGTAGTGGACGTGCAATCGCTGTTGCAGAACTCCAAATCGGCCAAGATGGTGCGCCAGCAGATCGAGCAGAAGCGCGCTGAATACCAAAAGGAAATGTCACATCAGGAAGACTTGCTGCGCCAGGAGCGCGATACGCTGCAGCGGCAGCAATCCTCGCTGTCGGCCGAGGCGTTCAACGTGAAGGGGCGCGAGTTCCAGCAAAAGCTCAACGAGTTCGACAAAAACATGCAGGGTAAGCGACAAATCCTCGAAAAAGCAAATGCCGAAGCGCTTGAGAAGATCAATGAAGCAATGCTCAAGATCATCGCCGAAATCACCAAAGAGCGCAAAGCCAATCTGGTTTTCTCGCGCAGCGAGTTGGTACTGTTCGATCAGAGCTATGATGTGAGTGATGAGGTGTTGCGGAAACTCGACGAGCAACTGCCGACCTTGACCGTCAACTTTGTCGCCCCGGTCGCGAGCAATGCCCCCAACGCTCCGGCAGCGGAGCCGCCGGCGCCGAAGAAAAAGAAATAGGGGAAGGCCGCTGTCCGGGCCCGTGCGTTCGGCGATGGCGGATCCCCGCTTCTTCGATCGAGCCGGGCCGTTTTCGCTCGCCAAGCTCGCCGCGCTGACCGGCGCCACCCTGCGCGACGCGCAGGCCGCCGATCGGGTGATCGCCGATGTTGGCCCGCTCGAGACTGCCGGTCCCGATGATGTGACGTTTCTCGACAACCGCAAGTATCTCGAGGCGTTCGCCCGCTCGCGCGCCGCGGCGGCGTTCGTCGACGAGCGCGCCATCGGACAAGCCCCGGCCGGGATGGCGCTGTTGATCGCCGACGATCCGTACAAGGCGTTCGCGCGCGCCGCGCAAGCCTTCTATCCGATAAAGCCGGTGGCGGCGCGGCGGGCGTCGTCGGCCATCATCGACCCCGCTGCGATGGTACCGCCCGATTGCGACATCGCCGATCATGTGGTGATCGAGTCGGGGGTGCGGCTCGGCGCGCGCTGCCAGATCGGCCCCAACACGGTGATCGGAGCCCGGGTCGAACTCGGCGAGGATTGTCGGGTCGGCGCCAATGTGACGCTCAGCCATTGCCTGATCGGCGCGCGCGTCGTGCTGCATCCCGGCGTGCGTATTGGCCAGCCCGGCTTCGGGTTCGCGCCAGATGCAGAAGGGCCGGTTAAGATCCCGCAACTCGGACGGGTGATCATCGGCAACGATGCCGATATCGGGGCCAACACGACGATCGACCGCGGCTCGGGGCACGACACCGTGATCGGCCCAGGCACGATGATCGATAATCTGGTGCAGATCGGGCACAATGTCGTTCTCGGCCGGGGCTGCGTCCTGGCCGCTCTCGTTGGGATTTCCGGCAGCACCCGGGTTGGCGATTTTGTCATGATCGGAGGACAAGCGGGTTTTAGCGGGCATCTCAAGATCGCAAGCGGCGCGCGGATTGCAGCGCAGTCGGGGGTGATGCGCGACGTCGCGCCGGGCGAGACGGTTTGCGGCAGCCCGGCCTCCCCGATCGCCTCTTACATGAAGCAGGTTGCGATGCTGCGGCGCCTGGCGAAAAAAAAGGACGGAGGATGATCGATCCCACCTGCGGCGACGAGCAGTCGCCCGAGATCGACGTTCAGGGGATCATGGAAATGATTCCGCACCGCCATCCCTTTCTCATGATCGACAAGGTCATCGACGTGGTGGCGAACGAGCAGGCGACCGGCGTCAAGAATGTCTCGATCGACGAATACTATTTTCAGGGTCATTTCCCGAGCCGCCCGGTCATGCCGGGCGTGCTGATCATCGAGGCGATGGCGCAGACCGCCGCTGTGCTGGTCGTCCATACCCTCGGACCGGAGGCGGAAGGCAAGCTGGTCTATTTTATGAGTGTCGACAACGCGCGGTTTCGCAGGCCAGTGGTGCCCGGTGATTGTCTCCATGTGCGAGTCACCAAGCAGCGTCACCGCGGCAACGTCTGGAAGTTCGAAGGTCGCGCCGAGGTCGGCGGCCAGCTGGTGGCGGAAGCGGTGTTTGCCGCGATGATCATGAGCGATTAGGCCCGGCATGTCAGAGATCCACCCGACCGCGATTGTCGCGCCGGGCGCCCGGCTGGCCGACGATGTCGTCATCGGTCCCTATTGCGTCATCGGCGAGGATGTCGCGCTAGCGGCCGGAGTCAGCCTCAAATCGCATGTCGTGGTCGACGGGCGGACGACGATCGGGGAGGGGACGCGGATCTTTCCGTTTGCCTCGATCGGGCACGAAACGCAGGATTTGAAGTACCAGGGCGAGCCGTCTTCGTTGGAGATCGGCCGCCACAACACGATCCGCGAATATGTGACGATCAACCCTGGCACCGAGGGCGGCGGCATGGTCACGCGGGTCGGCAACCATTGCCTCTTGATGGTCGGCGCGCATGTCGCGCACGACTGCCAGATCGGTGATCACGTCATCCTCGTCAACAACGCGACGCTGGGTGGCCACGTCATCGTCGAGGATTACGCGATACTGGGCGGCCTTTCGGCGGTGCATCAGTTCGTTCGCATCGGCCGGCACGCCATGATCGGCGGGATGTCCGGGGTCGAGCGCGACGTCATCCCCTACGGCCAGGTGATGGGCGACCGCGCGCGGCTCAACGGCCTCAACATCATCGGAATGCAGCGCCGTGGCTTCAGCCGCGAGGACATCCAGGGGCTGCGCAGCGCGTATCAGTTCCTCTTCTCGGACGACGGGACGTTCAACGACCGGGTCAACGAGGCGGCCGAGCGCTTCGCCGGGATTGGCCCGGTGGGCGACATCATCGCCTTTATCCGCGCCGATTCGAGCCGCGCGATCTGCCAGCCGAAGGGGGCGAATGGCGGATAACGCGCCGGGCGGTCCGCAGGGTCCATTGGGGATCATTGCGGGTAACGGCGGCTTGCCGGGCCGGGTGATCGAGCGCTGTCGTGCCGCCGGGCGCGAGGTCTTCGTCCTCGCGCTCGAGGGAGAAGCCGACCGGGAAGCGGTTGAAACTGTGCCACATGCCTGGTGTCGCATCGGCGCGGCCGCTTCGGGCCTCGACTTGCTGCGCGCCAACTCGGTCGGCGAGCTGGTGCTCGCCGGCGGCGTGCGACGTCCCTCGCTCATGGCGCTGCGCCCGGATTGGCGGGCGGCCAAGTTTCTGGCCCGAGTCGGCTATCGCGCGCTCGGCGATGACGGGGTGCTGAGCGCCGTCGTCAAGGAGCTGGAGCGCGAAGGATTTCGCGTGATCGGCGCCGATCAGCTGCTCGACGAGGCGGGCTTGCCCGAAGGGCCGCTCGGGCGGGTGCGGCCCGACGCCGACGCCGACGCCGATATAGCGCAGGGCATGCGCCTGGCGCGGGCGATCGGCGCGCTCGATATCGGCCAGGCGGTGGTGGTTCAGCAGGGCCTCGTCCTCGGGGTTGAGGCGATCGAGGGCACCGATGGTTTGTTGCGGCGCTGCGCCGAGTTGCGCCGCGACGGTCCGGGCGGCGTGCTCGTCAAGGTCGAGAAGCCGGGGCAGGAGCGGCGCGCGGATCGCCCGGTGATCGGCCCGCAAACCGTCGTGCTTGCGGCCGAAAGCGGGCTGCGCGGCATCGCGGCCGAAGCTGGAGCGACACTGGTCCTCGACCGCGACGAGGTCATTCGCCTGGCCGATGCGGCCGGACTCTTCGTGGTCGGGATCCGCATGAATGCGGCCGACGCCGCGCCGTTCCTCTTCATCATCGCCGGCGAGCCCTCGGGGGACGTCCTCGGAGCGGCGCTGATCGCGGCGTTGCGCGAGCGCACATCGGGCCGATTGCGCATCGCCGGAATCGGCGGCGAGCAGATGGCGGCGCAAGGTCTCGCCAGCCTCGTTCCGATAGCCGATCTTGCGGTAGCCGGGGTAACCGAGGTGCTGCCCCGGGTGCCGCTGATCCTGCGCCGGGTGCGCGAAACCTTGGGCGCGATCCGCGCGCTCAGGCCGGACGCCGTCATCACGATCGACAGCTCCGGTTTCAGCTGGCGCATCGCACAGCGGCTGCGCCGGCAGGGCGAGGAGCTTCCACTGATCCATTACGTTGCGCCGATGGTGTGGGCCTGGCGCAGCGGTCGCGCCCGGCGGATGGCGCGCTGGTACGATCATCTCTTGACTCTGTTGCCGTTCGAGCCGGCTTATTTCGAGCGGGTCGGCCTCGCCGCCAGCTATGTCGGCCATCCGGTCATCGAGAGCGGCGCCGACAAGGGCGACGCGGCGCGATTTCGTGCGCGGCATGGGATCGCCGCCGACGAGCTGATCATCAGCGTGTTGCCGGGCAGCCGCGGCGGCGAGGTGCGCCGGCTCGTGCCGATCTTCGGCGAGGCACTAGTTCGGCTGGAGAGGATGGTCGGGCCGTTTCGCGTCGCAGTGCCGACCGTCGCGACTGTTGCCGAGTGGGTGTCCGAGGCGGTGAGCCACTGGCCGGGCCGGCCGATCGTGGTGCGCGGCGCCACCGACAAATACGATGCCTTCGCCGCCAGCCGCGCTGCGCTGGCCGCCTCGGGGACTGTCGCGCTCGAATTGGCGCTCGCAGGCGTGCCGATGACGGTCGCTTATCGCCTCAATCCGCTGACCGAAGCGCTGCTCGACCGCATTCTCAAGGTGCGCCAGGTCAATCTGATAAACCTGCTGCTCGAGCGGCCGCTCGTCGCCGAGCATTTGCGCCGCGCCTGCGCGCCAGAGCCGCTCGCCGCCGCGCTCGCCGAGCTGATCGGTGACGAACGGGTTCGCAGCGCGCACCGCCAGGGATATGATGAGGCGGTGCGGCGGCTTCGCGCCGACGGCATGTCACCGAGCCGCGCCGCCGCCGATTGTATCCTCGCGATCCTCGCCGCGCGCCGCGGGGATCCCTCTGGAGATTGTTCCAGGGAACATATCGTGCCGCAACGCGAAGGAGCGACTTCATCATGACGATGACCGACACCGCAACCAGAGCCGCCGTGGAGCCCGGCAAGGCCCGCCTGCTGCATACGATGCTCCGGGTCAAGGACCTCGACAAATCGTTGCATTTCTATACCGAACTGCTCGGCATGAAGCTGCTGAGGAAGCGCGATTACCCGACCGGCAAATTCACCCTCGCCTTTGTCGGCTATGGCGAGGAGACCGACTCGACGGTGATCGAATTGACCCATAATTGGGACCAGGCCGAGCCCTATGCGCTCGGCAGCGCCTTTGGCCATCTCGCGATCGGCGTGCCGGATGTCTACCAGGCCTGCGAGCGGCTCGGCGCGGCCGGCGTCAAGATCCCGCGCCCGGCGGGGCCAATGGCGCATGGCGGCTCGGTCATCGCCTTTATCGAAGACCCGGACAGCTACCGCATCGAGCTGGTGCAGCGGAGCTAACACACCACACGCCCTCTCCGCCTCGGGGGGGCGGAGAGGGCGATGCTTGGAGACGGTGATGCGGTTTGGACTTTTCGGCAGCGCGACGGCGCGCCGCCCCGGCCCTGGCGGGCCGGATACCGACAGCAGCCAGGGCTTCCGTGACTTTATCGAGAACAATGTCGAGGCCGAGGCGCTCGGCTTTCACAGCACCTTTGTCGTCGAGCACCATTTCACCGGGTTTGGTCAGGTCTCGGCGAGCCTCAATCTGTTGACCTGGCTCGGCGCCCGCACCTCGACGCTGCGCCTCGGCACGGCCGTCCTGGTGCTGCCCTGGCACAACCCGGTGCTGCTCGCCGAGCAAGCCGCGACGCTCGATCTGTTGTCCGGGGGCCGGCTCGATTTCGGGGTCGGGAAGGGCTATCGCTACAACGAATTCGCCGGATTCTGCGTTGCGATGGAGGAAGCCGATCAGCGCTTCGACGAGGCGATGGACGTGATCACCAAGGCGTTCGTCTCGGACACGCCGTTCAGCCATCGCGGCCGGTACTGGCAATACGACAATGTCGTCGTCGAGCCGCCGGCCGCGCAGCGCCCGCATCCGCCGTTCTGGATGGGCGCGGGCAGCGAGCGCTCGGTGCACCAAGTCGCAGAGCGCGGCTATAACATGCTGCTCGGACAGCACGACCTCGCCGACGACGTTATCCGGCATGTCGGCCAGTTCAAATCCGATGTGAAAGCGCGCGGCCGGCGCTACGACCCGATGCACGTCGCGGTAGCGCGCGCGGTGCATTTCGCCGACACGGCCGAGCAACTCGAGGCAGCTTATGTGCGGCGTTTCCAGGGGCATCTGCGGATCAACAAGCTCGCCGAGCGGCCGGGCGACGACCGCGAGCGGTTCGCCCGCCATGACGAGGCCGAGATCCGCCGGCTGTGCGACGACACCGCGATTTTCGGCACACCCGACCAGGTCGCGCGCAAGCTGGAGGCGCTGCAGCGGGGCGGCGTCGAGTACGTCATCGTCAATTTCGGGGGCTCGCGCGAGAACATCCGCCGCTTTGCACGCGACATCATGCCGGCCTTCGCCGACCCGCCGCGGGTCGCCGTCGCGGCGAAATAGGATGGGCTGAGCACAGCGACGCCCATTATATGGGCGCGTTTTTGGCGGGCTTCGCTCCGCTCCGCTCAACCCACCCTACGATGTCGTGGCGGCCGCCAAAAGCGCGGTGACCTCTGCGTCGCTCATCTGGTGGAAATCCTGGTAATAAAAACCGATTGCGCCGAGCCCCTCGGGCGCCGCGACGCAGACGGTCTCGTCGGCTTCGCCCTTGAGGCCGGCGAGCGTCTCCGCTGCGGCGACCGGCGCGGCGAGGACCAGCCACGCCGGTCCGGCTCGCCGCACCGCGCGCAAGGCCACCCGCATCGTCGCGCCGGTGGCGATCCCGTCATCGACGACGATCGCGGTGCGGCCTTGGAGCTCGACCGGCGGGCGGCCGGCGCAATAAACCTGGCGCCGGCGTTCGAGCTCGGCGAGCTGGCGCGCGGTCTCCTCGCGCACATAATCGCCCGGTATATCCAGCGCCTTCACCATGCGTTCGTCGATATAGGTTTCCGGCGCGCCGCCGCCATCCGCCACCGCGCCGAGCGCCAGCTCGGGTTGCCACGGCACACCGATCTTGCGCACCAGCACAACATCGAATGGCGCATCGAGCAGGTGGGCGATCTCGGCGCCGATCGCGACCCCGCCGCGCGGCAGGGCCAGCACGACCGGCCTTCTGTCCCGGAGATGGACGAGCTGCGCGGCCAGACGCTCGCCGGCATCCTTGCGGTCGCGGAACATCATCCGATCCTCGCGCGAGCCGACCTTGCGCGAGAAGGCATGCCTCATCCTCATCTTCGACACTGTAAACCTTGCGGCGGTCATGGCACCATCGATCGGCGTGAGATGGTGACACGCAGCGGATCGAGTCTGCATTGATCCAGTACAATCTCACCGAGGAGCCGATTTGACCGCGATCCCGAGCCGGCCCGGACAAAAGCTGTTTCTCAGGGGCCGGGTGCATTACGCCTGGATCATCGTCGCGGTCACTTTCGTGGTGGTGCTGCTGACCGCCGGCGTCCGGTCCGCGCCCGGCTTGCTGATCGTGCCGCTCGAAGAGGAATTCCACTGGTCGCGGGCGACGATCTCGTTCGCGATCGGGATCAATCTGCTGCTCTATGGCTTGATTGGGCCGTTCGCCGCGGCGCTGATGGACCGCTTCGGCGTGCGCCGGACGATGACCCTGTCTTTGGCCGCGACCGCATTGGGCGTGGCGCTGACCCCGGCGATGCGGGAACCCTGGCAGCTGATTTTGCTGTGGGGTGTCGTCGTCGGCATCGGCTGCGGGTTCATCGGCCCCTACCTTGCGGCCCTCATCGCGGCGCGGTGGTTCCACCAGCGGCAGGGGGTGGTGATTGGGGTTTTGACCGCGGCCAGCGCGGCCGGCCAATTGGTATTTCTGCCGGCGATGGCCGCTCTGGTGACCGCTGCCGGCTGGCGGGTGATGTCGCTGAGCCTGGCTGCCAGTGTGCTGATCTTTTTGCCGCTCATCGCTTGGTTGATGCGCGAGCGGCCGCAGGATCTCGGTCTGGCGGCTTACGGCAGCACGCGGCCCGCGGGCCGGGCGCTGCCGCCGAGCGGCAATCCGATCGCGGTCACCTTTCGCGCCCTCGCCGGCGGGGCGCGATCGCGCGATGTCTGGCTGATTGCCGGCAGCTATTTCATATGCGGCGCGTCAACCAATGGGCTGATCGGCACCCATCTGATCCCGGCTTGCGTCGATCACGGCTTCGGCGAAGTCGTCGGCGCTGGGCTGCTCGCCGCGACCGGTGTTTTCTCCTTCATCGGCGGGACATTGTCGGGCTGGCTCAGCGACCGCTGGGATAACCGCTTTCTGTTGTTCTGGTACTATGGCCTCAGGGGCTTGTCGTTGATGTACCTGCCGTTCGCCTTCGACATGTCATTTTACGGTCTGACGCTGTTCAGCGTGTTTTACGGGCTCGACTGGATCGCCAGCGTGCCGCCGACCGTCCGCCTCCTGAGCCGCGTCGTCGGGGCCGAACGGGTCGGCATCATGGTCGCCTGGATCACCGCGATCCATATGGTCGGCGGCGCCTTGGCGGCCTATCTCGGCGGGCTGCTGCGGATCACCTTTGGCACCTACCTCGAAGCCTTCATGCTCGCGGGGCTGCTGTGCATCGCCGCAGCGCTGATGGTACTGTTTATCGGGGCTGATCGGCGGGGGGACGAGCCGGTTGCGGCGCCGGTGCCGGCAGGGTGACGGACGGGGCTCGATCCGCTCGGCTCACCAACGCAGGGGCTGACGGCACACCGAGTACCACAGCCCGAGGTTCTGCTCCTTCCATTTCGGGTCGGCGCAGTTCTTTTTGACGATCTCCTCCGAGTTGGCCCCGTTCGCGGTCGAGACCGGCGACTTGTCGTCGTGGGAGCACCCGCTCAGCAGGATGGCCGCGGCCAACGCGCAAAACACCACCTTCACCAGCCGCTCTCCTCAATCAGCCCCGGTCCGCGGCGCGATGAAGCGTACAATATCGCGCACCGCGGCGAAACGGCGGCAACTTACCAGGGGCAGGGCGCGGTGGCGCCGCACCAGCGGCTCAACTGGACCACGAGCGGCAGGTAACCGAGCGATACGCTCATCGACAGCGGCATCAGCCGCTGATCATCGGAAATCGTCAGCGCGACCGGTCGCGGCGAATCATCGGGGTCGCCATCCTCGCCGCTCTCGCCCTTGAACCCGGCAATCGGCGCCAGGGTCAGCGTGAGCGGAAGGACAGTGTCGCCCGCCCGCTTTGGCAGGACTTGGACCTGCACGTCGAAGCGGCGTGCGCCGTCATAGACCGGGATCGTAAACGAGCCGCGATTGCCGCGGCGCAGCTCCTGGCGGATCGCGGCTAGCGCGCTCAACGGGTCGAGCACGTTGGTGCGGAAGCGCTCCGCCAGAGGCGGTTTTTTGCTGGTGTCAGGCGGACCGCGATCGGCGATGACCGCCTCACCGGACAAGCCGGTGGCCTGAGGACCCCCGGCGCGGGGTACGAAATTCATGCTGAGGCGCCGATCGCGCCGTTTGCGCAGATCGTACACCGCGTCATAGCGGTGCGGCGCCGGCGCAAGCCCGGCGGGGAGCCGCCCTTCGCTGACCACGCTGGCGCGAAACCGGCTCAAGAGGCGCGCCAAGCCCTCGCTGCGGATCGCAATCTCGTCGCGATAGGCGGCCGGATCGTCGCGCAGGGTCAGGCGGATTTCACCGGCCGGCATCCCCGCCCAATAGGCCTGGTAGAGCGCCGCAACCTCATCGGCCTGAGCGCTGTGGAGAACGGCGGCAACGGCCCAGAGGAACGCCGCCACCCACACCATCAGCTGGAACTCGCCGCGCGGGCCGGCGCGGCTCGCCCGGCCGCCAATTCAGCGCGATATTCCGGCACCAGCCGATGCAGCAGATCGAGCACCCGCGCAGTGCGGCCGGCGCGCGCGTGTTCTTCAAGCTCGTCGATCGAGCGGGCGAGCACGGCGCAATCGGCGGTGCGCGGCGCCGCGAGGCGGAGCGCCGGGTTCAGCGTCGGGACCGGCGACTCGGCCGCATGCAACAGCGCCTCGTGCAGCTTTTCCCCGGGCCGTAGCCCGACATAGGTTATGGCGATGTCGCGCTCGGGCGTCAACCCGGCGAGGCGGATCATCTGACGCGCCAAGTCGACTATCTTGACCGGTTCACCCATATCGAGCACGAAAATCTTGCCGCGCGCGTGCCCGTCGGCGGCCTCCGGCGCGCTGGCCGAGGCCTCGAGCACCAGCTCGACCGCCTCGCGCACGGTCATGAAAAACCGGCTGACCTCGGGATGCGTCACCGTCAACGGCCCGCCGGCGGCGAGCTGGCGCGCGAACAGCGGCACCACGGAGCCCGTCGATCCGAGCACATTGCCGAACCGCACCGTCACAAACCGCGTGCCGAGCCCAGCGAGCGAAGCCCGCGAACTTGCGCCACCCAGCCGGCGCGCCTCCTCGAGATCGAGCGCCTGGCAGACGGCTTCGGCAAGGCGCTTGGTCGCGCCCATCACGCTCGCCGGGTCGACCGCCTTGTCGGTCGAGATCATCACCACGAGCCCGACGCCACAGGCGCGCGCCGCCTCGGCGACGTTCCGGCTGCCGATGACATTGGTCAAGACGCCCTCGATCGGGTTGGCTTCGACCATCGGCACGTGCTTGAGGGCCGCGGCGTGGAATACGATCTGCGGCTGCTCCAGGGCGACGACCGCATCGACCCGACAGCGGTCGCGAACATCGGCAAGCAGCGGATGGATGGCGAGTTCTGGCCAGCGCTCGCGCAATTCGCCGTCGACCGCGTAAAGTAGGAATTCGCTGTTGTCGACGAGGATCAACCGCGCCGGCGCCAGCGCGGCGATCTGACGGGCCAGCTCCGAGCCGATCGTGCCGCCGGCCCCTGTGACGAGGATGCGGCGGCCCCGGATCAGCCGGGCCATCGCCTCGCGGTCGAGCACCGCTTGCGGCCGCCCGAGCAGATCCTCGAGCGCGATCGGCCGGGCTGGCTCGACCGGCGCGCCGGGGGTGTCCGCGCGGGTCTCCTGGAACTCGATCTGGCGCGGCAGGCGCGCCAGGGGAATGGCGAGTGCGTCGGCGCGGTCGAGCAGATCGCGCACCTCGGCGCCGGACAGGCCCTGCGCGGTGATCACCAACTTTTGCGGACGCTGTCCGCGACGGCCGAGGGACGCGACCACGCTTTCGAGCGCATCGATCGTGCCGAGCACCGGCACGCCATAGATCTGTCGGCCGACCCGCGACGGCGTGTCGGACAGCATGCCGATGACGCGATAGACCGCGTTGCGGTCGCGCATGGTTTCGCGGATGAAGGTGTCGGCCCCTTCCTTGGTGTTGATCAACAAAACCGGCACGCTCGGCGGGCGGCCGCGCTCCAACAGGTGATCGAGGCCGCGATCCTTGAATAGGCGATAGCCGAGCCGCGGCCCGCCCAACAATGCGATGAGCACCAGCCAGTCGATCAAGAGCAGCGACCGCGGCAGGGTGTCGAGGCGGGTCGCGAGAAACATGATCGGCAGAAACACCAGCTCGGTTAGGGTCGCGGCCCGCGCTATGTTGAACAGATCGGGCACCGAGGCATAGCGCCAGATGCCGCGATAGAGACCGGTCAAGAGGAAGATCACCGCGGCGATCAACGTGAACGAGACGCCGTAGAGGATGGTCAGCCGCGGCTCATTCGCGAGCATGTCGCCGCCGAGCCGCAAATACAGCGCGAGCACAAACGACAGCCCGGCCATGACGACATCGTGCAGAAAGGCAAAGACTGCGCGGCGGGATGACGGGAGGATCGACACGCGACGGATGCTGCCTGGCGGTTCAAGAAGGAGGTTCTATAGCAAGGATGGCACCGCCCGGGAAATCGCGGCCTACGCGCGTTGCGCCGATTCATTACCACCCGATCTAAAACTGGCAGACAATCGTGCTACGACAGTTTGAGAATGCCGGTCCGGGGAGACCCCATGGAGAGCAAGACCGTACAGCGCAGGCTTGCAGCCATTCTTGCCGCCGATGTCGTCGGGTACAGCCGACTGATGAGCACCGACGAGATGGGCACCTTGGACGTGCTCAAGGCGCATCGCCGGGAACTGATCGACCCGGCAATCGCCAACCATCATGGTCGTATCGTCAAAACAACGGGTGATGGCGCATTGGTCGAATTCGCCAGTGTCGTCGATGCGGTTGGGTGCGCGGTGGTGATCCAACGCGGCATGGTCAGCCGCAACGCGAGCGCGGCCGAGGATAAACGCATAGTTTTCCGAATCGGGATCAATGTCGGCGATATCATCATCGACGAGGGCGATATCTATGGCGACGGCGTCAATATCGCCGCCCGCCTCGAAGGCATCTGCGAGCCCGGAGGACTGTGCATCTCGCGCGCGGCGAACGATCAAATCAGGGGCAAGCTGTCGCTGGCCTTCGCCGATTTGGGTGAGCAGGCGGTAAAGAACCTTTCTCGGGCGGTCGGCGTCTTTGGCCTCGCCGCGAAAGAAATCGAGGCGTTGCCCGAGCTGGAGCAACCCACGGACGAGATGCCCCGCACCAGTATTCCTCGGCCTGAGCCGCGCTACGAGCAGGAGATTCAATTCTGCACGACATCGGACGGCGTGCAGCTCGCTTATGCGCGAACGGGCAGTGGGCCGCCGCTCGTCAAGACCGGGAATTGGATGACTCATCTCGAATTCGATTTCGAGAGCCCGATCTGGCGCGGCCTCTATCGCGAGCTGTCGCGCGACCATACGCTGATCCGCTACGACGCCCGCGGTAACGGCCTCTCGGACCGCGACGTTGAAGAGGTATCGTTCGAGACGTTCGTCGGCGATCTCGAAGTCGTAGTCGATTCCGCCGGGCTTGAGCGCTTCGCCTTGCTGGGGATCTCTCAGGGATGCGCGGTCTCGATCGGCTATGCGGTGCGGCATCCGGAGCGCGTCACGCATCTGATCCTGTTCGGTGGGTATCCGCTCGGCTGGGCGAAACGGGCGCGATCGGCCGCTGAAAAAGAGCAAGGCGCGGCGATGGTAACCCTGATGCGTCTCGGCTGGGGCCAGGAAAATCCAGCTTTTCGTCAGCTGTTCACATCGCAGTTCATTCCGGGCGCCTCCAAAGAACAAGCGGACTGGTTCAACGAGCTGCAGCGGATCTCGACCTCCGCCGAAGACGCCGTGCGCAATCTCATCGCGAACGGCGATACGGATGTAAGCGGCTTGCTAGCGCAGGTGTCCGTTCCGACATTGGTCATGCACTCGCGCGACGACGCCCGCGTGCCCTTTGACCAAGGCCGGCGGCTCGCCGGGGGTATTCCGGGTGCCCGGTTCGTGCCACTAGCGAGCCGGAATCATCTGATTCTTGAAGATGAGCCGGCCTTCCCGCGGTTTCTGCAAGAGATCGGGGCATTCCTGGCAAGCTAGCGGCGCGATTGTTTGCGCCTCTGCAGGAATTGCCCACTTAGCAGATGCAGAAGTCCGGCTCGAATGTCGGCTTTTCCAACCGCCCGACTATCCGCTGGCGTGACCAGGAATAGCTCTTAAAGGCGCGACATCGGCGGTTCGATCGTCGTCGGGCGAAGGTCCGCAACCGGCGCGCCAAGGCGTCATTGGTCGGCCGCCGCGGAAGGTCGGGTGTCGACCCCATCGACGAACTTCAAATGTCGGGGCGACGCCGGAAATCACCGTCGCTATTCCGGCTGGCCGCCCACTCTCCTACAATAGGCCGATGTTTCGTCGGCGCTTATACCTCCTGCTGCAGCCCGAAAGCCCCGGTAACGCGGCGCGGATTTTTCGCATCGTGCACCACCTGTTGGTCGCTGCCGGTATCGCGATCATACTGACCGCGACCGTGGCCGCCATGCAGGCGACCTACGGTCCGTTGCTCGCCATCGGGTTTTATGTCGTCGCGACCTTCTTTTTTGCCGAATACGTGCTGCGCGTGATCGTCGCTCAGGAGGCCCCCGGCGGCGAACATCGCGGGCCGCTCGGCGCCCAACTGGCCTGGGCGACCTCGGTTGGCGGTGTCTTCGATCTGGTCAGCGCGCTGCCTCTCCTCATCGCGCTCGCGGGCGTTCCCGAGGCCGGCCTGTGCGGCTTTGTCTGGGCGTTCAAATATGTCCGTTATTCTCCGGGGCTGGCGAGCCTCGGCCGGGTCATCAGCCATGCGCGCCAGGCTCTGTTGTCGGTGCTGCTCGGCTTCTCGATCGTGCTGCTCACCGCGGCCAGCATCGCCTACCTCTTGGAACGCCACGCGCATCCAGAGGATCCTGAGGCGTTCGCCTCGATCCCGGCGGCGCTGTGGTGGGGCATCACGACGATGACGACGACCGGCTATGGTGATGTCGTGCCGCACACGATCGCCGGGCGCGCCCTTTCCGGCATCGTCATGGTCGGCGGCATTCTGATCTTTGCGCTGTGGACCGGCGTCATCGTCAACGGCTATGCCGAGGAGCTGCGCCGGCGCGAGTTTCTACGCACCTGGGAACTCGTCGCCAAGGTGCCGTTTTTCCATCATATTGGGGCATCGCTGATCGCCGAGGTCGCGCGGCTCCTACGCTCGCGCGACTACCCGCAAGGCGCCGTCATCATGCGCCGCGGCGAGCCTGGTGACTGCATGTATTTTGTTGTCGACGGCGAGTACGAGGTGCAGCTGCAAACCGGCTCGCTTCGTCTCGGAGCCGGGCATTTCTTTGGCGAACTGGCCTTGCTGACCGGCGATCCGCGCAACGCCACCGTCATCGCCACACGCGAGTGCAAACTCCTGGTGCTCGACATCGTCGATTTCCACGAATTGCTCGCCCGCCAGCCCGAACTGGCGCGCGTCATCCGCGAAGAGGGGCGCAAGCGGCTCGGCGCCGACATACCGCGCCACCGGGCCCAGCAAGCGGTTGCAGGGGACGAATTGGCCTTACCTCAGGACGCTGATATCGGGAGAAAGTGATGGCGACAAAGCCGCAGGTGATTGCCCTCGAGGAGCATTACTTCGATCCCGAGGTGAGAACGCATGTTAGCGGGCTGGATGCGACGACCACGCCGCGGATCGTCGAGCGGCTCGACGATCTGGGCGCGCTGCGGCTGAAGGAGATGGACGAGGCCGGCATCGACATCCAGGTGCTGTCGCATGCCAACCCCTCGCTGCAAAAGCTTGATGCGACAACCGCCGTGCCATTGGCGCGCCGCGTCAACGACCGGCTGCACGAGGCTGTCGAACGCCATCCCAAACGCTTCGATGCGTTCGCCGCGCTGCCGACCGCCGATCCAAAAGCGGCAGCAGATGAGCTCGAGCGCTGCGTGACGCGGCTCGGCTTCAAAGGGGCGATGATCCACGGCCTGACCAACGGGGTGTTCCACGACGACAAGAGGTTCTGGCCGATCTTCGAGCGGGCGCAGGCGCTCGACGTGCCGCTCTACCTCCATCCCGGCATCCCGCAACCGGCGATCATCGAGACCTATTACAAGGAGTATTACCAGAAATACCCGAACCTGCTGCGTGCCGCCTGGGGCTTCACGGTGGAGACCGCGACCCAGGCCGTCCGGATGATTCTCGGCGGCGTCTTCGATGCCCATCCGCGGCTGAAGATCATCCTCGGCCATCTCGGCGAAGGCCTGCCGTTCTATCTGTGGCGCATCAATATGGGACTGACGCGCGACGGGGCCGGGCCGAGCTGGTTCCGCGATGCGTTCTGCGAGCATTTCTGGATCACAACAAGCGGTTTCTTCTCCGACCCGGCGCTCCTATGCTGCATGATGGAGATGGGGATCGACCGCATCCTGTTCTCTATCGATTACCCCTTCGTCGACAACAAGCCGGGCGCCAAATGGCTGGAAACGCTGCCACTGTGCGCCGAGGACAAGGAGAAACTGCTGAACGGAAACGTAAAGCGGCTGTTGAAGATGTAGCCGGCCGGATCTGCCGCGGCCCGGAACCTTCACCTTGCGCGCGATCATTCCACCGCGGAAAATGACCGCGAAAGGGGGCATTTCGCATGAAGATCCTCGGGGTCAATCCCGGCCCGCTGCTCTATTCCCGCATCTTCCTGCGGCTTGAGCCGATTGGGCTCGAACTCGTCGCCGCGGCGGTGCGGCGCGCCGGGCATAGCGTCCAACTGATCGACCTCCAGGTCGAGGACCATGCCGCCTATTTCCGGATGCTGGGGGAGTTTCGGCCGGAGGTCGTCGCCTTTTCGTGCAACTACCTGGCCAACGCGCCAGAAATCGTCGATCTCGCCAAGGCAACGAAGGCACGGCAGCCGCACACCTTTGTCTGCCTCGGCGGTCACAGCGCCTCGTTCACCGCCAAAGCGATGCTGGCGCATGGCGATGGCGCGATCGACTGCGTCCTCAAGGGCGAGGGTGAGGCCGGGATCCCGTTGCTGCTCGCGGCGCTCGATGCCGGCAGCGATATCGCCGCGGTCCCCGGCATCGTGACCGCGGACGGCGAGGGGCCGCCGCCCGGCTTTGTCCATTCGCTCGACGAGTTGGCGCCGGCACGCGACTTGTTGCGCCACCGCCGCAAGTACTTTCTCGGCACGCTCGACCCGTGCGCCTCGATCGAATTCTCGCGCGGCTGCCCGTGGGATTGCTCGTTCTGCAGCGCCTGGACGTTCTACGGTCGCAGCTATCGGCTGGTCAGCCCGCATCAGGTCATCGAGGATCTCAGCTCGATCCGCGAACCCGGCTGCTTCATTGTCGATGATGTCGCCTTCGTCCAGCAGCGGCACGGCATGGAGATCGGCGAGGCGATCGCCCGCGCCGGCATCAAGAAGCACTATTATCTCGAGACCCGCGGCGACGTGCTGTTGCGCAACAAGGAGGTGTTTCGCTTCTGGAAGAACATCGGCCTCGACTACATGTTCATCGGCCTCGAAGCGATCGACGAGGAGGGGCTGAAGAAGCACCGCAAGCGGGTCTCGCTCGGCCGCAATTTCGAAGCGCTCGAATTCGCCCGCTCGCTTGGCATCATAATCGCGATCAACCTGATCGCCGACCCCGATTGGGACCACGAACGCTTCCGCATCGTCCGCGAATGGGGCGTCGAGCAACCCGAGGTGGTCAATCTCAGCGTCAACACCCCCTATCCGGGTACCGAGAGCTGGATGACCGAGGGCGGCAAAGTTGCCAGCCGCGACTACCGGCTCTACGACATCCAGCATGCGGTGTTGCCGACCCGATTGCCGCTCGCCGAATTCTACGACGAATTGGTGACAACGCAGCGCGCCTTCTACCGCAGGCATCTCGGCGTCCGCCGGGTCATGAACACGGCCGGGACCATCGCCAGGCAGCTGGCGCGGGGCCAGACCAACTTCCTCAAGAGCCTGTTCATGCTCGACCGCGTGTTCCGCCCCGAGCTGCTGCTCGCCGATCATGCGCGACCGGTCGCCTACGAGATCCCACCGCCGCACCCCGCGGCGCAGCAGCCAGCGGTCGGCCGTGCGCTTTATGTCCACGCCCCGCGCGGCCGCGCCGGGCGCGCAATCGACGCCGCGACCGAGAGCTTTGTCGATGAGACGCGCATGGGGAGCACGCCGTAGGGAGACAGCCGCTCGATCAACGCCGAGCGGCGCGGGCCTTTGACCAGGCTTCGGGGTCTTTGAGAAAGCTTTCGACGGCTTCGTACTGGCCGGGGGCGAAGCGGCCCAGGCGCCTGGCGGTCGCCGCCACATCCCACCAGGTCGCGAGCGCCAGGAGGGTGATGCCTTCGGCGGCCAGGCTGGTGTCGATTTGCGGAAAGATACCGTAATTGAAGATCACAAAGGCATCTTCGATCCGGCCGCCGGCCTGGCGGATCGCGCGTACGAAATTGAGCTTGGAGGTCCCCTCGCTGGCGAGATCCTCGACCAGCAGCACGCGTGCGTCCTCCTTCAACTCGCCCTCGATCTGGGCGTTGCGCCCGAAGCCTTTGGGTTGCTTGCGCACGTAGAGCATCGGCAGGGACAGCCGGTCGGCGATCCAGGCGGCGAACGGGATGCCGGCAGTCTCGCCGCCGGCGACCGCGTCGAGCGACTCGAACCCGCTATGGCGCTCGATCAGCGCGGCGGCCAGATCCATCAGCTTCTTGCGGGCGCGCGGGAATGAAATCAGCCGTCGGCAATCGATGTAGACCGGGGAGCGCAGGCCGGAGGTGAAGGTGAACGGATCCTCGGGCCGAAACAGTACGGATTCGGTTTCGAGGAGGATGCGGGCGGTGATCTCCGCCGCATCGGCCGCGCTCTCGGAGCGGGCAGGGTGCGGAGCTTTAGCCATCGTGCATCTTAGCGGCAAAGCGAAGGGGATTGACAATCGAAGATTTAAGAACAAAATAGCAACATTCGGACAGCAACGGTGTTTCGAGGCATGTCCCGCCCGACCAGCAGCAGCCTTTTAGCGCTGCGCGATCGCATCCGGCTTATCGAGCAGCCCGCCCGGCATGGCGTCTTGCCCTTCGGCGTCGCCTCGCTCGACCTGAGCTTGCCGGGTGGCGGCCTCGCGCGCGACGCCGTGCACCAGATAACAGGCGCCGGCGGCGACGAGGAAGACGGCGCTGCCGCGGCGGGTTTTGCCGCCGGCATCCTTGCCCGGCTCGACCCTCTTACTGTCATTCCGGGACAGCGCGTAGCGCTGGGCCCGGAACCCATGAACACCGACCTTAGCCCGGATTTCACCGGTCCGTGTTCCCGGGCTCCGGGCTCGCTCGCTACATTCGCGCCCCGGAATGACGATCCACCCAAGGCAAATGGGTACGGTCCGGTGCTGTGGTGCCTCAGGCGGCCGGACCTTTATGGCCCCGGCCTCCTGGCCCATGGGCTCGACCCCGCTCGCCTCGTGCTGGTCGAGGCGCGACGCGACGAGGAGATCCTGTGGGCCGTCGAGGAAGGGTTGCGCACCGGTGTGACCGCGGGACTGGCCGCCGTGGTCGGTGAGATCGGCCAGCTGCCGATGGTCGCGGGCCGCCGCTTGCAGCTCGCCGCCGAGCGCTCCGGCGTCATCGCTCTGATCCTGCGGCGCTGGCGCAATGCCGCGGAGGCGGCGGCCGAGCGCGACCGGCCGAGCGCGGCGCTGACCCGTTGGCGGGTCGCCGCGCTGCCCTCGGCCGACAGGGCAGGGGAGCTCGGCATCGGCCGGTCGCGCTGGCGGGTCGAGCTGCGGCGTGCTCGCGGCGGGGTGCCGGGCATCTGGGATGTGGAGGTCGCCGATGCGACGGGTCATGTATCTCTTTCTGCCGAGCTGGCCGATCGACCGGCTGCGCCGGCTCGGCTCCGTGCCGAGCCTGCGCGCCGGCGCGCCGGCTGACGAGTCGCCCTTCGCCACGGTAATCGCGGCTGGGGGGCGGCGCCTCATTGCCGCGGTCAATCCCACGGCGGCGGCGGCCGGGCTGGTCCCGGGCATGCCCTTGGCCGACGCGTTGTCCTTCCTGCCCACCCTCGCCACCGCCGCAGCCGCGCCGGAAGCCGATGCGGCGGCGCTGACCCGGCTCGCCGAATGGTGCACCCGCTACAGCCCGTGGACCGCTCCCGACGGCATCGACGGCATCAAGCTCGAGATCACCGGCTGTGCCCATCTGTGGGGTGGCGAAGCGGCGCTCGCCGCCGATCTCGCGCGGCGCCTCAAGCGCCAGGATATTGCGCACCGCATCGCGGTCGCCGGCAGTTTGGGCGCCGCCTGGGCGCTGGCACGCTTCGCGGCGGACGCCAAGGAACTGATCGGGCCGGCGCTGCCGGGGCCGGATGAGGAACGGGCTGCGCTGGCGGCATTGCCGGTCGAGGCGCTGCGGCTCGATCCGTCGACCGCGTCCGGGTTGCGCCGGGTCGGGCTCAAGCGGATTGGCGAGCTCGCCGCGATGCCGCGCGATGCGCTCGCCCGCCGGTTTGGCGAACAGGTGGCGCGCCGTCTCGATCAGGCGCTCGGGGAGCTGGCGGAGCCGTTGTCGCCGCTGGGCGAGGCGCCCTCTCGGCGGGTGCGTCTCAGCTTCGCCGAGCCGATTGCCGACCCCGCCGATCTTCTCCGCGCGGCCGAGCGGCTCGTCGATGATCTGGTGGTGCGGCTGGTGGGCGAGGGAATGGGCGCGCGCCGGCTCGCTCTCGCCTTTCATCGCGTCGACGGCAGGGTCGAGCATATCCGCCTCGGCACCGCCCGGCCGAGCCGCGACCCGCGCCATCTTGCTGGCCTCTTTGCGGCGCGCCTCGAGACGATCGACCCTGGGCTCGGGGTCGAGGACATGATCCTCGCTGTCTTTGCCGTCGAGAAGCTGCCGGCCGAGCAGATGCCATTGCGGGCGGGGGAGGGAAGGGTGGGGGCGGCGGCGAGCGGCATCGCCCCGCTCCTCGATCGCCTTGGCGCGCGGCTCGGGCTGGCTGCGCTCGGCCATATTGAGCCGCGCGCCAGCCACATCCCCGAACGCGCGTCGGTTTGCGTGGCGATCGGAGATGGCCCCCACCCGCCCGCCGCTTGCGCGGCGGTCTCCCTCCCCCGCAAGCGGGGGAGGGTTGGGGTGGGGGCTGTCAACAAACCCCCTCGGCCGATCCGGTTGTTCGCGCCGCCCGAGTCGATCGCGGCGTTTTGGCTGTTGCCCGACGACCCGCCCTTTCGCTTTACCTGGCGGCGCCGCACGCATCGGGTAGAGCGCGCCGACGGTCCCGAGCGCATCGCCGAGGAGTGGTGGACCGGGGACGGACTTGCCGCCGTCGACGCCATCCGCGATTACTATCGGGTCGAGGACGAGGAGGGGCGACGCTTCTGGCTGTTCCGCGCCGGGCTGGCCGATGGCATGAGAGCAGGACCGCTGCCTCGCTGGTTCGTCCATGGTGTTTTTGCCTGAGCCATTCGATGCCGGAACTTCCACCAAAAAGCTTCAACAAGCTGTCCCGCACCATCGGCACGGGCGGTGATGCGCCACAGAGCAAAAAGAGGGTGCTGGCGACCGGGGGCGACAGCCGTGCATCGCGCTCCGATCTTGACCCGGATTACGCCGAGCTGCAGGTCACCAGCAATTTTTCGTTTCTGCGCGGCGCCTCGCATCCCGGCGAGCTGGTAGCGACCGCGGCGGCGCTCGGCCACAAGGCGATCGCGATCACCGACAGGAACAGCGTCGCCGGCCTGGTGCGCGCGCACCAGGCCGCGAAGTCCATCGGGATCCGCCTCGTGGTCGGGGTTCGGCTCGACCTGGTCGACGGCACGAGCCTTCTCGCCTACCCGCAAGACCGCGCCGCCTATGGCCGGCTGACGCGTCTCTTGAGCCTGGGCAAGCGGCGGGCGCCCAAGGGCGAATGCCATCTCGACTATGCCGATGTCGTGGCTTGTGGCGAGGGGCAGATCCTCGTCGTGCTGCCGCCGGAGGATGGGGATGCCAGCGAATTTGCCGCCCGGGTCGCAACGGATTTTACCGGCCGCGCCTACCTCGCCGCGCATCATCTCTATCGCGGCGACGATATAAGCCGCCTCGCCCGCCTCGCCGCGACCGCCGAGGCGACCGGGCTGCCGCTCCTCGCGATGGGTGATGTGCTCTACCACACCCCCGAGCGGCGGCCATTGCAGGATGTGCTGACCTGCATCCGCGAGCATTGCACGATTAATGAGGCCGGGTTTCGCCTCGCCGCCCATGCCGAGCGCCATCTGAAACCGGCTGCCGAGATGGCGCGGCTGTTCCGCGGCTACGAGGACGCGCTGGCACGCAGCCTGGAGATCGTCCGGCGCTGCTCTTTCAGCCTCGACGAATTGCGCTACGAATATCCCGAGGAGCCGATTCCCGACGACATGACACCGCAAGAGCGTCTCGCCGCGCTCGCCTGGGAAGGCGCCAGAGAGCGGTTTTCTACGATTCCCCGCTATTGCTGCATTTCCGACCGTGCGTCCTTCGAGACGACCGCTTCGCGGTCTCCTCAGGATGAGGAAACATTGGGTAATGGCATCAAAATCCTCCCTCATCCTGAGGAGCGGCCTCAGGATGAGGCCGCGTCTCGAAGGACGCACAATGCTAATCCCAAATCGACCGGGGTCATCCCCGACAAGATCCGTGATCTGATCGAACATGAACTCGCACTGATCGAGCGCCTCCAATACGCCCGCTATTTTCTGACCGTGCACGACATCGTCGCGTTTGCCAGGAGCCGCGGCATCCTGTGCCAGGGGCGCGGCTCGGCGGCCAATTCGGTTGTCTGTTACTGCCTCGGCATTACTGCGGTCGATCCCGCCCGCATCGATGTCTTGTTCGAGCGCTTTATCAGCGCCGCGCGCGACGAGCCGCCCGATATAGACGTCGATTTCGAGCATGAGCGGCGCGAGGAGGTCATCCAATACATCTATGAAAAATATGGCCGCGACCGCGCCGGGCTCGCCGCCACGGTTATCTGTTACCGCTCCCGCAGCGCGATCCGCGAGGTCGGCAAGGCGATGGGGCTTTCGGGCGATGTCGTCGCCGCGCTCGCCGGCATGGTGTGGGGCTGGTCGAGCGAACGGGTCGCCGACCGGCGGGTGCGCGAGGCCGGGCTCGACCCCGAGGACCGCACCTTGCGCCAGGCGCTCGACCTCGCCGGCGAGCTGATCGGTTTTCCGCGCCACCTGTCGCAGCATGTCGGCGGCTTTGTCATCACCCGCGGGCCGCTCAGCGAGCTGGTGCCGATCGAGAACGCGGCGATGGACGACCGTACCCTGATCGAATGGGACAAGGACGACCTCGACACGCTCGGCATCCTAAAGATCGACATATTGGCGCTCGGCATGCTGACTTGCATCCGTCGCGCCTTTGCCCTGATCGAGCAGCATTACGGCCGCAGCTACGACCTCGCCACGGTCCCGGCCGAGGAGCCGGCCGTCTATGACATGCTGAGCCGGGCCGATTCGCTGGGCGTCTTCCAGGTCGAGAGCCGGGCCCAGATGACGATGCTGCCGCGCTTGAAGCCCCGCGAATTCTACGACCTCGTGATCGAGGTCGCGATCGTCCGCCCCGGGCCGATCCAGGGCGACATGGTCCACCCCTATCTGCGGCGGCGTTCGGGCAAGGAGGATGTCGAGTATCCGTCCGACGAATTGCGCCAGGTGCTTGGTAAGACCCTGGGGGTACCGCTCTTTCAGGAACAGGCGATGAAGATCGCGATCGTCGGCGCCGGGTTTCCGCCCGAGGAAGCCGACCGACTGCGCCGCGCGATGGCGACCTTCAAGCGCAACGGCGAGATCCATCTGTTCCGCGAGAAATTTGTCGGCGGCATGCTCAAGAACGGCTATTCGACCGATTTTGCGACCCGCTGCTTCGACCAGATCGAGGGGTTCGGCACATACGGCTTCCCCGAAAGCCACGCCGCGAGCTTTGCGCTGCTGGTCTATGTCTCGGCCTGGATCAAGTGCATTTACCCCGATGTTTTCGCCTGCGCGCTGCTCAACAGCCAGCCGATGGGCTTCTACGCTCCGGCGCAGATCGTCCGCGACGCAAGGGAGCACGGCGTCGAGATCCGCCCGGCCGATGTCAACCACAGCCGGTGGGACTGCACGCTGGAGGAGGTGACAGGCTGCATTGCCGCTGGTGCGTCCTTCGAGACGGCTGCTGCTCAGGATGACGGGGCTCGCAATGGCACAAAAAATTATCGTCATCCTGAGGAGCGCCCGCAGGGCGCGTCTCGAAGGACGCATGGCGCCTCTCCCGCGCTCGGCCGCCGGGCGCTGCGCCTCGGTCTGCGCCAGATCAAGGGCCTGGCCGAAGCCGATGCCGAGCGGCTCGTCGCGGCGCGCGGCCCCGGTTATGCCGACGCACGCGATTTGTGGCTTAAGAGCGGGCTTGGCCGCGCCGCGCTCGAACGCCTCGCCGCCGCCGATGCGCTGCGCTCGTTGGATCAGTCCATTGGAGGCCTCGACCGCCGCCGCGGGCTGTGGGCGCTGAAAGCGCTCGGCGAGGCCCCGCTGCCGCTGTTCGCCGCCACCCAAAAATTCTCCCTCTCCACCGCCGGGGGAGAGGGTTCTTTAAGAGCGGGGAAAGATCACGACAGCGAAACCCGCGCAGCGGCGCTGTTGCCGCAGATGCCATTGGGCGAGCATGTCGTCGAGGACTACGCGACGACGGGCCTGACGATAAAGCGTCACCCGCTGGCCTTTCTGCGCGCCGAGCTGGCGCGGGAAGGTCTCGCCGCCGCCGCTGAGCTCGCTACCCTGCCGGTCGGCCGGCGCCTCGCGATCGCCGGGCTCGTCTTGATCCGGCAGCGCCCGGGCAGCGCCAACGGCGTCGTCTTCATCACGTTGGAGGACGAGACCGGGATCGCCAATCTGATCGTCTGGCCCGCCATCCTCGAACGCTTCCGCCGCGCCGCGCTCGGCGCCACCCTTCTCTATTGCCGCGGCCGCCTGCAACGCGAGGAGAGCGTCATCCACATCGTTGCCGAGGATCTGCGCGATTGGACGCCGCGGCTCGGCACTTTGCGCGAGCGTACCGGGCGCGAGCACACTGGCGACGGCCCGCTCCCGCCGCCCGGCAAGCCGCCCTTCGCACCGCGCGAACGGATCCCCGGCTACGATGTGCGCGACATCGTCATCGCGAGCCGCGATTTCCGCTGACCAGCTCGCTCGACAAAGGCTCCGCTTCGGACTTGCACCGCAGCGCCTCGTCGAGCCGCACCCGCGCCCAGCCGAACGCCTCCAACTTCTCCGTGGCGAACTCTTGTCGCGGATCGATCGGCAAGTGCGTAGACAAGCCGCCTCGGCCACCGCGAGCCGATCCTGGCGATGCAACGCCTCGCCCAGCTGCAGGTGGATAATAGGCTATTTTGTTCTTATAAAAGATTGTTACATCGCGATGTTCAACCGGCAGGGGGCCGCACCTGATCCCGCCTGATCTATCAGGAGATGCGTCTGGGGAACCCAACCGGTGGTGCACCGGCGAGTGCTGAGGCCAATACTGGGAGGCAGAGGATGCACTACAGCACCGAACGCATTCTGGTGACGCATGCCGGGTCGCTGCCGCGGCCGGCGGATCTGCGCGCGATGGTCGTCGCCAAATCGGCGGGCGAGCCCTATGACGCCGCCGCCCTCGACCGGCGCCTCACAGAGGCCGTAGCCGAGACCGTTCGGCAGCAGATCGCCAGCGGCATCGACATCGTCAATGACGGCGAATTGTCGAAATTCAACTTCACCGATTATGTCCGCGGCCGCATCGCCGGTTATGAGCTGCGGCCGAATACCGGTCGCCGGCGGCTCAGAATCATTGCCCGCGACGAGAAGAAATTCGCTGGCTATTTCGCCGTCAACCCGCGCGCCCAAAGCCTCGGGCCGCCGACGATGCCGGTCTGCACGGCGCCGCTGCGCTATACCGGGCAGGCCGAACTCAAGAAGGATCTCGACAATTTCACGGCCGCGCTGGCGGGAGTGACGCCAGCCGGCGCTTATCTGCCGGCCAATACGCCGGGCACGATCGAGCACTGGATAGCCAACGAGCATTACAAATCGGACGAGGAGTTCGTCTTCGCCATCGCCGAGGCGATGCACGAGGAATACCAGGCGATCGTCGATGCCGGGTTCCTCTTGCAGATCGACGACCCCGACCTGCCGGACGGTTGGAACTGCCTGCCCGAGATTACCGCCCCCGACTACCGCAAATACGCGGCGATCCGGGTCGATGCCCTGAACCACGCGCTGCGCGGCATCCCCAAGGAGAAGGTGCGGCTTCATGTCTGCTGGGGTAGCTTTCACGGGCCGCACCACGACGACATCCCGCTCAAGGACATCATCGATCTCATTTTCCGGGTCAATGCCGGGAGCTATTCGATCGAGGCCTCAAACCCAAGCCACGAGCACGAATGGCGGGTCTTCGAGGAGGTGAAACTGCCCGAGGGCGCGACGCTCATTCCCGGCGTCGTCGGCCATTGCACCGATTTTATCGAACACCCGGACCTCGTCGCCGAGCGCCTCGTGCGCTACGCGAGGCTGGTGGGGCGCGAGAATGTGCTGGCCGGGACCGATTGCGGGCTCGGCACCCGGGTCGGGCACGAATCGATCTGTTGGGCCAAGTTCGAAGCGATGGCCGAAGGCGCGCGGCGCGCGGCAAAGATCCTGTGGGGCAGGGCGTAGGCCTATTGCCAATCGGTAATTTGTCATCCCGGCGCAAGCCGGGATCCATCGTGCCGCCGGATCCGGTCGCGACAGGGAACTGCGGCGTTGACGCGAACCCGGAATGCTTTTGCGGCTGGAGAAATGGGTCCCGGCTTTTGCCGGGAAGACCGCCGGGTGGGTCGGGTGGCGTCCCTGTCGCGCAGCGGATAAGCTGAGGCACGAGTCCCAACACAGCAATCGTGCCGCGATGAAAATCAAATCGGTGAATGCGTTCTGGGTCCATATCCCGATCCCGCAGGACAAGCAGCACACCAGCGATTTCGGTCGTACGCTGTCGTTTGACGGGACGCTGGTCCGCATCGACACCGCATGCGGCCTCACCGGCTGGGGCGAGGCTAAGGCGCAGGTCGGCGGCATGGCGCAGAACCAGGCGTTGACCCTCATGATCAATGAGGAATTCGCGCCGCTCCTCGTCGGCCAGGATCCGCGCGACATCACCCGCCTGTGGGAGACCCTCTACAGCGGCAGCCGCGCGCACTACGCGCTGCGCGAAGGCCGCGTCCTGCCGGTTCTCGGTCGCCGAGGCATCACGATTTCGGCGATCAGTGGGATCGATTGCGCGCTATGGGACATCGCCGGCAAGTCGCTTGGGCAGCCGGTATGGCGCCTCCTCGGCGGGCGGCGCGCCGAGCGGCTGCCGGCCTATGCCTCGGGCGGCTGGGCCGAGGCCGACACGATCGGCGAGCAGCTCCTCGGCTATATCGCGAGGGGGGGGTTTGGCGCGGTCAAGATGCGGGTCGGCATCATCGACGGCGACCCGCGTCACTCGGCGCGCCGTGTCGCGGCCGCGCGCGAGGCATTGGGCCCGGAGATCGGGCTGATGTGCGATGCGCACGGCACGCTGTCGGTGGCCGAGGCAAAGCGCTTCTGCCGGCTCGTCGATGACTGCAACCTCGCCTGGTTCGAGGAGCCGGTGACCGCCGACGACAAAGCCGGGTGCGCCCAAGTCCGCGCCGCCACCGACATCCCGATCGCCGCCGGCGAGAGCGAGTTCACCCGGCACGATTTCCGCGACCTCGCGGTATTGGGCGCGGTCGACATCATGCAGCCCGATCTGGCGATCTGCGGCGGCATCACCGAGGCGATGCGCATCTCCGCCCTCGCCAGCGCGTTCAACCTGAGGCTGGCGCCGCATCTGTGGGCCGGTGCCCCGGCCTTTGCCGCCGGGCTGCATGTTGCCGCGGCGTCGCCCGCCGGGTTCATCGTCGAATATTCGCTCGGGGCCAACCCGCTTCTGCATGATCTGGTCGAGGAGAGCTTCCTCGTCGAGGACGGCATGATCCTTGTGCCCGATCGCCCCGGCCTCGGCATCACGGTGCGCGAGGATTTTCTCGCCGAGCATACGGTGAAGTCATGAAGGCCTTGTTCCTCGGCAATGTCGCTGCCGATACGGCGGAGGGCATCAAGGCCGCGCTCCCGCCCGGTCTCGAAGTCGCGATCCTCGCCGACCCGCAAGACCTGCTGCGGTTGCCGGCAGCAGCGGCGGAGGCCGACATCCTCGTCAGCAATCACTGGCGCGCCCAATATCCGCCGGCGCCAAGGTTACGGCTGGTGCAATCGGTGGCGACCGGCGTCGAGCTGTTCGACCTCGCGGCGCTGCCGAGCGGGGTCGCGATCTGCAATTCATTTGGCCACGAGACCGCGATCGCCGAATACATCATCATGGTGTGGCTCGCGCTCCATCACAGGCTGATGGAAATTTCTGGCGAGTTCCGCGAGCAGGGTTCGTGGCGCACCAGCTGGGTCGAGAGCGGCGTGCCGCATGGCGAGGTCCGCGGCTCGACCTTAGGGATCGTCGGCTATGGCCGCGTCGGTCATGAGGTGGCGCGCCGCGCGGCGCCGTTTGGGGCGCGCATCCTCGCGGCAAACCGCAGCGCGCGTGAACCCGGGCCCGGCGTCGAGCGCGTTTTCCCGCTCGCCGAACTCGACCAGATGCTGCCGCTGTGCGACACGGTCGCGCTGTGCACCGCGCTCGGCCCCGAGACCGAGGGGCTGATCGATCGGCGCCGCCTCGCGCTGATGAAGCCGACCGCATCTCTCATCAACATCGCGCGCGGCCAGGTGGTCGAGGAGGACGCGCTCTACGCCGCATTGCGCGACCACACCATCGGCGGCGCGGCGCTCGATGTCTGGTGGCAGTATCCCAGCGCGGCCGAGCCCCTGCGGCGCGGCTCGCGCCATCCCTTTCATGAACTGCCCAACGTCATCGTGACACCGCACAATTCGGGCTGGACCCAAGGCATGGTGCGGCGGCGCTGGGACGAGATCGCCGACAACATCGGCCGCTGCGTCCGCGGCGACACGCTAATCAACCTTGTCACCACGGTCTGAGGATCGAGCGATGAAAACCTTTTTTCTTGGCGATTTCGGCGGCCGGATAGCGCCTCAAGTTCTTGCCAAGGCAACCGAGGAGCTTGCGTCGACCGTGCTGGCCGATATCGGCGACAGCCAACGGCTAATCCCGGCGCTGGCCGATGCCGAGATCGTGGTCAGCCACATCTGGAAGAAGGATTTTCCCGAGGCGCCGCGGCTCAAGCTGCTGCAGTCGCCGGCCGCGGGAATTGACCTGATCGATCTGCCGTCACTGCCGCGCGGCGTCACGATTTGCAATGTCGTTGGCCACGAGCAGGCGATCGCCGAATACGTGCTGATGACGGCGCTGGTGCTGGCTCACCATTTGTTCGACACCGCGACCGCGTTCCGCGACCAGTCATCGTGGCTTGCGGGTGGCGCCGGGGGCGGACCGACGCATGGCGAGCTGCTCGGCAAGACGATCGGGATCATCGGTTATGGGAAGATCGGCCGCGAGGTCGCGAAACGCGCTGTCGCCTTTGATTGCAAGGTGGTTGCCGCCAATCGCAGCCCGATCGCCGATAAGGGCGATGCGTCGGAGATCTATCCGCTGGGCGAGCTCGACCGCATGTTGCCGCGCTGCGATGTGGTGGTCATCGCTGCGGGTCTCGGGCCGGAAACCCGCGGCCTCATCGATGCGCACCGCCTCGCGCTGATGAAGCCGACGGCGCTTTTGATCAATATCGGGCGCGCCCTGATTGTCGAGGAAGAGGCGCTTTATGAGGCGCTGCGCGATCGTCGGATCGGCGCCGCTGCGATCGATGTGTGGTGGCGCTATCCGACCCCGGCGGACCCGAACGCGCGGCCCTCGAACTTCCCATTCCACGAGCTGCCCAACGCGCTGATGACCCCGCACTGCTCGAGCGCGACCGATGGAGCGCGCGACCGGCGATTGGGCGCCATCGCCGGCAATCTCGACCGATATGCGCGCGGGGAAGCTCTGATCAACGTGGTCGCGAAGACATAGGTCGAAGCGATCAAGTGCGCCCGTCGCGATGACGTAATCTCGTCGCAGCCTCGCTTTGTCATAAAGCGGCGCTATGATGCGGCGGCGAACCAGCAACACCGGAGAACAAGAGATGGAGCTCTACACCGCCGGCACCGGCAACGGGCAGCGCGCCGCGATCGCGGTCAATGAATGCGGCGTCTCCTGCAAGATTCATGTCCTCAATCTGGGGCAGGGCGACCAGAAAAAGCCGGACTATATGAAGCTCAACTCGACCGGGCGCATCCCGACCTTGATCGATCCGGAGGGGCCGGGCGGGAAGCCGTTCACCGTGACCCAGTCCTGGGCGATTTTGATGTATCTATGCGAAAAGACCGGCAAATTCCTGCCGAGCGACCCGATCGCGCGGGTGCGCATGTTCCAATGGATGGCCGAGGGCGCGGCCGATTACGCATCGGTCAACCAGACGATCTTTTTCCTCGGCGCCCGCATGCCGGAAAAGGTGCCGGATTCGGCCGTCAAGTTTTACGAGGACCGGTTCGTCAATCTGTGGCGCTTTGCCGAAGATCAGCTCGCCAAGACGCCCTATCTCGCCGGTGGCGAACTCACCGCCGCCGATCTGGCGGTCTACCCGATCTATGCCGGGCGCAAGGTGCTCCCCGACAATGCCGGGCTCAAGCACTTGCAGGCATGGGGCGATCGCATCGGGGCGCGGCCCGGCGTGCAAAAGGGGATGAAGCTGGAAAATTGACGGAGGTTGCCCCTCACCCGGTAGGCACCCATCCCGGCGCTCTTTCCGTTCGCTGGGAGAGCGGCAGGGTGGGGGGATCATACGGTGATAGTTAATCCCCTTTGGATAGTGGCGCTGTGCGTCGCGTCGTCGTCGATTTGCGCCGTCGAGCTGACCGCGCCGCGGGTCGGGCTCGGCGCCGACGGCGGCCCAGTCCGCGCCGCCGCTGAGGCTCGCGCCGACGATCCCGACGCGTTGTGGAAGATTGTCCGCGATCAGTGTATCCCGAACCAGCAACAGCGTGGGACACCTGAACCTTGCGCGAGCGTCGATCTGCACGACGGTGCCGCCAAAGGGTATGCGGTGTTCAAGGATCGGAACGGCATAGCGCAGTACCTGTTGATCCCGACCACCCCGGTCCCGGGTATCGAAAGCGCCTCTCTTCTCGCGTTCGACGCCCCGAACTACTTTGCCGCCGCCTGGCGGGGCCGAAGCTTTGTCGAAGCGGCACTACACCGCGCGCTGCCGCGTGACGGCATCACCCTCGCCATCAACTCCACATACTCGCGCTCGCAGGCTCAACTGCACATCCATATCGACTGCACGCGCGACGTTGTGCGGGATGCGCTTGTCCGCAAGCAAGAGACGATCGGCGATGGTTGGGCACCCCTCGACGAGCCGCTGGCTGGGCATCGCTACAGCGCAATGCGGGTATTGTCGGAGGGGCTTGACGGGTTCAACCCCTTCAAGCTGCTGGCATCGGCATTGCCGGATCCGGCAAAAACCATGGGCGAACATACCCTTGTGGTGATCGCTGTCAATTTCCCGGACGGCCGGCCCGGTTTCGTGCTGCTCGCCGATCGCGCCAATCCGGCGGCGGGGGATCAGGCGCACGGCACCGAGCTGCAAGACCGCGCCTGCGGCCTTGGGCGGCAATAGCCAGCCAGGTTTGAAATGCTCCGCTGCCAGTAAGCCCGTCGGAGCGGCGTGAACCGAATTTTTACGCATTGGCGCGACAACGAGCACATTCCCGTGGATTGGACCCGATATGCCGTCCTCCAGATCTGCTGCTGTCCGGAGTGCTCCAACGGCCGACGATGTTTCCGATGCCTCGCCGATCACCGATGCGCGGTTGCGCCAGGCGCACGATTACTGGCGCGGCAAGGCCGCTGGACGGGCGATGCCGCGGCGCGCCGATATCGATCCGACCGAGATCCCGAAACTATTGCCCGATGTCATGCTGGTCGATGTGCTGCCGCAAGGCCGCTACCGCTATCGTCTGATCGGGACCGAAAACGCCCAGGCACACGGCATCAACGCGACTGGCCGCTACCTGGACGAGGTCTTGCCAGGCCCGGAATACAGGGAACACGTCATCGCCCTCTACGATCAATGCGTGGCCTCGTGCCGAGCCCTCTATTCCGAATGCCTGTTCATGTCGCCGCGGCAACGGGCGCCCGAGCGCCACACCAAGGTTCTCTTCATGCCGCTGGCCGAGGATGGCGAAGCCGTCAACATGGTGTTCGTCATGCAGATCTTTTTCTATATCGATCAGATGACCCGCGAGCGGCACTTCGTCGAAGCGCGGCCTTATAAAGAAATCGAGCACGTCCTCCTTTGACGTGCCGTTTTGGCGGCGCCGTCAGTTCGCCGCCGGTTCGAGCGCCGGCGCTGCGGTGGCCGGTTCGAGTGCCGCCTCGATCACTTCCTCGACCTTCTCGGCCCAGATAAAGCGCAGCGCATTGCGGGCCGCCTCGGGTATCTCTTCGTAATCCCGCCGGTTGCGCGCCGGCAGGATGACCGTGCCCAGCCCAGCGGCCGCGGCGGCGACGATTTTCTCCTTGATGCCGCCGACCGGCAGGACGAGGCCACGCAGGCTGATCTCGCCGGTCATCGCGGTGTCGCTTCTGACGGTGCGGCCGGTCAACAGCGAGACCAGGGCGGTAAACATCGCCACCCCGGCGCTCGGGCCGTCCTTGGGAATCGCGCCGGCCGGGATGTGGATGTGAATGTCGCTGTTTTCGAACAGCTTGGGATCGAGGCCGAGGCTGGCGGCCTTGCCCTTGACCAGCGACAATGCCGCTTGCGCGCTCTCCTTCATGACCTCCCCGAGCTGCCCGGTCAGGATGAGACCGCCCTTGCCGGGGATGCGGGTCGCCTCGATAAACAGGATGTCGCCGCCGACCGGGGTCCAGGCAAGCCCGGTGGCCACGCCGGGGATGCTGGTGCGCATCGCCACTTCGCTCTCGAACCGGCGCGCTCCCAGGATGTCGTGCAGATCCTCGGGCGTGATGCGAACCTCGCGCGCGCTGCCCTCGGCGATCCTCATCGCCGCGCTGCGCAGCACCCCGCCGATCTCGCGTTCGAGCTGGCGCACCCCGGCCTCGCGCGTGTAGTCGCGGATGATCGCATGCAGGGTGTCGTCGGTGATCTCGGCCTGTTCGGCGGTCAGGCCGTTGGCCTTCAGCTGCCGGACGACGAGATAGCGGCGCGCGATCTCGAATTTCTCGTCCTCGGTATAACCCGGCAGATCGATGACTTCCATGCGGTCCCGGAGAGGCCCCGGGACGCTGTCCAGCACGTTCGCGGTGGTGATGAACATGACCCGCGACAGATCGAACGGCACCCCGAGGTAATTGTCCCGGAAGGTCGAGTTCTGCTCGGGATCGAGCACTTCGAGCAGCGCCGAGGCGGGGTCGCCCTGGTTGCTGCGGCCGAGCTTGTCGATCTCGTCCAGCATCATCACGCAATTGCGGCTGCCGGCGCGGCGGATCCCTTGTAGGATATTGCCCGGCAGCGCACCGATATAGGTGCGGCGATGGCCGCGGATCTCGGCCTCGTCATGCGTCCCGCCGAGGCTGACCCGGACGAATTTGCGCCCCGTGGCGCGCGAGATGCTCTGGCCGAGCGAGGTCTTGCCGACCCCGGGCGGCCCCACAAAGCACAGGATCGGGCTGCGTCCGCCCGGATTGAGCTTGTGGATCGCGAGGTATTCGAGGATGCGGCGCTTGACCTTGCGCAAGCCGTAATGGTCTTCGTCGAGGATGCGGCGCGCCTCGGCGATGTCGATCGGCGGTTCGTCTTCGATCGACCAAGGCAGCTCGATCAGCCATTCGATATAGGTGCGCGCCATCGAATACTCGCCGGCAGCCTCCGGCATGCGTTCGAGCCGCGCCACCTCCTTTTTGGCATGCGCCTCGACTTCCTCCGGCATCTTGGCCGCCTCGATCTTGCGCCGCAGCTCGGCGATCTCCTGGCTCTTGGCGTCCTCGCCTTCGCCCAGCTCCTGCTGGATCGTCTTCAATTGCTCGCGCAAGAGGAACTCGCGCTGGCGATCGTCGATTGTTTCCTTGGTGCGGTCGCTGATCTGGCGCGACAGCCGCAGCACTTCGAGGCGATGCGCCAACAGCTCCGAAACACGTTCCAGCCGATGCTCGATCGCGAAAGTCTCGAGGATCTCCTGCTTCTCGACCGGGGTGATGTCCATAAAGCTGGCGATCAGATCGGCGAGCGCCGGCGCCGCGGTCACGGTCTGTACGGCATTAACCAGCTCGGCCGGGGTCTGCGGCAACAGCTGCAGAGTTTCGAGCGCCAAATTGCGCAGATTGACCAGCCGGGCCTCGATTTCCGTGCCCATCTCCTGGGACTCGGGCATCGCCTCGATGCGGGCCACAAAAAACGGATAGCCGTCGAGAAACTCGATGATGCGAAAGCGGCGCTCGCCCTGGCAGATTACATGATGGCTGCCGTCGGGGCTGGTCACGTAGCGCAGCAGGTTTGCTTCGGTGCCGACGCGGTGCAGGTCGACCGGCATCGGGTCGTCGGCCGTGGCCTCGCGCTGCAGCACCAGCCCGACCGGGCGATTGAGACGGATCGCGGCCTGCGCCGCGACCACCGAGCGCTGCCGGCCGAGGGTCATCGGCAACACGATCCCGGGAAACAGCACAAGGTTGCGGGTGGTGATCAGGATCAGCGCGTCCGCTGGGACCGCGGGGACCGCTTCGAGCCCGGTCGGTTCGGAGCCGGCCGCGGCGGTAGCTGGCGGCACGCCGGAATCGGCCAAGGCCGTCTGGGTCTCCTCCGGCTCCATCACCGCGCTCCCTTCTCCAGGCGCAGCATCAGGCAACCATTGGCCAAATGCCGCCCGGAAATTGTGAACGGCACCGGCGGCAATTCAATCCGGCGCTCGAAATGCCCGTAGGGGATCTCCATGCGCAAGATCCGCGCGTGCTGCAACTCCGGTGGCAGCGGGCGCTCGCCTTTGACGACCAGCGTGCCGGCGTTCAAAGCGATCTTGACGCGTTCGAGCTCGACCCCGGGCAAGGCAATCAGGATGGTCAGCGCGTCATCGGTTTCGAAGACATCGATCGGCGCTTCCCAATGCGGCGTCGCGTGGTGAAAGAACTGCCGGCGCAGTCGCTCGGCGCGCTCCATCGCCTTGCAGGCCTCGGCCCACATCAATGCATCGAGCTGGCGTTTCGGCATGACTCACTCCGCGCCGTCACCCGCCGGCAATCCGGCCTGGGTTCATATGATACTGAAAATCCCGAGCGGAAGGAGGCGGGACGGCACGCTGCATTCAAATCGGCTCGTAGCGGATGCGGAAGGCGGCGCTCAACAGTGCGATCCCGAACAAGAGCGCGTAGGCGCCCGGCCACCACGAAAGCGCTACCACCCGGCCGCGCGACCGAAGGCATCCTGCCGCGGCTGTTTTTGTGCCGAATCCGAAATTCGCCATATCTCGGGGTGCGGCTCAACGCGAATTGCGGGTTCGAGAGCACACTAGCAACCTTATGAATGAAGTGTGATTTTCGGATTTGAAGTTCGCAAACGCGTCCTCCACCAAAATCATGCGAACTTCAAATCCACCACACTTGTCCGGCGCGGCAGCATCGCCTGCGGTTGGGGCGGAATTTCCCTCAGAGCAGGGAATTTTTCGCAAATCAGCAGGGAATGCTTGCTTGCCGATGACGGGCTCGGTCGATCGTTGCTCCGGGGGGCTCCCCGTCGAGGTCTTGAAATAGGTCCGTGCCGGGCCATTTGCAGGTACAAACCGTGAACACGTGGGATAGGCATGGACCAGCAGGCTAATGATTATACGGTCGGCTACGGCAGGCCGCCGCTGGAGACCCGTTTCCAGAAGGGCCAATCTGGCAATCCGGGAGGCCAGCGGCGCGGCACGAAGAGCCTAGTCGCGCTGTTGGCGGAGGCGCTGTCGCGGCGATCCGGGTTTGCCAACCCGGACGGCTCGTGGATGACGCAGGCAGAAGCTATTTTCGCCACCCTGGTCGGCCAAGCCGCGGGCCCCGATCTGAAAGCCAAACGGCTCTTGTTCGATCTCCTGATCAAGCTGCAGCAGGCGAATATCTGCTGGCCGCACGACCGTCTGCCGGAAATCGAGCTCGACGCGAGCCAAGGCGAGGCGGCCGCGGAGATCGCCGCCGATCTCGACCGTCTCGCCGAGCGGATGCAGCGCGACGCCGCCGCGCGCGGCTTCACGCTGCCCGCACCGCAGCCCGATGCTCCCGCCGAGGTTCCATCGCGGTCCCGCGAAGGTCCGGAATAGGCGCATAGGTGTAAGGGGGTGGAGCGGTGCGGCTTGCCTATAGGCGCATCGACAGAAACCGGCTATTTGCCTCTCCGCGGCAAAGATGAGTCGAGAGGCGGCGGTGGCGTTTATCAGCGAAGCGACGGTGGCGTTTGTCGACGGGATCGCGGCGGAGGCGATGCGTCTTGAGACGCCGTGCGGCGACGGCACGATGGTATGGCGGTGCTGGGGCGGCGGCCCGCCGCTGGTGTTGCTGCATGGCGGCTACGGTTCGTGGACGCATTGGATCCGCAACGTGCTGCCGCTGTCCCGGCAATTCACCGTTATTGCCGCCGATCTGCCCGGCCTCGGCGAGTCGGCGACACCGCCCGAGCCGTGGACCGCCGCGGGACTGGCGGCAATCATCGCGCGGGGGCTCGATATCGTCCTGCCGCGCGGCGAGCGGCTGCACCTCGCCGGGTTCTCCTTTGGCGGCGTGATCGGCGGCAACGTCGCGGCGCAGCTCGGCGACCGGGTGCGCGGCTTTACCGTGATGGGCTCGAACGGGCTCGGCCTCGAACGCTCGCCGACGCCACTGCAGCGGGTCGCGCCCGGCGCCAGCCAAGCGGAGGAATTCGCCACCCACCGATATAATCTCAACCAATTGATGATCGCCGACCCGGACAGGATCGACGAGCTCGCGCTCTATCTGCAGAAGACCAACCACGCGCGCGCCCGCATGCGCAGCCGGCGGTTTTCGCGCTCCGGCGCCCTGGTCGAGGCGCTGCCGCGAATTACCGCGCGGCTCGACGGCATCTGGGGCGAACGCGACGCCACCGCTGTTCCGCATCTCGACGAGCGCGCGCGCATCCTGCGCAGTTTTCAGCCGAGTGCGCGGTTCGCCGTGGTGCCCGGGGCCGGGCACTGGGTCCAGTACGAGGCATCCGACCGGTTCAACGCGCTGATCGCCGAATTCGCCGCGGGGTGAGGGCGCCGCGCGGCGCTCCGTTCACCCGTGCGACAGCGGCACCACCAGCAGATACCCGTTGAGGGTCAGGAGGAGGCCGCCGAACGCGAGCACGCCGCTGACCCCGAGCAGCCAGGGCGACGAGGCCACGATGGCGACCGACCCGAGCACGATCGAGATCTGGAGCAGCGCCTCGGCAAATTCGAAATTCGGGGTCTGTGCCGCTGCGTGGTCGCGCTTGGCTTCCCACGCCTTGGCTTTTGCCAGCAGCTCCTTTTTGCCGTCTCCGGTCGCCGGTTCGCTTTCGTAGCGCGCCGCCGTGTCGCGGTAGCGTTTGACCACCGCCGCTACCTTGGCGGCTTGGTCCGGCGACAGCGCCGAGGCACCGGCGGCCTGCAATTCGAGCTGCTCGGCAGCAATTTGGTAATTAACTTGGCGGATATATTTCGCCTGATAGAAACCGTAGGTGTCCGACGCGTGAATGTTGGCGCTCAGCATTTCCTTTGTTGCATCGCTCCCACCAAGCGCAGCGATCGCCAGCAGCATCGCGGCGATGCCGACATAGATCGCGGTAATCCGGCGAAACCAGTCGCGCCGCGGCCCGACGTGGCGATGGGGTTCCGAGTTTTCTTCGATCTGATCGGCGATCTCGTGCGCTTCCATGTATCCCCCTCTGCTCTATCCCAAGGATCAGCGTGTCTTCTTTCCGTAGGATTGTTCCGGCAGGCGGTGTGCACGCTGGCCGAAATCCGCTCGACCGGGGTCGGCGAACAATCTAGCATCCCAGCCTTGCAGCCCGCGAGGGTGCGGCGCCGTCCTCGGCCGGCCGCCGCCCGGAACAGGGGACGGGGTCAGAAATAATCGCCGATGGATATCAATCAGCTCATTGCGCATAACGGCGCCTGTTTCTACGCGATCGTCTTTGTCTGGACCTTCCTCGAAGGCGAGACGGTGGTTATCTTCGCCGGGTTCGCCGCGGCCCAGGGCCTGGTCGATCCGATGTTGCTGCTGATCGCGGCTTGGCTCGGCAGCTTTTCTGGCGATCAATTCTATTTCTGGCTCGCCCGACACTTCGGGGTCAGGCTGCTCGATTACTTCCCGCGCTCGCGTCGCGGCGTCGATGGTGCATTGGGCTGGCTCGAACGCTACGATGCCGGCTTCATCCTGTCGTTCCGCTTCATCTATGGCGTGCGCAATTTCTCATCGTTCGCGCTGGGGCTTAGTGCGGTTCGCTGGGACCGGTTTTTGTGGTTGAACTTCGCCGCCGCGGGGTTGTGGGCGGCGAGCTTTACCGCGGTCGGCTATTTTCTCGGTCATGCCTTCCGCGCCGTGCTCGGCGATCTCGCCCGCTCGGTCAGCCTGGTGATGCTCGGCGCGTTCGTCGCGATCGGCGCCGGCACGTGGCTGCTGCACCGGCTGCAGCGCCGCCGCCAGCTCAGGGTCCCGCCGGGCGCCGACGTGGTGCTGCCGCCGACCTGATCGTGGCGCGCGCCCGCTCGCGGGCCAGCCAAGAGCGCTACCCGAGGATGATGACCTCGCTTCCGATGGCAAGGCCGAGCGTCTCGTCAGCGCGCCCGGCGTTGACTGCGATCTCGACCAGTCCGTTCGAATTGACGTACCAGAAAGCTTCGCCGCGCGGCATGGCCGAAAAGGTTGGCGCGTGGCCGACGCCGTGGCCACCGGCGAGGAGGCCCGCGCTCAGAGGCAGGCATTCGCCGCGCAATCCGGTCAGCGCATTGCCGTAATGATCGATATAGACGATTTCCGCCAGATCGTCGGGCCAATCGGGATGGCCCTGCGGCAAGGCCCGGCTGGCCAGCGCCGATGGCGCCTCGCCCTGCGCCAGCCGTCCTGCGACGGGCGCGAACAGGTCGCGGCCGTGAAAGCTCGCCGACAGCGCCGGCGGCTGCCAACTGATCTCCCAACAGCGCGGCTTCGCGGCGCGGCGCAGCACCACCTCGAACAACCCGTTGTCCGGCCCGACATAGAGACGGTCAGCGGCCTCGACGATCAATCCGCGCCTCGCGCTGCCGACCCCGGGATCGACGACGCACAGCAGCACTGTCCTCGCCGGAAACCATGTGGCATACGCTGCTAGCAGATATGCCGCGGGCTTGGGCTGTCCCGCCGGCGCATCGGCAAAAAGCTGGATCACCGGCACGTCGGGTGCGGTTTCGCGCAGCACCGCAGTGACCTGTCCGGTGTAAGGGCCGGCGAGGCCGAAATCGGTGAACAGCACGATCATCCCAGAACTATGGCGCCGCCATGCCGACCTCGGCAAGATGGCCCGCGCCGCGACCAGGCTAGGGGAGCGGTTCTTGTAAAAACCGCCGGTTTGCGTATCGTGGCTTGTATGTGGGGAGTTCAGTTGGGGGAGATTATGAAGAAGTTCGTGTTTGTGCTCGTCGCGGCGCTCGCCGTCGCTGCTGCGCAACCCGTCTGGGCAGCCGCCAAGGCGAAGACCAGCTGCCTGCCAGCGAACGCGGCCGAGGCGCAGGAGGCGATCCGCTACATGACGGAACTCGGGGTTGCTACCAACGCGTGTTCGAGCGTCGCGATCTACGCCGACTTCCGCACCCGAAACCGCGACGCGATCGTCGACTATCAGAAGGCGCTGATCGCGCATTTCCACGGCAACGCCGCCTACGACAAATGGAACACCTCGCTCGCCAACGCCGTTGCGCAGCGCCAATCGGGGTTAGGGTCGCCCACCCTATTCTGCCAGCAGGCGATGCCGATGCTGGAACAGGCAAAGACGCTCGATCCGCCAAAGTTCCGCGCCTATGCGGCGGCGCGGGCGGCGGCGAACACGCAGACCGTCAAGTGCGGAAAATAGCGCGCTGACCGATGTTCGACCTGCCTGAAGTGCGTTAGAGTGGGCGAGTTATCCGAATAGGAGGACGCGATGGCGCGAATCGTCCTGGGGATGGGTGCCTCGCACACGCCGATGCTGAACGCGCCGCCGACCGATTGGCCGCGCTTTATCGAGCGCGACTCGAAGCGCACCAACCTGCTCGACACAGAGGGGCGGCTGACCAGCTATGACGCCCAGCTCAAACACGCGCCGGCCGGCATCACCGGCGAGATCGCGCCCGAGCGGATGCAGACGCGCCATGCCGCCGTGCAGGGGGCGATCGACCGCCTCGGTGGGTTTCTGCGCGAAGCGAAGCTCGATGCGCTGATCGTCGTCGGCGACGACCAGGAGGAATTGTTCCACCACGACAACATGCCGGGCATCCTCCTCTATTACGGCGAGACGATCCGCAACGTGCCGCTGGCGCCCATTGCGGAGCCCAATTGGGGATGGCGGGCGAGCGCGCGCTGGCATGAGGAAAAAGAACCGCGCGACTATCCGGTCGACAGCCGCCTCGCGCGGCACCTGATCGACGAATTGATCGACCGCGAATTCGACCTCGCAGCGTCGGATGCGGTTCCGGCGGAGGAGGGCGAGGGGCACGCGATCGGCTTTGTTCACAAGCGAATCATGCAGGAGGTCGTGCCGATCGTGCCGGTCTGCATCAACACCTATTATCCGCCGAACCAGCCGACGCCGCGGCGCTGTTACCGGCTGGGGCAGGCGATCCGCGCCGCGGTCGAATCCTATCCTGGCGACGCGCGGGTCGGCATCATCGGCTCGGGAGGGCTGTCGCATTTTGTCGTCGACGAGGCACTCGACCGCGGCTTTATCGACATGTTGCGCCGGAAGGATGCCGCCGCGATCGAGGGACTGCCCCGCGAAAAGCTCAACTCCGGCAGCTCGGAAATCCGCAACTGGATCTGCGTCGCCGGCGCAGTCGAGCATCTCGATCTCGAATGGTCGCTCTACGAGCCGGGCTATCGCACCCCGGCCGGCACCGGCACCGGGCTCGGCTTCGCATTCTGGTCGTGAATTTACCGTCACCCCCGCGTAGGCGGGGGTCCAGGGCGGACGACGGAAATGCTGGCCCCTGGATTCCCGCTTCCGCGGGAATGACGTCTGCGAGAGGAGAAAATCGCCCATGAACCGCAAGGACAGCGACGACCTCGTCCGCGTCGGACCGGGTACCGTGATGGGCGGGCTGATGCGGCAATATTGGCTGCCGGCGGCGATGTCGTCGGAGCTGGAGCGCGACGGCGCGCCGCTGCGCCTCTTGCTCCTGGGTGAGCAGCTCATCGCCTTCCGCGACAGCGCGGGGCGGGTCGGGGTCATGGACCATCGCTGCCCGCACCGCTGCGCCTCGCTGTTTTTGGGGCGCAACGAAGCAAACGGCATACGCTGCGTCTATCACGGGTGGAAATACGACACCGAGGGCAATTGCGTCGACACGCCGAACCTGACGGGCCCGCCCGACTTCAAGAACCGGATCAAGGCGAAGGCGTACAAGACCGTCGAGCGCAACGGCCTCGTCTGGGTCTATATGGGCGCCCGCGCCAAGGCTCCGCCCTTGCCGGAGATCGAGGCGACGCTGTTGCCCGAAGCCGACGTGCAGATTTCGTTTGTGCAGCGCGAATGCAACTGGCTGCAGGCCTTGGAAGGCGATATCGATACCTCGCATTTCGGCTTTCTGCATGCCGGCGCGGTCGATCCCGCCGATGTGCCGGAGGACAGCCTCTTCCGTCACACGGTCGCCAACCGCGCGCCCGACTATCACGTCGCCGACACCCAGTGCGGCACGATGTACGCCGCCTACCGCGAGGCGGCGCCGGGGCGGACCTATTGGCGCTTCGCCAATTTCATGCTGCCGTGCTGGACCCAGACGCCGCAGGGCAAGTTCACCGAGCACCTCCACAACCGCGCCTGGGTCCCGATGGACGACACCCACACGATGTTCGTCAGCTTGACCTGGCGCCGGCAGCCGCCGTCGATCGGGCCGATGAAGAACGGCCGGATGATGGCGGGCTTTACCCGCGCCTTCGACTATCTGCCGAACACGACCGACTGGCACGGCCGCTGGCGGCTCGCCGGCGGCCCGAGGAACGACTGGCTGGTCGATCGCGAGGCGCAAAAGACCGGCGGCAACTACACCGGCATCACCGGCATCCACGCCCAGGACCAGGCGGTGACCGAGAGCATGGGTCCGGTCACCGACCATCTGTTCGAGCATCTGGCGCCCTCCGACCGAATGATCATGGCGACCCGGCGGCGCCTCCTGAAGGCGGCGCGGGCCCTGGCGAAGGACGGCACAGTGCCGCCCGGGGTCGACGATCCGGGTATCATGTACCCGGTGCGCAGCGGCGATTTCGTCACCGACGCGAAGTTCGGCTGGCGCCAGGCTTACGACGCGCAGATCCGCGCCTCGGTGCGGCCGCTGCAGGAGGCGGCTGAGTAGCGGGTCTTATTTCACAGCGAGGCAGCAAGACTGTGAGGGAACTCGCTTAACCGCAGTCCCGGCGCAAGCCGGGACCCATTCTTCAGCAGTCCCCGCCGCGGATGGGTGGGTCCCGGCTTGCGCCGGGAATTCGAGTTTCCATTAATCTCATTGCCTCATTGCGAATTTATAAAATCCAGAAACGCGGTGAGGAAGGTCCCCACCTGCTCGTCAAACGGGGCGTGGCCGGCATCCGGCAGGACCACGAGCCGCGATCCTGGAATGAGGCTGTGATAGGCCGCGCCGAATTTGGGCGGCACGAGGCCATCCGCGGCGCCCCACACGAGCAGTGTCGGCACGTCGATGCGGTGCAGCCATTTCGCTAGGCCCGGGTTGTGGAAACGCGGGCGATAGGCGAGCCGCGCAACGATCGCACGGTTTTTCGCGACAAGGTTCACGTTGGCCTTGGCGAGGTCGCCGAGGCGGCGCGCGGCGCGGTCCGGATCGGCGTAAAACCGCCGCAAATTCTCCTCGACCGGCATGCGGAAGATGTCGGGGATCGGTTCGCCGCCAGCGGTGATGCCGACCGCGCCAACGAGGGTCAGGCTCTTGAGACGCGCGGTGCTGCGCACCGCCATCTCCGCGGCGACCCAGCCGCCGAGCGAAGTCCCCATCAGATGGACCCGGTCGAGACCGAGCGCCTGCAACAGATCGAGGTGGAAATAGGCGAGATCCGCGATCTCGTCGAGCCAGGGCGGGTCGTCCGACTGGCCAAAGCCGGGATGTTCGGGGGCGAACACTGCGAACCGCGTCGATAATTCTTCGAGGAACCCCATCCAGCCGGTGTGGCCGCCGGCGCCATGGAGGAAGACCAGCGGCGGTCCGGAGCCGCCCCGGAACAGCCGGATGGCGCAGCCCGCGACGATCAGAGTCTCAATGGTGTGCGGCATTAGACCCCATACGCGTCGTCCCGGCTTTCGCCGGGACGACAATGTAAAAGGGGCGACTGAGAGAAAACAGAGGCGATTGCCGCGCGCCGGGCATCATGCGAGGCTCAGGCCGACCGCAACGGAAAGGATGACGGGCATGCTCAAGATCTACGGCATTCCGCGCTCGCGCGCCTTCCGCACGCTGTGGATGGCGAAGGAGCTGGGGCTCGATTACGAGAACGTCCCGATCGATTTCGCCAATGAGGGCACGCGCACCCCCGAATACCTCAGGGTCAACCCCAACGGCCATGTGCCGGCGATCGACGATGACGGGTTCGTCCTGTGGGAGTCGATGGCGATCAACCTCTATCTCGCGAAGAAATACGGCAGCGGCGGCCTCTACCCGATCCTGTTTGAGGACGAGGCGCGCGCCTGGCAATGGAGCTTCTGGGGGATGACCGAGATCGAGCGCCCGGTGCTGACCGCGATGTTCAACCGCGCGATCCTGCCCGAGGACAAGCGCGATGCGGCGCTTGCCGACGAAGCCGAACGCCAGCTCGGGCGGCCGCTGATGGTGCTCGACGGCGCGGTTGCCGCCTCGCCCTATCTGCTGGGCGAGCATTTCACCGTCGCCGATCTCAATGTCGCGAGCATCCTCTCCTGGGCGCGGCCGGCGCGCGTCGATTTCAGCCATGTTCCCAAGGCGGCCGATTGGCTGAAGCGCTGCGCCGAGCGGCCGGCGGCGCGCGAAGCCCGCGCCCTGCAGCGGTAGCGGCCGCTTTATGGCTGAACGCGCCGGGTTCAACACCCTGCTGGTGATATTGGCGGCGGCCCCGCTGGTGTTTACGGTCGTCGATTTCGTGCTGGCGCAAGGCAACCGTTCGCTGCGCGCCGAGGTCGATCAGCGCCAGCGCCTGATCGACCAGAACGCCCAGCTCGCGCGCGTCAACCAGGTGCTGATGCGCCAAATCGCGGTGGCCGCGGTCAAAAACCAGGACAGCAAGTTGCGCGAGCTGCTGAGCCGGAACGGCATCACGATCAATGTTCCTCCGACGCCTCCGGCCGACAGCGGCAAAGGAGGGTGACCTTTTTGGCTGGCCCGGCATGACGACCCGGCAGGCCGGCGGGATCGCCTTGGTGCTGACCGTGATCACGGTCTTTTTGATGGTGGCGTTCAACACGATCGGGCTGTTCCAGGAACGCCGCAGCCTCGCCGCGCGCCACGATATTCAGGACAGCCCGCTGCGCGAAACGGCCAAGCTGCAGCGGCAGTTCGAGGCGCTCGGTGCGGGGGTCACCGAGCTTGCCGCGGCAGGCGATAGCAGCGCCAAGATGATCGTCGACGAGCTGCGCCGCGAGGGTGTGATCCTGCCGGAGCCAAAACACTGATCGCGGGGCCGGACCGGGCGATTGTCTGGCCCTCGAACCGCGCCTACACTTGGCCCCCGCGACGGCCGGAGGGTCGGCATGACAATCACACGACATTCGCGCCGGCGCCTGCTCGGCCTCGCGCTGGGCGGACTCGCGGCGCCACGGGCGATGTTCGGAGGGCGCAGAGCCATGGCACAGGGCAACCCGGAAACGATCGTCTATGTCTCGAATGCCGGCGACCCGACGATCTCGGTCATGGCGATGAACCGCGCCAGCGGCGCTCTCGACCTGATCGAGAAGACGGCGATCCCCGGCACCGACAAGCCGTCGCCGACCAGCATGCCGATGGCGCTGAGCCCGGACCGCCGGTTCCTCCACGCCGCGCTGCGCAGCGAGCCCTTCACCGCGGCGAGCTTTGCGATCGACAAGGCGAGCGGCAAGCTGACGCACCTCGGCAACGCGCCGCTCGACGCCAGCATGGCGTACGCGACGGTCGACAAGACCGGGCGCTGGCTGCTCTGCGCCTCCTATCCGGGCGGCAAGCTGACGATCAATCCTATCGATGGCCAGGGCCGGGTTGCGGCACCGCCCAACCAGGTCATCGCCGACCGCCCGAAGGCGCATTGCGTCCTGGTCGATGCGTCGAACAAGCACGCCTACTGCAGCGTCCTCGCCCAGGACATCATCATGCAGCTGAATTTCGATCCGACAAAGGGCATGGTGTCGGCGAACACCCCGGCCGAGATCGCGACCAAGCCGGGCGCCGGGCCGCGCCATATGGCCTTCCACCCGAGCGGCAGGTTCCTTTTCCTGATCACCGAGACCACGGCGACAATCGGCAGCTATGCCGTCGACAAGGCGAACGGCACGCTCAAGCAATTGCAATTCGTCGATATGATGGCGCCTGGTTACAAGGGGGAGATCGCCGCCGCCGATCTGCACGTCACCCCCGACGGGCATTTCCTCTACGGCAGCGAGCGCAAGACCAACACCCTCACCGGGTTTCGCATCGACCCCGCCAAGGGCACGCTGTCGCCCATCGGCCACTGGCCGACCGAAACCACGCCGCGCGGCTTCGCGATCGACCCGCGCGGGCGGTTTCTCTTGTCGGTCGGGCTCGATTCGAACCAGATGATGGTCTACGCGATCGGCAAGGAAAACGGCGCGCTGAAGCCGGTCAAGCAATACCCGATGGGCAAGATGCCGAACTGGATCGAGTTCATCGATTTGCGCTGAATAAGTTGTCGTCCCGGCGAAAGCCGGGACCCACTCCTCCACTTCCGAGACAGCTGAAGCGTGGGTCTCGGCTTTCCCCACGGATCAAGTCCGTGGGCTGAAGGCCCACGGGACGACATCTATAAATTTAGGTGGGAGAGGGAAGGGTCCTACCCTTTGGCAACCTGGTGCCCGGCGAGGTGCTCGAGCACCCGCACCAGCCCGGAATGGTCCCACCCCTTGCCGCCCAGTGCGGCGGCGGCGTTGAACAGCTCCTGGGTCGTCGCGGTGTTCGGCAAGGACAGATTGAGCGCCCGGGCGCCGGATAATGCGAGGCTCAGATCCTTCTGGTGCAGTTCGATGCGGAAGCCGGGATCGAAGGTGCGCTTGATCATCCGCTCGCCATGGACTTCGAGGATGCGCGAGGAGGCGAACCCTCCCATCAGCGCCTCGCGCACCTTGGCCGGATCGGCGCCAGCCTTCGAAGCGAACAGCAACGCTTCGCCGACCGCCTCGATCGTCAGCGCTACGATGATCTGATTGGCGACCTTGGTCGTCTGCCCGGCGCCGACCTCGCCGACGAGCGTGATGTTCTTACCCATCAGCTCGAACAGCGGCTTCACCCGGTTGAAGGCGCTCTGCGTGCCGCCGACCATGATCGTCAGCGAGGCCGCCTTGGCCCCGACCTCGCCGCCCGACACCGGCGCGTCGATGTAGTCGCAGCCTTTCTTGATGATCTCGGCGGCGAACGCTTTGGTTTCGATCGGCGAGATCGAGCTCATGTCGATCACGGTCTTGCCCGGCTTGAGCCCGGCCGCGACCCCCTCTGGGCTGAACAGCACGTCCCGCACGTCCGGCGTGTCGGGCACCATGATGATGATCGTCTCAGCCTGCTCGGCGACGCCTTTCAGGGTGTCGCAAACCGTCGCGCCGTCGCGGATTTCCGACGGCACCGTGCGCTTGCCGTAGACGAACAGCCGATGCCCGGCCTTTATCAGATTTTGGGCCATGGGCCGCCCCATGATGCCGAGGCCGACAAAACCGATCTGCATGGTGCTCTCCGACTGGGATGGCTGGCGAATATCGGCACAGTGCTACACTTGCCGCCGGAGTCTCAAGCCGCCAGAAAAAGCGCGATGCGGTTCCTGCTGAGCCTTGTGCTAATGGTCGCTGCCATCGCGGGCGCGCAAGCGCAGCAGACGCCGGGGCCGGTCGGCGCGCCCGAAGGGGTTTGGCGCGAGCAGATCCATTGGGTGCCGCTCGACATCGCCGGAACCCGGTACCTTCTCTACGCCCGCATCTGCCGCCCGGCGGGCGAGGCGCCGGCCCGTGTCGCGCTGATTGCCCACGGCACACCCGCGGCCGCGGAGCGCCTCGGAATGCAGCCGGTGGCCTGCAATGGCGCGGCGGCGCGCTGGTTTCTCGATCGCGGGTTTGTCGTCATCGCGTCGATGCGACGCGGCCATGGCGCTACCGGCGGCTACTGCGCCGACTGCATCTCGCGTTGCGACGCCGCCGACTATTTCCGATTCGGGCTGGAGAGCGCCCGCGACATAGCTGCGACGGTGGAATATGCCGCGACGCTGCCCTTCGCGCGGCCGGCAGGCATGGTCCTTGTTGGCCAGTCGGCGGGCGGCTGGGCTTCGATCGCCTATAACGCAATGCCGCATCCCCGCGTCACCGCCTTTGTCAACATGGCTGGCGGGAAGGGCGGCCATCAGCAGGGACAATCTAACAGCATTTGCCAGCCCAACCTTCTGATCGAAGCGGCCGGCCGCCTCGCCCGCACCGCAACGACGCCGATGCTGTGGGTCTACGCCGAAAACGACAGCTATTTCGCACCATCGATCGCCGCTGCGATGTACGCCGCCTATGCGCAAAACGGAGGCAAGGCCGAGTTTGAGCAGCTCGGCCCTTACAGCAATGACGGGCATCGCCTTTTCTTTGGTCCGGGTGGCTCCGCAATCTGGGGTCCGTTGGTCGAGCGCTATCTCGCCGGCGGGCCGGCGCATTAGGCGAGTTCGCCCACTCCTCGATGTGCCGCACCCGGCCGCGGTGCTAGTGTCATCACTCGGAAATTCTGCGGATCATTTTTCTGATCACCCTGAATGTCATCCCGGCGAAAGCCGGGACCCATTTCTGCCGTGGATACCGGCTTTCGCCGGTATGACAAGAAGGGGTGCAGATCGGAGGAACTTCACGAGACAACACTGGCCTCGCTGGCCAATCGTTGGGGGTGATCGATGCTGCGCGTGCTGTCACTGTTGGTTGTGGTGCTGTTCGCCGCTCCGGCCGGAGCGCAGGAATACCAGTCAAAGGAGCTGGCCGAGGCCGCCACGGCGTATCGAACCGAGCTGATCGACAGCGTTCCTGCCGCCAAAAAGCAGCCGGCGTTGATCCCGCGGCTGCGCCGCGACGCCGACGCCGAATACCGAACCAAGCGTTACCGGCAGGCGATCGACGACCTCACCCGCGCGATCGCCTTTGGCGCCGATGACGGGCTTGTATGGCTGCGCCTCGCCCAGGCTCTGGCCGGCGCGCAGGACGACCACGTCCAGGCGAGCGCCTATAATGCCTATGTCAAGTCGACCGATCCGGTCGAGCGCGGCACTGCGCTGTTCCTGATCGGCAACGATTACGACCGTCACGACAGGCAAAAGGAGGCGCTTGCCGCCTTGGAGGGCGGGCTCGCCCTGACCCGCTCCGCGGTGGTCGCCGAGCGGGTCGATCAATTGCGCCGGCTCGTCGCGTTCCGGGTGACCAAGGTCGAGGTCGCGGCTGAGGCCGATACGCCGCGCGCCTGTCTGCGCTTCAACGAGACGATCGCGACCGGGGCCGGTATTTCCCACGGCGATTTCGTGCGCGCCAGCCCGGAACTCGCCGGCATTGTCACCGCCCGCGGCGATACGCTGTGCCTCGACGGGCTCAAGCACGGCGAGACCTATGAGGTCGAGCTGCTTGCCGGATTTCCGGCCGCCAGCGGCGAGAAGACGCGGGAGAGCTGGAAGGGCCGGGTCGTGGTGCCGGACCGCAAATCGGCGATCAGCTTTGCCGGCACCGGCTACGTGCTGCCGCGCGAGGGGAGCGCCGGGCTGCCGGTCACCACGGTCAATCTGGCCTCGGTAAAGCTGCGGCTGGTGCGGATCAACGAACGCAACCTCGTGCCCAGCATCAATGCCGAGAAGCTGACGATGAGCTTCGATCCGGGCGATGTCGACGAATTGATCAGCCAGAGCGGCAGCCTCGTTTGGCAGGGTGAGATGACGATCACCGGGGAGCGCAACCGCCCGGTCGCGACCGCGATCCCGCTCGGCGACATTCTGCGCGACAAGGGCCCGGGGGTTTACCTCGCGGTCGTCGACCGACCTGCCGCGAAGTCCGGCGAGGAGAGCCAGCCGGCGACCAATTGGGTGCTCGTCTCCAATCTCGGCCTCAGCACCTATACCGGCAGCGACGGCATGGCAGTTGCGGTGCGCTCCTTGGCCGATGCAAAACCGATTGCCGGGGTCGCGCTGCATCTTTATGCGCGCAACAACGCCGAGCTGGCCTCGGTTACCAGCGACGCCGACGGGATTGGCCATATCCCCGGTGGTCTCTTGCATGGCAAGGGCGGCGACGAACCGTTTGCCGTCATGGCCTATGGCCCGGCCACCGGCTCCGCCGGCGATTTCAATTTCCTCGAAGTCGGCCGCGCCGCGTTCGACCTGTCCGACCGCGGGGTCAGCGGCCGGCCGCAGCCGGGTCCGGTCGACGGCTATCTCTATACCGATCGCGGCATCTACCGCCCGGGCGAGGCCGTGCATCTGACCGCGCTGGTGCGCGACGACAAGGCCGCCGCAACCAGCGACTTGCCGTTGACTCTGCGACTGTTGCGGCCGGACGGCGTCGAGGTCGATCGCCGCCAGCTCGCCGGCGACAAGCTCGGCGGCTTCGCCGAGACCTACGCGCTGGCGCGCGATGCGCGCATCGGCACCTGGCGGGTCGAGCTGAAGCTCGATCCAAAGGCGCCGGCGATCGGCGCTGCCGAGTTCAGGGTCGAGGATTTCGTGCCGCCGCAACTCAAGCTCGAACTGTCGGCCGCCGACCGGCCGGTCCGACCGCCGGAGCCGTTTCCCGTCGCGGTGGCGGCGAATTACTATTACGGCGCGCCTGGGACCGGGCTCGCGGTCCAGGCCCAGGCGACGATCGAGTTCGACGAGCAGCCCTTCGCCAACGAGCCCGGCTTTCATTTCGGCCTCGTCGACGAGGAATTTGCCAGCAAGACCCAGGATCTCGACGCGGCGGCGACCGATGATGCCGGCAGATCGAGCGTGACGCTCGACCTCACCGATCTGCCGGACCTCACCAAGCCGCTGGCCGCGACGATCCGGGTCAGCGTGTTCGAGCCTAGCGGGCGGGCGGTCAGCGAAACCCTGACCAGGCCGATCCGCAGCCGCAAGCTGGCGATCGGGTTGCACTCACCTTCCGGCGATGACGCGATCGCCGACGGGCAGCCGGCGAACCTTGAAGTCATCGCTCTCGATGGCGACGGCAAGCGCGTCGCCGCAAAGGGCCTGCATTGGGAATTGTTGCGCGAAACCGCGCAATATTCTTGGTATTCGGTCAACGGCAGCTGGCGGCACAAGGTGCAGGTGCGCGATCAGCCGATCGAAACCGGCTCGCTCGATATCGCCGCCGACGGCCTCGCGACACTGTCCCGGACGCTGCCCGCCGGACGCTATCGCTGGGAGGTCGCCGATGGCGCGACCGGCGCCCAATCGAGCCTGCGCTTTCATGTCGGCTGGTGGGTCGAGGCGGCCTTGCCGGATGTCCCCGACAAGCTCACCGCGACGCTCGATAAAGCAAGCTATCAGCCCGGCGAGACCGCAAAGCTCATGATAAAGGCGCCGTTTGCCGGCGAAGCCGAGCTGGCGATCGCCTCGGATCGCATCCTCGCGTTGCGCTCGGTCGCGCTGCCCCAGGACGGCACGACGGTCGAGATCCCGGTCGACGCGGCGTGGGGCAGCGGGGTTTACGCGCTGGTCAGCGCCTATCGTCCGCAAAGCGCGGCTTCGCCCGGGCCTGGCCCCGGGCCGAGTTCATCGGCGCCGCGCGGACCCGGACGCGCGGTCGGGGTCGCCTGGCTCGGCATCGATGCCGGCCCGCTGACGCTCGCTGTCGCGCTCAGCGCGCCCGCTGTCGCGCGGCCGCGCGGCCCCGTCGAAATCGGGGTCAAGGTCGCCGGATTGAGCCCCGGCGAGGAGGGTTACGTCACCCTCGCGGCGGTCGACGAGGCTGTGTTGAAGCTGACCGAGTTCGACAGCCCGGAGCCGGAGAAATACTATTTCGGCAAGCGTCAGCTCGGCGTCGAGCTGCGCGATCTCTACGGCAGGTTGATCGATCCGGGGGCGAGCGGCGTCGGCGTGTTGCGCAGCGGCGGCGACCAGTTTGCCAAGCGCTCGGTCGCCGGCCTGCCAGACAAGAGCAGCCGCGTCGTCGCGCTCTACTCGGGGATCGCGCGGCTCGATGGCGATGGGGGCGCCACGGTCCATTTCGACATTCCCGATTTCCAGGGACAGCTGCGGCTGATGGCGGTGGCCTACTCGGCCAAGAAGCTCGGCTCGACGACCGGCGCGGTAACGGTGCGCGACCCGGTCGTCACGATGGTCGCGCTGCCCCGCTTCCTGGCGCCCGGCGACACCGCGCAAATCGGGCTTGTCATCAACAATCTCGAAGGCGCGGCGGGCGACTACAAGCTGAAATTCGGCGCCGACGGCGCCGGCGCCTTCGCCGAACCGGTCGAGCTCGCGATCCCGCTCGCCACCGGCGCCGGGTTCAACGGCGCCTTCCCGCTGTCGGCGAAGACGATCGGGAACATCGCGCTGCATCTCGAACTGACCGGCCCGGGCGATCTCAAGATCGCGCGCGATTTCACGCTCGGGGTGCGTCCCGGGCAGGCCTACCAGCTGCGCCGCTTTGTCGCGAAGCTCGAACCGGGACAGAGCATCACGCTCGACGACGGCGCCGCCGACGAATTTCTCGCGGGCACGGCAGAAGCGCTGCTGACCGTCAGCCCGCACCCGGATTGGGACGTGCCCGGCCTGTTGCGGGCGCTCGACCGCTACGCCTATGGCTGCATCGAGCAGACGACGAGCCGGGCCTTGCCGCTCCTCTATGTCGACGCGGTCGCCGGGCTGTGGAAGACCGACCCCGGATTTTCGCCGGCCGAAACGCTCGATCGCGCGATCGGACATATTGTCGAATTGCAGCGCACGGATGGCAGCTTCGGGGTGTGGAGCGACAGCGACGACACGGTTCCCTGGCTAGACGCCTATGCCACCGACTTTCTGCTGCGCGCCAAGGAGCACGGCAAAGCGGTGCCGGATTACGCGCTGAATGCGGCGCTCGGCTGGCTGCGCGACTTTGTCCGGCAGCAGCACACCGACGCGAAAAGCCTGCCTGCCACGGCCTATGCCCATTATGTGCTGGCGCGGGCGAAAGCCGGCGAACTGCCCGCCTTGCGCTATTTCAACGACACCCAGCTCGCCGAACTGCCGACCCAGCTCGCCAAGGCGCAGCTCGGCGCCGCGCTGGCGGCCTATGGCGACATGCCGCGGGCCGCCGCCGCCTACGCGGCGGCGCTCGGGCCGCCGCCGAAGCGGCCCCGCGGCCTGCGCTATATCGATTACGGCAGCGATCTGCGCGACAGCGCCGGGGTGCTCGCCTTTGTCGGCGAAAATCCGGGCCCGCAGCCGCGCCTCACCGCTGTCATGGACCGGATCGCCGAGCTGTTCGCCCGCGCCACCCACACCAGCACGCAGGAAGAAGCTTGGCTGTTGATGGCGGCCGAGGCGGCGGTGCGCGCAACCGGCGGCGAGATGACGCTCGCCAGTGACGGCGCCGCGCCACAGAGGCAGAGCAAGCCGCTCTACCTGCGGCGCCTGCTCGGCAGCGGCGCAGCGCCGGTTTCGGTAGCCAATCGCGGCAATGCCCCGGCCTGGCGCACGGTCTCGATCACCGGGGTCCCCAGGGCAAACCTGCCGGCCGAGAGCGCCGGGTACACGGTGAGCCGCGCGGTCTTCCGGGCGGACGGCTCGCCGGCCGACCTGACCAAGGTGCGCCAGACCGACCTATTCGTCGTCGTCATCAAGGGCAAGCGCAGCGACGCGGCGCGCGCCGCACGCACCCTCGTCGTCGACCTGCTGCCGGCCGGCTTCGAAATCACGACGGCGAATGCGGGTGGCGATTCCGCCGCGAATTATCCCTGGCTCAAGGACCTCACCGATACCGCCTACACCGAGGAACGCGACGACCGCTATATCGCCGCGCTCGACCTTGGCGAAGGCAAAGGCGAATTCACGCTGGCCTATGTCGTGCGCGCGGTCACCCCGGGCGAGTTCAAATACCCGGCGCTCGTCGTCGAGGACATGTACGAGCCGGAGACCACAGCCCGCACCGCGACCGGTACGCTCAACGTGCAGGCAAGGTGAAAGGCAGTCCTCGGTTCCCGCGATGTTCAAAAGCGCCATTCCGGGGCGTCGCGCAGCGGCGAACCCGGAATCCAGGCACACGGACCTATCAAAGCTTGCTCCGACGAACCGATATTCTCAGGTCCGTGTTCATGGATTCCGGGTCCGGCCCTTTGGGCCATCCCGGAATGACGGCGTGCTGTGGCTTGGGTTGGGGGCCGTCCTAATCGCTGCGCTCCTCCTCGCCTACCTCGCTCTTCCCGCCCCCAATCTCGAACGCAGCCGCGATCTCTCGGCGCTGGTGTTGGCGCGTGACGGCTCGATGCTGCGCGGGTTTCTCTCCGCCGACGGCAAATGGCGTTTCCCGGCGACCGCAGACCAGGTCGATCCGCTGTACCGGCGGATGCTGATCGCCGCCGAGGACCGGCGCTTTGCCGAGCATCCGGGGATCGACCCGCTTGCCGCGTTGCGCGCGCTCGGCCAATTCGCTGTGCACGGCCATATCGTCTCCGGCGCCTCGACCCTGACGATGCAGGCCGTGCGCCTGTTGGAGCGGCGGCCGCGCACGGTGTCGGCAAAGTTGATCGAGATGGCCGAGGCGCTCGGCCTGGAGCGGCGCCTCGGCAAGGACAACATCCTCGGTCTTTATCTGACGCTAGCCCCGCTCGGCGGCGACCTCGAAGGGGTGCGGGCCGCCAGCCTCGCCTATTTCGGCAAGGAGCCGGGCCATCTATCCGCGGCCGAGGCGGCCCTGCTCGTGGCACTGCCGCGTTCCCCGGAACGCTTGCGTCCCGACCGCAACCCCGAGGCGGCGCGGCGGGCGCGCGACGCGGTGCTCGAGCGGATGCGGGCCCGCGGGGTCATCTCGGAGGGCGCTCTCGCGGAGGCGCGCGTCGAGCCGATCCCGCGCCACCGATGGGCGCTGCCGTTTCACGCCCCGCATCTGGCGCATGCACTGCGCGCGGCCGAGCCGCTCGCACTGGTGCAGCGCACGACGATCGCCCCGTTGCTGCAGCGGCAGGTCGAGGCGCTGCTGTACCGCGAAGCCTCAGCGCTCGATCCACAGGCGACGCTTGCCGCGCTCGTCATCGACAATCGCGCGCGCGAGGTCATCGCCTATGTCGGCAACGCCGATTTTACCTCGGTCGACCGCCGCGGGACTCTCGACATGGCGCGCGCGGTGCGCTCGCCGGGCTCGGCCCTGAAACCGTTCATCTACGCGATGGCGTTCGATCGCTTGATCATTCACCCGCAGACCGTGCTCGACGATCGGCCGCGCCATTTCGGCGATTATGCGCCGGGCGATTTCGACGGGCAGTTCCAGGGTGAGGTCAGCGCCGCCGAGGCGCTGCGATATTCGCTCAACGTGCCGGCTGTCGCCGTGCTTGACCGCCTCGGGCCCAGCCGCTTTACCGGCGCCCTCGCCGCTGCCGGGATCCGGCTGCACCTGCCGACGGCCGAAGCGGAACCGGGGCTCGCCGTGGCGCTGGGTGGCGCCGGGATATCGCTGTACGACCTCGCCTCGCTCTATGTCGCGCTGTCGCATGGCGGCGAGGTTGCCGCGTTGCGCCGCCGCGCCGACGATCCTCCGGCGCAACGGACGGCGATCTTCGGGAAGGCTGCGGCCTGGTATGTCAACGACATTCTCGGCAATGCGCCACCCCCGCCCGGGATGCTGCCGGCCGAGGTGCGACAGGGTCGCCATCTCGCGTTCAAAACCGGCACTTCTTACGGGTTCCGCGACGCCTGGGCGGTCGGCTATGACACCCGGGTGACGATCGCGGTCTGGGCGGGACGGCCGGACGGGACGCCGCTGCCCGGCCGCAGCGGCCGGGTGACGGCGGCGCCGGTGCTGTTCAAGATCGCCGACCTGCTCGGCCCTGCACCGCCGGAGATCGCGCCGGAGCCGCCGCCTGGCGTGCTGCGGGTCAGTCATCAGGATCTGCCTCCGGCGCTGCGCCGGCTCGATCCGGCAACGCGCGAGGCCGGCGGCCCGAAGATCCTCTATCCGCCGGATGGCGCTATTATTGCCTGGGATGGGGCGGCGCTGCCGCTCGAAGCGGCCGGCGGCAGGGGGCCGTTGCGCTGGCTCGTCGACGGCAGGCCGCTGCCGCCCGCCGTGTCGCGGCGGACCCCCTACTGGCAGCCGGCGGAAATCGGCTTTGTCCGGCTGACCGTCATCGACGCCGAGGGGCGCAGCGCGCGGGCCACGGTGCGGCTCGCGCCGTGAGGGTGTATATTACCTAGAGCGCTTCCAGGAGCCTGGACCGATGCCGCGCAACGCCGTTGCTTATGACGATGATTTCTTCGCCTGGACAGAAGAACAGGCGCGCCTTTTACGCGCTGGCGAATTCTCGCAGGTCGATATTGCGAACATTGCCGAGGAAGTGGAGGACATGGGGAGGAGCATTCGTCGCGAGCTGCGCAACAGGCTGGCGGTCTTGACGATGCATCTTCTGAAGTGGCGGTTTCAGCCTGGATACCGCTCAGGGAGTTGGTCCGGGACGATCAGCGAGCAACGCCAGCAGATCGCCGACCTCCTAGAGGAGTCGCCAAGTTTCAAGCCGATGCCCGCGGGTGATTTGACCAAAATATACAGGCTGGCGATTAGCAAGGCCATGTGCGACACGGGTCTTCCCAGGACGACCTTCCCGGCCGATTGCCCGTTTACGCCCGAGCAGATCCTGGCTGAGGATTTTCTGCCCGAAGGCTGAGGTCGTAGGGCGGGCGGTGCAGCCCGGCGGGGGAGATCGTGAAGATCTCGTACCCGGTTGCGGTCACGCCGACCGTGTGCTCGAACTGCGCCGACAGCGAACGGTCCTTGGTCACCGCGGTCCAACCGTCGCTCAGGATCTTCACCTCCCAGCGCCCGGCATTGATCATCGGCTCGACGGTGAAAAACATGCCCTCGCGCATCGCCGGTCCGTCCTCGGGCCGACCGAAGTGCAGGATCGAGGGGGCGTCGTGGAACACGCGGCCCACCCCGTGCCCGGAGAAATCCCGCACGACCGAATAGCGGTGGCTTTCGGCATAGCGCTGGATCGCATCGCCGATCGCGCCGATATGCGCTCCCGGCCGGACGACGGCGATGCCGCGCATCATCGCGTCATAGGTGACGTCGACGAGCTTCCGCGCCTTGACCCCGATGCGATCGCCGACAAAGAACATCCGGCTGGTGTCGCCGTGCCAGCCGTCGAGGATGACGGTGACGTCGATATTGATGATGTCGCCGTCCATCAACCGGCGATCGCCCGGGATGCCGTGGCAGACGACGTGGTTGACCGAGGTGCAGACGGATTTCGGAAAGCCGCGGTAATTGAGCGGAGCCGGGATCGCGTCGTGATCGAGGATGAAGGTGTGGCACAGCCGGTCGATCTCGCCTGTCGTCACGCCGGGCCGGACGTAAGGCGTGATGAAATCGAGCGTCGCCGCGCCGAGCCCGCCCGCCCGCCGCATGGCTTCGAACGCGTCGGGGCCGTGGATCTTGATCTGTCCGCTGCGCGGCATCCCGCTTGCGAGACCCAGGCCCGCCATCAGGTCCTGCTGCATGACCCTATGCTCTTTGCTCTAGACCGGCGCCGCCGGGGCTGCGCCCTCAGGTGATAATCCGATTCTGTGGAGGCGGGCAACGCTTTGCCGCTCCGCTTCCGATCGGAAGGTGGGGAGCCGCGTCACTCACGACAATCCTCCTGCTGCGGAAGCGGGGAGGGCAGGCGGGGGCGGCGCCGCCCCGGCGCACTCGGTTGTGCCGGTTTGCGGCTTTGCTTATGAAGGGACATCGCGAACGGCAAACGCAGCAGCGACCCGGAGGATCCGATGAACGAGGCCGGCCCGGCGCCCGCGATGGTTTCCGCCTGCGTGCTGATCATCGGCAACGAGATCCTGTCGGGGCGCACCCAGGACGCGAACCTGGCCTTTCTCGCGCAGGGCCTTAACGAGGTTGGCATCCGGCTGCGCGAGGCACGCGTCATTCCGGACGATGCGCAAATCATCATCAGCACTGTCAACGAGGCGCGCGGCAAATTCGATTACGTCTTCACCACCGGCGGGATCGGCCCGACGCACGACGACATCACCGCGCTCTCGATCGCCCAGGCGTTCGGCGTTCCGTTGGTCCTCCATCCCGAGGCGAAGCGGATCCTCGAAAGCCATTACCCTCCCGGCGGCTTGAACGAGGCGCGGCTGCGCATGGCGCAGGTGCCGGAAGGCGCCACTCTGCTGCCCAACCCGATCTCGCGCGCACCGGGGTTCCGCGTCGACAATGTCTTTGTGCTGCCGGGGGTGCCGCAGATCATGCAGGCGATCTTCAACGAGCTGAAGCATCGCTTGAAGGGCGGCGCGAAGATCTTCAGCCGCAGCGTCAGTTGCACCCTCGGCGAGGGCACGATCGCCAAGGATCTGGCGGCGCTGCAGGAGCGCTACGGCGACTTAGAAATCGGCTCGTACCCCTATTTCCGGCGCAGCGATTTTGGCGTCACGCTGGTCGTGCGCGGTACCGAGCAGGAGCGGATCGCCGCGGCCGTCGCCGAGCTGAAGGCGCTGATCCGCACCCTGGGCGGCGACCCGCAGGAAGGACTGGCCGAGGATTAGCTCCGACATCGCGGACGTGGCGAAATGGTATACGCAGCAGACTTAAAATCTGCTCTCCGAAAGGGGGTGCGGGTTCGAGTCCCGCCGTCCGCACCAATATCGGTTTGGCGTTTCGGCGCGGTTCCTGGCTTGAGCGTCGCAGCGTGCTTTTCAGCGATGCCGCCGGTTGATACATCTCGGTATGATGTTCCGGCTGCGCGAAATTGCCGGTGAGCCGCTGCTAAAAAAAGGAGGGGGACGATGGGTGACTTTATCAAATTCGAGACGATGATCACGCCCGCGGTGATCCAGGTGATCTTCTGGATCGCCGTCGTGATCGCGGTCATTGCCGGCATCGTACAAATAACCCATGGCGGCGTCGGCATCATCACCGGTTTATTGACGATCATCTTTGGGCCGCTGGTGGCGCGCATTTACTGTGAGATCCTTATTATCTTCTTCCGGATCAATGATCATTTGCGCGCGATCCAGCACAACACACAGAGAACGTAGGCGGCTCATCTAGAGCGTGTCGGCGGCTGCCGCCCTTGCGGCAGCCGCCACCGGTGTTGTGCCCGCCTGACGGGGAGCGCTCGGGCCGGCTCAGCCGCCTTCCAGCTTCGGGATGAAGAAGACCTCGCAGCCCTGACGGATCGGCTGGTAATAGGCGACCTCGTGGATCTCGCCGTCGATCGCGACGGTGGTCTCCTCCTCGAGATGCTCGCCCAGGCCGGGGTACCGGCGATCCATTTCCTTGATCACGTCGCGCAGGATCTTCGCCTCGACCGCGAACTCCCGCACGCCACCGGTGTAGCGCCGGCTGAAGCCGCTCGACAGAACGACGCGTGCGGGAGTAACCGCCACCGCCCCAAGTCCTGCTAGGCTTCCGGGCCGTTGGCGAGGGCGGCGACCACCTTTGGCGGCGACATCGGGAGCTCGGTCAGGCGGCGCCCGATCGCGTTCTCGATCGCATTCGCGATCGCCGCCATCGGCGGCACGATATTGACTTCGCCCACCCCCTTGGCGCCGAACGGGTGGGCCGGGTTCGGCACCTCGACCAGGATCGTTTCGATCATCGGCACGTCGGAGCAGACCGGGCACCGGTAATCGAGGAACCCCGCGTTATCGAGGCGCCCTTTCGAATCGTAAATATATTCTTCGTTGAGTGCCCAGCCGATGCCCTGAGTCACGCCGCCCTGGATCTGCCCCTCGACATAGGAGGGATGGATCGCGCGGCCGACATCCTGGGCGGCGACAAAGCGTAAGACGGTCACCTTGCCGGTCTCGGGGTCGACCTCGACATCGCAGAACTGGGAGGCAAAACCCGGCGCCACGCCACCCGCGTTGACCGAGGCCGCGGCGGTCAAGGGGCCGCCGGTCAGCGCCGCCTTACCGGCGATCTCCTTCAGGGACAGCGGCGCGAAGTCGCCGACATTGCTGCTCGCCGGCCTGGCGTGGCCGTCCTGCCAAACGACGCCCTCGACATCGACGCCCCAGATCATCGCGGCGCGGCCGCGCAGATCGTCGATCAGCTTTTTGCAGGTGTCGACCACCGCCATGCCGCTGGCGAAGGTGACGCGCGAGCCGCCAGTCACATGGGTGTAGCCGATCGAGGCGGTGTCGGCGACGATCGCCCGCACCTGGCTGTACTCGACCCCGAAAGTCTCAGCCGCCATCAGCGCCATCGAGGCGCGTGAGCCGCCGATATCGGGGCTGCCGGTGGCGACCAGCACGGTGCCGTCAGCGTTGATCTGGACGCTGGCGCTCGACTCGCCGCCGCCGTTGAACCAATAGCCCGAGGCGACGCCGCGCCCCTGGTTCTTGCCCAGCGGGGCCTTCCAGGCCGGGTGGTTGAGCAACGCCTCGACGGTTTCGAGATAGCCGCCATGCGCGAGCTTTGGCCCATAAATCATCGTCGTGCCGATCCCGGCGGCGTTCTTGCGGCGCAATTCGAGCGGGTCCATGCCGATCTTTTTTGCCAGCATGTCGAGGACGCTCTCGACCGCGAAGGCCGAGATCGGCGAGCCCGGCGCGCGGTAGGCGGCCGATTTCGGCCGGTTGCACACGACGTCATAGCCGACCGAACGGGCATTCTCGATCGCGTAGGGAGCAAAGGCGCAGAGGCACGCATTCATCACCGGCGAGCCCGGGAAGGCGCCGGCCTGGAACTTGAAGACGCCGTCGGCCGCGGTGATCTTGCCGTCTTTCGTGACGCCCATCTTGACCCACATCGACGCGCCCGAGGTCGGACCGGTCGCCTTGAACACCTCGTCGCGCGTCATCGTCAGCTTGACCGGGCGGCCGGTCATTTTCGACAGGAGCGCGGCGACCGGCTCCAGATAGACGACGGTCTTGCCGCCGAACCCGCCGCCGATCTCGGCCGGGGTGACGCGCAGATCCCCGACATTCATGCCGAGCAATTTCGCGGTCAGCGCGCGCACGACAAAATGCCCCTGGCTGGAGGCCCAGATCTCGCCCTGGCCGTCGGCATCGATCCGCGCGATCGTGGCGTGCGGCTCGATATAGCCCTGGTGCACCGCGGCGGTCTTGAACTCCTTCTCGATGACGACATCGGCCTGGGCAAACCCGGCATCGAGATCGCCGATCTGGAATTCGAGGCGCTTCGAGATATTGGATGGCCTGGTCGGCGCCGGCTCGACGCCGCGCGTCAACATGTCCTCGAACAAGAGCGGTGCCTCGGGCTGCATCGCTTCGTCGACATCGATGACGTGCGGCAAGACCTCGTAATCGACATCGATCAGCGCCAGCGCCTCCTCGGCTGTGGCGGCGTCGGTCGCGGCGACGGCGGCGACGGCATGGCCCTCATAGAGCGCCTTCTCGCGCGCCATCACGTTGCGCGTCACATGCCAGAAATTGACCGCAACCCGTTCGGGGCCGACATATTCGAATTTGTGGTCGGGAAAGTCGGCCGCGGTGATCACCGCCTTGACCCCGGGGAGCGCCGCCGCCTTGGAGGTATCGATCGAGCGGATGCGCGCATGGGCATGGGGCGAGCGCAGGATCCGCCCAACGAGCGCCCCCGCCATCGCGAGATCGGCGCCGTACATCGCGCGGCCAGTCACCTTCGGCACCCCATCCGGACGTATCGGCCGCGTGCCAACCCATTTGAACCCGCCCACGACATCGTTCACGGTTTTTCTCCTCACCCATCGGGATCGCTGACTGGATATAAGACTCGCGCGGGGCGGGGCCAAACACAAGCCCCAATGCGCCATTTTCGCGGCAAGAAGCCGATCCGCCGCGACCGATACCAGGGACGCAAGGCGCGGTTGCGTACAGAACGCACGAAAAGCGCGTGAACGTCGTTCACACCAGTGGCAAAATTGTGGCATGATGGAATGCCAGCGTGTGAGATCAGGACCAGGACACGGGACGTGGACAGGGATCGGAGTTTTCGGCCAAGGCGCCGCCGCACATTCGATGAACCGGAATTCGAGCCGCCGCCGCGCGATTTCGGCGCGGCGCCGCGGGCACGGCCAGCGCAATTCGAGGCACCCTCCGGGCCCCCGGTCGGCGCCGTCGTCAAGTGGTTCAAATCCGAAAAGGGCTTTGGGTTTGTCGAGCTGGCGGACGGCACGGGCGATGCGTTCCTGCACGCGACGGTGCTGGGACGCAACGGGATCGCCGCGGTCCAGCCCGGCGACACCCTTGAGGTGCGGGTCGCCCAGGGTCAGCGCGGGCCGCAGGTGACCGAGGTGATCAGCGTCGACACCAGCACCGGGGGCGTGGCGCGACCGCCGCGGCCCGGCTTCGCACCGCGCTCCGACCGGCCGGTCCTGGAAGCGACGATGCAGGAAACCGGCACGGTCAAGTGGTACAACGCCACCAAGGGGTTTGGCTTTATCGTCCGCGACGGCGGCGGCAAGGACGTCTTCGTGCACGCGTCCGCGCTGCAGCGCGCCGGCCTTATGGGGCTCGACGAAGGCCAGCGCGTGGTCGTCGACATCGCCGAGGGCCACAAGGGTCCGGAGGCCACCGCCGTCCGCCTCGCCTGAGCCTTCGCGAACACCAATGACCCCCTCGCCCCGCTTGCGGGGAGAGGGTTGGGGTGAGGGGCTCGTCGGCCAAGGATCGCCCGCGCCAGGCCCACTCAGTCGAGCACCCCGGCCTTGCGGTAGCCTTCGAGCAAGTGCTCGCGATCTTCGGCCCGGTCCTCCATTGGGATCGGGCCGAGCGGTTGCATCAAAACACGGAAATCCTCGCCGAACCGTTGCAGCGCCTCGGCCATGATGCGCTGCGCCTCGTCCGCCTGCCCGGTTTGCCCCAGGGCGGCGATAGGACCGGCATAGTGGCGCGCGGTCGTCACCGCCGCCGGATAGTCGCCCATCCAATAGTAGCCGCGAGTGAGGGCGTGGAGAAACAACGGCATAAACGGGTCGAAGGGACTCAGCCGCATCGCCGTCTCGATTGGCTCGATAGCGTCGCGCGGGCGGCCGCGGCGGGCGCGCGCCCAACCCTGGCAAAAATGGGCGAAAGCTGAGTTTGGATCGAGGCTGACGGCGAGATCTGCTTCAGCCATTCCTTCTTCATGGTGGCCGGAATAAAGCAGCACTTGCGACAGGCTGTCATGCGCGAGCGCTTCGGTGGGGTCCAGCGCAATGGCGCGCTGCGCGTATTCGGCTGCGCACGGGAGAGCCATGCACAGCGGCGCCTATCGTTTTCCGCCGATGGACAGCGTCATCTATGGCCGCCCTTTTTGCGTCTCGCTGAAAGCGCAGGTCGAAGCGAGCGGTGCCAATTCGGTATTTCTGCTGGCGAGCGGCACGCTCGACCGCGAAACCGACCTGGTCGGGCAGGTGCGGCGCGCGCTCGGCAACGGCGTCACCGACCCGGTGGAACTCGACAATTACCGCGCCCAGGTCAGCGCCGACGGCAAGATCGTGCGCCAGGAGGCAAAGCCGCCCGCCATTCGCACGATCGCGATCCCGACGACATTGTCGGCTGGCGAGTACACGGCCTCGGCCGGCTGCACCGATACGGTGCGCCAGGTCAAGGAGAGCATTGATGATGCCGAAGACCGTGGTGCTCGACCCCGCGCGCGAGCCTCCACACCCCGGAACGGCTGTTCCTGTCGACCGGGATCCGCGCCGTCGACCACGCGGTCGAGGACACTGCTCGCCAGAGTGCCAGCCGATCTCGGAAGGCGCCTCCTACCCTGCCTTGAGGATGCTCGGCCGCGGCTTGTCCGGGGTCAAGGCCGACCCGCTCGACCTCGAGGCGCGGCTCGATTGCCAACTCGGGGCCTGGATGTCGATGGTCGGGTCACAAACCGGCGTGCCAAAGGGCGCCAGCCACGGCATCGGCCATGTGCTGGGCGGCACCGCGGATGTCGCGCACGGCTCCACCTCGTGCTCGATGCTGCCGCATGTGCTCCGCTTCAACGCTCCGGTGAATGCCGAGCGCCAGGCAATGGTGAGCGAGGCGCTGGGCCGGCCGGGCGAGGCCGCCGCGGATGTCGTCGCCCAGCTGATCGCCGGGCTCGGGCTGCCGAGACGCCTGCGCGATGTAGCGGTCAAGCCGGAACAACTCGACCGCGTCGCCGAATTATCGATGCACGACCGCTGGATCCACACCAATCCGCGCAAGATCGAGGGACCGGCGGTCGTCCGCGAACTGCTCGACGCGGCGTGGTAGATTGGATCGCACTGCATATAGGAGGCCATGATGAAACTGAACGGCGCGGCCATTCCGGACGAGATCGTCGCACGGGTCGTCGCAGGGCGGGGCAGCGAGCATCCCTTTGCCGAGCTCGATGCGGCGAAGACCGCCCTGGTTGTGATCGACATGCAGAACGCCTTTATGGACAGCGCGGTCGGCCATGCCGTCTGCCCGGCGGCGGTCGACATCGTCCCGACGGTAAACCGCCTCGCCGCCGCGGTGCGCCAAGCGGGCGGCGGCGTCTTTTGGATCAAGACGACGCACGACGAGCGCTCGCTGCGCGAGTGGTCGATTTCCTACGAGATGTCGAGCCCGGCATGGCGGCAGAAGCGCATCGCCGCGCTGACCGCGGGCTCGCCGGGACACCAGCTATGGCCCCAGCTCGAAGTAAAGCCGGCGGATGAGATCGTCGAAAAATTCCGCTTCAGTGGGTTCCTGCCGGGTACCTCCGAACTGCCCGAGCGGCTGCGGGCGCGCGGCTTCGATACCGTGCTGATCACCGGCACGGTGACCAACGTCTGCTGCGAGAGCTCGGCGCGCGACGCCATGATGACGAATTTCAAGACGATCATGGTCAGCGACGGCAACGCCGCGATGACCCAGGTGGAGCACGACGCCTCGCTGACCGCGTTCTACAACATCTTCGGCGACGTCATGGACACCGATATGATCATCGCCGCGCTCGCCCGCGGCCGAGCGCCAAAGGCGGCATAGCGCAAGCCCTGATCGCAGCGCGCGAAGAGGCTCCCGATCCGGCGTGCGGTTACGCCGCCTTTTCCAATTCGCGGAGGATCGTGTCACCCATCACCCGGGTCGAGACCCGAGCCATGGCGGGCTGCGCGATGTCGGCGGTGCGCACGCCAGCGGCGAGCGCGCGGCGCACCGCGTCCTCGACCAGGCTTGCCTCGTCGGCGAGGTCGAACGAATAGCGCAGCATCATCGCGAAGGAGAGGATAGAGGCGAGCGGGTTGGCGACGCCCTTGCCGGCGATGTCGGGGGCGCTACCATGCACCGGCTCATAGAGCGCCCGGCGCCTGCCGCCATGGACCCCTGGCCCATCGGCGGCGCCGAGTGAGGCCGAGGGCAGCATGCCGAGCGACCCCGTCAGCATCGCCGCGCAATCCGACAGGATGTCGCCGAACAAATTGCTGGTGACGATCACGTCGAATTGCTTCGGGTTGCGCACCAGCTGCATCGCGCAATTGTCGGCATACATGAAGGAAAGCTCGACATCGGGGTAATCAGCGTGCACTCGCTCGGCGACCTCGCGCCACAGCCCGCCCGATTCCATGACATTGGCCTTGTCGACCTCGCAGAGCCGGCGCTGGCGCTTCATTGCGAGATCGAAGCCGGCGCGCACCACCCGCTCGATCTCAAATTCGGTGTAGACCTCGGTGTTGATGCCCCGGCGGGTGCCGTCGGGCATCCTCTCGACCCCACGCGGCTCGCCAAAATAGATGCCGCCGGTCAATTCGCGCACGATCATCAAATCGAGACCGGCGACGAGATCGCGCTTCAGCGCCGAGGCGTCGGCCAGCGCGTCGAACACCACCGCCGGGCGCAGATTGGCGAACAGGTCCATTTCCTTGCGCAGCCGCAGGAGGCCGCGTTCGGGGCGCAATTCGAACGGCAGCGTCTCCCATTTCGGGCCGCCGACCGAGCCGAACAGCACCGCGTCGCTAGTCATCGCCTTGGCCAACGTGGCGTCGGTCAACGGGGTGCCGGAGGCGTCGTAGGCGGCGCCGCCTACGAGGTCCTCTTCGACATCAAAACGGGCAATGTTGCGGCGACCGAAAAATTCGATCACGCGCATCACCTCGCGCATGATCTCGGGGCCGATGCCGTCGCCGGGAAGAACGAGGACTTTGCGGTTGGAGCCGCTAGTCTGGGCCATTTCGATTCGCCTTCATGATTCGTCACGGCCGGGCTTGACCCGGCCATCCATGTGGATCCCCGGGTCAAGCCCGGGGACGACGATTAAGAGTGGACCGACTAAGCCTGTTGCGTACCGGCCTGGGTCATGCCGAACAGCCAGGGCCGCGTCTGACGCAGCTGCCGTTCATAGCCGGCGATTTCCGCGCCCTTCTGCTCGGTCAGGCCGATATCGTCGAGCCCGTTGAGCATGCAATGCTTGCGGAACGGGTCGATGTCGAAATGCACCTTCTCGCCGTCGGGCCGCGAGATCGTCTGCGCTTCGAGGTCGATCGTCAGCACCGCATTGGCGCCCTTCTTGGCGTCGTCCATCAACTGGTCGACGGTCTCCTTGGGCAGGGCGATCGGCAGGAGGCCATTCTTGAAGCAGTTGTTGTAGAAGATGTCGGCGAAGCTCGGCGCGATGACACAACGGATGCCGAAATCGGTGAGCGCCCAGGGCGCGTGCTCGCGGCTCGACCCGCAGCCGAAATTGTCGCCAGCGACGATGATCTTGGCTTGGCGGTACGGGCCCTGGTTCAGCACGAAATCCGGGTTTTCCGAGCCGTCGGCCCGGAAGCGGATCTCCTGAAAAAGCCACTGGGCGAGGCCTGTGCGCTTAATTGTCTTCAGATACACTGCGGGGAAGATCTTGTCGGTATCGATATTGATCACCGGCAGCGGCGCCGCGACCCCGGTCAGTTGGGTGAATTTTTCCATCATAATTCCTTCGATGTTCGGCCCGAGATTGCTCCGCTTGCAATGACATCAAGGAAAAATCGGCCATTGCGAGCCGCGGTCAAGCGCCCCGACAATCTCGATCAAGAGCTCCTAGCCCAATTCGCGCACGTCGGCGAGGTGGCCGGTGATTGCGGCGGCGGCGGCCATCGCCGGACCGACCAGGTGGGTCTTGGCGTTCGGCCCCTGGCGGCCCTCGAAATTGCGGTTCGAGGTCGAGGCGATGCGCTCGCCGTGCTCGGCCCTGTCGTTATTCATCGACATGCAGTTCGAGCAGCCGGGTTCGCGCCATTCGAAGCCGGCTTCGAGGAAGATGCGGTCGAGCCCTTCCTGTTCGGCCTGGTGCTTGACGAGGCCCGAGCCCGGCACCACCAGTGCCCGCACTCCGGCGGCGACGCGCCGGCCTTTGGCGATCGCGGCGGCGGCGCGCAAATCCTCGATGCGGCTGTTGGTGCAGGAGCCGATGAACACCCGCTGCACCGGTATCTCGACGAGCAGCGTCTTGGGCTGGAGCTGCATGTATTCGAGGGCGCGCTCCATCGCCGCCCGCTTCAGCGGGTCGTCGACATCGGCGGGGTCGGGGACCCGGCCGGTAATCGGCGCGACCTGTTCGGGGTTGGTACCCCAGGTCACATGCGGCGCGATCTCGGAGGCTGCGAGCGCGGCCTTCTTGTCGTAATGCGCGCCGGGATCGGAGGGCAGGGTGCGCCAATAGGCGAGCGCCTGGTCCCACGCGGCGCCTTTTGGCGCATAGGGCCGGCCTTTGACGTAGGAGAAGGTGGTTTCGTCCGGTGCGACCAGACCGGCGCGGGCGCCGCCTTCGACCGTCATGTTGCACACCGTCATGCGGCCTTCCATCGACAGGGCGCGGATTGTGCTTCCGGCATATTCGATGACGTGGCCGGTGCCGCCCGCGGTGCCGATCTTGCCGATGATCGCGAGAATCACATCCTTGGCGCTGACCCCGGCGCCGAGGCTGCCCTCGACCTCGACCAACATGTTTTTGGCATGGCGCTGGCTCAGCGTCTGAGTGGCGAGTACGTGTTCGACCTCCGAGGTGCCGATGCCGAAGGCGAGCGCGCCCAAGGCGCCATGCGTCGCGGTGTGGCTGTCGCCGCAGACGATCGTCATGCCAGGTTGGCTGAGCCCCTGCTCGGGGCCGATGATGTGGACGATGCCCTGATTGATGCTGTCGATCGGGAAATAGGGCACGCCGAATTCGCGGACGTTGCGCTCCAACGTGTCGACCTGCAGCTTCGATTCCGGCTCGTCGATGCCGGCCTTGCGATTGCTCGTCGGGATGTTGTGGTCGCACACCGCCATCGTAGCGTCGGGCCGCCGCACCTTGCGCCCGGCGAGCTTCAGGCCCTCGAAGGCTTGTGGCGTCGTGACTTCGTGGATCAGGTGCAGGTCGATATAGATCAGATAGGTGCCTTCGCCCTGCGGGGCGATGACGTGACTGTCCCAGATCTTGTCGAATAGGGTACGCGGTTGGGCCATGCGTCGCTGCTCCAGCGAATTGCGCTTCGGGTTATGCTTCCGTCTCGGCCGGCGCGCCGGCCGCCTGGGCCCGTTCGCGTCTTGTGTCCTCGCGCCCGCGTTCGGCGATCCGCGCCGATTTGCCTCGGCGGCCGCGCAGATAATAAAGCTTGGCGCGCCGCACGTCGCCGCGGCGCACCACCTCGATCGCGGTGATCCGCGGCGAGTGGAGCGGAAAGACCCGTTCCACCCCTTCGCCATAAGAGATCTTGCGCAGCGTGAAGTTCGAGTTGATCCCGGCATTCTTGCGAGCGATGCACACACCCTCAAAGGCCTGGATCCGTTCGCGCTCGCCTTCGACGACGCGCAGGCTGACCCGCACCGTGTCGCCCGGCTGGAATGGCGGTGCCGGGCGATCGGCGACCAGTTTGGCGACCTGCGCGGCTTCGAGCTCTTGCAGCGTGTTCATCTCTCTTCCTCTTCCCGCGTCGCGGCCTGTTTGGCGAGGTAGCGTTGCCACAGATCGGGACGGCGCTCCCGGGTCAAACGCTCCGCTTGTGCCTGTCGCCAGGCGCGCACCCGCTGGTGGTCGCCCGACACCAGCACTTCCGGAACCGCCCGCCCCTGCCAAAGCTGGGGCCGCGTATAATGCGGATATTCGAGCAGCCCCTCGGCAAAGCTTTCCTCCGCCAGCGCCTCGGTGCAGCCGATGACGCCGGGCAAGAGCCGCACGCAAGCGTCGATCAGCGAGATCGCGGCCGGCTCACCGCCCGACAGCACGAAATCGCCGAGGCTCACCTCCTCGACCGAGCGGCCTTCGAGCAGGCGCTCATCGACCCCCTCGAAGCGTCCGCAGATCAGCCTCACCCCCGCCATCGCGGCGAGCGCCCGCACGCGTTCCTGGACCAGCGGTCGGCCGCGCGGCGACAACAGAATGAGCGGCCCGCTGCCGCCGGCACCGGCGATTGCCGCATCGAGCACATCGGGCCGCATCACCATCCCCGGCCCGCCGCCAAACGGCGCATCGTCCACTGAGCGGTGTTTATCGCGCGCGAAATCGCGCATGTCCACCGTTTCGAGTTGCCAGATCCCGGCCTCGAGCGCCTTGCCCGCCAGCGAAAAGGCGAGCGGCCCCGGGAGCATTTCCGGAAAGATCGTCAGCACGGTCGCGCGCCAGCTCATGCGCGTTCCCCCTCGACGGCTGGCTCGACGATCGGCTCAAGCAGTCCCGGCGGCGGGTCAATGACGACGCGTCCGGCGGCAATATCCACGGTCGGCACGACCGCGCGGGTGAACGGCACCATCAACGGCGGGCCGGCGGAGCGAACAATCTCGAGCGTATCGCCGGCGCCGAAATCGTGGACTGCGCACACCTCGCCGAGCAGGGTGCCGTTGGAGAGGGTCGCCGCGAGGCCGATCAGGTCGGCGTGGTAATACTCCTCCTCGTCCGGGGGCGGCAGCGCCGCGCGCGGCAGATAGAGGCGCAGGCCGCGCAGCGCCTCGGCGTGGTCGCGGTCGCTGATGCCAGCGAGGTGAGCGATGACGACGCCCTTGGCGCTGCCGGCGAGGCGCAACGAGAAGCGCCGCGCGCCGCTTTCGTCTTCAAGCGGACCATAGCGCGCGACGGCCTTGGGGTCCGCGGTGAAGCTCTTGACCCGCACCGCGCCGCGCACGCCATGCGCGCCGCTGATGATCCCGACGCACACCCGCTTTGACTGCCCACTCATCGCCATAACCGGCCGCGGCGCACCCGGTCAGCCGCTGGCGGCAGCGGTGGCCTCTGCGGCGTCCTTGGCGCGCTCCTGCGCTTTCGCCTTGGGCGTCGACTTCAGCGGAGTCTCGCGCAACGCCGGTTTCTCGGCGATGCCGGCATCGCCGAGAAAGCGCGCGACCCGTTCGGTCGGCTGCGCCCCGACCCCGAGCCAGTGCTTCAACCGCTCCTCCTTCAGCGTGACCCGGTCAGCATGGCCGCGTTCCAGCATCGGGTTGTAGGTGCCGAGCTTTTCGATAAACCGCCCGTCGCGCGGACTGCGCGCGTCGGCGACGACAATCGAATAGAACGGCCGCTTCTTGGCGCCGCCGCGGGCGAGCCGGATCTTCAACGACATTAGGTTACCTCTCATCAAACGAACAAGATTGTCATCCCGGCGAAGGCCGGGATCTATCTATCCACCATTCGAGCGGTGGGGAAATGGGTCCCGGCCTTCGCCGGGATGACATTGGGGGAAAGATGCATAGCTGAGGCTCAATGCCTGAAGCCCCCGCCGCCCGGCATCAGCGCCGACAGGCCGTGCCGCATCAGCCCCCGCTCGCCGAGCTTCTTCATCTTTTTCATCATCCCGGCCATGTCCTGATACTGCTTCAAGAGGCGGTTCACGTCGGGCACCGAAGTCCCCGACCCCGCGGCGATGCGGCGCCGGCGCGAGCCGTTGAGCAGCTTGGGGTTCTTGCGCTCGGATTTAGTCATCGAGCCGATGATCGCTTCCTGGCGCTTGATGATGCCCTCGTCGATATTGGCGCCGGCCAGCTGCTTCTTGATGCGACCCACTCCGGGCAGCATTCCGAGCATCCCGCCCATGCCGCCCATCCGGCGGATCTGGCGCAGCTGGCCGGCCAGATCGTCGAGATCGAAATTGCCCCTCTGCAGCTTGGCGGCGAGCCGCGCGGCCTCGTCCTCATCGGAGGTTTCGGCGGCCTTCTCGACCAGGCTGACGATATCGCCCATGCCGAGAATGCGCCCGGCGATCCGCTCGGGGTGGAATGGTTCGAGCGCCTCGATCTTCTCGCCGGTGCCGATGAGGACGATCGGCTTTCCGGTGATCGCGCGCATCGACAGGGCGGCGCCGCCGCGCGCGTCGCCATCCACCCGGGTCAGCACGATCCCGGTGATGCCGGTGCGCTCGCCGAACGCCTTGGCGACGTTGACTGCGTCCTGCCCGGTCATCGCATCGGCGACCAAGAGAGTCTGGTGCGGGCTCGCCGCCTCGTGCACCGCGGCGACTTCGAGCATCAGCTCCTCGTTGACGTGGAGCCGGCCGGCGGTGTCGAGCAGGACGACATCGTAGCCCTCGGTGCGCCCAGTTTGCAGCGCGCGGCGGGTTATCGCGACCGGGCGCTCGCCGGCGACAACCGGCAATGTCGCGACGCCGGTCTGGCGGCCGAGCTGAGCCAGCTGCTCCTGCGCCGCCGGGCGCTGTACGTCGAGCGAGGCCATCAGCACCTTTTTTCGCTCGCGATTTTTGAGGCGCAGCGCAATTTTTGCTGCGGTCGTCGTCTTGCCCGAGCCTTGCAGCCCGACCAGCATGATTGCGACCGGCGCCGGGGCGTTGAGGTCGAGCCCGTCTCCCGCGTTGGGGCCTCCGGCGCCCGGCTCGGTGCCGCCGAGCACCTCGACAAGATGGTCGTGCACGATCTTGACGACCATCTGACCGGGCGTCACCGAGCGCACCACCTCCTGGCCGACCGCCTTCTCGCGCACCGCGGCGACGAAATCGCGCACCACCGGCAAGGCGACATCGGCTTCGAGGAGCGCGATGCGGATCTCGCGCAGCGCTTCGCTGACGTCATCTTCTGAGAGGGCGCCGCGGCGGCGCAGCCGGTCGAAGACCTCGTTGAGGCGGGTGCTGAGGGTGTCGAACATTCCTGTCCCCAATGCTCAATAGACCGGTGCGCGAAACTCGCGGACCGGCCGGCTCCCGATATGGGGAGCGAATGAGCACGCTGCTGCGGCGATGCGCGCGGACGCTACAGACCGGCCCGCGCGCTGTCAATTCGGACCGGCAATGGGCGATGGGTCAGACCCACCGCCGGTAATTCCCTTACTCGTTCGTGCCCGGCCTCGGGCCGGGCACGAACGAGCAGCCGATAGGGCCTAGTCGCGCATCTCGTGGATGGCCGGGCCTGGCCCGGCCATGACCGGATTTGGGATGGGGTCACCGCCACAATCGATTGCTCGCGAGCGCCGCGCCTTGCGCGAGAGCTTCGAGCTTAGCCCAAGCGATCTGCGGGTGGACGCGGCCGCCAAGACCGCAATCGGTCGAGGCGATGACGCGCTCGCGCCCGACGATATCGGCGAAGCGCCGAATGCGGTCACAGACCAGCTCGGGATGCTCGACGACGTTGGTGGCGTGGCTGACCACTCCGGGCAGCAGGATCATGTCGTCGGGCAATTTGACCTCCTGCCAGACCCGCCATTCATGTTCGTGGCGGACATTGCCGGCCTCGAACGAAATCGCCCCGACCTTGGCCTTGAGCACGACCGGGAGGATGTCGCGGATCGGAATGTCGGTGACATGCGGCCCGTGCCAGCTGCCCCAGCACAGATGGAGGCGGACGCGATCCGGCGGCACGCCGCGGATCGCGTGGTTGAGTGCCTCGATCCAGATCGTCGCGAGCTTTTGGTACTCCGCGACGGAGGGCTCGGGATTGACCTGGTCCCAGCCCTCGGCGAGGCAGGGATCGTCGAGCTGCAGAACGATGCCGGCATCGACGATTGCCTTGTATTCCTCGCGCATCGCCTCGGCGCAGGCGTAGAGAAATTCCTCGTCGCTCTTGTAATGGGTGTTGCCGATGCGGGCGCAGCTGGCCGGCGCGACAGCGGTCATGAAACCCTCGGCGACTCCGGCAGCGGCGAGCGCGGTCTTGAAATTGGCGATGTCGGCCCGGATCATCTCGCCGCCTGCATAGCCCAAGGGGCCGGTGCAGATCGGGGTCGGCGGGCGGACGCCGGAGCCGGTGGTGATCCCAGACTCCGGGTCGTTGTATGCAACCGAGAACAACGTGCGGTCGCGGCGGTCGCCGAAACTCGTCAAGACGATGTGGCCCGGACTGGAGCGGTGCGGCTCCGTGTCGTACAGCGAATTCTGGCCCGGTTCGATCCCGGAGAGGCGCTGCCATGAATAGCGCCACCACGAGCCGTAATTGACGCTTTGCGCCATCGACTTGCCGAACTCGCCGTCGCCCGGGACATCGATGCCGTGATCATGCTGACGGCGAACGACATCGCCGACCGACGCACCGAGCGTCACCCGAAACGCGCGCTCGTCGGTTGTCCCGGCGTCGCGGGCGCGGTTTGCCGCGATCAGCTCATCGGGCCGCGGCAGGCTCCCGGCATGGCTGGTAAGTATGTGGTCGGTGCTGGTTCGCATGAGTGCCTCCCTTGTAAGCAGCTATGTTCGTGCGCTCTCCCCGAGCAGCAGCCGGCGAAGCTGATCGGGTTCGCGCAGCAGCTGCCCCACCTTGGTCAGGCAGAGATTGACGGCGTCGGCATATTTCTTCGCGCCGCCAAAGCGCTCCAGCGTTTCGGGCGGGACGAACTTGATCAAGAGATCGGCGGTGCCCGGCGGCAACCCGACAAAGTGCACCATCAGCATGTCGTGGTCCCGGAGCAGCAGCATCGACAACGCCGCCGAGGCTTCATAGGGCACGACCGGCGGCTCGTTCAGGCCGCCCCGCTCCATCGCGATGTCGAGAATGTCGTCGGCCGAAATCTGTACCGTCGTCGGCGTCTCGCGCAGCCGATTGCCGATGAGCGGGCGTAGCTCGTCGCCAATCTTTTTGGTTGTGTCTATCAGCGTCCGCACCCGTGCCGGATCGTATTGTTCGAGGGTGCGCACGACGGCCGGATAGAGCGCCTGGCGGGCTTCCATGCCGAATTCGAAGCCCTTCGCGCGGATGCGGCCGACCAGATCCTTGCGCCCGGCGAGGAGGCCGAAGCGGGGGCCTTTGGTGCCGTATTTGTCGAGCCCGGTCGCGCCGATATCGGCGCCGAGTTCCAGCGTCCGCGGCTGGTCGAACGCGGCCGGCCCGACCCGTGCGCCACCGGCGTCGTCGACATAGACGAGCGCTCCCTTGTCATGGGCGAGCCGGACAATCGCGCGTATCGCATCGACCGGCATCAGATCGTAGGTTACCGCCAACCGGGTCAGCACGACCAACGTCGGCCGCTCGCCGGCGATTGCGTCGCGGAAGGCGGCGAGGCCGGCGGTGTCGATAAACCGCGCGCCGGCCTGGCCGGCGGCGCGCACGACCGAGGGGTGGCTGTGCGTCTCGGAGACGCCGATCACGACATCGCCGGGTTTGACCAGCGTCAGATGGGTTGCCATCGTGGCCCCGGTCAGCCGGTTGAACACCGCGATGTCATCCGTCTCCGGCGTGCCACCGAGATGTTCGAGCGTCAGCGCCTTGAGGCGATCGTATGACAGCGCCGGGCCGATTTCGTCGTCGGCAAACTCCAGTTCCTCCGCAGCCAGCGGCATCGCGTGCTCGAGCCCGGTAAAAATGAAGACGTTGCGCGGCCCTTTCTCGCGGATCAGCGACCAGGCGAGTTGCAGTTTTGCGAAATCATCCTCGGTACCGGCGAGGATGTTGCCGCGCGCGTAGGGCAGGTTTGGCGCATGCGGGTTGCCGAAGCGGTCCAAATTCATCCCGAACTCCCGGTGATCGGCGACAGGGTGGCGATTTATGACTACACCATCGTCGCCCTTGCGGCGATCGGTTGTGTCGGTGAGGAACACGGACATGTCGGATATCGCGATGGTCGCACACGAGCCCGCCATGGCCGTCGAGACAGACGATCCGGCGCACCGGCCGATCGTCACTCTGCTGCCGGGCTTCCATAGCCGCGCCGAGGGCGGCCACCCGTGGATCTACTCGAACGAAGTGGTGATGGATACGGCGGCGAAGGCGCTGATTCCGGGCGCGCTCGTCACGCTGCGCCGGGCCGACATGCGCCCGCTCGGTGTCGCGATGTTCAACCCACACAGCCTGATTGCCGCTCGCCTCCTCGATCGCGACGCCGGAAGAGCGATCGGCCAGCGCTTCTTCGCGCGCCGGCTCGAACGCGCGCTCAGGCTGCGCGAACGGCTTTACGACCAGCCCTATTACCGGCTCGTCCACGCCGAGGCGGACGGCCTGCCCGGTCTCGTCATCGACCGGTTCGGCGCGGTCTTGGTCGTGCAGGCGAATGCTGCGGGGATGGACCGGCTCACCCCGGTCATCGCTGACGCGCTGCGCGGCCTGCTTTCGCCCGCGGCAATCGTGCTGCGCAACGACGGCCCGGCGCGAACCCAGGAGGGGCTGCCGCTGGAGACGGCGGTCGTGCTGGGCGCCGTCGCGGGTGCGGTGCCGGGCGAGGAAAACGGCACGCTGTTTCAGGCCGATGTGCTGACCGGGCAGAAGACCGGCTGGTTTTTCGACCAGCGCGACAACCGCGCCTTTATCGCCGCGCTGGCGGGGGGTGCCCGCGTGCTCGACCTCTACTGCCACAGCGGCGGGTTCGGCGTCGCCGCAGCGTACCGCGGCGCCCCCGCGGTGCTCGGTATCGACAGCTCGGCGCCCGCCCTCGCGTTCGCGGCCGAGGCCGCCCACCGTAACGGCGTCGCCGAGCGCTGCACCTTCCGACGCGGCGACGTGTTTGCCGAAGCTACCGCACTCGTCGCCGCCGGCGAGCGGTTCGACATCGTAATCGCCGACCCGCCGGCCTTCGCACCCTCGAAGCGGGCGGTGCCGGCGGCGCTACGCGGCTATCGCAAGCTCGCCCGGCTCGCCGCCCAGCTGACCGCACCGGCGGGCTTTCTGTTCCTCGCGTCGTGCTCCTACAATGTCGGGGTCGCGGAATTCGCCGAAGCGGTGCGGCGCGGCCTCAACGATGCCGGCCGCCTCGGTCGCATCCTCAAGAGCAGCGGGGCGAGCCCCGACCACCCGGTCCATCCCGCGCTGCCCGAGAGCGCCTATCTAAAGGCGCTTACCCTGACGCTCGATTGAGTGGGCGCGTTCTGTGCTTTGGCGCCGGGAGAGTCAGCCGGAACACCGTGCCGCCGCCGGTGCTCTCGACCAACACGAGGTCGCCGCCCTGCGCCCGCATCAGCTCGCGCGCGATCGCCAGGCCGAGCCCGGTCCCGCCCGGCCGGGCCGAGCCGAAAAACGGTCGAAACAGGTTGTCTCGCGCCCGCGGCGGCAGCCCGTGGCCGTCATCGGCGATGTCGATCGCGATCGTCCCGTGGGCCACGGCGGCGGTAACGCGGAGGTGCCGCGCCCCGGCTTCGACCGCGTTCTGGGCGAGGTTCAGCAGCACCCGGTAGAGCTGATCACGGTCGGCTCGCACGGTGAGCCCCGGGACGATGGCCGGTTCGACGGCGAGGGGGTCGCTGCCCGTCGCCAAGGCCGGCGGGATCTCCTCGATCAACGGCAGCAAAGGAAACCGCGCCGGCGCCAAAGGCGGTGCGCCGTCGCGCGAAAAATCGAGGGTCTGCGTGCACAGCGCGACAGCGCGGTCGATCGCCTCGAACAGCCTGGGCGCGACGCGGCGCACCTCGGGCGCCGGGCTGTCGGCGAGCCCATCGCTGACCAGCCGCGCGGTTGCCAGGATAGCGCGCAGATCATGGTTGATCTTGGTTACCGCGGTGCCGAGCGCGGCCAGCCGGGCGCGCTGGGCGAGCGCCTGCCGAACGGTTTCCTGCAACATCGCAAGCTCGCGTTCGGCGCTGCCGATCTCGTCGCGCCGGCCGCTCGAGACGATGCGGCGCGAGGCGTCCTCCGGGTCCTCGCGGAACAGCGTCATGCTCGCGGTGATGCGGCGCATCGGCCGCACCAGGAGCCATTGCAGGCTGAGATAAACCAGCGCGGCGGTGGTCAGCGAAATCAAGATCGACAGCTGCAGGATGCGGATGCCAAAGCCCCACAATTCGTTTCGCAGCGGCGCCTCGTCGAGCAGCAACTCGACGGTGGCACCGGGCTGCATCGGCGACGGCCCGAGCACGCGCATGACCCGGTTGCCGCTGCTGAACAATGTCTCCAGCGAACGCTGGATCCAGATCGGGACATTGCCTTTTGTCAGGTCGAAAGTGACATCCGGTTGCGGCGGCATGGCGCTGTCGAGCATCCGCACCATGCCGTCCGGACGATGCAGGATCACCGCATGCGCGCCGACGTGCCTCAGCAACTCGTTGGTCAAGGCCTGGTCGATCTGCCCGCTGGGGCTGGCACCGAGCGCCAGAGCGGCGAGATGCCCGGCGGCAATGTGGTTGTCGAGATAGGTCATGCGAAAGCGCGCGACCGAGGGCACAAAGATCAGCACCTCGCTCAGCATCACGAAGAAGACGGTAAGCACCAGGAGGCGGGCCGAAAGGCTGCGCACCAGCATCGCCGAGCCCTCAGCCGAAGCGCGCCAGGAGGCGGACGAGGCGGCGGGTGCGGGGCGCGAACAGGGCAGGTATGTAATAGCTCCCGGCGGCGCGCTTGCCGGCTTCGCCGCGGGTCGGGTAGGGGACGATCAGATTGGCCATCGCGCCGATCTTGAGCCGTTGCGAGATCGCCAATGCCCACGGCAGGATCAGATCGCCGGCTGCCGCGCCAAGGATCGTCGCGCCGAGGATGCGCCCGCGCCGCCCGGTGATGATCTTCACCTCGCCCGTTGTGTCGCGCTCGGTGTGGGCGCGGTCGTTTTCGCCAAAGGACCAGCGCAGCACCTGCACCGGCCCCGCCGCCCGCGCCACCGCCTCGCTGAGGCCGGCCTGGGCAAGCTCGGGATCGGTATAGGTCACCCAAGGGAGCGCGCGGTAATCGACCCGCGCCGGCAGCCGGAACAACACGTTCCGGATGACGACCCCGGCGTGGTAGAGCGCGACATGGGTGAATTGCGGACCGCCGGATGCATCGCCGACGGCGAAGGCCCGATGGTTCGTCGTCCGCAGCCGCGCATCGACGATGATCCCGGCGGGGCCGGCCGCGATCCCGGCGGCCGGCAGATCGAGCGCGGCCAAATTGGCCCGCCTCCCAGCGGCGACCAGCAGATGTGACCCGGTGACGCGTTCGCCGGTTGCCAGCGCGACGGCGATTTCCGACCCGGCTTGCTCGATTGCGCTGACCGCGACCGAGGGTTTCAGCGCTATGCCGTCGTCCCTCAGGCGCTGGGCGAGGCGCGTCGTCATCTCCGGATCGTCGTGCGGCAATAACGGGCCGGCATCGATCACCGTTACCTCGGAGCCCAGCCCGCGATGGGCCTGCGCCAGCTCGATGCCGACCGGGCCGCCGCCGATCACGATCAGATGCGAGGGGGCGGTTCGGTTGGCAAACACCGTCTCGTTGGTGAAGAACGGCACGCGGTCGAGGCCCGCGATCGGCGGCACGACCGGCGCGGAGCCGGTGGCGATGACAAACCGCCGCGGCCGGATCGTGGTGCTGCCAGCCTGGACGGTGCGGCGATCGACAAACCGCGCCTCGGCGCGGACGACGCGCACCTCGAGCCCTTCGAAGCGTTCCACCGAATCGTTAGGGGCGATGCGCGCGATCACCCGCTCGACGCTGTCGGCGACCGCGGCGAAATCGATCTGCGGCGGGCGGTAGCTGATGCCGAACTCGGCGCTGTGACGCCAGGCAGTCGCCAGCCTTGACGCCGCCAGCAGCGATTTCGACGGCACGCAGCCATAATTGAGGCAATCGCCGCCCATCCGGCCGCGCTCGACCAGAACGACGCTGGCGCCCATCTGCACAGCGCCGGCGGCGACCGCGAGCCCGCCCGAGCCGGCGCCGATGACGCACAGGTCGGGGGTCAGCGCAGTCATGCCGCCTCGTGCCCATTGCGGGCGCGCCAGCGCTTGTAGATCACCGGCAACAGCGCGAGCGCCGCCAGAGCGAGGATCGGGAGCAGCACCTCGGGCCGGAACAGGATTGCCAAACCGGGACCCCGGCCTTCGCCGACCAGCGACCCGAGCCCGCTGCCGAGGCTGGCATAGATGAAGGTGCCCGGGATGATGCCGATGAACGTGCCAAGCACGTAGACCCACAGCCGCAACCCAATGGCTCCGGCCACGAGGTTCACCAGCCAGAACGGGAACAGCGGGATGAGACGCAGCACCAGCAGATAGCTGAACGCATCCTTGCGGAAACCGGCCTCGAAGCGGCGCACCCAGGGGCCGGCACGGGCGGCCAGGTCGGCCAGCCCGGCGCGGGCGGCGAGGAACATGATCGTCGCGCCTGATGTTGCCCCGATCACGGCGTAGGCCGTCCCCAGCCATCGCCCGAACAGAAATCCGCCGGCAATCGTCAGCAGCTCCGCTGCAGGAAACGACAACGCGACGAGCCCGGCATAGCCGAGGATGAAGACAACCGCCGACGCCACCCCGTCCCGCGCCACCGTCGCACAAAGCCATTCGCGGTTCTCGGCCAGTGTGGCGAAGGTCAGGTATCGGTGCCCGCCGAGCGCCAAGAACAACACCGCGGCGAGCAGGAGGACGCCGATCGGGACAAATCGGCGAGGGCTAACCGGTCGCGGCGCTTCGTCAGCCATTGCCGCATTGTGAAGGGGGAAGCGCGGGCACGCCAGCGCTTCGCCCGACCCGCCGCGCTCACTTCGGCGTGAACCCCGACCGGCGCGCTATTCGCGCTCTTCCTCGTGGCGGAACGGCGAGTACTCGGCGAGGTGCTCGATTTTCTGCTCCACCATCTCGCGCTCGCGGGTGAGGAAGGAAGCCACCGCGCGGCGGAATGCCGGGTCGGGGATCCAGTGCGCGCTATAGATCGGCACCGGCAGATAGCCGCGCTGCAGTTTGTGGGGTCCCTGCGCGCCGGCCTCGACCCGCTTTAACCCACGCCGGATCGCGAACTCGATCGCCTGGTAATAGCAGCACTCGAAATGCAGGAAGCGGTACTCGTGGTGCGCCCCCCAATTGCGGCCGTAGATCGTGTCGCGACCGAGAATGTTGAACGCGCCGGCGATGTAATCGCTGCCGTGCCGCGCCATGACCAGCACGATGTTGTCCGGCATGCGCTCGCCGATCATCGAGAAGAAGCGGCGCGTCAAATAAGCCGAGCCCCATTTTCGGTCGGTGGTGCCGAGATAGAGACGGAAGAAGGCGTCCCAGGCCGGCTCGGTCAGGTCCTTGCCGGTCAACAGCTCGATCTCGATGGCGCCGCCGGCCAGCGCTTCGCGCCGCTCCTTCTTGACCGCCTTGCGCTTGCGCGAATTTAGCGCGGCGAGATAGTCGTCGAAATCGCGGTAGCCCTGGTTCGTCCAATGGAATTGCTGGCCGATCCGCTGCAGGAACCCGGCCTCGCCGAAAGCCGCGAAATCCTCGTCCTGGGGAAAATTGACATGAAGCGAAGAGAGCTTGCGCTGGCGCGCCAGCTCGATCATTCCGGCGATCAGGTGGCTCTTTGTCTCCGCGGCGGCACCGGGCGCGACCAATAGGCGGGGACCGGGCACCGGGGTGAACGGCACCGCGCACAAGAGCTTGGGGTAATAACGGCTGCCCGAGCGCTCATAGGCATCGGCCCAACCCCAGTCGAACACGTATTCGCCATAGGAGTGGCTTTTCAGATACATCGGCGCGGCGCCGACGAGACGCCCGCCGCGTCCGGCAAATGTGAGGTGCTGCGGCGCCCAGCCGGTACGCGCCGTGGTCGAGCCGCTCTCTTCCAGCGCGTTCAGAAAGACATGGCTGACCGTCGGGTTGATGTCGCCGGCGCAGGCGTCCCAAGCCTCCGGCGTAATCTCGCCGATTGCATTGTGGATGCGCAGGGTGATCGTTTCGCCGCCATCATTCATCGCGGGCGTCCGGTCAGCCGATCTCGAAAATGGCTTCGACCTCGACCGCGAGGCCGCCCGGCAAGCCGCTCATCCCGACCGCTGCGCGCGCATGGCGCCCACTGTCGCCGAACAATTCGACCATCAGGTCCGAGGCGCCGTTGATTACCTGCGGCATTTCGGTGAACTCCGGCGTGCAATTGACAAAACCGCCGAGCCGCAAGCACCGGCGTACGCGGTCGAGATCGCCGCCGCAGGCGACACGCAGCTGCGCGAGGATGTTGAGCCCGCAGAGCCGCGCCGCCGCCTGGCCGTCGGCGATGCCGATCGTGCCACCAAGCTTGCCGACATAGCGCTGCTCGCCGTTCCATTGGCAGATCTGGCCGGAGACGAAGACGAGATTGCCGGAGATCGTAAACGGCACGTAATTTGCCCACGGTGCCTGCGGCTGCGGCAATTCGATGCCAAGTTCCTTAAGCCGCTTATCGATCCTTCCGCTCATCGGCCAATCTCTCCACCGGCTTGATGCCGCGAGATTGCGTCGTCGCCGCGCTCCCCGCAACGACAATCCTTTTGTGTCCTCGAGCATGCCGTGAAGATGCCGCATTCGCTCTCTAGCACGGGGTTCCCATGCGGAAGCTTTGGTCTGTCATCCTCTGCCTGATCCTCGTCCCCGGAGCGGCGCGGGCCGCGACCCTCGGCGATTCGCAAATCGGCTTCAGCGCCGACCGCACCCTCGTCATCGACGGGCGCAGTTATCTGGGCAAAATCTGGGCCATGCCGGGCAAGGAGCGCCACGAGCAGGCAATTCAGGCGTTCCGGCCGATTTTCCTGCTGCGCACCAGCAGTCCGCTCGGCGAAGCCGTGCTACCCGAGCTCAAGACCGTCTTTCAGTTCGCGCTGCCGCCGGAATTGCGCGTCTTCGACGCTCCTGCACTGAAAAAGCACCCGGTCGGCCAGGAGACGGTCAACGGCATCGCGACAACCAAATACGCGATCGACGAGAGTGTGCCGGAGGGCCGCGCGACCGGCACTTTGTGGCTCAGCCGCGACGGCATCCCGATGCGGCTCGACGGCAGCTTCACCCGGCAAGGCGGCAAGGTTTCGACAGTCCACTGGGAACTCACCCACGTCAAAATCGGGCCGCAGCCCGCTTCATTGTTCGAGGCGCCGCCGGGGTTTTCCAAGCTGCCGCCGGAAGCCATCGCTCCGCTGCTCGGCCTCAAGCTGAAATCGGCGGCGCGGTAGGTCGCGGTAGCTTGCTCATGCGCTCTTCGGGAAATCGTAGAGCACCGCCGGGTTCTCGACCAGGACGCGGTGGCGCAGCTTTTCGTCGGGCGCCCAGGCGAGCAGCAGGTCGAACAGGATAGCGTCGTCCGGTTTCTTCTCCCGTTCGGCCGGATGCGGCCAGTCGCTGCCCCATACGCAGCGTTCGGGTGCAGCCTTGGCGTAGGCCTGCGCGACCGCGGTCGAGTCGGCGTAGCTCGGCGGCCCGGTCTTGGTGTCGGCATAGGCGCCCGAGAGCTTGACCCAGGTATTGCCTTTGTCGACCAGCCTAAGCACCTGAGCGAACAGCGGGTGATTAACCCCCTCGGGCTCGGGAATGTGCGCGAGGTGGTCGAACACGATCGGTGTTGGCACCTGCTCCAGTATCGGCATGATTTCGATGATCTTGGCGGCCGGCGCGTTGATCTGGATGTGCCAGCCGAGATCGTTGATCCGCTTTGCCAGCGGCTCGATCATTTCGGGCGTCGTCGCCCCGGCCTGCGCCAGGTTGAAGCGAATTCCGCGCGCCCCGCGCAGGTGCATGCGCCGCAGCGCGGGTTCCATAATCGCGTCGTTGACGACCACAACCGCACGGGCCTGATGGCCAAACGCGTCCACCGCATCAAGGGTGATGCTGTTGTCAATGCCATAGGTCGAGGGCTGCACGACGACGTTGCGGCTGGTGCCGATGCGCTGCTGAAAGGCGCGGTAGTCCGTGACCAGCGCGTCACCCGGGCGCAGCACCGCCTTGGGGTCGACCGGGTATCTGGCGTCGAAGATGTGGTGGTGACAGTCGCAGGAATCAGCCGGCGCCTTCAGCTTGGGCGGTTCGGTCCCATCCGAACACTTCACCTGCTGTGCGATGGTCTCGCGGGCGCCACCGGCGAGGATGGTCGCGGCCGCCGCGGCCGAGAAATTCCTCAGCACCTCGCGGCGACCCCAGGAATTCCCCACCATGCATCTCCCCCTGATTTCCGCGTTGCCGCAACCTAGCACGGCAGACCGGCCGGCGAGCGTTGGTTCTGGCCCAATCGGCCGCCGGCGCTATTATCAGGATTCCAGCAGAGCGAAGGAGGAGCCCCCATGGCGAACGTACCCGGTCTTGTCACCGACCCCAGCCGCATCAAAGGCGGAGTGATCGCGCTGCCCAGCGGCGGCGGCCACATCGCTGCCTATCTGGCCACCCCAAACCAGCCCGGAAGCTACCCCGGCATCGTCGTGATCCAGGAGGCGTTCGGCCTGGTCGACCACATCTGCGATGTGGCGCGACGGTTCGCCAACATCGGCTACAACGCGGTCGCGCCGGCGCTCTATTGGCGCCGCGGCGGGCCGGCGAACCCGGACGACATCAACACCGTCTTTCCGGTCATGTTCGACCTGCCGGACAGCGAGGCGGTGCAGGATCTGGAGGCCGCCGCGGCCTGTCTGCGCGGGCTGCCCGGCGCCACCGGCAAGGTCGGGGCAATCGGCTTCTGTTCGGGCGGCCGGCACACGCTGCTGTTCGCCTGCAGCAGCAGCAAGGTTGATGCCGCGGTCGATTGCTGGGGGGGCTTTATCCAGCGCGCTACGCCCGACGCCGAAATCACCGCGGCACGGCCGAAGGCGCCGCTCGACATGGTCGGCCAATTGCATTGCCCGCTGTTCGGCGTATTTGGAGAGGAGGACCAGAACCCGCCGGTTGCGCTCGAAGCCGAGCTGAAGAAACGCGCCGCCGCCGCCAAGAAGGACGTGACGACAAAGATCTATAAAGGCGCCGGGCACGCCTTCCTCGCCGATTACCGGCCGAGCTACCGCGAGCCGGCGGCCAAGGAGCTATGGGCCGACGCCACGGCGTTTTTCGGGAAACATTTGAAATAGACGTTGCGCCGAACCCTCCCCCGCTCGCGGGGGAGGAAAGGGTGGGCGCTCTTGCTCCCTATGCCCGATAAAACGGCCGGTCGCCCTTGATCGTGACGCGATAGCCGTGGCGGCGCTGCGGGAAGTAGTCCCACATCGCGTGGTGCTGGGCGCAGCGATTGTCCCAGAACGCGATCGAACCCGGCTGCCAGCGGAAGCGGCACTGGAATTCCGGCGTTTCGGTGTGCCGGAACAGCATCTCCAGCAGCGCATCGCCTTCGAGCCGGCTCAGCCCCTTCAACCCGGTCGTGAAGTTGCGGTTGACGAAGAGCGCCTTCCGGCCGGTGACCGGATGGGTTCGCACGACCGGGTGCTCGGCCTTTGGAAACTCCTTGCCGCCCGCATCGTAGCCAAAGCGGCCGCGATAGACCGGCTCGCCGTCATGGATCGCGGTCAGTCCCTCGACGAGGCGCTGGATCGGCGGCGACAGCTTGTCATAAGCCGCGTACATGCTGGCGAAGAGGGTGTCGCCGCCTTCCGGCGGCACCTCGGTCAGATAGAGAATGCTGCCCATCGGCGGATCGGGGTCGCACGAGACATCGGAATGCCATTCTTCGCCCGCGACATGTTTTGAATTCCCGTCGGCATGGATCGTCAGGATCTCGGGCTGGCCCTCCGGCGAATTTCGCGAGGCCGGGTGGATCGCCAATTCGCCGAACAGATGCCCAAACGCCTTGTGCTGCTCATGGGTCAAGCTCTGGTCGCGGAAGAAGACGACGAGGTTTTCCATCAGCGCGTCGTGGACTTCCTGGAATTGCTGATTGCCGAGCGGGCGCGACAGGTCAACCCCGCCGATTTCCGCGCCGATATGGGGCGTCAGCTTTTTGACCTCGATCGTCTGATAGGGCATCGCGCTTTCCTCTTGTCGGCATCGCCGGCCGGCGTCAGGTTGCCGACAACAATAGCGGCAGCGTGAAGGGGGAAGCTATGGAACAAATCGGAACCCTGGAAGCAATCTGCCGCTATCCGGTCAAGAGCATGGCCGGCGAGGAAATCGCCGAGGCTTTCATCGGCTACGGCGGTGTGCTCGGCGACCGGGTTTACGGTTTCATCCGCGAGGGCGGCATGCGCGGCTTTCCGTGGCATACCGCCCGCGAGCAGGAGAGCCTCTTGCAGTACCGGCCGCGCTTCCGCCGCAGTGCGGCGCCAGCGCTGGCCGAGATCGATTTCTCGTTGGCGCTCGGCCCCGGGGTCAACCCGGTGCTGCCGCCTGTCGACGCGTTCGACATCGAGGTAGTGACACCCGACAGCCGGGTCCTGCCGGTGCGGTCAGCGGAGCTTGCCGCCGAACTGCAGCAGCGCGGCGGCGCCGCGATGACATTGCAATGCAGCGAGCGCTCGCTGGCCGATTGCCGGCCGGTATCGCTGTTCGGCAACGCTACGCTGCGTAGCCTCGCCGCCGAACTTGGCCGGCCGATCGACCGCCGCCGCTTTCGCGCCAATCTCTACGCCGACTGGACGGGCGACCGAGCCTTTCGCGAGGATGGGCTGGTCGGGCAAACCGTGCAGATCGGCGACAAGCTGCGACTCGCCGTGCTGGAGCGCGATCCGCGCTGCAAGATGATCACGATCGATCCCGATACCGGCGAGACCGATCCTGAAATCCACCGCCACGTGATGCGGATGCATGAAGGCAATGCCGGAGTTTATGCCGCAGTGCTGCGCGAAGGCGTGGTGCGCAAGGGCGACCCGATCTATCTCGGGTGAGTGACACAGCGCGAGGAGAAGCGGGATGGCGCGCAAGGAACTCAAGGTCGACAGCGTCGCGGAAGCCTATCTGGCGCTTCTCGCCGAACGCGGCATCGAATATCTGTTCGCCAATGCCGGCACCGATTTCGCCCCGATCGTCGAGGCCTATGCCAAGGCCGCACATGGCGGGCTGCCGGCGCCGGCGCCGCTGATCGCGACGCATGAGAACCTGGCGCTGTCGATGGCGCATGGCTATGCCGCCGCATCGGGGCGGGTCCCGGCGGTCATGGTGCATGTCAGCGTCGGCACCGCCAACGCGCTGTGCGGCGTCTTCAATGCGGCGCGCGCCAATGTGCCGATCCTCTTTACCGCCGGACGTTCGCCGCTGACCGAGGAGGGGCTTCCCGGGGCGCGCGACACCTATATCCACTGGGCGCAGGAGATGTTCGACCAGGCCGGCATGCTGCGCGAGATCGTCAAGTGGGATTACGAGCTACGCAACGGCACGCAGCTCGAAACCGTCATCGACCGCGCCTTGACGCTCGCCACCAGCCCGCCCGAGGGTCCGGTCTATCTGTCGTTGCCGCGCGAGGTGCTGGCCGAGCCATTGCCCGACTTTTCTTACGAGACACCAGCGCGCCATGTCGCCGCCTCGACGCCGGCGCCGGACGAGGCGGCGATCGCGGCAGCGGTGCGTCTCCTCGCCACGGCGCAGCACCCGCTGATCATCACCGCCGATGCCGGGCGCGACCGCGACGCGGTGCCAGCGCTCGCCGAATTCGCCGAGCGCTTCGCAATTCCCGTCGTCGAGCATCGCCAGCGGCATTTGTCGCTGCCGTCAGACCACCCCTGTCATCTCGGCTACAACCCCGGCGGGGTGCTGGGCGAGGCCGACGCGATCCTCGTCATCGATTGCGACGTGCCGTGGACGCCGAGCCGCCAGGCCCCATCGCCCGATTGCAAGATCATCCATATCGGCGTTGACCCGCTGTTTGGCCGCTATCCGATCCGCGGCTTTACCTGCGACATCGCAATTAGCGGGGCGACCAGGCTGGTATTGCCGCGGCTCGGCGCGTCGCTGGCGCCGCTCTGCGACGAATCGGAGATCGCGGCCCGGCGGCAGCTTCTCGCGAGGAGGCGGCGGGAGATTGGCGAAGTCTTGCGCACATTGCGCGACGAGGCGAAGGCAATGCGGCCGATCAATCCGATTTGGGTCAGCGCCTGCCTCGCCGAGGCGCGCGATCCGGGCTCGGCGATCGTCAACGAATACACGCTCTTGCCCGAACATTGCCCGTCGACCCGGCCGGGCAGCTTTTTCGGGTCGAGCCCGGCGGCCGGGCTCGGCTGGGGCGCGGGCGCCGCGCTCGGCGTGAAGCTCGCCGAGCCGGATCGAGAAGTCATCGCGGTCCTGGGCGACGGCTCGTACCTGTTCGCCAACCCGGTCGCGGTGCATCACGCATCGACATTGCACCGGCTGCCGGTGCTGTTCGTCGTCGTCAACAACGCGATGTGGGGGGCGGTGCGCCGCGCCACCCTGGGAATGTACCCCAAGGGCGAAGCCGCGCGCAGCAATCGCCCGCCGTTTATCGACCTCGACGAGTTGCCGGCCTTCGAACAGGTCTGCGCCGCTTCGGGCGGCTATGGCGAGCGGGTCGAGGACCCCGCCGAACTGCCGGCCGCGCTCGATCGGGCATTGCACGCCGTCAATGTCGAAAAGCGCCAGGCCCTGCTCAACGTCATCTGCCAGGGCGGCGGCGGCGGGTGAGGACAGTCCCCGGCACGGCAGTCAATCAACAGCGCGTAGAACGCAGGCTTGCCGCGATCCTGGCCGCCGATGTCGTCGGCTACAGCCGGCTGATGGGTATCGACGAGGTCGGCACGCTGCGGCGGTTGCGGGACTATCGCAGTGAGTTGATCGACCCGGCCATAGCCGCGCGGCGCGGCCGTATCGTCAAGACCACCGGCGATGGGATACTCGTCGAGTTCGCGAGCGCCGTCGACGCGGTCGCCTGCGCGATTACGGCACAGCGGGCGATTGCCGGCCGCAACGAGGGCGAGGCGGAAGGGCAGCGGCTAGTGTTCCGCATCGGCATCAATGTCGGCGACATCATCATCGAGGCGAACGACATTTTCGGCGACGGCGTCAATGTGGCGGCGCGGCTGGAGACCCTGTCGCAGCCCGGCGGGTTGTGCATTTCCCGGGCGGTCCGCGATCAGGTCCGCGACAAGCTCCCGGTCAGCTTCGACGATCTCGGCGAGCAGGAGGTGAAGAACATCGCACGCCCGGTCCGGGCGTTCGGGTTGAGCCCGGAGGCGATTGCCGCCGCGCCAGACATGGCGGCCGCCGCGGCCGTGGCACCGAGAGCGCGCGGCCGCCTGTGGATTGCCGCGGCGCTGGCCGTGCTGGTGATCGCCGCCGGCAGCGGTGGCGCCTGGTGGCTCGCGCGCCGGCCAGCCTCGGTGCCGCATCCCGCTGAACAGGGCGCGCCGGCGTCGGTCCCGGCGGCTGGGGCGCGCGCCTCGATCGCGGTCTTGCCGTTCGCCTCGCTCGGGACCGACACCGGTGGCGATTATTTCGGCGACGGCCTGACCGAAGACATCATCGCCGCCCTCGGGCGGTTCCGCGATCTATCGGTGATCGCGCGTTCTGCGGTGTTCGCCTACAAGGGCAAGAACCCGACCCCGGCCGAAATCGGCCGCGATCTCAAGGTGCGCTACGTCGTCGAAGGCAGCGTCCGTCAAGCCTCCGACAGCCTGCGAGTGTCGGTCAGCCTGACCGACACCGCGCGCAGCCAGGTGCTTTGGTCGGAGAAATACGACGCCGTCCCAAAGGAGATCTTCGAGGTCCAGGACCAGATCACCCGCCGCATCAGCGGCGCCCTGGCCGTCCGGGTGACGAGCCTCGAGCTCACCAGATCGGCAGCCAAGCGGCCCGACAGCATGGAGGCCTACGACCTCGTGTTGCGCGGGCGCGCGCTGAGCGCCCATCTCACCCGGGCCGACAATGCCGAGGCGCGCGGGTTGTTCCTGCGCGCGAGCGAGCTCGATCCGAAATACGCCCCGGCCTATGTCGGCCTCGGACGGGTCGAAATCCACGCCGTCACCGAAGGCTGGACCGCAAACCCCAGCGAGGCCCTGGAGCGGGCGGAGGGCCTCGCGCGGAAGGCGATCGCGCTCGATGACCTCGATCCCGGCGCACACGCCCTCCTCGGCGATGCGGCGCTCTATTTCGGCGAATATGACCGCGCGCTCGACGAAGTGAAGCGCGCAATCGACCTCAACGGCAGCGATGCACAAAGCTATGGCATTCTGATGGACGCCCTGCTCTTCCGGGGCGACCTGAAAGGGGCGATCGCGGCGGGTGAGACACTGGCGCAATTCCAGCCCGATCTGCCGGACGGCGCCGCCTTCCATCTCGCGATCGGCTATGTGCTGGCCGATCGCGGCGCGGATGCGGTTCGGGTTCTGCAGCACGCGCTCGACCGCAACCCGGGATACGCCTATGCCAACGTCCTGCTGGCGGTAGCCTACGCCGTGTCCGGCCGTGAGCAGGACGCGGCGCGGCAGGCCGAGTTCGTTCGCAAGCGATTTCCACGCTTTTCGCCGGAAGAGTTCGGGTCGCTGTTGCGCGACCCGGGTCAGCGGGAGAAACTCGGCAGCGCCCTCAAGAAGGCCGGGCTATAGCCGCCTATTTCGGCGACTGAACGGTTTTCTGGCGCACCTCGGGCCAATTCTCGGTGGCTTTCGCGACGATATCGGCGGTCTGCTCGCCGAAACTTGATGCGGCCCGCGGTCCTCCGAAGACCCAAAGCTTGCCGTCGGAGATCGCCCACATCTCCGGATTTGCTTCGTACTTTATTCCGCGCGAGACCATGACGGTGCAATAACCGTTGAACCGTGGTGCGTAGTGATCCGGGTCGGCGACGAACAAGGCCTTGTGATCGGCATTTGCGAACCAGTAGGTCGTGCCGTCGAAGGAAGCCGAAAATTGGTCCGACCCCTTCTCGGGATGGTTGTCGGTGAAATACGCGACCGGGTCGTAGCCTTGCAACGCAACGCGCTCGCCGGCGGCGGACATTTCGCCGGCCGCGTGCGACGCTCCAAGAGGCGCCAGAAAACCCAGCAGCGACCCGCCCAGGATTGCGCGCCGCGACATGCCGCTCATCAAAGGCTCCTGCAAAAACCGCCGAAAATCCGCCAACACGTAGCGTCTAGCCGAGGATAGGCCGGCCGGGGGCGAATGTCATTCCTCAACTGGCGTTTACCGAGCGATGTATCGACTGGCAGGCGCTACTATAAGCCGCCAATCACCTGCCGATGGCGGTCCAGCGCATAAAGGCAGCTCGTATCAAGGAGGCTCACATGACGGCGGAGGCTCGTGCGAAGGAGTCTCGCCAAGCGCCACAGCCGCACGATGCGACAAGCCTGAGTGTTGCGGATGACCGTATTCGTCTGAGCACCTGGCTGCCGCCGCAAGAGGGCGTGGTCCCGCGCATCCGGTTGGGTAGTCGCTGGATCAATGTCTTGTGGGCCGTGCCGCTGGTCGTCGTTCTCCTGATTATCGGGATCGCGGTCTGCCAACAGCTGCGCACGATGCCCGGCGTACAGGAATTCATCGTGCGCTACCCCGGCATCACCGCGTCCACCGAGGGGGTGTATTCAGGTTTCCCGTTGTGGCTGCGTTTGCTGCATTTCTTCAATTTCTTCTTGATGATGTTCATCATTCGCGCGGGCATCCAGATCCTCGCGGATCATCCGCGCCTTTATTGGCGGCGGGATTGCACCCCCGGGACGGATTGGTTCCGCTTCCAGCATGAGGTTCCGAGAAATCGGGTATGGACGTCGAAAGACGATTCCGTGACCATCCCGAAATGGCTCGGCATTCCCGGCGTTCGCCACTCGATAGGGCTCGCCCGCTGGTGGCATTTCTCCTGCGATCTGTTATGGGTGCTCAACGGCACGATTTTTTACGTGCTGCTGTTCGCGACAGACCAGTGGCACAGGCTGGTGCCCACCACCTGGGCGGTTTTCCCGAACGCTCTCTCGACCGTGGTTCAGTACTTGTCGCTGGAGTTTCCTGCTGATCACAGCTGGACGAATTATAACAGCCTGCAACAACTTACTTATTTCCTCACGGTGTTCGTCGCCGCCCCGCTGGCGGTGGTCACCGGCTTGATGCAGAGTCCGGCGATCGCCAACCAGTTCGGCTGGTTCGCGAGGATCCTCAATCGCCAGGCGGCGCGGACGATCCACTTTGGCGTGTTGTGTTGGTTTCTGTTTTTCATCTTCGTTCATGTGACACTGGTGTTCATCACCGGGGCGCGACAGAATTTGAACTACATGTGGGCCGGGGTGAACGACGATTCCTGGAACGGCCTGCTGATCTGGGGCTGCGCCATGGTCGTGGTGATCCTGACGTGGTGGCTCGCTTCGCCTTTCACGATCAGGCACGCCCGACTGGTTCAAAGGATCGGGCAAACCGTGGTCGGCCCCCTGATGGCTATCGGGGAATGGGGGGACCCGAAGACCCAGTACACGGGACCGGAGATCTCGTCGTATTTCTGGCCTAATGGCACACTGCCGAACTCTGCTGAGTACGATTCGCTGATCAAAGGCGGCTTCGCGGACTACCGGCTCCGCGTGTACGGGCTGGTCGAGAACCCAAAGACGTTCGCCTATGCCGAACTGAAGGAGATGCCGAAGCAGGAACAGATCACCGAGCATTTTTGCATTCAGGGATGGTCCGGCGTCGCCAAATGGGGCGGCGTTCGGATGCGGCGCATCCTCGATGTCGTAAGGCCGACGGCCGACGCCCGCTACGCCGTCTTCTATTCGCTCGCCGAGGGCTCGGTGGGCGGCGGCTATTACGACGTTCACAAGATCGCCAACATGCGCCATGAATTGACCATCCTCGCCTATGAAATGAACGGAGCACCGCTCAGTGTCCTGCATGGGGCGCCGCTACGGCTGCGCTGCGAGAACGAGCTGGGGTTCAAGATGGTCAAGTGGATCGCGGCAATCGAGTTCGTCCACGATTTCGCTCACCTTGGCGCCGGCCAAGGCGGCTACAACGAAGATCACGAGTTCTATGGATACCGTATGCCGATTTGATGCACGCGGGATGAGAGCATTATACCAGCCCAGGGTTAGCCCCACTCTTAAGCTCCGTGTAATTTTCGAAGTGTGATGCACCTGAGCTAGAGACGGGTTTACCATGAGCCGCCGAGCACAGGCTGAGGGCGGTCCAGCGCATGAGCGCGAAATCCTATGACTACGTGATTGTCGGGGCCGGGTCGGCCGGATGCACGCTGGCGAACCGGCTGACCGAGGACCGCGAGGTTCGCGTACTGCTGCTCGAAGCCGGCGGGTGGGACCGCGACCCGTGGATCAAGATCCCGCTCGGCTGGGGCCGCATCCTCGAAAAGCGGCTGCACGACTGGATGTACTTCAGCGAACCCGAGGCGAACGCGAACGGCAGGCGCATCGAATGCGCCCGCGGCAAGGTGGTGGGCGGCAGCTCGTCGATCAACGCGATGGCCTATGTCCGCGGCAACCCCGGCGACTACGACCGCTGGGCCGCCTCAGGGCTCCCGGGCTGGTCCTATGCCGATGTATTGCCCTATTTCCGGCGCCAGGAAAGCTGGGAGGGCGGCGCCGGTCCCTATCGCGGCGGCGACGGGCCGCTCACCGTCGGGACGGCGCGTTACGCCGATCCGCTCGTCGAGGCCTGCCTCGCCGCCGGGCGCGCGCTGCAACTCCCGGCCACCCCCGACTACAACGGCGCCCAGCAGGAAGGGCTGGGGCGCATCCAGCAGACGATCCGCAACGGCCGGCGGTGCAGCGCCGCCGAGGCCTATCTGCGTCCGGCGCTCGCCCGGCCTAATTTGACGGTCGAAACCGGCGCGCTCGCCTCGCGCATCGTCCTCGAAGGCGGCCGCGTCGTCGGCGTCGAATATGAGAGGCGCGGCAATGCTGAAATCGCCCGGGCGGAGCGCGAGGTTATCCTCTCGGGCGGTGTTATCAACTCGCCGCAGCTCCTGATGCTGTCGGGGATCGGCGACCCGGCGGCGCTCAGGCCGCACGGGATCAAGGTAATGGCCGAGCTCCCTGGGGTCGGCAAGAATTTGCAGGACCATCTGTCGGTGCTTGCGGATTATGAACGCCGCGAGCCCGGGCCGTTTGTCGGGATGATGCGGCTCGACCGCGTGGCGCTGGCCTTGGCGCGCGCCTATTGCTTTGGCACCGGTCCGGCGAGCGAGACGCCAAGCGGCTGGACCGGCTTTGTCAAGAGCCGCCCCGATGTCGAGCTGCCCGATATCCAGTTTCTGTTCCGCGCCGCGCCGGGGGGCGCCGGCCCTTATCTGCCGCCGTTCAAATCAGCCTTTGCCGACGGCTTCGCGCTGCGTGCGGTGATGCTGCGGCCGGAGAGCCGCGGCGAGATCACCCTCGCCTCGGCCGACCCGAAGACGCCGCCGCGCATCCACCAGAACTTTCTCGCCACCGAAGGCGACCGACGGACGATGCGCGACGGGCTGAAGCTGGTGCGGCGACTGATGAATGCGCCGCCGGTCAAGGATTTTGTCGCCCGCGAGCTGGTGCCCGGCCCCGGGGTACAGAACGATGATGACCTCGACGCCTATATCCGCGCCACCGCGGCGACCGCGCACCACCCGCTCGGCACCTGCAGGATGGGCCCGGCGAACGACCGGATGGCGGTGGTCGACCCGGAATTGCGGCTATACGGGGTCGAGGGCGTGCGCGTCGTCGACGCCTCGGTGATGCCCGATCTGGTCGGCGGCAACATCAATGCCCCGGTCATCATGATCGCCGAAAAGGCCGCCGACCTGATCCGCGGCCGAGCACCACTGCCGGCGGCGGTCATGTAGCGTGAGAAAACATTGTAGGACGGGTTGAGCGCAGCGAAACCCATCGTTCTCGCAGCAAATGACCGCCTATCTATCTCCGAGCAGCAGCGCTTCGGTGAGATGATGATGGGTTTCGCTCCGCTCAACCCATCCTACGGGCTACTACGGGCTACGGGCTAAACGCGATCGATCGGAATTAATGTCAATCTCTTGCCACCGAACGACAAATAGCTATCCATAATTGCTTCGCAGCCTGGGTTGCATGGGGAGGATCTGCTTCGGGTTCGGGAATACGTGGAACGCTAGGATATTCTGATTGAATAAACCCGTTAGGTGCCCCGCAGCGAACTTTGTAATACGCCTGCTTCCATCCCTCGCCTTCGCATTGGTTAAAGCCGAGAGCATGCGATTCGGAAGTGCAGTATGAGACAACCTTTGTTATCGCTTCCAGCAGGTCGGTACTCGGGATTCGTTTAACTGATACGATATACTCGTTGAAGCAATTGCCTCCCATAAAACAATCATGAGCCGCGGGCTTGGATTCTTGCCGTGACGTCTGAGCGAGAGCTATACCTTGTAAGATTATCAATGAGGCGCAGAAGACGAACAGCGGCCTCATATCGACCTCGTTTATTTGAAATGCCGCATGAAATGGTCGTACGTCTCGTCCGGCGCTTCTTCGGGCACGTAATGGCCGCAGGGCAAAGGGCCGCCGGTGGCGTTGGTGGCGTAGTCGCGCTGCCAGATCGCGAGGACGTCGCCGTGGACGCCCTCGGTGTGGCTCCTGGCGCCCCAGATCACCAGGAGGGGCACCGTGATCTTGCGGCCGGCTTCGAAATCGGCCTTGTCCATGTCGAAATCGCAAGTCGGGCAGGCGCGGTAGTCGGCGCATGAGCCGACGATCGTCTTCCAGGTGAAGCAGCGGACGTATTCGGCAAACGCCTCGGGGTCGAAAAAACCGAGCCCAATGCCGGGGCGCGACAGCTTCTTTTCCATGAAATACTGCGCCGGGATGCCGGCCAGCATGCGTTCGGGGAAGTCGTAGGGCTGCGCCATCATCGCCCAGTGCCAGGAGCGCAGCGCCCATTCCCGCGAGGTATGGGTCCAGATGTGGTGGTTGGGCAGGATGTCGACGAGCGCGGCGCGTTTGACGCGGCCGGGGTGGTCGAGGCACATGCGGGCGGTGGTGCGGGCGCCGCGGTCGTGGCCGGCGACAAAGAACTCGCGGTAGCCGAGCTGTTCCATCACCTCGACCTGGTCCTGCGCCATCGCGCGGAACGAATAGTTGATGTTGTTGGGGCCGCCATCCTCCGGGCCGACGCTGTCGCCATAGCCGCGCAGATCGGCGGCGACGACATGGAAATGCTCGGCGAGGCGACCCGCGATCTTGTGCCACGACACATGGGTCAGCGGGTTGCCGTGCAGCAGCAAGAGGGGCGGGCCGTCGCCGCCGTGGCGCAAGTGAATGCGCGCCCCCGATGTCTCGATCTCGGTGCGGGTAAATCCTTCGAACATCGGCGGCATCCTTCTCTTTTGGCATAGCGAGGTTACCGCAGCTTGCCCGCCGCGCCACCGGGAATTGATGGCGCCCGCCGGTTCGTCCGGGCATGATCCCCGCAATCGGGCGGGGAGAGGCGGATGACGCGGAAATCGGCAATCGTCGCGGTGCTGGCCGGGCTGCTTTACGGGACGGCCGCCGGCGGTCCGGCGCTGGCGCAAAAGCCGGGCGGCACCCTCAAGATGTACTTTTTCGACAGCCCGGCCTCGATGTCGATCCACGAGGAGGCGACGATCGCGTCGCAGGGGCCGATGATGGGCGTCTTCAACAACCTCGTGATGTACGACCAGCACGTGGCGCAGACCAGCCTCGCCTCGATCGTCCCCGATCTCGCCACGGAATGGTCATGGGAGGAGGACAAGACGGCGCTGACCTTCAAATTGCGCCAGGGCGTCAAATGGCACGACGGCAAACCGTTCACGGCCAAGGACGTCAAGTGCACCTGGGACATGTTGCAGGGCAAATCAGCCGAGAAGTTTCGCCTCAACCCGCGCAAGGCCTGGTACCGCAACCTCGAGGAGGTCGTCACCAATGGCGATTACGAGGTGACCTTCCGCCTGAAGCGGCCACAGCCGGCCCTTCTCGCGCTGCTCGCTTCCGGCTTCTCGCCGGTCTATCCCTGCCACGTTTTGCCGGCCCAGATGCGGCAGCACCCGATCGGCACCGGCCCGTTCAAGTTCGTCGAGTTCAAGCCGAACGAGTCGATAAAGGTCGTCCGCAACCCGGATTACTGGAAGAAGGATCGGCCTTATCTTGATGGGATCGACTATCAGATCATCAAGAACGTGGCGACCGGAGCGCTCACGTTTGTCTCCGGCCAGGTCGACATGACCTCCTGGTACTTCCTGCAGGTGCCGGTGCTCGGCGACATCAGCCGGCAGGCGCCGCAGGCGCATTGCGAATTGCAGCCGTCAAATGTCTTGCGCAGCGCCATCATCAACCGTACGGCGCCGCCGTTCGACAACCCCGACCTGCGGCGGGCGATCGCGCTGTCGCTCGACCGCCAAGCCTTCATCGACACGCTGACCCAGGGCAAGGGCGGCGTCGGCGGGGCGTTGCTGTCGCCGCCCGAAGGGGTCTGGGGAATGCCGCCAGAGATGATCAGGAGCCTGCCGACCTACGGCCCCGATGTTGCTGCGAACCGGGCCGAGGCGCGCAAGCTGATGGAAAAGCTTGGCTACGGACCGAACAACCGGCTGCAGACCAAGGTGTCGACTCGCAACATCCCGCCCTATCGCGACCCTGCGGTGCTGCTGATCGACCAGCTGAAGGAGATCTATATCGACGGCGAGCTCGACATGATCGACACGCCGGTCTGGTATCCCAAGCTGGCGCGCAAGGATTTCACCCTGGGCCTCAACCTGATCGGCAATGGCGTCGACGATCCCGACCAGACCTTATACGAGAATTATACCTGCAACGCCGAGGGCAACTACGACGGCTACTGCAACCCGGCGCTGGACAAGATGGTGGACGAGCAGTCGATGCAGTTCGACCGGGACAAACGCAAGAAGTTGGTGTGGGAAATCGAGAGGAAATTGGCCGAGGACGTTGCCCGGCCGATCCTCTACCATAGCCGTTCCGGGACCTGTTGGCAGCCCTATGTCAAGGGCTACACGATGATGGTCAACAGCATCTACAACGGGCAGCGCATGGAAGATGTGTGGCTGGACAGGTAATGCCCAAAGAACAAGGGGGAGAACAACCCGATGACAAAAAATCTACGTGCCGTCGCGGCCGCCGGCGTTTTGGCGATCGCCGTGGCCGGCGCCGCTCCGGCGGTGGCGCAGAAATCGGGCGGCGTCTTGAAGATCCAGCATTGGGACAGCCCGGCCAGCATGTCGATCCTTGAGGAGGCGACCTACTCGACCGTCGTGCCGATCATGGGCGTCATGAACAATCTTGTCATGTACAAGCAGGACGTGCCGCAGAACAGCCTTTCATCGATCGTGCCGGATCTCGCCACCGGCTGGTCGTGGAGCGAGGACGGCACCGAACTGATTTTCAAGCTGCGCCCTGGCGTCAAATGGCATGACGGCAAGCCGTTTACCGCCAACGATGTCGTCTGTACCTGGGAGCTCCTGCAAGCGACAGCAAAAGACAAGCTGCGGCTCAATCCGCGCAAGGAGTGGTGGCACAATGTCGACAAGGTCAGCGCTGACAGCGATCTCCAGACCACCTTTCACCTGAAGCGCCCGCAGCCCGCGCTCCTGACGCTGCTCGCCTCAGGATATTCGCCGATCTATCCGTGCCATGTCTCGCCGGCGCAGATGCGCCAGCATCCGATCGGCACCGGGCCATTCAAATTCGTCGAATACAAGCCGAACGAATACATCAGGGTGGTACGGAACCCGGACTATTGGAAGCCCGGCCGGCCTTATCTCGACGGCATCGACTACATCATCGTGCCGAACCGCTCGACCGCGATCCTCGGGTTTGCCGCCAAGCAGTTCGACATGACGTGGCCGTACTACATCAATGTGCCGCTTTTGAAGGACGTCAAATCCCAGGCGCCGAACGCCATCTGCGAGTTGCGCACCAACAACGGCACCAGCAATCTGCTGATCAACCGCGACAAACCGCCGTTCGACAATCCCGACCTGCGTAAGGCCTTCGCGCTGTCCCTCGACCGCAAGGCCTTTGTCGACATCCTTACCGAAGGCCAGGGCAAGATCGGCGGGGCGATGCTGCCGCCGCCCGAGGGGTTGTGGGGCATGCCGCCGGCGGTGCTCCAAACCATCCCGGGCTACGGACTCGATGTCGCGAAGAACCGCGCCGAGGCGCGCGAGATCATGCAAAAGCTTGGCTACGGGCCGGACAAGAAGCTCGAGCTTAAAATCTCGACCCGCAACGTCCCCACGTTTCGCGACCCGGCGGTCATCCTGATCGACCAGCTGAAGGAGATCTATGTCGACGGCGTGCTGGAGACGATCGAGACCGCCAACTGGCATGCGAAGGTGACCCGCAAGGATTACGCCGTCGCACAAAACGGCACGGGCAGCGGCGTTGACGATCCGGACCAGCAATTCTACGAGAACTATGCCTGCGGCTCGCCTCGCAACTACAGCGGCTACTGCAACCCCGAGATCGACAAGAAGTTCGACGAGCAATCGAAAGAGGCTGATCAGGAGAAACGCAAGAAGCTGGTGTGGGACATCGACAAAAAGCTGCAGGAAGACGCCGCCCGACCGATCATCTTTCACGACATCTTTGCGACCTGCTGGCAGCCCGAGGTCAAGGGGCTGACGATGATGGTCAACAGCATCTACAACGGCTGGCGCATGGAAGATGTCTGGCTCGACAGGTAATCATCTAACGGCGATCACGTCTCGCACGGCGCTTCGTATCGCGGTGGAAACCTCGCAGGACGGCCGCGAACTTAGGGGGAAGGGACAGCACATGAAGCGAGCGTTGCGAGGCGTCGCGGCAGCGGCGGCGGTGCTGGCATTGGTCTTGTCGGCTGCGACGGCAGCGGCCCAGAAACAGGGCGGCATTCTTAGAGTGTACAACGCCGATAGCCCGCCGGGCCTCAACATCTACGAGCAGGCGACGCCCTGGGGCCAGGGGCCGCTGATGGGCGTCTACAACAATCTGATCCTCTTCGATCAGCACGTCGCGCAGAACAGCCTGGGATCGATCGTCCCCGACCTCGCCAGCAAATGGGAATGGAACGAGGACGGCACGGCGTTGACCTTTACCTTGCGCCAGGGCGTCAAATGGCATGACGGCCAGCCGTTCACCGCCAAGGATGTGCTGTGCACCGTCGATCTGATGCTCGACAAGGGAGCGCAAAAGGTGCGCTTCAACCCGCGTAAGACAAATTTCAGCAATCTCGACACGGTTACCGCCAACGGCGATTACGAGGTGACGTTTCATCTGAAGCGGCGGCAGCCGGCCTTCCCGATGCTGCTGGCAAACGGCTTTGCCGCGATTACCCCGTGCCACCAGACGCCGGACCAGATGCGGCAGCATCCGATCGGCACGGGCCCCTTCAAGTTCGTCGAGTTCAAGCCCAACGAATACATCAAGCTGGCGAAGAACCCGGATTACTGGAAGCCGGGCCTGCCCTATCTCGACGGCATCGAATTCACGATCATCAAAGACCCGGCAACCGCGGTCCTGGCATTCATCTCCGGCAAATTCGACATCGCCGGCGGGCTGTCGCCAGCCAATGTGAACGACATCAAGGCCCAGGTGCCGGGCGCGATCTGCGCGGAAGACCCGGGCACGGTCAATCGCCACCTGATCATCAACCGCGCCACGCCGCCCTTCGACAATCCCGAATTGCGGCAGGCCATGACGCTCAGCATCGACCGCAAGGCGTTCATCGACATCGTCTCCCAGGGGCAGGGCGAGATCGGCGGCGTTTTGCAGCCGCCGCCCGGCGGATTGTGGGGGATGCCGCCGGACATGCTGAAGCAATTGCCGGGTTATGATCCGGACGTTGCGAAACGCCGCGCCCAGGCCCGCCAGATCATGGAAAAGCTCGGTTACGGACCGAAAAACCCGCTGCAGATCAAGGTCTCAGCGTCCGATATTTCCTTCTACCGCGACCCGGCTATCCTGCTGATCGACCAGTTGAAGCAGGTTTACATCGAGGCCGAGCTCGAAAGCATCGACAGCACCCGCTATTACCCGAAAATCATGCGCCAGGAATTCACCGTCGGTCTCAACCTGCAGACCAGCGGCCCCGACCCCGATCCGATCCTCGACCTGTTCTATGGCTGTGGCTCCAGCCTCAACTGGGATCATTACTGCAACAAGGAGGTCGACGAGCTGATAACGGCGCAGTCGATCGAGGGCGATGTCGCGCGCCGCAAGCAGATCCTCTGGCGGATCGAGCGCAAACTGGCCGAGGACGACACCCGCCCGATCATCTTCTATGCCGACCGGGGCACGTGCACCGGGGCAAACGTCAAGGGCGCGATCGTCAACACCAACAGCATCTTCAACGCGGCGCGCCGGGAGGACGTCTGGCTCGACAGATAAATGCCTGGAGAATAGAAATTTCCTGCTGCCGTCGAAGCGTCGTATGGCAATCGAGGGTGGCAATACCCTGAACGAGTTGCGGTGCCCCGGGCGGGAGCCTATAGGTGTAGCCGTGCGCTATCTGAGTACCCGTGACGGTCGGGCGAACCCTGCCCTTTACGCCTTCGAGGACGTGCTGCTGGCCGGTCTCGCCGGGGATGGCGGGCTGTTTGTTGCCGAAACGCTAGAGTCGCTCGATCGGGCGACGATGCACGGCTTGGCCGGGCTTTCTTATGCCGAGCTGGCCGCGCGGGTCATGGCGCTGTTCACCGGCGACGCTTTCGATATCCCTGAACTGCGCCGGCTGACCGCGGCCGCGTACGGCAACTTCGATCATACTGCGGTCGCGCCGCTGGTGCAGCTCGACGAGCGCCTCTGGCTCCTGGAGCTGTTTCACGGTCCGACCTTGGCCTTCAAGGATCTGGCCCTGCAGCTCGTCGGCCTCCTGTTCGATGCGGTGTTGGCGCGGCGCGGCGAGCATGTCACGATTGTCGGCGCGACCTCGGGCGACACCGGCTCGGCCGCGCTCGCCGCCTGCCGCGACAAGGCCGCGCTCGACATCTTCATCCTTTACCCGGAGGGTCGCATCTCCGAGGTGCAGCGCCGGCAGATGACGACACTCGATGCGGCAAACGCCTATGCGCTGGCGATCGAGGGCAATTTCGATGATTGCCAAGACATCGTCAAAGCGCTGTTCGCCGACGAGCGGCTGCGGCGCGAGCTCAATCTTTCCGCCGTCAATTCGATCAATTTTGCCCGGGTCGCGGCGCAGATCGTCTATTACTTCGCGGCCGGATTGGCGCTAGGCGCGCCGCTCCGGTCGGTCTCGTTCAGCGTGCCGACCGGCAATTTCGGCAATGTTTATGCAGCGCACCTCGCTCGCGCGCTCGGTTTGCCGATCGCCCGGCTGGTCATCGGCACCAATGCGAACGACATCCTGGCGCGTTATCTCGCCAGGGGCGCGATGACGATCGCGCCGGTCACCCCGAGCCTCAGCCCGAGCATGGACATCCAGGTGGCGAGCAATTTCGAGCGTCTCCTGTTCGAGTTGAAGGACCACAACGGCGCCGCAGTCACCGCCGCGCTGCAAGCGTTTCGGCAAACCGGGGCGCTGCCTGCCGACGAGCAGTCCTGGCGGCGCGCAAGCCGCCTGTTCGCCGGACATCGGGTCGACGATGCGGCGACCCTCGACACCATGGCCGATACCTACCGCCGCTCGGGCGTGCTGATCGATCCGCATACCGCGGTCGCGGTCGCCGCCGCCCGGGCTGAGGTTCAAGAGGGGGGCGACACCTCCCCGATGGTCGCGCTCGCCACTGCCCATCCGGCAAAGTTCCCGGATGCGGTCGAGCGTGCTATCGGCATCCGCCCGGCCTGCCCACCAGCGCTTGCCGACATCCTCGACAAGCGCGAGCGAACCACAATCCTGCCCAATGATATCGGCGCGGTCGCGCGCTTCGTGCGCGCCCATGCGCGGCGAACGCGGCCAAATCTGGGAGCAGCATGACCACACAACTTGCAACGCTCGCGAATGGGCTCCGAATCGTCACCGACCGCATCGACACGGTAGACACGGTCTCGCTCGGCCTTTGGGTCGATGTCGGGACCAGGCACGAGATGCCGGAAATCAACGGTGCCGCCCATTTCCTCGAACATATGGCGTTCAAGGGCACCGAGCGGCGCAGCGCTCGCGCCATCGCCGAGGAAATCGAGGCGGTCGGCGGCCACCTCAACGCCTATACCTCGCGCGAGAGCACGGCCTATTACGCCAAGGTATTGAAGGAGGATGTGCCGCTGGCGCTCGACATCCTCGCCGATATCCTGATGAATTCGAGCTTCGACCCAACCGAGTTCGAGCGCGAGCGCACGGTCATCCTGCAGGAGATAGGCCAGGCAAACGACACCCCCGACGACATCATCTTTGATCATTTCCAGGAGCGCGCTTTCCCGGACCAGGCGATGGGCCGTCCGGTGCTCGGCAGCCCCGAGATCATCCGTCAGCTCTCGCGCGAGGCCGTCATCGCCTATCTTCGCGACAATTACGGCGCCGCGCGCATGGTGCTGTCGGCCTCCGGCAATCTCGACCAAGACCGCTTCGTCGCGCTCGCCGAGGAGCTGTTGTCGTCGATGCCGGCAATTGGAGCTAATGGGCATGCGCTCGCTACCGAGCCGGCGCGCTACATCGGCGGCGAGCATCGCCAGGGCCGCGATCTCGAGCAGTTGCACCTCGTGCTCGGCTTTTCCGGCCTCCCCCTCGGCAATTCGGACTATTACGCCGCCTCGGTGCTGTCGACCGCCTTTGGCGGCGGCATGTCGTCCCGGTTGTTCCAGGAGGTGCGCGAAAAGCGCGGTCTGGTGTACACGATCCATTCCTTTGCCCACAGCTATCGCGACGGCGGCCTCTTCGGCATCTATGCCGGGACCGGCGAGACGGATGCCGCCGAGCTGGTGCCGGTATTGTGCGAGGAGACGATGCGGCTCGCCGACGGGTTGACCGCGGTCGAGCTCGCCCGCGCCAAGGCGCAGATGAAGGCGGGGCTCTTGATGTCGCTGGAAAGCACCGGGGCGCGTTGCGAGCAGATGGCGCAGCACATGCTGATCCACGGCACACCGTTCGATCCAGCAGATATGGTGCGCCGGATCGAGGCGGTCGATGATGCCGCGATCGGCCGCGTCGTCGCGGGATGGCGCAGCGCGCCACCGACCTTGGCCGCGCTCGGCCCGGTCGGCCAGCTCGAAGATTTCGAGCGGCTGCGCGCCCGACTCGCGGCATGAGCGGGTGACGGGCAAGCGATGGCTCCGCAACGCAAGACTTTCCCCCGCCTCTTCCTGGCCCGGGCGGAGCCGTTTCGGCTGGTCGGGGAGCGCGTGTTTTTGCGCCCGCCGGAGCGCGGCGATTACGAAGAATGGGCAAGCCTTCGCGCCCGCTCGCGCGATTTCCTGACGCCCTGGGAGCCGAGCTGGCCGCCCGATGCGCTGAGCCGCGGCAACTTCCGCGCGCGCATTTCCCGCTATGCCGAGGATTGGCGCACCGACCAGGGCTATAATTTCTTCATCTTCGGCAACGATGGGGTGCTGACGGGCGGCATCGGCCTGTCCAATCTGCGCCGCGGCGTCGCCGAGACGGCGAGCCTCGGCTACTGGATCGGCGAGCCGTTTGCGCGGCAACGCTACATGAGCGCAGCCTTGCCGCTCGTCCTCGACTTCGCCTTTGACCGGCTGCGCCTGCACCGGGTCGAGGCAGCCTGTCTGCCGACCAACGTGCCGAGCCGAGCGCTCTTATTACGCACCGGGTTTCAGCAGGAAGGCTACGCTCGCAACTATCTCCTGATTGACGGCAAGCGGCAGGACCACTTGTTGTTCGCGATCCTCAAGGAGGATTGGCACCGGTCGGTCCGCACTCCCGAAGCGCATCGGTAATGCCTCAGGCGTGGCCGGAATCGGTCGACAACATCGTCAGATCGATCCCGAGCTTGGCGAGAGCGCGCCGCCATTTGGCGTCGGAATCGCTGTCGAAGACGAGATCGGTATCGGCCGGAACGGAGAGCCAGCCATTGGCTTGCATCTCGGCATCGAGCTGGCCTGGCGCCCAGCCGGCATAACCGAGCGCGAACAGGTTGCGGCGCGGCCCCTCGCCCTTGCCGATAGCGCGCAGGATATCGAGCGTCGCTGTCATGGCGAAATCCTCGCCGACGATCAATGTCGCCTCCTCGCGATAATCCGCCGAGTGCAACACAAAGCCGCGCCCGGGCTCGACCGGCCCGCCGAAATGCACCGGGCGTGACCGGTTGAGTTGGCTTGGTTCAAGTTTCAAATGCGACAGCAGCTCGTCCATCGTCACCGAAGGCAGCAGCTTGTTGATAACCAGGCCCATCGCCCCATCGTTGCCGCTATGAGCGCAGACATAGACGACCGAGCGAGCGAAACGCGGGTCCATCATCTGCGGCATCGCGACGAGAAGTTGACCGGTCAGCGAGTTCATCGCGGCCTCCACTGCAAGACCGCACACCCATCGGTGGGTTGCCGCCCGATGCGGATGGCGGTGCGCGGCTTCAATTCCCCAAAGATAAGCCCCTCACGGCCGCTGCGAAGAAAAAAGAAAGAGCGGCGCGGCAACCGCCGGGGGCCGTTGCCGATGCGCCACGCCGCGGCGTTTACCACGCGCGCCCGGCTATGCTATCCGTGAAGGCGCCCCGCTGCCGGCCGCACCGGCGGTCGCGCGGCGGAATGAAATTCGGAGGAACGATCCCATGACCATCCAGGTTGGCGATAAGATCCCGGCGGCGACGTTCAAATACGTGACCGCCGAGGGCCCCAAGGACCTCACGTCGGACGAGCTGTTCCGCGGCAAGAAGGTGGTCCTGTTTGCTGTGCCGGGCGCGTTTACTCCGGCCTGCTCGCAGCGCCACCTGCCGGGCTATGTCGAAAAGGCGGCCGATCTCAAGAGGAAGGGCGTCGATGCGATCGCCTGCGTCGCGGTCAACGATCAGGCTGTGATGGGCGCCTGGGGCAAGGCCCAGAATGTCGGCGACAAGGTTATGATGCTCGCCGACGGCAGCGCCGACTTCGCCCGCGCGGTCGGGCTCGACATCGATCTGAGCCGAGCCGGTCTCGGTATCCGCTCGAAGCGCTACTCGATGCTGGTCGAGGACGGCACGGTCAAGGCGCTCAACGTCGAGCAGGTGCCGAGCCAAGTCGAGGTGTCCAGCGCCGACGCGATGCTGAAGGCGCTGTAACAGCTCCACATTGCCATCAGCCCTCTCTCGCATGCCGGTGCGGGGGAGGGCCATTTAGTCGCGCCGCCGTCGCTCAGGAGGATCACGCTGCAGGGAGTCGCGACAGCGCCGCCTCGACGTGCCGATCCTTGATGCGTTTCTCGGAATTTAGCGTTTTTCCGTGGGCAACCCGACGTTCGCCGACGTTGCCTCCGATTTCGGCGCAACTTTGATCAACGCGATCCCACCGCGAACCGTGAGCGCCCCGGACGGCGTCAGGAACGAGACATCGGTCTTTTTGCTTATCTTCCCGCCGACATAGCGCAGGACTCCGGTCGTCACTGTCGTGGTCATGCTGCCGGTTTGCTTTTGGGGATCGTAAACATACTCATCGATGACGATCTCCGAATTTTCCGCGAGCGTCAACGTGGACTGATCGGAAAAAATCAGCTGTACCTGACCTTTGTTTAATGTCGAGATCTTTTCGTTGCGGACGACGTTATGGCCGATGACAAGCTGTTCTATGGGCCCCTTGGGCGCTTGCCCGATGGCCTGTGGGTTAACTGCGCCGGCAACGCCGAGCGGGGCCTGCTCCGCGAAACCAGGCACGGCCGAGCAGGCCAGGATGACGGCGGCAAGAACTTGGCAAGCCGAGTTACGCATATGCCATCTCCTGGGTTGGGGGTCGAAATGGCGCCTTAACAGAATTTAACAGAAATCTAGTGAAAATATACCACCGCGCGGTCACCCAGTGAAGGCGCCGGCTTGAGCGGCAGCGGGATGGCCCTGGCCGGTCGCCCGTGCCGCCGCGATCACAGCTCGCGGCTGCGGCGAGCCAGGGCCTTTTCCCAAACCGTCTCGCGATCGGCGTCGAAGACGAGGTCGGAGGCGGCCGGCGCGGTGAACCAGGCATGGTTCGCGATCTCGCCTTCGAGTTGGCCCGCGCCCCAACCGGCATAGCCGAGCGCAAACAGGAATTTCGCCGGCCCTCGATGATGGCTGATATCGCGCAGCACCTCGGTGCTGGCGGTCATCGCCAGCTCGTCGCCGACGACGAGGGTTTCGGGGCGATGGTAATCGGCGCTGTGGATGACGAAGCCGTATTCCGGCTGCACCGGCCCGCCGCGAAAGACGCGGATCGTGCCCTCGACCGCGCTGTCGTCGTTTTCCTTGCTGCCTGTGTCCGCCAGCAGGGCGGCTAGAGGGCGCTCGGCAAGCGGATGGTTGATGACGATGCCGAAAGCGCCGGTGCTGTCGTGGCGCAACAGCAGCACCACGCTATGTTGGAAGCGCGGGTCCTGGATCGCCGCCGAGGCGATCAACAGCTCGCCGGCCGGCGGATCGGCCCGCGGGGGTTCCTGCCCACGCGCCAGAATTGTCGGCACGAGCAGCACGAGCGCAACAATCCCTGGCCACCACCGGGTGCTCGACATCAGATATCACCCAATCGTCCGTGGCCGGGCTTGGCCCGGCCATCCACGAGAAACTGCGAGGGGCACTGCGACTTTTTTCGTAGATGGCCGGGCCAAGTCCAGTCATGAACGGTATAATGTGGTGGCTTCGGTGTGAAGTTTTTTTGGGCCAGGACGGGAGCGGATAGTGATATTGGGGGATGTACAGAACCTCCCCTTGGACCGGCTCGGCGCGTGGTTGTGCGGCCATGTCGACGGGTTCCGGGGGCCGCTTGCCGCCGAACGTTTCACCGGCGGACAGTCGAACCCGACCTACCGGCTGCAGGCGGCCTCGGGCCTCTATGTGCTGCGGCGGAAGCCGCCCGGTCCGCTATTGCCGAGCGCGCATGCGGTCGACCGCGAATTTCGCGTCATGCGGGCCCTGGGAGAAACCCCGGTGCCGGTGCCGCGCGTCCATGCCTTGTGCGAAGATGACGAAGTCATCGGCAGCGCTTTCTATGTGATGCAATTTCTCGACGGCCGGATCTTCTGGGACCAGCGCCTACCGGAGGTGTCGCCGGCCGAGCGCGCGGCGATGTTCGATTCGATGAATGCTGTCATCGCCGCATTGCACAGTGTCGATTACGCCGGCGTCGGGCTTGGCGATTTCGGGCGCCCGGGCAATTACATGGGCCGGCAGATCGCGCGCTGGAGCCGGCAGTACCGGGCCTCGGAGACCGAGGCGATTGCGGCAATGGACGATCTGATCGACTGGCTGCCGCAGCATTTGCCGGCCGAGAGCGCTCCGACGGTCGTCCACGGCGACTATCGCATGGACAACCTCGTCTTCCACAAGACGGAGCCTCGGGTGATCGGCATCCTCGACTGGGAATTGTCGACGATCGGCGACCCGCTCGCCGATTTCGCCTATCACGCGATGACCTGGCGGGTCACGCCCGAGCTGTTCCGCGGCCTCGCCGGGATCGATTTCGCGTCAGCGGGGATCCCCGACGAGGCGGCCTATGTCGCGGCCTATTGCCGGCGCACCGGGCGCGATCGGATCGCGGCCTGGGAGTTCTATATGGTCTACAGCCTGTTTCGGATCGCCGCGATCCTCCAAGGCATCGCCAAGCGGGCGATCGACGGCACCGCGGCGAGCGTTGATGCGGCCGAGCAGGGACGCCTGGCGCGCCCGCTCGCCGAGCAGGCCTGGGTGCTCGCGCGCTCGCTGGGGGCTTAGGCGCGAGTTGTGATCCGCGAGGCTCAGACCAGCGACATCACATGGTCGGGGATTTGCCAGTCAACCCGCGGATCAGGCTGGTGAGCAATGGGGCGAGCGTCGCCGCGCCAGGCGACGGCCATGATCTGAGCCGTGTGGTACACGCGAACCCGCCAACCCTGTGCCTTCAGGTAGAGAACGGCATTCGTGACGTGCGGCGAGGCAAGATCGTGGAACACCATAGCGCAGTCCGGCGCGGCATAGGGCTCGCAGGCCTTGACGTCAGCGACGGGAGCGTCGCCGTCATGGTTGCCGTCGATAAAGAAGAATGACCAACCCGCCGGCCGTCTTTTGGCCATTTCGTGCACGGCTGCCGGAGATCCGCCGGGGATCAAGACGACGCGCCCTGGGAAGCGGGAGGCCTCCAATGAGGCCTTGACGCTGCTGAAGACCTGTTGGTTTGCCAGCAGCGGATCGATGATGTCGAGGTCGAGCCCGGCCAAGGCCATGTGGCACGCAGACCAGCCCATCAGGCACCCGATCTCCAAGGCCGGCTTGCCGTGGAACCCGAGCGCCAAATTATAGAGGATATGTGCCTCGTCGCGGTTGAGGAACCCCCAGGCTGGGATGCGACGATCCACCAGCCAGGCATGTGGCAGGCCGCGCCGCAAATAGCTCCAATCCGAGGCCGACTGGTCTCCCCGCACCATGTTCGGAAAGCATCTATCCGGCAAAATGACACGCAGTCCCGGCGAGACATAATCGTCGCGCGGCAATTGGGAATGCGCCTGATACGAGAGGGTCCGGGACAGAAGGCCGCCCGACATCCGGCGGAGCGGAAAAAACGCCCGCTTCGTATGACCCGCCTGATGGACGATCCCCAGCGGCTCGTGCGGCGGCAACGGTCGCAACAGAGCGCTCCCGTCATCGCAGGTCATCGGAAGGGCAAAATTGGCGAGCCAGTTGCACGTAGTCGGCAATAGGGCGGGATGCAGAGTTTCTCGCATACAGACGAGACACAGTGCCGTCTGGTCCAGCAGGAACAGCGTCTCCGGCGTGTCCGCTTTGCCTATATTTTCCTCGACCAACTCCCGCCAGGCCTGCCACTGCGGGGCATCGGCACGGCCGGCAAAGACGCCCGCATTAAACGGCCCCCGCGTGGACAAGCATTCGAGGGATTCCGACCCGAACATGGCAAAGCTCGCTTGATGAACGGCCAAAACGGTAGCGCGGTCATAGGCAGGATCGGTTTCAGGGGAGATCGCAAACCCCGCGCGCAGGGCACCCTCGACATAGGATTGGATGGCGTTCCAATGCTGAACCCAGGCATCCGCGTCGATCCAGAGATAGACCTCATGGCCCGGAAAAAGCTCCGGGATGCGGCAGCGCGACAAGAAGGCGCGCAGGTATGACGGCAAGCCGTCCCGGTAGGGCTTGCCGCTCGGGATCAGAAGGGTGGCGCCTTGCAGCAGCAGCCATCGCCGCTGCACCTCGGTCATACCGATGTCAAACACGTACAGCGCGACCTCACGGCCTTGTGGCTTATCACGCAGCGAACGCACCATGCCCTGAATCAGATCGAAAAAATTGGCATCAGCCGCGCTCACGACAGCGACATCATCTGTCATGACTGGGTATCCATGGCATCGCTTGCGCGGTTCATGGGTGAGGCTGCGCCGAGGCCGGGTCACCAACGGGCTGGATGTAAATGCGGCGGCTGGCTCAAGGAGGCGGCGTGATCGTTCAGTGCGACGACGAGCGGCGGGAAGCAAACATAGGCATTCATATGAATATAGATCGCATTCATCATGATATCGAGTCCATAATTACTCACAGATCTATCCAATCCTTCAAATTTAACCCACATCTTGCGTATCGGAACGCAAAATTCTTTTAGAATTCTTGCCCCCTCTGAAGACACTGAATAGCAGGCCAGACCGCAGCCCTGTACCAGCTTGAAGGCTCTCGGCTCGAGACTGGCGTCCTGGAACGCCTGCCAATTGCCACGCAACGAGTGCTGAGAAAAATGAATCGAGAATGGCGAAATATGCGGTACCGTTCGCACCAGCAATGGCGAATCAAAATTGTAACCCCACATAAACAGATGCCAGTTTGGGTCCGTCGCGTTCAACAAGGCACGATGATCGTCAACAAAGTTAACATTGAAGATGGCATCGTCCTCGACGATCGTAATCGGCTTGTCCTGGGTGATGGCGAGGTCCCACAGCGAAAGGTGGGAAAGGGTCGCGCCGACGGCGCCGTCGGTGTAATCGACTTCGGGTGTAAACACCCCGCGTTCGTACAACTCGGCTCGTGACAGCTTCTGGCCGTCAACGGCGGCAAATCGCTGGAACGGCGGCAGGTGGCGATTGCGCGCGGCGAACGCCGCGAGCCGATCGGGGCTGCGGTCGAGATTGATTAGATAAGTCTCCAACACGTCGAGCCTTTTGTTTTTCGATGGCCGGTCGGTCAAGCTCGCCGTTCGCGGTTCTTGCGACGGTGCACCGCCGGGGCCAGCACGCACAAGATCTCGAACATCATCGTCGCACCGACCAGCGCGGTGTTGCCGCTGGGATCAAAGGGCGGCGCAACCTCGACGACGTCGCCGCCGACGAGGTCGAGGCCTGCGAGGGCGCGGATCATCCGCTGCGCCTCGGCGGTCGAAAAGCCGCCGATCTCGGGGGTGCCGGTGCCGGGCGCGTAGACCGGGTCGAGCCCATCGACATCGAAAGTCACATAGACCGGGCCATCGCCGACGATGCGGCGCGCCTCGGCGGCCACCGCCTCGGGGCCGAGGCGAAAGAATTCCTCGATATGGACAATGCGGATGCCGACGCTCTCGGCCCAATCCTTCTCGTCGGAATCGTACATCGAGCCGCGTACGCCGATCTGGATCATCCGATTGGGATCGATCAGCCCTTCCTCGATGGCGCGGCGAAACGGCGTGCCGTGAGTGTATTTCTCACCGCCGAAATAGCTGTCGCTGGTGTCGGAATGGGCATCGAAATGGACGGCTCCGACCGGCTGCTCGCGAGCGATCGCACGCAGGATCGGGAGGGTGACGAGATGGTCGCCGCCGGCCGACAGCGGCGCCACCCCGGCATCATGGATACGCGCATAGAACGCCGTTATCCGTTTCAGCGAGTCGGCGAGGTCGATCGGGTTGACCGGCGCGTCGCCATGATCGCCGACCCGGCACAGCTCATAGGGTGCGACGCGGCTGACATGGTGCACCCGGCGCATCAGCGTCGACATGTTGCGGATCTCGCGCGGCCCATGCCGTGCCCCCGGCCGGTTGGTGGTGCCGCCATCCCACGGGACGCCGACCAGCGCGATGTCGAGCTTTTTCGGGTCGCGCTCGATCGGCAGCCGCATAAAACTCGCGATTTCGCCAAAGCGCGGGACGACCATGCCGGAGAGCGGCGCGGGGAATTTGTCGGAGGATTTATCGGCCATCGCCCACCACTATAGGGCCGCTATGCGCCGCGGCAAATTCCCTGCAAGCAGGGAAAAATCGCGAATGCGTGCCGCAAAATTCCGGATAAGCCGCTGAAATATTTTATGCCCCCGCGGAATTGTGGCGTCGCCAGCAGGGAAAATTTTGCGGCGCCGCAGGGAATTTTTGCGACTTCGCAGGGAACCTTGCAGGGAATTTTTGCGACAGATTCACGGAGCAGCATTGGGTGCGGTAAGCTGGATTAGCAGATGCGCAATTTGCCTGATTAAGTGGGGTTTGCCGGCGGCGGTCTCAAGCACCTGCGAAGTGGGCGATCTGCGAGCGGGCGGGGCAGGGGAGCGCCCCCACGAACAGGCCCGGTATGCGCTATCTTCCACCGCACGTGGTATGCCGGGGGCGGGAATGCTGACCAAGGAACTTGTCTACGGGATGAATATCCTGACCCTGGCGGGGTTCGCCCTGATGGGGATCGGGCTCACCCTCAACCGCCAAGGAAGGGTTCAAGCTCCCGGCGCCTTCGCGCTGATGGGCGCGGGGACCGCGCTGGTCTGTCTCGGCCTTTACGTCGCGGTGCCGGCGGCGCCGTAAGACGGCGCTCGCGGCGCGGCGCGGTTGCAACGTCATGCGAAGCGCGGGATGCTGCAGGTAAATCGCCAACCCCATCCAATCCACCGGGAGGATCCGGCCATGCCCACGCCAATCCGCGAAAACCACGCCAAGAAGAAGCTGGCGGCCAACGAGCTGGTGCTGTGCATGGGTGTCAACCAGCTGCGCACCCCGAACATCGCGATGATCGCGGCGGCGTGCGGCTTTGATGCGGTCTATATCGACCTCGAGCACAACCCGACCTCGCTCGAAACCGCGGCCGGCGTGTGCGTCGCCGCGCTCGGCATGGGGTTGACGCCGATCGCCCGGGTCACCTCGCACGACCCGCATGACGCGACCCGCATCCTCGATTGCGGGGCACAAGGGGTCATGGTGCCGCATGTCCAGAACGCGGCAGAAGCCAAAGCCATCGTCGAAGCCTGCCTCTATGCGCCCTTGGGCCACCGCTCGGCCTTCGGCAGCGGACCGCAGCTCGGCTACGCGGCGATCGGCCAGGCCGAAGTGTGCAAGATCATCAACGAAGAGACCCTGTTGATGGCGATGATCGAGACCCCGGAGGCGGTCGCCAACGCCGATGCGATCGCCGCGGTCGACGGCATCGATACGCTCCATATCGGCGCCAGCGACCTCTCGACCGAGATGGGCATCCCCGGCCAGTACAAACACGAGCGGATGAAGGCGGCGTTCGAGACCGTGGCCAAGGCGGCGCGGACCCACGGCAAATCATTCGGCGTGGGCGGAGTGCGCCAGGATTTCGACTTCCAGAGCTGGCTGATCAAGATCGGCATGCGCTATCTCACCGGCGGCTCGGATGTCGGCTACATCCTTTCAGCCGGCCGCGCCGATGTGAAGCAGCTGCGCGAGCTGAAGCTGTAAGTCTCATTTTTGGTGATGTCGGTCGGACGCTTTGGGTTTGTGGTCTGGGGATCGGCCTTAACAGATACGTATCCGGCAACGTCGCCAGCTTCGCCCGATTAACCAAATCCTTACGCTGGTATCTTATCGTCGGGCCGCTATGACCGACCACGCGATAGAACTAGCGCGCCATTGCCGCGTCAGACCCCTCGCCGACCAGGCGGTTTTTCGGGGCATCCGCGAACGCGCTCTTCAGCGTGGTCTGACAATAAGAGGATCTGGCGGAGAGCTTGGACCGCCAGGAGAGATAACCGGCTGGTTTCCTCAGGAGCGGCAGCCATGAGCGAGAGCCTGATTCCGCTCGAACAACTCGCCGCCGAAGCCAATGTTTGGCTCGACCGTGCAAAGGCTGCAGAAGGTGCGCGCGTTCTGTGGATTTCGGCCGGCAAGAGACTAGCCGAAGCGAAGGATCGCGTGTGCGCGGGCGAACTGGGCGACACAAACTGGGCGAGGTGGGTTCGCGAGAATATCAAGCACCCCTATCGCGATGCCAGTAAGTGTATCGCCATTGCGCATCGGGCAATGAAGATGAAGAGATGCGTCGCGATTGCTGGATCATCTGTTACAATCGACACAGTGAAGCGAGATATCCAGCTTCTGAGCGACAAAGATCGCGCGGCTTTGGCCGAATGGTTAATGCCCGATAACCAAGACCAGCGGGTTCGGCATGGTCTTGTCCTTGATCCTGCTCTCGCGGTCCGTCTAAACCGTATCCTTTCTCGACTGGAGGTAAAAGGAAAGCCGTCTAAACATGAGCGCCATATTTACAACGAACTCTCGCTTTTGGCGCGATCTGAAATCAGCGATTATCGACATTCTCGTATAATAAACTTGCAATTTGCCGTCAGCCAGCTTGTGTCTGATCTTACAGGTGGAAAATTAAGCCAATCAGCGTCTTCAGAAGGCCCCGAGAGCCATCAAGATGACCTGGGAGAGCTTAAGGCGATCGTGACCGAACTGAGCGCACCCGTCATCGGCCATGAGGCGGCGGGATAGCTACCGGCCGATCGTCTTCAGACCCACCCGCACACTCAAGGCCTTCAGCACAAGAGCCAAGAGTTATAATATTGAAGGTCCCTCTTACAGAGGGGGTCCCGCAGCTGGACTATCCCCGAGGGTCGACCGTCTCGCCCGGCGTATGCACGAACGGTACAGGCTGTCCGCCCCGGCTGCGAAGGTGCGATCGGTCGAGGCATTGCCGGTACCGATCATCCGGCACAGAAATTTGTAGAGACCATCGGGCATCGGATCATCATATCCCGATACGAAGTCGGCAATCGCGCTGATGGGAAAAGACTTTCCATCAAAGGAGATTTGAGGCTCGGGGCCACCCCATTGCCAGTCATGGAAGGCCAAGATTGCGGCGAGAAACGCCTTAACGAGACTTTCCGTGATCGGGTACTCGGCAGCCATCGTGGCTCTCCGTTACCAGATTGTGCTACCTCGCAGCTTCTTCCGGATGAGTAAAAAAACCGTTTGCCAATGCCATCTCTGATGGATGACGGCCGCGCGTGCCTCGCAAGGTCATCACCTTTTCGGACAGACTCTTAAGCCGGTTGGCTTACGAATAGGCCGCCGTAGACGAAAGGACGCCAACAGCGCGCCAGATTAAAAGAAACGCAATAACGCGGCCGCAGCCACACCCGGCAATTGACCGAGCGTGACAGTTAAAAGGCGGAAGCCGGGATGTTTGTCGGCATGATCAAAACGCCGATCAGCGTCAGCGAGGCTTCTAAGGCCAAGAAGGAGCCTACGGCCTTGCCTGTGCTCATTGGTGCATCCAGGACGTCCGCCATCTGAACTCCGAGGAGCGTCTATACGCCGGCACGCGCGATGCCGTAAGCTGGCTTCGCGCCACTCGGTCAGAGGAGACCCCGATGAAAGTCACCAATGCGATCGCCCATGTGCTGAAGACCGAGGGGGTCGAGTTTCTGATCGGCTATCCGGTCAACCCGATCATCGAGGGGGCGGCCGAGGCCGACATCCGCACGATCATGGTGCGCCAGGAGCGGATCGGACTGCACATGTGCGATGCGATCGGCAAGCTCAGCTCGGGAGAGAAGATCGGCGTCTTTGTGATGCAGCACGGGCCGGGCACCGAAAACGCCTTCGGCGGCGTCGCCCAATCCTACGGAGACTCCTGCCCGGTCGTCGTGTTGCCCGCGGGATACGCGCGCAACATCAATCAGGTCCACCCCAACTTCAACGCCGCGCTCAATTTCCGCAACGTCACAAAGCTGTCGGAGCAGGTGACCGTCGCCGATGCGACGATCGAAGCGTTGCGCCGCGCCTTCACGACGGTCAGGAACGGCCGGCCCGGGCCGGTGCTGGTCGAGTTCCCGACCGACATATTGCGCGAAGAGGTGCCGGACGCGCTGGTCGCCGAATACAGGAAGGCGCCGCAGCTGAAGAGCGGCCCGGACCCGAAATCGGTCTCCCAGATCGCCGAGGCGCTGGTCGCCGCCCAGCGGCCGGTCATCGTGGCGGGGCAGGGCGTGCATTACGGCAAGGCCTGGCCGCAGCTGAAGGCGCTGGCCGAGCTGCTCGAAGCACCGGTGATGACGACGCTGCCCGGCAAGAGCGCCTTTCCGGAGAACCACCCGCTGTCGTTGGGCTCGGGCGGCATCGGCATCGGCGAGCATCTCTGGCACATGCTGCAGAGCTGTGACTTCATCTTCGGCATCGGCTGCAGCTTCACCCGCACCAGCTTTGGCACCGCGATGCCAAAGGGCAAGAAGATCGCGCACGCGACGCTCGATCCCCATGCGATCAACAAGGACGTGCCGGTGGACCTGGCCGCGGTCGGCGATGCCGGGCTGACGCTCGATGCGCTGCTCCTTGAGGTCAAGGACCGGCTGAAGGGCAAGACGCGCGACCGGCTCGCCTCGGTAACCCGAGAGATCAAGGGCCACCGCGAGGAATGGCTCGGCAAATGGAAGCATCGGCTGACCGCCGACACCGCGCCGATCTCTCCCTATCGCGTGGTCTGGGACCTGTTGCACACGGTCGATGTCAAGAACACGATCATCACCCACGACGCCGGCAGCCCGCGCGACCAGATCTCGCCGTTCTGGGTCAGCGAGACGCCGCTCTCCTATATCGGCTGGGGCAAGACGACGCAGCTCGGCTACGGGCTCGGCCTGGCGATGGGCGCCAAGCTCGCGCGCCCCGACAAGCTGTGCATCAACTTCTGGGGCGACGCGGCGATCGGCTTTACCGGGATGGATTTCGAGACCGCGGTCAGGGAGCGCCTGCCGATCCTGTCGATCCTGTCGAACAATTTCTCGATGGCGATCGAATTGAAGGTGATGCCGATCTCGACCGAGAAATACCGCTCGACCGACATCAGCGGCAATTACGCCGATTTCGCCAAGGCGCTGGGCGGTTACGGCGAGCGCGTGACCGAACCGGGTCAGATCGTCGGTGCGATCAAGCGCGGCATCGCGCAGACCCGCGAAGGCAAGCCGGCGCTCCTCGAATTCATCACCGAGAAGGCAACCGACGTCTCGCGGTTCCCGTGAGCCGCCCATTGCCGGAGCGCGGGCGTCTCGCCCGCGCGCGGGCCAAAGGCCCCTGGTCCGGGTTTGAGATCCGGTTATGAAGATAGCCGACCTCGTCTGCACCGCCGGGCGCGCCGGGTTCTTCAACCGCGATCTCGCGGCGGTCAAATCAGGCGCCAAGGCGGATGGCTTTGCCTATCCCGGCCGTCCGGTAAGCCCCGGCTTCTCCCGGATCGTGCAGCCCGGCACCGCGCTCTCGGTGATGCTGCTGCTCGAAGACGGCCAGGTTGCGTTGGGCGACTGCGTCGACGTGATCCTGTCGGGCGTCGCCGGCCGCGATCTTTTGTTTGTCGCGGAGCACCATCTCGGGTTTATGCGGACAGTCATGCGCGACATGCTGCGAGGGCGCGCGGTCGACCGCTTCCGGCCGCTCGCCGAGGAGGTCGACTGCTGTGAGCACGAGGGCCGGAGGCTGCACACCGCGCTGCGCTACGGCATCACCCAGGCGTTGCTGCATGCCGCATCACTCGCCCATCGCTGTACGATGGCCGAGATCATCGCCCGCGAATACGATTGCGAGATCGCGACCGCGCCGCTGCCGATCCTAGCCTCCTGCCATAAGGAGGACGGCCAGATGATCGACCGGATGATCCTGAAGCGGGTCGAGTTGTTGCCGCACGCCTCGTTCCAACAGGTCGAACGCGACATTGGGTTCAAGGGCGAAAAGCTGATCGCTTACGCCGCAGGCGTGGTGCGCCGCATCGCCGAAATTGGCGATCCCGATTACCGGCCGGCGATCCATCTCGACGTTTATGGCACGCTCGGCGAATTGTTCGGTGACGATACCGCGGCGATCGCCCGCTACCTCGGCGAATTGGCAAGCGCCGTGCGACCGCATGAACTGCTGCTCGAAAGCTTTGTGATCGCGCCGACCAGGGCGGCGCAGATCGAGCGCTTCAGGGCGCTCCGCGCGGCCCTGCGCGACGCCGGGCAAGGGATCAAGATCATCGTCGACGAGTGGTGCAACACCTTGGACGACATCAAGGCTTTCGCCGATGCCGAGGCGGCCGATTACGCGCAGATCAAGACCCCCGATCTGGGCGGCATCAACAACACGATCGAGGCCGTATTGTACGCGCGGGCGAAGGGCATGGGATGCTGTCTCGGCGGCAGCGGCAACGAGACCGATCAGTCCGCCCGCATCACCGCGCAGATCGGGATTGCCACCCGGCCGAGCTTCCTGTTGTCGAAGCCCGGCTTCGGCGGCGACGAGGCGCTGATGATCCAAATGAACGAGATGCTCCGCACGCTGGCGCTGATCGACGCCAAAGGCCGCGCCTAACACCCGAGAGGAGAAACCGCCATGCCATTGCCGCAAGATATCCGCCCGGTATTCCAGGACATCCAGGACACGCTCGTCCGCGCGGACGCGGCGTGGATCGAGACATCGCCGACCTCGAAGATGAAGGTGCTGTGGGTCGGCCAGGAAACCGGCACCTTCGCCCTGCTCATTCACTGGAAGAAGGGCCACGTCGCCGCCCCGCACAAGCACCTTGCCGGTGCCCACGCCTATGTCGTTTCAGGCAGACTTCAGGTGCGCAACGGCACCCTCGACGCCGGCGACTACATCTACGAGCCGTCCGGCATCCTGCATGACGCGACAACAGCGCTCGAAGACACGACCTATCTGTTCATCTGCAACGGCGCGGTATTGTTCTTCGACGAGAACAGCTTCACCCGCTATCTCAATTGGGAAGTGGTCGAGAAGATGCGCGCTGAGGCCGCGGCGCCGCCGCGCGCCGTGGCGGCGGAGTAGCAAGAGGCTGTCATTCCGGGATCGCCCCAAGGGCGAGACCCGGAATCCAGGAACACGAGCCTCCGGAATGTGGATTCCGGGTTCGCCGCAAAGCGGCGCCTCGGAATGACGGGGCTTCATATCTGACAGAGATTGAGCGGCGACCGTTGGCGCTGGCGTGGTAGATTGCGCAGGTCGAAGCGGCGGCAGTCGCGCGCGGCAGGGGAGGGGCTTCGAATGAATCGGAGACAAACGGCATCCGTCTTTGCCGCGATGGTGGTGGCGATGCTGGCGATGCTCCCTGGCTGGGCGTCGGCGCAGACGGTCGTCAAGATCGGGCTGATCAACAGCTATACCGGCTTTGTCGCGCAGGCCGCCGACGAGGGGCAGAAAGCCTTCGACCTGTACACGAAGCTGCACGAGAAGGATTTGCCGCCGGGGGTCAAGCTCGAAATCATAAAGCGCGACGACACTTCCAACCCGGAGGTCGCCAAGCGCCTGGCGCAAGAGTTGATCGGGCGCGACCAGGTGCAACTCTTGACCGGTGTCGTGCTGTCGCCGAGCGCCGCCGCGATCGCACCGCTGACGGCCGAGGCCAAGGTGCCGCTGCTGCTCGACATCGCCGCGGCCGGTGTGCAGATCCCACGCCTCTCGCCTTATATCGCGCGGGTCAGCTTCACGCTGTGGCAGCAGGGCTATCCGATCGGCAAATGGGCAGCCGAGCAGGGTTGGAAGAAGGGCTACACCGCGGTCAGCGACTTCATTCCCGGGCACGATTCGGAAGCCTCGTTCGCCAAGGGCTTCACCGACGGCGGCGGCCAGATCATCGGCGCGGTGCGGATGCCGCCACAGAACCCGGACTTTGTGCCGTTCGTCCAGCGCATCAAGGACGCCAAGCCCGACGTCGCGTTCTTCTTTGTGCCGGCCGACCCGCAGGCGACGGCGCTGATCAAGGCGATCCGGGATCTCGGCGTGCGCGAGGCGGGGATCAACATCACCGCGCCGCAGGATCTGCTGCCGGACGAGGCGCTGCCCAACATGGGCGATACCCCACTCGGCATCATCACCTCGGGAATGTACTCCACCGCCGGCGATCGACCGGCCAACAAGGCCTTTGTCGCCGCCTGGCACAAGGAATACGGCGACAACTCGATCCCCGATTTCCTCTCGGTCGGCGCCTGGGACGGCATGACCGCGATCTTCGACCTGGTCAAGGCGACCCAGGGCAAGTTCACCGCCGACGAGGCAATGGATTTCTTCAAGAAATGGAAGAACCCGGACAGCCCGCGCGGCCCGATCGAGATCGATCCGGCGACCCGCGACATCGTGCAGAACATCTATATCCGTCGGGCCGAGAAGGTGGACGGCAAGATGGCCAATGTCGAGATCACGACGATCCCGATGGTCAAGGACCCGTGGAAGGAGCTGAACCCGGAAAAGAAGTAGGCGCTTCGGGCTTTACACGAGTGTTGTACCCCGCATCGAGTTGCAATCTCACCCCCATCCCGACCTTCCCCCATCATGGGGGAAGGGGATGATGCGGCTCGTCCCAACACCCTCCCCTCTATGGGGGAGGGTTGGGGTGGGGGTGATACATGAGCCCATAGCGGCCGCTACTGCATGAGCGACGGACTCGCCGCAATCATCAGCATCACTTTCCATGGCCTCGCTTTTGCGATGGTGCTGTACCTGATCTCGGTCGGGCTGTCGGTGACGATGGGGCTGATGGGCTTTGTCAACCTGGCGCACGGCGTCTTCGCGATGCTGGGCGGCTACGTCGTGACCAGCCTGATGAACCGCTATGGCGTGCCGTTTGCCGCGGCGCTCGCCGGCGCGGCGCTGGCGACCGCGCTCGGCAGCGTGGTGCTCGAGCGGCTGCTTTACCGCCCGCTTTATGGCGGCGCTGATCTCGACCAGGTGCTGCTGACGATGGGGCTGATTTTCATGTCGGTGGCGGCGGTGACCTATGTCTGGGGGCCGACGCCGCAGCCGATGCAACCGCCGAGCTGGCTCGCCGGCCAGGTCGATCTAGGGTTCCGCAGCTTTCCGGCGTTTCGCAGCTTTCTGATCTTGTGCGGCGCAGTGCTGGTGACGGTGCTGTGGCTGGGGCTCGAGCGCACCAGCTTTGGTGTCCAGATCCGCGCCGCGGTCGACAATCTGCGCATGGCGCAATCGGTTGGCATCAACACCTCGCGCCTGTTCACGTTGACCTTTGCCCTCGGCAGCGGGCTGGCCGGCCTCGGCGGCGGGCTCGGCGCCGATTTGCTGGCGATCAACCCGAGCTATGCGCTCGACAACCTGGTCTATTTCCTGATCGTCGTCGCAGTCGGCGGGCTCGGCAGCATTCGCGGGCCGTTCGTCGCCGCGCTCTTGATCGGCATCGCCGACACCGGCTTCAAATACCTGCTGCCGGGACTCGGCGCCTTTTTCATCTACGCCTTGACGATGGCAATCCTGTTATGGCGACCCAGGGGCTTGTTCGGACGGGCGTGAGGGCGGGCAACGGGGCGATCGCCGCCTTCACCCGGCGGCATCGCTTCCAGCCGCTCGAAGCCCTGCCCTGGGCCGCGGCGATCGCAGCTTTTGCGCTGTTCCCGAGCTATCTGCCGCTCGGCGCGCAGATCCTGGCGACGATCCTGTTCGCGCTGTCGGCCGACCTGGTGCTCGGCTACGCCGGCATCGTCACGCTCGGGCATGCCGCGTTTTTCGGCACCGGCGCCTATACCGCCGGCATCCTGGCGGCGAACGGCTGGGGCGAGCCGATCAGCGGCCTCCTCGCCGGCGCGCTCGCCGCCGGGCTGATCGGTCTCGGCTCCGGCTTTATCGTGCTGCGCACCAGCGGCCTCACGCTGCTGATGCAGACCCTGGTCGTTGCCACCCTGCTGCACGAGGCGGCGAACAAGGCGTCCTGGATCACCGGCGGGGATGACGGGCTGCAGGGGATGGAGGTGTGGCCGATCTTCGGGGTATTCCGCTTCGACCTGTACGGCCGAACCGCCTACATTTATTGCTTCGTCGTGCTGTTCCTGGGCTGGTGGTTTGCCCGGCGCGTCGTTCATTCGCCGTTCGGCCGCTCACTGACCGGGATTCGCGAGAATGTGCTGCGCATGCACGCGATCGGCGCACCGGTGATGCGCCGCCGGCTCGTCATCTACACGATCTCGGCCGCGATGGCCGGGACGGCCGGCGCGCTGATCGCGCAGACGACGCAGTTTGTCGGGCTCGGGTTCCTCAGCCTCGACCGCTCGGGCGGCGTTTTGATCATGCTGATCATCGGCGGGGTCGGCCGGCTTTACGGCGCGTTCATCGGCGTGCCGCTCTACATGATCGCGCAGGACCGGTTCTCCGAGGTTCAGCCGGTTTACTGGTATTTCTGGATCGGCCTGTTGATGGTGCTGGTCGTCGTGTTCGCCCGTGGCGGGGTTCTCGGCCTGCTCGACCGACTGCGGCGATGAGCGATGCGGGTAACGGGCCGGCGCTCGAGAGCCGCGCGCTGTGCAAGAGCTTCGGCGCCCTGCGGGTCGCGGATTCGATTGATTTCCGGCTCGAACGCGGCGCCCGCCACGCCCTTATCGGACCGAACGGCGCGGGCAAGACCAGCTTTGTCAATTTGGTGACCGGGGCATTGCGGGCCGACGCCGGCCATATCCTGATCGACGGCGCCGAGGTGACCGCGCTCTCGCAATCGGCGCGGGTCAAGCGCGGCCTCGCCCGCACCTTCCAGGTCACCGCCCTGTTTCGCCGCCTGACGGCGCTCGAAAACGTGACGTTGGCGATCGCCGAGCGCGAAGGGGTGGCCCACGATCTGCTGTGGCCCGCCGGGCGCCATCGCGGCGTCATCGAGGAGGCCTTTGCACTGCTCGAAAGCCTCGACCTCGCCGAGGACGCGCTGCGCCCTGTCAACACACTGGCCTATGGCCGCCAGCGCCTGATAGAGATCGCCGTGGCGCTCGGCCTCGCCCCCAAAGTGCTGCTGCTCGACGAGCCGGCCGCCGGCGTGCCGTCGAGCGAGACCGGGCTCGTCGCCGGGGTCGTCGAGCGCCTGCCCCCCGACATCGCCGTCCTGATCATCGACCACGATATGGATCTGGTGTTTCGCCTGGCGCGCCGCATCACGGTGATGGTCGAGGGGCGGATCCTGGTCGAGGGCCCGCCGGAAACGATCGCCAGCGATCCGCAGGTGCGTCAGGTTTATCTCGGCGAGCGCGCCCGACGATGACCGACAGTCAGGGAAGCGAAGGCCTGGTGATCGACGGTGTCGAGGCGGGCTATGGCGAGACGGTCGTGCTCGAAGGCATCTCGCTCGACGTGGCGCCGGGCGCCACGCTCGCCCTCTTAGGCCGCAACGGGGTCGGCAAGACGACGCTGCTCGCGACGATCATGGGGCATACCGTGCTCCGCGCCGGGCACATCCGCTTTGCCGGGCGGGATGTCGGGGCGCTGCCGCCCTACCAGCGGGCGCGGCTCGGCATCGGCCTGGTGCCGCAGGAGCGTGAGGTCTTCCCGTCGCTGACGGTCGAGGAAAATTTGCTTGTCGCGGCGCAGCCCGGGTCCTGGTCGCTCGCCCGGATCTACGACCTTTTTCCCCCGCTCGCCTCGCGCCGCACCAATCGCGGCAATCATCTCTCGGGCGGCGAGCAGCAGATGTTGGCGATCGGGCGGGCGCTGATCGGCAATCCGGCGCTTCTCTTGATGGATGAGCCGCTCGAAGGCCTCGCGCCGGTGATCGTCGACACGCTTTTGGCCGCGCTCGGCCTGGTCAGGCGCGAGGATCACCTGGGGCTGCTTCTGGTCGAGCAGCATGCCCGCCTCGCCCTCGAATTCGCCGAGAACGCGATCATCCTCGATCGCGGCGCGATCGTCTTCCGCGGACCGAGCCGCGAATTGATCGATGCGCCGGAGCGTCTCGAAGCGCTGATGGGCGTCGCCTCGCGCGGCCCCCGCTGAATGAGAGGAGTTGCGCATGCGCCGGTTCGCCTTCTTGTGCTTGCTTATTCTCGCGGCCCCGGCCGTACAGGCCGAGCCGCAATGGCTGACTTTGCCGCCGACCCCGACCCTACCAAAAGCGGCGCAGACCGGTTATGCGCCGATCGACGGCGTCAAGATCTGGTACGCCAGTTTCGGCCAGGGCGAGCCGGTCATCCTGCTGCATGGCGGGCTGGCCAATTCGAATTACTGGGGCAACCAGGTGCGCGCGTTGGAAGGGCGCTACCGGGTCATCGTGATGGACAGCCGCGGGCACGGCCGCAGCACCCGCGATGCGGAGCCCTACGGCTACGATTTGATGGCCTCGGATGTGATCGGGCTGATGGATTTCCTCAAGATCCCGAAGGCCGCGATCGTCGGCTGGAGCGATGGCGCGATCCTCGGCCTCGACATCGCGATGAAGCATCCCGAGCGGGTCTCGAAGCTGTTCGCCTTTGCCGCCAATTCCGATCCTTCCGGCGTCGCCGACATCGCCCAAAGCCCGGTGTTCAACGCCTTTATCGCGCGGGCGGAAAAGGAATACGCGCAGCTGTCGCCGACCCCGGACCAGTACCAGGCGTTTCTCGCCCAGATCACCAAGATGTGGGAAACCCAACCCAATTGGACCGCCGACGATTTGAAACGCATCACGGTGCCGACCTGGATCGTCGACGCCGACCATGACGAGGCGATCAAGCGCGAAAACACCCTGTTCATGGCGGCCAACATCCCGACCGCCGGGCTCTTGCTGCAGCCCGAGGTCAGCCATTTCTCGTTCATCCAGGACCCGGATCAATTCACCGGAGATGTGCTGCATTTCCTGCAGCACATGAAGGGGCGGTGAGGGCGCCTACAATGGCCACGCGCCGCCGGGGAACGGGATGATCGGGACCTGGCTGCCGGCCGGGAGGGCAGGAGCGTTGGGCGGGCGCATGACGAGGCAATCGGCGGCTGCCAGCGGGCGCATCATCGACGAATCCTGGACCTCGAACGGGATTGCTTCGATGACCCCGTCGGCGGCGCGCACGAGACGGGCGCGCAGATAGTCCTGACGGCGGTCGTTCTGCTTGAGGGCGACCCCGAGCCGTGCGGCTGCCGGCGCCTCGACGCCCTCGGGGAGGCCGCTCAGCCTGTCGATCGCCGGCTTCAGAAACAACAGCGAGCAGACCAGCGTCGAGACCGGGTTGCCGGGGAGCCCGAGCATCGGCGTCTCGCGGTAATGCCCAAACATCAGCGGCTTGCCGGGCCGCATTGCGATCTCCCAGAAATCGATGGCGAGCCCGTCTTCGCTCAGCACGTCGCGCACCAGATCGTGCTCGCCGACCGAGACGCCGCCGGTCGTCACGAACAGATCGACGCCCTTCGCCGCCGCGGCGATCCGGCGCAGCGCGTCGGGGTCGTCGGGGGCATTGCCGACCAGGATCGGAACGCCGCCGCAGGCGGTGACAAAGGCCGCCAGCGCCAGGGCGTTGGAGCTGACGATCTGATGCGGCCCGATCGGGTCGCCCGGCATGACGATCTCGTCGCCGGTCGACAGGATCGCGACCCGCGGCCGGCGGTGCACAAAGAGCCAGGGCCGGTTCATCGCCGCGGCGAGGCCGATGTCGCGCGGGGTCAGCCGTCTGCCGGCCGCGAGCAGCACCTCGCCCTCGGCGAAATCGAGACCGGCGCGGCGGACATAGCGGCCGCGCGGCGCGCCTTCGCGGATCTCGACCTGGTCGCCTTGGCGCTCGGTGTCTTCCTGGATGATGATCGTGTCGGCCCCGTCGGGCAGCGGCGCGCCGGTAAAGATGCGTGCCGCTTCGCCCGGTCCGAGCGTTCCGCCAAACCCGGCGCCGGCCGGGATTTCGGCGACGATCCGCAAATTGACCGGAATATGGCCGAGATCGTCGGCCCGCACGGCATAGCCGTCCATCGCCGAGACCGCGAAGGGCGGCTGGGTGCGCCGCGCCGCGACATCCTCGGCGAGAACCCGGCCGACCGCATCGGCGGTCGAGAGCTGCTCGGGCGGCAGGGCTTCGAGCGGCGCCAGCAGCCGCGCCAGCGCTTCTTCAACCGATATCATGGGACAGCCTCGTAATCACCGGATTTACCGCCGGATTTCCGCAACAGCCGCAGATCGGTCACGACCATCCCTCGGTCGATCGATTTGCACATGTCATAGATCGTCAGCGCAGCGACACCGGCCGCGGTCAGCGCCTCCATCTCGACCCCGGTGCGGCCACGGAGCCGGCAGGTCGCGGTGATCTCGACGCATGAGCGCTCGGCGTTGCAGGTCAGCTCGACCGCGACCGAGGTCAATGCCAGCGGATGACATAAGGGGATCAGCTCGGCGGTGCGCTTCGCCGCCATGATCCCGGCGAGGCGCGCGACTGCGAGCACGTCGCCCTTCGCGATCTCGCCGGCGCCGATCCGCGCCAGGGTCGCGGGTTTCATGACGACCCGCGCGCCGGCGATGGCGAGCCGGTCGGTCTCGGCCTTGTCGGAGACATCGACCATATGGGCGCGGCCTTCGGCATCGATATGGGTCAGGTCGGGGAGGCGCAGCAGCCGGCGTGTCGCAGCCGCGACATCACCTGATCGCATCAACGACTCGCCAACCAGAAAAGAGCGCGCCCCGGCAGCGGCGAGCCGGTCAAGATCGGCGGGATCATTGATGCCGCTTTCGCCGACGATGACGCGACCCGGCGGCACCAATGGCGCGAGTTTCTCTGTTGTGCGAAGGTCAACCTTCAAGCTCTTGAGGTCACGGTTGTTGATGCCGATCAGCCGGGTCTCAAGACGCAGCGCGCAGTCGAGCTCCGTGCGGTCGTGGACTTCAACCAATATATCGAGGCCGAGCTCCTTGGCGAACGCCGCCAGGTCGCGCGCCATGGCATCGTCGAGCGCGGCCATGATCAGCAGGATGCAGTCGGCGCCAAGCACGCGGCTCTCGACGATCTGATAGGGGTCGAGGATGAAATCCTTACGGAGCACGGGCAGGCCGCAGGCGGCGCGCGCCGCTTGCAGATGATCGTCGGTGCCCTGGAAATAGGGCGCGTCCGTTAGCACCGAAAGGCAGGTGGCGCCGCCGGCCTCATAGGCCTGGGCCAAGACGGCCGGGTCGAAATCGGCACGGATCAGGCCGCGGCTGGGCGAGGCCTTCTTGATCTCGGCGATTAGACCGTAACGGCCCTCGCTCACCTGATGTTCGAGCGCGGCCGCGAACGGCCGCACGGGCCGCGCCCCGGCGAGCAATGCCCGCAGTGCCGGCTCGGGCTGCGCGACCTTGCGGCGCGCGACATGAGCGCGTTTTTGGGCGCAGATTTTCGCGAGGACGTCGCTCATAGCGCCGACCCGCATGTCATAATTCGATGCTGCATCGCCAGAGCGCGTGCTTCGAGACGCGCCCCCGGCCTGCGCCGGGGCAGGCTCTTGGGGCGCTCCTCAGCATGAGGTGGATAGTTGACGGCATTAATAAAAGCGCCTCATCCCGAGGAGGCCGCGCAAGCGGCCGTCTCGAAGGACGCATGGCTGTTGTTCCAGTCATTCGTTGGTCATCGCGACCAGACGGTCGAGCACATCGCGCGCCGCGCCGCTGTCGATCGCGCCCGCGGCCATCGCGACCCCCGCCGGCAGATCCGCGGCGCGCCCCGCTACGACCAGTGCGGCGGCGCTGTTGAGCAATACAACCTCGCGCAGCGGTCCGGGCGCACCACCCAAAAGCTCGCGCATCAGCGCTGCGTTGTGCGCCGGCTCGCCGCCTTTCAGCGCTTCGAGCGGGACCCGCGTCAGTCCAACCTGCTCCGGGGTCACCTCGAAGCGCGTTACCTTGCCGTCGCTGAACTCGGCGACAGTGGTCACCCCCGCCGTCGTCAGCTCGTCGATGCCGGAACCGTGCACAACCCAGGCGCGCTCCGCGCCGAGCCGGCCCAAGACCTCGGCCATCGGCACGACCCACTCCGGGGCAAACACGCCGACCAGCTGGCGCCGCGTCCCGGCCGGGTTCGACATCGGCCCCAACAGGTTGAAGATCGTGCGGGTGCCGAGCTCGACCCGGGTTGGCCCGACATGGCGCATCGCGCTGTGATGGCGCGGCGCCATCAGAAAACAGAAGCCGATTTCCCACAGACAGCGCCGCACCACCGCCATGTCGGCATCGATATTGATGCCGAGCGCCGTCAACACGTCGGCCGCGCCCGAGCGAGACGAGAAGGCGCGGTTGCCGTGCTTGGCAACCGGCACGCCGACGCCGGCGACGACCAATCCGGTCGCCGTCGAAATGTTGAACGTGCCCGAGGCGTCGCCACCGGTGCCGACGGTGTCGATCGTGCCGGGCGGGGCATCGATCGCCAGCACCTTGGCGCGCATCGTGCGCACCGCGCCGGTGATCTCGTCGACGCTCTCGCCGCGCACCCGGAGCGCCATCAGGAAGGCACCGATCTGCGATGGCGTCGCGTTGCCGCTCATGATGATGTCGAACGCCGCCTCGGCCTCGCTTTCGCTGAGCGCCCGGCCGGCCGCGACCTGGGCCAGGAGCGGTTTCAAATCGGCGACCGCCGCGGCGCTCATCGGCATGTTCTCCGTGTCATGTGTCCTTTATATCAGCCTCCGGCACCTTACGGAAACCGACGGCGCCGCGCCCGGTTGCGACGATCCCTCGCAGCTGGTACAGTGCCGCGCATGAGCACAGCGTCGCGTTCAACGAATTGGTGGTGGCCCGTCTAACCCGGGCGGCCAACGATTCCCGTTTTCTATAGGCCGCCGCGGAGCACCGGGCGGCCTTCGCATTTCACGGCGACGGCTCAAGGAACCTCCGAGGCGACCATTACCCGGAGGGGATCCTCGTGCAGCGCACCTTCTATCAGACCAAGGGCGGCATCCGCGTCGAGCGCGAGATCCTCGCGCAGCCCTACAGCCCGGCCGACACGACGCTGGCCGACCGGCTCGACGAGCGGCGCGGCGTCTTGTTTTCGTCGAGCTTCGAGTTTCCCGGCCGCTATACGCGCTGGGATATGGGCTTTGTCGACCCGCCGCTGATGCTGACGGCACGCGGCCGCGGTTTTGCGGTCGAGGCGCTCAACGAACGCGGGCGCTTGTTGCTCGGAGCGGTGGCGCAGGCTCTCGCCAATCTCCCGGCGGCCGAGATCCGGCACGCCGGTGCGGACCGGATCGACGGCGCGATCCGCGACAGCAGCATCCGCTTTCCGGAGGAGCAGCGCAGCCGCCAACCCAGCGTCTTCTCGGTGCTGCGCGCGCTCGGGGAGTTGTTCGCCAGCCCGGAAGACGAGCAACTCGGGCTCTACGGCGCATTCGGTTACGATCTGGTGTTCCAGTTCGAGCCGATGCAGCTCAGGCTGCCGCGCCCCGCTGACCAGCGCGACCTCGTGCTGTACCTGCCGGACGAGATCCTGATCGTCGACCATATGCGGCAGCAGGCGGCGCTGCACCGCTACGAATTTGAGATCGCCGGCCGATCCACCTCCGGCCTGCCGCGCGCGACCGCGCCGGCCCCTCATCGTGTGGATCCTACCGCCGCCACGCCGCCCGAAAGCGACCACGGCCCGGGCGAATACGCCGCGCTCGTTCGCCGCGCCAAGGAAGCCTTTGTCCGCGGCGATCTGTTCGAGGTCGTCCCCGGCCAGCTCTTCGCCACGCCCTGCCCCGACCCGCCAAGCCTTGTCTTCCACCGGCTGCGCCAGGCGAACCCGGCGCCCTACGGCGCGCTGATAAACCTCGGCGAGGGCGAGTTCCTGGTCGCCGCCTCGCCCGAGATGTACGTCCGGGTGGAAAAGACGAAGGAGGGATGCCGGCGCATCGAGACCTGCCCGATCAGCGGCACAATCGCGCGCGGCCGCGACGCCATCGAAGACGCCGACCGCATCCTCGATCTGCTCAACTCGAAAAAGGACGAGAGCGAATTGACGATGTGCACCGATGTCGACCGCAACGACAAATCGCGGGTCTGCGTCGCCGGCAGCGTCAAGGTCATTGGGCGGCGGCAGATCGAGATGTATTCGCGGCTGATCCATACCGTCGATCATGTCGAAGGCCAGTTGCGCCCTGAATTCGACGCGCTCGACGGCTTTCTCTCGCATGCCTGGGCGGTGACCGTGACCGGGGCGCCAAAGCTCTGGGCGATCCGTTTTATCGAGGCCGAGGAGCGCTCGCCGCGCCGCTGGTATGGCGGAGCGATCGGCCGCATCACCTTCGACGGCAACATGAACACCGGGCTCACCCTGCGCACGATCCGGATGAAGGGCGGGGTCGCCGAGATCCGCGCCGGCGCGACGCTGCTCTTCGACAGCGACCCCGATGCCGAGGAAGCCGAGACGCGCCTCAAGGCTGCGGCGCTGTTCGCCGCGATCCGCGGCTCCGGCACGGCGGCGGCACGACCGGGCATATCGCCGGCCGGGCCCTCCGCGCGCGCCCGCAAAGTGCTGCTGATCGATCACGAGGATTCGTTCGTGCACACGCTGGCCGGCTATATCCGCTCAACCGGGGCCGAGGTTGCGACGCTGCGCCACGATTTCGCGCGGGCGCAGTTGCAGGGCGCGCTGCGCCCCGATCTGGTCGTGCTGTCGCCGGGGCCCGGCCGTCCCGCGGATTTCGCCATCGGCGACACGCTCGAACTCTTGCTCCGGCGAGGCATTCCGATCTTTGGCGTGTGCCTCGGGCTGCAGGGCATCGTCGAGTATTTCGGCGGATCGCTCGGCGTGCTCGACGTGCCGATGCACGGCAAGCCCTCGGTCGTGCGCGCCCTGCCGGGCCGGTTGCTGCGCGGCTTGCCCGAGCGCTTTACGATCGGCCGCTATCATTCGCTCTATGCGGTGCGCAGCCGGTTACCCGCGGTGCTCTCGGTCGTAGCCGAGACCGAGGACGACGGGGTGATCATGGCGATCGAGCACAATTCGCTGCCGATAGCGGCGGTCCAGTTTCATCCCGAATCGGTGATGACCTCGCCCGGTGAGGTCGGCATGCCGATCATCGAGCAAGCGCTGGCGCTGCTATGCGAACCGGCGGCGGTGACGTAAAGACCCTCTCCCGCAGCGCGGGAGACCGAGATGCGTCAGAACATTTGGTCGAGCGCTTCGCGCTTGATCCCGACCGGGAAGCGCCGGCGTAGGATTTCTGTGAATTCGCCGGCTATGTCGGTCCTTGCCGCGGCGGCAAGCCGATCGGTCAGCTCGGCAGCAGCCGTATCGGGAATGGTTTCCGGCGACTGGATCTCCTTCAGCTGCGCGGTATAGGCGCCGGTCTCATCGCTGGCGGTGACGACATCGCCGGGCTTTGCCGCGAACACCTTGGCGAGCAGCGCCGGTGGAACGGTCTGGTCCTTCGCCGCGCTGCGCGCCAACGGCGTCGCGGGAAGCAGCGTCAACCTCTTATCGGCCGCCGCCTTGGCGAGCCCCACACCGGGGGTGACAGCGCCGGCAAGCGCCTCAGCCTGTTTGGTCGCCGCCTGGAGCTTCTGCTCCGCCTGCCAGGCGGCGACCGCCTGGCCTTTGACGTCGGCGAGCGGCCTCACCTGGGGCGGGGTGACCTTGTCGACGAGGATCGCGAAGATCGAACCGTCAGGGGTGTCGGTAATCCGGCTGGTGTCGCCCTGGTTTGTCGCGAAAACGCTCTTGAGGATCTCACCCGACATGGCGGGGAGGGCAACCGCCTTACCCTGTGGATCGCGATCGCCCTCATCGGATGCCGCGACCGTCGCTGTCTTGAGCCCGTATTTTGCGGCGACATCGGCGAGCGCGGCGCCGCCGGCGAGGGCATCGTCTGCCTGGTTGCCGATCTTGTCGAGGCGGTCGGCCGCGGCCTGACGTTTCAGCTCGGCGGCGATCTGGGCCTTGACCTCTTCGAAGCTCTGAGTCGCGGCCGGCTCGATCTTGACGACGCGCAGGATATGCCAGCCGAGCGGGGTTTTGATCGGCTGGCTCGGCTGGTTGAGCGGAAGCTCAAACGCGACATCACCCAATTCGTGCGGTATCTCCTGGCGGCTCAAGAGGCCGAGATCGATCGTGTCCGGGTCCTGCCCAGCGACCGTTGTCGCGACGTCATTCCAATCCTTGCCGGCAGCGAGCGTCGCCTCGGCTTCCTTGGCCTTTTCTTCGGAGGGCGCGAGAATTTGCTGGATCTCGCGGCGATCGGGCGTCTCAAACTCGTCCTTGCGCTGATCGTATTCCTTGCGCAGCGCGTCCTCCGCGATCTCGCCGGGTTGCTCGAGATCGGCGGGAGACAGGTAGGCGACGGTGAAGCCGCGATATTCGGGGGCGTGGAACAAATCCGGATGGGCCTCGTAGAATTTGTTCAGATCGGTCTCGCTCGGCTCGCCGATATCGGCTACGGCCGCCGCCGGGAAGGCAACGATGTCGGCGAGCCGCTGTTCATTGCGATACCGGTAGAGCACATCGACGACCGGGCGGGGCACGACGATGCCGGCGGTGATCGCCTGCAATAGGTCGCTGCGCGGAATGTCGCGCCGCAGCCGCGCCACCAGCTGATCCTCGCTCAGCCGGTTCATCGTCAACACCTGGGCGAAGAGCTGGCGGTCGAATTTGCCGTCAGGCCCGCGGAACGCCGGGTTCGCGTAGATCACGCCGCGGATCTCCTCGTCGGAGACCGCGAGGCCGAGGTTCGCGGTTTCCTGGTCGAGCAGGCTGCGGTCGATCAGCTGGCCGAGCAGCGTGTCGAGGATTCCGAGCTGCTTGATCTGCCGCGGGTCGATCGCGGTGCCGAACTGCGCGCGCAAGCGCTCGAGCGCTGCCGGCACGGCCTGCTGCAGCTCCTCCGCCCGGATGTTCTGGCCGCCGACCGTGGCGATGACGGTGTCGGGCGAGTGCCCCTGGTAATAATCCGATCGCGTGTAGATGCCCCAGAACCCGAACGAAACGATCAAGAGCCCGAACAGGACCTTGACGATGATTGAGCCCGCTCTGGTGCGGATCGCTTGCATCATGGCGCTAAATGCCCGATTTGGCGGGAGTCGCGCTCGGTTGACCTCGGCGAATCCCGGTGTGATCGTAACGGCGACCATAAAGCTGGCCCGGCGCAGCCGCAACATTCGCCGGTGCTGGCGCCGGGACCCCCTGGAGAGATCGAAATGCCTGAACGAAAACAGCTTGTCGCCGGCAACTGGAAGATGAACGGGGGCCGCTCCGACGGGATCGCGCTGGCCCGCGCCGTCGCCGAACGGGCAAAGGAGCGCCATGCCTGCGACCTCTTGGTCTGCCCGCCCTTCACCCTGCTCGTGCCGGTTGGCGAGGCGCTCGCCGGCAGCGATGTCAGGCTCGGCGGCCAGGATTGCCATGCCGCGCCGGCGGGCGCCTATACCGGATCGATCAGCGCCGAGATGTTGCGGGACGCGGACTGCAGCCATGTCATCCTCGGTCATTCCGAGCGTCGCCACGGTCTGGGCGAGAGCGATGCCGACGTGCGGGCGAAGGCCGAGGCCGCGTGGCGCGCCGGGCTCGTCGCGATCCTCTGCGTCGGCGAGACCCGCGCCGAGCGTGAGGCGGGCAGGGCAGTCGCGGTCGTTGCCGGACAGCTCGCCGGCTCGGTACCGGACGGCGCTGCGGCCGATCGGCTGGTCATCGCCTACGAACCGGTCTGGGCGATCGGCACCGGGCTCGTCCCGACCAATGCCGATATCCTCGAAATCCACCGAGCGATCCGTACCCATATCCCAGCCGGCACGCGGATCCTCTACGGCGGCTCGGTCAACCCGAAAAACGCCGCCGAGATCCTGGCCTTGCCCGAGGTCGACGGCGCCCTGGTCGGCGGCGCCAGCCTGAAGGCCGAGGATTTCTGGGCGATCGCTAAGGCTTGCGGCTGAAGCCCTCGCTGACTGCCCCGCTGCTGCGGCTGATGCGTCGCGGGCCCGGCATCGCTTGTAGCCAGCGGCCGGCGGAGCGCCTACATAAGGCCGCGACCCCCGAGATCACGGCGACGGCGCCCTGCTCATGATCATTCTGCTGTTTGTCGTCCATGTCCTGATCGCGCTCGCGCTGATCGGCGTCGTGATGCTGCAGAAGAGCGAGGGCGGCGCGCTTGGCATGGGAGGCGGCGGCATGTCCGGGTTCATGACCGGGCGCTCGACCGCCAATCTCTTGACCCGTACGACGGCGATCCTTGCCGCCGCGTTCTTCGCGACGAGCATCCTGCTCGTCGTGCTGAGCAATTCCGCCCGCGCGCCACGCTCGATCATCGACGAGGGCGGGCCGCCGCCGACCGGGCCCGTCACTCCCGCGGGGCCGGCCGCGCCGGCGAGCCCGGCTGCCCCGGCCCAGCCGGCGCCGCCGGCCGAGCCGAGCGCGCCGCTTGCCAAGTGAGCCGTCGGCCGAATCGCGATTCGCGTTGCCGCCAGCGACCGAGGAGCGAGCGGTAGGGCGGATAAGCGAAGCGCAAATCCGCCATTGCGGCGCCCTGTGGCGGAATACGCTGCGCTCTTCCGCCCTACGTTGCTTATCGCGGATGTCGGGTCAAGCCCGGCCAAGGGGTTGTTAGGCATGATAAATGCGTCTGGGCGCCGGCGATGGATTCAGTTTGTCATGGGCCGGTTGCGCAGCTTGCTATACACTGAAGGTCCATGACGCGGTTCATCTTCATCACCGGCGGCGTGGTCTCCTCTCTCGGCAAGGGTTTGTGCTCGGCGGCGCTCGGCGCCCTGCTACAGGCGCGCGGCTTCAAGGTGCGTTTGCGCAAGCTCGACCCCTACCTCAATGTCGATCCCGGCACGATGAGCCCCTATCAGCACGGGGAAGTCTTCGTCACCGATGACGGCGCCGAGACCGATCTCGATTTGGGACACTACGAGCGCTATGTCGGGGTCGCGGCGCGCAAGAGCGACAGCGTCACCACCGGCAGGATCTATTCGACCGTGATCGGCCGCGAGCGTCGCGGCGAATATCTGGGCGCGACGGTGCAGGTCATCCCGCACGTCACCGACGCGATCAAGGAATTCATCCTGGCCGATCTGACCGACGAGGATTTCGTCTTGTGCGAGATCGGCGGCACGGTCGGCGACATCGAAAGCCTGCCGTTTCTCGAAGCAATCCGCCAGCTCGGCAACGAGCTCGGCCGCGAGCGGGTGATGTTCGTCCACCTGACGCTGGTGCCGTGGATCAACTCGGCCGAGGAGCTGAAGACCAAGCCGACCCAGCATTCGGCGAAGGAGCTCTTGGGGCTCGGCATCCAGCCCGACATCCTCTTATGCCGCTGCGACCGGCCGATCCCGGAGGGCGCGCGCAAAAAGATCGCGCTGTTCTGCAACCTGCGCGAATCGCGGGTCATCCCCGCGCTCGATGTCGACACGATCTATGCCGTGCCGGGTGCCTATCACGCCGAAGGGTTCGACCGCGAAGTCTGCGCCCATTTCGGGCTGAGCGCGCCGGAGCCCGACCTCGCCCGCTGGGACGCGATCGTCAACCGCATCCGCCGGCCGGAGGGCGAGGTCACGATCGCCATCGTCGGCAAGTACACCAATCTTCGCGACAGCTACAAATCGCTGGGCGAGGCGATGACCCATGGCGGCATCGCCAACAACGTGCGGGTCAAGCTCGACTGGATCGATTCGGAGGTGTTCGAAGCCGACGCCGATGCCGAAGCAGTGCGCCAATTGGAGGGGGTCGACGCGATCCTCGTGCCCGGCGGCTTCGGCGAGCGCGGCACCGAGGGCATGATCGAAGCGGCGCGCTTCGCCCGCGAGCGGCACGTACCGTATTTCGGCATCTGCTTCGGCATGCAGATGGCGATGATCGAGGCGGCGCGCCATCTGGCGCGGCTGTCGGGCGCCGGCTCGACCGAGTTCGGCCCGTGCGAGCACCCGGTGATCGGGCTGATGACCGAGTGGATGCGCGGCAACGAACTGGAGCAGCGCGAAGCCAACGGCGATCTCGGCGGGACGATGCGGCTGGGCGCCTACGAGGCCGTGCTCGACCCCGACAGCCGCGTCGCCGAGGTCTATGGCGCGACCCATATCAGCGAACGGCACCGCCATCGCTACGAGGTCAACATCGCCTATCGCGACAGCCTCGAAGCCGCCGGGCTGCGCTTCTCGGGCATGTCGCCCGACGGCCTCCTGCCGGAGATCGTCGAGATCCCCGACCATCCCTGGTTCATCGGCGTGCAGTTCCACCCGGAGCTGAAATCGAAGCCGTTCGAGCCGCACCCGCTGTTCACCTCGTTTGTCAAGGCCGCCCTCGATCAGTCGCGGTTGGTTTAACGCGATTGTCATTGCGAGCGCAGCGAAGCAATCTCCCGCCGGTTTTGGCAAATCGGATGGAGATTGCTTCGTCGCTTCGCTCCTCGCAATGACAGCGGAAGGTAGGGCAAAATGACCCCGCGCCACGTAGCGGTCGGCGATCTCACGCTCGGCAACGACCTGCCGCTGGTGTTCATCGTTGGCCCGAATACGCTCGAATCGCGCGCCCATGCGTTGGAAACCGCCGCGGCGTTGGCCGAGATCGCCGCCAAACTCAACATCGGCCTGATCTACAAGACCTCGTTCGACAAGGCCAACCGCTCCTCGCTTGCCGGCGAGCGCGGCATCGGCCTCAAAGACGGACTGCCGATCCTTGCCGAGGTGCGCGAGGTGACCGGGCTGCCGGTGCTGACCGACATCCACGCGCCGGAGCAATGCATGCCGGTCGCCGAGGTGGTCGATGTGTTGCAGATCCCGGCGTTTTTGTGTCGCCAGACCGACCTTTTGCTGGCAGCGGGGGCGACCGGGAAGCCGGTCAATATCAAGAAGGGCCAGTTCCTCGCGCCGTGGGAGATGCAAAACGCCGCGGCCAAGATCGCCTCGACCGGCAACGAGCGCATCCTGCTGTGCGAGCGGGGTGCGATGTTCGGCTACAACACGCTGGTCGTCGACATGCGCGCGCTGCCGATCATGGCGCGGACCGGCTACCCGGTGGTGTTCGATGCGACGCATGCGGTGGCACAACCGGGCGGTCTCGGCGATCGCTCGGGCGGCGAGCGCGAATTCGCCCCGGTGCTGGCGCGCGCCGCGGCGGCGGTCGGCGTCGCCGCGGTGTTCCTCGAGACCCACCAGAGCCCCGACAACGCCGGCACCGCGGAAGCATCGACGATGCTGCCGCTCAGAACGCTCCCGGAGCTACTCGAAACCCTGATCGCTTTCGACAAGATCGCCAAAGCAAGGGCCTAGGTGGCGCTTTGAAATTCCGCTCTCTCCCACCGGGGGAGAGGGTTGGGATGAGGGGGCGAATAGGCTATGTCCTCGCCTGCGTAAACACCCTCACCCGGCCGCCGCTTCGCGTCGGCCACCCTCTCCCGCGGTGCGGGAGAGGGGCTTCAGCGATATGAGGCCCCGATGACCGCGATTGCCGACATCCACGCCCGCGAGATCCTCGATAGCCGCGGCAACCCGACGGTCGAGGTCGAGGTCACGCTCGACAGCGGCGCGCTGGGCCGCGCCGCGGTGCCGTCGGGCGCCTCGACCGGCGCCCATGAGGCGGTCGAGAAGCGCGACGGCGGCGCGCGCTTCGGCGGAAGGGGGGTGCAGGAGGCGGTCGGCGCGGTCAACGGCGAGATCTTCGATGCGCTGTCGGGCTTCGATGCGGCCGATCAGCTTTCGATCGACCGTACCCTGATCACGCTCGACGGGACGCCGAACAAGGCCCGGCTCGGCGCCAATGCGGTGCTCGGCGTCAGCCTCGCCTGCGCCAAGGCGTCGGCCATCGAACTCGACCAACCGCTCTACCGCTATGTCGGCGGGGTCTTCGCGCGCACCCTGCCGGTGCCGATGATGAACATCGTCAATGGCGGGGTGCACGCCGACAACCCGATCGACATCCAGGAATTCATGATCGTGCCGGTCGGCGCGCCCAGCGTCACCGAGGCGATCCGCATGGGGTCGGAGATCTTTCACGCGCTGCGCAAAAAGCTCCACGACGCAGGACACAACACCAATGTAGGCGACGAGGGCGGCTTCGCCCCGAACCTCGCCTCCGCCGATCAGGCGCTCGGTTTTGTGATGCAGGCGATCGAGGCCGCCGGCTACCATCCGGGCGACGACGTCGTGCTGGCGCTCGATCCGGCGGCGAGCGAATTCTACCGCGACGGCAAGTATCAGCTGACGGGCGAGGGCAAAATCCTCGATGCCGCCGGCATGGTCGCCTATTACAGCGATCTGGTCGGCCGCTTTCCGATCCTCTCGATCGAGGACGGCATGGCCGAGGACGATTGGGCCGGCTGGGAACTGCTGACCCGCGAACTGGGCGGCCGGGTGCAATTGGTCGGCGACGATGTGTTTGTCACCAGTCCGGGGCGGCTCCGGGAGGGGATCGCGCGCGGCGTCGGCAACGCGCTCCTGGTCAAGGTCAACCAGATCGGCACGCTTTCGGAGACGCTCGATGCGGTCGAGATCGCGCTGCGCGCCGGGTATGGCGCGGTCTTCTCGCACCGCTCCGGCGAAACCGAGGATTCGACGATCGCCGATCTCGCGGTCGCGACCAATGCCGGGCAGATCAAGACCGGCTCCCTGTCGCGCTCCGATCGGCTGGCGAAATACAACCAGCTGATCCGCATCGAGGAGGAGCTCGGCGAATCGGCGCTCTATCCGGGCCGCGCCGCGCTCCGCCGATAGGGCGCCTCATCGCCCTAAATGGCGGTCCCGATGACGTTGCGGTAACCGGGGCCAACGCCGTGCGTCCTTCGAGACGCCCGCTGCGCGGGCTCCTCAGGATGACGTTCTTTCTTAATGCCATCATAAACTTACGTCATCCTGAGGAGGCGCGAAGCGCCGCCTCGAAGGACGCGGGGTCGTCGTGCAGTCCTTTAGCCGGCATGCCGCCTCTTATCCACATGTGCGAAACCCGACGTCGCTCGGTGCGCTGCGTTGACCTCGGGCCTGGCGCGTGATGCTCTTCTCCAATGATCGTGCTGCGCGAGATGCGCCGGCGGGCGAAGGTTTTGGTCGCTCCCGTGCTGGGCTTGGCTGTGACCGGGTATTTCGCCTACCACCTCGTCGAAGGGGATCGGGGCTTGCGGGCCTGGCTTCGGGTCACGCAGGAGCTGCGCCTCGCCAAGCAGACCCTCTCGGCGGTCGCGACTGATCGAGCCGCGCTCGAGCATAGGGTCTCCCATATGCGCCCCGACCACGTCGATCCCGACCTCCTCGACTCGCAGACCCGTCGGACGCTCGATGTCGCCTCGCCCGACGAAATCGTGATCATCCAGCCCCCGGACAAGCGCTGAGCGAGGCCCGGGCGGGAGGGTTGTTTGCGGCGCCGGCACGGTATTTTCTGCAAAATTTGGCGCGGCACGATTTCCTCTTTGCAACCGAGGAATTGATGCCCCTGTTGTTGCAAACCAGCGGATTTGATCCCATGCTTCGGGCAGCCCCGGAGGAAAGAGCCAGATGCCAGCCAAGCGCAAGGCCAAGGCGGTCAAACCCGCCGCCGAGCCTCAGGTCTCGACCGAGGCATTGCTGCGCTATTATCGGGACATGCTGCTGATTCGCCGGTTCGAGGAGCGCGCCGGGCAGATGTACGGCATGGGTCTGATCGGCGGCTATTGCCACCTCTATATCGGCGAGGAGGCGGTGGTCGTCGGCATTCAGGCTGCGCTCCAGGACGGCGACACCAGCGTTACCTCCTATCGCGATCACGGCCATATGCTGGCCTGCGGCATGGACCCCAAGGGGGTCATGGCCGAGTTGACCGGGCGGCGTTGCGGCTATTCGCACGGCAAGGGCGGCTCGATGCACATGTTCAGCCCGGAAAAGCATTTCTACGGCGGGCACGGCATCGTCGGCGCCCCGGTGCCGATCGGCACCGGCCTCGGCTTTGCCCATCGCTATCGGGGCGACGGACACATCTCGGTGACCTATCTCGGCGACGGCGCGATCAATCAGGGCCAGGTCCACGAAAGCTTCAACATGGCCGCACTGTGGAAGCTGCCGATCGTCTACGTCATCGAAAACAACCAGTACGGCATGGGGACATCGGTCAGTCGGGCAACGGCGCGTACCGACCTGTTTCACCGCGGCGTCCCCTATGGCATCCCGGGCGAACAGGTCGACGGGATGGACGTGGTCGCGGTCCATCAAGCCGGGCTTGCCGCGGCCGAGCACGCGCGCTCGGGCCAGGGACCGGTCATTCTCGAAATGTTGACCTATCGCTATCGCGGCCACTCGATGTCCGACCCGGCGAAATATCGCAGCAAGGACGAGCTCAATCGCATGCGCACCGAGCACGATCCGATCGACCATCTGCGCCAGCGATTGCTCGCGGAGCATCAGGCCGATGAAGACGCGCTGAAACAGATCGAAAAACGCGCGCGTGAAATCGTGGCCGAGGCTGCGCAGTTTGCTCAGGACTGCCCGGAGCCGGATCCGAGCGAGCTGTGGACGGACGTGCTGGCCGAGGCCTAGGAGGCGGTGGTTCAGGCCGTGGGCGGGCGAAGACCCGCTGAGGATGCCGAGGAATGACGAGCCAAGTGCTGATGCCGGCGCTGTCGCCGACGATGACCGAGGGAAAGATCGCGCGCTGGGTCAAAAGCGAGGGCGACACGGTCAGGGCAGGCGACGTCCTGGCGGAGATCGAGACCGACAAGGCGACGATGGAGGTGGAAGCGGTGGACGAAGGTGTGCTCGCCAAGATCGTGATCCCTGAAGGCACCGACCACGTCGCCGTCAACACCCCGATCGCGCTGATCGTCGAGAATGGCGAGGATGTCGGCGCGGCGGAGGCCAACCGGCCGCAGGCCCGCCCGCAATCGGCCGTGCAACCGGCGCCGCCGGCCGAGCAGAGGGAGGCAAGGACGTCGCCGGCGCCCGCGCCGCGCCCGCCGGCGCATGCAACACCAGTCTTGGCGCCGGAGGAGTACGCCGGCAAGACCGTGACGCAGACGGTGCGCGAGGCGTTGCGCGATGCGATGGCCGAGGAGATGCGGCGCGACGCCAGCGTGCTGCTGATCGGCGAAGAAGTCGCCGAATACGAGGGCGCCTTCAAGGTCAGCCAGGGGCTGTTGCAGGAATTCGGCGCACGCCGGGTTATCGACACGCCGATCACCGAGCAGGGCTTCGCAGGGCTCGGCATCGGCGCCGCCTTTGCCGGCCTCAGGCCGATCGTCGAGTTCATGACCTTCAATTTCGCGATGCAGGCGATGGACCAGCTGATCAACTCGGCCGCCAAGACGCGCTACATGTCGGGCGGGCAGATGTCGGCGCCGATCGTCTTCCGCGGGCCGAACGGCATCGCCTCGCGGGTCGCCGCGCAGCACTCGCAATGCTATGCGAGCTGGTACGCGCATGTCCCCGGGCTCAAGGTCGTGGCGCCCTATACCGGGGCCGATTTCAAGGGCTTGCTGAAATCGGCGATCCGCGACCCGAACCCGGTGATCTTTCTCGAACATGAACTCGTCTACGGCGAAAGCTTCCCGGTGCCGGAGGATCCCGAGTTCCTCGTGCCGATCGGCAAGGCGCGCATTGCCCGCGCCGGCGACCAGGTCACGATCACCGCCTTCTCGCGCATGGTGAAGCTCGCCATGCAGGCGGCCGAGGAGCTGGAGAAGGCGGGGATTTCGGCCGAGGTGATCGATCTGCGCACGCTGCGGCCGTTCGATGTCGCGACGGTCGTCGAGTCGGTAAAAAAGACCAACCGCATCGTGTCGGTCGAGGAGGGCTGGCCGTTCGCCGGGATCGGCGCGGAGATCGCCGCGATCGTCATGGAAGAATGCTTCGACTGGCTCGACGCACCGCTGAAGCGGGTCACCGGCAAGGACGTGCCGTTGCCTTACGCCGCCAATCTGGAACGACTCGCGGTGCCGCAGGTCGAGGACATCGTCGCCGCCGCGCGCGAGGTTGCGTACCGGTAATCCAAGTTTCATTGCGAGCGCAGCGAAGCAATCTCCTGCCAGTCGTGCCCCATCGGATCGAGATTGCTTCGTCGCCACTGCGCGGCTTCGCAATGACAACGAAATTGGTGAATTGAGACATGCCGATCGAAATTCGGATGCCGGCGCTGTCGCCGACGATGACCGAGGGCAACCTCGCCCGTTGGTTGAAGAAAGAGGGTGACACCGTGCATTCGGGCGAAGTCATCGCCGAGATCGAGACCGACAAGGCGACGATGGAATACGAGGCGGCCGACGAGGGCCGCCTCGGCAAGATCATCGTTCCCGAAGGGGCGCAAGGCATCAAGGTCAACCAGCCGATCGCGCTTTTGCTAGAGGAAGGCGAGGACCCGGCCGAACTCGAGAAATTCGCCGCGATCCCGGTGGCGCAGCCGAGCGCTACCGCGCCGACGACCGAGCCGACGCCGGCACCCTCTGTTCAGCCTGCGCCGAGGCCATCCGCACAGCCCGCCCCGGCCGAACAACCCGCACCGGTGGCGGCGCACGGGGCAATTCAAGCCAACAACGGCCGGATCTTTGCCAGCCCGCTGGCGCGCCGGATGGCGGTCCACGCCGGGCTCGACCTCGCCGCGATCCGCGGCTCCGGGCCGCAGGGCCGCGTCGTCAAGGCGGATATCGAGCGGAGCTTGGCCCAGCCGACGCCGGCCCAGCACGCGCCAGCCCAGCCGGGGCTTGCCGCCACGGCGCCGGTTTTCGCGAAGGCGCAGATGCTGGCGCTGGCCGGCGCCCCGCCCTACAGCGAAAAGCCGCACAGCGCGATGCGCCGGATCATCGCCCGACGGCTCAGCGAGTCGAAGCAGACCGTCCCGCATTTCTACATGTCGGTCGATTGCGCGATCGACGAACTGTTGAAGATCCGGGCGGTGCTCAACGCCAAGGCGGAACCCCAGCACATTTCGGTCAACGACTTTGTGATCCGTGCCGCGGCGCTGGCGTTGCGTCAGGTGCCGGCGGCCAATGCGTCGTGGAGCGACGATGCGATCCTGCTCTGGGAGCGGGTCGATATCTCGGTCGCGGTTGCGCTCGACGACGGCCTCATCACCCCGATCGTCAAGGGCGCCGACCAGAAGGGGCTGGGCCAGATCGCCGCCGAGGCGAAAGATCTCGCCCTGCGGGCTCGGGCCGGCAAGCTGAAGCTCGAAGAGTTCCAGGGCGGCACCTTCTCGATCTCCAACCTCGGCATGTATGGCATCCGCGAGTTCGCCGCGGTGATCAACCCGCCGCAGGGCTGCATCCTCGCGGTCGGGGCCGGCGAGAAGCGACCGGTGGTGAAGGATGGCCAGCTCGCGGTCGCTACGGTGATGACCTGCACGCTGTCCTGCGACCACCGCGTCGTCGACGGCGCGGTCGGCGCGCAATTCCTCGCCGCGTTCAAGAAATTGATCGAAGACCCGCTGACGATGCTGCTGTAGCGTGACGAACAGGCCTGCCCAAGCGGGCTTGCTTCTGTATCGTTGAATTCGCAACTACCCCGTGGCCGGGCTTGTCCCGGCCACCCACGTCTTTAGACTGCGGATGCGTCGCAGAAGACGTGGATGCCCGGGACAAGCCCGGGCAAGGGGTCCTTTGGCTAATGGCTGACAATTCTTTCGACCTTATCGTCGTTGGCGGCGGACCGGGCGGCTATGTCGCGGCGATCCGGGCCGCCCAGCTCGGCATGAAGACGGCCGTCGTCGAGCGCGAGCAATTGGGCGGCATCTGCGTCAATTGGGGCTGCATCCCAACCAAGGCATTGCTGCGCGCCTCCGAGATCCATCATCTGCTGCATCACCTCGATCAGTTCGGTTTTTCGGCCCGCGGCATTTCATATGACGCGAAAAAACTTGTGGCCCGCTCGCGCGCGGTGGCGAAGCAGCTCTCGAACGGCGTCGGATATCTGATGCGCAAGCACAAGGTCACGGTGTTCGACGGCGAAGCTCACCTCTCGGGCAAGGGCAAGCTGGCGGTCGCCAAGGACGGCAAGCCGGTCGCCGATCTGGTTGCGCCGCACATCATTCTCGCCACCGGGGCGCGAGCCCGCTCCTTACCCGGGCTGGAGCCCGACGGCAAGCTCGTCTGGACCTATAAGGAGGCGATGGTGCCGGCGGCGATCCCCAAATCGCTGCTCGTCGTCGGCTCGGGCGCGATCGGCATCGAGTTCGCGAGCTTCTACCGCGACATGGGCGCCGAGGTCACGGTCGTCGAGGTGCTCGACCGCGTCCTGCCGGTCGAGGACGAGGAGATCTCCGCCTTCGCCCGCAAGAGCTTCGAGAAGCAGGGGATCAAGATCCACACCGGCGCGACCGTAAAAAAACTCGAACGCGGCCGGGACAAGGTGACGACGCAGATCGAGGTTGGCGGCAAGGCGTTCGAGGTGACCGCCGAGCGCGTGATCCTGGCGGTCGGGATCGTCGGCAATGTCGAGGAGATCGGCCTCGAAGGCACCGGGGTGCGGGTCGAGAAGAGCCACATCCTGGTCGATGAATGGCTGCGCACCGGCGAGGCCGGGCTCTATGCGATCGGCGATGTCGTCGGGCCACCCTGGCTGGCGCACAAGGCGATGCACGAAGGGGTGATCTGCGTCGAGCACATCGCCGGGGTCAACGATGTTCACCCGCTCGACACCAGCAACATCCCGGCCTGCACCTATTGCCGGCCGCAGATCGCCAGCGTCGGGCTGACCGAGAAGGCCGCGCGCGAGGCCGGCCATGAGGTGAAGGTCGGGCACTTCCCGTTCATCGGCAACGGCAAGGCGATCGCGATGGGCGAGCCCGAGGGAATGGTCAAGACCGTGTTCGACGGCACGACCGGCGAACTCTTGGGCGCGCACATGATCGGCGCCGAGGTCACCGAGCTGATCCAGGGCTATGCGATCGCCAAGACGCTGGAAACCACCGAGAGCGAGCTGATCCGCACGATCTTCCCGCATCCGACCATCTCCGAGACGATGCACGAAGCTGTGCTTGACGCTTATGGCCGCGCCATCCACTTCTAGCCGGACGGGCGTGGACCTCCTGGACGGTCAACCGGCGATGGATACGGCCTACATATCGGCGTTGGCGGCGCTGGCGGGATCAGCGATCGGGGGAATGACGTCGTTTGCCACCTCCTGGCAGACGCTGCACGCGCAGACCAAGGCCCAAAGGATCAGCAGGGAGCGAGACCACAGGGAGAACCTGTACGGCCTGTTTATCGACGAGGCCTCTAAGCTCTATGCCGATGCCTTGCAGCACCAGCGCGACGAGGCGTCGCAACTGATGGGAATCTACGCGCTGGTCCACCGGATCCGCCTGGTTTCGTCGTCCCGCGTTGTCGAGAGCGCCGATCGGGTGATCAAGCTGATCGCAAATACCTATTTCGCTCCGAACGTCAGCCTGCAGCAATTAACTTCAGCCTGGCAGGAAGCCAAGTCGCGAACGGAGGCGGGGGCCGAGATCGATATTTTGCGTGAATTTGCCGAGGCGTGCCGCGAGGAGCTGCGTGAATTCGGACCGCCGTGAGGCACTCGCCCCGGTCCGACGTCACGCTTGACGGCCATCGCCGCGCCATCCACTTCTAGCCGATGACTCTTCCGACCGCTGACGCACCGTTGCGGCACCCAGAGAAAGCGGCGCGGCAGGATAGTCCGAGCCCGCGCAAGCCGCCCTGGATACGCGTCAAGGCGCCGGGGTCGCCCGAATACCATGCGACCCGCCGGCTGATGCGCGAGCTCAAGCTCAACACCGTCTGCGAAGAGGCGGCCTGCCCCAATATCGGCGAGTGCTGGAAGGAGAAGCACGCGACGATGATGATCCTGGGGGCGGTGTGCACCCGCGCCTGCACCTTCTGCAATGTCGCCACTGGCCGGCCCGACCAGGTCGATCCGCACGAGCCCCAGCGCGTCGGCGATGCGGTCGCCGCGCTCGGCCTCAAGCATATCGTCGTCACCTCGGTCGACCGCGACGATCTAGGTGATGGCGGCGCCCTCCATTTCGCGCGGACCATCGCCGCGATCCGCGGTGCGGCGCCGGGAACGACGATCGAGGTTCTGGTTCCCGATTTCCTGCACAAGGACGGCGCGATCGAGACCGTGATCGCGGCCCGGCCCGATGTGCTGAACCACAATCTCGAAACCGTGCCGCGGCTTTACGCCGAGGTGCGGCCGGGCGCGCGCTATTTCCATTCGCTGCGGCTGCTCGACCAGGTGAAGCGGATCGACCCGGCAATGTTCACGAAATCGGGGATGATGGTCGGGCTCGGCGAGGAGAAAGCCGAGATCCTCCAGGTGATGGACGATCTGCGCGCGGCCCAGGTCGATTTCCTGACGATCGGGCAATATCTGCAGCCGACCCCGAAGCATCATGGGATTGCCCGCTTTGTCACCCCGGAGGAGTTCGTGAGCTATCGCCGGCAGGCGCTCGGCAAGGGCTTTCTGCTGGTGTCGGCCTCGCCATTGACCCGCTCTTCCTACCACGCGGGCGACGATTTCGCCCGGCTCCGGGACGCGCGCGCCGCCATACTCGCGGAACGGGCCTAGCCCGCGCCGATGCCGACTCATGCCGAGCAGCGCATCCTGCCCTACACGCCGGAGCAGCTCTTCGCGCTGGTTGCCGATATCGAGCGCTACCCCGAATTTCTGCCGTGGTGCATCGGCGCGCGGATCCGCGAGCGGGCGCCCGATCTGATCGTCGCCGATCTGATCATCGGGTTCCGCATGTTTCGCGAGCGTTTTACCTCGCGGGTCGCGCTCGACCCGCCGCGCCGCATCGATGTGACCTATACCGAGGGGCCCTTCCGCTACCTCAACAATCATTGGGCCTTCGACAAGGTGCCGGGCGGCTGCCGCATCGATTTTTTTGTCGATTTCGAGTTCAAGTCGCGAATATTGCAGCGCGTCATCGAGCTGTTGTTTCATGAGGCGGTGCGCCGCATGGTCGGCGCTTTCGAGCACCGCGCCCGACAGCTTTACGGCACCCCGACGCCCGACGCGGCAAGCCGGCACGCGATGTAGCGGGCGGCGCTATTCCGCTGCGATCGCCCGCTGCTCCGCGGTGATCAGGCGCTCTACCATGCGGCGCATATGCATCCGGTTGGCATCGGAGGCGATATCTACCAGCCCGTGCTCGCCGAATTCGTCGAGCCGCGCCTGCTGCGCTTCGACCATGGTCTTGTCTTCGAGAAAGGTTGGCGCGATCTCGCGGTAGAGCTGCTCGGTCGCTTCGGGTTCGTTCTGGCGATAGCCATTGGCGCATGACCAGAAATAAAAGCAGCTGGTTTCGGTCGCCGGAGTGAGGCCGTGAAACAGCCGGAACTGAAACGGGAAATCGCGCTCCGGGTCGGAGGTCGCGGTGCCGGCATCCGTCGCGCCGGTCCATTGCAGGACGCTCGACGGTGCGACGAACTCGAATTGCTGGCACCGGTCGACGCGGCCTTTGAACCCGGCCGCCTTGACGTAGCTCGGCGGCGGCACCGAGTTCTTCATCCAGCGGGTGAATTTGAGGCCGGTAGGCGTGCGCACCGTCTTCATCTCGGCATCGACATGCGCTGCCGGATTGCCGCCGACGGTCTTGGCGTGGAGATAACCGAGATGCGTCAAATCCATCAGATTGTCGACCATCAGCATGTAATTGCCCTTGATCGGATAGACGTCGTGCTTGTTGGGCCACCGCGCCTTATCATTGTGATAGGGAAAATCGACGATCCCGGCGGGGTCGGCGAGCGCGGGGTCGCCCATCCAGAGCCACACCAGCTGGTCCTTCTCGACCGCGGGATAGCACCGCACCCGGGCATCTTCCGGGATCAGCCTCTGCCCGGGGATGGCGACGCAGCGCCCGGCGCCGTCAAACACCAGACCGTGATAGCCGCATTGGATGCCGGCCTCGACCACGCTCCCCATGCGCAGCGGCGCGGCGCGATGGCAGCAGCGGTCAGCCAGCGCGGCTGCCTTGCCGGCGCCGTCGCGGAACAGCACAACGGCATCGTTGCAGATCCGGCGGGCGAGCGGCTCATTGCCGATCTCGTCGGCCCAGGCGGCGATGTACCAGGCATTGCGCAGCAGCATCGAGGGGCTCCTTTTCTGCGGATGCGGCGGATTGCCACCGAATGATAAGTCTGCGCCTTGGCCGGGGAAAGCGCGTTAACCCGGTCGCGTCTCGTCCTGCAGCAGCTCGAGCGCGAGCACGAGCGCGGCATTGCGGATCTCGGCGCGGTCGCCGGGAAAGATGCGGCGCTCGACGCGGGCCGCACCGTCCTTGCGGGCAACGCCGAGGTAAACCAGGCCGACCGGCTTTTGCGGGGTGCCGCCGCCGGGTCCGACGACGCCGGTGACCGACACCGCGAGATCGACGGGCGCCCGGGCAACCGCACCCCGCGCCATCGCCGCCGCGGTCTGGGCGCTGACCGCGCCGTGCGCCGCGATGGTGTCCGCAGCCACGCCGAGCAGCTCACTCTTGGCCTCGTTCGAATAGGCCACAAAGCTGCGCTCGACGACGTCGGACGAGCCGGCGATCGCGGTCAGCGCCGCCGCGACGAGCCCGCCGGTGCAGGATTCCGCCGTCGCGATATGCCAATGGCGCGCCCGGCACAGGGCCAGAACCTGCTCGGCGAGCGCGAGGGTTTCAGGGTCGAACACCGAACACTCCTTCGCCGATCAACAGCAGAAGAATAGCGTAGAACGCCGCCGCGATATCGTCGAGCATGATGCCGAGCCCACCTGCGATCCGCCGCTCGATCGCGCGCGCCGGCCAGGGCTTGGCGATGTCGAACACCCGGAACAAGAGAAAGGCGGCCAGATAGGCGCGCCAATCGAGCGGCGCCGCCAGCAGCACCAGCCATTGCGCCGCCACCTCGTCGATGACGATAAAGCCGGGGTCCTGGTGCCCGCTCGCGTGCGCGACCTCTGCTGCCGCCCAGCAGCCGGCGGCGAAGGCGAGAACGGCGGCGGCGGCGAGCGCGGCATGGCCGGCCAGAGCGCAGATCGCCCAGGCGCAGGGCAGGGCGGCCAGCGATCCCCAGCTCCCCGGTGCCAGCGGCAACAGCCCGGCGCCGAACCAGGTCGCGATCAGCGCAGCCGGGTGGGACAGCGGCAGGCCGAGGCGGTGCCGGGCCATTTAGTTAGATCCGCGGTCCCGGCGAAGGCCGGGACCCACCCTTCAGCCCACTCGTCTGCGGAGAAATGGGTCCCGGCCTCCGCCGGGACTGCGGTTTCAAAATGGAACTCCTACAGCGGCAGCCGCACGGTCGCGACGGCTTGCGCGGCGATGCCTTCGCCGCGGCCGGTGAAGCCCAGCCGGTCGGTCGTCGTCCCCTTGACGCTGACCCGCGTCGGCGAGATCGCGAGAATAGCGGCGACGCGTTCGACCATGCGCGCGCGGTACGGCGCGATTTTCGGCCGCTCGCAGATCACCGTGACGTCGACGGCGGCGATGTCGCCGCCCTGTTCGCGCACCAGCGCGGCGGCGTGGCCGAGGAACCGGTCCGACGCGGCGCCGCGCCACTGCGGATCGGTCGGTGGGAAATGCATCCCGATATCGCCGGCGCCGATCGCGCCGAGGAGCGCGTCGGTCAACGCGTGCAACCCGACATCGCCGTCGGAATGGCCGACGAGGCTCTGATCATGCGGGATCGCGATGCCGCAGATCAAAACATGGTCGCCGGGACCAAAGCCATGGACATCGAAACCCTGGCCAACGCGGATATCCCCGGTTCGCGCCGCGAGCAGGCGCTCGGCTGCGGCGAGGTCTTGAGCGGTTGTCACCTTCAGATTGTCCTCGCTCCCCAAAACCACCAGCGGCGCCATCCCGGCCGCCTCGGCGACCGCGGCATCGTCGGTCAGCACATGGCCGCAGGCGGCACGGTGCGCTGCAAGAATGGCCCTGAAATGAAAACCCTGCGGGGTCTGCGCCCGCCACAATTGCGCGCGGTCAACGGTTTCCCGGATCATGCCGTCGGCGACCCGCTTCACCGTGTCGCCGAGCGGCAGCGCCGGGATCGCGGCTTGTGCCCGATCGAGCGCGTCGAGGATGCGGTCGATCAACGCCGCGCCGGGAAACGGCCGCGCGCCGTCATGGATCAGCACGCGCTCGGGATCATGCGGAACGAGCGCTTCGAGACCGAGACGGACCGAATCCTGGCGCTCGGCGCCGCCGAGCACCGGCGGCAGCACCGAGAGGCCGGCCATGGCCTCATCGAACATCCCGCGGTCCTCCTCGCGGATCACGACCTGCAGCGCGGCAATCCCGGGATGCGTCGCGAAAGCCGCCACGGCGTGGCGCAGCACACTCCGGCCGCCAAGCGGGAGATATTGCTTGGGCAGCGCGCCGCCGAACCTTGTGCCGCGGCCGGCCGCGACGATAAGAGCGTAGGTGGCGGTCATGGGCCTAACCTAGCCGCGAACGCGCCGGTCTGCTAGGCGATGCAAAATGTAGGATGGCTGAGTGGAGCAAAGCCCATCTCCTTCACGCTGCGCCGATGGGTTTGGCTGCGCTCAACCCATCCTGCGAAATTGGGCGTGATATTGGCCGATGTTGCGGTGCAACAAAGTTTGGGATAGAATGCTTGCCTATAAATTAGGCATTAAAGCCAATTGAGTAAATCATGAGCATTTGCCTCGATACTATCACGCTTGCCGACCCGGTCATCCTGGCGCCGATGTCAGGGGTGACCGACCTGCCGTTCCGCCGCATCGTCAAGCAACACGGTGCCGCGCTGGTCGTCTCCGAGATGATCGCGAGCCAGGCCGCGATCCGCGCAACCCGGCAATCGCTGGCGATGGCGCAGAGCTGCCCCGAGGAGCAGCCGATGGCGGTCCAGCTCGCCGGCTGCGAGCCGCGCGTCATGGCGGAGGCGGCCAAGCTCAACGCCGACCGTGGGGCCGGCCTCATCGACATCAATTTCGGCTGTCCGGTCAAAAAGATCGTCAGCGGTCACGCCGGCTCGGCGCTGATGCGCGACGAGGTGCATGCCGCGCGCATCCTCGAAGCGACGGTCGCGGCGGTCGATCTGCCGGTCACCCTCAAGATGCGCACCGGCTGGGACGACAAGAACCGCAACGCGCCCCGCCTCGCGCGCGTTGCCGAGGCCTGCGGCATCCGCATGATCACGGTGCACGGCCGCACGCGCTGCCAGTTCTATGCCGGCAGCGCCGATTGGCGGTTTATTCGCGAGGTCAAGGAAGCGGTCTCGATCCCGGTCATTGCCAATGGCGACATCACCAGCCTCGACGACGCCGATCAGGCGCTCAAGGAATCGGGCGCCGATGGCGTGATGGTCGGCCGCGGCTGCTACGGGCGGCCGTGGCTGATCGGGCAGATCATCGAATGGCTGCGCAGCCGGCGTCGGGTTCCCGACCCGCCGCTTGCGCTGCAGTTCGATATCGTCCGCGGCCATTACGACGACATGCTGAGCCATTACGGCAGCGAGATTGGCCTGCGCATCGCACGGAAGCATCTCGCCTGGTATTCGAAAGGCCTGCCGGGGTCGGCGGAGTTCCGCGCCGCGATCAACCGGACCGAGGAGGTGCCGCAGGTCAAGGCGCTGCTGCGCGCCTTCTATGAGCCGCTGATCGATACCCCCTCCCTAACCCGCCCCGTCCCTAACCCTCCCGCGCGTGTGGAGGGAAGGGTGCGGGCAGAGCGGGGGCGGGAGGCGGCGTGATCTCGTTGCGCCCGCGCCGCCCGGCCGCGTCGCCGGCCCTGCGCTCGGCAACGCTACCCGATGCCGCAGCGCTGCTCGCCGCGCTGCCCAATCCGGTGATGACCCTCGACCGCGCCGGCATTGTTCGCTTTGTCAATCCGGCGACGGAGCAGTTTTTCGGGGTCGGCGCCGCGGCGCTGATCGGCCATCCGCTCGCCGACGTTATCGTGGCGCAGAGCCCGCTCTTCGCTCTCGCCGATGCGGTGTGGAAAAGCGGCGGGTCGATTGCCGAGTACGATGTGCCGCTCGAAGGCCCGCGCTTTGCTGCCCGTTCGGTGACGATCGAGGGCGCGCCAGCCGGCGAGGGGGCCGAGCTCTTGGTGCTGACGCTGCACGAGCGCTCGATGGCCGACAAGATGGACCGCCAACTGACCCACCGCAACGCCGCCCGCTCGATCACCGCGATGGCGGCAATGCTGGCGCATGAGGTGAAAAACCCGCTGTCGGGAATTCGCGGCGCGGCACAGCTTTTGGAGCAGGACGCCGATGCGGCCGGGCGCGAGCTGACCCAGTTGATCTGCGACGAGACCGATCGCATCGTCGGGCTGGTCAACCGGATGGAGGCCTTTGCCGGCTATGCTCCGATCACCCGCGATGAGGTCAACATCCACGAGGTAATGGACCGCGTCCGTAAGATCGCGCAATCGGGGTTCGCCCGGCATGTGCGCCTCACCGAGGATTACGATCCTTCGCTGCCGCCTGTGCATGGCGACCGCGACCTCTTGCTTCAGGTCTTCCTCAATCTCGTCAAGAATGCCGCAGAGGCGGCGGCGAGCGCGGGCGGCGAGATCGTGCTGACGACCGCCTATCGCCACGGGCTGCGCCTGACGGCGCCGGGCGGCGACGGGCGGCGCCATTTGCCGCTGATGGTATCGGTTGCCGATAACGGCGGCGGCGTCCCCGATGACCTCAAACCGCACCTGTTCGATCCGTTCGTCACGACCAAGCCAAATGGAACTGGCCTTGGTCTTGCACTTGTCGCGAAGGTGATTGGCGACCACGGCGGTGTCATCGAGTTTGACAGCCAACCCCGGCGCACGGTGTTCCGGGTGTTTCTGCCGGTTGTTACGGCAGGAAGTGTTACGCCGACGGGGGTTGCGCGAAACGGCAGCGACTGATGGGCGCGACGATTCTGGTGGCTGACGACGACCGGGCGATCCGCATGGTGCTGAACCAGGCGTTGGCCCGGCTCGGGCATGATGTGCGGATGACCGGCAACGCGGCGACGCTGTGGCGCTGGGTCGCCGACGGCGAGGGCGATCTGATCATCACCGACGTGATCATGCCCGACGAGAACGGGCTCGACCTGATCCCGCGCATCAAAAAGCTCCGCCCCGAGCTGCGAGTCATCGTCATGAGCGCGCAAAGCACGCTGTTGACCGCGGTCAAGGCAACCGAGCGCGGCGCCTTCGAGTATCTGCCAAAACCCTTCGATCTGCGCGAGCTGGTCAGCGTCGTCGAGCGCGCGCTGAGTGCGCCCGCCAGCGCGCCGGCGGCCGCCTCGGACGAGGCCGAGGAGCAGCTGCCGCTGATCGGCCGGTCGCCGGCGATGCAGGAGATCTATCGTGCCGTCGCCCGGCTGATGGGGACCGATCTTACGGTCATGATCACCGGTGAGAGCGGTACCGGCAAGGAGCTGGTTGCCCGGGCATTGCACGATTTCGGCAAGCGCCGCTCAGGCTCCTTTGTCGCGATCAATATGGCTGCGATCCCGCGCGAGCTGATCGAAAGCGAGTTGTTCGGCCACGAGCGAGGCGCCTTTACCGGCGCCACCTCGCGCAGCGTGGGGCGGTTCGAGCAAGCCAAGGGCGGCACGCTGTTTCTCGACGAGATCGGCGACATGCCGCCCGAGGCGCAGACCCGCCTCTTACGGGTGCTGCAGGAGGGCGAATATAATGCGGTCGGAGGCCGCGTACCGATACGGGTGGATGTTCGCATCATCGCCGCCACCCATCGCGATCTGCCGCAGTTAATTCGCCAGGGCTTGTTCCGCGAAGATCTGTTCTACCGGCTTAACGTCGCGCCGATCCGGCTGCCGCCATTGCGCGAGCGCACCGCTGACATTCCGGCCCTGGTGCGCCATTTCACCTCGCTCGCCGCGCGTGAGGGCCTGCCCCTCAAGACCATCGACGAGGCGGCAATGGAGCGGCTGCGCCGCTATCGCTGGCCGGGCAATGTGCGCGAGCTCGAAAATCTGGTGCGCCGTCTGGCCGCGCTTTATTCGCAGGAAGTCATCGGCCTTGATGTCATCGAGGCCGAGCTCGCCGAGACGCCGCAACCAGCGGCGTTGGCGGCCGAGGGCGCGAGCGGCGAGGGGCTTGCGGCGGCGGTCGAACGCCACATCACCGATTATTTCGCGGCGCATCGGGGCACGCAGCCGGCCTCCGGTCTCTACGACCGAGTGTTGCGCGAGATCGAGCGTCCATTGATCGTGGCGACGCTCGGGGCGACCCGCGGCAATCAGATCAAAGCCGCCCATCTGCTGGGTCTCAACCGCAATACGCTGCGCAAGAAGATCCGCGAATTGGACATCCCCGTCGTCCGCGGCCTAAAATAGGCGGGCGCCGCGCCCGCTGCTGCCGTCCAAGTTCTGCCTGATGGAAAAGGTCTCGAGGCGGCGACGGGGATAGGCGTCGTCGGCGCATCGTTCGGCGCGACTTCGGTAAGGATGGACGAATGAGCCTGGCGCGACGGGTCCGCTCCTGGGCCGGCGGCGTTGGCCTTGGGCGCAAGGTCGCGGTCGCGCTTGCTGCTGCCGCGCTGGCGTCGGGGATCGCGACCTATCTGGCGTTGACCGGTACACCGCCGTTCGGCCCCCGCCCGCGCGCCGTTCTGACGCTGCTCAATCTCGATCTCGTGCTGTTGCTCGCCTTGGCGGCGGTGGTCGCAAAGCGGCTTGTCGAGGTGTGGATGGAACGCCGTCGCGGGCTCGCCGGCTCGCGGCTGCAGATCCGGCTGGTTGGGCTGTTCAGCCTGATCGCAGTGCTGCCAACGATCATCGTTGCGTTGTTTTCCTACCTGTTCTTCGGCTCCGGCATCGAATCCTGGTTCAGCGACAAGGTGCGCACCGCGATTTCCGAATCGGTCGCGGTGGCCGATGCCTATGTCAAGGAGCACCAACAGGCGATCCGGGCCGATGCGCTGTCCATGGCCAGCGATCTCGACCGCTCTGCAGCGTCACTGCAGTTGAACCCGCAATACCTTGCGCCGCTGCTGACCGCCCAGGCGGCGATGCGCGGGCTGGCCGATGCCGCGGTGCTCGATCGCAATGGGACGATGCTGGCGCGCACCGGCCTCGTGTTCGCGCTTGGCTTCGAGGAGGTCAGCAAAGACGCGTTGCGGCGCGCCCAGCAGGGCGAGGTCGTGATCATGACCGACGACCAGGAAGAGCGCGTGCGCGCGCTCGTCCGGCTCGACGAACTCAGCGACCTCTACCTCTATGTCGGGCGGTTTATCGAACCGCGGGTGCTTGCCCATCGCGATGAGACGCACCTCGCGGCGGAGCAGTATGAGCAGCTGCAAGGCCGCCGTTCCGGACTCCAGATCAAGTTCGCGGTTATCTACATCGTCGTAGCGATGCTGGTGCTCGCCGCGGCCGTCGCGATCGGCATCCACTTCGCGGCCCAGCTCGCCGACCCGATCAGCCGGCTCGTCGGGGCGGCCGAACGGGTCCGCGCCGGCGATCTGTCCGCGCGGGTTCCCGAAGGCGAAAAGGACGACGAGCTGGTCTCGTTGAGCCGCGCCTTCAACCGGATGACCCAACAGATCCAGAGCCAGCAGCGCGAGCTGATCGATGCCAACCGCCAGCTCGACGAGCGGCGGCGTTTTACCGAGACGGTATTGACCGGGGTGTCCGCCGGGGTCATCGGCCTCGATCGCGACGGCCGAATTTACCTCCCCAACCGGACGGCCTCGGCGCTGCTCGGCGTCGATCTCGATCTCTCAATCGGCGAGGACCTGGCCGAAGTCGCGCCCGAAATGGCCCGGCTATTGAAGCTGGCCGCCCGGCGCCCCGACCGGCTGGCTCAGGCACAGGTGCAGATCGCCGGCGTCGACAGCATGCGCACGCTGTTGGTCCGCATCGCCGCCGAGCACGACGATGGCGAGATTCGTGGGTTTGTCGTCACGTTTGACGACATTACCGAGCTGGTGTCGGCTCAGCGCAAGGCCGCCTGGGCCGATATCGCCCGCCGCATCGCGCACGAGATCAAGAACCCGCTGACCCCGATCCAGCTCGCGGCCGAGCGCCTGCGTCGCAAATACCTCAAAGAGATCAAGAAGGATCCGGAGACCTTCCGCATCTGCACCGATACGATCATCCGGCACGTCGAGGATATCGGCCGGATGGTCGACGAGTTCTCGTCGTTCGCCCGGATGCCGGCGCCGGTGCTCAAACCGGAAGACCTGGCAACAATCGTCGAACAGGCCATCTTCCTGGAGCGCACAGCGCACCCCAAGATTGGATTCGAGACCCGCATCGCCGCGCGTCCGGTGCCGCTGCGATGCGATGCGAGCCTGATTGGGCAGGCGCTGATCAATATCATCAAAAACGCGATCGAATCGATCGAGGCCCGGACAGCCGAGAGCGGCCCGACCCCGCCTGGCCAGATTCGCGTGACGGTCGAGGCCGATGGCCCGGTTGCGGTCACCATCGAGGACAATGGCAAAGGCTTGCCGCGGCAGGGCCGCGAGCGCCTGACCGAGCCTTATGTCACGACCCGTGCGAAGGGCACCGGGTTGGGCCTCGCCATTGTGAAGAAGATCATGGAAGATCACCGCGGGCAGCTGATCCTGTCGGATGGCGAACGTGGCGGCGCTCGGGTGCGGCTGGTGTTTACCGGCGATGCGCACGCCGTCAGTCATGCGGAAGCGCCCGTAGTGCCAGTAGAGTTGAATTCGGTCGGCCATGGCGCATGACATTCTGATCGTAGACGATGAAGCCGACATCCGGATGTTGATCGCCGGGGTGTTGAAGGACGAAGGTTACGCGACGCGCGACGCCGCCGACAGCGGCGAGGCTCTGGCCGCCATCCAGGCACGTCAGCCGACGCTCGTGATCCTCGACATCTGGCTGCAGGGCAGCGAACTCGACGGTATTGGCATCCTTAGCCAGCTACAGGCCGAGATGCCATCGGTGCCGGTCGTGATAATCAGCGGGCACGGAACGATCGAGACCGCGGTGGAAGCGATCAAGATCGGCGCCTACGATTTTATCGAGAAGCCATTCAAGAGCGGCCGGCTGTTGCTCGTCGTCGCGCGCGCGATCGAGGCAGCGCACTTGCGCCGCGAAAATGCCGAGCTGAGGTTGCGCGCCGGCGGCGATCTCGACCTGGTCGGAGCCTCGCCGGCGATCAACCAGCTGCGCCAGCAGATCGAACGTGTCGCGCCGACCGGCAGCCGGGTCCTTATCACCGGCGCGCCGGGTTCCGGCAAGGAGGTGGTCGGCCGCCTCTTACATGCGCGCTCGCGCCGCTCCGCAGGGCCATTTGTCGCGGTCAATTGCGCGACGATGCGACCCGACTGGCTGGAGATCGAGCTGTTCGGCAGCGAGGCCAGCAATGAGGGCGTCCCGCGCAAGGTCGGCACCTTCGAGCGAGCCCATGGCGGGACCCTCTTTCTCGATGAAGTCGCCGACATGCCGCTCGAGACCCAGGGCAAGATCGTGCGGGCCTTGCAGGAACAGACCTTCGAGCGGGTAGGGGGTTCGCGCCGGGTCGAGGTCGATGTCCGCGTCGTCGCCTCGTCCAATCGCGAATTGGCGGCCGAGATCGCGGCCAACCGCTTTCGCGAGGATCTGTTCTATCGGCTGAACGTCGTGCCGATTCGGGTGCCGCCACTGCGCGAACGGCGCGAGGACATCCCTCTCCTGGCCCGCCATTTCATGGAGCGCGGAGCGGAAGCAGCACGCATCTCGGCGCGCGACTTCGGCGAGGACGCCCTGGCGGCATTGCAGGCCTACACGTGGCCTGGGAACGTCCGGCAATTGCGCAACGTCATCGATTGGCTCCTGATCATGGCGCCGGGCGAGTCGAGCGAGTCGGTGAGAGCCGACATGCTGCCCAACGAGATCACCGCCATCGCACCTTCCGTCGTCAAATGGGACAAGGGCAGCGAGATCATGACCCTGCCGCTGCGCGACGCGCGCGAGGTCTTCGAGCGCGAATACCTGCTCGCCCAGGTCACCCGGTTCGGCGGCAACATCTCGCGCACCGCCTCCTTTGTCGGGATGGAGCGCTCGGCATTGCACAGGAAGCTCAAATCCTTGGGGGTCTTCGGCAACGACCGCCCGCTCAAGGTCGGGACGTGATGCCCAGGACCGCGGACGTCCCGCCCGCATGCGGCCAAGACGGCCGCGGGCCGAATTAAACTGCTCGATGTCCCGCATCGCCTATGTCGCCGGCCAGTATCTGCCGCATCGCCAGGCGGCGGTGCATATCGAGGATCGCGGTTATCAGTTTGCCGATGGCGTCTACGAGGTGATTGCGGTGGTCGACGGGCATCTTGTCGACGAGGCGCCGCACCTCGCACGTCTGCATCGCTCGCTGGCCGAGCTGCGCATCGCTGCGCCGATCGGCGATGCGGCGCTGAAGATCGTCATCCGCGAAATCGTCCGGCGCAATTGCGTCGACACCGGCATCGTCTACCTCCAGGTGACGCGAGGCGCGGCGCCGCGCGAGCATGCCTTTCCAAAATCGGCTAAGCCGACCCTCGTCGCGACCGCGCGCCGCTCGCGCCCGCCCGACCCGCGCCTCGGACATGACGGCATCGCCGTCATCACCATTCCCGATATCCGCTGGCAGCGCTGCGACATCAAATCGGTGGCACTCGTCGCCAATGTGCTCGGCAAGCAGCAGGCAAGGGAAGCCAGCGCCTACGAAGCCTGGCAGGTCGATCGCGACGGGCAGGTTACCGAAGGCACCTCAACCAATGCCTGGATCGTGACCGCGGACAGCGCCGTGGTGACCCGCGCCGCCGACACGGCGATCCTCAATGGAGTCACCCGCCTCGCGGTCTTCGACATCATTCGCCGCGAAGGCTATCGCCTCGTCGAGCGCGCGTTCACGGTCGCCGAGGCAAAGGCGGCGCGTGAAGCCTTCCTCACCAGCACCACCGCCGATCTCCTGCCGGTCGTGCGCATCGACGGCCTGCCGGTTGGCGAGGGCAGACCCGGCCCGCTGGCGCTTAAGCTGCGCGCGGCCTATTTCGCGCACGCTGCCGCCGCGTGAACCGCATGCCGGGCACCACCGACGATGCCTTGCCGCTCCAGCGGCCGCGCGCCATCCTCTTCGACTGGGACAACACGCTGGTCGATAGCTGGGCGACGATCCACGAGGCGCTCAATTTTCTGATGCGCGCGATGGGAAAGCCGGAATGGTCCCTGGTCGAGACGCGCGAGCGGGTGCGGCTCAGCCTGCGCGACACCTTTCCGCTCATTTTCGGCGAGCGCTGGGAAGAGGCGGGCGGGATCTACCTCGGCAGGTTCCGGGAGATCCATCTCGATCGGCTCAGCGCGTTGCCTGGCCGCGAGAGGATGCTGCGCGCGCTCGCCGCCCAGGGGATCTATCTCGGCGTGGTCAGCAACAAGACCGGCGAATTGCTGCGTCGCGAAGTCGCACGGCTCGGCTGGTCCGATTTTTTCGGCAGCATCGTCGGCGCCGGCGACGCGCCCGCCGACAAGCCGGCCCCCGAGCCGGTCCATCTGGCGCTCGCGCCGAGCAGTGTGCCGGCTGGCGGGGAAGTATGGTTTGTCGGCGACACCGCGGTCGACATGGAATGCGCGCGCAACAGCGGTTGTATTGCGGTGCTGCTTGGCGACGCTGCGCCGCCGCAGGAGTTCGCCCGCTTCGGCCCGCGGCTGTCCTTTGCCGACGAGAGCGGCCTCTTTCGTGCGCTTGAGGGGTTGCCATTTGGGGCCACGCGCCCATCTTCGTAGGCGATACTGCGGCAGCTCGCGCTTAGCTGCGTTTCCTCCGGGCCGGTCGCCGCGGCTCCAAAAACGATGGGGAGACTACCCATGTCGACCGAGAAACCGCAAAACGTTCAGGATGTATTCTTAAACCACGTACGCAAGAACAAGACGCCGGTGACGGTGTTTCTGGTGAACGGGGTCAAGCTGCAGGGGATCATCACCTGGTTCGACAATTTCTGCGTGCTGCTGCGGCGCGATGCGCATTCGCAGCTGGTTTACAAGCACGCGATCTCGACGGTCATGCCGGCGCAACCGATCCAGCTGTTCGAGGGCGGCAAGGAGCCCGACGAGCTCTGAACCGCAGCGACCTGTCATCGGCCGCGCCGACCAGCCGCGCGCTCGTCATTCATCCGGCGACAAAGCCTGCCTCCGCCCGACGCTCTGAGGTGCCGGGTCGGTCGCTCGATGCCCGCCTCGACGAGGCGGTCGCGCTGGCGCGAGCGATCGACCGCGATGTCGTCCGCGCCGAGATCGTGCGCATAGCGCGGCCGGTACCGGCGACATTGTTCGGCAGCGGTAATGTCGAGAGCCTGCGCGCCATCATCACCGACAATGCGATCGGGCTCGTCATCGTCGACGGGGCGCTGAGCCCGGTACAGCAGCGCAACCTCGAACGGCGCTGGCAAGCCAAGGTGATCGACCGCACCGGGCTCATTCTCGAAATATTCGGGGCGCGCGCCCGCACCCATGAGGGCCGCTTGCAGGTCGAGCTGGCGGCGTTATCGTACCAGCGCTCGCGGCTGGTGCGCTCATGGACGCATCTCGAACGACAGCGCGGCGGGTTTGGCTTTCTCGGCGGGCCGGGCGAGAGCCAGATCGAGATCGACCGCCGGCTGATCGGCGAGCGCATTGTGCGCCTCAAGCGCGAGCTTGACGGCGTCAAGCGGACCCGGGCATTGCACCGCGCCGCGCGCCGCCGCGTGCCGTACCCGGTGGTCGCGCTGGTCGGCTACACCAACGCCGGAAAATCGACGCTGTTCAATCGCCTCACCCGGTCGGCGGTTGGCGCCGAGGACATGCTGTTCGCGACGCTCGACCCGACGATGCGGCGCCTCGGCCTGCCTTCCGGCAAGCAGGCGATCCTGTCCGACACGGTGGGATTTATCTCCGATCTGCCGACCCACCTCGTCGCCGCGTTCCGTGCGACGCTCGAAGAGGTCACCGAAGCCGACATCGTCGTCCATGTGCGCGACGCCTATCACCCCGACAGCGCACAGCAGCGCGACGACGTGCTCGCGGTGCTCGGCGATCTCGGCCTCGCCACCCCGCCGGAGGGCGGCTCGATCGAGGAGGGGCTTATCGAGGTCCTCAACAAGATCGACCTCTTTGCGCCGGCGGCGCGCGAAGGCCTCCGGAACCAGGTCCAACGCAACACCGACAGCGTCGCATTGTCGGCGGTGACCGGGGAGGGGTGCGACGGGTTGCTGCGGTTGATCGACCACCGGATCGAGACTGGCGCGCGCCCGGTACGGCTCGACGTGCCGCTGAGCGACGGCCAGACCCTGGCCTGGATCTATGCCCATGGCGAGGTCTTGGGCCGGCGCGACGACGACGGGGCTGCGCACCTTTCGGTCCGTCTCTCAGACGCCGATCTCGGGAGATTGCGGCACCGGCAGAGGGTGCATTAAGGTAAAGATAACCACGGAGACATGGAGTTCACGGAGAGATGATACAAATATAATTGTCTTCCCGGCGAAGGCCGGGACCCATGGCGGAAATGGGTCCCGGCCTTCGCCGGGAAGACAAGATGGGTAGTTACCTCGTCTTCGTGTCCTCCGTGCCTGCGTGGTGAACCTTCTTTTCTAATCCTTTAACCTCTTGCCACAACGCCTCCAGCGCGTCGAGGTCGCGACCGATACCGCGTTCGGCGGCGAGCGCCTCGACCTGGCGGAAGCGGCGCTCGAATTTTGCGGTGGCGCGGCGCAAGGCGGTTTCAGGCTCGACCTCCAGCTTGCGGGCGAGGTTGGCGGCGGCGAACAGGAGGTCGCCCAATTCCTCCTCGATCGCCGCCGGGGAACCGCCGGCATTAAACTCGCCTTCGAGTTCGGCAATTTCCTCGGCGATTTTCGGGATGACGGCGCGCGCGTCGGGCCAATCAAAGCCGATCCGCGCCGCGCGGCCCGAGATCTTGGCGGCGCGCAGCAGAGCGGGGAGGGCGAGCGCCACCCCGTCGACGACGCTCTGGGCGCCACCCTGAGCGTCGCGTTCGGCCGCCTTGTGCGCCTCCCAGGCCTCGTTCTGCTCCGCCACCGAGGCGATCGCCACATCGCCGAAGACATGGGGGTGGCGGCGCACCATCTTGTCGGCGATCGCGACCGCGACGTCGTCGAACGCGAAATGCCCGGCTTCCTCGGCCATGCGGGCGTGGAACACGACCTGCAGCAACAGATCGCCCAGCTCGTCCTTGAGCGAGGCCATGTCGGCGCGCTCGATCGCGTCGGCGACCTCGTAGGCCTCCTCGATCGTATAGGGTGCGATCGTCGCGAAATTCTGCTCCTTGTCCCAGGGGCAGCCGCGCTCGGGATCGCGCAGCCGGGCCATGATCGCGAGCAGATCGTCGATGGGGCGGGTCATTGCGGGCTCATTCGATCCATAGAGTGCGGCGCTACTCCGCGGTCAATTCTTTCTTGAGGAAGATGCGCTGGTGGTCGGGCGGGTAGTCGAGCCGGGCGAATTCGCGATAACCGAGCTTTGGGTAATAGTCCGGCCCCTGGAAAGAGAACGTGTCGAGCCACGCCGAATGGCAGCCTTGGGCCAGGGCGTGCCGTTCCGCCTCGCCGATCAAGCGACGCCCGATGCCTTGCCGCCGCAAATCGGCGTGCACCCAAAGAAGATTAATGAACAGCCAGCCGGCATAGGTGTTGCCGATTAATCCTGCGCGGATCGCTCTCGTCGGGTCGCGGACGAAGATGCCGAAATAGGTGTAGCTGGGGTCGCGCAGAAACGCAGCGTTGTAGGCGCCGAGGCCGTCATCGACAGTCTCACGGTCGTCCCATGACGGGTTGTCCTCGAAGCTGAGGCGAAGCCCTGGTGGCAGATCCATCCGCGTTCCCCCTGACAAAGTAGATTGCCCTCTATGCTATCCTTGCCGGAGAGGCTCGTCAGCAATCGGCACGGGATGGGATGGACCGCGACAGCGAGTTGATGATCGCGCGCCGCGCCTATGCGAAGCAGATCATGGCAGCCGCCGGCGTCGACGACCGGCGCGTCGAGGCGGCATTTGCCGCGGTGCCGCGCGAAGATTTCCTCGGCCGCGGGCCTTGGCCTGTCCTGCGCTGGGGGCGCGGCTATGTCGCGACGCCAACCGACAACCCGGTCTATCTCTATGCCGATGTGCTGGTCGGCGTCATACCGGAGCGCAACCTCAACAATGGGCAACCGTCCTTTCTTGCGGCGCTGATCGCCAGCGCCGGGTTGCGCTCCGGCGAGCACGCCGTGCATATCGGCGCGGGGGTTGGCTATTACACGGCGATCCTGGTGCGCCTCGTCGGCCGCACCGGCCGGGTGACCGCGATCGAATACGATGCCGGCCTCGCCGAGCGTTTGGCGGCCAATTTCGCCGGACAGCGCCGGGTGCGCGTGGTCGAGGGCGACGGCGCGCGGGTCGCTTTCGAGCCCGCCGACGTGATTTTCGTCAACGCCGGCGCCACACGGCCGGCCGATGCCTGGCTCGACCGCCTCGGCGAGGGCGGGCGGCTGATCCTGCCGTTGACCACCAACCAGGGATTTCACGGCGGCGAGACAATCCCGATCGAGCGGCGCGGCGGCGTCTTCCGCATCGAGCGTCGCGGCGACGAATTTCTTGCCAAATGGATATCGCCGGTCGGGATCTTTCCGTGCGAGGGCGCGCGCGACGCCGAAAGCGAAGCCGCGCTGGTGAGCGCCTTCGCGAAAGAGGGCGATTGGCTGCGGGTGACCCGGCTCTATCGGCGGGGCGATCTGCCGGAAGAGCGCTGCTGGTTGCGCGCGCCGGGCTGGTGCCTGGCTTATTGCTGAAGCCAATTATCGCATAATATATATTATGGAAAGCGCTGGTAGGCGGCGGCGCGCGCCGGACCTCAGTACCCGAACCGACCCAGCTCTCGCGCGTTCAACTGGTTTGCCACGTGGTCGCTCGGCGAACCCCATCCCCGGGGGCATACGCGCCACCGTAATATCCGCGCCAAGCCGGGCGAACTCCGTAGTCCCCGTAGCGGTTTGGAATGCATCGACCCCACCGGTTGGGATGGAGGCCTGGGCCGCAGCCACCGGCCACCTGGACGATGCCCGCTTCCGGCTGACCGGCCGGGCTTGTGACGGCCGGAGCGGCATTTGCCGCCATCGCCGAGACAGCCAGGCAGACACCGCCAACCAGACTTAAAGCTGCGATGTGCATGTGGGTTCCCTCGTTCGAGCGGTACGCTCATCAACATGAACGCCCATTGCCGCGACAAAATCCCGCTCGCCGCAAATTGGGGCTCGCCTCTGAGACCATGTGGCGGCCGCAGCGCGCGAACGGTCGCTGAGGTGATTGCGCGATTCGCTAATTGCGTACGATCGGCTTTGCCATGAATACGCGGTCGTACCCGGCATCACGGCCGCGCCCGGTTTCGGAGAACCCGAGCCGCGTATAGAGCGCGATGTTTTCGGTCATCTTTTCGTGCGTGTAGAGCCGCAGATCGGAATAGCCAAGCCGGCGCGCCTCGCCTTCGGCAAAGGCGACGAGCCGACGCCCAAGCCCCTGACCCTGCCGCTCCGGACGCACCGCGATGTTGTCGAGCAGCAGATGGTCGGGCTTGGGCATCAGCACGATCAGCGCGGCGATTGCGCCATCCGTCTCGAAAACGCTGACCGCGCCCGCGTCGATCAGCCCGGCGTAATCGTCGAGCATTGGGCCGGGCGGCTTGCCAATGCGCTCGATATAGACCGAATAGGCCGCGGCGATGATCGCCTCGACCGCCGCGCGGTCGGCGGGTTTGGCCGGGCGGATCATGGGTCGGGCAGCTCGATCGCGAGCCCGTCATAGCCGGGTTCGACCCCTTCCGGCAATTCGGCGCTGAGCTCGTGATAATCGAGGCTCTGGTCCATATGGGTCAGTACCGCCCGGCGCGGCCGCACCCGCTCGATCCAGGCGAGCGTCCTGGCCAGATGGCTGTGCGTCGGATGCGGCTCGCGGCGCAGGCAGTCGACGATCCACAATTCGACCCCGGCGAGCGCGGCAAAGGCATTGTCATCAAGTTCTACGACATCGGTCGAATAAGCGAGCGGCCCGATGCGGACACCTATTGTCGTGCCGTAACCGTGACCCTGCGCAAACGGCACGACCATCATCCCCGCGGCGCTGAACGTCCCCGCAATCCGATGCGGCGTCAGCGCCGGCCGGTACAGCGGCCTCCCTGGCACCACCGGCTTCAGCACATAGTCGAAACGCCGCTCGACCTCGGCCAGCGTATCGGCGGCGGCATAAAGCGGGATCGGCTTTCCAATCAATTTGTTAATGATACGAATATCATCGATGCCATGAAGATGGTCGGCATGCGCATGGGTCAAAAGCACGGCGTCGAGCCGCGCGATGCCGGCATCGAGCAGCTGCTGGCGCAGATCTGGCGAGGTATCGATTAGGAGCGCGCAACCGCCACTCTCGACGAGCAGCGAGCAACGGCGCCGCTGGTTGCGCGGCTCGGCGGGGTCGCAGCGCCCCCAATCCGGACCGATCGCCGGCACGCCCCAAGAGGGGCCGCAGCCAAGTAGGGTCGCTTTCACGCCGTCTTCATGCCAGGGGCGGCCGGCTCGCCTTGCCGAACAGCCGGAAGAAATTGTCGGTCGTCGCCGCGGCAAGCTGTGTCGGATCGATCCCTTTAAGCAAAGCGATCGCCGCGGCGGTCGCCGCGACATAGGCCGGCTCGTTGCGCCGTCCGCGATGCGGCACCGGCGCCAGATAGGGCGCATCGGTCTCGACGAGCAGTCGCTCCAGCGGCACATCGCGCACGATCGCCCGCAATTCCTCGGCGTTCTTGAAGGTGACGATGCCGGAGATCGAGATGTAGAAGCCGAGGTCGAGCGCCGCGTCGGCGAGCGCCCGGCCGCTGCTGAAGCAATGCAACACGCCGGGCGGCGGCCGCTCCTCACGGAGGACCCGCGCCACCGCCTCATCGGCCTCGCGGGCATGGATGATCAGCGGCAACCCGCTCGCTTGCGAGGCGGCGATATGGGTGCGGAACACCCGTTCCTGGACCTCGCGCGGGCTGTGGTCGTAATGGAAATCGAGCCCGGTCTCGCCGATGCCAACGACCCGCGGGTGGAGGGCGAGCGCGGCGAGATCAGAAGCGCTCAGCACCGCATGGTCGGCCGCCTCGTGCGGGTGGGCGCCGACCGAGCACCAAATGTCAGGGTACCTTTCGGCGATCGCCCGCACCCCGGGGAACTGGTCGAGACGGGTTCCGATCGTCAGCATCGTCCCGACCCCGGCAGCGCGGGCGCGCGCGACGATCGCGTCGCGCTCCTCGGCGAAATCCGCGAAATCGAGATGGCAATGGCTGTCGACCAGCATCCGCCCTACCCTACCGCAATCAGCCGCCCGCGGCTTCCGCCTCGACAAAGCGCGGAAAGATGCCGCGCGGCGCCGGCAAAGGACGGCCCGGCACCAGCGGGTCTGCGAGATCGGCAAAGCGGCGCGCCTCGAGCGGAACCGCCAGTTGGTCGAGCAGCATCGCGGCCGCCGCGGGCACAAAAGGCTGCATCACGATGCCCAAATGGCGCAGCACCTCCGCCAGCGCGTAGAGCACCGTGCCCATCCGCGCCGGATCACTGCGCCGCAACGCCCACGGCGCCTGCTCGTCGACATAGCGGTTGGCCTCAGCGACGACGCGCCAGATGGTCTCGAGCGCGAGATGAAAGGCCTGCTGCTCGGCGATCAGCGGGCGGACCCGCGCTAGCAGCCCGCGCGCCTCGGCGAGCAGTGCGTCGTCGGCGTCAGCCGGCGGACCCGGCTCGGGCACCGCCGCAGCGCAATTGCGGTTGATCATCGCCAGAACGCGCTGCGCCAGATTGCCGAAATCGTTGGCGAGGTCACCGTTGAGCCGGCCGATCACGGCGCGATGCGAGAAATCGCCGTCATTGCCGAACGGCAGCTCGCGCAACAGGAAATAGCGCAGGGGGTCGAGCCCATAGCGGTCGACGAGCTCCTGCGGTGCAATGAAATTGCCGAGCGATTTCGACATCTTCTGGCCTTCTACGGTCCACCAGCCATGGGCGAATACGCGACGCGGCGGCTCAAGCCCGGCGGCCATCAGAAAGGCGTGCCAGTATACCGTGTGAAAGCGCAGAATGTCTTTACCCACCATGTGAAGATCAGCAGGCCAAAACAATGAATATTCGCCGCTTTCGACATCGGGATAGCCGATCGCGGTGATGTAATTGATCAGCGCGTCGAGCCAGACATAGACGACGTGCCCGGGGTGGCCGGGCACCGGGATGCCCCAGCTGAAGCTGGTGCGCGAGATCGACAGGTCGTTGAGCCCCGATTTGACAAAGCTGATGACCTCGTTGCGCCGGCTGCGCGGGGCGATCGCCTCGGGATTGGCTTCGTAAAACGCCAACAGCCTGTCTTGCCAGGCAGATAGCCGAAAAAAGTAATTTTCCTCTTCAATCCACTCGACATCGGCCCCGGTCGGAGCTTTCCCGTCAACCAGCTCGCTCTCGCTATAAAACGCCTCGTCGCGGACCGCGTACCACCCGGCAAAGCGGCCGAGATAGATCTCGCCGCGGCGCTCCAGCTCCTGCCATAGCGCCTGGACCCCGCGGATATGACGCTCCTCGGTGGTGCGGATGAAATCATCGTTGCTGATGTTGAGGAGTTGCGTCATGTCGCGCCACGCCGGCGAGATGCGGTCGCAAAACTCCTGCGGCGTCAGGCCAAGAGCCTGCGCCGAGCGCTCGACCTTCTGGCCATGCTCGTCGCTGCCGGTGAGGAATTTGACCCTCCGCCCGTCGAGCCGCATGAACCGTGCCAGCACATCGCACACCACCGTCGTATAGGCGTGGCCGAGATGCGGCACGTCGTTCACATAATAGATCGGGGTGGTCAAGAAATACGGCCGGTCGGCGCTCATCATCCTCTCCAAACCGCAGATATGGGGCTGAACCCGCGATCGATCCAGCGATGAAGCCGACGCACCGATCGGCGGCGGCGCGCGCTTCTACCGCGGCGCGCCTTCGATCGCAAAGAACGCGTCGAGGATCGTCTGCTTCTTGTCCAAGTTGAGGGCATCGGTGCGGGCAAAGCTGCGGCCGATTTCGCCGCGCAGCTCGGCCCAGCGCGCCGCCGGCGCACGTCCGGCGAGGCGGCGCAGCACCGCGGGATCAGCCGCGCCGTCCCCGCCGACAATCCATCGCGCCGCGGCCTCGGCGACCCGGGCCAGCAATTGCGCCATCAGCTCCTCGACCGCGCGATAGGCCTCCTCGGCGTCGTTGCGCGCGAGCCGGTCCGCGAAGGCGTGCAGCGCCGCCGGGTCGATCCCCTGTTCGCGCGAGACCAGCGCCAGCACAGATTGGTACAGCTCGACCCCGCCCGCGGCGGCGAGGTCGAGGGCGCGGCCGATGCTGCCGCCGGACAGGGCCGTCAGGGCGTCGGCTTGTTCCTCGGGCAGAGCGGGCCGGTAGCGCCCGAGCAGGCGACGCACGATTTCCGGCAGCAGCGGCGTCAGTGGGAAGCGTCGGCAGCGCGAGCGGATCGTCGGCAGGAGCCGCCCCGGGCTGTGCGCCACCAGCAAGAGGAGCGCGCGTTGCGGCGGCTCTTCGAGGATTTTCAAGAGCGCATTGGCGGCGTTGCGGTTCATCTCGTCGGCGCCGTCGACGATGACGACGCGCCAGCCGCCCTCAGCCGAGGTCAGCCGCAAAAACGTACCGATCTCGCGGGTGTTCTCGACGATGATTTCGCCGCGCAGCCGGCGGCGGCGCGGGTCGTAGGCGCGCTCGACCGTCAAGAGATCGGCATGCCCGCCGGAGGCCACCCGGCGAAACGTGCCGCTGTTCGGCGGGATCACAAGCCCGCTTGCCTCGGTGCAGCCGAACAGCCCACCCGACGACCCCTCCCCCACCCCGCTCGCCAGCACGAAACGGGCAAAGCGAAACGCCAATGTCGCCTTGCCGATGCCGCGCGGTCCGCTGAAGAGCAGCGCATGCGGCAGCCGGCCCGATTCGAACAGGCGCAGCAGCGCGCTCTCGGCGGCTTCGTGACCGAGCAATTCGGGGTTGCTGCGCGGCGTCGGCGCGACGGGATCGGGGGTGTCCGCGCTGTCGCGCCCGCTTCTCATGACGGCAGTGCCAAGCCGAGACGCGCGGCGACCGCGGCAAGTACGGTGCGGTGGACGCTGCCCTGGTCGCCGATGGCATCGATCAGGATGCATCGCTCGGGATTGTCGGCGGCGATCTGGTGGAACCCCTGGCGCAGCCGCTCGTGGAAGGCAAGGTCGAGCCGCTCGAAACGGTCGGAATCGCCGGGGCGCCGCGCTGCCCGGGCGAGCCCATCGGCGACCGGCAGATCGAGGATCAGCGTCAGGTCCGGCGCAAAATCGCCGAGCGCGAAGCGGTGCAAAGCCGACAGATCGGCGAGCGGCAGCCCGCGGCCATAACCCTGATATGCCAGCGTCGAATCGGCGAACCGGTCGCACACCACCCAGACGCCGCGATCGAGCGCCGGCGCGATCAGCCGGACAACATGGTCGTGGCGCGCCGCATAGAGCAGCAGCGCCTCCCCGACCGCATCCCACCGTTCGGTCGGGCCGTCGAGCAGCAATCGGCGGATTGCCTCCGCTCCCGGAGAGCCGCCCGGTTCACGGGTGCGTTGCGCGGCGATCCCGGCGCGCGCCAGCGCTGTTACGAGAAGCTCGACCTGGGTCGATTTGCCGGCGCCCTCGCCGCCCTCGAATGTGATCAGGCGCCCCCGAGCGGTTTCTGGCCGAGATGTCCGGCTCAGTGCCGGGTGCCCCAGATCAGATGGGCGGCGACCATCGCCATTCGCCCGAGCGCGCCCATCCGCTCGACGCTGGCCGCGGCGAGCAGCGGCGCCTCGACCCCTGCCATGTCCGGCGCCGAGACGAATACCTTGCCGATCTGGTCGCCCTTCTCGATCGGCGCCGCGATCGGCTTGTCATAAGCGACCGTCACTTTCATGTCCTTGCGCGATTTGCGCGGCATCGTGACGACAAGGTCCGTGGCGATCATGAGCGGGACTTTCGCCTGGGTCCCAAGCCAGACTTCGGCGTCATCGACCTTTTCGCCGGCGCCGAGCAGGCGATAGTCGTTGAATTCGCGAAAAGCCCACTCGATCAATCTTTCGCTTTCCTGCGCCCGCGCCCGCATCGTGGGCAGGCCACCCAATACGAGTACGACGCGCCGGTTGTCGCGATGCACCGAGGCCAAGAGGCTGTACCCCGCCTCCTCGGTATGACCGGTCTTCAGCCCGTCGGCGCCAATATCGCGGTAGATCAATGGATTGCGGTTTCCCTGATCGATGTTGTTGAACGCGAAATCCTTCTCTCCGTAGTAATGGTAATATTGCGGAAAATCGGCGATCGTCCGCAGCGCCAGCGTCACCAGATCGCGTGCGGTCATATAGTGATCTGGATTTGGCAGACCATCGACATCGGCAAAATGGCTGTGGGCGAGGCCGATCTCCTTGGCCTTCGCGTTCATCAGATCGACAAAGGCGGCCTCGCTGCCGGCCAACCCTTCGGCCAGCACGATGCAGGCATCGTTTCCCGACTGCACGATCATACCGCGCAGGAGATCGTCAATCTTGATGTGCCCGCCCAGCGGCACGAACATCTTCGACCCGCCCGTCCGCCAGGCATGCTCGCTGACCGGCAGCTCGTCATCGAGCTTGACGCGGCCCTCTTTGAGCATGCCGAACACGACATAGGCGGTCATTACCTTGGACATTGAGGCCGGCGGCATGCGCTCGTCGGCGCCCTTGTCGAGGAGCACAGCGCCAGTCTCGACCTCGAGGATCAGGGCGTGCTTTGCCTGGGTGTCGATCGGGCCGCTGACCGGCTCGGTCGGCGCGGGCGCCGCTTTGGCGCGCGGCTCGGCTGGGCCGGTCTTGGTCGGGGCGGTTGGCTTTGTTTTTGTCGACGCCGCCAGGGCCGGCCCTGGCGCGGCGACGAGCGCCGAGAGCGCGAGCACTGCGGCGCCGGCAAGCGGGTAGAACCAGCGCAATCGCATTGTGCTCACCCCTCCGCCACGGGTTCGCTTTACTCGCTCGCGTTCACTGGCCGACCACGCGCGCTCCTGGATAGCCGCTTTCGACGACCTTGCTCAAGAGTCGCGCCGCCGCCGCCTCACTCGCCACCGGCCCGACCCTTACCTGATAGAGGTCCCGACCGTTGGCTGCGGTCCTCACAATTTCGATGCTGCCCAGGGCGGCGATTCGCGTGCGCACCCGTTGCGCATTCTCCGGAACCGCAAACGTGCCAGCCTGGACGAAGATGCGGCCGGCATTCCCCACCGGGAGCGCGACCGATGCGCGTCTTCGCGCCGGTGCGATCGGCGGATGCACCGTCTCGGCGTGTGCCTGCGGGATCAGCGTCGGCCAGTAGCCGCGGGCCTCGGCCGAGGCAGGCCTCGGCTGCGCTGCGGCGGGTGGCGGTGCCCCGATCACCTCGCCCGAACGCAGCGATGGCGGCGCTGCCGCAGCAACCCGCATCTCCGGCAGCGGCTCGACGCGCGGCGGGGCAGCGACCTGCGCGGTCCGGGCGACCGGTGCCGCCTGGACCACGGCGACCGCGCCAACCTCGCCGCGCATCGCCGCCTCGGCGACCTGAATGCTTTCGTCCTTCAGAATCCTGACGCGCACCGGGGCGGTTCCGGTCGACTCGAAGCCGAGCAGCTGGGCGGCGCGGCGCGACAAATCAATGATCCGCCCATCGACGAAAGGCCCGCGGTCGTTGACCCGCAGCTGCAACGAGCGACCGTTTTGCAGATTGGTCACCTGGACGACGCTCGGCAACGGCAGCGTCTTGTGCGCCGCCGACAGCTGGTTCATATCGTAGATCTCGTTATCCGCCGTCAGTCGCTGGTCGAAGCCCGGTCCATACCACGAGGCGGTGCCGGTTTCGTCATAGTTGTAGTCGGCCCGGGGGTAATACCACACCCCGTTCACCTGGTACGGCTCGACCCGGTAGACCGGCTGTCCGCGAGGGTGTCGGGTATGATGATTGTCGCCGAATTGCGGCCCGGAGCCGCAGCCGGCCAGTGCCAATCCGATCGCCGCGACGACAGGCAGAATTTTCACGCCTGAGCATGACCTCATCGCGAAACCCTGCCCGACCTAGCCGCGATCGATGCTGTCGGCGATATAGCCGACAGCCGCAGCGAAATAGTTGGAGTTGTTCCATCTCTTGATGACGCGGAAATTATCGTAGACCAAGAGGGCGGTGCCTCCGATACCATCGGGCAAGACCAGCGAGGCCGCAGGTTCACGCCCGGTGAAGGGAGTGGCGCCGACCGGGCGGACGCCGAGGCGGCTCCATTCGACCATTGAGCGCCGGCTTTCGAGCCCGGCGAGCCGGCTGTCGAAATTACCGGGCACCGCGACCTCGCGACCCCAGCCCTCCTCGCCGCGCCAGCCGAGCCGGGCAATGTAGTTGGCGATCGAGCCCAACACATCGGCGCGGTCGTTCCAGATGTCGCGGCGGCCGTCGCCGTCGAAATCGACGGCGTAGCTCAGGAACGTGGTCGGCATGAACTGGCATTGACCCATCGCCCCGGCCCACGAGCCGACCATGTTGTCGGCGCGAATATTACCCTGGTCGAGGATCTTCAAGGCGGCGATCAGCTCGGCGCGAAACATCGCGCCGCGGCGCCCTTCGTAAGCCAGCGTGGCGAGCGCGGCCGGGACCGAGTAGCTGCCCATGGTCCGGCCGAAATCGCTCTCGACGCCCCACAGCGCCACGACAAAGCGTGGCTGGACGCGGAAGTGCTGCCAGACCTGCTGCAAGAGCCCCCAATTGTCGACAAGGTGGCGGCGGGCGTCGTCAAGGCGCGGCTGGGTGACGACCTTATCGAGATATTCGGCAAACGTCATCTTGTGCTCGGGCTGCCTTTGGTCGAGCTCGATGACATGCGGCAGGTATTCGATATACCGGAAAGCGCTCTCGATCGTCGCCGGCCGGACGCCCTGCGCGAATGCTTCGCGCCGGACCTCGGCGAGAAAACCCGAAAAATCGCTTTCCGCCGCCGCCGCGATCCTGCCCCCCAGCGGGATCGCCAGCAACGGAGCCGCGGCGAGCAAGGCTCGGCGGCTCGGGCGGAAAGGCATCATCACTGTGCCCCCGCTACACCTGTTCCCCCGACGCCTTGTGCCATATATCCATCAATAATTCAATAATCGCGCCGCAGCGCTTTACTCACAAGGACAGGGCGCGCGGCAGCCACAGTGAAATCGCCGGTAGATAGGTCACCAGCATCAGAACGACAAACATCACGCCGTAAAACGGCCAAATCTCCTTCATCACGTCTTCCATCCGCACGCGGCCGACGGCGCAGCCGACGAACAGGGTCGCGCCGACCGGCGGGTGACAAAGGCCGATGCCCAGGTTCAGCAGCATGATCATCCCGAAATGGACCGGATCGACGCCGAACTTCATCACCACCGGCAGGAGGATCGGGGTCGTGATCAGGATCGACGGCGCCATGTCCAACAGGCACCCGAGGACCAGCAACATGATGTTGATCATTAAGAGGATCACATACTTGTTGCTCGACAACGTCAGGAAGAACGCGGTGATCTTAGCCGGCATCTGCATCAGCGCCATCATGTAGCCGACGCTCGCGGCGCAGGCGATCAGCATCATCACCATCGAGACGGTGCGCAGCGTGCGGTAGACCAAGAGCGGCAGATCGCGCCAGCGATAGTCGCGGTAGACGAACATTGTGACGAGGAAGGCATAGACGCAAGCCACCGCGCCCGCCTCGACCGCGGTGAAAACGCCGCCCAAAATCCCGCCGAGAATGATCACCAGCGTAATAAGGCCCCACGACGCATCCAGCGTGATCCGCAGCACGTCGCGCAGCGGCACGGCCTCGCCGGCCGGATGGCCGCGCCGGTAGGCCAAGACCAGGCACAACAGCATCAGCGAGGCGCCCAGCAGAAGGCCTGGCATCACGCCGGCCATGAACAGGCTGGCGATCGAGATCGTGCCGCCAGTGGCGAGCGAATAGATGACCGCATTGTGGCTCGGCGGGACCAGGAGCCCCTGCACCGAGGCGGCGATCGTCACATTCGTCGAAAAGACCCGCGGATACCCGGATTGCTCCATCTGCGGGATCATCACCGAGCCGATCGCCGAGGCGTCGGCCACCGATGATCCCGAGATGCCGCTCATAAAAGTGGTCGCCAGGATGTTAACGAGCGAGAGGCCGCCGCGCAGGCGCAAAAGGCCAACCATTACATTGGCGAAGGCGACCAGGCGGCGCGCCATGCCGCCCTCGGCCATAATCGCACCGGCCAGCACGAAGAACGGGATCGTCAGCATCGCGAACTTGCTGACCCCGCTGGAAATCTGCAGCATCACCGCCTCGATCGGGATGCCGATCCACAACGCCCCGGCGAGCGCGGCGAGCGCCAAGGCATAGGCGATCGGCACGCCGAGCGCGATGCCGGCAAACAATCCGCCGATGACGATCAGGACATCCATCGAAGGCCGTTCAATCCGGTGCAGCGTCCCGCCAATCGGCCTGCGGCGGCGGGCCGATCAGCAGGCGCTCCACGACGAATAGCAAAGTCACCGCGCCGCCCAATGGGATCGGCAGGTAGGTGACCCCGACCGACAGGAACGGAAATTCGGCGATGACCTGATGCCAGGTAGTGCCCACGAGCCCGCCGCCCCAGATGAGCATGAACAGGCTGACCAGAGCCATCAGCCCTTCGGCAACCAGATCCACCGCGCGCTGCGGCCCTGGCGGCAGCCTATCGCGTAATACGGTCACTCGCATGTGCGTTCCCGAGCGGTAGCACGCCGCCGCGCCGAAAAAGGTCAGCACAATGCTCAACAGAATCGCCATCGGCTCCGGCCAGGAGGCGGCGCTGTCGAGCACATACCGGGTGTAGACGCCCCATGGAACAACCAGCGAGATGACAACCAGGGCGGAGCCGGCAACGACCGCGCAGGTCCAATAGAGCGCGTCCATGGCGCGGCGCAGTTGGTGTGCGATCTCGTTCTGCTCCCTCTCCGCCCCCGGGGGCGGAGAGGGCTGGGGTGAGGTGGGGGATTCCAGAGTCATCGCTCGGTGCCCACCTCACCCTCCCACGCCTGCGGCGCGGGCCCCTCCCTCTCCCCCCTAAAGGGCGGAGAGGGGATTTGCCGCGGCGCCATCGGGCATCCGGCTCAGTTCACCGCCTGGATCTGCTTGATCAGATTGGCATATTTGGCGCCGTATTTGTCCCATACCGGCTTGACCGCATCCTGAAACGGTTTCTTGTCGGCGATCGGGATGATCTCGATGCCGGCAGCCTTCATGCGCTGCATCGCATCCGCTTCTTTCGCCTGCCACAGCTTGCGCTCGTCGAGCTGTGCTTCGCGGGAGAATTTCTTGATCAGCCCCTGATCTTCCGGCGACAGCTTGTCCCAGCCGACGCGCGAGAACACCAGCATCTCCGGCACGATCAAATGTTCGGTCAGCGTATAGTATTTCGCGACCTGGTAATGATTGTCGAAAACGAAGCTCGGCGGGTTGTTTTCGGCGCCGTCGACGACGCCGGTTTGCAGGGCACTGAACACCTGGTCATACCCCATCGCGACGCCGTTGCCGCCCAATGCGTTCATCATATCAACAAACATCGGGTTGCCCATGACGCGGACCTTCTGGCCCTTCAGATCCTCGATCGTGCGGATCGGCTTTTTGCTGTCGTAGATGTTGCGGGCGCCGGCATCCATCCAGCACAGGCCGACAAGCTTTACCTGCGGATTGTTGGTGACCTTGTCGAGCAATGCCTGGCCGATCGGTCCGTCGATGACCTTTTCCATGTGTTCGGTGTTGCGGAAGAGGAACGGCAGGTTGAACACATTGAGGTCGTCGACGACCGGCCCCAGGGCACCGACGCTGACCCGGGCGAGCTGCAAGGCGCCGACCTGCGCCTGCTCGATAGCCTCCTTCTCGCCGCCCAATTGCATCGAGGCATACATCTGGATGCCAAGGCGGCCGCCAGTGGCCGCTTCGAGCTTTTTGCCCATGTTCTCGACCGCCTGGACGGTCGGGTAGCCCTCGGAGTGCACGTCCGATGCCTTCAGCACCGTCTTGGCTTCCGCCCCGGCGCGGCGCGGCCGGACCGCGGCCGCGAGCGCGACGGCTCCCGCCAGCGCCAACAGATCGCGTCTTTTCATCCCGTCGTCCCTCCCCTGCTCTGGCCATCCCGGCTCAAAACATAACCTAGCCTAATCGTCTGCCGCCGCAGCTGCGGCAGCAGCGCGCGGCGGGAGGCGGCGCGCGTCGTGCAATAGCAGCAGCAGCGGCAGGGTCGCGAGCGCGATCAGCATGATCAGCTTGAAATCATCGATGTAGGCGACCATTGCGGCCTGCCGCGTCACCTCGGCGTTGAGCGCCGCCATGCCGCCCGGGGTCGTCAGGCTGAACGGCGCCGGCAGAAAGGGCGCCTGGGCCAGCGGATTGTCCGGCCGTAGGCCTTCGACCAGACGCGCGTGAACCACCTGGGTATTCTCGGCCAAGGTGGCGACCAGGATGCTGATGCCGACGCTGCCGCCGAGGTTGCGCATCAGGCTGCGGATCGCCGTCCCCTGGGTCAGGATATGGCGCGGCAAGGTCGACAACGCGAGGATGTTGAGCGGCACCTGGGTGCAGCCGAGGCCGAACCCCTGCAGGAACCCGGAAATGATCACCGGCGCCATGCCCATCTGCAGCGAGAACTGGCTCATCTGCCACATCGAGGCGGCGGTCAGCAGAAAGCCGAACAGAATGATCAGCCGGTTGTCGATCCGATTGATCAGCGGGGCGACGATGAACATCGCCGCCATACTCCCGACACCGCGCGGCACGCACACCAGCCCGGTGGTCATCGCCGGATAGTTCATCAGGTTTTGCAGCATCGTCGGCAGCAGCGCCAGGGTGCCGGTCATAATCAATCCGCCACAGAACATCAGCGCGGTGCCCGCCATGAAATTGGCGCTCTTCAGCAGATCGCGGTTGAGAAACGAGCGCTCGTCGGTGGTTGCCGTGTGCACGGTGAACAGATAGAAGCCGAGCCCGGCGATCGTCGCTTCGATCCAGATCTCGCTTGAATGGAACCAGTCCTTCAGCTCGCCGCGGTCGAGCATCAGCTGCAGTGCGCCGACCCCCAGGCTCAGCGTCAGGAACCCGACGAAATCGAACGGTTCGTAATGCACGTTGCGGGTCTGGCGGATAAAAGCCAGAACGCCCAGCGTGCACAGCACCCCGACCGGCAGATTGATGAAGAAAATCCAGCGCCAGCTGTAATCCTGGGTCAGCCAGCCGCCGAGCGCCGGCCCCATGATCGGCCCCATTATCGTGCCGATGCCGAACACCGCCATGGCATGCCCGTGGCGCTCCGGCGGGTTGATCTGCAACAGCGTTGCCTGCGACAGCGGAATGAGGCCAGCCCCCGCCACCCCCTGCAACGCACGAAAGAACACGAGTTCGCCAAGGCTCGAGGCAAGGCCGCACAGCGCCGACGCGATCGTGAAGCCGATGATCGAGACCAGAAAAATATATTTGATGCCGAAGCGTCCGGCGAGCCAGCCGGTCAGCGGCATCATGATCGCCGCGCAGACGATATAGGAGGTCAGCGCCCAGGCGATCTGGTCGAGCGAGGCCGACAGAGAGCCCTGGACATGCGGCAGGGCGACATTGAGGATCGTGTTGTCGACGCCCTGCATGATGTTCGCCAGCATGATCGAGAGCGTGATCATGCCGCGGTTGGGCACCGGGGCGAACGCCTCTCCCCTCACCGTTGCCACCCCGGAAAGGCGGGTATTGGCGCGCTCCAGCCACGTCGCTCACCGCAATCCTCTCGCCGCAATCCTCGGATCAGGTTCGGGGTGGGAGAGGGAGGCAGCGGAGCGGTGCGCCAGTTTAGCGTGGTGAACTCCCGGTTAGCTGCGTGCCGCGTCTTTCTGCTCGATGGTCGGCATCTGGGCGCATTCGTGAGCATCGCGTAGGCAAAGCTTGTAATAGCTTGGTTGCCAGTGCCCAAAGATACGGCAATGTCGCAAATCTGTCATGTCCGCCTCCTCTGACGCCGGCTGTCGCGAGCCGGATGGCAACCCCGCCGGTTATCCGCTTGTCACCGCTCGGATTCTCCCCTTAACTTCGGCGTGAAATTCTCTGACAGCGACCGCAAGGAGAGCGTCATGGCCCGAGTCCTCGTCATTCACGGCGCCGGCATGAACATGCGTGGCAAGGTGCAGACCGAGATCTTCGGGCCGATGACCCTGCCGCAATATGATGAGCGCATTCGCGGCTACGCCAACGAGCTCGGCCTCGACGTCGAGATCTTTCACTCCAACATCGAAGGCGAGATCGTCAACAAGCTGTACGAGGCGAACGATCGCGGCTGCGATGCTGCGATTTTCAACCCGGCAGCCTTCGGCTCCGGCTACCCGGCACTCGTCGCGGCGATATCGCAGGTGAAGTTTCCGACGATCGAGGTGCATATCTCGAACCCGATCCGGCGCGGTCCGGCCTCGCAGACCGCCGCCGTCAGCCAGGGCGTTGTCGCCGGTTTCGGCATCGCCGGTTACGACCTCGCTCTGCGAGGCATCCGCGACCTTTTGGCGGCAAAGAAGTAGGACGCAGAGGAGGGTGTCCTTCGAGACGCCCGCTAGCGCGGGCTCCTCAGGATGACGTAAGCTCTAGCTCTTAATGCCAAGTGCCAAACCTCGTCATCCTGAGGAGGCGCGAGGCGCCGTCTCGAAGGACGCAAGTTGTTCTTGCAGCCCGTTGTCTGGCGGGCGACATCGCAAAGACGGGAGAACAGCGAGATGCGCATCGTCATCGTCGGTCAGCAGGCGTTCGGCAAGGCCGCGCTCGACGCCTTTGTGGCACGCGGCGACACGGTCGCCGGCGTGTTCGCGGCGCCGGAGAAACCGGGCTCGCGCCCGGACCCGCTGGTCGTCGCCGCCGAGGAAAAGAAGTTCCCGGTCTACCGCTTCGCGAAATATTCCGACCCCGAGGCGCTTGACGCGCTTAAGGCGCTCGATGCCGATATCGGGATCATGGCCTATGTGCTGTTGTTCGCACCGCCCGAATTCTGCGCGATCCCTAAGCACGGCATGATCCAGTTCCACCCCTCGCTGTTGCCGCTGCATCGCGGGCCGGCCTCGATCCCGTGGGCGATCATCCGCGGCCGCAGCGAGACCGGGCTGACGATCTTCCGCCCAACCCCCGGCCTCGACGAGGGGCCGGTCATCCTGCAGAAGCGCTGCGCGATCGGACCCAATGACACTGCCGCCTCGCTTTATTTCGACAAGATCTTTCCGCTCGGGGTCGAGGCGCTGGTGCAGGCCGCCGACCTCGTCACCGCTGGCCGCGCCACCGAATGGACCCAGGACGAGAAGGAGGCGACCTACGAGGGTTGGGTGCGCCAAGCAGAGGCGCGCATCAACTGGGCGGGTCACGTCGACTTCGTCTACGATCTGATCCGCGGCTGCAACCCGGCGCCGGGCGCGTGGACGACGTTCATGTCCGGCGAGGAAGAGCAGAAGCTCTATCTATTCGACGCGAAAAAGATCATGGCGCCGACCTTTGGCGCGGTGCGCGGCAAGAAGCTCGGCGAGGTTGTCTCGGCCGGGCCCGAGGGCTTGCGCATCCATGCCCAGGGCGGCTTTATCGAGGTATCGCGCGTGCGCCTCGGCGACGGCGCCAAGGTGAAATCGACCGAGGTGGATATTCCGGTCGGAACGATTTTGGGCGGGTAGCCGACGCTGAAAGTGTGCGCATCACCCGACGCCGACCGATAGCGCGGGCTGAATGCCGGTTGTCTTGCGTTACGGAAACCTGCGCTTCTTTTTCTACTCTGATGAAGGCACACCGCGAGAGCCACCCCATATTCACATTCGGCAAACCGGCCGTGAGGCGAAGCTATGGCTTCGCGGCAGCCTGCCCCAAGCATATAATTATGGTTTCAATGCGAGAGAGTTGCGTGACATCCGAGAAATAATCGAGGCAAATCGTGAGCAAATCGAAAAGGCCTGTGAGTTCTTTGGTTAGCCCAGTTGGCGTCAGTTTCGTAAGCGACAGGATGAACGTGGAGCTGTCGGATGGGCGTCTCCTCGGGGTACCGCTGACGTGGTTTCCGCGTCTTTTGCAGGCAACTCGAGAACAGCTCGAAAATTGTGAACTCAGCCCACGTGGGCTTCATTGGGACGACTTGGACGAAGATATTTCCATCACCGGCCTGTTAGCGGGGCGGGGCGATCAAACGCAGAAGCGATCGAAAGCTGCCGAGTAGATTTAGGGAGGATCAGGCTCTCGGGCAAACTTAGGTCAAGCGGTACCTGGCCCCGGTAGGATGAGATCTCTATAAAGCGTCATATATTTCTTCGCCGCAGCTTCCCAGCTGAAATCGCGGGTCATTGCCTGGCGCATCATGCGGCGCCAGCTCGCCTGGTCGCGATAAAGCGCGACGGCGCGCTGGATCGCCGCGAGCAATCCCGCAGGGGTTTCCGCCTCGAAAGCAAAGCCGGTGGCGCTGCCGTCGGCGAGAGTCGCGGCATTCGCGTCGACGACGGTGTCGGCGAGCCCGCCGGTGCGGCGCACCAGCGGCAACGCGCCGTAGCACAAGGCATAGAGCTGGGTCAGGCCGCACGGCTCAAACCGCGACGGCATGATGATGCTGTCGCTGCCCGCCAGGATCAGGTGCGACAGCGGCTCGTCATAGCCGAGCACTACCCCGACCCGGCCGCGATAGGTCTGCGCGGCCGCGGCGAAGCCGGCTTCGAGAGCACCGTCGCCGCTGCCCAGCAACACGAGCCAGCCGCCGAGATCGATCAGCCCGGGCAGGGCCGCGAGCAGCAGGTCGAGTCCCTTTTGCGCGGTCAGCCGGGTGACCACGCCAAACAGCGGCGCGCCGGGCGGCCCGGCTAGGCCAAAGCGCCGCCGCAATGCAGTTTTGGCCGCCGCTTTTCCCTCTGCGGCATCGTCGACAATGTAGACCCGCGGCAACAGCGGATCGTTGTCCGGCGCCCAAACCTTGGGGTCGACGCCGTTCAAAACGCCGGTCAGCACGGCGGCGCGGGCGCGCAACAACCCGTCGAGACCCCAGCCAAACGCCGGGGTTTGGATCTCGCGGGCGTAAGTCGGGCTGACCGTCGTCAGGCGGTCGGCATAAAAGAGGCCGGCCTTCAAGAACGACACGCCCCCATAGAACTCGACCCCGTCGATCGCAAAAAAATCGGCTGGCAAGGCGAGATCGGCAAAAAGCCCGGCCGGGAAGAAACCCTGATAGGCAAGATTGTGGATCGTAAAGATGCTCGGGAGCGGCGCCGCCGAGGCGTGCAGATAGGCCGGGGCAAGCCCGGCATGCCAATCGTGGCAATGCAAAATGTCGGCGCGCCAATTCGGGTCGGCGCCTTGCGCCAGCGCCGCGGCAACCCAACCGAAGAGAGCGAAGCGGCGGTGGTTGTCGGGCCAATCGCTGCCGTCCGGTGCGCCATAGGGGCTGCCTGGCCGGTCGTAAAACGTTGGATGGTCGACAATGTAGGCTTCGACCCCGCTCCCGGGCAGCAGCGCCCGAGCGACCCGCACCCGCTCGATGGCAAAGGGTGTCCGCAGCCTCAGCGACTGGCCCAGCTCGAACGCATCGACAAATCCGGCAAAGCCCGGCAGCACCAGGCGCGCATCGACGCCGACCTCGACCAGCGCCGGAGGCAAGGCCGCGATGACATCGCCAAGCCCGCCGGTCCTGACCCACGGAAACAACTCGGCCGCGGCGTGGAGGACGCGTATCACGGCAGTGGCACGCTCAGTCCTGCGAGCCGACGACACCTTCCTCCCGCTGGGTCTGGCGCGTGTCCTGCGGCCGGAATCCCTCGAAGACGAGACGGTCAACGTACCCGCCACCGGGCTGGCCTTCGATCAGCTGCACCGAGCAATTCCGCGGGTTCCTCTGCTGCTGATACCAATCCCACCCGTAATGCATCCACTGCAGCCGGAAGCAACGAATCGTGACCCCGTGGCTGACCACGACGAAATCGCGGAGCGGGTCCGGCCTCTCTGTCGAGGCATCGCGCAGGATCGTGCCGAAGCAGGATTTAACTCGATCGGCCACGTTGCAACGGCTTTCGCCGAGCGGCATCGGCGCGAAAAACTCCCCGGCGAACCGAAGGTACTTTTCGTAATGCTGATACTCGAGCGGAAAGACCTTCGGCAGATCGGCGTCGGCAACCCCGTCGAACAGCCCGAATTCAAGTTCGCGCAGTTCGGTTGCTTCGCGCTTGTCGTAGCGGATCGCGGCGGCATTGAACGCCTCCGCGACCGCCGCGGCGGTTTGCCGTGTCCTCTCATATGGGCTGACAAAAATTCGTACGCGCCCACCGCCGGCCAGGGTTTGCGCCAGAAATTGCCCTGCCGCCGCGGCCTGGCGGTGTCCCTCGGCCGAGAGCGGGACGCTGTGGTCGGGCTGGCGCGCGTTGATCCGCTTGTCCAAATTGGCTTCGGATTCGCCGTGCCGCAGCAGGAAAATGCGTATCGCTCGGGCCGGCACGGCTACCCCCGTAGCGGCTCAGTTCTTGCTCTTGTCGACCAGGGCGTTCTGCTTGATCCACGGCATCATCGCGCGCAGCTTTTCGCCGACCTCCTCGATCGGGTGCTCGGCGGCGCGCCGGCGCAACGCCTTGAAGCTCGGCTGACCCGCGGTGTTTTCGAGCACCCATTCGCGGGCGAACCGGCCCGATTGGATGTCGCCGAGGATCTTTTTCATCTCGGCCCGGACATGCTCGTCGACGATGCGGGGCCCGCGCGAATAGTCGCCATATTCGGCCGTGTTAGAGACCGAGTAGCGCATGTTGGCGATGCCGCCCTCGTAGATCAGGTCGACGATCAGCTTCACCTCATGACAGCACTCGAAATAGGCCATCTCCGGCGCGTAGCCGGCCTCGACCAGGGTCTCGAACCCGGCCAGGATCAGCGAGGTCAACCCGCCGCATAGTACGCTCTGCTCGCCGAACAGATCGGTCTCGCATTCCTCGCGGAACGTCGTCTCGATGACGCCGGCGCGCCCGCCGCCGATCGCCGAGGCGTAGCTCAGCGCGATCTCGAGCGCATTGCCCGACGGGTTCTGTTCGACCGCGACAAGGCACGGCACGCCGCCGCCGCGCAGATATTCCGAGCGCACGGTGTGGCCCGGCCCCTTTGGCGCGATCATGAAGACGTCGAGGTCAGGGCGCGGCTCGATCAGGCGGAAATGGATGCTGAGGCCGTGCGCGACGGCGAGCGCCGTGCCCTGCCGCATATTCGGGCGCAATTCGCCGTTGTAGAGCCCGGCCTGCAACTCGTCGGGCGCCAGGACCATGACGATATCGGCCCATTTGGCGGCCTCCGCGTTCGTCATGACCTTGAGCCCGGCATTCTCGGCCTTCTGTATCGAGGCCGAGCCGGCGCGCAACGCGACGACGACGTCCTTGACCCCGCTGTCGCGCAGATTGTTGGCGTGGGCGTGGCCCTGGCTGCCATAGCCGATGACCGCGACCTTCTTCGATTTGATCAGGTTCACATCCGCATCGCGGTCGTAGTACACGCGCATTTTTTCCTCCTATTGCGAATATCTTCCGGCAAGAGTGGCCCCGAAGCACCACGATGCCATCTTTTGGTGCATCATCTCATCAGGAAGAAAAGGTGATCGCAAACTCCCTAATTTGTATATTCCTCGCAGCGCTCACAGCGTACGAAAGCCGCGGGTCCTTTGTTTGGACGACGATGATGCCTCTGACGTTATCGGGCCCCTCTTTCTCCATAAGATAGCCCATATACCTTTGAATTTGCCCAACAACCCGATCTGTCCCCTGGGATTTTTTCAATTCGATAACCACAGACTTTCCGGCTACGTCCCTGCATAGCAAATCAATGCGGCCGGCAGGCGTTTCCACCTGTGATTTCACAAGCGTGAGCCCAGGTTCGATCTTGCCAAGGTTATGCAGCACGACTGCTTCGAGATGCTTTTCAGGGATGACGGTCTCGTGAGATAGCCAGGAAGCAGCAGCGTCTTCAGGCGTAGGTGGAAGAATGCGAGTGTATCCCATCGGCGCTCTCTTAACTGGTGTACCGTCGATCTTCTTGAGGGCTGTCGTTTGGATCGAAAACGGTTCGATTTTTTTTATTATTAAGGTGCATTTACCCGTATGTGCCCGAGAGCTCTTTTCCCATGCGGCTCGCCAAGGCGCGGGCTTTACCTGTTCCGACAACACAGGATCCTCGTAGTGCGCGGGACAATATGGAATTATTTTCGCAATGTTCGCTTCATACTCGACCTGCCCACCTTTGATATGAATGAATCCTTGAATCGGAAAGAGCTTGCATGCCTTAATCTGGACCGGCATATCCCAATATAACTTCTTGTGGTCTGCGAGATGCCTGCTTGCGTCATCGACGCCAGCCTGCCCCCTTTGAAGCTGAATAGAATCGCGTCTGTCACCATTGTGAAACTTAAAACCGGCCCGGGCCGCGGGCGATCGCGACCGCGCCGGTGCGCGACACCTCGACCAGGTCCAGCGGCTCCATCAGCGCGATAAAGGCGTTCAGCTTCTCGGCCGAGCCGGTTATCTCGAAGACAAAGCTTTCGGTCGTCGAATCGATCACCTGCGCGCGGAAGATACCGGCGAGGCGCAGCGACTCGATGCGCGACTCGCCTTTGCCGGCGACTTTGATCAGCGCCATTTCGCGCTCGACGAAGGGGCCCTCATCGGTCAAATCGTGCACCTTGTGCACCGGCACCAGGCGCGACAGCTGCGCCTTGATCTGCTCGATGATCATCGGCGTGCCGCTCGTCACGACGGTGATCCGCGACAGGCTGTTGCTGCGGTCGACCTCGGCGACGGTCAGGCTCTCGATGTTGTAGCCGCGCCCGGAAAACAACCCGATCACGCGCGCCAGGACCCCCGGCTCGTTGTCGACCAAGACGGCAATCGTGTGTCGTTCGGCGGCATCAGGCATATCAGGAACGCGGGCGTCTCGCCCGCACGCGGCCGGGACGGCCGCGCTCCGGTAGGGCACTCACACCAGCACCATGCCTTCCCCCGAGACCGGGCTTTGCGCCTTGTCCTCGGGGCCGAGCAGCATCTCGTTATGGGCCGCGCCGGAGGGGATCATCGGGAAGCAGTTCTCGGTCTGATCGACCACGACATCGAGAATGACGGCGCGCGGCGTTTCGATCATCTCGCGGATCGCGTCGTCGAGATCGGCCGGGTCCTCGACGCGCCGGCCGACCGCGCCAAAGGCCTCGGCGAGCTTCACGAAATCGGGCAGCGCCGCGGTGTAGCTCTCGGAATAACGGCCGCCGTGCAGCAGCTCCTGCCACTGCCGCACCATGCCCATATACTGGTTGTTGATGATGAAGGCCTTCACCGGCAGCCGGTACTGCGCGATCGTCGACATCTCCTGGATGTTCATCAGGATCGAGGCTTCGCCCGCGACATCGATCACCAGCGCGTCGGGGTGGGCGACCTGCACCCCGACCGCGGCCGGCAACCCGTAGCCCATCGTGCCGAGCCCGCCCGAGGTCATCCAGTGGTATGGCTTGTCGAACTTGAAAAACTGCGCGGCCCACATCTGATGCTGGCCAACCTCGGTCGTGATGTAGGGGTCGCGCCCGCGGGTCAGCGCATAAAGCCGCTCCAGCGCGTATTGCGGCTTGATCACATCCTGGCGCGAGTGGTCGTAACGCAGGCAATCGCGCGCCCGCCACGCGTCGATCTGGCGCCACCAGGTTTGGCGCGCCTTTGTCGCGGTGCGCGGGGCCGCCTTTTTCCAGGCCGCGACGAGCGCCGCCAGCACGTTGCCACAATCGCCGATCAGCGGCACGTCGACCCGGACATTCTTATTGATCGATGACGGGTCGATGTCGATATGGATCTTCTTCGAGTTGGGCGAAAAAGCGTTCAGCCTGCCGGTCACCCGATCGTCGAAGCGGGAGCCAACCGCGATCATCAGATCGCAATCGTGCATCGCCATGTTTGCTTCATACATGCCGTGCATACCGAGCATGCCGAGAAAATGCGGGTCGCTCGCCGGGAACGCGCCCAGCCCCATCAAGGTCAGCGTGCAGGGTGCATCGACCGTTCGCACGAACTCGGTCAATCGCGCGCAGGCTTCGGGGCCCGAATTGATCAGCCCACCGCCGCCATAGAACAGCGGCCGCTTTGCCGCCGCGATCATCGCTACCGCTTCGGCGACGCGCGCCGAATCGGCCTCCATTTGCGGGCGATAGCTCTTGTGCGGCTGCTGTTCCGGCCCGCTGTAGATCGTCGAGGCGAACAAGATATCCTTCGGCAGATCGACCACTACCGGTCCGGGTCGCCCGCTCTTCGCGACGTAAAACGCCTCGTGAATCGTGCGGGCGAGGTCGGCGACATCCTTGACCAGATAATTGTGCTTGGTGCAGGGCCGGGTGATGCCGGTCGTATCTGCTTCCTGGAATGCATCGTTGCCGATCAGGTGCGTCGGCACCTGCCCGGTCAGGCAGACGATCGGCACCGAATCCATCAGCGCGTCGGTGAGGCCAGTCACCGCATTGGTCGCCCCCGGGCCGCTCGTTACCAGCACCACCCCGACCCGTCCGGTCGATCGGGCATAACCTTCGGCGGCGTGCACCGCGCCGCCTTCCTGGCGCACCAGGATATGGCGCAGCGCATTCTGCTTGAACAGCGAATCGTAGATCGGCAGGACCGCGCCGCCGGGATAGCCGAATACGACATCGACGCCCTGATCGACGAGCGCCTTGATGACGATATCAGCTCCACAAATCGGCTCCGCCGACATGACACTCTCCTCGGTCGGATAACGGCAAATTTCCGCCGGCGGTCCGGCCTGGGGCCGGTCCGGGGAGCCGCACCCTAGTCAGCTATGTCCGGCCGGTCAACAGGAATTGATCAATAAAATGACGTGAGCACCGCAGCAAACTTTCCGAAAGTTGCGCAGAAAGGACCAGATCCGGAACCAGCTGATGGCGGAACCAAGTCATCTGACGCTTGGCGTAGCGGCGTGTCGCGCGCTGCGCCAAAGCGATAGCGTCGTCGAGGGCGATTTCGCCGCGGCAGTGCCGCAGCAATTCGGGGACCCCGACCGCCTTCATCGCCGGCAGTTCCGGATCGAGCCGGCGCGCCCCCAGCCCCGCCGCCTCGTCGAGCGCGCCCTTCGCAATCATGCCAAGAAAGCGGGCATTGCAGGCGGCATAGAGCATGTCGCGTGGCGGGGCGAAGAGGATGGATGCGAAACGGTACGGCAACGCCGCCGTCGTCCCGGCCTGCCATTCGCCGATCGGCCGGCCGGTCGCGCGCACGACCTCCCAGGCGCGCATCAGGCGCTGGCGGTCCGCGGAAGGCAGGTGGGCCGCCGCGACCGGGTCGACCGATCTCAACTGCTCGCGGAACGCCGATCCTCCCAGCGTTCGGTAGAGCGCGGTTGCCTCCTCGCGGATCGGGGCCGGGATCGGCGGGATCGAGGCGAGGCCACGTTGCAGCGCACGCAGATAAAGCCCCGTGCCGCCGACGACGATCGGCAACCGCCCGGCGCGATGGACGCCGTCGATCTCGCAGAGCGCCAACCCCCGCCAGCGCCCCGCCGAGCCACGCTCGGCCGCGTCGAGATAGCCGTACAGCCGGTGCGGCGCCCGGGCCATCGCCGGGGCATCCGGGCGGGCCGACAGGATGCGCAGATCGCGATAGATCTGCAGGCTGTCGGCGTTGATGATCGTGCCCTCGAACAGCGTCGCCAATTCGAGCGCCAGCGCCGATTTGCCGCTTGCCGTCGGCCCGGCGATCAGGATGACGGGGGCTAGGGTGGAATAGCTTTCCCCGGCTTTAATGATTTCTTCTGTGCGTCCTTCGAGATGCCCGCGGAGCCTGTCGTCGGGCCGGCCGCCGGAGGCCGGACCCGTGGGCGCGCTCCTCGGGATGAGGTCCTTTCTTAATACCATCAAAAAAGCTTAGCTCATGCTGAGGAGCGCCCGAAGGGCGCGTCTCGAAGCACGCCGGGATACTGATGCGGCCTGCCGCTCGAATCGGTGCCAGCGCGGTGCAAGGAGGCATTGGATGAGCCTTGTGATGACCGTGATCGCCGGTCCCGGCGCCGCAGGTGCCCTGCCCGAATTGGTTGCTGCGCTGGCCGCAGCGCTGCCCCTCGCCGGCGCGCCGGATTGGCTCGCGCCCGGCGCGGCCTGCGATCTCCCGCTTGCCGGGGCCGATTGGCAAGCAGCCGAAGCGGCCGCCCGTCAGGCGATCGGCGGTGCCGCGATCGACGTGCTGGTCCAGCCGCCGCGAGGTCGCCGCAAGCGGGTTCTCGTCGCCGACCTCGAGTCGACGATCATCGAGAACGAAATGCTCGACGAGCTGGCCGATTTCATCGGGCGGCTGTCGCAGGTCGCCGAAATCACCCGGCGCGCGATGAATGGCGAGCTTGATTTCGCCGCCGCGCTCGCCGAGCGGGTTGGATTGCTGAAGGGCCTGCCGGCATCGCTGCTCGACGACGCCGCATCGCGCATCCGGCTGATGCCAGGGGCGCGTGCCTTGGTCGCGACCCTCCGGGCGGCCGGGGTGCGCACTGCCCTCGTCTCGGGCGGGTTTACCGTCTTCGCGGAGCGGGTGGCGGGCGAACTCGGTTTCGAGCGAGTGGTTGCCAATCGCCTCGAGATCGCCGACGGGCGGATTGCCGGAACCGTCCGCGCGCCGATCGTTACAGGCGAAACAAAGTGCGACACCCTCCTCGGATTGGCCAAGGAATGCGCCCTCTCGCGATCGGCGACGCTTGCCGTCGGAGATGGGGCCAACGACGCGGCGATGCTTGCGGCGGCCGGGCTCGGGATCGCCTTCCGTGCGAAGCCGGCGGTTGCCGCCGCCGCGCGCTGGCGCGTCGACCATGCCGACCTGACCGCATTGCTCTATGCCCAGGGCTACCGCGCCGGCGAGATAGTTGGCGGGTGAGTTGCAGCCCTGCAACCTTAACTCTGGTCGAGGCGCAGCGCGATAAAGCGCAGATCGCCCTGCCGCTCGACGAGCAGCAGGATCGATTTGCGGCCGGCCTTCTTCGCGTCGTCGATCTTGCCGGCGACTTGGCTCGTGCTTTTGATCTCCTCCTGCGCCGCTTCCATGATCACGTCGCCGGGTTTGACGCCCTTTTCGGCCGCCGGGCTGTCCTTCGTGACATCGAGGACGACCACCCCCTTCTCATCGCTCAACGAGAATTTTTCCTTCAACTCCGGCGTGATGTTTGACAGCGTGAGGCCGAGCGCCGTCACCGTGCTTTTGTCGGGCGCCGACGGCTGTTTCTTGGCCGGCTCCTGCGCGGCAACCTGTTCGGTCTCCTCGAGCTTGCCGACCGTGACCTGCAACGTGGTCTCCCGGCGCTTGCGCCAGACCGTCACCGGCACCGATTTGCCGACCGTCGATTCCGCGACGAGCCGCGGCAGACGACGCATGTCGGGGACCGTCTTGCCGTCGAAGCTGAGGATCACATCACCCGGCTGGATGCCTCCGGTCTGGGCCGGGCCGTTGTCGTTGACGCTGGCGACCAGCGCGCCGTGCGACTTGTCGAGCCCGAGGCTCTCGGCAATCTCGTCGGTGACCGCCTGGATGCGTACGCCGAGCCAGCCGCGGTGCACGGCATGATCGGGCTCTCGGATCAGCTCGGCCACGACCGCTTTTGCAAGGTTGGAGGGGATGGCGAAACCGATGCCGATCGAAACGCCCGTGGGCGAATAGATCGCCGTGTTGATGCCAATGACCGCGCCATTCATGTCGAACATCGGGCCACCGGAATTGCCCCGGTTGATCGCGGCATCGGTTTGCAGAAAATCGTCGTAGGGTCCCGAATTGATGTCGCGTTGCCGCGCCGAGAGAATGCCGGCGGTGACGCTGCCGCCAAGGCCGAACGGATTGCCGATCGCCAGCACCCAATCGCCGACCCGCGACTTTTCGCTGTCGCCCCAGGTCACGGCGGCCAGCTTCTTGTCGGTCTTCACCTTCAAAACCGCGACATCGGTCTTGGTATCGCGGCCGACCAGCTCGGCCTTGAGATTGGTGTCGTCGTGCAGGATGACGGTGATCTCGTCGGCATCGGCGATAACGTGATTGTTGGTGACGATGTAGCCCGCGGGGTCGATCACGAAGCCCGAGCCGAGCGAGGTTGCCTTGCGCGGCTTCGCCTCGGGGCGATCGGTCTGTTGGCCGTTATGGTCGAAGAAATCCTTGAAGAACTCCTCGAATGGCGAACCGGGCGGGAATTGCGGCCGCGCCGGCGCGGCGCGCTGGTGCTCCGCCTTCAGGGTTTGCGTCGTCGAAATATTGACGACGGCCGGCAGCAGCTTCTCGGCAAGATCGGCAAACCCATCCGATGCCAGGCGTGCCGCCGAGGAAGACCCGGCAGGGACGGCGAGCACCAGCGCGGCGACCGCCGCAACGGCCGAGCCCCGCAATCGCGATGAAAGCATCGACACCTTATTCGACTCCCCACAGCAAAAAGCCCGATATCGCGCGCGTCAAATTGGCCCAGGCAACAGCCTGTGTTCGTGACCGCGCTATCCCACGGCCGGGGTTACCGCCGCCCAGGCGCTGGCGCTGCGAGATTACGAGAGATGTCGCTGGCAAGCCAGATCCCTTCGCAACCGCGCCGGATCAACGCCGCAGCAGCCAGACGATCACCACGCCGACGGAGGCGGCGAGCAACCCGGACGCACGCACGACCTGCGGCGGCACCAGCATCGCGCGTTGGGCGAGGCGCTTCATGCCCTCCGGGAACAGCGCGTAAAGGACGCCCTCGATGACCAGAACGAGAGCGAGCCCGGTGCACAGGTCGCGCATTTACCCGCTGTGGGGGGCGTCGTGCCGCATCGCCGATCGGGCGGTTACGGCTGACGCGCTCCGCTGGCCGGCGGGGCTGCAGGGCTGTTACCCGGTGCGGGGGCTGTGCCGGCTGGCGCCGCCGCTCCGGACGACCCCTGCCACCCCTGGAAAAAGCGGAAGAAACTCCCTTCGGGACTCAGCACGAAGGAAGTATCGCGTCCGGTGAGCGCTTCGCGATAGGCCTGCAGCGAACGATAAAACGCAAAGAACTGCTCGTCCTGGCCAAACGCCTTGGCGTAAATCTCGATCGCTTGGGCATCGCCCTTGCCGCTGATCTCCTGTGCCTTGCGCTGCGCCTCGGCGAGGATCACGGTGCGATCTCGGTCGGCCTCGGCGGTGACCTTCTGCGCCTCTTCGTACCCCTCGCCGCGATATTGCGCGGCCTGCTGCTGGCGTTCGGACTGCATGCGGGCGTAGATCGCCTGGCTGTTCTCCTCGGGCAGATCGGCGCGGCGCAGCCGCACATCGACGACCTCGATGCCAAACGGCTTGGCCTCTTCCCGCACCTCGTCGCGGATCTGCCGCATGATCGCGCCGCGCTTTTCCGAAAGGATGTCGTTGAGGGTGACATTGCCGAGGACGCGGCGCAGGCTGCCGGTGACCAGCGCGCTCAGCCGGGCGCGGACCCCATCCTCGCTGCCGACCGTCTGGTAGAACAACAGCGGGTTGGTGATGCGGTAGCGGGTGTAGGTGTCGGTCACGAGGCGCTTTTGATCGGCGACGATGACCTCTTCGTGCGGCGGCTCGAAATCGAGAACCCGCTTGTCGTAGTCGACCACGTTTTGGACGAACGGCAACTTCCACTGCAAGCCGGGGTCGCGGATCACTCGCCGCACCTCGCCGAGCTGCAACACCAATGCCTGCTCCGTCTGATTGACGATGAACAGCGAGCTCATCGCCAGGATCCCGACGACGACGAGGAGGACGCCAACGATGGCGAGAAGCCGATGGCTCATGGCCGCCGGCTCGTCGGGGTCTGCCCGCCGCCGGTGGCGGGCGAGGGCGCCGGGCTTGCCCCCGCCGCGGTACTCGCGGGGGGCGCTGCGGTGGGCGGCGCATTGCCGAGCAAATTGGGCAGCGGCAAATACGGCAGAACCCCGCTCTGCCCTTCGGCCGCCTTGTCGATGATGATCTTGTTGCTGTTCTTCAGGATCTCTTCCATCGTTTCGATAAAGAGCCGCTGACGAGTTACGTCTTTGCTTGCCTTGAAGGCCTGATAGACGGAATCGAACCTGGCGGCATCACCCTCGGCGCCGTTGATGACCTGCTGGCGATAGGCTTCCGATTTCTGCGTTATGCTCGCGGCATTGCCGTTCGCCCGCGGGATGATGTCGTTGCGATAGGCTTTCGCCTCGTTTCGCAGCTTCTCTTTGTCGGCCAGGGCACGCTGCACGTCGCGGAAGGACTCGATCACCGGGGCCGGCGGATCGACCTTGGCCAACTGAACCTGGGTTATCTCGATCCCGGAGCCATAAGAATCGAGGATACCCTGCAACAGGCTCTGGGTATCCGTTTCAATCTTGCCGCGGCCTTCGGCCAGCGCCTGGGCGATCGGGGTCTGGCCGACGACCTCGCGCATCGCGCTCTCGGCCGCCGATTTCACGGTACCCTCGGGGTTGCGGATGTTGAACAGGTATGATCGAGCGTCCTTGATCAGCCAGAACACCGTGAAATTGATGTCGACGATGTTCTCATCGCCGGTCAGCATCAGCGCTTCTTGCGGCAGGTCGCGGCTGGTACCGGCGTGCGTCGTCTCCCCGCCGGAACGGAAGCCGGTCTCGGTGCGGTTGATGCGCGTGACGCTCGGCTTCAGCACGCTCTCGATCGGCGCCGGCAGGTGATAGTTGAGGCCCGGTTGGGTGGTACGGTTATACGCGCCAAAGCGCAACACGACGCCGACTTCATCGGGCAGGACCCGGTAAAAGCCGCTCGCCAGCCACAACACGATAATGACCAGGACAACAAACCCAATACCGGCGCCGCTGCCCAACCCGAAGCCGCCGGGAAGCAAGCGGCGGAAGCTGTCCTGGCCGCGGCGCAGGATTTCTTCGAGATTGGGCGGTTGCGGTCCGCGCGGCCCGCTCGGACCATTGCCGCGCCCGCCCCCCCAGGGACCGCCGCCGCGAGGCCCGGTGCCCCACGGACCACCGGGCTCACTATGCCAGATCATCAAAACGCACCCTTTCCGCGGCGGCGATCGGGCCGCGCCGCCGCGTGCGATGCCGCCGCGCGAATGCCGACGCCGGATGTCAGCCCGATAGAGGGCGCGCAGCGCGGGTGTTGTCAAGTGCCGGGGTCACGCCTAAATGCCGTCCACCTCTAGCCTCCCCTCTCCACCGCGGGGGCGAAAGGTGAGGGAAATGCGGGAATAGAAATGACGGTTACCGAGAGAGAGGTCCTCGACGCGCTGGCCGCGGTGCGCGATCCCGACAAGGGTGGGGACATCGTCGCACTCGGGATGGTAACGGGCGTCGTCGTTCGCGACGGCAATGTCGGCTTCGCGATCGAGGTCGAGGCCGAGCGCGGCGCGCGCCTCGAACCGTTGCGCAAGGCCGCCGAACAAGCCGTCGAAGCGCTGCCCGGGGTGTTGTCGGTCACCGCCGTCTTGACCGCCGAGGCGCGGCCGCCCGGGGGACGAACCCAGGCCCCGCCGCGCGGCGTCCCAGGACATGGCCCCTCAGGACATGGCCGCGCGGCGCAACCCGCGGCCGCAGGCAAGGCGGCTCTCGCCCCGGGCGTGCGCGCGATCGTCGCGGTCGCCTCCGGCAAGGGCGGCGTCGGAAAATCGACGGTTGCCGCCAACCTCGCTCTGGCGCTGAAGGCGAACGGGCTGTCTGTCGGGGTGCTCGACGCCGATATCTACGGCCCCTCGATGCCGCGCATGCTCGGGATTTCCGGGCGCCCCTCCGCCTCGGCCGATGGCAAAATCCTGCGGCCGATGGAGAATTACGGCGTCAAATGCATGTCGATCGGCTTTCTCGTGCCCGAGGACACGCCAATGATCTGGCGCGGCCCCATGGTGATGAGCGCCTTACAGCAGATGCTGCGTGATGTCTCCTGGGGTGAATTGGACATCATGATCGTCGACATGCCGCCCGGCACCGGCGATGCGCAATTGACGATGGCCCAGCAGGTGGCTCTGGCCGGCGCCGTCATTGTTTCGACCCCGCAGGACATCGCGCTGATCGACGCGCGTAAGGGGCTCGCGATGTTCCAGAAGGTCGATGTCCCGGTCCTCGGCATCATCGAGAACATGAGCTATTTCCTGTGCCCGCATTGCGGCGAGCGCAGCGACATCTTCAGCCATGGCGGGGCTCGCCGCGAAGCCGAGCGGCTCGGCACCGATTTTTTGGGCGAGGTCCCGATCGACATGGCGATCCGCCAGACCTCGGACGACGGCCACCCGATCACCGTCTCGCAGCCCGATTCACCGTACGCCCGCACGTTCCGCGATATCGCCGCGCGGGTCTGGGACAAAGTCTCGGGCGAGACCCCGGCGCGCCGGGCAGGGCCGAGGATTGTCGTGGAGTAGTTCAAGCGGGCGACGCGCGCGAGCTCAGCGGTCCTGCGGCTTGATGTCCCGCACGCTCCGGACGAACCCGGCAAGCCCGGCGCGGTCCCATTTGAGGTGGACGCGCTTTTCAGAGGCTGGTTGCTTCACGAGGCCGACCCCGGGGCGCCGCTCTGTCCGCGGCCGGATCGGGCGCGGCACAAAGCCGCCGCCGCAATTCGGGCAGACATTGAACAGCACCCTCTCGACGCAATCGGCGCAGAACGTGCACTCATAGGTGCAGATCCGCGCGTCGGCAGCGTCCGGCGGCAGATCCTTGTCGCAATATTCGCAGTTCGGCCTCAGTTCGAGCATGCCCCTGTCCTACCCCGGTGGCCGCGCCTCGACGATGTCCGCGGCGAAGACCATCTCCTCCTGGCCGACCAGCGCCGGATCATGCGGCGACGACAGATAGCGCGCGAACAGCCACACCCCGTCCGCCGGGTTCTGGACGATTTCGGCCTCGGCGCCATCGCCAAGGGTAATGCGCGTACCCGGTACGAGCGCGCGGATGTTGATCGGGTCGCTCACCGCCAACTACCGTCATGACCGGGCTTGACCCGGTCATCCACGGCTTCATTTCGGGCGTCTCCGTGGATGGCCGGATCAAGTCGGGCCATGACGATTGAGTGTGGCCTTGGGGGCTTCATGGTGAGGCGCGTTCTCAATTGATCATTCCGCCGCCGCCCGGTCGTTGCGGCGCCAGTTGGCCAGCTCGTCCCAGCTGTCGGCTTCCATGAACTGTGCCCAGCGGCGATAGAGGTTGCGCAAATTGTGCTCGCTCGATGTCGCCTTGGTCAGGTCGACGACGCTCCCCGGCAGCCGGAATCCCTCCCACTCGTAATTCTCGACCTCGGAGCCGAGCCCCTGCTCGTAGCTGTAGGGGTAGCGCCGCGCGATCGTGCCGCGGCTGGCGGCGTGGGCATAATTCCAGTTCTCCATGTCGTCCTGCTCGGTCATCCCGCCCGGGCCCGAGTAGCGGATGTAATAGTCGCGCAGAAAGTTCTTGACCTCATGCGGTGCGTTCTTGTCGACGAGATACCAGCGCCACACTTCGGTCTGGTGCGGCCCGCGCGGATGCCATACCGCGATCGTACGCGGTTGCCGCGCGAGAAAGGCCATGCTCGGGAAGACTTCGCCGACCAGCGTGATCAGCCGCCCCCAGTCGCCACGCCGGCGGCGGCGTACGTCCTCGCATTGGCGGAAGTAATCGGACACGACCGAGGAATGCTGATAGCCGGGCGGCACCGATGCCTCGCGCGGCAACAGGTAGGCGGTGGTCTGATGCCCGCGGTCGGGCATCGCGATGTGCAGCTTGCGCGCCGCCTGCAATTCCGGCAGATCGCGGCGGTTCGTGCCGGACGGGCCGATCCCGACCAGATCGACCGAGCGGTGGCTGATGTTGTGATAGCTGTCGCCGCTGAAGTTTTCCGCCGGGAATTTCCAGTTGCTCGGAACGAGCCATTTCTGGATGCCGCCCAGAATTTCGGTGCCGCCGTCGCTGCCGTCCCAGCTGTCTAGGGTCTGGTCGAGGTAGCTGGTGAAATCGCCGAGATATTCGAGAAATGGCGGGGCCTCTTTGTCCCAGGTAGCCCACACCGTGCCCTTGTGGACGCAGAGCTGGGCCACCTCGACGAGGCCCCATTGCGCGCGGTCGAGCTTGGAGTGATAGGCCTCGCGGAAAAACGGCACGCCGACCAGGCGCCCGTCGGTGCCGTAGCTCCAGCCATGGTAGGGGCAGGTGAACACCGTGGTGTTGCCCTCGTCGTAGCGGCACACCTTCATGCCGCGGTGGCGGCACGAATTGAGAAAGACGTGCACCTCGCCGGCACGGTCGCGGCACAGGATCACCGATTCCTCACCCATGCCGGAGACGAAGAAGTCGCCAGGGTCGGGGATCTGGCTCTCGTGCCCGACAAACAGCCAGGATCGGGCGAAGACGCGCTCCAATTCCTCGGCGTAAATCTCCTCGTTGACGAAGATCTCGCGGCTGATCCGGCCGGTCGCGAGATCGACGAGCCCGGGGCGATAACCTGACGTGCGTTCCGTTGCCATGCTTACCTCCGACACCGCCCCTTCCGTCATGGCCGGGCTTGACCCGGCCATCTCTAGGGCACCCTTGAGATCCCCGGGTCACCCCGGAACGGCCCGCAAGGGCCGGCCGTCCGGGGGCGGGGATGACGGGTTAAGAAGCTAAATCTCTGTCTCTGGTTCAAAAGAAAAAGGTCAGGTTTTTGGCCAGCAGCACGTTCTGATCGAGGATGATCTTGCGGCGCGCGATCTGCCAGTCGTCACCAACCCGGCGCAAAAGGTCCTCGCGCTTGCCGAGAAGGAGGTCGGTCTCGGTCTCGACCCGGTTGCGGTAGATCAGAAAGCGGCATTTGACCGCGACTTCCTGCGCTTCCTCGACCGAGGGCGAGGCCTCGATCAGCTGCACGTTCGAGACGAGGTGCGCGATGCGCGATTGCGGCTCCTCGGCCCAGTGTATACCGGTCTGGATCTGCCGCACCCGCCGGGTCAGCGTGTCCTTGCCTTCATCGAACCAGGCGATGTCCTGGCCCTCACGGGTGAACTCGCGCTCAGCTTCGCCGAACTTGACATTGCGTCGCATCGGCATCCAGTAGCGGATGTCGTCGGCGAGCAATGTCAGCCACTCCTCGTAGCGCCGCTCGTCGAGAATTTCTGCCTCGCGATAAAGGAAGTCGGCGACATCCTGCGCGAGCAGGAGTCGCGTGACGCGGTCCTCGCGCTCACTCATGGCCCCGCTCCGATCTGAGCTCCGCGCCGGCCATCGCCTCCAATATGCGGGCGACGACCGGAAACCCCTCCTGGCCCCAGCCCCGGGCCTGCGCCCGCTTGTATACGTCAGAGGCCAGCGCACCGAGAGATGCCGGCGCACCCACCTCGCGGGCGAGCGATACCGCGAGCTCGATGTCCTTGGCGACGATGTCGAGGGTGCCGCCCGAGGTAAAGGCGCCGGTCAACACCGAGCGCGGGATGTTGTCGAAGGTGCGGCTCTGGCCGGCGCTGACCGGCACGATGCGGGCGAGGACGCCGAGATCGATGCCGGCCTTGGCCGCGATCAAGAGCCCCTCGAGCGCGGCAATGAAATTGGTGTAGCCGAGATATTGCGTGACCAGCTTGGCGACGCAACCGGCGCCGCTCGGCCCAACATGGAAGACGTTTGCCGCGATCGCTTCGAACAGCGGCCGGCTATGCCCAAAATCGGCTTCGCGGCCGCCGACCATCACGGTCATGTTCGGCGGGCGGCCGCTGACGGGGGCGTCGAGAAACGCGACGTTGCGCTTGCGGGCGGCCTCGGCGACCAGCCGGATCGTCCCCGGCGCGTTGGTCGTCAGGTCGATATAGGTGCCGCCCGGCCGCAACCCGGCGAGGATGCCGCGGTCGGGATCGAGCGCCGTCGCCTCCATGTCGTTCGGCCCCGGCAACGAGGTGAACACCGTCTCGGCGCCATAGGCCGCCTCGCTGGGGCTGTCGGCGGCGGCTGCCCCCTGCCCCATCAGCGCCCCCATCGCCTCGGCCCTGATGTCGTAGACCGTAAGCCGGTGCCCCGCCGCGATCAGGCACCCGGCAATTGGCGTCCCCATCGTGCCGGTCCCGACAAAGCCTATGCGCATCGCCCTGCCCTATCATCTGCCTGGCGCGCCATCATCCGCTTGACCGGGCGGCGCGGCAAGCTTCAGGACTGCCCGAGGACCGCCATCAGCTCACGCCATTCCCGCGCCGAGAGGCCGCTCGTGGTCTGATCGACCACCTCGCCGGCGAGCATCCGGCGGATGATTGCAAGCCCGGTCGCCGAGATCGTCGCCGCGTTCATGCGGTATTCAAGGAACGCATCGTGAGCGGCGGGGACCCAGCGCTTTACCGTCTCCAGCATGATTTCAGCATAGGCGCGGATCTCGTATTGGGCGTGCGGATCGGCGCGCAGGCTGAGGAAATGCATCAGATTGTGCAGATCTGTTTTCCAATACCATTGGGTGTAAAAGTTGAGGGATAGGTTCATCCGCGCCAGCTCGCGCGCCAGCCCGGGCGAGGCCGGGTCCCGCGGCGCGCCGTTGTCATCCTCGTTGAGCATCTCGGCATAACCGGCATAGGCGCGCTCGGCATCGCCGCGCAGCAGATCGAGCACGCGTTGCGCGGCTCCGCCCTCGATTACATCGCCACGCCCCTGGCGATTGACCGTGGCCTGTGTCGCCAGATGTTCCGGCGCGGGAATATAGAACTCGTTGTCGAGGATCGAATAGCGCGCCGAGTATTCGTTGACGTTGGCGGTGCGATGGCGGATCCATTGGCGGGCGACAAAGATCGGTAATTTGACGTGGTACTTGATCTCGCACATCTCGAACGGCGTCGTATGGCGGTGGCGCATCAGGTAGTTGATCAGACCGCGGTCTTCGCTGACCCGCCTGGTGCCGCGGCCATAGGAAACCCGCGCCGCCTGCACGATTGCGCCGTCATCGCCCATATAGTCGACGACCCGGACAAACCCGTGGTCGAGCACCGGCAGCGGCTCATAGAGGATCTCTTCGAGCGCCGGCACGGTGGCGCGCCGCGTCGGCCGGGTCTGGCCGCGTTCGGCGGCGATCTCGTCCTGTTGCTCCGGGGTCAGCGGCATGCTTCCTCACCACCAACATCATGCCCGCGGACGCGGGCATCCAAGCAAGCGACAACGCCTGTGGTCCTGGATTCCCGCTTGCGCGGGAATGACGAGAATATACCTCGCGCTCCGACTTATCCCGCCGCGATTGCGTTCGCGCCGGCGGCACCCTATATCTTCTCTGTCGGGCAACCGACTATGGCGATAAACGGCTTACGGAATAAGCGTTGCGGACCCGGGGGCGGTACCCGGCGCCTCCACCAATTCCCGCCGGTTTCGCGAATCGATCGCGGCCGGCGGCTTATGGGGGCGAAATAGGCTCGACGCGCGTGGTAAAGGTAAAACCGTCGCCCGGCATGATACCACCGTTATCGGGTCACAAACCTAGCTGCGAACGATAACTTCGCAACAGAGGCGCTTGCGGCCTAACCCTTAACCGGGTGAAGCTAGCAATCAACTCGCGGTCCGAGGGGCACCGGGCAACAGAAGCCCCTCACTTCATCTTTGCGATGATGTCGCTGCGGTCGCGCGAAAGGGACGATGGCGCAGGATTTGTTCCAGTTCGAGAAGATGGTCGAGGGCGCGCTGCGTGGCGTCGTCCGCGACGCGTTGCGGCGAGCCGCGCGCGAAGGGCTGAAGAGCGCGCACCATTTCTATATCGGCTTCGGGACCCGGATGCCCGGGGTGGTCATTCCCGATCATCTGCGCGCCCGCTACCCGGACGAAATGACCATCGTGCTGCAGCACCAGTTCTGGGACCTCGAAATCACCGAGGACACCTTTTCCGTGACGCTCAGCTTTCAGAAACAGCTGGAGCGCCTGGTGATCCCGTTTGCGGCGGTGCGCAGCTTCGCCGACCCGTCGGTCAATTTCGCGCTTGAATTCGCCGCTCCGGAGGCCATGCCGGCCGTATCGGGCAGCGTGCCGGTGCCGGTTGAGGCACCGCCCAAGCCGGTGGAAAAGCCGCCCGGTACGCCGACCGCGGACGTCGTCACCCTCGACAGCTTCCGCAAGCGGTAATTTCTCCTGTCATTCCGCGGCTCGGCGCAGCCGAGAACCGGAATCCACGAATCCAGGCCTCTGGAATATGGATTCCGGGTTCGCCACCCCTCTCGACGCGCGCGTGCGCGCGCCTGTCGGGTGGCGCATCTGCGATGCGCCAGGGCGCCCCGGAATGACGGGTGGGGTGGCTTCCAGCGGAACTGAGCCCTAAAATGGCACGCATCTGAGGCCGGAGGGTAGCGGCATGGAATTGTGGAACCATTGCGAGAACCCCTACCCGTTTGTCGCCGCCGAGGTGCTCGACGAGGCCGACTCAGTACGGGCGAGCCTGCCCAACAAATACTGCGACCCGCAGATCGCGGCGCGGCTCTATGACGAGATCTTCGACGAATACCGGCTGTGCGACGATTTGGGGCTCCATATCGTCACCAACGAACATCATTCCGGGATCAACAATCTGTGGGCGGCGAGCCCGGTCATTACCGGCGTTGTCGCGCGGCTGACGAAGAAGGTGCGCATCCTCTCACTCGGCACGCTGATAACCGTGCGCCCCGACCCGGTCCGCATCGCCGAGGAATACGCGACGATCGATGTTCTCTCGAAGGGCCGGCTCGAAATCGGCTTTGTCAAATCGGGCGCCACCGAGATGGTTTCGGGCGACGCCAACCCGATGCGCATCCGCGAGCGCGAATGGGAGGCGATCGATCTGATCGAGAAGGCGCTCGTGACGCACGACGGCCCCTTCAGCTGGGAGGGCAAGTTCTTCATCCACCCGCATGTCAACATCTGGCCGCGGCCCTGGCAGCAGCCGCGCCCCGAGTTCTGGGCGGCGACATCGGACTTGCCGACCTGCGCCGAATTGGGGCGCCGCGGCATCATCAACACGCTGCTGTTCGGCGGCTACGACCGCACCCGGCAGGCGTTCGACGCCTACAAACACGCGCGCGCCGATGCCGCGATGCCGGCGCCCGGCGAGGACCGCTTTTCCTACATGGCGTTCGCCTATGTCGGGGAGACGGACGAGGAAGGCCTTCGCATCGGCCAGAAGATCGCTTGGTTCTTGACCGTCAGCATCAAGAGCGCGCCGCAATTCGCGAAATTCCAGCCCGGCGCGGTGGCGCCCGAGATGGCGCCGGCGGCATGGCGGGCCGGCGTCTCGCGGCGCCCGCGCCCGACCAACCTCGATGCCGAGACACTAGTCGGCCAGGGTCAGATGTTCGCCGGCAATCCCGATACGGTGGCGCGCCAGATCAAGGAATTCCGCCGCCGCGCCGGCGGCGTTCACCACATCATCATGATGACCCGGCAGGGCCTGGTGACCCACGCCGAGGCCGAGAAGAGCTTCAATCTGGCTGCCAAGGAGGTCCTGCCGCAACTCCAGGACCTGCCGCCGATCGATCACGACGAGACCGCCTGGGAAGCGCAGCGCGCTGCGGCGGCGAAGTGAATTTCTTGCACGATCTGGTCCCCACAAAACAGCCCTCCGCCGGGCGTGACCCGGCCGTCCACGTCCTTCGGCCGATTCCAGCTGGAGACAAAGACGTGGGTGCCCACGGATCAAGTCCGTGGGCTGAAGGCCCACGGGTCACCCCCGGAACGGCCCGCAAGGGCCGGCCGTCCGGGGGCGGCCACGGGGTGCTCATGGGCGTCACATGACTTCCGATCGGTTGCGGGTCGGCGATATCGATCTGGAAGTGCTGCGCCGCGGGAGCGGGCGGCCGATCCTGCTCATCCATGGCGTCAACCCGGTAAACCCGAAGGCGGCGTTTCTCGATCTGCTCGCCGAGCATGGCGAAATCGTCGCGCCGACGCATCCCGGGTTTGGCAACTCGCCGCTGCCGCAGGATTTCGACACGATGTACGACCTCGTGCACCTTTACCGCGAAGTGCTCGACATGCTTCCCGGCCGCGTGACGATGATCGGGTTCTCGTTCGGCGGGTGGATTGCTGCCGAGGTCGCGGCCGGGGGGCACCCAAAGCTCGGGCGGTTGGTGCTGGTCGACCCTGTCGGCATCAAGTTGGGTGGCCGCGAGGAGCGCGACATCGTCCATTTCTTCAACACCTCACCTGCCGAGCTGAACCGGCTCGCCTGGCACGATCCGGCGGCCCGGCCGGAAGGGGTCTATGGCCTCGGCTGGCAGGCGACGATCGACGACAGGATGAGCGACGAGGCGATGACCGCGCTCGCCCGCAACTGGGATGCGCTGTGCCTCTATGCCTGGCGCCCGCATATGTACAACCCGCAACTGAAGCACTGGCTGCGCCGGATTTCCCTGCCGACACTGATGCTGTGGGGCGAGAGCGACCGCATCGTCGCGCCGGATTACGGCCGCGCTTATAGCGCGCTGATCCCGGGCGCGCGGTTCGCGGAGATCGCCGAGGCCGGGCACCACCCCGAACTCGAGCAGCCTCGGGCGTTCGTCGAGCATGTCGCGCGGTTTCTAGGACAATCGGCATGATGTTCATCGTCCGCAGCAGCGGCAAGCCGCCCGAGGCACCGGACATCGTCGTCAAGCTCAGCCGCGCGACCCCGGCAAACCTGCCGGATGCAGCCGGCAAAACCGATTTCTTCTGCGTTGGCGAAGCTGAGGCGATGGCGGCGCTGCGCGCTTCCGGCTGGACCGTCGTCGCGTTGCATGACGGCTATTACGAGGATGGCCGCGGCGGCGGGGTCGGGATCTGGGGCCAGGGCAGGTATTGGGAGATCCGCGACACGCCGTTCACCGTCAAGGAAGCCGTCGGGCCGACCGCTCCGGCCGAGCCCGGCCGGGCCGAGGGCGAGACGATCAACGTCCGCGGCGCCATCTTCGGGGTGTAGCGGGGTTCAGTTCCATCGCAGTCCCGGCGACAGCCGCGACCCATCGTTCAACCATCCGACTCGTGGACAGGTGGGTCCCGGCTTCCGCCGGGACTGCGGTTGAATACGTCGGCCGCTTGACCCCGGCGGTGAAAGGACGATCCTGCGCCTCTTACGCGTTTGGGAGCCCTCTATGAGCGAGACGGCATTTCACGAACTTTTTCCTCTGGGCGAGGACCACGCGCCCTATAAGAAGCTCACCGGCGATCATGTCGCGCTCGGCCAGTTCGACGGCGAGCGCATCGTCAAGGTCGCGCCCGCGGCCATGACCCTGCTCGCCCGCCAAGCCTTCGTCGACAGCGCGCACCTCCTGCGCCCCGGCCATCTCGCGCAGCTGCGCGCCATCCTCGAAGATCCGGAAGCCTCGGACAACGACCGGTTCGTCGCGTTCGACCTATTGAAAAACGCCAATATCGCAGCCGGCAAGATCTTGCCGATGTGCCAGGACACCGGGACCGCGATCGTCATGGGCAAGAAGGGCCAGCGTGTGTGGACCGGCGCCGACGACGCCGCCGCGCTGTCGGAAGGGATCCGCCGGACGTTTAGCGAAACCAATCTGCGCTACAGCCAGGTCGCGCCGCTGTCGATGTACGAGGAGGTCAATACCGGCGACAATCTGCCGGCCCAGATCGACCTCTACGCCGAACCGGGCGAAGAATACAAATTCCTCTTCATCGCCAAGGGTGGCGGCTCGGCCAACAAGAGCTTCCTCTATCAACAGACCAAGGCGGTGCTGAACCCGAAATCGCTGCTGAAATTCATCGACGAGAAGACCCGCACGCTCGGCACCGCGGCGTGCCCGCCCTATCACTTGGCGATCGTCATCGGTGGCACCTCTGCCGAGATGAACCTGAAGACTGTGAAGCTGGCGAGCTGCCGCTATCTCGACAGCCTCCCCACCGCCGGTAACAAATACGGCCAGGCCTACCGCGACCGCGAGGTCGAGGCCGAGGTGCTGGAGTTGACCCGCGGTCTCGGCATCGGCGCCCAATTCGGCGGCAAATATTTCTGCCATGATGTGCGGGTGATCCGGCTGCCGCGACACGGCGCCAGCCTGCCGATCGGCATCGGCGTATCTTGCTCGGCCGATCGCCAGATCCTCGGAAAGATCACCGCCGACGGCGTGTTTCTCGAAGAGCTCGAAGCCAACCCGGCGCAGTTCCTGCCGGATATCGATGAAAAGACGCTCGGTGGTGAGGTCGTGCGCATCAATCTCGCGCGGCCGATGGATGAGATCCGCCACGCCTTGTCGCAATACCCGATCCGGACACGCCTGAGCCTCTCCGGGACGCTGATCGTCGCGCGCGACATCGCCCACGCCAAGCTGCAGGAGCGGCTCGACCGTGGCGAGACTCTGCCGCAATACGTCAAGGACCATCCGATCTATTATGCCGGCCCGGCGAAGACGCCGGCGGGCTACGCCTCCGGCTCGTTCGGGCCGACCACGGCGGGACGGATGGACAGCTATGTCGATCCGTTTATGGCGGCGGGCGGCAGCTTCATCACCCTGGCCAAGGGCAATCGCGGCCTCGAGGTGCGCGCGGCCTGCAAGAAGCATGGCGGCTTCTATCTCGGCTCGATCGGCGGCCCGGCCGCTCGGCTTGCCCAGGATTGCATCAAGAAAGTTGAGCTCCTGGAGTACCCGGAACTCGGCATGGAGGCGATCTGGCGCATCGAGGTGGTCGATTTCCCCGCCTTCATCGTGGTCGACGACAAGGGCAATGATTTCTTTGCCGCCCTGTCCTGACCATGCGCGCGGCGGTGGGACCGGCTGATTGGCACAGGGCGCTCTCTCCGACGCGCTGCTGAACGGCGACCCGACGGCCTGGGAGGGCTTCGTGCGCCGCTATGGCGGGCTGATCATCGCCGCGGTGCGCGGCACCGCGCCGTTCCAGACCGATATTGATGATCTGGCACAGGAAGTCTTTGTTCGGCTGTGCAAGGACAATTTCCGCCTGCTGCGCACCTATGACCCGGCGCGCGCCGCACTGTCGACCTGGCTCACGATCGTCGCGCGCAGCACCGCACGCGATGCGCTGCGGCGCCGCCGTCTGGATTCGGTACCGATCGAGGCCGTGCCAGAGGCCCAGCTGGCGATCGATCCGGTCGAGCCGGTGCGCAAGCTCAAATTGCCGGAGGCGCTTTTGTCTCCGCGACAGCGCGAGATCCTGGCGATGCTGTACGACCGGGAAATGGAGGTAGCCGAGATCGCGCGCGCGCTCGGTATCGACCCGCAGACCGTGCGCAGCGCGCATCACAAGGCAATGGTCAAGTTGCGCGCTCACTTCAAAGCCGATTTGCAATAGGGTTGGTAGCCTATAGGTTGCGGGGATATTGTCAGTACTGGCGGCGTAGAACACAGCGTGAGGAAAGCAAGGTAGAATGGGCCGGGACGATACCACGCCAGTGCCGCCGGACGGTTTGTCCGATGCGGCGCTGTGGCGGCACAGCCGCGCGACCGACATCGTCGAGGACGAAGCGGAGCGCTACCTTGATCTCGCCGGCTTCGCGGACGGGCGTCTCGATCCCGATGATCGCGAACGCGTCGGCGAATGGCTTGCCAGCGATCCCGTTGCTGCCGACGACGTTGCGGCGGCGCGCGTGCTCCCTGCTCCGACCGCGCTGCCTGAAGTGGCCATCGCGCGCGCCTGCGAACTGCTCACCGGCAACCAGCCGCAACGCGAGACGGTGATACCCTTCCCGCCGAGCCGTCGCTACCAGCCTCGGTTGCACAGCATGGCCCGCTGGGGCAGCCTGGTTGCAGCGATGGCCGTGGCAAGCTGGCTCGGCTTCGCGCTCGGTACGGATACTTCGCTCTCCTTTGCCCAGGCCCGGCAGACCGGCGAGGACACCTATTTGGGTGAATTGCTCGATCCCTCGACCGACTTCCTGACCGAGGGCACGCAGACTTGAGCACAGTGACCGCCGGGCCGACCCCAGTGACAATATGGCCTCGCCGACGCCTGTTGCTGGCGCTGCTGGCGGTCTCCGTGGTGCTCAACCTGTTCTTTGTCGCCGGCGCCGCGTGGACCCGCTGGGGGGCGCAGACGCAATCGCCAACCCCCGAGCGACCCTTACAGAAGATGGCGGCACAACTCGACCTCGACCCGCGCCAGCGGATCGCTTTCAATGCCTATGCTGCCGCAACGCGCGCCCGCGTCGAGAAGATGCGCGAGCAGGTCGCTCCGCTAATCAACGCGGCATGGGAAGAGATTGCCAAGCCCCAGGCGGATCCGGCGCAAGTCACACGGTTGTTCGACGAGGCTGCCGAAAAGCGACGGGAGTTGCAGCGCGAAGCCACCCTCCAGACCCTCGATCTGCTGGCGGTTCTATCGCCGGCGCAGCGCGCCAAATTCGTCGCGATCGCGCGCGAGCGGCGACCGCCCTGGCTGCGCCCGAGCCCTGCGGCGCGTTGACGCCGCGCCTGCCTATCATTTGGTGCCAAACAGCCGGTCGCCGGCGTCGCCCAGCCCGGGCAGGATATAGCCGTGGTCGTTGAGGCAGCGATCGACGGATGCGGTCACGATCGCCACGCCGGGAAAGATGCGGTGCAGTTTCTCGATCCCTTCGGGGGAAGCGACCAGGCAGACGAACTTGATCGAGCGCGCCCGCGACTCGACAAGACGCGAGATCGCCGCCACCGCTGAGTTGGCGGTGGCGAGCATCGGATCGAGCAGGATCACATCGCGCTCGGGCAGATCCTCGGGGAGCTTCAGGTAGTATTCGATCGCCTGCAAGGTGCGCGGCTCGCGGTAGATCCCGATATGGCCGACTCGCGCCGCCGGCACGAGATCGAGCATGCCGTCGAGGATGCCGTTGCCGGCGCGCAGGATCGAGACCAGGCACAGTTTCTTGCCGGCGAGTACCGGGGCGCGGGTGCGTTCCAGCGGCGTCTCGATATCGGTCTCATCGAGCGCCAGGTCGCGGGTCGCCTCATAGCCGAGCAAGAGGCTGATCTCACGCATCAACTGGCGGAATTTCGAGGTGCTGGTGTCGCGCGCCCGCATCAGCGACAGCTTGTGTCGCACCAGCGGATGATCGACGATCGTCACGACCGGGGCCGGTTGGGGCGAAGCGGGGCGTTGCGGCATGGCGCGTCTTTCCTCAGAACAGGGTCCCGTCGCTGGCGATTGCGAGCGGCGCGCTGCCGCCCGGCCGCCGTTCGGCGGCAATCTCGCGGCCGGCGGCCCAGCTGCCGCCTTCGAGCACCTTGGCGAGAGGAAATTCGGCGCCGGGGAGGCCGAGCCGGCGACGCACCTGATCGGCCAGGCGGTCGAGCAGCGCGACGGTCAGCGCCCGCCATTCGACCACCGGCTCGCCGAACGGATCGAGCGGGCGGCCGAGCAGATCATCCTCGCGTGCGGCGATCGCGCCGCAATCGAGCAACAGCCCGCCATTGCGGTATTCGGCGAGGCCGGTCAACCCGTCGAGCCCGGTGACCCGGAAACCGGCATCGGCGAGCGGCTCGATCAACGAATAGACCAGCCATTGGCTGAGCTTGTGAAACGGCACGATGCCGTCGCCGGCAACCGCGCCGTGACGGCCGCAATCGCCGAGCGGCACGCCGCCGAGCGACAACCGGCCCGGCCAGATCGGCCCCAGCGCGCGCAGCACTAGGTGCAGCATGTCCGGGGCCGGCAGAGCCGCGCGGCGCGGCAGCCAGAAATCATGGAGATTGCCGAGCCGCGCCGGCGAACCGAAGAGTTCCGGCTGCGCCGCCGCCACCTCACCCAACCGGCGCAAGAGAAGCGCCCTCCCCTCGATCCCGGCCAGCGGATTGTCCGGGCCGTGCTGAAAGGCGCGGCCGAGCCCTTCGGCCGAAAGCGCCCTGAGCGCCGCGGCATCGGCGCGCCACGGCCGGCTTGGATAGGCCGAGAACAGCCCGGCCTGCATCGCCCGCAAGCTGGCGACCGCCAGCCCCTCGGAGCGCCCCAGCACCAGCCCGGTCTCGGTCTCGCGATAGACCCAGCCCTGACCCGCGCCGGCATCGAGCAGCACCGAGACGATCGCGAGATCGAGCTGCGCCCGCGCGCCTTCCGCGGTGTCGGCGTCCGGCGCGACGAGCATTACCCGCTCGATGCCGCCGGCGCCGAAATGCCGCCAGCGGCTGTGCAACGGCACGGCGAGATCGGGGAAGCGCCGGCGGGTGACCGCGACAACCCGCTCGACCGCATCATCGAGCCGCTCGGGAACCAGTCGAAAATGCCGGGTGTCCCCGCGCTCGGCCGCGGCCAACACGATGCCACAGCGCTCGCGCACCGCCGCTGCGCTGAGCAGATATTCGGCCGTACTGGTATTTTCGATGCCGGTCAAAATCTCACGTGATATCCCCATGCAGCATCATTCCGGGGCGCGCTGCAAGCGCGAACCCGGAACCCATGAACACAAGCGAAAGGAAACCAGGCACAACCGCCGTCGCGCGCTCGCCGACGCCCGTGTTCATGAGTTCCGGGCTCCGGCTTCGCCGGCCCCGGAATGACAACCTTCGGAAATCGGCCCTTCCAAATAGCAGGCAAATGTCGGGCTCGTGACACTAGGTTTCCGCTTTCGCGGGAATGACACAAAGGTGATTGAGCGCTCACGCGTCGAGGCGGCGCCCCTTGGTGCGGCGCAGCCGGGCGCGGCTCGGCGCACCGGCCGGGGCGAAATAGCCGGCCGCCTTTTTCGCCGTCATCTCGACCTGGGCGTCGAGCGGCACGAGCCGATCCGGGATTGCAACCTGCTCGACGACCTCGATCCCTTGGGCGCGCGCCGCCTTGTGCTTCATGTTCGACATCGACACCCAGCGGTCGATGCGGCGGACGCCGAGCCAATGGAAGACATCGGGCATCAGCTCCTGAAACCGCATGTCCTGCACGCCGGCAACGCACTCGGTGCGGTGGAAATAGGTGTCGGCGCGATCGCCGCCCTCTTGCCGCTTGCGCGCGTTATAGACCAGGAACTTGGTCACCTCGCCGAGGGCGCGCCCCTCCTTGCGGTTGTAGACGACGATGCCGACCCCGCCCCCTTGCGCCGTAATGGCGCACACCTCGACCCCATGCGCCAGATAGGGCCTGCAGGTACAGATGTCGGAGCCGAACACATCCGAGCCGTTGCATTCGTCGTGGACCCGGCAGGCTATCACCGTCTCCGGCTTGCCGATCCGGTCAACGTCGCCGAACAGATAGACCGTCGTGCCGCCGATCGGCGGCAGAAAGACTTCGAGATCTGGCCGGGTGACCAGCTCGGGGAACATGCCGCCGGTCTCTTCGAACAGGGTACGCCGCAACTCCGGCTCGGCAACGCCAAACCGCGCGGCAATCCCGGGCAGGTACCATACCGGGTCGATTGCCGCCTTGGTCACCCGGATCTCGCCGCTGTCCAGCACGACCCTCCCATCCGGAATGATGTCGCCGGTGACGATCCGCTGGCGGATTTCCGGCAGGTCGATCCGCGCCGTGGTGACCGCGATCGTCGGGCGGGCATCGATGCCGGCGCGGATTTGTTCGGCGAACACCTCGCCAACGAGATGCCCGTACGGATCGAGCGAGACGATCCTCTGGGGATCGGCCCATTGCGGCCACGGTCCGATCGATGCGGCCGGTGCAGTGTCGGTAAAGTCGGGCCGGTGATCGGAGGCCAGAGCCCGGGTCGCGACGGCCAACGCGCGATAGATCGCATAGGACCCGCTATAGGAGCCGATCGCGTTCTTATGGCGCGGCTCGGCCGGGCTGGCGACGACGGGTCCCCGCAGCTCGGGGCTCGCCGCTCCCCAGCGCAGCGGGATTGCCGCTGCACCGGCATTATGGGACGTCAACCGAATGTGCCGGGGAACTATTTGCTCCATTTGACCCAACAAAACACTTCCGCAATTTACGAAGGTAGCGAGGCCCGTTGGCGCCTGCAAGCGGCGGGGGAAAACGACGTCAGGCTCCTCCGCACATCCGGCGTCGCCGCACGGCGGCTCACATCTGTGTGATATGGCTACGGCGATCCCTGCATCAGTATATGATCCGGCGGATTTGCAACCGGGGGAGCAGCCATGGCCGAGGCGCTCGCCGCCGCCGCGCGGCTCGATCCGCGCAAGTTTCAGCATCCCTTTGTCACCGCAACCGGCGAGCGGCGGGCGCGGGTTGCGCTCAAAGCGCTCAACACGTTGTGGTTCAATACCGGAACCCTGTGCAATCTGATCTGTCGCCACTGCTACATCGAATCGTCGCCGAGAAACGACCGCCTGGTTTATTTGGGCGCCCCCGAAGTTGGCGAGTACCTCGATGAGATCAAAGCGCTGAAGCTTGGCACCAAACTGATCGGCTTCACTGGCGGCGAGCCATTCATGAACCCGGCACTGCCGGTAATGCTCGATCTCGCCTTGGCGCGCGGGTTCCAGGTGCTGGTGCTGACCAACGCCATGAAACCGATGCACAAGATGAAGCCGTCGTTGCTTGCACTGCGCGAGCGCCATGGCGAGCGCCTTCAGGTCCGCGTCTCGATCGACCATTACGGCCGCGTCGTGCATGAGGAGGAACGCGGCCGGCGGAGCTGGCAGCCGACGATCGACGGGCTTCTCTGGCTCGCCGCCAACGGCTTTGCCCCCTCGGTCGCCAGCCGGCGGCTTTCCGGCGAGAGCGAGGCCGAGATCCGGCGCGGCTTCGCCGGCCTGTTCGCCGATCTCGGCCTGTCGATCGACGCCGACGACCCGGAAGCGCTGACCGTGTTTCCCGAGCTGGATGCCGAGGCCGACGTCCCCGAGATCACCGAGGCGTGCTGGGGCCTCCTCGGCAAATCGCCCGACAGCGTGATGTGCGCCAGCTCGCGCATGGTGGTCAAGTTCAAGGAGGCGGCGCGGCCGAGCGTCATCGCCTGCACGCTCCTGCCCTACGACCCGCGCTTCGACCTCGGGCCGACCCTGGCCGGCGCGCTCGGGCATGTCGCGCTCAACCACCCGCATTGCGCCAAATTCTGCGTCCTCGGCGGCGGCGCCTGCAGCCGCGGATGACCCCGACGGCGCTCCGGCGCGCATTCGCACTCCTGGTGGTGGCGACTGTTGCGATCCCCGAGATGGCGCCGAGCGTCTGGGCGCGGGGCGGCGATCGCGTTGTTTACTCCATCGCGCCGAGCGAGGCCGACCCAAGCATTGGGCGCTTCCTGCGGAGCAGCGTCGTCGTCTTCGACCGCACGACACCGGCGCGGGCGCCGCTGCTGCTGTTCCTGCCGGGCACCGGCGGCGATCCGGCCCGTGTACAGCTGTTCCTCGGCGTCGCTGTCGATGCCGGCTATCGCGCGATCAGCCTTTCCTACGACAACGAGCCCGCGGTCATGCAAGTCTGCGCCCGCGACCCCGACCCGGCGTGCTCGGAGAAAATCCGGCAAAGCCGGCTGTTCGGCGGGTCCGACACCCCGCCCGAGGAAACGATCGTCGCCCGGCTGACCAAGCTCTTGCAACTTCTTGACGGTGGCCACCCCGACGAGCATTGGCGCTCCTATCTGGCGAACGGCGCACCCGACTGGAGCCGCATCGCAATCGCCGGTCATTCGCAGGGCGGCGGAATGGCGGCCCTCCTGGCAAAGCGCGTCGCGGTCGCGCGCGTACTGCTGCTTTCCGGGCCGCCCGATTTCGTTTTGCCGAGCCATCAGCCCGCTCCCTGGCTCGCCGCTCCGAGCGCCACCCCGATCGATCGCTGGTACGCGCTCTACCACCGCGACGAGCAGCTCGCGCCACCGCTGCTGCGCGCCTACACCGCGCTCGGCCTCGCCCCCGACCATATCCGCGTCTTGAGCCTCGCCCCCGGCGGCAAGGTCGGGGCCGGCGGATTTCCGGACGCCTTTCATGTCAGCGTAATCGCCGATCGGCTGACCCCGCGGGCGGCGGACGGCCGTCCGGCCTATGCCGCCGATTGGAGATTTCTGATCGGCCCCGGCCATTAGCCGGTGAAATTTCGCGTGAACTGCAAGGATCTTCCGTGCCGCTTCGCTGTTTTGGTTTATAATAACCGTGAGTTACAAAGGAGAACGCGATGCGAGCATTTCACGCGGTCGGTGCCGCACTTCTGATGGCATGGGCAACCCCGGCGTCGGTCCACGCCAACGGCACCACCCCGACCGGCGCGGTATCTCAACCACAGGCGCCGGGCTGTCATTGTCCGCGACTGCAGCGCCACGCCCGCTACCATGTCCGCTACCATGCCCGCTATTGGAAGCACCAGCGGCCCGTCGCGCTCGTCGCAGTACGGCCATGGCCCGCCTACAACCCGCCGATCCCCAGCCCCGATGACAGCGCTTATGATCGGGTGATGGTGCAGTATATGCACGCCCGCGAATGGGGCGGCGAATATGTATACGAGCCGCCCTATGTGCCGCGCCCGCCCCTTCCCGGCCTTCCGCACTTCCGGGTTGCCGCCGACGCCGCGGTCTTCGAGTACGACGTCATGGCGGGCGGCTACGTCCAGCTCGCCCAGAGAGATGCTCCGCGCGCCTCCGTGGCTCCGACACCCTGATCGGGTCAGCCGGGATCACCGGTATCGGGGGTGAGGCCAGCCGCGCGAATGCCGTGCACGGCGCAAGCCTCGTCATTGTCCGAGGTGTCGCCGCTGATCCCGACCGAGCCGATGATCGCCCCTGCTCCCACCGGCGCCGTCGCGGATCAGGACGCCGCCCGGCACCGGCACGATGCGGCCGCCCGAGGCCGCCATCAGGGCCTGCAGAAAGACCGGGTTGGCGGCGGCGCGGCGGGCGAACTCGCGCCCGCCAAAGCCCATCCCGAGAACGCCCCAGGCCTTGCCGCCGGCGATCTCCGGGCGCAAGAGGCTGGAGCCGTCCTCGCGCTTCAGCGCCTTCATCTGACCGCCGGCGTCGAGGACGACGACGGTCAGCGGCTGCAACTTCAATTCACGGCCCTTTTCGAGCGCCTTGTCGACGATCGTCGAGGCCTGATCGAGGGTCAGTGCGGTCATGTGCGGGTCAACCTCCCGAAGAGCTAGGACCAATCCACCATATCGCAGACGCTGCGACTCACCTGGACGAACCTTCGCCGCCGATCGCGCGCCACACGGCTTAGGCGGTCGTCGCCAGCGGGAGTGGCAGCCTCATCGCGCTTCTCAGCGCGCGCCGATGCTGATCTAATGCGGGCACTCGATCGGCGCTGCTGAGCGAGAAGAGTCGAGGGGGAGCCCAGCATGGCGCCGATGCCTGCGCGCCGCCAGATCGCGCCACGGGTTGGGTTGCGCCCCGCCCTGCGGCGGCACCGTTAGCTGCCCGCCGCCAATGGTCGTTTCGCTCGATCTCCTGATCAACGCGATTGTGGCCGGCATCCTGCTCGGCGGGTTCTACGCCGCGGTGACTGCCGGCATCACGATCTCGTTCGGCATGCTCGACATCGCCAATATCGCCCAGCCGGCCTTCATCCTGCTCGGCTCCTACGCGGCCTATATCTTCAACTCTTATCTCGGGGTCGATCCGATCCTGATCGGCTTTGTCATGACGCCGGTGTTTTATGTGATCGGGATGGTGACCTATCGGCTTTATTACCATGCGTTCGAGAGCCGGGGCGAGCAGGCGATTCAGGGCCTTGCCTTCTTTTTTGGTCTCCTGTTTGTCGGCGAAGTGTCGCTCGTACTGATCTTCGGCGTCGACTACCGTTTCGTTGAGGCGTCGTATATCGGCCCGAGCCTGCATTTCGGCATCTTCAGTCTGCCGTTGCGCATGCTGATCCCCTGCGTTGTCTCGCTGGTGATGGTCGGGGCGTTGCAGCTCTATCTGAACCGCAGCTTTATCGGCCGGGCCATCCTCGCGGTATCGCAGGATGGCCTCGCCTTGCAGCTGATGGCGGCGAGCCCGATCCGGATCAAACAGATCGCGTTTGGCATCTCGGTCGCGACCTGCGCGCTGGCCGGCACCTTTCTGATTATCATCCAGCCGGTCGAGCCCTCGATCGGGCGCGACTATATCGGCCGCATCTTCGCGATCTGTGTGCTTGGCGGCATGACGAGCATTCCCGGCATGGTCGCCGCGGCGATCCTGATCGGCATCGTCGAGAGCATCACCGCGACGTTTTATGGACCGTCATGGGCCCCCGCGGTCGCCTTCGGTTTCCTGCTGGCGACCCTGGCCGTGCGCCCGGCCGGCCTCCTGGGCCGCTAGCGATGCGCGCCGGGACCTTCTGGATCGCCACTGCCACGGCCGGCATCGCGTTCGTGGTGCTGACCCGGGTGTTCTTCACCAACGAATATTACTTTTTCGCCGCCTATGTCGTGCTGCAATACATCGTGCTGTCGACCGCGTGGAACATCCTGGGCGGCTACACCGGCTACATCAATTTCGGCACCGGCGCGTTCTTCGCGATCGGCGCCTACAGCTCGGCGGTGCTGCACAAGATGCCGGCGCTGACCCAGGCATGGTTCGGGATCCACACGCCTGCGATCCCGCTGCCAGTCATGATCCTGGTCGGCGGAATTATCTCGGGGGTGCTGGGCCTCGGCACCGGCTATCTGACGCTGCGCCTGCGTGGCGTGTTTTTCGCGATCGCGACGCTGGCAATGACGGTCGTCGTGCAGACGCTGATCGTCAACTGGGACTATGTCGGCGGCTCGCGCGGCATCTACATCATCCGCCCCGCCGACGCACCGCTCGGCGGCGGTTACATTCAATACCTCTATACGCTGATGCTGGTGCTAGCGGTGATCTCGGTCGGCATCGCGCGGACCATCGAGCGCTCGACGCTGGGGCTCGGCTTTGCCGCGATCCGCGACGACGAGCTGGCGGCCGAGGCGGGCGGGGTCCCGACATTGAGGCTGAAGCTGATCGCCACGACCCTCTCCGGAGCGCTGATGGGTATGGCCGGCGCGCCCTTGCCCTATTACGTCACCTATCTCGATCCGACCTCGAGCTTCAACCTCGCCTACGCGGTCAACAGCGTGGCGATGCCGGTGATCGGCGGCATGACCAGCTGGATCGGCCCGGTGATCGGCGCGATCCTGCTGGGCACGATCCAGCAGCTCGCCACCGTGACGATCTCATCGGCGCTCAACCTGCTGATCGTCGGGCTGCTCTTGATCGCCTTCGTCATCATCGCCCCGAACGGCATCGTTGGGCTGGTCCAGGCACGGCGGCGCATGCGCGCCGGAGCCGTCGAGGCGCTCGCGCAGCAGAGGACGGCGTGAGCGAGCGCCCGCTCCTTGCGGTTAGCGGCCTCGGCAAGCGGTTCGGCGGGTTTGTCGCGCTCGAGCGCATCGAGCTCAGCGTCGCCGCCGGCGAGCGGCTCGGTCTCATCGGGCCGAACGGCTCAGGCAAGAGCACCCTTGTCAACTGTCTGTGCGGCACGCTGCACAACGAGACCGGCAGCGTCACCTTCGATGGGCAAAAGCTCGATGGCCTGATCGCGCATCAGCGCACCCGGCTCGGGCTGGCGCGCAGCTTTCAGCTGCCAAAGCCGTTTCACACCCTCAGCCTCGTCGACAATCTGCGGGTCCCGCTGCTCTACACCGTCAATGCGCGCCCCGGCCACAAGCTGTCGGTCACCGAGGTCGAAGCCCGCTGCCACGAACTTTTGCGCCAGGTCGGGCTCGCCGACAAGGCGCGCCGTCTGCCGCGCGATCTGACCCAGGTCGAGATGCGGAAATTGGAGCTGGCCCGCGCCGTCGCGACGCAGCCGCGGCTGCTCTTTGCCGACGAGGCGATGGCCGGGCTGTCGCCCGCCGAGGTCGAGGAGATCATTGCCGTCCTGTTGCGGCTGAACGAGGAGGGCATCACGATCGTCCTGATCGAGCACATCATGCGCGCGGTGATGAGCTTTTCGACCCGGCTCGTCGTGCTGGTCGCCGGTCAGAAGATCGCCGACGGCCTGCCGCAGGACGTCGTCCGCAACCCCGAGGTCGAAAGGGCCTATCTTGGCGAATAGGCTGTCGATCTTCCGGTTGAATGCCGGCTATGGCGCGGTGCGGGTGCTTGAGGACATCTCGGTCTCGGTGTCGCATGCCGAGACGGTCGTCCTCCTCGGCACCAACGGCAACGGCAAGAGCACCCTGATGAAATGCATCATGGGCATGGTGCGCCCGAGTTCGGGTGAGATTGTCGCCGAGATCGACGGCGAACGGTTCGACCTCATCGGACTTGCCACCGAGGCGATCGTCGATCTCGGCATCACGCTGGTGCCGGAGGGGCGGCGGCTCTTCCCCAAGCTCACGGTCGAAGAGAATTTGCTGCTCGGCGCGTTCCGCCCCACCGCGCGGAGCGCGATCGAGACCAACCTCGACTCTTCCTACGAGACCTTTCCGGCGCTGCGCGAGCGCCGGCGCCAGCTCGCCGGCAGCCTCTCCGGCGGCGAGCAGCAGATGCTGGCGCTGGCCCGCGCGCTGATGTCGGCGCCGCGCATCCTGTTGATCGACGAGCCGTCGGTCGGGCTCGCGCCCATTCTGGTCAGCCGCACGATCGACAAGATCAAGGAGCTGAAGGACCGCTTCGAACTGACCGTCTTGATGGCCGAGCAGAATTTCAATCAGGCCGTCCGCATCGCCGATCGCGGCTATGTCATCGTACACGGCCAGATCGCGTTCGAAGGCCGCAACACCGACGAACTCAACAACAACGAGCTGGTCCGCAAATTCTATTTAGGGCTGTAGCCGCCCCCGCGCCCCACCGGCTCCTAAAACTCCGACGAATAGCCGCCATCGACCGGGATTGCCGCCCCCGTCACGAAATCCGACGCCGAGGCGGCGAGAAACACGGCGACCCCGGCCAGGTCGTCGGGGACGCCCCAGCGGCCCATCGGGGTGCGGTTCAAGACCCGCTCGTTGAGGCCCGCGACCTGCGCCCGCGCGTCGCGGGTCAGCTCGGTGTCGATCCAGCCCGGCAATACCGCATTGACCTGGATATTGTCCTTGGCCCAGGCGGTGGCGAGCGATTTGGTCAATTGCACGAGGCCGCCCTTGCTCGTCGAATAGGGCGCCGCATAGGCGCCGCCGAAGATCGACATCATCGACCCGATATTGATGATCTTGCCGCCGCCCTGCGCCTTCATCGGCGCGTAGGCGGCCTGGGCGCAGGCAAAGGCGCCGGTCAGGTTGGTGTCGAGCACCGCCTGCCATTCGGCGATCGCATAGTCCTGCGGCGGCTTTCTGATCGACATGCCGGCATTGTTGACGAGGATGTCGAGACGGCCGAAGCGGTCGACGGTCTCCTGTACCAGTTCGCGGCACGAGGCGGGATCGGCGACATCGAGCACGATTAAGGCGGCGGGCGCGCCCGAGGCGGCCAACGCCGCAACCGCGGCCTCGGATTTGTCGCGGTTGCGCGCCGCAACGACGATCGTCGCTCCGGACGCCGCAAGACCCTGCGCCATGCCAAGCCCGATCCCGCCATTGCCGCCGGTGACGATCGCGACCCGGCCGGTAAGATCGAAAAGCGTCATGGTCATGGTGTCCGGCTCGGGCCGACAAGGCTCGCCCCGCCGTCGACGACCAGCGTCTGTCCGGTGATGTAGCGCGCTTGCGCCGACAACAGGAAACGCACGGCATGGCCGATGTCCCAGCCGAGCCCCTCGATGCCGAGCACCGATGCCTTGCGCCGCGCCTCGCGGCCGGCGGCGGTCATCTGCCCGGTATACATGCGCGGGGTGTAGATCGGGCCGGGCGCGACACAATTGACGCGGATGCCGTCGGGGCCGTGATCGACCGCCATCGCCCGGGTGAGCGCGATGACCGCGCCCTTCGAGGTCGAGTACGCGGTGAGCCCGCGCGGGCGCAAGGCTGAGATCGACGACACGTTGACGATGGCGCCGCCGCGCGCGGTCTCGATCATCGCCGGAATCGCGAAGCGCGAGACCAGGAACACGCTGTCGACATTGACCTGCATGATGCGGCGCCAATCCGCCACCGCGGTATCGACGACGCTGCCGCGGCCGCCGATCCCGACATTGTTGTCGAGCAGATCGAGGCGGCCGAACCGGGCCAGTGCTGCGTCGATCAGCGCGCGGCATTGTGCTTCGTCGGTGACGTCGGCGACAAACGGCGCGGCGGTGCCGCCCTCGCGTGCGATCATCGCGACCGTCTGTTCGGCGGCCTCGGGCACGATATCGACGACCAGCACGCGGGCGCCGGCCCGCGCGAGGAGGATCGCCGCGGCTCGGCCATTGCCGATGCCGTCATCGGGCGCGCCGCCGCCGGTGACGATCGCCACCTTGCCCGAGAGCCCGAGATCGGCGGCGCTGGTTTGGGGATCGCTCATGGTGTTCCTCACGCTGGCAAAGCGCTACGATACCAGCGGCCCCCGCGATTACCCAGCATCCGTCATCAACAAGCGCAGTCGTACCGTGCGTGACCTTGTTGCCAGTCGCGTCGAGGTGAAAGGGAAACCCGGCATGCTGCGACGCACCATCGTTGCCTCGGCTGCTGTTACCGCGCTCACCGGCGCCCTACAGTCACCAGGCCCACCGTTTTTGGTATTCGCGGCGGCGAGCCTGAAGACCGCGCTCGATGCGATCCGCGAACGATGGAGCGGCGGATACGCGGTCGTCTCCTATGCGGCGAGCTCGACATTGGCGAAGCAGATCGAAAACGGCGCGCCGGCCGAGCTGTTCATCTCGGCGGACGAGGATTGGATGGACTATCTGCAGCAGCGCAACCTGATCGATCCGCCAACCCGCATCGACCTGCTCGGCAACACCCTGGTGCTGATCGCGCCAAAGGACAGCGACGTCGCCCTCACGATCGAACCGGGCTTCCCGCTCGCGGCACGGCTCGGCGACGGGCATCTCGCGATGGGCGACCCGAAGGCGGTCCCGGCCGGCAAATACGGCAAGGCCGCGCTGGAAAAGCTCGGCGTCTGGCGCGCGGTCGAGAACCGTGTCGCGGCGGCGGAGACTGTCCGTGCGGCGCTCCTGCTGGTGGCCCGCGGCGAGGCGCCGCTCGGCATCGTCTACCAGACCGATGCGGCCGCCGAGCCTTTAGTCAGAATTGTCGTAACCTTTCCACCAGACAGCCATCCGCCGATCGTCTACCCGATGGCGCTGACCCGCGCCGCCGGCCCCGAGGCTCGCGCCTTCGCCGCCTATCTGCGCGAGCCCGCCGCAGGCTCGCTGTTCGAGGGGCAAGGCTTTACGATGCTCGATCGCCCGGGGTGACCGCGCTCCTGTCGTTCTCGCCGGATGAGCTGACCGCGATCCGCCTGTCGCTGCGCGTCGCGTTCTGGGCGATGCTGTGCAGCTTGCCGGTCGGGGTCGTGGTCGCGCTGCTGCTGGCACGGGGGCATTTCTGGGGCAAGTCGCTGCTGAACGCGGTTGTGCACCTGCCCCTCGTCATGCCGCCGGTTGTCACTGGGTATCTGCTGCTGCTGTTGTTCGGCCGCAGAGGACCGCTCGGGCGGCTGCTCGCCGACGGCCTGGGGATCGTCTTTGCGTTCCGCTGGACCGGCGCCGCGCTGGCTTGCGCCGTCATGGGCTTTCCGCTGATGGTGCGCTCGATCCGCCTCTCGCTCGAGGCCGTCGATCGCCGGCTGGAGGATGCCGCCGGGACGCTCGGCGCCAACGCGTTTTGGGTGTTCGTCACAATCACCCTGCCGCTGATCCTGCCCGGCATCGTCGCCGGCATGATCCTCGCCTTTGCCCGCGCCCTCGGTGAGTTCGGCGCGACGATCACCTTTGTCTCGAACATCCCTGGCGAAACCGAGACACTGCCGACCGCGATCTACACGCTGATCCAGGTTCCTGGCGGCGATCTCGCCGCCCTTCGGCTGACCGTGGTTTCGATCGCGATCTCGCTGGCCGCGCTGTTCGCTTCCGAGGTGCTGATCGAGCGCGCGACCCGCCGTACTCTCGGGCTCTGACATGCTCAGCGTCTCGGTGGAGCATCATTTCGGCAGCTTTATTCTCGACGCCGCGTTCGACAGCGCCGGCGGCCTCACCGCCCTCTTCGGCCGCTCGGGCGCCGGCAAGACCTCGCTGATCAACGCGATCGCCGGCCTGTTGCGCCCCGAGCGCGGCCGGATCATCCTCGATGGCGAGGTCTTGACCGACACCGAGCATCGAACCTTCGTGCCGGCCCGGCGCCGCCGCATCGGCTATGTGTTTCAGGAAGGTCGCCTCTTTCCGCATCTGAGCGTGCGGCAGAACCTGCTTTACGGCCGCTGGTTCGCGCCGAAAGGCGGTCGTGCGGCCGAGGTCGAGCAAGTTATCGGGCTGCTCGGCATCGGTGGGCTGCTCCATCGGCGGCCGGCCAATCTGTCGGGCGGCGAGAAGCAGCGCGTCACGATCGGGCGCGCCCTCTTGGCGCGCCCCCGCCTCCTGGTCATGGACGAGCCGCTCGCTTCGCTCGACGAGGCGCGCAAGGCCGAAATCCTGCCCTATATCGAGCGCCTGCGCGACGAGGGCGGCGTGCCGGTCATCTATGTCAGCCACCAGGTGGCCGAGGTCGCCCGGCTCGCCACAACGATGGTCGTCCTCTCCGAGGGCCGCGTCGCCGCCGTCGGTCCGACCGCGGCGATCATGGGCCGCATCGATCTGTTCCCGCTGACCGGGCGCGCCGAAGCCGGCGCCCTCCTCGCCACCCGTGTGGCCGGGCACGATGCCGCTTTCGGGTTGACGATTCTGCGCGCCGCTGCCGGCGAATTGCGGGTGCCGCATCTCGACCTGCCGGTCGGCGCCGCGTTGCGGATCCGCATCCGCGCGCGCGACGTGATGATCGCGGTTCACCCGCCCGAGGGGTTGAGCGCGCTCAACGTGCTGCCGGGAACCGTCGCCGAGATCGGCCATGCCGACGGGCCGATCGTCGAGATGCGCCTTGATTGCGCCGGCGAAGCCCTGATCGCTCGTCTGACCCGGCGCTCGGTCGAAATCCTAGGCCTCGCCCCCGGCCGGCCGGTCTATGCGGTGATCAAGAGCATCGCCTTCGACCACCACGCCTTCGCCGGCGCGGCGCCGCAGTCACCCGGCGCGGATGCCGAGACGCGGGATGGGTGAGGAACAACCGTCGTCCCGGCGAAAGCCGGACCCATTTTTCAACCGTCTCGAAAGCGGATTGATCGGTCCCGGCCTCCGCCGGGACAACAATTAAATCTACTGCACGCCCAAGAGTTCGACGTCGAACATCAGCGTCGCGTTGGGCGGGATCACCCCGCCGGCGCCGCGCGCGCCATAGCCGAGATCGGGCGGGATGATCAGGGTGCGCTTGCCGCCGACCTTCATCCCGGAGACGCCCTCGTCCCAACCACGGATGACCTGCCCCGCACCCAGCCCGAATGCGAAGGGCTGGCCGCGATCGAGCGAGCTGTCGAATTTGGCGCCCTTGACGCCATTGTTGTACAGCCATCCGGTGTAATGCACACTGACCTTGCTGCCTTTGGTCGCTTCGGTGCCGGTGCCGACATTCGTATCGGTGTATTTGAGGCCGTTCGCGAGCTCGGTCATTTTGCCGGGTGCTCCATCTGCTGCAAGAGAAGGCGCGGTTAAGGAGACGAGGAGAAGCGCCGCCGCGGCGGCGCCGAGATGGGTCATTTCATGACAACGCTATTATGCTACATGAGTTGCATTACACGAGAGGATCGGGGTCCGTGGACAGCACCATCCTGCCCAGCGCCATGCTGGCCAGCGCCATCCTGAACGAGACGATCGCCGGCGTCACCGACATTCTCGGCCGCGAGCTCGCCGGGATCACGGTCGAGCGGGCGGTCATCGGCCTCTTCTTCACCGGGGTCAAGCTGACCGCCGGGCCAAACAGCGCACCGACCACAGGCACCTGCGCGACGCCGCGCAACACCGCCCCTGGCGATATCTGCTGCCCGATCGCCGCGCACCATGTCGCCTTCCGCCACCTCGCCGGCCGGCCCGCTGCGGAGCTGATGCAGGAGGCGCTCGCCGACGATGGCCTCTCTCGCGCGGTCGGCATCGCGACGCTGAACGCGCTCGCCGAGCTGTGCTGGCGCCGCCGGCCCCATCCCGGGGTCGCGCTGCGTTCCGGCACCGACGCCTTCGACGCGACCCAAATTCACAAGGACGACCGGGTCGTCCTGGTTGGCGCCTTCATCCCGTTCCTGAAGCAGCTGAAGCGCCGCCACCAGCCCTATCTCGTGCTGGAGCAGAACCCGGCTGCACTCAAAGCGGAGGAGATGCCGTTCTACCGCCCGGCGGAGATGGCGCCGGAAATTGTCCCGCGGCCGATGTGTTGTTGATCACCGGGGCGACCCTCCTCAACGACACGCTCGAGGATCTGCTCGCCCTGGTGCGGCCCGAGGCGCGCGTCACCGTGCTCGGCCCGACGGTCGGCATGCTGCCCGACGCCTTTCTCGCGCGCGGCGCCGATGTGCTGGGCTCGTTGCGCATCACCGAGCCCAACGCCTTTCTCGACCTTCTCGCCGAGGGCGGTTCCGCGCCGCATTTCCTCGGCCATTCGGCCGAGAAGATCGTGCTGGCGAAGAAAGCCGTAGCTGCAACGCAGGTTGCCTAGGAGGTCTCGCCGCAGATCGCAGGGCATCGCTCCTTGGCATAGGTCCCGGCCGAGAGGCGTTCGCCGAGCGGCGCCTCGCCCACCGCGACGATGAAGGGTCGTCGCCGAACGAGGTATAATAATCGTACAGCTCGGCGGCGCTCATCCCCGGCTTGTACTGCCAGGCAAGCGAACGCTCGACGATGTCGCGGCAAACCGCGACCGCCGCCGCATAAGTCTCGAAGACGCCATGCTCGGCATGCTCGGTGGCGTCCATGTAATGCGCGTTGTCGGCGCCGACGACCTTGTAACCGACCATGGGCCGATTGTAGCCGAGCCCGCCGGCTGCGCCTATGATCGGCGCGGCAACGAATTCATCTGCGCGGGAGGATGCGATGGCGGTTCGGCTCGGATCGGGCGAATGGACATTCGAGGTCCATGAGAACTGGGCAAAGATCCCGGACGAGATCGTGCTCGGCGATTGCGCCGCGGTCGGCGTCGACAGCAAGAACAACGTCTACGCCTTCAACCGCGGCGACCACCCGGTCGCGGTGTTCGACAAATCCGGCAACCTGTTGCGCACCTGGGGCGAGGGCGTCTTCACCCGGCCGCATGGCGTCCATGTCGCGCCGGACGACACGATCTGGCTGACCGATGACGGCGACCACACGGTGCGCCACTGCACGCTCGACGGCAAGATACTGCTGACCTTGGGGATTCCGGGCAAGCCCGCGCCCTTTATGAGCGGCGAGCCGTTCCACCGCTGCACCCACACCGCGCTGTCGCCGCAATGCGACCGGCTCTACATTTCGGACGGCTACGGCAACGCCCGCATCCACAAATATACGGTCGACGGCAAATTAGAGAAATCCTGGGGCGAATCCGGCACCGATCCCGGCCAGTTCAACATCGCCCACAATATCTGCTGCGACCCCGCAGGCTGGGTGTACCTCGCCGACCGAGAGAACCACCGCGTCCAGGTGTTCGACGGCAACGGCAAGTACGAGACGCAATGGAACAACCTGCACCGCCCGAACGGCATGTGCCTCGGCCCCAAGGGCGCTCATGGTACCGACCCCTTGTGCTATATCGGCGAGGGCGGCCCCGCGGGCGAGATCAACAAGGATTGGCCGAATATCGGCGCGCGCGTCTCGATCCACACGCTGAAGGGCAAGGTAGTGGCCCGGCTCGGCAAGCCGCATGGCGGCATGGGACCCGGGCAGTTCACCTCGCCGCACGGCATCGCCGTCGACAACAGCGGCAACATCTATGTCGGCGAACTCACCGGCCGCTCGTGGTCGCGCTTCTCGAAAGATCCCGTACCGAAGAAGCTGCGCGTCATCCATAAGCTGGCGAAGATCGCGGCGTGAAACATCGCCGCCCTCCCTCATTGTCATACCGGCGAAAACCGGTATCCACGGCAGAAATGGGTCCCGGCTTTCGCCGGGACGACACCAATTTACCTGCCGCCAAGACCCCTCGGCGCCGCTTGTCGCTGGAAGAGTTTGTGGCGAGCTTGACCCCAGAGAATGAACATCTCTTGGAGGATGATGGGCTGCTCGGGGAGGAGTGGCTTTAGCGGCTCATCACGATATTCCCGTACTCGTCGAGCCGGGCATTCCAGCCGGGCGGCACCAGGCAGGTCGCATCGTATTCCTCGACGATGCACGGTCCTTCGTGCGGCGCCGCAAGATCGCTGCGGTTGACCAATTCGGCCTCAGCCCAGCCCTGCGGTCCAAAATAGGCGCGCCGCCGCTTGTCGGCGATCGCAACATCGGGCGCCAGGCCGGCCGCCGCCGCTGACGCAGCACGCGGCGTTTCCGGGATGCCGCGGCCGACCACTTCGAGGCTGACCAGCTCGACCGGCTCGTCGACCCCGGCGCGGTGACCGTAGGTGCGCTCGTGCTCGGCGCCGAAGCCTTCTTCGAGCGCCGCGAGCGCGGCGCGGTCGAGCCGGCCCGCCGTCAGCGGCACGCGCAGCTCGAATGATTGCCCCTGGTAATGCAGGCTGGCGGTGCGCCGGATCTCAATGCGCTCGGCGGCGAAACCGTCTTCGCCGAGCCGCGCCCGCGCCTCGTCTTCGAGCGCGTCTACCGTCGCCTGGATTTCCTCGGGCGTGGCCCGCCGCAACAGCCGCTTATGAGTGCGGGTGAAATAATATTCGATTTCGGCATAAAGCAGCCCGAACGAGGAAAACACCCCAGCCGAAGGCGGGATCAGCACAAGCGGGATGTGCAGGGCTTCCGCCATCCCGGCGGCGAAAACCGGGCCGTTGCCGCCGAACGCGACAAGCGCGTATTCGCGCGGGTCCCGGCCGCGCTCGCTCGACACCGCTTTGAGCGCTCGGATCATGTTGGAGGCGGCGATCAGATGGGCGCCGTAGGCCGCGTCCTCTACGCTGAGGCCGAGCGGGCGGGCGACCCGCTCGGCGATGGCCGCGCGGGCCTTGCCGGCATCGAGCTTCAGCGCGCCGCTTACCAGATGCGCCGGGTTGATGTAGCCAAGCACGATATTGGCATCGGTCACCGTCGGCTCGGTGCCGCCCTGGTCGTAGCACACCGGCCCGGGCACCGCGCCGGCGCTTTGTGGCCCGACCTGCAGCGCCCCGCCCGCGTCGATCCACAGGATCGAGCCCCCGCCGGCGCCAACCTCGGCGAGATCGATCGCCGGCACCTTCAGCGTGTAGCCGGCGCCCGACAGGAGGCGCGAGCCGAGCACGATGCCGGCGCCGACCTGGTATTCGGTGGCGCGTGTCAGCTCGCCGTTCTCGATCAGCGAAGCCTTGGCGGTGGTGCCGCCCATGTCGAACGAGATCGCCTTCGCGATGCCGATCCGCCGGGTCAGCGCCTGGACCCCGACGACCCCCGCCGCCGGGCCCGATTCAATGATGTGCATCGGCGTCAACGCGGCGGCCTTGGCGGTGGTCAGCCCGCCATTCGACTGCATCAACAGGAGCGGCGCGTCGATGCCGGTGCGCTCTATTTCGGCGCTCAAGCGGTTCAGGTAATGCTCGACGATCGGCCGGACATAGGCGTTGATGACGGTCGTCGAGGTGCGTTCGTACTCGTTGATGACCGGCAAGACCTCGGCGCTGATGCACAAGATCAGCTCGGGCGCGAGGCGCGAGGCGATTTCCTTCACGCTGATCTCGTGCCTCGGGTTAAGGTAGGAGTGGAGGAGACAGACCGCGATCGCCTCGACCCCCTCCCCGACCAGAAACCGCACCGCGCGCTCTACGCTCGCCTCGTCGAGCGGAATGTCGACCCCGCCCTCGGCATTGACCCGCTCGTCGACTTCGGTCCGTAGGCGCCGCTCGACGAGCGGCACCGGCTTGGTCCACGACATGTCATAGAGCCGCGGCATCCGCAGATTGCGGATCTCAAGGACGTCGCGAAAGCCCTTGGTGGTGATCAGCCCGGTCCGGGCGCCCTTGTGTTCGAGGATCGCGTTCGAAGCCACCGTGGTGCCGTGCAGCAATTCGACGATGCCGGAAGCCTCGGCGTCGATCTCCCCGAACAGCGCCGCCAGCCCATCGACGATCGCCCGGGCATAATCGTCGACCGTCGAGGACACCTTTTTGGTGTACCGGCTGCCGTCGTCGCCGAGCAGCACGATGTCGGTAAAGGTACCGCCGATATCGACCCCGGCTCGGAAGGTTCTCACGGGAAGTCGCTTAGATCCGCCGCAACAGCCGCTGCGTTGCAGCTGCATCGACCGCGACAGCCGCGCGCGCAGTTCGGTTCACAGCTTCCCTTTCGCGAGAGCGTCGCGCAGCACCTTCTCGACGCGGGCGTTGTAGCCGCGGCCGGTCGCGCGGATCGCGTGCACTACATCGGCCGCAAGCCGAAACCCGATATGCACCTTCGGCTTCTCGGACGGCGGCCGGCCCATCTTCTTCCATGCCTTGTACCGCGCCGGGAAGACCTCCTTGAACGGTTTCGCGCGTGCAAAATCCGCGTCGGTCGCTTCCGGCACATCCACCGAATCCCAATCCTCCTGCGAGATCTCCGGCGGCTTCTTAACCCGATTTCCCATACCGCTGCCTCTCTCGCCGGTTTGCCCTTCTCAGCCCGATCGCGCGGAGCACGCTGCCCCGCAGCGTGAACCACAGAACATGAAGCCGGCTGCCAATCGGCGCATAGGCGATAAACCGCGTTTCGCCGTAGTCGAACCGCCGATCCCCAATCACGATTGCCCCATCCAGATCCATCTCTGCCGCCGCGGCCAGGGAGACACCGTGCTTCAGCAGATTGATCTGGTCCTTGACCGGATCGAATTCGATCTCCACAAGTTATTGTGGCAACAAAAACCAGCGGCCGCAATGCGGTACTATTCCGCCGCCAACTTGCCGCCCCAGCTATAGACGGGAACGTCGTCCCATTTCCGCGTCGCCCGCATCCGCTGGCGCAGCGCCGCCGTGGCCGTGGCATCGACCGCCGGCGGCTCACCGGCGAGCACCACGCCGTAATCCTCTCGCGCCGAGCGCTCGCTGACGAATTCGTTGCGCACGTCCTTCAGCACCAGCGCGGGATCGCGCTCCAAGGGGTCGCCCCAGCCGCCGGCGCCGGCGACCTCATGGCGAAACAAATCGCCCTTCTTGATGTTCATCGTCAGCTTCGAGGGCAGCGGCGCCGGGTTCTCGTCCGGGTTCAGGTAGTTCATCGACGGCCGCCCTGCCCCGCCGCCATAAAGTCCGAACGGGCGGAAATCTCGCCGATCGGAGCGCACCTGCAGAACCGCCTCCTCGGCAAGCAGCTTGTATTCCCGCCGGAATGGCGCGCCGCCCCGGAACTTGCCCGGCCCCATCGCATCCTGGATGAACTCATAGGCGGTGATCTGCAACGGCTGCTCGGTCTCGGTGACCTCGATCGGTTGAGACGCCATGTTGGCGTAAATGTGCGAGTTGCCGTCGAGCCCGTCGGCATAGGGCCTGGCGCCCCAGGCGCAACAAGTGAAATCGACATAGATGAAGGGCGTCCGGTCGGCATGATAGCCGCCGATCGAGACGCCGGTATTGCCGCCATCGGAGGCCGCGAAAACCTGGTCCGGCAGCATCTTGGCGAGCGCGCCGAACAGGCAATCGACCATGCGGAAACCGGTGAGGCCGCGCGCCGCGCAGGCCGCCGGCAAGACGCCGTTGGCTATGGTGCCCGATGGTGCGGTCACGCTGATCGCGCGGAATACCCCCTCATTGGTCGGGATGTTCTGCGGCAGGATCGAGCGGATCGCGCAATAGCTCGCCGATTTGGTGTAGCTGAGCGTGTTGTTGATCGCGCCCTTGACCTGCGGCGCGGTGCCGGTCCAGTCGACATCGACGCCATCGCCCCTTTTGGTGATCGTCACCTGGAGCGGGATCGGCTTCCCGACGTCGATCCCGTCATCGTCGATGTGGTCGAGAAACTCGTAGACCCCGTCGGGCAGCTCGCGGATCGCGGCGCGGGTCATCCGCTCGGCGTAATCGACCAGCTCGGTCAGGTACTGCGCAAGCTTGTCGGCGCCGTAATGCGCCGCGATCTCGAGCATCGCCTGCTCGGCGATATGGCAGGCGGCGAGCTGGGCGCGCAGGTCGCCGAATACCTTGACCGGCACCCGGACGTTCTTCTCGATCAGCGCGAACAGGGTCTCGTTGCGCTGACCGCGCTCGAAGAGCTTGAGAGGCGGGATGCGCAGCCCTTCCTGGTAGATCTCGGTCGAATCCGACGCGTTCGAGCCGGGCACCCTGCCGCCGACATCGGTGTGGTGGCACACCGTGCCGGCCCAGGCGATCGGCGCGCCCCGCCCTTCGCGGAAAATCGGTTTGAAGATGAAGACGTCGGGCAGATGCATCCCGCCCGCGAACGGGTCGTTGAGGATGAAGACGTCGCCCGGATCGATCCGGCCGGCGAAGGCTTCCTTGACCGCGGCGATTGCGGTCGGCATCGACCCCAGGTGGCCGGGCAGGGTCAGCCCCTGCGCAACCAGGATTCCGGCGCCGTCGAACAGCGCGGTCGAATAATCCATATTGTCCTTGAGGACGCCCGAATAGGTCGTGCGGAAGACGGTCAGGGCCATCTCGTCGGCGACCCCGAACAGCGCGTTCTTGAACAATTCGAACTCGATCGGGTCGCTGATCATCGCGATGTCACCTGATGGTTGGCAGGAAGATAGCAGCGCAGGACCGCGCGGCGATCAAGAGCAGATCGCTCGCGCGAATAACGCGGGCGATCAGGGCGGGCTGTGATAGGCTCGGAACGCGCCGCAAGACGGGTAAAACCCGCATCAAGTGGGAGGAAGAAATGGCACCGACACCGCGCCTGGCGACCCTGTTTCTCGGCCTCTTTGCGGTGATCGCCGCTGGCGGCACGGCGTTCGCTCAGAAGCAGGGCGGGATCCTAAGACAGTACATCATCGACAGCCCGGCGAGCATGTCGATCCACGAGGAAACGACAGTCGTCGCCGAACGGCCGATGATGGCGGTGATGAACAACCTCGTCGTGTTCGACCAGCACGTTGCGCAGAACAGCCTCGCCTCGATCGTCCCCGAACTGGCCACCGACTGGGCATGGGACGAAGACGGTCTGCGCCTGACCTTTCATCTGCGCCGGGGTGTCAAATGGCACGACGGCAAGCCCTTCACCGCGGCCGACGTCAAGTGCACCTGGGACCTGGTGCAGGGCAAAACGGCGGAAAGGCTCCGCGTCAACCCGCGTAAGTCCTGGTACAACAATCTCGCCGAAGTCGTAACCGATGGCGATTATCAGGCGACGTTCATCCTGAAACGCCCGCAGCCGGCGTTTCTCGCCCTGCTCGCCACGGGCATGTCGCCGGTCTATCCCTGCCACGTCTCGCCGGCCCAGATGCGCCAGCATCCGATCGGCACCGGTCCGTTCAAATTCGTCGAGTTCAAGCCCAACGAGTACATCAAGGTTGCGCGTAATCCCGATTACTGGAAACCGGGTCTACCGTATCTCGACGGCATTGAATACACGATCGCAAAGAACCGCTCCACGGCGATCCTCGCCTTTGTCGCCGGGAAGTACGAGCTGACCTTCGCCGGCACGCTGACGATCCCGTTGACCCGCGATCTGCAGAACCAGCGGCCCGATGCGATCTGCGAGCTGCCTCCCGGCAGTGTCAGCACCAACCTCATCGTCAACCGCGAGAGGCCACCCTTCGACAATCCGGAGCTGCGCCGGGCGATGGAGCTCGCGATCGACCGCCAGGCTTTCATCGACATCCTCACCGAGGGACAGGCCCTTCGCGCCGCAGCAATGCAACCGCCGCCCGCCGGACAATGGGGCCTGCCGCGGGAAATGCTCGACAAACTGCCTGGCTACGGGCCGGATGTGGCGGCCAACCGGGCCGCGGCGCGCGAGATCATGAAGAAGCTCGGTTACGGTCCGGACAAGCCGATGAAGATCAAGGTAACGACGCGCGACATCCCGCCCTATCGCGACCCGGCGGTGATCCTGATCGACCAGCTGAAGGAGATCTGGGTCGACGCCGAGCTCGAGCCGATCGACACCCCGCAGTGGTATCCGAAAGTCCAGCGCAAGGACTACACCGTCGGGCTGAACCTGACCGGCACCTTGGTCGACGACCCCGACGCGATGCTTTACGAGAACTACGCCTGCGGCGGTATCGGCAACTACAACGGCTACTGCAATCCCGAGGTGGACAAGCTGATCGACCGGCAGTCGATCGAGCCAAACCAGGAAAAGCGCCGTCAGATAGTGTGGGAGATCGAGCGACGCCTGGTTGAGGATGGCGCCCGGCCGCTGATCTTCTTTAATCGCGGCGGGATCTGCTGGGACCCGAAGTTCAAGGGCCTGACGGTCATGGTCAACAGCATCTACAACTATTGGCGCATGGAGGATTTCTGGCTCGACAAATAGCCGGCCGCGGCCCTACGAGGCCTCCACTTTACATAGCCGCTCTGCTGTGGTTGCATGGCGGCGAATGCGGGAATCAAACCCGCCAGCGATCGGAACGGGAAGCTCGGCGCTCGACGAAACACCGGCGAGTTTTCGCGTCATAGGAGGCGGATGATGACGCCACGACTGCGCCTGATGGTGGCGGCGGCCGCTGCGGTCGGCCAACTGTCCCTTGCACAGATCGCCTCGGCCGAAAAATCAGGCGGCATATTGCGGGTGGGTCATTTCGACAGCCCGGCGAGCATGTCGCTCCTCGAAGAATCGACGGTCGCGGTCAACCGCCCGATGATGGGCGTCTTTAACAATCTTGTGATGTACAAGCAGGACGTCGCACAGAACAGCCCAAAATCGATCGTGCCGGAACTGGCCACCGGCTGGGCCTGGAACGAAGAGGGGACCGAGCTGACCCTGCCGCTGCACGAGGGCGTCAAATGGCACGACGGCAAACCGTTCACCTCCGCCGACGTCGTTTGTACGTGGGATTTGCTGACGGGCAACGGCAAGGACAAATTGCGTATCAATCCGCGCAAGGGCTGGTACAGCAACCTTGACCGCGTCACGACCAACGGCGACTACGAGGTGACCTTTCACCTGAAACGGCCGCAGGTTTCCTTCCTCGCGCTGTTGGCCTCGGGGTGGTCGCCGATCTATCCCTGCCACGTGCCGGCGCAGCAGATGCGGCTCCATCCGATCGGTACCGGCCCCTTCAAATTCGTCGAGTTCAGGCCGAACGAGTCGATCAAGGTGATCCGCAACACGGATTACTGGAAACCGGGGTTACCCCATCTCGACGAAATCGAATGGGTGATCATAAAAAACATGTCGACACGGACCCTGTCTTTTATTGCCGGCAAGACCGACCTGCTCCCCGGCGTGACGCCACCGGTCCTCAAGCAAATCAATGCCGAGGCGCCAAACGCGATTTGCCAGGGAGTGCCGGCAAATGTCAGCCGCGACGTGCTGATCAATCGCGCCGCGCCGCCTTTCGACAACGCCGATCTGCGCCGGGCCGTGACGCTAACGCTCGACCGCAAGGCATTCAACGACATCCTCTACGAGGGCAAGGGCACGATCGGCGGGGCCATGCTGCCGCCGCCGGCCGGGCTCTGGGGAATGCCGCCCGACATGGTTCAGAAATTGCCGGGGTATGGTCCCGACGTCGAACAGCGCCGCGCCGAGGCCCGTGCGATCATGGAGAAGCTCGGCTATGGGCCGGATCATCGGCTCGCAGTCAAAGTGACGACCCGCGATGTCTCTTACTATCGCGACCCGGCGGTGATCCTGATAGACCAGTTGAAGCAGATCTATATCGACGGCGAGCTCGAACCGATCGACACGACCCAGTGGTACCCGACGATAATGCGCAAGGCTTATACGATCGCGCAGAACATCACTGAAAGCGAAGTCGACGATCCAGATCCACAATTCTATGAGAATTACGTTTGCAAGGGAATCCGCAATTATACGAACTATTGTAACCCTGAGGTCGACAAGCTGGTTGATCAGCAATCGGTCGAAGCCGATATGGCAAAGCGCCGGCAGCTGGTCTGGCAGATCGAGCAGAAACTGGCCGACGACGTCGCCCGCCCGATCCTCTTCTACCCTTACGGTCTGACCTGCTGGCAGCCGCAGTTGAAGGGCATGACCTTGATGGTCAACAGCATCTACAACGGCTCGCGCTTCGAGGATTTGTCGCTGGATCAGTAGCCCGCCCGGGATCGCACGGCGGGCGGCTGGTCGGAAACCCGGCTTTAACAATCCTCATTCTCCACGTCATTCCCGAGCGAGCGGAAACTCAAGGGTATGCGAAATCTTCGGTCGCACGGCATGTCCGCCGGTCCCCGGCTGTGGCCGCTTGTTACCCGAGCATTAGCCCTCTCTTTCGGTGTATGATCACAGCGGCATTCCCGATCGCGAGAGGGTGCGTCATGGGCTGGCTCGATGGGCAAGTGGCGCTGGTGACCGGCGGCGGATCCGGGATCGGACGAGCAGTCGTCGCGCGCTTCATCGCGGAAGGCGCCCGGGTTGGGGTTATGGAGCGGGTCGCCACCAGGGCCGACCATCTGCGTAGCGAATTTGGCGAGGCGGTCATCGGCATCGCCGGCGATGTCTCCAGTCTGGCTGACAACAAGCGCGCCGTTGCCGAAACGGTGCGCGCCTTTGGGCGGCTCGACATTTTCGTCGGCAATGCCGGCGTCTTCGATGTCTATGCTTCGATCGCCGACCTGCCGGAGGAGCAGCTTTCCCGCGCGTATGACGAGCTGTTCGCTGTCAATGTCAAAGGACTGATCTTTGGCGTCAAGGCGGCCCTGCCGGAGCTGACCAAGAATTCGGGCTGCATGATCTTCACCGCCTCCGTAGCCGGCCTCAACTCCGGCGGCGGCGGGGCGCTTTATACCGCCTCGAAGCATGCCGTCGTCGGCTTGATCCGCGAACTGGCGGTCGAGCTGGGCCCCGACATCCGGGTTAATGGCGTCGCCCCGGGCGGCACGATAACCGACCTCCGCGGGCTGCAATCGCTCGGCAACAACGACCGCTCGCAATTCACCGCGCCCGACATGGCGCAACGGCTGCAGGCCGGAAATCCATTGCATATCGCTCTGATGCCGGACGACCTCGCCTGGGCTTACGTATTCCTCGCCTCACGCAACAGCGGCCGCGGCGTGACCGGCAGCATCGTCACGGTGGATGCCGGGGCGATGCTGCGCATGCCGCGCCCGCGCTCCCCGCATGGAGAAGGCCGTTGACGAACACAATGGAGCAGTTGGTCGATGCCGATCGCGGGCTGATCAGCCGGCGCATCTTTATCGAGCCGGAGATTTACGAACAGGAGCTGCGCCGGATCTTCGCCCGCTGCTGGCTCTATCTGTGCCATGACACACAAATCCCGCTGCCGGGTGATTTCTTCACGACCTATATGGGCGAAGATCCCGTGCTGGTGGTGCGCGACAGCGCCGGCGCGGTGCACGCCTTCCTCAACGTCTGCCGGCATCGCGGCAACCGGTTGTGCCGGGCTGAGGTCGGCAACGCCGCCAGCTTCACCTGCGCGTATCACGGCTGGACCTACCGCAACGATGGGCAGCTCACCGGCGTGCCCTATCTGAAGGAGGCCTATCACGGCGAGTTGGAGCGCGAGCGCTGGGGCCTTGTCCCGGTGGCGCAGCTCGACAGCTACAAGGCCCTGTGGTTCGCCACCTTCGACGCCGAGGCGCCGCCGCTGCGCGAGTACCTGGGCGAGATGGCGTGGTACCTCGACGCCTTCTTCGATCGGTGCGAGGGCGGCATCGAAGTGATCGGCGGCATGCACAAATTCATCATGCCGTGCAACTGGAAGCTCCCGGCCGAGAACTTCGCCGGTGACGGCTACCACGTGCATTGGAGCCATCTCTCGGCAGTGCAGACCGGCTCGGGCGGCGAGTTCCGCACCAAGCCGGACGAGGCGGGCCGCGCGATGTCGCCCGGCAACGGCCACAGCGCCATGTTCGCCGGGCCGCAAACCGTCGCCGACATGCCGGACCCCGACGTCCTCGCCTATGAGGCGCTGATCCGCCCGGACGTCGAGCGCCGCCTTGGGCCGCGGATAGGCCTCGGCAATCCGGTTGCCGGCACGGTGTTTCCGAATCTGTCGATCCTGCGACCGACCTCGCGAACCTTTCGGGTGTGGCACCCGCGCGGCCCCGATAAGACCGAAGTCTGGGCCTGGGTCTATGCCGACAAGGCGGCGCCGCCCGAGGTCAAGGAAGCGATCCGCCTCGCCGGAGCGCGCGTCTTCGGCCCTGGCGGCACGTTCGAGCAGGACGACATGGACAATTGGCAGGGTTGCACACAGACCGGCCGCGGCGTCGTCGCGCGCCGCTATGCACTGAACTACGGGATGGGCCTCGGGCACGAGCGTTTCGATCCGGAGCGGGGCGCCGTCACCAGCGATTACCGCTACAGTGAATCGAACCACCGCGGGTTCTATCGCCGCTGGGCAGAGCTGATGGCCGACGAGAAATGGTCCGCGGCGGCGGATTGAGACCGGGTTGCAGGAGGCACTCATGGCGACAGAATTTGCCGGGTTGGTCGATGCCGATAGCGGGCTGATCAGCCGGCGGATCTTCATCGAGCCGGAGATCTACGAACAGGAGCTGAAGCAGATCTTCACCCGCTGCTGGCTCTTTCTGTGCCACGACAGCCAGGTCGCGCGGCCCGGCGACTTCCTCACTACCTATATGGGCGAGGACCCGGTGCTGGTGGTGCGCGACAGCGCCGGGGAGGTGCACGCCTTCCTCAACGTCTGCCGGCATCGCGGCAACCGGCTGTGCCGCGCCGACGCCGGCAACGCCGCCAGCTTCACCTGCGCCTATCACGGCTGGACCTATAAGAATGACGGCCAGCTCACCGGCGTGCCGTATCTGAAGGAGGCCTATCACGGCGAATTGGAGCGGGAGCGCTGGGGCCTCATCCCGGTGGCGCAGCTCGACAACTACAAGGGGATGCTGTTTGCCACCTTTGACCCCGAGGCGCCGCCGCTGCGCGAGTATCTCGGCGAGATGACCTGGTACATCGACAATTTCATCGACCGCCGCGCGGGCGGCATCGAAATCGTCGCGACGCACAAATGGATCATGCCGTGCAACTGGAAGTTTCCGGCCGAGAATTTCGGCGGCGACGCCTATCACGTGCCGTGGAGCCACCTCTCGGCGGTGCAGACCGCGTTCAGCACCGGGGTGACCACAAAGGCAAGTGCCACCGGCCATATGGTGTCGCCCGGCAACGGGCACATCTCGATCTGCGTCGGGCCCAACGACAGCGGCGAGCCGCCGATGCCGGTGCTCCAGGCCTACGAAGAGGAGGTCCGCGCCGAAGTCGAGAGCCGCCTCGGCCCCCGCTCGCGCCTCGTCAACCCGATCGTCGGCACCGTGTTCCCGAATTTCTCGCTGCTGCGCGCCACCTCGCGCACCTTCCGCGTCTGGCACCCGCGCGGCCCCGACAAGACCGAGGTCTGGTCATGGGTGTTCATCGACAAGGCGGCCCCGGCGCATGTCAAAGAAGCGATCCGGCTCGCCGGGGTGCGCGGCTTCAGTCCCTCGGGCACCTTCGAGCAGGACGACATGGACAATTGGCAGGAATGCACCCGCACCTGCCGCGGCGTGATGGCGCGCCAGATGCCGCTCAACACCCAGATGGGGCTTGGGCACGAGCACTTTGATCCCGCTCTCGGCGGCTGGGCCAGCGAATACCGCATGAGCGAAAGCAACCATCGTCAGTACTATCGGCGCTGGGCGCAGCTGATCGCGGCGGGAGACTGGGCCGACTTGCCGAACGGCGCGGCGCGGGAGGCTCGGCATGCGTAACACCGACGTCCTCCGCGAGGTCGAGCAGTTCCTCTACCGGGAAGCCCGCCTCCTCGACGACCGGCGGTTTCACGACTGGCTAGAGCTCTTCACCGACGATGTCCGCTACTGGATGGCGTCCCGCACCAACCGCTATCCGAAATCGAGCAAGGCAATCTCGATCCTCGATCCCGACCGCTACGTCGAGGACGATGTCGGCCATGAGGACGAGCTGGCGATCCTCGACGAGTCGAAGGAGACGCTCACGGGGCGCGTCGCGCGCCTCGATACCGGCATGGCCTGGGCGGAAGACCCGCCATCGCGTACCCGCCACGTCCTCTCCAATATCGAGGTCGAACCGGGCGATGTGGAAGCCGAGCTCCGCGTCTACTGCAACTTCATCGTCTACCGCAGCCGCGCCGAGACCGAGCAGGATTTTTACGTCGGCGCCCGCCGCGACGTCCTGCGCCGCGTCGAGGGGGCGTGGAAGATCGCACACCGCAAGCTGATCCTCGACCAGAACGTACTGCTGGCGAAAAACGTCAGCATATTTTTCTAATCTTTGTTGGAGGCTCACATGATCAAGGGTCTACACCATAACGCCTATCGCTGCCGCGATTCCGAGGAGACCCGTACCTTCTACGAGGACTTTCTCGGGCTGCGCCTAGTCAGCGCCTTCGAGATCGGCGGCGGCAGCGGCCTGCACACCTTTTTCGAGATGGACGACGGCTCGTGCCTCGCCTTTTTCGAGGTGCCGGGCAAGCCGTTCGAGTTCAAGCGGCAGGATGATCTCGATCTGCATATCGCGCTCGGCGTCGATAATGACGTCTTCGACCGCATGCTCGAGAAAGGCCGAGCGGAGGGGATCGAAGTACGCGGGCCGGTCGATCATGGCTTTGTCCGCTCGATCTATTTCCGCGATCCCAACGGCTATGTTGTTGAGCTGACCGCCAGCACCGGCGTGCATCAAGAGATCATGGACCCCGCGATCTCGAAGCCGCACGATGAGCTGGCGCGCTGGCAGGCGGCGAAGAGCCATTGACAGCACTGGAGACAGCGATGCCCGAAATCCCCCGCCTCAACCCGGCAATCCGCGCCCTCGCCGAGGGCAAGCCGGCGTTTGTGACCTTTTCGCCGGCCGAGATCGGCGCGGCGCAGGCGATCGCCGCCGCGCCCTATGACGGCGTCGTCTTCGAAATGGAGCACGGCCCCTACGACATCCGCGCGCTGCGCGACTGCATGCAATACATGCTCGACCGCGCGCAGATCCTGAAATCGGGGAGCCTTGCGCCGGCGGTGGCGCCGATGGTGCGGATACCGCCAAATGGCGGCGAGCTCAATCAGTTCATCGCCAAGCAGGTGCTCGACAGCGGTGTCTACGGCATCGTCTGGCCGCATGTCTCTACGGTTGAGGATGCGCGGAACGCGGTGCAGGCCTGTCGCTATCCCCGGCCGCGCGAGGCCAAGTATTACGAGCCCGCCGGCCAGCGCGGCGATGCACCCGCGGCGGCGGCGCGCTACTGGGGCCTCGGGCAGCAGGAGTATTACAAGCGCGCCGACACTTGGCCGCTCAACCCCGAGGGCGAGGTCCTCGTCGTCATCATGTGCGAGGAGAAGCGGGCAATCCGCAACCTCCCGAAGATGCTGAAGGAGGTGCCGGGGATCGGCGTCGTCCTGATCGGCGAAGGCGATCTCTCGCAGGACATGGGCTACCCGCGGCAATACGAGCACCCCGAAGTCGCCGCGGCGATCGACGATATCCTGGCGATCTGCAAGGACGCCGGAATCCCATGCGGCCACCCGCATGTCGACAGCAATAATGTCGAGGAACTGGTGGCAAAAGGCTTCCGCTGGTTGATGCCGGCGCCGGCGCGGTCCTTTGCAGCGCTGCAGAAAGGCCTGGCTGCGAGCGGGCGGAAGTAGCCCCGCTCAGCGACGCCGGATCTGCCAATCGCTATTGGGGGTGTCGTCACAGTAGCTCCACGAGCCGTAGGGATGGCGGCTCCAGGCGCGTCCGATGATGAAGCGGCCCCACGCATAGGTCCCCTCGCGCTGCGAGCCGCATGGATGGTCGCTCGCGGGCTCAAGCCAAAGCCCCTCGATCGAGCCGTCGCGACCGACATGGCCGACGATCCGGCCGGGGCGCTGGTAATGACCGGACACCCGGCCGCCTTCGCCGACATGGATCTCCATCGGACCGTCGGAGGAATCGAAGAAGAGATCTTCCGCCCGCGCGGCGCTGACCGCCAAAGACAGGACCGCGGCGGCGAGCGCGAGTTGCTTTGGCTTCATCGAATGGCTTCCTTGGTGAACACGGGCGATAAACCTCAATTTGCTCGCCCCGCGCCATCGGCGCAACCTCCCGGTTTGCTGCTGATTTTGATGCATCGCCGCCCCTTGCCATTCGCGGCGAGACGCGATCGAATGCGGCCGACCAACCGCGACCCCAAAGGAGGACCGGCGATGAACCAGGACGCCAAGAAGACTGCGCTGCGCATGATCCCCTATGGCATCTACGTGCTGACCGCCGATGACGGGAGCGGCAATGTCGCCGCCGCGACGGTCAACTGGGTGACCCAGACCGCGTTCAACCCGCCGCTCGTAGTGGTTGGGGTCAAGACCGACTCGGGCGCCTATTCGATCCTCAAGAAAACCAAGAGTTTCGTGCTCAACATGCTCGGCAAGGAGCACAAGGGCCTCGCCTTCACCTTCTTCAAGCCGGCCCAGATGGAAGGCGGCAAGCTCTCCGGCCAGGACGTCCACAAGGCCGCCAACGGCGCGCCGATCCTCAATGCCGCAATCGCCGCGGTCGAATGCCGGGTGACCAGCATCGTCGAGCAGGGCGACCACCACATCATCGTCGCCGAAGTCATCGAGGCGCACCTGCCGAACCCGATCCCCGGCCGCCCCGATGTCGCGATCCTCGAGATGAAGGACCTCGGCGACAACGTCTTCTACGGCGGGTAGGCGATCTAACCCCTCTCCCGCGTCGCGGGGGAGAAGGACCGAGCCCGCGGGACTGGGATGGTGGTGAGGGTGCGGTTGCCGCTTACCCTCACCCGCTTTGCTATTCTCAATGTTCGGCTCAATCCTTGGGATTGACCGCTGTTATCGTCGCATGCGGCGGAATGCTGAGCGGTGCTATTTCCTGAATGATCCCGGCGTCGCGGGCGGCGGGGGCATCGAAGTACACCGCATGTTGTTTGAACTCTTCCATCTGCCCAGCCGTAAGCGTGGTCCGCTCCCGATAAATTTCATCAACTCGTTTAATGTCCATTGATAAAAGCGTCTCTCGCTCTTTGAATTCATCCGACGTTAAACTGGTATTTCCGGTAACACTTTGGCGCAAGTTGTGAAACATAAATATAGAGTTTTGGCTGGCAATTCGGTTTTCCCCGGCCAGAAATACGATCTCTCCTGCCGACTGGATCGTACTCAAATTACACGTGGTTATCTTCGCAGGCAAACTGCGCAAAAACCCATAGATCAGCATCGCGGCGGCGATGCTGCCACCACCCGTACTAACGATCAAATAAATATCACTCACTCCTTTCTGTATTAATCCTCCTACAATAGCAATCAGGCGGGCGCTTGTGGTATCGTCGATCGGAGCTTGAAAGCTGACGTAATGTCTTGATGCATTCGCCGCTGACGACTCGCCGGGCGCGAAACCGGTTTCTGCCGAGGCAACCCGCGACCGCGCTGACAAGACGGACGACAACGCCGCCGTCGACGCCGCAAGCACAAATTGGCGCCGGCTCGCCGGAGGACCGACACCCCCGCGCCCCGCGGGTCCATTCGGCATCCTCATTGGCGCCGCCGCTGCAAGCCAAAGACCTGAAGCCGCACAGTAGCGGTGCGCCATCGCGTCGATCAACGACAAATCGGTCCAATCCTGAGGCGCTGATGGCAGGGAGCGCGGGACGATCCCCGCCCGCTCAATGTATGAATGTCATATGAAAGGTCGAGACCGCAGAAAACCGTCAGCGCCCGCGCTGCGCAGCACGCCGCCGCAGGATGGCGAGGCGCGCCCGGCCTGGCTGATCGCCCGCGGGACCGCCGACCAGACGCTGGCTATCGGTCTGCGCCGGCCGTTGTTCGGCGATCTCTATCACCGCATATTGCGGCTGTCGTGGTGCAGCTTTCTGCTCGGCGGGGTGGCCCTTTATCTCGCCGCTAACGCAGGGTTCGCGCTGCTCTATCTGCTGCAGCCCGGCGCCATCGCCAATGGCCGGCCGGGCTCCTTCGCCGATGCGTTCTTTTTCAGCGTCCAGACCATCGCGACGATCGGCTATGGCCAGCTCGTGCCAGCGACGCTTTACGCCAATCTTCTCGTCACGATCGAGACGGCTGCCGGGCTGATGTTCCTCGCCCTCGCGACCGGCCTGGTGTTTGCTCGCTTCTCGCGGCCGACGGCGCGCATCTTGTTCAGCCGGGTCGCGGTGATCGGCCCGCATGACGGCCGGCCCACACTGTCCTTCCGCGCCGCCAACGAGCGCCGCAACCAGATCCTGCAGGCCGAGGTCGCCGTCAGTCTGTTGCGCGACGAAGAGACCGCCGAAGGCGTGCTGATCCGCCGCTTTTACGAGCTGAAGCTGACACGATATCGGTCACCGGTGTTGGCGATGACCTTTACGGTCATGCACGAGATCGACCACGACAGCCCGCTGCACGGCGCCACCGCCGCCTCGCTCGCCGCACAAAATGCCGAGCTGGTGGTGACCGCGACCGGCATCGACGAGACGATCGCCCAGCGCGTGCACGCGCGAACCTCCTATCTGCCCGACGAGATCCTGTGGGGCCACCGTTTCGTCGACGTGATCGGCTGGACCGATGACGGCCGCCGCGTCATCGATTATCGCCGCTTTCACGATACCGTGCCGCTCGCCGCCGCGCCGTAGGGCGCGCCGCCCGGCTGCGATTTCCCACCGCTGCCGCGATGCGCTAAGCTTCCCGCCATGACGCTCGACATCACCGCGCTCGGGAATGCCGTAGAGCGGCTGCGCGAGGGGCTCGCCCGCCATCAGCGCGAGCCAATGGATGAACAGCTACGCGATGGGCTGATCCAGCGCTTCGAATTCACCTATGAGCTGAGCCACCGGACGCTGAAACGGTTTCTCAAGGAGGGCGCGGCCTCGCCCGACGATATCGAGCAGATGTCATTTGCCGATCTGATCCGTACCGCGAATGCGCAGGGCTTGGTGCGCGGCGATTGGCCGGCGTGGCGCGCCTTCCGCCAAATGCGCGCGCGTACCAGCCACACCTACAACGCCATGATCGCCGAGCAGGTGGTTGCAGCGATCCCCGGATTTCTCGACGAGGCCGACCACCTCGTGGCCGAGCTGCGAAGGCGGCTGGCATGACTGCGCCTCTCAGCATCGACCTATCGGCGGACCATCACCGGCTGGTGCTGCAAATTCTCCGGACGAATTTGCCGCCGGCGGCCAAATTCTGGGTGTTCGGCTCGCGGGTGACCGGCCGGGCGCGGCGCTATTCCGATCTCGACCTAGCGATCGATGCCGGGCGGCCAATGTCTCTCGATGAAGCTGCGAGCCTCGCCGAGGCCTTCAGTGAAAGCGACCTTGCCTTTCGGGTCGATGTCGTCGATTGGCGAGCGATCGACGATCGGTTCCGCCGAATCATCGCCAAGGAGCGGGTGCCGCTGAAGGAGATCGCGCGCCCCTGACGTGATGATCTGCCGGCCGGCCTCGCACTCCTCCGCCAGGCCGGCTAGGCGCAGGCCTTCGAACAGGAGGTCGAGCACTTCCGGCGCGGTCGAAAGCGCGTAGAGCGCGCGCACTTTGCAAATCGTCAAGCCGGGGACAATGGCAAGCATCCGACCCAGTTCGGCGCGAGCTTCGTCGAACCGGCCGAGATGGGCATTGGCGGCAATTTTCACCTGAAACGTTATCGCTATTCGTGGTGCGTCGTGTAATGAGCGGTCGGCCCATTCAATCGCCGCCTCGAACCGCCGCGCGACGAGGTGAGCGTAAGCAAGACCGTTAGTGGTAAAAAAGTAGTGGTAAAAAAGATCGTAGGACCAAATGGGCACAATCGACGAGCGTGATCAAAGCTCTCGATTGCCGGTTCAGCTTGGTTACACCTCGCATGCACCCAACCTTTGGCCACCCATGCCATGACCGCATTCGGATTGAGGGCAACTGCGCGGTCAAGGAGCGCCACAGCGATTGACGCTTCTCCGGTAATGCTGAACAGCGCCCAGGCGGCTTGCCACATTACATCGGTATCGCCGCGCTCGCCCACGACCGCCTGCCGCGCCAAGCGAACGGCCTCGGCCCGGTCGTCATCGGACAGCGATCCCCACCCTTGGGCACGTTGCTGGCTACGGCAGAAGCTGAGCATGGCCGCGGCCGGCGCATAGGAAGGATCAAGCGCTAATGCTTGCCGCAACAGGGCGACCCCCTCGCCGAAGCTCTCCTCAGTGTAGCGATAGACCTCCGCCAGCGAGCGCAGGTATAGGTCATAGGCATTGAGGTTTTGGGTCGGTTTGCGAGCGGCGCGTTCGATCTCCGACTGGCGCAATTTCGGTTCGATCGCGCCGGCGACACTGGCGGCGACCTGGTCCTGCAGGTCGAAGACATCTTCAAGCGAGCCGTCGAAGCGGTCGGCCCAGATATGGGCACCGGTCGCGGTGTCGATCAGTTGCCCGGTGATGCGGACCCGGCTGTCGGCCTTGCGCACGCTACCTTCGAGCACGTAGCGCACCCCCAATTCCCGCGCTATCCGCTTTACGTCAACGGCCCGGCCCTTGTACGTAAAGCTCGAATTGCGGGCGATCACGAACAGCCAGGGCAGGCGAGCAATCGCCGTGGTGATCTCCTCGACCATCCCGTCGGCAAAATATTCCTGCTCCGGGTCTCCGCTCATGTTTTGGAACGGCAACACCGCGATCGACGGCTTTTCGGGCAATGCCAGCGGCACGTCGGCAGCCGGGAGCGCGGGCGTCTCGCCCGCTTGCGGGCCGGAGGCCCGTGGTCCCATTTCTATGCGGAACACTCGCACCGGCCGCGCGATGTTCTTGAGGCTCTGTTCGCCGAGATCGTCGAACGCGAGGTCGAGCTTGTCGCGAACTTCGTCGCGCACCACCCGGCTGATACAAATGCCGCCCGGCTCGGCCAGACCCTCCAGGCGGGCGGCGAGATTGACCCCGTCGCCGAAAATGTCGCCCTCATCGATGATGATGTCGCCAAGGTTGATGCCGAAGCGGAACTCGATGCGCCGCTCAGCCGGGATATCGGTGTTGCGCTCCGCCATCGCGTGCTGCACCTCGACGGCGCAGCGCACGGCGTCGACGACGCTGGCGAATTCGATCAACAGGCCGTCGCCGGTGGTCTTGACGATACGGCCGCGGTGTTCCGCGATCTTGGGATCGCTGAGGTCGCGCCGGATCGCCTTCAGCGCCGCCAGCGTGCCTTCCTCGTCGACCCCCATCAACCGGCTGTAGCCGGCGATGTCCGCCGCGAGAATGGCCGCCAACCGGCGCTCGACCCTCCCCTCGCTCATCGGCTGGCGAACCTCCGTGGATTGGGCGTATTCTATGCCAATGTAGCGGCTTGGCGACAGCTTTCGCGGCGAGGGTTTCGATGGATCAGCACACGCTCACCTGGCCGAAGGAGGGTAACTCGCGGGTCCCCTACCGGGTGTTTGCCGACCCGGAGATCTATCGCTCCGAGCTCGACCGCATCTTTCTCGGTCCCAGCTGGCAATACCTCGCGCTGGAGGGCGAACTGCCCGAGCCGGGCGACTACAAGACGACCTTTCTCGGCGAGACGCCGGTCATCGTGACGCGCGCCGAGGACGGCGAGATCCATGCGATGGTCAATCGCTGCGCCCATCGCGGCAATCTCGTCTGCCTGAAGCGCCAGGGTCACAGCAAGGACGGGCTGACCTGCGTCTATCATTCGTGGAATTACGACCTCGCCGGCAATCTGAAGAGCGTTGCGTTCCGCCGCGGCGTCGGCGGCAAGGGCGGCATGCCCGACAGCTTCCGCCTCGAGGAACATGGACTGCGGACATTGCGGACGGACCGGTTCGCCGGGCTCGTCTTTGGCACGCTGTCGCCCGAGGCGCCGCCGCTCGCCGACTATATCGGCAATCTGATCGGCTCGCGGATCGACCGCGTCATGCGGGCAAAGCCGAAAATACTCGGCACCACCTCGCAGATCTTGCACAACAACTGGAAGCTTTACGTCGAGAACGTCAAGGATACCTACCACGCGACATTGCTGCATACCTTCTTCGCGACCTTCCGCGTCAGCCGGTTGACGGCCGGCGGCGGCGTCCTGGTCAGCGAGGGCGGCGGCAATCACACCAGCTATACCCGCGGCAAGACCGACACGGTCGGCCGCGGTGGCAGCGACAAGCTATACGCCGACATCCAGTCGATGCGCGACGGCCTGCACCTGGCCGATCCGCGCCTCCTCGATTCGGTCGAGGAATTCGGCGACGATGTCACGGTGCAGATCCTCAGCGTCTTTCCCAATTTCGTACTGCAGCAGATCCACAACTCGGTCGCCCTGAGGCTCGTCTTGCCGAAGGGTCCGGAGGAAACCGAGTTGCAGTGGATCTATCTCGGCTTCGAGGATGACGATGCGGCAATGACCGAGCGGCGGCTGCTGCAGAGCAACCTCGTCGGCCCGGCCGGGTACGTCTCGATGGAGGACGGCGCGGTCGGCAATTTCGTCCAGCGCGCGATCAGGGGTGGCGAGGACGAATGCTCGATCCTCGAGATGGGCGGCCATGAGCATGCCTCGCAGGACACCCGTACCACCGAAGCCTCGATCCGCGGATTCTGGCAGGCCTACCGGCCATTGATGGGGCTGTAGCGCGATGGATCTCGCGACGATCCAGCGCCGCCTCGAAATCGAGCAGCTCTACACCGCCTACGCCCATTGCCTCGATGAAGACAGGCTCGAAGAGTGGCCGGAATTCTTCACCGATGATTGCGCCTACCGGGTGACCTCGGCCGAGAATTACGAGGCCGGGCTGCCTTTGGGGATCATCTACGCCACCTCGAAAAACATGCTGGTCGATCGCGTCATGGCGCTGCGCCAGGCCAACATCTATGAGCCGCACCGCTATCGCCACCTGATCGCCTCGATCCGGATCGGGAAAACCGAGCGCGATGCGCTTGAGACCGTCGCCAATTTCCTCGTGGTGCGCACGATGCAGGACGGCGCGATGACCCTGTTCGCGGCCGGGCGGTATACCGACCGGGTCGTGCGCGCCGATGCGGGCTGGAAGTTCGCCGAGAAGCAGGTCGTCCTCGACAGCCGCCAGATCGACACGCTGCTCGCCCTCCCGCTCTGAGCTGCGGGTCGTCGCCTCCCTGCTCGCCGCAGCCGGGGCGAGCTAGGGTTGCTGCCCAGCATTTCAGCCAAATATAGGTGGCCGATCCCTTTAATCTCCAGCACGTCGTTTCCCGGATCCCAAACGTATAATTCGCCCAATTTAGTTTCTTGTTTTTCAATCTGGTAAAAAAAGTACAAAAAACTGGAGACACTGATCAGAGTTTATCCTCGATATCTGCTCTGAGTATTTTCCGAGGGCTGATGTTGGCGATTTCCAGCCCCAGGTAACCCATATCGTCATCGGACCGTTAGAAGCGGCCAAGCGGCGACACGACCATTCGTTGCCACACTCAGAAAGGGTCTCGCCATGTCATCTTTCAGCCATCCGATTGCCGTGTCCGCACCTCTTATGCGCTCGGTGGCAATCGCGGCGCTGATGGGCGCCACAATGCTCGCCACCCCGCTCTCCGCCGCTCGTGCCGAACAGGCCGCTGTTTCCCCGACCCAGGCCGCCGCCGGAGTCACCGAAACCAAGGGGGAGACCGTCGAGCAGCGCATCACCAACCTGCACGCGGCGCTCAAGGTCACGCCCACCCAGGATGCGCAGTGGAACGCTGTCGCGCAGGCGATGCGCGAAAATGCTGGCAACATGGACAAGCTGATCGCGGCTAATCGCACGACGGTGCCGCAAAGCATGACCGCGGTCGAGGATCTGAGGACCTATCAGAAATTCGCCCAGGCGCATGTCGACGGGCTGAAGAACCTGATCGCCGCGTTCGGAACGTTCTACGATGCTATGCCGGATGCCCAGAAGAAGATCGCTGACGAGATGTTCAATACTTCCCGAAATGAAGCCGCTCGGTCGCACAGTTAAGCAGGGCTGACGCTCTCGGCCGCGATCGTGACACCAGGCTCCGTTCATCTAGCTCATATAAAGGAGGTCGCTGTGACCTTGATAATCGACACCACATCGAAACGCCAATTGGCAAAGATGTCGGCGAGGCTCGCGGCATGGATTGCGGTCTCCGCGATGCTCGCCCTCGGGACCTTCGCCGGATCGGCCCGTGCCGAACCGACGGCGGGAGGCTATGGCACCACCTACCAAAACTGGAACGGCGGGTATTATAACGCCCCGCCGGTGGTTTATGGCTCGCCCTATGGCGGGTCAAACTACGGCTCGCCATATTACAACGGCTCGCCATATTACAGTGCCCCGCCGGTAGTTTACGGCCCGGGCATCGGCGTAAGCCTGCCGTTCGTAAACCTCAACATTCGCTAACCTTTCGCGCCAACCCGAAACGGCGACGACCGGCATTGCTGCCGGTCGTTTCGCCGGCTGATGGAAGAGCAGAAACCGTCGCGGAATTGCCCCTGATAATCCTCCCGGTGGCCTTCCTGTTGGGGGGTGGCTTCGGATATTATCGCGGCGGCTACTGCGGTCGGGGGGCTATGGCGGTCAACCGGATCGACGGGAATAAATTGCGAGCTGCGCGCATCTCCGTGTCAGGCCGGCGCGCCACGCCGGAGAAGCATAGGCACCGACCGATATGAGGACAGGCGTGTTACCCGCGCTCGTGGGCATTTTGGCCGTCATATTGCTCGGCTCGCTGGCGGCGGCGCAAAACCCCCCGCCCACCTCGCCGCGACCGCCCGAACAGACCGCAGCACCGTCCCGCCCGCCACCCCCCGGTCAAACCGTCGCGCCGTTTACGCCGGAACAGCTCGATCAATTGACCGCGCCGATCGCGCTCTACCCCGATCCGCTGATGAGTCAGATCCTGATGGCCGCGACCTATCCGCTCGAGGTCGTAGAAGCGGAGCGCTGGCGGCTGCAGCCGGCCAACAACGCCCTCAAAGGCGAGCAGCTGGCCGCGGCACTCGCGCAGCAGCGCTGGGATCCCAGCGTCAAGTCGCTGGTGGCGTTTCCGCAGATCCTGCGGATGATGGACGGCAACCTGACCTGGACCGAGCAGCTTGGTGACGCGTTCCTCGCGGACCAGACCGCAATCCTGGACTCGATGCAGAGGCTGCGCCGGAAGGCCGAAGCTGCCGGCAAACTGCAATCCACACCACAGCAATCAGTCTCGGACGAGGGCGCGGTCATCATTATCGAGCCGCCCGATCAGAACGTCGTCTATGTGCCGGTCTATGACCCGAATGTCGCCTACGGCTCGTGGCCGTATCCCGATTATCCGCCCGATTACTTTCCCGGCTTTTTCCCCGACGCGGCGATCGGGCCGCCCGGCTTTGGCTGGGTGGGTATAGGCGCCGCCGCTCCCCTGTTTGGGTGGGCCGTCTGCGACTGGGGCCGTCACCGCATCCACATCGACGCAAGCCGGTTCAACGCCCACAGTGCCGGTCAGCCGGCAATCGCATCGGGCGTCTGGCAGCACGACCCCTCGCATCGCGGCGGGGTGCCGTATCGCGATATGGCGGTGCGCACCCAATTCCAGGGTGCCGCGGCGGCAGCCAGGGCCGAGGCGCTCCGGGGTGCCCGCAGCTTTCTGGTCGCCGCCCCCCCAGCGATAGCGCCGCCGATCGGCAATGCCGTCCGCCCAGCCGCCGAAGTGGCGCCAACCGTTATGCGTCTGACGCCGCCGGCGGTGCAACCGTCGGGCGGTGTTCGGCAGGTGCCAGCCCAGGTCGAACGCGGAACGGCCGGCCGCATGCCTGCGCCCAGAGCCGTTGTGGTGGGTCCGGTGCCTGCCGGTGCGGTGGCTATCCGCAGACCCGTGGCGGCGCCTCGAGCTGTGGTGGCGGCACCGAGAGCCGTGGCGGCTGTGCCAAGGGCAGCGCCGGCTGCCGAAGGCAGAGCGGAACACAGGTGAGATTGCCGCCAATCGCAAAAGTCCTGATCGCCGCCCTGCTGGTGGTTGCCGCCGTTCCGTTTCCGACAGCTTTGGCACGAGCGGCCGGGGCGATCGTCGTCGCGTCGAAGATCGACACCGAAGGCGCCCTGCTGGGGCAGATGATCGCAGCAGTGCTCGAAGCGCGCGGGCTGGCGGTCGAGAAGAAGATCCAGCTCGGACCGACCAACATCGTGCGCGCGGCGATCCTTGCCGGGCAGATCGACATCTATCCCGAATATACCGGCAACGGCGCGCTCTTTTTCCACCGCGAAACCGACCCGGCCTGGAAGAATGCCGCGTCGGGCTATGCCGCGGTGAAAAGCCTCGATCGTGAGGCAAACCATCTCGTCTGGCTCAATCCGGCGCCGGCCAACAACACCTGGGTCATTGCGATCCGCCCCGACCTGCCGGGTTTCCCGGCCGGTCGGTGCCTCGACGACCTCACCGCTTATCTGGCCGCGGGCGGCCGGTTCAAGCTCGCCGCCTCCGCCGAATTTGTTGAAAGTCCGGCCGCCCTCCCGGCTTTCGAAGAGACCTACGGCTTTCATCTCGGGTCAGGCCAGCTCCTGACCCTGTCGGGCGGTAACACCGCGGCAACCCTGCGCGCCGCGGCGGAAGGCACCTCCGGAGTCAATGCGGCGATGGCCTATGGCACCGACGGCGAGCTCGCTGCGCTCGGCCTCACCGCGCTGTGCGACGACAAGGGCGCGCAAGTCGTCTACGCTCCCGCGCCGGTCGTGCGCGAAGCGGTGCTCGACCAGCACCCCGAGATCGCCGCCGCGCTCGCCCCGGTATTCGGCTCGCTCGAGTTGACCACCTTGCAGGGGCTGAACGCCCGGATCTCGGTCGCCGGAGAAGATCCCGGTGCGGTCGCCCGCGACTACCTGAAATCTCGCGATTTCCTGCCTTAGCCATTTCAGGTTGCAGGAACCATCTCGCGTGCTTCGAGACGCGCCCTTTCGGGCGCTCCTCAGCATGAGGTATGTTTTTTGATGGCAACAAAGAAGACCCTCATCCTGAGCGCGAACGGAGCGAGCAGTCGAAGGACGCACAATGGCGCTTCAATCGGGGATCGCAGCAGGGCTGGTTCCCGCCTTTCGGGTGCATAATTTTGTCCTTCCGACGCTGTTGGGGGCCGCCGTCGCGGCGATCCTGACCACCGGATTTGTCACCTCGGCGCCAAACCGCCTGTTGTCCGGGCGCCCGATCGGGCTGTTTGCGGCGACGGATCTGCGCCTCGGCATCGCGATCGCAGCGATCGCGGCGGTCTTGCTGCTGACGTCGGTGGCACCGCCCGCACGCGCGTTGCAGCGCGCGGCGGCGGTCTTGGCCGGCGGCCTCTTCCTCCTCGTTCTCGCCGCGGCCGGAGAGGCGGCCGCGGCTCTCGCAGCAGCGGCGCCGGTCGTCGCCCGAATTTCGCTCGGCGCCGGGTTTTGGATCCTGCTCGGAGTGGCGGCTCTGGCCCTGATCGACACGCTGCAGCGCGCCGGCGCCGGCCTTGGCGACCGGTTTCTTGTGATCGCGGTGCTCGTCCTCGCGATTGCCGCGATGGCTGATGCCGGCGTGTTCGACGCGCTGTCGCTTGCCCGCGAATACCGTACGCACCAGGATCTGTTCGCCGCGGCGGTCGTTCGGCACATCGTTCTCGTCGCTGCCGCGATCGGGCCGGCCGTGCTGATCGGCCTTCCGCTCGGCATTGCCGCGGCGCGGCATCCGCGCGTTCCGGGGCCGCTGTTCGCCGTGCTGAACCTGCTGCAGACGGTACCGTCGATCGCGCTCTTCGGGCTCCTGATCGTGCCATTGTCGGCGCTCGCCTTGGCGCTGCCGGTCCTGGCGCGGCTTGGGATCGGCGGCATCGGCGCGGCGCCGGCAATCATCGCGCTGATCCTCTATGCACTGCTGCCGATCGTGCGCAACAGCGCGGCGGGGGTTGCCGGGGTCGACCGGGCGGTGATCGATGCGGCACGCGGCATGGGGATGACGCAGCATCAGCTGTTCTGGCGCGTCGAGCTGCCGCTGGCGCTGCCGTTGCTCCTCGCCGGGCTGCGCATCGTCACGGTGCAGGCGGTGGGGCTCGCCGTTGTCGCCGCGCTGATCGGCGCTGGCGGGCTCGGCACTTTCGTCTTCGAGGGGCTCGGCCAATACGCCGCCGATCTGGTGTTGCTCGGCGCCTTGCCGGCGATCGGGCTCGCGCTCGCCGCCGACTTCCTCTTGCAGACGCTGTCCGGGCTGGCCTCGCGCCGGCCTTCGGCTGTGACGCTCTCTCCATGATCGAGATCGCCCGGTGATCGAGATAGACCGCGTCAGCAAAGCCTATGACGGAAGGCGCGTCGTCGACGATTTGTCGTTGACCATCCCGGAAGGCTCCTTCTGCGTCCTCCTTGGACCCTCGGGCTGCGGCAAATCGACGACATTGCGCATGATCAATCGCCTGGTTGCGTTCGATTCCGGCACGATCCGGGTCGGCGGCGAGGATGTGCGCCGGATCCCGCCCGAGGCGCTGCGGCGGCGGATCGGCTATGCGATCCAGTCGACCGGCCTCTTTCCGCATTGGCGGGTCGAAGACAACATCGCCACCGTGCCGCGCCTCTTGAACTGGCCGCGGACGCGGGTGCGCGAGCGGGTGAGCGAGTTGTTGGAGCTGCTGCGCCTCGATCCGGCGACCTACCGGATGAAATATCCGCATCAGCTGTCGGGCGGCGAGCAGCAGCGCGTCGGCGTTGCCCGCGCGCTCGCCGCCGACCCCGAGCTCCTGTTGATGGACGAACCGTTCGCCGCGGTCGACCCGGTGACGCGCGCCGCCTTGCAGAGCGAGATCGTCCGCATCCAGCGGGCGACAAAAAAGACCATCGTGTTCGTGACCCACGACATCGAAGAGGCGCTGCTGCTGGCGAGCGGCATCGCGATCCTCGAGCGCGGCCATCTCGCGCAATGGGGCACTCCGCTCGACCTCCTGGAACATCCGGCAAGCGCGTTCGTTGCCGAGTTCGTCGGCGGCGATTCGAGCGGCCTCAAGCTGTTGTCGTTGCGCACGGTCGCCGACCGGCTGCATCCGGGCGAGTTGGCCGACGGCGAACCGCTGCCGAGCGATGCATCGCTGCGCGAGGCGCTCGCCGCGATGGCGGCGCGCCATACCGACCGCCTGCCGGTCGTCGACGAAGCCGGCCGGCCGCTCGGGGCGATCACGCTCGCCGATCTGATGCGGTGATGAACCCCGAAGCCTTGGAGATGCCTTGGTGCGTCCTTCGAGACGGCCGCTGTCGCGGCCTCTCAGGGTGAGGTAAGTCTTTAATGTCACTTACAAATCGACCTCAACCTGAGGAGCACCCCGTAGGGGTGCGTCTCGAAGGACGCACCCGGCACATGCCGGGCCGGCGAGTAGTGGCCTCCCCGCTGCTGTGGGTCGCGGTGCTCTTTTTCGCGCTGCTGACCGGCATGCCGCAACTCGGTCCGGTTTTCCAATGGGCGTTCCCGCGGGTCAGCCCGCCGGTCTTCGCGCGCGACAGCTTTATGGCGTTGTGGCTGTCGCATGCGGGGCTGGTCGCGGCGGCGAGCCTTGCGGCAACGCTTGTCGGCACGGGTCTGGCGATCTTCGCGACCCGCCCAGCCGGGCGCGATTTCCGCCCGATCGTCGACGCGCTGGCCGCGATCGGGCAGACTTTTCCGCCGGCGGCGGTGCTGGCCCTCAGCGTCCCGGCGCTCGGCTTCGGGCCGCGGCCGACCATCGTCGCGCTGTTTCTCTACGGTCTGCTGCCGGTCATCGAGAACGCGATTGCCGGGCTCGAAGGCGTCCCCGCTGCGGTACGGGATGCGGCGCAAGGGATGGGCCTGTCCGCCTGGCAGCTTCTGTGCAATGTCGAATTGCCGCTCGCCGCCCCGGCGATCCTGGCGGGGGTTCGGGTGTCGGTGACAATTGCGATCGGCACCGCGACGATCGGCTCGACGGTCGGCGCGTTGACGCTCGGCACCCCGATCTTCGACGGTCTGGCCAGCAACAAACTGCCGTTTGTCATCCAGGGGGCGGTGCTGGTCGCGCTGTTCGCGATCCTGACCGATATGCTGTTCACCCGGCTCGAACGCCGGCTGCGCATCCCGCACGCGGCCGCCGACGCCGCCCGGTGATTGCGCCCCAGCATCGCCCAACCGGCCGCGATCACGCCGCGTCGTCATCCCCCTCGCTGGGCGTCGCGGCGCCCTTGGCGACGCCGACCATGGCCGGGCGCAGCAGCCGATCGTGCAGCACATAACCCGGCTGCAGTACTTCGATGATCGTCCCGGCCGGTGTGCCGGGCCGCTCGGCCTCAAAGATCGCCTGGTGGAAATTGTGGTCGAAGCGCTCTCCCTTGGGGTCGATGCGCTTCAGCCCGTGCCGCTCGAACGCGGCCAACAGCTCGCGCTCGGTCGCCGCGACCCCGTCCAAGAGGCCCCTCGTGCGGGGATCGTCGACCTCGGCCTCGGGCACCGCGTCGAGCGCCCGTCGCAGATTGTCGACCGACGAGAGCAAATCTTTGGCAAAGGCCGATATCGCATATTTCTGGGCGTCGTCGCGCTCGCGCTGATAGCGGCGCCGAACATTCTCGGTATCCGCCAGCGCGCGCAACAGATGGTCCCGCGTTTCCGCGAGTTCGGCTTCGATCGCCGCGGCGCGCGCCTCGGGCGACACTGCCGCATCATCGCTGGGGAATTCTTCGACAGTTCCGTCGCCGGGATCGTTGGCGGGGCTGCCTGTCGGGCCTCCGGCCGCCTCCTCCTTTTCCTCGATCATGCTCGATTATCCTATGATCCGGCCGATCACCTTGGCGGTGTAGTCCACCATCGGGATGATCCGGGCGTAGTTGATCCGGGTGGGGCCGATGACCCCGATGGCGCCGATGATCCGCTCGCGGCTGTTCTGATACGGCGCGATGATCAGGGAACAGCCGGCGACGCCGAACAGATGGCTTTCGGCGCCAATAAAGATCTGCACCCCTTCGGCCTTTTTACTGGCATCGAGCAGGCGCAGCATCGTCTCCTTGGTCTCCAGCATGTCGAACAGCGAGCGCAGCCGCTCGAGATCGGCAAGCGCGGTCACGTCTTCCAGGAGATTCGCCTGGCCGCGCACGATCAGCGCGCTTTCCCCATCACCGCCGCCGGCCCAGCATGCCAGGCCGCTGGAGACGACGCGCGTGGTCAGCTCGTCGAGTTGCGCCTTGTGCGATCCGATCTCCTCGCCGATCTCGGCCTGCGCCTCTTCGATCGTCCGGCCGATCAGCCGCGAGTTGAGGAAATTGGCGGCTGAGACCAGCGTCGAGGGCGGCAACCCAAGCGGTATCTCGATCACCCGGTTCTCCACCAGGCCGTCCTCGGTGACGAGCACGACAAGCGCCCGCCCGGGGCCGAGATGCACGAACTCGATGTGCTTCAGCGGGCGCTCCTGTTTCGGCACGACGACGACCCCGGCGCAGTGCGACAGGCCCGACAGCGCCATCGTCGCCTCCTCCAGGGCCTGCGACAGGCTCTGTCCGCGCGCTGCGCACAGGCTCTCGATGTTGTTGCGCTCATCTTCGGCGAGGTTGCCGATTTCCAAGAGGCCATGCACAAACAGGCGCAACCCCGCCTCGGTCGGCAGCCTTCCGGCTGAAGTGTGCGGCGCGTATAGGAGCCCGGCCTCTTCGAGATCGGCCATCACATTGCGGATCGTCGCCGGCGACAGGTTTTGCCCCAAGAGGCGCGACAAGGTGCGCGAGCCGATCGGCTCGCCGGTCTGCACATAGCCGTCGACGATCAGCCGAAAAATATCGCGGCTGCGCTCGTTCAGCTCGGTGATTGGCGAGGGTGCCGGCATCTGAACCATAGGCTCATCGCGTGTCATGTCATCGCCACCGCTGAAACGGAATCCGTAGCCCCGATCGGATGCTCGCTCATTGCGGTGTGTCGTCCAACCCCCGACCCCGCAAGATCTAGGAAGATTGCCCCGCAGCGTCAACTCGCCGAGATGATGTGCCCGGGTTCAGCGGTGAGTCACGGCGTCCTCTTGAAGATGGCCTGGTAGCTCTGATTCTTTGGCGTGGTGAGGTGGCCGTCGAGATCCGCATAGATCAGGCGAAAGGCGAACTGGCTGCCATCGGAATTCTGGAACTTGAGCTCACCGTCGCGGATGATGCCGGTACCTTGCAGAACGCCGCCCGCCGCACGCGAGTTCGAGCCCATCGGCCCGAAGACGTAGAGGATCGTTGCGGTCCCATCCGGCGCGACGTTCTCGACGATCAGCGCGGCGCAGAGCTGCGGCGTCCAGGATGCATCGCTCCAGATCCCGACAAAGGGCCGGAAGCGCTCCGCGACCGCATCCCGCTCGGCCAGCTCGATCGTGACCGGCTGCTCGCAGAAGACCCGCTGCGTCGGTGCTGACATCGCCGCCGCTGGTCCGGCCGGAGGCGATGCACCCGGCGGACGGGCGGTGTCGGCAGCGGGCGCCAGCGGCGGCAGCGGTTGCGGCTCAACCGAGCGCGGCGAAGCGCCGGGATAGAGCGGCACCGGCGAGGGCTGCTGCTGCGCGATTGCGATGGCGGAGCTCGACAGCAATGCGAGGAGGGCGGCGACAACGCGAGCGACCATACGACGGCTCCGGCCTTCTACAGCCCCCTCTTGCAAGGGGCTAGATATCGGTCTCCGCACGCTGGCCCGGCAGCAGCGTCGCGCGCGTCCACCCCGACCAGGCGCCGGCGGCGGGACTGTTCGGATTACGGTCATGGCGCCAGCAGACGGTGGCGTCGTTGGGCACATCGATCGCTGCGGTCTTGTTCTTGCTCATGACCAGTTCCTTGGTCTCGATATAGCCATCCTCGCGGCTGTCGCAATCGGCCCGCCTGGTGATCACGATCTCGACGTTGACGCGCTCCCAATAGGGATCGTTGAGGGTCAACCGTGCCCCGCCGCTCGGCGCCAAGGAGCACCCCGCCAGCCACAGCGCCGCGGTCAGCCCTGCCCAATGCCGCATGCCTTGAGACCCTTTTCCCGCCAACCAGTCGACATAAGCGCTAGGCCATGCGCTCCCGGATGTTTTCGGTTTTTCGACGCAACCGCGCAAGAGGGCACGGCGCAATCAAACCAATCCGTTGATTGCGCCGGCATTGATCGGATGCTGCCGGGCCGCTACGGTGCCCGACCCCTCCCCTCGCCCGCAAAGGAGATCGGCCCATGCCCGATGATGTCCGCCATCCGGCAATCGATAAATCGCGCCTGCCGAGCCGGCACGTCACGGTCGGCCCGGAACGCGCGCCGCACCGCGCCTTCCTCTACTCGATGGGCCTGAGCGAAGAGCAGATCAACCAGCCGCTGGTCGGCGTGGCGACGACGTGGAACGAGGCGGCGCCGTGCAACATCGCCCTGTCGCGCCAGGCGCAGGCCGCCAAGAAGGGCGTCGCGGCGGCGGCGGGCACGCCGCGCGAGTTCACCACGATCACCGTCACCGACGGCATCGCGATGGGCCATGAGGGCATGAAATCCTCGCTGGTCAGCCGCGAGGTAATCGCCGACTCGGTCGAGCTGACGATGCGCGGGCATTGCTACGACGCGCTCGTTGGCCTCGCCGGCTGCGACAAGTCGCTGCCCGGTCTGATGATGGCAATGGTGCGGCTCAATGTACCCTCGGTCTTCATGTATGGCGGCTCGATCCTGCCCGGCCGCTTCAAGGGTAAGGACGTCACGATCGGCGATGTGTTCGAGGCGGTCGGCTCGCACAGTGTCGGCAAGATGTCGGACGAGGATCTGCACGAATTGGAATGCGCCGCCTGCCCGTCATCCGGGTCGTGCGGCGGCCTCTTCACCGCCAATACGATGGCCTGCGTGTCCGAAGCGATCGGTTTGGCGCTGCCCGGCTCGGCCGGGGCGCCGGCGCCCTACGACTCGCGCGATGCTTATGCCGAGGCCTCGGGCCAGGCGGTCATGGAGCTGCTGCGGAGCAACATCCGGCCGCGCGACATCGTGACCCGGAAGGCGCTCGAAAACGCCGCGACCGTCGTTGCCGCGGCCGGCGGCTCGACCAATGGCGGATTGCACCTGCCGGCGATCGCCAACGAGGCCGGCATAGCCTTCGACCTGCATGATTTCGGCGAGATCAGCAAAAAGACCCCCTATATCGGCGATCTGAAGCCCGGCGGCCGCTATGTGATGAAGGATCTGCACGATGTCGGCGGGGTGGCCGTGCTGATGAAGGCGCTGCTCGACGGCGGCTATCTGCACGGCGATTGCCTGACCGTCACCGGCAAGACCGTCGCCGAGAACCTCAAGGATGTCGTCTTCCCGACCGGACAGGACGTGGTTCGCCCGACCTCCCGGCCGCTGGCGCCGACCGGCGGGCTCGTCGTGCTCAAAGGCAATCTGGCGCCGCAGGGCGCGATCGTGAAGGTCGCCGGCATGAAGACGCTGCGCTTTGCCGGTACGGCCCTCTGCTTCGATTGCGAGGAGGACGCCTTCGCCGCGGTCGAGCAGCGCCGCTATACGGATGGCGACATCATTGTCATCCGCTACGAGGGGCCGCGCGGCGGGCCCGGCATGCGCGAGATGCTGTCGACGACCGCGGCGCTCTACGGCCAGGGGGTCGGCGATCGGGTGGCGCTGATCACCGACGGCCGCTTCTCGGGCGCGACGCACGGCTTCTGCATCGGCCATGTCGGCCCCGAGGCAGCGGTCGGCGGTCCGATCGCCCTCTTGCGCGATGGCGACAAGGTCACGATCGACGCCGTCGCCGGCACGATCGATGTCGCGCTCAGCGATGCCGAGCTGGCTGAGCGCCGCCGCGCCTGGACACCGCGCCAGAACGGCTACCAGTCGGGCACGCTGTGGAAATACGCGCAGACCGTCGGCGACACCGAAAAAGGCGCCGTTACCCACCCCGGCGCCAGCGGCGAAACGCACGTGTATGCGGACCTTTAGCGGAGCAGCGCGTCGGCCACCTCGACAAAGCCGGCGCCGCCCGCTCCGCGCGTGATCCAGCGCGGCAGCGCCGGCATGCGGTCGGCGCAGTCGCGCACCGTCGCGACCCCGACCGAATGCGGGAAGAAGCCGAACATCGGCGCGTCGTTCAGCGAGTCGCCGACATAGAGGCAGCTTTGGGGGTCGCGCGCGAGATCGGTCGCGAACAGCGCGGCCATCATCCGGCGGGTCATGCTGAGCTTGTCGAAGTCGCCGAACCAGCCAATGACCCAGATCGAATTGAGCGTCGCCCGCGTGCCGGCCGCGCGCAATCGCGCCAGGATCGCTTCGGACTGCACGGCGTCACGATTGCGGAAGGCGAGCGTCGCCTCGCGGTAGCGCTGGTCGTGCGCTACCTCGACGCCGGGCAGCGCGGCAGCAATTTCCGCGCCGAGCGCGGCAAGGCGCGCGCTCGCCTCGGCGCGCTCCGCCGGCGCCGCCCAGTAATGGCGCTCGATGATGCCTGCGGCCCGGTCCTGGAAGCAGAGCCCGCCATTCTCGCCGATCACCGCGCCGACCGGCCACATTCGCGCCATCAAATCGCACCAGCCGGCGGGCGCCGCGGTCACTGGGATGACCGTGATCCCGGCGTCGTGCAGCCGCTCGATCGCCGTATAGGCCAACGCCGGCAGGCGCGGCCCATCGGTCAGCGTGTCGTCGACATCAGTCAAGACAAAGCGGATCTGGCGGCACGACACTGCGGGGAAATTATCAAAAGGCATCATCAACGCAGCACCCGAACCGGATGGGGCCGCCGGCCTCTGGCCGGCACGCGGCCGGGACGGCGGCGCTCCCGATAGCCTGCCTAAACCTCGGCGAACTCAGGCATCACCTCGCGCGCGAAGAGGCGCAGATGGTCGAGCGAGCCACCGACATCGATCACCATCACATACTCGACGCCGGCCGCTTGCAGCCGCTTCAGTCGGCCGATGATCTCCTCGGGCGGGCCGATCAGCGCGTCGCTCTCGGTTGCCTTGTGCATTTCCTCGCGCGTCAAAAACCGACGTGGTCGGCCCAGCGTCGGCGATTCGCCGGTCGGGGACAGCGAGAGTTGCTGGACATTGCGCATGAACGTCATGCGCAGCTCGTGCGCCGCCTCGCGCTCCGCCGCATTGGTCGCGATGTGCAGGGCGCGGGTCAGCCCTACCGTCATCGGGTCGAAGACGCGACCCCGCGCTTCGATCGCCCGTCGGTAGACCCCGACGCCCTCGGCGACGAGATCCGGGCTGCCGGCCTGCCCGAGCAGCAGGTTGAACCCGTTCTCGGCGGCATAGCGGATCGAAGCCGGGCTTTGCGCTCCGACCCAAAGGGGCGGGTGCGGCTTTTGCACCGGCGCCGGCTCGATCACGACGTCGTCGTAATCCCAGTATTTGCCGTGATGCGAAAACCGGCCCTCGGTGGTCCAGGCCTGGCGCAGAAAGGCGATCGTCTCCTGATAGCGCGCCTCGGCCTCCTCCATCGCCATGCAAAAGCCGTGAAACTCGCCCCAGCGATAGCCCTTGCCGATGCCGAAATCGAAGCGCCCGTTCGACAGCAGATCGAGTGTCGCGGCCTGCTCGGCCAGGAGGGCCGGGTTGTGCCATGGCAATACCAAAACGGCGGTGCCGAGCCGGATTGTCGTTGTCTTGGCGGCGAGATAGGTCAGGAAATTCAGCGTCGCGGAGACCTGGCCGAAGCCGGTGAAATGGTGTTCGACCAGGAAGACACTGTGAAATCCGAGCGCCTCCGCTTCGCAGATATAGTCGATGTAGTCGGTATAGATCCGGCTGTCGCTCGCTTGCTCGCCCATTTCGGTGCGCGCGCCGCCGAACAATCCGAACCGCATTCGCCACCCTCCGCGCCTCGGGCGGGATGACGGACCTCCGCAGCGGCATCCCGCAAGGCTGCGCGTCGCGTATGTTTCATCGCGTGGAAGGCGAAAGCCGTGTGGTCGGTCAAGCCAGAAAGTGCTAGCATAGCTAGCATCTGTATGTTTCTAGGGAGGATCCGGCGATGCGCAATCTTGTCATAGCAGCCGCTATCACCGTTGCCCTTGGGCTGACCGGTGCGCTCGCGTGGAAGACTGATGCCGCCGGAGCGGTGAGCGTCGTTCCTCACGGTCTATCGGGCCCAATGTCAACACCGATCCACCCGGCGGCTTGCAATGGCGCGACCGGAGGCCATGGGTGCGGGGGCGGCTACACCTGGGCGTGCAACGGTAACGGCTACTGCCGGTGCGTCCGCTGCTGAACCATCCCCAAGCCGACATACCGGACGGCCGCGACGGTAGGGAAACTTTCCACGCCCTCTGACGCTTCGGCGGTCGAGCCGCCGCGCTGCCCGCCGGTGATCGACCATGTTGCCGGGCATGTTGACAGACCGATACCACCTTCCCTTGTCCACCGCCTCGTCCGCCGCGCGGGACGCCTACGTTGAGGGCTGTGCGGCGAAGCTGACCATGTATCCCGGCGCGATCGAGAGGTTCGATCGCGCCATCGCCGCAGACCCCGGCTTTGCCCTCGCCCATGCCGCCAGGGCGCACCTGTTGCTGGAACGCGGCGACGTAGCGGCGGCACGCGCCTCGATGGCGGCGGCCAATTCCCTCAGCCCCGGTCTGTCCGCGCGGGAAGCCAGCCATATCGCATTTTTCGGCTTGCTCGTCGCGGGCGACGCCGAAGCCGCGCTCGCCGCATTACCGGCGCACCTGAACGCTTGGCCACGCGACGCCCTGGTACTCGGCACCACCGCGTTCACCAATGGCCTGATCGGCAGTTCCGGCCGCTCCGGGCAGAAACGCGCGCTCTTGGACCTGCTGGACAGGCTTGCCCCGAGCTACGGCGACGATTGGTGGTTCACGGCCCATCATGGCATGGCGCTCTCCGAGAATGGTCAGCGCGATGCCGCCCGCCCAAAGATCGATCGATCCCTCGCCCAAAACCCGAACAACCCGTGGGCGGCGCACGCCCGCGCGCACCTCTGCTACGAAGAGGGCAATGCAGACGCGGCCCGCGCCTTTCTCAGGTCCTGGCTCACGACCTATCCGCGTAACGGTTTGCTATATAGCCACCTCAATTGGCATCTCGCGCTGGGCGACCTCGAGGCCGGCGATCCGGCGGCAGCCTTCCGGCTGTTCAGGGAAGCCTTCTCACCCGCCGTACACAGCGGGCCGCCGCGCGGGAAGCTGAACGATGCGGTTTCCTTTCTGTGGCGCTGGGAACTGGCCGGGCATCCGCGTGACGCCGAAGCATGGCGCATGATGCACGACTTCGCGACCAGCGCATTTCCATGCGCCGGCGCGGCCTTTTCCGACATGCACATCGCGCTCGCACAGGCCGTGGCTGGCGATGACGCGGCGCTGGCGGCGCGCGCACGGCAGATCGGCGAGCTCGCGCGCCAGGGCCATTATCCATCCGGCCCCTGCGTCCCGGCGGTGTCGCGCGGCTTCGCCGCTTTCGAACGGCGCGATTTCGCCGCCGCGATCGAAGCGCTAGAACCGATTGCCGAGGAACTCGAGCGCCTCGGCGGCAGCCGCGCACAGCTCGACCTCGTGGTGTTCACGCTGCTGAAGGCGTACGTCGGCGCCGACCGCCTGGACGATGCGCGCCGGCTGCTGAGCGTGCGGCGTCCAGGCGCCGCAGGCATTGCCGTTGCCGGGTTGGCGGCGGTGCACTGATCAGACCGGGGACACCACCTCAAGCGCCGCCGCGGCGCTATTCGGCGGCCATCATCAGCGGCGGCGCATTGAGGTAATTCTTCGCGAGGCGGAGGCCCGCCGCGCGCATCATCTTCTTGTCCGCCGCCTCGGACGCCGCCGGCGGCATGTGCATGACCGTGTTGTTGCAATAGGTCGGGATCACGGCGCCCGCCTCGCGGAGCACGCCCTCGGGGTCGCGGCCAGCCCGCACAGCGCGGATGCCGCGTCTCATCTGCCGGCGAAACATGCTGATGCCGCGATCGGTCTCGCTGAGATGTTCAAGGCCGTGCACGGCGATCGGCCGCTGCGACACCTGGGCCTCATAGTCGCCAGGGCGGCGTTGCCCTTCCTCGTAGGAATCGGCGGCGATCTGCCCGGGCAGCATCTGCGCGCGATCGGCCCACCATTCCGGCGTCTCGCCGTCAGTCTCGCTGACATGCCGCAATTCGATGAACATTGTGCTCGTGTCGTCAATCGGCACCAGCCAGCGGCTCATCATCGGGCCGCTGAAAGCGCGCTGCTGGCGGCCGTTTTCCCAGATCGGCGCCACCTGCTGCAGGTTGGGGAGGACCGTCTCGACCATCCGCGCCCAGACATTGTCGCCGACCCGCCGGGTCGCGACATAGATCATGCCGATCGGGGTTTCGAGGTAGTCGAGTTCCGGCAATACGCCGAATTCCTCGGTGAACATCGCGCCGCTGACGATCGTGTGCAGGAATGCCGTGTGGGTCGGATCCATCGTGTTGTCTTGGATCTGCAGCCAGTTGCACGGGTAGAAGTATTTCTGTCCGGGGATCACCCGGTAGCCGGGCCGGATCAGGCTGTCATAGATCGGGAACGGCGGCTGCTCGGCGGGCGGGCCCATATAGGCGAAGACGAGCCCGTGCGCCTCATGCACCGGGTAGGCGCCGTGAAAGAGCCGGTCTTTCAGCGTGCTGTTGGCGGGCTCGCCCGGGGTCTCCAGCACCGCCCCGTCGACGCCGAACAGCCAGCCGTGATAGCAGCAGCGGATCCCCTTCTCGCCGACCAGCCCGAATTCCAGCGAGGTGCCGCGATGGGGGCAGTGCAGCTCCAACAGACCGACCGCGCCGCTGCCGTCCCGGAACACTACCAGGTCCTCGCCGAGGATCCTGACCCGCTTTGGCAGATCCGTCAGTTCGTCGGAGAAGCAGACCGGGTTCCAGAAGCGGCGCATGTATTCGCCGCACGGCGTATCCGGGCCGACATGGGTGAGCTCGCTGTCCTCCTGCGGCACCTGGCGATGCAGATAGCCGCTGAAACGCGTCTTCAGAAACGGAGCTCTGGAAGCCATCGCAACCCTCCTGTCGGCGACAATCGCAAACCAGACGCTACTTTAGCGAATGCGAGGCGCTCCGGGAACGCCTCTGCTAAAGCGATATTCGATCAGCTTGTAGCGTCATTCCCGCGCAAGCGGGAACCCAGGGCAACCGACGTGCCGCTCGCCCTGGACCCCCGCTTTCGCGGGGGTGACGGGAACGTTTTGAACCCGCCGGGTCAGGAGCTAATGAAACCGCGGCATCACCTCGGTGCACAGGAGGCGCAGCGCATTCATCAGGCAATCATGCGGTATGCGGCCACCGGTGTTCAACTCGGCCAGGATGCCATCGAGGCCGAGCTCGTCCTGCAAGGCATGCAATTGCTCGGCCGCCTGTTCGGGGGTGCCGATGATGAGCTTGCCGCGGATCGCATCCTCGTAGGTCAGGTTGTCGAGCATCGCGGCGCGCTCGGCGCGGCCCTCGCTGGCCGACGTACCCGGCCGGTTCGCCGAGGCCCTGAGGCGCGCCGCCTGCTCGCGAAAGAAATGCATGATGCTCGGCTCGGGTTCGGCGCGCGCCCGCTCGGCGGTCTCGCCGACATAGAGCGGCACCCGCATATAAACCCGGCCATCCCCGGGGTGGCCGGCCGCCCGGTAGGCCGCGCGATAGCTCTCGATCGCCGGCAGCATGTCGGAAAATGTCCCGCGCGGCATGACAAAGATCGGATAGCCGAGCTTGCCGATCGCCGGAAAGGTATCGGGGCTGCTGGCGGCGACGCGAATCGGCGGCAGCGGCTTCTGGTAGGGTTTTGGCGTCACCGCGACATTGTCGAAGCTGTGGTATTTGCCTTCATAGGAAAACCGCGGCGCCGACCACGCCTGCTCGATGACGTGCAGGGTTTCGGCAAAGCGGTCCTTGCTCTCCCCATAGGGAATGCCATAGGCCTCGTAGGTCCGCGGCAGGCCGCTGCGCCCGACGCCGAAGATCAGCCTGCCATGGCTGATCTGGTCGACCGTCGCCGCTTCCTCGGCGATGCGCAACGGATGGCACAGCGGCAATACCTGGACCGCAATCCCGATCTTGATCCGCTCGGTGCGCGCGGCGATAGCACTGGCGATCGTCATCGGCGCCGCCAGGACCGAACGCGCCGGATCGACATGGAGTTCGGCCAGCCACATCGCGTCGAGGCCGTAGCGCTCGGCGGCATCGACCTGCGCGAACGCCTGTTCGAAGGCGTCCGTCTCGCTGCCCCCCGGCACGACCGGAAACTGGTGAAACATGCCGAATTCCATCGCCATTCCTTTTCCTGCTGCGGCCGGACCGGCGGTGCTCGCAACGCGTTGTCGTCCCGCCTACTTCCGGCCCTCCGAGAAAGGCGCGATCACCTCGCCGGTTTTATACTCTGGCGGTTCGAGGATGACCTCGGTCTTGGTATCCTTAAACGGCTCGATGCCGCTGCCGCTGATGTTCTGCCACTGCACTTCGAGCACACGCGGTTTCGACCATTCGCCATCCTTGCCGAAGCTGATGTCGCCGACGATCGTCTTGAACGGGTGGCTGCGCATATAGTCCGCCACTTTTTCATGGTCGAGCGTCTTGGCGCCCTCGATAGCGTCACCGAGAACCTCCAAATAGGCATAGGCAAAGGGCGGCAGATACCAGCCGAGCGGATCAACCCCGGCGGACGCTGCCTTGCCCTGGTACTCCTTCAGGAAATCGAGAATGCCGGGGAACTGCATCGTGTCCGCGGGGATCCAGAAATCGTAATCGATGATCCCGTTAAGCTTGGCCCCGAACTGCTCTTTGATCGGGGTGAACTGCAGCCCCACCATGCCGCCGCCGAAGAACCGGGTCTTCAGCCCAAGCTCCGTCACGGCGCGCAGCATCCCGACCGAACCCGGCGGATACGAGGCGACGAAGACCATCTCAGGGTTGGTCGCCTGGATCGCATTGGCGATCGGCGTGAAGTCCGGCAATCCTGGCGGATAGGTCTTGTCGTAGACGAGCTGCACCCCGTACTCCTTGACGAGGTCGTGAACGCCCTCCGATGCGTTCCTCGGGTATTCGGAATCCTCGGCGAGGAGCGCGAGGGTCTTCGGTTTGGGGTTGGCCGCCATCGCGACTTTGAAGAACATGTCGGGGAACGCGTGTTTGGGATCCGGCCCGGTCGGCAGCATCGAGAAATATTTCGGGTAGTGAAACTCGCTGTTGACCGCGAGCCCGAACAGGCCAAAGAACAGCTTGTTCCGCTGAATCGCGAACGGCATAGCCGGCGCGATCTGGTTCGTCCCATACCCCGACACGATGAAATCGACCTTGTCGATGTCGAGCAGCTTGGCATAGATGCCCGGCACGGTGTCAGGCTTGCTCTGGTCGTCGTAGTAGATCAGCTTGACTGGGCGGCCGAGCAGCCCGCCCTTGGCATTGATCCTGTCCTCCCAGATCTGCATCGCCAGAATTGCGGACTTGCCGCCGGCAGCGAGGCCGCCCGTCATCGCCATGCCGAACCCGATTTTGATCGGCTCCTCGGCGAACGCCGGTTGCGGGCTCGCCATGGCCAGCCCGGCGGTGACAAACAAGGCGGTCATCACGGCGCGCGATCTCGGCATTGTCTCTTCCCCCGAGGGTTTTGCCGATCGTACCCCATCACACGGCGATAGTGCCGAGGAAAAACGGAGGTCATCGGCAAGCTGCTGCTGAAGCCGTGACCGATCGCGTTCAACTAACGCCGATCCACCAGCTCCCGAACCCGGCCGAGAAGCTCGGCGAGATTGCGGCCGATCTGTTCGAGCCCAAAGGCCAGGCCGAAGATCCGCTCGACCGCCTCCTCCGGCAGCTCGCGGGTTACCCCGTCGCGGCGCAATGCCGCCAACTCGGTCTCGAAGCCGGCCAGGGCCTGGGCAACCGGGGCCAGATCGGGCGGGTCCGACCGGCTCGCCAGTGCGCCGCCGATCGCGGTGAAGGCGGCCGACAGCGCGGCGGCGATGGCCGCGACGGGCTGGGCCATCCGGGTGGCGACGGTTTCAGGCAGCGCTGCCGGCAGCAGGGCGCGGGCGATGATGATCAAGTCGTGGCTCAGCCGCCGCAACGTGCGTACCAGCGGGTCGGGATCGGGTGCGGCGGTGATGTAGCTGCGGCGCTCGCGGTCGACTTCGTCGGCGGCGGCTGCCGCACGCTCAACCGCGGCGCGGATGCGGTCGTGCAACCCCTGCACCGCGGCGAGATCGAGCGGCGCCGTCACGGCACCGAGCAGCAATTTGACCTGCTCGGCCATCTGCGCCAGCGCGTCCTGACCCGCGGTGCAGAGCAGTTGATCAGCGCGGACCGGCGCCACGACCAGAAGAACCCCGAGCGCGACGACGCTGCCGAGCCCGATCTCGAACACCCGTTCGAGCGCGGCTTCGACGACCCCTCCGTCCTGGTTGGGGTAGGCGAGCAGGACGATCGCCGCCGTTACCGGCGCAATGCGATAACCCGGTTGGAAGGCGACCACCGCCGCCAGCGGCACCAGCGCAACGGCGAGGGCGAACCCGGTCGCCAGCACCCCTTGATGCGGGATCGCCAGGGTGACCGCGACGCCCCAGCCGGCACCGCCCAGCGTGCCGATAAAGCGATCGATCATCGCCTTCAGCGAGCCGCCGATGCTCGCCTGGATGACGATTACCGCGGTCAGCACGGCCCAGTAGATTTGCGTCAGACCGATCAGGTGGGCGACCGCAAAAGCGATTAGCCCGGCCGCGCTCATGCGCAGGGTCAGCCCCGCTTCGGGCCGGCGCTTCCCCAGCCACTCGAACAGCGGCGACATTCTGCGGTGTTTAAGCCGATCCCGTTAGATGCTCAGCGAAAGCGCGGCATCACCTCCTGACACAACAGGCGCAGCGCGTTCAGCACCCGCTCGTGCGGAATAAGCCCGCCGCAATTGAGTTCGGCCAGGATGCCGTCGAAACCGATCTCCTCCTGCAGCTGGCGCAACTTCTCGCCGACACTCTGCGGTGTGCCGACCAGCACATTGCCGCGCAGCACATCGGCATAGGTCAGCGTGCGCAGACGTTCGGCCCGGTCGATAAAGGCCTGCCGGCCGGAGCGGCGCGCCGAATCCGCGATCAATTCGTATTGCAGCCGATAAAAATGGGTGACGCTCTCCTCGGCCTCAGCGCGCGCTCGCGCTTCGGTCTCGGCGATGTAGATCGGCGCCGAGACATAAACCTGGCCACGCCCCGGGTGGCCCGCCGCCTTGTAGGCGGCGTAATAGCTGCGGATCTGCGGCGCGAGGTCGGGCCAGGCGACGTGTCGCACGCTGGCGAACACCGGATAGCCCTGCCCGCCGATCGCCGGGAAGCTGTCGGCGGTGCTGGCGGCGATCCGGATCGGCGGAAATTTGTTGCGGTAGGGGTGCGGCGAGCAGGCGACATCGCGAAAGCTGTGAAACCGGCCCTCATACGAAAAGCGCGGCTCGCTCCACGCCCGCTCGACGATCTGCAATATCTCGGCGAAACGCTCGCGGCTTTCGTCATAGGGCACCTGATAGGCATCGTAGGTGCCGACGACACCGCTGCGGCCGACCCCGAAAATCAGCCGCCCCTGGCTCACCTGGTCGACCGTCGCGGCCTCCTCGGCCAGCCGCAACGGATGGCACAGCGGCAAGACCTGGACCGCGATGCCGATCTTCATGCGCCGGGTGCGCGCCGCGATCGCGCTGGCGATCGCGAGCGGCGCCGAGAGGTAGGTGCGCTCCGGCGCGAAGTGGATCTCGGCCAGCCACATCACGTCGAGGCCCCAGCGCTCGGCGGCGTCGACCTGCGCCATCGCCTCGTCGAACATTTCCGTCTCGCCGCGTCCCGGCATCGACGGAAACTCGTGAAACATGCCGAATTCCATGGGCGCCCTCTATTCTTCCCGCCGGACGCTAGAAGCCGCCCGGCGGATTGGCAAGCAAGTCAAGCCATTCCGCCGTCACTCCGGGGCGCCGCCCCCGGGTCCGCGCTCCGCGCGCCCCGAGGACAGGCTCCGCGGCGAACCCGGAATCCATGCGCACCGGCCTATGTTCTTGGCTTCCGGGCTCACGCCGTCGGCGTGCCCCGGAATGACAGGTGAAGATCAAATCATCAGGCGCGCTAAAGCGGCGGCCGGATAGCGCGTGCCGCTTACGGCGCCGGGCGCGAACACATGATCGAGCGCGTCTTCTGTATCGGCGGAAATGGCGAGGCCGGCGGCGGCGGCGTTTTCCTCGAGCCAGCGCGTATGGCTGGTGCCGGCGATCGGGACGACAAATCGGCGGCGCGACAACAGCCACGCCAACGCGAGTTGCGCCGGCGTGCAGCGTTCGGAGGCGGCATGCGCCTTCAGCTCCTCGACCAGCGCGAGATTGTGCCGCAGATTGTCGCCCTGAAAACGCGGCATGTTGCGGCGCGCGTCGCCCTCGCCCAGCGCCTCGGGGCTGGTCACCGTGCCGGTGAGGAAACCGCGGCCCAACGGGCTGTAGGCGACAAACCCGACCCCGAGCTCCTCGCACAGCGGCAGGATCTCGGCCTCGACATCGCGCGTCCACAGCGAATATTCGATCTGCACCGCGCTCATCTTGTGGGTCGCGTGCGCCCGCCGGATCGTCGCCGCCGCGGCTTCGCAGATGCCGAGATGGCGCACCTTGCCCTCGCGCACTAGATCGCTCATCGCGCCGACCGTGTCCTCGATCGGCACGCTCGGGTCGATGCGATGGATGTAATAGAGGTCGATCACATCGGTCGCGAGCCTCTGGAGGCTCTTCTCGCATGCCTCGCGGACATAGTCAGGGCGGCCATCGGCACCGCGCGGGTCGCCAAGCAACCCCAGATTGCCGAATTTGCTGGCGATGACGTAATCGCCGCGACGGCCGGCGACGGCCTGCGCTATCAGCTTTTCGTTCCGTCCGCGGCCATAGCCGTCCGCCGTATCGAGAAAATCGACACCGAGTTCGCGTGCTCGCCGGATCGTCGCGATCGCCGATTCCGGGTCGGGCGTGCCGTAGAACGGCGTCATCGTCGCGCACCCCAGCCCGATCGCCGACACCTCCAATTGCCCAAGCCGGCGCCGCTCCATATTCCGCCTCCTCCTCTGTGCGCCCGACAGTATGATCCGCGCGAACCCATGCCAACCCGGGAGAGCGATATGCCGCGCTACCAGCAAGTCGACGAAACCAAGCTCGACGAGGCGCAGCGCCGCGTCTTCAAAGAGTGCAAGGCGGGCCCGCGCGGCTCGGTGCCGCCGCCGGTGCATGTCTGGCTGAAAAGCCCGGGGCTTGCCGACCACGCCCACAAGCTCGGCGCGCATGTCCGGTTCGGCACCGGCTTTACCGCGAAGCAGACCGAAATCGCGATCCTGATGACCGCGCGCTTTTGGACCGCCCAGTTCGAATGGGCCGCGCATGTCCGCCTCGCGCTGCAGGCCGGCCTCTCACAGGAGGCGATCGACGCGATCGCCGAGCGACGCACCCCGCAATTCGCCGATCCCGACGACCAGCTCGTCTATGATTTCTGCCGCGACTACTACGACGACCACCGGGTCGACGATGCTACCTACGAGCGCGTCGTCAAGCGCTGGGGCGACAAGGGCATCGTCGATCTCGCCGGGCTCATCGGCTACTATTCGTTTGTCTCGGTCACCCTTAACACCTTCGAGGTGCCGACCCCGCCCGGCGCGAAATTGTTGACGCCCTAGAACGCGGCTCATGTCAGCCGGTCTACGAGCTGCCTTCGGCATTGCCGCTCAACTCGGCTCGCGCCCATTCGAGAAAGGCGGCCTCATCGGGAAAATCGCGCGTAACCCCGCTCGGCGTCCGGACATCATGCCGGCTTCCGAAGACATACCGCTTGATGTCATAGTTTCGCAGCTCGAGTTCTCGCCGGGCATCCTCGGCCGTGAGCGGTAGCGCGGTCTGATCCGCCGGCGGTTGTGGCGCCCCGCCCTCTCCGGCGAGCAGCGGAACGCGAACGAGAACAGCCACGCCGCCAGCCCAAGAATTATGACGGCCACCAGCAGCAGCGGCGGAAGGATCGCGGCGCCGAAAAACAGAAAGCATCCGCCGGGAAACAAGAGGATGATCGCGCAAATGAGCGCCGCGATCTGCCCTCCGCTCATCCGGCCCTCGACAGCGCCGCCCGGCGCTTAGACCTTCTCGACGTTCCACATCAGAAAGGCCGGCGCCTGGAGGACGCCCTTCAGGTTCTTGCGATAGGCCGTCTTGAACACGTATTGCCCGGTCGGGATATAGGGCACGACCTCGAAGGCGCGCTGCTGGATCTTGGCGGCGATCTCCTGACGCTCTTCGGAATCCTTTGCCTTCAGCCACTCGGTGCGCAACGCCTCGAGCTTGTCGTCGCTCGGCCAGCCGAACCACGCCTTGTCGCCATTGGCGCGCAGCATGACGTTGAGCGAGGGGTCGAGGGTGTCGGCGCCGACCCAGCCGGTCTCGAAGATGTTCCAGCCGCCCTCGGCGACCGGCTTTTTCGAGGCGCGGCGGGTGACCACGGTTCCCCAGTCGGCCGCCACGTATTCGACATTGAGGCCGAGCTTTTTCAGCACATCGGTCAGCACCAGCGCCTGGGCATGGATCAGCGGCTGGTCGACCGCGTCGAGCAGGACGATCTTCTCGCCCTTGTACCCGGCCTCCGCGACCAGCTTTTTGGCCGCCTCGAAGTCGCGCTTGCCGGAGAGCGCGGTCGAGCCCGCCTCGCTCGCCATCGGCGTGCCGCAGGTGAAGAACGACGGGCAGGCGTTCCAGTTCTTCTTGTCGCCGACAAAGGCGGTCATGATATCGGCCTGGCTGACCACCATCTGCACCGCCTGGCGCATCTTCACATTGTCGAAGGGCGGCACGAGCTGATTAAAGCGCAGGCATCCGGTCGGACGCAGCGGGTCGATTTCCGCGAGGGCGACCTCGCTGTTGCCCTCGAGCACGGGCCATACATCGGCGGGCGGGTTCTCCCACCAATCAGCCTCGCCATTGCCGAGCGCCGCAACCTTGGTCATGGCGTCGGGGATGTAGAGCCATTCGACCCGGTCGAACTTGGCCACCTTGCCGCCAGAGGCCCACTCAGGCGGCTCGCTGCGCGGCGCATAATCGGTGTTCTTGACATAGACCACGCGGTGGCCGGGCTCGAACTCGTCCTTGATGAATTTGAACGGACCCGAGCCGACCATCTCGGTGATCTGTTCGAAGGGGTCGGTCTTGGCCAGGCGCTCCGGCATCATGAATGGCGCCAGGCTCGACACCTTGGCAAGCGCATCGATCAGCAGCCCGAACGGCTCCTTCAGATGGATCGAGAAATTCTTGTCGTCGCCGCCCTTCATCTCGCTGATCGCGGTGGCGAGCGTCTGGCCGAGCGCGTCGCGCGCCATCCAGCGCTTCAGCGATGCGACGCAGTCGGCGGCGCGCACCGCCGTCCCGTCGTGCCATTTGAGCCCGTCGCGCAGCACAAAGCTGTAGTTCAGCTTGTCCGGCGAGACCTCGAATTGCCCGACCATCTGCGGGTGCGGCTTGAACTTGGAGTCGATCGCGAAGAGCGTGTCGAACACCATGTAGCCGTGGTTGCGCGTGATGTAGGCGGTCGTCCAGATCGGGTCGAGTACCCGCAGATCGGATTGCGCGATAAAGCGCAGCACCTTGTTGTCCGTCGCCGCGGCCAGCGCCGCTCCGCGCGGCACTGCGGCGGCGAGCGCGGCGCCGGCGGCCGCTTTACCAAAATCGCGCCGAGTCAAATGATCAGCCATGAGGGCCTCCCGGGGGCTTGCTTGTTATCGCGGCAGCATAGCAAGAACCGCGCCGCTGCCCATATCACCGTTTGTCCAGACCCCCGATCAGTTTGTGAATGCACCTCGCCGATTTCGATTTCCCCCTGCCGCGCGAATTGATCGCCGACCGGCCGAAGGAGCCGCGCGAGGCCGCGCGCCTCCTGGTGCTGCCCGCCGCGGGCGGCTTCAGCGACCGGCACATCGCCGATCTGCCGCAGCTGTTGCGGCCCGGCGATCTGCTCGTCTTCAACGACACCAAGGTGATCCCGGCGCGGCTCATTGGAAAGCGCGGGCTCGCAACGGTCGAGGTCACGCTGGCGCACGATCTTGGCGGCGGCGGCTGGGGCGCCTATGCCAAGGGCGCGCGGCGCCTCAAGCCCGGCGACCATCTCGATTTCGCCGCGGATTTCTCGGCGCAGGTCGTGGACAAGAGCGCCGACGGCGAGGTGACGCTGCGGTTCGATTGCGAGGGTCCCGCCTTCCGCGGCGCGCTCCTCCGCCATGGCGCAATGCCGCTGCCGCCTTACATCAAGAGGGCTCGCGGCGGCGATCCGCGCGACCGCGCCGATTACCAGACGATCTTCGCCCGCGCCGAGGGCGCCGTCGCCGCGCCCACCGCGGGTCTGCATTTCACCCCCGCGCTGCTTGACGCGATTGCGGCGCGCGGCGCCGAATGGGTGACGGTGACCCTGCATGTCGGCCCGGGCACGTTCCTGCCGGTGAAAGCCGAGGACCCGCGCCGGCATGCGATGCACGCCGAATGGGGGCAGGTCGGCGCCGACGCCGCTGCGCGCATCAACGCGGCGCGCGCCCGCGGCGGGCGCGTCATCGCGATCGGTACGACGAGCCTGCGCCTTCTCGAAAGCGCCGCCGCCGCGAGCGGAGCGGTCGCGGAATTTTCGGGCGATACCCGGCTTTTCATCCTGCCCGGCTACCAGTTCCGGGCGATCGACTTGCTCTTGACCAACTTTCACCTGCCGCGCTCGACCCTGTTGATGCTGGTCGCGGCCCTGGCCGGGCTCGACCGCATCAAGACGGCCTACGCCCACGCCGCCGCATCCGGCTACCGCTTTTTCTCCTATGGCGACGCCTGCCTGATCGAGGCTTTCCATAAGAACCCCCTCTCCGCCATCGGGGGAGAGGGTTGGGGTGAGGGGGTGGATTCCAGAGCACTCGCCGACACCCGCCTCACCCTCCCATCGCTGCGCGATGGGACCCTCCCTCTCCCCCCTGAAGGGCGGAGAGGGAAGATTTCCGGCGACGCTCCCGAATGAGCGGCCTCCCCTTTGAGATCCTGGCGCGGGACGGGGCCGCGCGGACCGGGCGCCTGACGACCGCGCACAGCGCGATCGACACCCCCGCCTTTATGCCGATCGGCACCGCCGGGACGGTGAAGGCGATGACCCCCGAGAGCGTCGCCGCCACCGGCGCACGCATCGTCCTCGGCAACACCTACCATCTGATGCTGCGGCCCGGCGCCGAACGGATCGCGGCGCTCGGCGGGCTGCACCGCTTTATGAACTGGCCCCACGCGATCCTCACCGATTCCGGCGGGTTCCAGGTCATGTCGCTGAAAGCCTTGCGGACGATCAGTGAGGCGGGCGTGGCGTTCCGCTCGCATCTCGACGGCAGCCCCCAGCTGTTGACCCCGGAGCGCTCGATCGAGATCCAGCACCTGCTCGGCGCCGATATCACGATGGCATTCGACGAATGCGCCCCCTTCCCCGCCGAACGAGAGGCGATCGACGCCTCAGTCGAGCGGACGCTGCGCTGGGCCGCGCGCTCGCGCACCGCTTTCACGCCGCGGCCGGGGCACGGGATTTTCGGTATCGTGCAGGGCGGCGTGCACGCCGATCTGCGCCAGCGCGCCGCGGCCCGCCTCGTCGAGATCGGGTTCGACGGGTATGCGATCGGTGGGCTGGCGATCGGGGAGGGCCAGGCGACCACCTTCGCGATGGTCGAAAACGACGTGCCGATGCTGCCGGCCGATCGGCCGCGCTATCTGATGGGGGTCGGCAAGCCCGCCGATCTCATCGGCGCGGTCAAGCGCGGGATCGACATGTTCGATTGCGTCGTGCCGACCCGCTCCGGCCGCACCGGACAGGCCTTCACGCGCGAGGGCGCGCTCAATCTGCGCAACGCCCGCCACGCCGACGATCCCTCTCCGCTCGACCCGGAATGCCGCTGTCCGGCTTGCACCGGCTTCAGTCGCGCGTATCTACATCATCTGACCAAGGCGACCGAGATCCTGGCGAGCATGCTGCTGACCCAGCACAACCTCACCTACTACGCCGACCTGATGGCGGATTTGCGCGCGGCGATCGGCGAAGGCCGTCTCGCCGATTTCGTGTTGCCGGAATCCGCTCGATGAATTCCCTGCGTTTCCCTGCGAGGCGACAAAAAATTCCCTGCGGTCCGCGAAAAAATTCCCTGCGACCCGCATCGGATTACGCTCGAAATCGGGATATCCCAATGTCTTGGCGGGGTACGCCGCAAAAATTTTCCCTGCGCGCAGGGAATTTGGCATGACAGAGCCGGTCCTCGGCCGCCCCGCATTGTTGCCCGCTTCGCCCGAGGAGGCGGTGCTCGACACCGTGGCGAACCCGCATCCCGGGCAGCTCTATCTCGTGCGTTTCACCTGCCCCGAATTCACCGCGCTGTGCCCGCTGACCGGCCAGCCCGACTTCGCCCATCTCGTCATCGATTACGTGCCCGACAGCGCGATCATCGAGAGCAAATCGTTGAAGCTCTATCTAGGCTCGTTTCGCAATCACGGCGCCTTTCACGAGGCCTGCACACTGGCGATCGCGCATCGGCTGGTCGCCGCGCTCAATCCGCGCTGGCTGCGCATCGGCGGCTACTGGTACCCACGCGGCGGCATCCCGATCGACGTGTTCTACCAGACCGGCGATCCGCCCGCCGGGTTGTGGCTGCCGGATCCCGGCGTCGCGCCCTATCGCGGCCGCGGGTGAGCGATGGACGAGCAGCGGCACGACGCGATCCGCGAGGCGATCCGGGACCAGGCGCTGACGATGGGCTTTGACGCCGTCGGGTTCGCCGAGGCGCGGCTCGCCGAGAGGGCGCGCGCCGATCTCGGCGAATTCCTCAAACGCGGCTATCACGGCGATATGGGGTGGCTCGCTGCGACTGCGGCGCGGCGCGGCGACCCGCAGACGCTGTGGCCCGAGGCGCGCACGATCGTCGTGCTCGGCCTCAATTACGCGGGCGAGGACGACCCGCTGGCCGCGCTCGCCGACCCGCAGCGCGGCGCAATTTCGGTCTACGCCCGCGGCCGCGATTACCACGACACCGTCAAGCGGCGGCTGAAGGCGCTGGCGCGCTGGATCGCCGGGCGCTGGCCGGGCGATCTCAAGGTGTACGTCGACACTGCCCCGGTCATGGAGAAGCCGCTGGCCCAGGAGGCGGGGCTCGGCTGGCAGGGCAAGCACACCAACCTGGTGTCGCGCGAGTTCGGTTCCTGGCTCTTTCTCGGCGAGATCTATCTCAGCCTTGCGCTCTCGCCCGACGCGGCGGAGAGCGATCATTGCGGGGCTTGCCGGCGGTGTCTCGATGTCTGCCCGACCAACGCCTTTCCCGCGCCCTACCGGCTCGATGCCCGGCGCTGCATCTCGTATCTGACGATCGAGCACAAGGGCCCGATCCCGCATGAGCTGCGAGGGGCGATCGGCAACCGCATCTTCGGCTGCGACGATTGCCTCGCGGTCTGCCCCTGGAACAAATTCGCCCGCACCACCGAGGAGCCGGAGTTTCTCTCGCGCGATGGCCTGACCGCGCCGCGTCTGGCCGAGCTCGCTGCCCTCGACGATGCCGGCTTTCGCGCCCGCTTTGCCGGCACCGCGGTGAAGCGCATCGGCCGCAACCGTTTTCTGCGCAACGTGCTGATCGCGATCGGCAATGTGCCGCAGCCCAGCCGCGACCTCGTTGCCGCAGCCCATCGCTCGCTCGACGATCCGTCGCCGCTGGTGCGCGGCGCCGCGGTCTGGGCCTTCGGCCGGATCGCCGGCGCCGGTGCTGTCGTCGCCGAGGCCGCCGCGCGGCTGGAGCAGGAGAGCGATGCAATGGTCAGGGGTGAATGGCAGCTCCTCGCGCCCATATCTCCGGCCTTGATTGCAGCGGAGCCCCGGACATGATCGAACGCAGACCCTTCGCCAGCCTCGGCGGCGACAAGCTCGACTGGCTCGATACGCGTCATCACTTCTCGTTCGCGCATTACCAAGACCCGGCGCGCATGGGATGGGGCGCGCTGCGCGTGTGGAACGACGACGAGATCGCCGCCGGCACCGGGTTTCCGCCGCATCCGCACGCCGACATGGAGATCATCACCTATGTGCGCGAGGGCGCTATCAGCCACGAGGACAGCCTCGGCAACAAGGGCCGCACGGTGGCCGGCGACGTGCAGGTGATGTCGGCCGGCTCGGGCATCCGCCACGCCGAGTACAACCGGGAGAGCGAGCCGACGCGGATCTTTCAGATCTGGATCATCCCGACCAGCCGTGGCGGTCCGCCGAGCTGGGGCACGCGGCCATTCCCGCAAGCCGATCGCGCCGGGCGGCTCGTCGCCCTGGCGAGCGGCGATCGGGCCGATGCCGAGGCGCTGCCGATCCGCACCGACGCGCGGGTGCTCGGCGCCCGCCTCAAACCGGGCGAGACGATCGAATATGCGCTTCGACCGGGGCGCCACGCCTACCTCGTACCGGCGAAGGGCGCCTTGACGGTGAACGAAATCCGCATCGAAGCAGGTGACGGCGCCGCAATTCGCGAGGAGCGGTTGCTGCGGCTGGCCGCGCTCGCCGACACCGAGTTGGTATTGGTCGACAGCGCATGAGCGGCGTTGACGCTATTCTCGACGTGCTCGGGTTTAGCTGCCGCGGTTTCGCTCTCGACAGACCGCGGTCATGATGGTATCGGCCTCGCGCGCCTGCCGGAGACGATCGGCGGCGCGGGGGTGAAGCCATAGGCAATGAGCCGGCGCATCTACTTTGACGGTCTCAATCTGTCGCTCGAATACGGCACCGGCATCGCGACCTACACGCGCATGCTCGCCCGTGTCATGCACGAGCTCGGCAACGAGATCGGCGTCGTCTACAGCTCCCCACACGAGCCTGCAAAGCAACCACTGCTGCGCGAGATTTCATTTTTCGACCCACACAATGCGGCACGCATCACGTGGTCGCGCGGGCGCTACAACCAATTTGTCGATCAGTTCCGGTATGTCCGCGGCATCAAGCCCGCGCCGCTGACCCTCAGCGGTTCGGTTCTCGCGGAACAGTTTGGCAACCGCATCCCGCTCCACGATCAGCTCTTCCTTGCACGCAACCTCTTCACCAATGCGCTGCGATATTTCGCGTGGAGTGGACGGTTTGCCGAGCTGATGTTTGATACGCCGCCCGACATCCTGCATTGCACCTACCAGATGCCGGTACGCGCCCAAAAGGCGCGCAATATTTATACTATTCATGATCTCGTGCCGTTGCGCCTGCCGTACACGACGCTCGACAACAAGCGGCAGACCTACCGCCTGCTGCGCAAGATCGCGGCCGAGGCCGACCACATCGTCACCGTCTCTGAGAATTCGAAACGCGACATCATCCAGCTTCTCGGGGTCAGCGAGGATCGGGTGACCAACACGTATGAGGCGGTCGAATTCCCAAGCGAACTGACCGAGCGTCCGGACGATCTGGTCGCCGAGCAGCTGCGCGGCGCCTATGGCCTGGACCTGGGCGATTATCTGTTGTTCTACGGGGCGCTCGAACCGAAGAAAAATGTCGGAAGGCTGATCGACGCCTACATGCTGTCGGCGGTCGATATTCCGCTCGTGATCACCGGCGCGGTCGGGTGGGACAACAGCACCGAAGCAAAGATGCTCGAGGGATTGCAGACCGAGGGGCAAACGCAGGGTACAAGGCGCATCTATCACTTCGAGTATGTCAGCACCCCGATGCTGATTACCCTGATCAAAGGCGCCCGCGCCGTCCTGTTCCCCTCGCTGTACGAAGGCTTCGGGCTGCCGGTACTGGAGGCGATGCTGCTCGGCACCCCGGTGGTGACCTCCCGCGCCTCGTCGCTGCCTGAAATCGCCGGCGATGCTGCGTTGTACGTAGACCCCTATGACATCGACAATATCGCCGAGGCAATCAAGACCATAACCGCCGATGACGGCATGCGTACCGAACTGTCGCGGCGCGGCCGGACCCAGGCGGAGCTGTTTTCGGTCGACCGTTATCGCGAACGCATCGCGGCGCTCTATGAGCGGCTCGGATAGCGGTTCTCACAGGGCGTAGGCGGCGCCCCATTGCGACGGGCTCTGGCGCCGCGCCGTTGCAAGAGCCTCGGCGATCGGCGCCGCAATGTCGGGCTGCGCTGCAAGACCGGCCTGGATGATCGGCTCGAGCCGCGCCCAGGGGATGCCGTGCTCGAGCATATCGGTCACCGACAGCACAAAGAAATCCAGCGCCTCCGCAATCGACCCCGCCAACCGCGCCTGCGTCAGGTAGTGCAGCGACAGACCGATGGCGTGGTCGGTGAAGGTGCTGGGCGAACCTGCCGCCTTGCGGTACGTCGCCGCAGCCTCTTCGCGACGGCCATGCTCGCCGAGGGAAAATGCCAGCATCTGGATGTTGTCGGCGTCCTGCAGCTCGCCGGCTGGCAACGCGGCGAGGAAAGCGTCCTCAGCCGCGCGCACCACGTCCGCCGGGGCGGCCATCCGCAGCACGGCGTCGAGGTGGTAACGGTGAGCGATCATCTGGAATTGCGGCGTGGAGGCGTCAAGCTGATCCGCCAGCCGCGCAGCTGCCTCGGCAGGTGCGCCGCGGTCGAGCGCGAGAAGGGCTTCCGTCAGCTCCCGCAGCGGCTCCGCAAAGCCGAGTTCTCGCCAGTCGGCCGGGCGCCCACCACGCCGTTTGACCAGCACGAACCCGATCGGCACGATCACCGACAATCCACACATCTGGGCCATTCGACCGGCGGGAGAATCATAAAGGCCAGGCAGCCAATTGGGTCGGTGCTGTCCCGCGTACCGCCGCGCCGCCGGTGCATTGCCAAGATGCAAGGCGTTGTAGCCGAGATCGACCGGACCGATCAGGTCAAAGGCCGGGTGCGCCTGCACGATCTGAGCGAAGAGGGTCGCGTCGAGAGCCGTCACGCCGGGCAGCGGATAGGGCGGCGTCAGGCAGAATTCGGTCGTCAGAATGGCGCATCCGCCGGGTTTGAGGACCCGCGCGATCTCGTTATACACACCGACAATCTGGGCCAGATTGTCGACATGCTCGATGCTGGAGCAGGACCAGCAGAAATCGAATTGCCCATCGCCGAACGGCAAAGCCCGCATGTCGGCATTGCGCAGCCGCACCCGCTCTCGCGGATACGAAAACGGCGACATGCCTAGGATTGCCTCGTGGTCGTCGATACGGGCGGTGTCCCAGGCGCTGTCAGCGGAATACAGATCAGTCGCTGTCACGCCGCGCGCGTGCCGCGCGAAGAAAAAGATCAGCGGTTCGGTACCGACGGCGATGCCGAGCGCCTCGCGGCGGCCATCGAGCAGCCCGTGCGCCACCGCGGACTGCGCGATGAACTCCCATTCCCACAGCTTGCGCGGGTCGTTTTCGGCGAAATGCCCGCCCAACAGCGCTTCCCGCAACCCGCCCGGCTGCGGTTGTTCGAGTTCGGCCGCATTCCCCAACCGTGCCGGCGCAAATCGGCCACTCAAAACCGCTGGCCGATCGGATGCCGCTGACCGGAACACCCCGCCGGCAGGCAGGAGGCGGCGCAGTGGTCGCCACGCACGCGTCGCGCTCATGTTTCCCTCGCTCGACCGGTGCCTCGCGGTGCCGCAGACGCGGACGGCGAAAGCCTCAGCCGAGGCTTTTTTCCAGCAAATCCAGTGCGGCGATCGAAAAGACGCGCATGTTTTCGACCCGGTCGTCCTTGCCGGTCTCGACCGTCAGAGAGCGCTCGCCATTGGGGCCGATGACCGCGACGCAGGAGTGCCCCGCGGCATGGCCGTACCGGCTGCCGGTCGGGCCGGCGGTGCCGGTCTCGCCGATCGACCAGGTGGTGGCGAGCCGCTCTTTGATCTTTTGCGCAAAGAGCAGCGCATACGGCTCGGTCGACGGCGTGATGCCGGTGAGGGCGGCAAGCTCGGCCTCGGTGACGCGCAACAGCTCGGTGCGCGACTGGCGCGTGTAAACGACGGCGCCGCCGATGAAATAGGCCGAGGCGCCGGGGATCGCCAAGAGCGCCGCCGAGATCATCCCCGCGGTCGACGATTCGGCGACCGACACCGTCTCGTTGCGCGCCTTCAGCTTTGCCGCGATCCGTTCCGCCTGGGGCAACAAATCCTGTAACATCGCGCGCCTCCGTGTTGGGTCGGACCAGACCTTGCCGGTTCCGCCTGCCGCTTTGCAAGTGCCTGCCGAGAAAGGAGCACCGCCGATGGGTTACGAGACGATCCTCTACACCGAGGACGGGCCGATCGGGACCTTGACGCTGAACCGACCCGAGGATGGCAACATGTTCACCGCGACGATGTGCCATGAGGTGCGCGACTGCATCAACGCTGTGCGCCGCGAGACCCGCACCCGGGTCCTGGCGATCACCGGGGCCGGCGACAGATTCTTCTGCATCGGCGGCCGCAAGGCGGGGATGGAGGACACCCGTCTCTATGCCGGCGTGCTGCCGACCCTCGACATGTACGAGTCGATCGAGCGCCTGCAAAAACCGGTGATCGCTTCGGTCAACGGCTACGCCGTCGGCGGCGGAAATGTCCTGCAGATCATGTGCGACATCACGATAGCCAAGGAAAGCGCGGTCTTCCGCCAGGTTGGCCCGATGATGGGCAGCTTCGACGCCGGGTTTGGCACCTGGTATCTCGAGGACCTCGTCGGCAAGAAAAAGGCGAAGGAGATCTGGTTCCGCAACCCGCGCCTTTCCGCCCGCGAGGCGCTCGAGCTCGGAATGATCAACCAGGTCGTGCCCGATGCCGAGCTTGCCGCGGCGACCCGTGCGATGGCGCTCGAAATCGCCGAACGCGGCGCCTTCGCGCTGGCCGCGATCAAGACCGCGTTCAGCGCCCGCCACGGCGGCGTCGGCGGTCTCGCCCGCCTCGCGCATGACCTGCTGCTGCGCCAATACCTCGACAGCGAGGAGTCGCACGAATTGGGCGAAGCCTTCGCCGCACGCCGCACGCCCGATCCCGAGAAATTCGGGCATTGAGTGATGGGGATGACGCAAAGAGCGCTCGCGTCGCGTCCTTCGAGATGTCCACGCGAAGCTTCACGGCGGGAAGCGGTCGGGCCAGCGTTGGGCGCTGTGTACCAGGCCGAGAACCTGAATCTGGTCTCCGACGATGCGGTAGGGGACGATATACGACGTTCCGGGAATGACGAGTTCCCGCGTGCCTGATACCCGCCCCGCGCGGCCGAGCGCCGGAAAATCGCGCAATCGCTCGACCGTCGTCTGGATCCGTTCGACTAAACGCGCCGCAGGGGCCGGGTTGTCCTCGGCAATTCGCTCTCGCGCGTCTTCGAGGCGTCGGAAATAGCGCGCTGCGTAATCGATGCGGCGCGGCATCAGCGCGGCCGCAACAGCCGCCGGTATTGCTCCTCCGCCTCCTCCTGGGTGACGATCTCGCCGCGGTCAAACTCGGCGATCCCGGCTTCGATCTCGGCGATCTGCCACAGATTCAACTCGACATACGCCGCGATAGCCTCGGCCGCGAGGTGCGACTTTGAGCGTTTTGTGGCGCGCGACAATGCTTCCAGCTTCGTCTTGAGCGCGTTGTCGATCCGCGCGGTGACAACCGTGGTATCGTTTGCACCCATCTCGCTGCTCCATCTGTGAATCGTTTGTATACACCTGTTCCAAGATGACCAACACCCTCCTCACCCTGCACGACCCGGCGGCGGCGCGGCGCTATTACGGGGAGGGGTTGTGGCGCGCGGATACGCTCTACACGCTGCTGCAAAAGCACGCCGCAGAGCGACCCGGTGATTTCGCGCTGCGCGGCGGCACAACCCGGCTCACTTGGCGGGCGCTGTTGGCGATGGTCGATGCGCTCGCGGCCGATCTCGACGATGCCGGGCTGAAGCGCGGCGAGCGGGTCGCGGTGTGGCTACCCAACCGGGTCGAGGCGGTCGCGGTGCTGCTCGCTTCCTCGCGCCAGGGCTATGTCTGCAACCCCTCGCTGCATCAGAACTACACGGTCGTCGAGATCGTCGCGCTCCTTTCCCGCACCCGCGCGGCGGCGCTCTTCGCGCAGCCCGGCCATGGCGCCGATGCGCGCACCGCCGACATATTCAATGCAGTCGCCGATCTGCCGAGCCTGCGCCGGGTCTATTCGTTGGGCGACGGTCCGGCGAGCGAGGTCCGGGTTCCGGAGCCGCGGGGCGCGCGGCCCTTGCGGCCGGTCGATACCAACCCGGACAAGGTCACCTATCTCGCCTTCACCTCGGGCACCACCGGCACGCCAAAGGGCGTCATGCATTCCGACAACACGCTCTTGGCCAATGCCAGGGAGATGGTCGAGGACTGGCACCACGACGAACGCACGATCCTGCTCAGCCTCAGCCCGCTCAGTCATCACATCGCCGCCGTCGCGCTGGCGCAATCGCTGGCAGCCGGCATGGAGCTGGTGGTTAACGCCCCACCCACCGGCCTGACGCCGCTCGACTGGATCATCGAGACCGGGGCGACCTACGTGATGGGCGTGCCGACCCACGCGATGGACATACTCGGCGAACTGCGCCGGCGGCGGCTCGACCGCCTCGGCGCGGTCAAGGTGTTCTATATGGCCGGCTCGCCGATCCCGCGCGAGGTCGCACAGGCCTTTCTCGATCGCAGCGTCACCCCGCAGAACGTCTACGGCATGAGCGAGAACAGCTCGCACCAGTACACCCTGCCGAGCGACCCGGCCGAAACCATCGTCGCGACCTGCGGGCGCGCCTGCCGCGCCTACGAGATCCGGCTCTTCGACCAGGAGAACCCGGACCTCGAAGTCGCGCCTGGCGTAGTGGGCGAGATCGGCGGCCGCGGCGCCTGTCTAATGCTCGGGTATTTCGACAACCAGGAGGCGACCGAGGAATCGTTCAACCGCGGCGGCTGGTTCATGTCGGGAGATCTCGGCCGGCTCGATGCCGGGGGTTGCCTCGAAATCGTCGGCCGCAAGAAGGATTTGATCATCCGCGGCGGCCACAACATCCACCCGGCGAAGATCGAGGACCTGACGATGCGCCATCCGGCAGTGGCCCGCACCGCCGCCTTCGCCGTTGCCGATCAGCGGCTCGGCGAGAAGGTCTGCTTGTCGGTCATTTTCCACGAGGGCGCCGCCGCCGAGCCCGATGAATTGCTGGCACATCTGCACGAGGCTGGATTATCGCGCTACGACATGCCCGAGTATTTCATCGCGATGACCGCCTATCCGCTGACCGCGAGCGGCAAGATCCTGAAGCGCGAGCTCGTCGAATGGGCGCGCTCCGGGCGGATCCGACCGGTGCCGGTGCGCTGGACCGACCCCGGGCGCGACAATAAAAGCTAAATGCGTTGCAAAAAATTCAGGATTTCGAACTACGTTTCTTCACCTTGCGATAGCGGGGTCGAGAGCAACCGACGCGGTCCTGCGGTCCCTGGCTTCCCGCATTCGCGGGAATGACGGCTTCATCACTGGCGAGGCGCTGACATGGCGATCCATATGATCCGCATCGACGAGCTGGCGCTGATCACGCTCGACCGCCCGGAAGCGCTCAACGCGCTGAGTTTCGGCCAATTGCATGATTTGAACCGGATGCTCGACTCGATCGCCGGCAGCGACGCCCGCGCGCTTCTTGTCACCGGCGCCGGCGACCGCGCCTTTTCCGCCGGCGCCGACATCAAGGAGCTGATGGGGCGCAGCCTCGTCGAACAGCGCGCCGGCGCGATGCTCGGACAATCGGTGCTGGCCAAGCTCGATCAGCTGCCGCTGCCGTCGATCGCGCTGATCAACGGCTACGCCTTTGGCGGCGGCCTCGAACTGGCGCTCGCCTGCACGTTCCGACTGGCCGCGTGCACCGCCAAGCTCGGCTTTCCCGAGATCAAGCTCGGCCTCATCCCGGGCTATGGCGGGACCCAGCGCCTGCCGCGCCTCGTCGGAGAGGCCCGCGCCACCGAGCTGATCCTGACCGGGCGCTCGGTCAAGGCCGACGAGGCCGAGCGGATCGGCCTCGTCAACCACATCGTCGACGGCGACCTGATCGAAGCCGGTCAGGCCTTCGCCCGCAAGATGACCGGCTTCAGCCTGCCGGTCCTGTGCCTGGCGCGCGACGCGATCCGCCGCGCCCACGATCTGCCGCTGCATGACGGGCTCAAGATCGAGGCCGATCTCTCGACCCTCGCTTTCCAGACCCAAGACGCGGTCGAGGGGATGACCGCCTTTATCGAAAAACGCCAGCCGGTGTTTAAAGATGGGTGAGGGGCGATCGGACCGCGGGCGTCCCGCCCGCATGCGGCCGAGACGGCCGCGGTCCGAAATGACGCTCGTTTTCTCCCGCCTCGATGCAATGCCCACGCTGTCGCCCGAGGAGCGCCAGCTGCTCGACAGCGTCACCACGCTGGCGCGGGACGAGATCGCGCCGCGCGCCGCCGAATACGATCGAACCAGCGAATTCCCGTGGGACAATATCCGCGCGATCAACGCGCTCGGCCTCAACGCGATGTTCGTGCCCGAGGCCTATGGCGGCGCCGGCCTCTCCTATGCCGCCTACCTCGCCTGCGTGCGCGAGATCTCGGCCGCCTGCGCCGCGACGGGAAGCATTTGGGCAACCAATTTCCACGCGACGAAGCCGCTGATCGATTTCGGCGATGAGGCCCAGAAGCGGCGCCTATTACCGCGCGTCGCCGAGGGAGCGATCGGGGCGCTCGCGATCACCGAACCCGATGCCGGCTCCGACGCGACCGGAATGACCACCCGCTTCACGCCTGACGGCGACGAGATCGTCGTATCCGGAGGCAAGCTCTTTATCAGCAACGGCGATGTCGCCGATCTTTATCTCGTATTCGGCAAATGGTCGGAGCTGGGCGACGGCCGCAACGCGATCTCGGCGCTGATCCTGGAAAAGGGGACGCCCGGGCTGCGCGTGCTGCGCACCGAGGACAAGCTCGGCCTGCGCGCGCAGGGAACCGCGGCGTTGACATTTGACGATTGCCGCGTGCGCCGCGACAATCTGCTGCAGGGGCCGGGCGATGGCCTCCGGTTGCTCCTCGCCGCGCTCAATAAGTCCCGCCCGAGCGTCGCCGCGCACGCCCTCGGCATCGCCCGCGCCGCGTTCGAGGACGCCGTCGGGTACATCAACGAGCGGCGCCAATCGGGCCGGCGCATCATCGAGTTTCAGGGCATCCAGTTCCTGCTGGCCGATCTCGCCACCGATCTGGCGATGTGCGAAGCCTGGCTGTGGCATGTCGCCGATTTCGTCGACCGCGGCGTCGCCGATATCGCGCCCGGGATCGCTATCGAGGCCTCGATGCTGAAGATGCGCGCCTCCGACCTGGCGATGCGCATTGCCACCGAGGCGGTGCAGCTTTATGGCGGCTATGGCTATATCAAGGATTACCGGGTCGAGAGATTGCTGCGCGATGCCAAGATCACCCAGATCTGGGAAGGCACCAACCAGATCCATCGCCAGCTGATCGGCCGCAGCTTTATCACCCGCCGGTAACCGCCGGCACCGGGCCGACGGGTTTGCCTATTTGCCGAATGCACGCGACTCAGAGGATCCGGGCGGCGCTGGCGCGGTCGCGAAGCCAGACCCGTACCTCGTGCCCGAACCTCAGCGCGTCCCGCGCGGCGTCAACCGCGTCGAGGAGCGCCTGTTCTTTGTCGAGGTAAAAGCCGTAGAAGGCTTTATCCAGCCGGACGATCCACCGGGCATCTCGCGTTCGGCGGCAAACCTCGAACTCCATGAACTCCACTCACTCCCTCCCCGGGGCGGTGCTGCTGCCCCGGGTTAACGTTCTTCGCGCTCACCGGGCCGCGATCGTATCGCATCAAGGCAATGGATTTGAGGAAAATGAAGGTTAATTTGCAACTAATTACCGGGAAAACCGCAATTACCAACGGTCCGGCTTGGCCGTTATTCCCTGCGACAGCGGGCCAGGCCGGGTCCGCTCCCGGCTATTTCTCGTGCGCCACGAACACGCCATCCCAGTCGGATGGCAGCGCTTCCTCCTTCAACTGCTCGATCCGCTCGCGGAACAGACCGTAGAGCGGCGCCATGTCGCGTTCCGCGGCAAGCACGGGATCTTCGAGCAGTCCGAGTGCCGCGTCCCAATCGCGCCGGCGATAGGCGGCCAAGAGGGCCGCGTGCCGCGCCAGATATTGTTGGCTCTCGACCGGATGCGGCGGCAGGGTAAAGATGCGCACGGCATTTGTCTTGCCCTTGACCGCGACGAGGTCGAGCTCGATCAGCCCGGGGTCGTCGAGCCGCGCCGCCGTCTCCTCGCCGATGATCAAATCGACACCGTATTGCTTGGTGAGCCCTTCCAGCCGCGACGACAGGTTCACCGGGTCGCCGAGCAGCGAATAGTTGAACCGCTGGTGCGAGCCGAAATTGCCGACGCTGCACTCCCCGGTGTTGACGCCGATGCCGATGTGCAGGGCGGGGCGGCCTTCGGCCTCCCAGGCCTGGTTGAGCTCGACCAGCTTCAGACGCATTTCCTGCGCCGCCGCCACCGCGTTCTTGGCCTGGTCGGGGTCGTCGAGCGGCGCGTTCCAGAATGCCATGATGCAATCGCCGATGTATTTATCGATCGTTCCTTTATGCACCATGATGATGTCGGTCATCGGCGTCAGGAATTCGTTGATCAGGTGGCCGAGCTCAGCCGCGCTGAGCCCTTCAGACAGCGAGGTGAAGCCGCGGATGTCGCAGAACATCACGGTGATCATCTTAACTTCGCCGCCGAGCTTCAGTTTCTCGGGATTTCTGGCGAGTTCGGCGACATAGTGCGGCGACATGTAGCGCGAGAAGGCCGCGCGGATCTCGCGCTGGCGCGTTTCGGTCAGACGATAGTTGAGCAGCGCGCCACACAAATAGACGCTGCCGAGGACGGCAATCGGATAGACCGGATCGATCAACACCTGGCCGTTGCGAAAGGCGAACCACGAGATCGCCGCCGCAATGGTCATCGCGACCCCGGCGACCGCGGCGCTCGGCAGCGCGCCGACGAGGGGGATGGCGAGGATCACGATGACCCCGAAAAACACCGCGAAGACGATCTCCGCCCCGGCTCCCCAATCCGGACGGAACAGAAAATCCTGCTGCAGGATCTGCTCGATCAACTGAGCGTGGATCTCGACGCCGGGCATGTCAGGGGCGATCGGCGTCGCCTTCAGGTCGTTGAGCCCGGCCGCCGACGAGCCGACCAGCACGATGCGGTCGGCGATCCGCGCGGGATCGAAATCGCCGGCGATGATCTTGGCCGCCGAGATGTAGCGCGGATCCTCTTCGCGCGGATGCGGCCACGTATAGTGGACCGCGACCTGACCCTTGGCATCGGTCGGCACCGCCAGCGGGCCGATCTTGACGGCGTTCAGCCCGGTGTTCTCGCCGAAGCTCCTGGCCGCCTGGGCCCCGGAATACCGGCCGATATAGCCGGACGCCCCGAGCCCGACGCGCAGCGCCTCGGCGGCGAGCGATGGAACGGCTTTATCGCCCAGGCGGAGCAGCAACGGCACGCGCCGGACGACATTGTCCCAATCGGAAATCTGGTTGACAAAGCCGTCACCAGTGGTGGCTTTCTCGAACTGCGGCAGCGCGCTCACCGCATCGGGAAAGCTGCGCACGAACCTGAGCGGGTCGGCGCCGGCTGCGCCGACCCAGGAGAACCCGGCCTTCACGACCGGATTGCCGTTGCTGCCGGCGGTTCCGGCGAGACTGAACCCGATCACGACCGGGGTTTCGGCAATCGCCTTGGCGAACTGCGCGTCCGGATCCTGCATCGATGCGAGCAGCCGCTTCGCCTCCGCTTCGTCGGCGCCCCGGTCCGTCAGCAGCGACGCCAGCATCTGCGGCGAGGTGCGATCGGGCTCGCTGAACAGTACGTCAAAGGCGATGACGGCAGCGCCGGCTTGGCGCAGCTTGTCGACCATTTGGGCCAAGATCGTGCGCGGCCACGGCCATTGCCCGCTTTGCTTGAGGCTCTGCTCGTCGATGTCGACGATCACCACCGGAGCATCCGGGGGCGCAGCGCGCGGCGCGATCCGCTGGTACGCGTCAAAGGCGATGAGCGACGATAGCTGACCAACCTCCTCGGGAACGACGAGGTGCGCCATGACCATCGTCAGCAACAGCGCCAGCGGCAGCCAGTAGATGACGCCGCGGCGGAGAAAGGAGATGAGACGCGTCAATGGAGGGCGAGCATCAAAATGGCCGAGGTCATATGATTGTCAAAATAGCGGAAAACTTTCCAGCGTTTCGGTGGTCTGCGGCACAATCGCAACCGGCGCAGCCAAGCCGAATGGCCCAAGGACAGCTTAACCATCGGCGGAAACCGCTTGCCCCGTCGCTGCCGAGCGGCGACTCTTGCCACGGGGAGGAATCGGGCCGTGACAAGCACGATCGAGGCGAAGACGGCGGCAGTCGTCCGCGCCGCTCAGAAGCTGGCCGACCGGCGCACCAAACCGGCCCAGCATGTGCCGCTGCACCGCTTCCTCGCGGAGCTTTACGCGCATGTGCCGCCAAGCGACCTCGCCGCGCGCAGCGCAGTCGATCTGTGCGGCGCCGCAGTCGCGCTGTGGGGCTTCGCGGCGCGCCGCGAGAGCGCCATCGCCAAGGTGCGCGTCTATAATCCCACCAGCAGGAGGTATGGCTGGTCCTCGCCGCACACCATTGTCGAGATTGTCAATGACGACATGCCGTTTCTCGTCGATTCGGTGACCGCGGCAATCAACGACGGCGGTCGCGAGGTGCGGCTCGTCGTCCATCCGATCCTCAGCGTAGCGCGCGATGGCGCGGGATCTGTCGTGGAGCTCGATCCGTCCGCCGGCGGGCTGAGCGAATCCTGGATGCAGATCGAGATCTCGCGCGAGCCCGATCCCGCCGAGCGAAAGGCGCTTACGGCCCGCCTCGAAGCTGCCCTCGCCGATGTCCGCAGTGCGGTGTCGGACTGGCTGCCGATGCGCCGCGCCCTGCAATCGATCGCCGGCGAGGCGATCGCGGCGTCGGCCCCGCTGCCGGCCGCTGAGATTGCCGAAGGTGTCGATTTTCTGCGCTGGCTCGATGACGACAATTTCACCTATCTGGGCTTTCGCGAGTATGTTTTCCCCGGCGCCGCCGCCGAGGCACCGCGAACACCGCTGGGAATCCTCGCCGATGCGCGCCACTCGGTCTTCGGCGGGTTGCGCGATCTCGCCGCGCTGCCGCCCGATGTGCAGGAATTTGTGCGCCGTCGCGAATTCCTGATCATCGCCAAGACCGAGCACCGCGCTACCGTGCACCGCGCCGTTCACATGGACGCGATCGGCATCCGTCGTTTCAACGCGTCGGGCGAGGTCGTGGCGGTCGCGTTGTTCCTCGGCCTGTTCACCTCGGTTGCTTATAGCCGCAGCCTGCACTCGATCCCGCTGCTGCGGCAGAAAGTGCGACGCACGATCGAGCGCGCGGGCTTTGCCGCGGCGAGCCATGACGGCAAGGCCCTCCTCCACATCCTCGAGACATTCCCTCGCGACGAGCTGTTCCAGATCACCGAGAATGAGTTGTTCGACACGGCGATTGGCATCCTCAACCTGCAGGAGCGCCAGCGCATCGCGCTGTTTGTGCGGCGCGACCCGCTCGAACGCTTTGTCTCCTGCCTCGTCTACGTGCCGCGCGATCGTTACGAAACCCGCCTGCGCCAGAGCTTTGCTGCGATTCTCGCGGAGGCGTACGCCGGGACGGTCACGGATTTCTATGCCCATCTCGACGAATCGGTGTTGGCGCGCCTCCAGTTCATCATCCGGGTGACGCGCGGCGCGATCCCGCCGGTCGATGTGGCCGCACTCGAACAGCGCCTCGCCGAGGCCGGATGCAGCTGGTCGGACCGGGTCGAGGCGGCCGCGACCGCCGCGTTCGGCGAGATCCCCGGTCGCGCCCGGCTGCGCCGCCTCAAGCCCTTCCCGATCGCCTATCAGGCACGGACCGAACCGGCACAGGCGATCGCCGATCTCGACCGGATCGAGGCGGTGCTCGCCGGCTCGCCGATCGAGGCCTCACTGCATCCGCGCCCAACTGGCGACGGGGATGCTGACGGCGCCGGCATCGGCGTCAGGCTCTACCGCCAGGGGGAGCCGGCCGTCCTTTCCGACGTGCTGCCGATCCTCGAAAATCTCGGTCTGCGCATCATCGCCGAGGAACCGTTCCGCATCGACAGGGAAGACGGAAGAGCGGTGTGGATCCATGAATTCACGATCAGCGCAAATGGCGGCGCCGGTATCGTGCAAGCCGCGTTCTCCGCGGCGGCGCGACGGCGCTTTGAGGAAGCGCTCGTCGCCGTGTGGACGGACGCGGTCGAGAATGACGGCTTCAACCGGCTCGTTCTCGCCGCCGGCCTGTCGGCCCGGCAGGCCACCATCATGCGCCTTTACTGCAAGGTGCAGCGCCAGGCCGGCTCGAATTTCAGCCAAGGCTACATGGAAGACACGCTGGCGCGTCATCCAGCGGTCGCGCGCCGCCTCGTACAGCTGTTCGAGCATCGCTTCGATCCAGCCCGCGCCACAAGCGCCGCGCTCGACCAGATCGCCGAGATGCAGGCAATCGACCACGCGCTCGACCGGGTCGAGAGCCTCGACGAAGACCGCATCCTGCGCGCCTATCTGACGCTGATCCTGAAGAGCGTGCGCACGAATTACTACCAGACGGGCCCCACGGGCGAGCCGAAACCGGCGCTCGCGGTTAAGTTAGCCTCGAGCACGATCGACCTGTTGCCGTTGCCGCGGCCGCTCTACGAGATCTACGTCTACAGCCCACGCGTCGAGGGCGTGCACATGCGCGCCGGCAAGGTCGCGCGCGGCGGCATCCGCTGGTCAGACCGCAGGGAGGATTTCCGCACCGAGATCCTCGGCCTGATGAAGGCACAGACGGTCAAGAACGCCGTCATCGTGCCGGTCGGCTCGAAGGGCGGATTCGTGGTCAAGCGCCCACCTGCCCAAGGGAGTCCGACCTACCGCGACCAGCTCGCCACGGAGGGGATCGAATGCTACAAGATTTTGATCCGCGGCCTCCTCGACCTGACCGACAACATCGTCGCGGCCAATCCCTCCGACAGTGGTTCCGGCGCTCACATCATCGTGCCGCCGCCTCGGGTGGTGCGCCATGAAGGGGACGACCCTTACCTCGTCGTCGCCGCTGACAAGGGCACCGCCACCTTCTCCGATATCGCCAACGCGATCGCCGAGGAATACGGCTTCTGGCTTGGCGACGCCTTCGCCTCGGGCGGCTCGGCCGGCTATGATCACAAGGCGATGGGGATCACCTCGCGGGGTGCCTGGGAACTGATCAAGCGGCACTTCCGCGAGCTGGGCCGCGATATCCAGACCAGCGAGTTTACGATGGTAGGGGTCGGCGACATGTCGGGCGACGTGTTCGGCAACGCCATGCTGCAATCGCGGCACACAAGGCTGCTGGCCGCGTTCAACCATCTGCACATCTTTGTCGATCCGCAGCCTGATCCGGCGACGAGCTTTGCCGAACGCGAGCGGCTGTTCCGCCGGCCGCGGTTGAGCTGGGCCGATTACGACCCGGCGCTGATCTCGGCGGGCGGCGGTGTCTTCGACCGCGCGCTGAAGGCGATCCCGATCAGCCCGGCGATGAAGCAGGCATTCGGCATTACCGAGGACAACCTGACCCCGGCCGAGTTGATCCGTCATTTGCTGATGGCCGAAATTGACCTGTTGTTCTTCGGCGGCATCGGCACCTTCGTCAAGGCGAAGGGCGAGAGCCATGCTGAAGTCGGCGACCGCGCCAATGATGCCCTGCGCATCGACGGCGAGGCGATCCGCGCCAGGGTCGTCGGCGAGGGCGCCAATCTCGGCATGACGCAACGCGGCCGGATTGCCTATGCGCTCAAAGGCGGGCGGATCGACACCGACGCGATCGATAATTCCGCCGGCGTCTCGATGTCGGACCATGAGGTCAACATCAAGATATTGCTCGGCGGCGCGATCGCCGCGGGGGCGCTGGGCCGGCAGGAGCGCGAGCCGCTCCTCGCGCAGATGGCCGACGATGTCGCCGCGCTGGTATTGCGCGACAATTACTTGCAGGGCGAGGCGCTGTCGGTCGCCGAGGCGGGCGGACCCGCTGCGCTCGACCGCCAGACGAGGCTGATCCGCGATCTCGAGCGCCCAAGGGAGCACGGCGTGCGGCTCGACCGCGCCCTCGAATATCTGCCTGACGAAGAAACCCTGGCCGCTCGCTCCACGTCGCGCCGCGGCCTGACGCGGCCCGAGCTCGCGGTGCTGCTCGCCTACGCCAAGATGTCGCTCGATCACGATTTGCTCGCCTCCGACCTGCCCGACCTGCCCGAGCTTGCCGCCGACCTGCGCGACTATTTCCCGGCCGCCTTGCGCGAGCGGTTTGCGGCGCAGATCGCTGCCCATCCCCTCAAGCGCGAGATCATCGCAACCGTCGTTACCAACGATCTCGTCAACCGAGCCGGTCTCACCTTCATTCACGATCTGCACGCGCGCACCGGGCGTGAGGCGCCCGACATCGCGAAGAGCTATCGGATCGTCCGCGAGGTGTTCGCGTTGCCGGCGCTGTGGGCGGAGATCGAGGCGCTCGACAACCAGGTGCTGGCAGCGGTACAGACCCAGATGCTGATCGAGATCGCAGGCCTCGTCGAGCATGAAGCAGCGTGGCTGCTGCGCGGCAACCGGCTCGATCTCGGCCGCGAGATTGCCCGCTTCGCCCCGTCGGTGCAGCACCTGGCGAAGATCGTCCCGGACCTGTTGCCGGAAAGCGAGCGGGTGTTGCTCGATCAGCGCGCCGCGCATCTTGCTGCCGCCGGCGTGCCGCAACCGCTTGCAGCGCGGGTCGGCGGGCTGATTTTTCTCACCACGGGCTTCGAGATCGGCGCGTTGGCCGAGCGCGCCGCGCAACCGGTCGATCGCGCCGCGCGGACGTTCTACCAGCTCGGCGCCCGCTTTGCCCTTGACGAGTTGCGCGCCGCCGCCAGCCGCCTGCCGTCGGAGACGCCGTGGCAGAAGACCGCAGCCGACAGCCTGATCGATGATTTCTACGCGTTGCAGGCCGAGCTTGCCGCGCGGGTGCTGGGCGCCGCGGCCCAATTCGGCGCCAATGGGGCCCCCGATCCGCTTGCCGCCTGGGCCCAAGCCAATGCCGACCGGCTCGCGCCGGCCGACGCCATCGCGAGCGAATTGCGCTCAGCAACCGCCCCCGATCTCGCTATGCTCGTCGTCGCCCGGCAGCAGTTGCGCCAGGCGCTGGGATCAGAAGTGCAACGCTAATCCCAAAGAGAGGGAAGCCATGGAGTTGTCTCGTCGTCATCTGGCCGTCGCGGGCGCGCTCGGCGCATCGAGCCTGATCCAACCAGCGCTGGCCGAAGCCGCCAAGGAGGATCGGTGTCCTCGCCGTTTGGCAAAAGCAGGACGGCGGCTGGAAGCTGGTGGCGCGGCAGGGCTACAAGCTGGCGTAGTCTAGCGATCGAGAGCAACGGGGGCATTATGAGCCAAGACGCTCAGGGACATTACCTCTCCGGTGCGACCGCCGAGGCCGTCATCGAATACGATCGCGCCGTACGGGCGTTCAACCTCGTCCACGGCGACTCGGTTGGCCTGTTCGAGGCGGCGCGCCAAGCCGCGCCCGATTTCGCCATGGCGCATCTTGGCAAGGCTTGGGTGTTCGCTGTGGCTAATGACCCTGGTCTCCTGATCCGGGCAAAGGCGCTGGTCGAGGACGTCCGGCCCCTGACGCTGAACGAGCGCGAAGGGGCTCATCTCGCCGCCCTGTCCCACCTGGTGCAGGGTGCCCGGAGCGCCGCGGTTGCGATAATGGACCGACACCTGATGCACTACCCTTTCGACATTGTGGCGCACCAGGGTGCGGCATTGGTCGACGGGTTTCTGGGACGCTTTCATTTGGTCCGGGATCGCTCGGCACGGGCGCTGCCGCTGTGGTCCAGGGACCGGCCCGGCTACGGCACGATGCTGGCCTTCCACGGCTTCGGGCTCGAGGAGGCCGGCGATTACTCACGCGCCGAGGACAAATCGCGCGAGGCCGCCGAACTCGAACCGTTGAGCTTCTGGCCGCACCACACTGTCGCGCATGTCATGGAAATGACCGGCCGCCCGGAGGACGGGTTGGGGTGGATGGCGGCGCGAGAGGCGCTGTGGTCGACCCCGAGCCATCTCAATCAGGTCCACATCTGGTGGCACAAGGCGCTCTTCCACCTCGAGCTCGGGCAATATGAGGCGGCGCTGGCGCTCTACGACGGCCCGCTTCGCGCCACGCAACGCCCGCTCGCCCTCAGCCTGACCAACGCCTCGGCGCTCTTGTGGCGGCTCGACACGCTCGGCTGCGACATCGGCGACCGCTGGCGGGAGCTGGCCACCCTGTGGGACGGGCATGCCGACGGGAAATGTCTCGTCTTCGCCGACATCCATGCCGCGATGGCCGAGCTGCGGTCAGGCCGGGAAGCGCTGGTCGAGCGGCGGCTGGAGGCGATGCGCGAGACGGCGGGCAGCGATGCCGAGGCGGCCGGGCTCTATCGCACCGTCGGCATTCCCGTCGTCGAAGCCCTATCGGCGTTCCATCGCGGCGCCTACGACCAGGCGATCACGCAGTTGCTGCAATCACGTTTCGATCTTTGGCAGATCGGCGGCAGCCACGCACAGCGCGATGTCGTCGACTGGACCCTTGTCGAAGCTGCGTTGCGCGCCGGTCAGCGGAATGTCGCGTTGTCGCTGGCGCATGAACGTCTGGCGACCCGACCGCGCAGTGCACCAAACCGACGCTTTCTCCGCTACGCCGAGGACATCGCGGCCTGATCGCCGGTGTCCTCGCCGACTAGGGCAATGTTCGAGCGAGCCGAATCAGCCCTTTTATCCGTCATCGCCGGGCTTGACCCGGCCATCTCCGAGAAACCCCACGAGATCCCCGGGTCAGCCCGGGGATGACGAGTGACAGAGTGATCGGACATGCTGGGATCCCGCGCTAGTTCTTTGTTTGAAAGGTGTAATTGCAGCTCGGCGAGACGATATTCGCGGTGAGGTTAAGTCCTTGGATGTGCCCGGTCATTTGTACCGATCCTTTTCGCAAGCGGGCGGAAGCCTTGAAAACCCCTTTTTCATCGACCTTTCCGCTTAATGTGGTGCCAAAATGCGGGACATATGCAAACCGGACTTCACCCCTGGAAATGGCTAGGGGGTAAAGCGATCCCAGGGGCGGCTTAGTACAGTCGCCAGTGATTATTCTGGTGAGGGTCAATTCCCCCATGTATTGGCCATCGAACTGAGCCGCGCCCTGCGCCCACGCGATGCTGCCAAACCCATCAGCGAGCGCGAGGCTTAATCCCAGCCATCTCAGCATTCCGTTGTTCCCGTTCGATTGTGAGAACGATCGCGCGTCTCAAACGATCCGGCCTTCCTCGACCACGACGGTCTCGATGATCGCCTCGCGCTCGTACATCCAGCGCGCCAGCAGACCGGCGATCACCGCGCCGATGATCGGGGCCACCCAGAACAGCCACAATTGCCCGACGTGGCCGCCGCCGGCGAACAACGCAGGCCCGGTGCTGCGCGCCGGGTTGACCGAGGTATTGGTCACGGGGATCGATACGAGGTGGATCAGGGTCAATGCGAGGCCGATCGGTATACCGGCAAAACCCACAGCCGCCCCTTTCGAAGTCGTGCCGACGATGATGAAGAGAAAGAAGAACGTCATCACCACCTCGGTCAGAAAGCAGCCACCCAGACCGTATTTGCCCGGGCTGAGGTCGCCATAGCCGTTGGCGGCAAAACCGCCGGGGACCCAGCCGGGCTGGCTCGACGCGATCAGCCACAACACGCCGGCGGCGAGGATGGCGGCCACGGTCTGGGTAACGATGTAGGGTATGACGTGGCGGTTGGCGCAGCGCCCGGCGCTCCACAGCCCGATCGTGACCGCCGGGTTGAAATGGCCACCCGAGATGTGTCCCACCGCATACGCCATCGTCAGGACCGTCAGGCCGAAGGCGCTGGCGACGCCGAGGAAGCCGATCCCGAGCGCAGGAAACCCCGCCGCCAGCACGGCGGCGCCGCAACCGCCAAAGACCAGCCAGAATGTCCCAAAAAACTCGGCGACGACACGCCTCGCCATGTCGATATCCATCGGATGCCCCCTCCCTCGCTCAAAGCCTCGACGCCTTGTTCTCGTCGCTCGGCGACGCGCGACGATGGTAACCTTGGCGACCGAATAGCGAAAGCCGGCTCCCGGAATTCCAGTATTGCGTTACCCTCAAAATCTGCGTCCCGCTCCGGAAATGCCGAAAATGCCCAGCGTCGCGGCGCATTGCCTTGGTCGCCCTGGCGAAACTAAGATGCCGAGGCGATATGCATCGCGGCCCTGACCGAAGGACCCGAACTCATGCTCTCTCGTCCCAATACCGCGCTCTCTCAGATCCACATGCAGATCATGTGGTCGCGGCTGATCGCCGTCGTCGAGGAGCAGGCGCAGACGCTGGTGCGCACCGCCTTTTCGACGCCGGTGCGCGAGGCGGGCGATCTGTCGGCCGGGGTTTTCGATCGCGACGGCAACATGCTGGCGCAGGCGGTGACCGGGACCCCGGGGCATGTCAATTCGATGGCCGCGGCGGTCAAGCATTTCCTTGCCGCCTTTCCGCTCGATGGGATGCGGGAGGGCGACCACTACATCACCAACGACCCGTGGCTGACCTGCGGTCATCTGCACGATCTGACCGTCGTCAGCCCGACCTTTCTGCGCGGGCGCCCGGTCGGCCTCTTTGCCAGCACCGTTCATGTCGTCGATATCGGCGGCCTCGGCATGGGGCCGGACGGCCGCCAGGTTTTTGAGGAGGGTCTCGCGATCCCGCTGATGGCGCTGGCCCGCGACGGGCATATGAACGAAGACCTGATGCGCATCATTCGCGCCAATGTGCGGGAGCCCTTGCAGGTAGAGGGCGATGTCTACGCGCTCGCCGCGTGCAACGACGAAGGCAGCCGCCGCCTCGTCGAGATGATGGACGAGTTCGGCATCGCCAATCTCGACCGGCTCGGCGATCACATCATCGAAACCTCGCGCCAGGCGACGATCGAGGCGATCGGCAAGCTGAAGCCGGGCAAATACAAGAACAGCGTGAGGATGGACGGCTATGACCGGCCGTTGACCTTGGCCGCCGAGATGACGATCAGCCCCGACAACATCCATCTCGACTATGCCGGCACCTCGCCGGCGAGCGCGTTCGGCATCAATGTCGTGATGAACTACACGCTGGCCTACACCGCATTCGGCGTCAAATGCCTGGTCGCGCCCGAGGTGCCGAACAACGCCGGGTCGCTGGCGCCGATCACCGCGAGCGCGCCTGACGGGTGCCTCCTCAACGTGAAGCGCCCGCGCGCCGTCGCGGCGCGGCACACCGTCGGCCACATGCTGCCCGACGTGGTGTTCGGCTGCCTGCACCAGGTGATGGCAGGCGGCGTCCCGGCCGAGGGCGCCTCCTCCTTATGGAACCCTCAGATCTACGGCGGCGCCGATGTCGAGGACGAGCTCGGCGCCGGCCCAGGTGGCTCCCCAAACAGCTCAGTCAATGAAGAGACCCCGCCGTTCAGCACCGTCATCTTTCATTGCGGCGGGACCGGCGCGCGGCCGGGCAAGGACGGGCTCGACGTCACCGCCTTCCCCTCGGGGGTGCGCACGATCCCGGTCGAGGCCACCGAGTCGATCGCTCCGGTCATGTTCCGCCGCCGCGAGTTCCGCGAAGGCTCGGGCGGGGTCGGCCGCTTCCGCGGCGGCCTCGGCCAGATCATCGAGCTGGGCGGCGCCGACGGCATGCCGGTCGCGCTCTTGTGCAATTTCGAGCGCATCAACAACCCGGCGCGCGGGCGCGACGGCGGCGGGATGGGCGCGCCCGGGCGGGTGTCGCTGGTCTCCGGCAAGCCGATCCGCTCGAAGGGCCGGCAGACCGTGCCGGGCGGCGATTTTGCCCGGCTCGAACTGCCGGGCGGCGGCGGTTTCGGCGACCCGATTGAACGCGATCCCGATCAGGTCGCCGCCGATGTCGCCGACGGCCTCATCAGCCGCGAAATCGCCTTGAGCGAGTACCGGGTCGCCCTCGCCGCCGATGGCGCGCTTGACCGGACCGCGACGGCGCGGCTGCGCGCGGCTTGACGACAAGGGGGTTTGCAGGTCATGCCGACCATCGATTCACAGGTTCACGCCTACGAACGCAACCATCCGGAGCGCCCGTGGGCCGGCACTCTTGTCGGTCCCGCCGAGGTCACCGGCGACGACATGGTGGCCGCGATGGACGCCGTCGGCGTCGACGGCGCTTTGCTGGTCTCGCCGTTCAGCATGTACCGCTATGATGCGAGCTACGCGGTCGAGGTTTACGCCAGGCATCCCCGGCGGTTCCGGCTGATCAAGCCGGTCGATACGACCGATCCCGGGGTCGCCGATACGATCGCCAAGTGGGCTGCGACCCCCGGCGCGGTCGGCGTCCGGATCATGCTGCGCGAGGAGGTGTCGAGCGACCCCGCCGACCCCGGCATCAACCGGGCGCTGGCCGCGGCTCTGCGTCACAACCTGCCGGTCAACTTTGCGTGCTCGGGACGCCTCGATCAGGTTGCCCAGCTTGCCGCCCGCAACCCCGATACGCAGATGGTCATCGACCATCTCGGGCTGCAGCAGCCGCAGGCGCCTCCGCCGCCGGCGGCGCCCTTCGCCGACCTGCCAAAGCTGCTGGCGTTGGCGGCGCATAAGCGGAGCCTGCACCCTGTCGCACCAGGCGTACCCCTACAAGGATATATGGGATCCGCTCGGTCGGATTGTTGACATATAAAGAGGGGGTCGAGGCGTTTCGCGTCACCGATCGGCTGTCCGACAGCGACCGGGCGACGCTGATGGGTGGAGCGCTCCGGCGGGTCTATAACTGGTCCCAGGCTTGATGGCCCAACTGCCGCGCGCGATCCTGTTCGATCTCGACGACACGATCCTGTCTGCCTTTGGCCGCGCCCCGAGCCAGTGGCGGCGCGTCGTCACTGCCTTCGCCGAGCATCTCGATCCGCATCCGCCGGACGAGGTCGTCGAGGCTATGCTGGCCTATTCGCGCTACCTATGGGCCGATGAGATGCGCCACAAGCACTGGCGCCACCGCATCGGCGAGGCCCGCCGGCACATCGTCGCTAATGCGTTCGCCGAGTTGTGCGCCAAGCATGGCCGCGCCGCGCCGCCCCCTGAGATCTGCGATGCGATCGCCGACCGCTTCAACGAGTTGCAGCACGCCGAACTGGGCATGTTCCCCGGCGCTCACGAGACGCTCGACCGGCTGAAGGAGCTGGGGGTTAAACTGGCGCTCGTCACCAACGGCGCCGGGCCGCCGCAGCGCGCCAAGGTCACGCGCTTTGCTCTGGAACATCGCTTCGACCACATCCAGATCGAGGGCGAGCACGGCTTTGGCAAGCCCGAGGAACAGGCCTACCGGCATGCCCTCCAATCGCTCGGCGTCGCGGCGCACGAGACCTGGATGGTCGGCGACAATCTCGAATGGGAGGTCGTCGCGCCGCAGCGGCTCGGCATCTATGCGATCTGGTATGACGGCTATGGCCAGGGGCTGCCGCCCGGTTCGCCCATCCGCCCCGACCGCATCATCCGCGCGTTGCCGGAGCTGCTGGAATAACGAAAACGCTCGTCACCGCCGCGAAAGCAGGGGTCCAGGGAAGCCGCCGAGCCTTGGGTCCTGGATTCCCGCTTCCGCGGGAATGACGCTAAGTGAGTAGCGCTACCGCTTCGCCGGCACGTCGAGCGGCGCGCAGTTTGTCCGGCCGGACATCAGGCAATCTTCGAGATTGGCGTTTTTCCGCAACGCCTCGACGAGGAAATAGCCGATGACGACGAGCGCCAGCACGAGGATGAGCCCGATCACCGGGCCTCGGCGGGAATCTCGGTCTCGGGGGCCATCATCGTCTGGGGCTCTCATGTCACCGGGGCCCACAGTACCTCCTCGATATGATTGGCCCCGGTCGCCAGCATGACCAGCCGGTCGAAACCGAGGGCGATGCCGGCGCACTGCGGCAGCCCGTGCTCGAGCGCCAGCAGAAAATCCTCGTCGATCGGATAGGTTTCGCCGTAGAGCGCCTGTTTTCTCGCCTGATCCGCCGCAAAGCGACGCCGCTGCTCGGCGGGATCGGTCAACTCGCTGAATGCGTTGGCGAGTTCGAGGCCGCACACGTACAGCTCAAAGCGCTCGGCAAGGCGCGGGTCGTCGGGCTTTGGGCGCGCCAGCGCGGCGAGCGCCAGCGGGTAATCATAGAGGATGGTCGGCGCGGGCGACCCGAGATTTGGCTCGACGCGTTCGAGAAAGATGCGAAAGAACAGCGTCTCCCAATCGTCCCCCGGATGCGGCGCGATGCCGATCCCCGCCGCGGCGGCGCCGAGCAATACCGCGTCGGGGCTCGCAGGCTCCGGGGTTGTCGACAAGAGATCGATGCCAGCGTGGCGCGCGAACGCCTCCGCGACAGTGAGGCGCTGCCACGGAAGGCGCGCATCGGCGCCGCGGCCCTGCCAGCGCAGCGCGGCGCCGCCGGAGGCCGCTTGGGCCGCGCGCAGCAGCGCTTCGCACTCCGCCATCAGTTCGCGATAATCGGCGCCGGCGCAGTACCATTCGAGCATCGCGAATTCGGGATGGTGCGTCGCGCTGCGTTCGCCGTCGCGATACACGTGCGCCAGCTGCCAGATCCGCGGCAGCCCGCCGGCCACCAGCTTTTTCATCGCGAATTCCGGCGAGGTGTGGAGAAAGCGCGGCCGCGCGCCGCCGCCCTGCGGGTCGTGCAGCACGGTAGCAAAGGCCCTGAGATGCGGTTCGAGGCCCGGGCTCACCTGCAGGGCCGGAGTGTCGACCTCAAGATAGCCGTCGGCAGCGAAGAAATCGCGTACCGCTCCCAACATGCGGGCGCGTGCCGTGAGGTTGGCGCGGCGCGCTGCGAGGCGATCGGGTCGCCACCATGGCGGTGTCATCTCACCCTCCTATTCCTTCATCGCTGGCGCATTCCGCTTTTCGCGGTGTTGGCAAGCTGGTACGAAGCCCGGCAAATCGCGATTCTCCCCTGCGAGACCTTAGCCATGAAAATTAACGCCATCGATCTCAAACCGGGCAACGTCCTGGAGCATCAGAACAAGCTGTGGATTGTCCTGAAGCGCGAGCTGGTGCAGCCCGGCAAGGGCGGCGCCTTCGCGCAGGTCGAGCTCCGCGATCTGCGGGGCGGAACAAAGCTCAACGAGCGGTTTCGCACACAGGAGACGGTCGAGCGCGTGCGGCTCGACGAAAAGGAGATGCAGTTCCTCTATATGGAGGGCGACCAGGCGACCTTGATGGATAACGACAGCTTCGAACAGGTCAGCGTGCCGCGCGAGCTGATCGGCGATCCGGCCGACTTCTTGCAGGACGGCATGACCTGCAAGGTGATGCTCTACGAAGGCACGCCGCTGTCGGTGGAAATGCCGCCGAGCGTCGTGATGCAGGTCGTCGAAGCCGATCCGGTGGTGCGCGGCCAAACCGCCTCCTCCTCCTACAAGCCCGGCAAGCTCGAAAACGGCCGTCGCGTGATGATCCCGCCGTTTATCGAGGCCGGCACCCGCATCGTCGTCAATACCGCCGACGCCAGTTATGTTGAGCGGGCGAAGGACTGACGATGCCCCTCATCCCAGCCCTCTCCCCGCGAGCGGGGAGAGGGAGAGCTGGGTCGCTTTCTGAGAATACCTTCGGCAACTTTGTCGGCTGATGCAGCCGCGTTCCCTCCCCCCGCTCGCGGGGAGAGGGACAGGATGAGGGGCAATACCCCATGGCGGTACGCTCGCCCGTCGTCAATGTGATGGCCGCCGCCGCGCTCAAGGCGGCGCGCGGCCTCAATCGCGATTTCGGCGAGGTCGAGCAGCTGCAGGTTTCGGTCAAGGGCCCGGGCGATTTTGTCTCCACCGCCGATTTGCACGCTGAGCGCACGTTGAAGACTGAGCTGCTGCGCGCCCGCCCCGGCTACGGTCTCTTGCTCGAGGAAGGCGGCGCGACTGAAGGAACCGATCCGCGCCACCGCTGGATCGTCGACCCGCTCGACGGCACCACCAATTTCCTCCACGGGATTCCGCATTTCGCGATCTCGATCGCGCTCGAACGCGATGGCGAGATCGTCGCCGGGGTCGTCTACGAGCCGACGCGCGACGAGATGTTCTGGGCCGAAAAGGGCGCCGGTGCCTATCTCAACGACCGCCGCCTCAGGGTATCGGCGCGCCGCCAGCTCGGCGAGGCGCTGATCGCCACCGGGATTCCGTTCGGTGGCCGCGGCGATCAGCCGGCCTACCTCGCAACCTTGGCCCGCGTCGCCGCCGCGACCAGCGGGGTGCGGCGGTTCGGCGCCGCCGCGCTCGACCTCGCCTATGTCGCCGCGGGACGATATGACGGCTATTGGGAGTTTAGGCTATCCCCTTGGGACATCGCAGCCGGGCTCTTACTGGTGCGCGAGGCCGGCGGCTTCGTCAGCGACCTGGCCGGCGGCCAGACGATGATGACGAGCGGCGACGTGCTGGCCGCCAACAACCGCCTCCATCTGCCGCTCGCGGCGTTGCTTCGGGACGCTCTGCGGCCGGTGCAGACCTTGACATGACGGTCGACCGGGGCGCCGCGGCGCCGCAGATTTCGATGTCCCCTCCCGGAACCATCGGCTAATTTGAATCGGTCTCTGCGTTAGCGGAGCGCCGGTTTTCGGCGGCGCATTAAGAAATGGAACCTGCGATGGAGACTGCGCTCGTCCGGCGGCCGCGCCCCCGCCCGGCCCCGCCGGGAGCGGGCCGTGCCGCGGCCGCGATCGCGGACCGGTATGGCTGAGCGCGAAGCCGCGGCGGCGCAGCCCGAGCGGCGCAGCATGCACGGCCCGCACCGGTTCGTCGTGCGGATGGCGCTGTTTCTGGTGCTGGTAACGGGGCTCGCGCTCGCGCTCGGCAATCCGCTGCTTGCTGCCTTCATGGGCAACCCGGCGGTCAACGGCGTGATCCTGGGAATCCTGCTGGCCGGAATCGTCTATATTTTTCGCCAGGTATTGCTGCTCGGACCGGCGAGCGGCTGGATCGACAATTTTCGCGAGCGCCTGGCGAACCAGGATCTGACGGCGCCGCCCGGGCCGGCGCCGCGCCTGGTGGCGCCGATGGCGCGCATGCTCGGGCGACGGCAAAGCGGCCGGGTCAGCCTGTCGGCGACCTCGCTGCAGACCCTGCTCGACGGCATCGCCTCGCGACTCGACGAAGCGCGCGAGACCTCGCGCTATCTGATCGGCGTCCTGGTGTTTCTCGGCCTGCTCGGGACCTTCTACGGGCTGCTCGAAACGGTGCGCTCGGTCGGCGGGGTCATCGGCACCCTCAATGTCGGGGCAGGCGATCTCGCCCGCGCCTTCGCCGATTTGAAAGCCGGGCTGGAATCGCCGCTGCACGGCATGGCCACGGCGTTCAGCTCGTCGCTGTTCGGTCTCGCCGGCAGCCTGGTCGTCGGCTTTCTCGATTTACAGGCCGGGCAGGCGCAAAACCGCTTCTACAACGACCTCGAGGAATGGCTGTCGACCTACACCCGGCTGTCCTCGGGTCCATTCGGCGATAGCGGCGACGGCTCGACGCCGGCCTATCTGCACGCGCTTCTGGAGCAGACCGCGGACAGCCTCGAAAACCTCCAGCGCATTCTCGCCCGCGGCGAGGAAAGCCGGATCACCGCGAACGCCGCCCTCGCCGGCCTCAGCGAGCGGCTTGGCAGCGTCGGCGAGCACATTAGGGCGGGGCAATCGCTGATGGTGCAGCTGGCCGAGACCCAGCTGGAGCTGAAGCCGTCGCTCGCCCGATTGGCCACGATCGCCGAAAATTCGCTGGGTCAGGACGATGTCTTGCGCACCCATCTGCGCAACATCGAGGCCTACATGGCCCGGCTGACCGAAGATGTCGCCGAGGGCCGGGCGCAGAGCGTGCAGGAATTGCGCGGCGAGATCCGGCTGGTCGCCCGCACTATCGCCGCGCTCGCCGAGGAGGGCGGCCGCTGATGCTCAATACCGCCCGCCAAGCTTGCTGTGGTCCCAGGTCACGGTTTTCGTCGGGACGATCTTGAGAACCACCCGCTTTGGCGCGCTGCGCGATGCGCCGGCCGGGCGCGGCTCTCGGCGGTCCTCGGCCATCCAGGCGAAAACCTCGGCGACCGCCGCGGCGCCCTCGGCGATCTCGCACTCGCCGCGAACCATGACGCCTTTCAGCTCGGCATAGGCGGTGCCGGCCTCGACCATCAGCGCGACCTTCGGATTGCGCCGGATGTTCAGCACCTTTTGCGCCTTGCCGTAGGAGGTCATGTAGTAGGCGCCGTCGCGAACGGCAAAGTTCATCGCCACGAGGTGCGGGAACCCGTCCTGGTCCAGCGTGGCGAGCGCACATTTGCGGTGATCGCGCAGGAATGCCGCCTGTTCTTGGGGTGTCAGACGGATATCGGGACGAGCCATGGCTTTTCCTTCATTCGGTCGTTCGTGCCCGGCCTTGGGCCGGGCATCCAAGGCGACGGTCGGCGGCATCTCGTGGGTGGCCGGGCCAAGCCCGGCCATGAACAATTTTCGACGCCTGAACTAGCCCCCTCCAGCCGAGATGCCAAGTCCCGCTTGCATGGGAGGCCCGGCAACGGAGAGCGTTGTGCGGTCATGCTTGAAGCGGGCGTGATCATAGAGAGCGACGTTCCGGCCCGGCTCGATCGGCTGCCGTGGACCCGGTTCCACACGCTGGTCGTGGTCGCGCTCGGCATTACCTGGGTCCTCGATGGGCTCGAAGTGACGATCGCCGGTTCGATCGCCGGGGCGCTCGAAGAGAGCCCTGTGCTGCATTTCACCGCGGCCGAGGTCGGGCTCGGCGCCAGCGCCTATCTCGCCGGTGCGGTCTCGGGTGCCTTGCTGTTCGGCTATCTGACCGACCGGTTCGGCCGCCGCAAGCTGTTCTTTGTGACGCTGGGCCTCTACCTCGCCGCGACCGCCGCCACCGCGCTGTCCTGGGATTTCTGGAGCTTCGCGGTTTTCCGGGTGCTGACCGGCGCCGGCATCGGCGGCGAATACGCGGCCATCAACTCGGCGATCCAGGAGCTGATCCCGGCCCGCTTCCGCGGCCGCACCGATCTGGCGATCAACGGCAGCTTCTGGCTCGGAGCGGCGGCGGGCGCGTTGGGTGCGGTCGTGCTGCTGCAGCCTGGCCGGTTGCCGCCGGATTGGGGCTGGCGCGCCGCCTTCGGCATCGGCGCGGTGCTCGGCCTCGGCATTCTGTTGTTGCGCCGGTGGGTCCCGGAGAGCCCGCGCTGGCTGATGCTGCACTCCAGGCTCGACGAATGCGAGACGGTCATCGCCGGGATCGAATTGCGGGTGCGCGCGGCCGGGGGCAGCGCGTCACCGGCCCTTGCAGCGGGCCGGATCCGGCTTGCCGTCCGCTCGCGCACGCCGATGCTGCGGATGATCCAGGCGATCCTGCGCGATTACCCGCGGCGTGCCGTTCTGGGGCTCGTGCTGATGACGGCGCAGGCGTTTTTCTACAATGCGATCTTCTTCTCCTATGCGCTCGTGCTGACCCGGTTTTACCAGGTGCCGACGGCCGCGATCGGCTGGTACGTGCTGCCCTTTGCGCTCGGCAATCTTCTCGGGCCGCTCGTGCTCGGACCGCTCTTCGACACGCTCGGGCGCAAGACGATGATCGCTTCCACCTACGCGCTCTCGGGAGTGCTGCTGGCGATCGTCGGCGCCCTGTTTCGCCAGAATCTGGTCGATGCGGCGACCCTGACGGCCTGCTGGAGCGGCATCTTCTTCTTCGCCTCGGCCGCGGCGAGCGCGGCTTATCTGACGGTCAGCGAAAGCTTCCCGCTCGAGGTGCGCGCCCTGGCAATCGCGTTTTTCTACGCGCTCGGGACCGCGATCGGCGGGGTCGCGGCGCCGTGGCTGTTCGGCCTACTGGTCGGCAGCGGCGAGCGCGGCGCGGTGTTCCTCGGCTACCTGCTCGGCGCCGCGCTGATGATCGGCGCGGCCTGTGTCGAGCTGGCAATCGGCATCAAGGCCGAGCGCCAGCCCCTCGAAAGCGTGGCGCGCCCGCTGTCGGCCGTCGAGTGACGATCCTATATCAGCGCCATGCTTGCCACCGCGCCGCGCCCCGAAAGCTGGATCCGCAGGACCCCTTCGGGGCTCTATTGCGAGCCCGGCGATTTTCACATCGACCCGGTGCAGCCGGTGCCGCGCGCGGTTATCACGCACGGCCACAGCGACCATGCCCGGCCCGGTCATGACCGCGTGCTCGCGACAGCCGAGACGATCGCGATCATGCGCGAACGCTATGGCGAGGGCGCCGGCAGGTCGTTGCAAGCAGCCCGCTATGGCGAACAATTGTCGGTCGGCGACGTCTCGGTTTCGCTGGTTCCGGCCGGGCATATCCTCGGGAGCGCACAGGCGGTCATCGACTATCGCGGCAGCCGGGTCGTGGTCTCGGGGGATTACAAGCGCCGACCCGATCCGACCTGCGCCGGCTTCGCACCGCAACGCTGCGACGTCTTCATCACCGAGGCGACCTTCGGACTGCCGGTCTTTCGCCATCCGCCCGACAGCCATGAGATCGAGAAGTTGCTGCATTCGGTTCGGCTCTACCCCGAGCGCTGTCATCTCGTCGGGGTCTACGCCCTCGGTAAATGCCAGCGCGTCGTCGCGCTGTTGCGCGCCGCCGGCTATGACCAGCCCATTTACCTGCATGGCGCGCTGATCGGGCTCAGCGAGCTTTACCAGAGCCTCGGCGTCGCGGTCGGGCCGCTATTGCCGTGCGCCGGGCTGACGCCCGAGGCGTTCAAGGGCCGCATCGTCCTGGCGCCGCCCTCTGCGCTCGCCGATCGCTGGACCCGCCGGCTGCCCGAGCCGGTGGCGGCCCTGGCCTCGGGCTGGATGCGGGTGAAGCAACGCGCCAAGGCGCGCGGCATCGAACTGCCGCTGGTCATCTCCGACCACGCCGATTGGGACGAGCTGACCCTAACGATCGAGGAGGTCGGCGCCGCCGAAATCTGGGTCACGCATGGCCGAGAGGAGGCGCTCGTCCATCACGCGACAACACGCGGCCTCAAGGCCCGCGCGCTCGCGCTCAGCGGCTTCGACGAGGAAGAGGAGTGAGCCTGGGGTCGACGCCTCTAGTGGCGGCCGGCCTGGGTCGACGCCTTGCCCATCGCCGTCAACACCTTGTCGGGACGGGTGAACGCAAGGTATTCCGCCGCAAAATCGGGCGGCAGGATCTCGACCATCGTGTCGTTCTCGACCCAGACTTCGATCACATGAAAGGGCCCGCGGTTGCAGGTGAAGCATTTCCACCCGGCACGGGCGGCGATGTCCTCGACCTTTTTCGCATCGGTCTTGACGCTGAGCGCGAAATGGGTCGACCCGTAGCCGCGCTCGCGCCGGTGCTTGACAAAGCTGCCGCCGACCTCGCCGTTCGGCTCGAGCTCGGTGCCAGCCGGGTAGACCTCGACACCCGACCCGTGATCGTCGAGCTGCAGGGCGAAAAAGCTTCCGGGATTGGGCGGGAACGGAACGGCAGTGCCGCCCATCAATTCAGCCAGGACCCCGGCAGCGTGCTTTGGGTCGCGTGCGGCAATCGAAAGATGGTGGATCATGAGTCTCTCCCGAATTCTCCGACCGAGAAATAGCATGCCGATGCGGCCGGCGCGATAGAGGCGATCGAATGAACCGCTTTGCCGCTTTGATCGACGCCCTCCTGTTCACCCCGTCGCGCAACGGCAAATTGCGGTTGATGCGCGAGTATTTCGCGACGACAGCAGATCCCGAGCGCGGCTGGGCCTTGGCGGCGCTGACGGGTGAGCTCAGCTTTGCCGAAGCAAAGCCGAGCCAGGTGCGCGCGCTGGCGATGATGCGGGTCGATCCCGAGCTGTTCGGCTGGTCCTATGATTTTGTCGGCGACCTGGCCGAAACCGTGGCGCTGATTTGGCCCGAGCCCAGCCGCCACTCCGACCCCGCGACAATCCCGACCCTGACCGAAATCGTAACCGCCCTCGGCACCGCATCGCGCGCCGAGGTCGGCGCGCATCTGGCGCCGTGGCTCGACGCGCTCGACGCCACCGGCCGCTGGGCGCTCTTGAAGCTCGTCACCGGCAGCCTGCGGATCGGCGTCTCGGCGCGGCTTGCCAAGCTCGCGCTCGCCGAATGGAGCGGCGCCGAGATCACGGGGATCGAGGAGGTCTGGCACGGATTAGCGCCACCCTACCCTGCCCTCTTCGACTGGCTCGAAGGCCGTGCCGCGGCGCCTGCAACCGGGGAATTACCGAATTTCTGCCCGCTGATGCTGGCCCAGCCGCTCGAAAAAGGCGATCTCGACAGGCTCGACCCGCGCGACTATCTCGCTGAATGGAAATGGGACGGCATCCGGGTGCAGATTGTCGCGCGCGGCGGCGACGTCAGGCTCTATTCCCGTTCCGGCGACGATATCGGCAGGGCCTTTCCCGATGTCCTGACAGAGTTGCCGGATTCGGTGACCCTCGACGGCGAACTCCTGGTCATGCGCGGCGGCGAGGTCGCGCCGTTCAACGACTTGCAACAGCGCCTCAACCGCAAATCGCCCGACCCCAAACTGCTGCGCGACCATCCGGCGGCGGTGCGGCTCTACGACATGCTGCGCGATGGAGCGGAGGATTTGCGCGGCCTGCCGCTTGTCGTCCGTCGCCAACGGCTTCAAACCTGGTACGGCGCCATGCGGCGGCCTTGCCTCGATCTGTCGCCGCTGATCCCGTTCGCCAGCTGGGAGGAGCTGGCGGCGCTGCGCGACGGCGCGCGCGCGCGCGGCATCGAGGGGGTGATGCTGAAGCGCGCCGACTCGCTCTATGTCGCCGGCCGGCCGAAAGGCCCGTGGTTCAAGTGGAAGCGCGGCGCGTTGACCATCGACACGGTGCTGCTCTACGCCCAGCGCGGCCATGGCAAGCGCTCGTCATTCTATTCCGACTATACCTTTGGCGCCTGGCAGGGCGACAGCCTCGTGCCGGTCGGAAAGGCCTATTCCGGCTTCACCGACGAGGAGTTGCGCCGCCTCGACAAATGGGTGCGCGACCACACGACAAGCCGCTACGGGCCGGTACGCGAGGTCACCCCCGGCCTCGTCCTCGAAATCGCCTTTGACAGCGTGCACCGTTCGAGCCGCCACAAATCCGGGGTGGCAATGCGCTTCCCGCGGGTCCACCGCATCCGCTGGGACAAGCCCTTCCGCGAAGCCGACACGCTGGAGACACTGCAACGGATGATGACGTAAAGGAGCCCCTCACCCTGTCCCTCTCCCCGCATGCGGGGAGAGGGAACCCGGCGGGGAGAGGGACAGGGTGAGGGGCTAGTGCCTTTATTGCAGCCGCGCGATCCCCAACGCCGCGCCGAACCGCGTCGCGCAATCGAGCGGGTTGCCGTATTTGCGATGCACCGCGGTGTGGTGGGCGCAGGCAAGCAGCAGCCGGTCGCGATCCCGGCTGCGGTTCTTGCCGTAATCCTCGAGCAAGACCTGGCCGATCTCCTGGTTGTGCGGGTCGTTGCCCATGCGGCAGGCGAGCAGCGCCAGGCGCTGCACCAGCGGCTTCTTGTCGGCGCCGCTCTCGATATAGGCCTGCGTCCAGGCCGTGCTGTCCGGTCCGTTGAGCGCGAGGACGGCCGCGTCGACGCGCTCCAGGATCTGTTCCGGGGTCAGCTTGTCGGCGCCGCTCGCGGCACGGATCTTCACCGGTTCCGCGTCGCCGATCCCCTTCTGGTGCCACGCCGCGCGGTTGACGTACGACGCCGCGAGGTAGAGCAGCTTGAGCTGGTGCTTGTGCTCGAAATTGTCGAAGAACCAGCCCATCGTGTTGAGATATTCGAAGCAGTGCTGCGGCAGGGAGAAATTGTTGACCCCTTGCGTCTCAAGGATCACCTGCGCGTCGGCGAGCTGCAGTGCGTCGAGGATGTGGCGCGGGCTCTTGCCGGCCAGGAGGTATTTCGACAGCAACTCGATAAATCCGGGTTCCGGCTCGCGGATCAGCGCGCGTTCGAGGGCCTGTGCTTCCTCCCTGCTCAACGGTTCCTTGTTGTTGGCGAGGATCGCCAGCTCCTCCGGCGACGCGCCGCCATAGGGGATCGCCGATACCGTCGCCTTTTCTATGAAAATCTTGACGACGTTGCAGGCCATCTCATAGGTCGAGTACCAGCGCGGGCCAACCGCGACGTCGAGCGCGCCGGCGTAAATGACGTTGTGCGCGTTGTCCCAGCCGAGCGTGTTGCCGAGCTCGACGGTGGCGCGGGCGCGGAACGCCTTGTGGCCGGTCGTGTAGGAGCGGTTGTAGAGCGCCCGGTCCTGCACATCCATCAGGCCTGCATGGCAAAGCTGGGCGAGCACCGCCTGGCGCTCGGCCGGGTTCGCCATAAGGCCGAGAAACACGCGGTACGCCTCGATGACGTTGCCGCGATGCACCAAGGTCATCCAGTGGTCGAGCCGCTCCTGCAGCGGACCGTCGAGCGCCGCCGGCTCTTGGTCGGGCCAGACGATTTCCGGCAGCGGCGGCGGGCCGGGCGGCATCGACCAGCCGGGCGCGCGGGCGTAGTGGCCGGGCGCCTTCAGGATCTTCTGGTTCCAGATGTCGAGCCCGGTCGGGATGTACCAGATCGTCTGCGCCAGGGGCAGCGCGGCGCAATCCTCGGGCACCATGCGGGTCAGCTGAGTCGCGGCCCGTGCTGAGAGCAGGCAATGGTCGTTGTTGACGAAGTTGACGTAGCCGTCGTCGATCCGCTCGTGATAGGGCACGTGCGTGTAGGGTGCGTGGATCCGCACCGCCTCGGCGATCATCTCGGTCATCGGTCGGCGCTGCCGCACCAGATCGTAATAAACCTCGCTCGCCCCCTGCTGGTCGCGCGCCAGGATGCGATCCTCCAGTTTCGCGTAAAGCGCCTCCGGCTTCGGGGCGTTCCTGACCGCTCCCTGGACATCGTTCGGCATCCCGTGGACTCCTGTCTCAGCCCGGCAGGCCGCGCGCGGCCTGAACGCCGTTCACAATAGCGCCGGTCACCCGCGCGCGGCAACGCCGGTAGGCCCCACCGCGACGATTGGTCTGGCTGTCATGCGCCGGAAGTATGGCCGGACCAATCCCCATCGCCATCCCGGCGGAGGCCGGGACCCATTTCGGCCGTGGATACCGGTTTTCGCCGGCATGACAAGAAAGAGGGTTGGCGGGAGGCACCTCCCGGCGGGTTAGGCGCGCACGTAGTTGCGGCAGACGAGGCGTAGCCGACTCCTGATCTGGTCGCGCACGCGCTGCGGCATCGCAGTCGACTCGCTCGCCCTCTTCCATTCCGGCGAGTCGACCACGCCGGGCGATGCAAGATGGTAGAGCGCGAGGTATTTCGGGTTGCTGCCGCTGGTCCGGTAGCGCCGCGCGCACAAGACGCCGGGGACCCGGGCGAGGGCCGGGACGTGCTCGGTGTCGTACCACGCGTTGAACGCGGTCTCGACCTCCGGCGCCGGAGTCATCCCGACCAGGAGGAGCCCGCCGGCGTTGGCCGGTGCGGTCGCGTCGCCCGGCAGGATCTGCTCGCCTTCATAGCGCAAGAGGCGCTCGACCTTGCCGGTCACCCGCTTCGACCACGGCGACAGGTTGTCGCCGCCGATCGCGCGGTAGCCCGGGCTTTGCAGCACCGCCACGCTGTCGAGGTCATAGGTCGCGACCGACTGTCTCGGATTGTCGGCGCCGATCCAGCGCTGCAGGGAGAGGAAGCCCGGCACCCGCTGGCGCTCCGGGATATGCTCGGTGTCATACCAGTCGTTGAACTCGTCGGCAGCGACATTCGTAAAATCCATTGCCGCGATCAGCGCGCCCTTCCCCATGGCCGTTCCTCCTTCTTTGACGCTCTACAGATTTCTACGCCAACCAAGCCGGGCAGTGCACCCCTCTCACGCCCGCCTGCCGCTCTCCAGACCGCGCCAAACCGCTACGACGGCGCTTGCGCGTAAAGCTTGAGGTCGCCGACCAGGCCCTCGTCGCGCTCGATCGCGTAATCGGGCAATTGCAGCGGGCCCTTCTTCTCCTTGACCAGCAGCAGGTTGGGGTCCGATGTCTCGAAGATGCGCAGATGGCGCCCCTCGACGGCGATCTCGGCGAGCTTCACGGTAAGCGGCGCCAGCTCGAACCGTTCGCTGGCGTCGATCAGCTCGACAAGCCCTTCGGGGGTGATCCCGGCCTTCTGCAAGCTCTGCCGATGCGAAGCAGCCGCGGCCGCCTTTTGCTGCGTCTCGGCTTTGCGCGCGGCCGTAGCCTCGGTCCGTTTCTTGCGCCACTCCTCGTATTGCGGCGCGAGGCGCTGCAGCAATGTGCGGATCGGCACATCGCGGGTATCGATCCACTGCTTGGCGCGCGGCCAGTTCTGGACCAGGAAGCCTCGCACCGCCACGTTTGGGACCTCGCGCAGGCGCTCGTCGCGGATCGAGCGGGCCCAGCGCTGCTCCTCAAGCGTGCCGCGGAGTTCGGGTAGCTGGCGCTGCAGGGTTGCCGGCCCGTTGGCCGCTCGCGGCGGCGTCGCGACCTCCGCGCCGTAGCGCTCCTTCAACGCTGCGAACTGCCGGCGGTATTCGTCTTCCCACTCGTCGCTGTCCTCGCTCGGAACGACGCCGTGCTTGTCATAGAGCGCGCGTGAGGCTGCCTCGATCGCCGCTTCGCGGAGCGCCTGCAGGTCCATCATTCCTCCTCCGTCAATTGGATTCGAGCCGAACCGAGCAACTCACGCCACCAGCTGCACGACCTCGCCGTCCGCGGTGCGGCCTTGGGCGCGGTACTGGCCGATTTTTTCGAAGAGCGGCCGGTCCGAGCACAGATAGAGCACCGCGTCGCCGGGGCCGTTGTTGATGTGGCGGCGCCACAGAAAGTTCGGGATGACGAAGATGTCGTTGGTCTCCCAGTCGAAGCGATGGCCGGCGATCTCGGTCGTCCCGGCGCCCTCGAGCGCGATATAAAAGCTGTTGGCGGTCTCGCGCTTCCACCGCGTCGCCTCGCCCGGGCGCAGAAGCTGGGCCGAATAATCGAGGGTTGGGAACACCGCGGCCCCGCTCGCCGGGTTGACGAAGCGCAGCGTGATCCCCTCATGCGGGTCGCCCGCCCCCTCGCGCATCGCATCGAGCGCGGCGCGGATCTCAGCGCCGCGATAGTGGAAGACCGGCGAGGTGTCGTGACCGATGCCGCGGCGATGCGACACAAACCCCGGCAGCATGCCGCCCTTGCCGTAGAGCGCCGCCGAATAGCCGTCGCCGTGGACCGGCTTCTGGGCGCGGGCATTGCCCTCGCGCGCGCCGGGGAAGTCCTCGTCGATCCACACCGAGTCGAGAAATTCCAATAGCGGAAAATCGAGGATGTCGGCCCAGACAACCGGTGTCGCGCCGTCATTGCCATGGTCGTGCCAGGTGCCGTTCGGGGTCAGGATCAGATCGCCGCGCGCGGCGAGGCAGTGCTCGCCCTCGATCGTCGTGTAGCCGCCATTGTCGGAGAGGATCGTGCGGCTGGCGTTTGGCGTGTGCATATGCACCGGCGCGACATCGCCCGGGTTGTAGATCGAGACCGCGCAGCGGATCGTGCTCGCCACCTGCAACCGGCCGCCGAGCCCGGGGTTGGTGAGGAGGAATTGCTGGCGGTCGGCGAACTCGATCGGCGACACGTCGGCATTCTTCGCGATGTCGGCGATGCGGTCGAGATAGGGGCCGATCTCGCGCCACCGCCAATGATAGGGCGCCGCCTTCATCTGGTTGGCACCGACCCGTCCCTGGGCGACCTGCCCACCGGCTTCGAGCTCGTCATCATGAAACCACGGGCGCTGCGCCGGGGCGTTGGCCTGGGTGCGCAGCCAGATGTTGAGCCCCTCGGCCTCGCCGTTGAGCCTTTCCATCGCCGCGCGCGCCGAAGAGGGCAGGTTGGCGCGGGCGGCGGGAGCGGCCGGGGCCGATCGCGTGCGTTCAGCCGACATCGCGCACCTCCCGAAAATCCTCGGGCGAGGATAGCACAAGCCCGGAGCAGCGACGACGAAGCGGCGGTTACCAAACCGGCCGGCGAGGCTATACTCGGCCATCAGGGGGGACAAATGGGCGAGACCCGGCCCGCCCAGCGCAGACTTGCCGCGATCCTTGCCGCAGATGTGGTGGGGTATTCGCGGCTGATGGGGGTGGATGAGGAAGGCACGCTGGCGCGCCTCAAGGCGCTGCGCGCGGACCTCATCGATCCCATCATCGCCGGGCATAACGGGCGCATCGTCAAAACGACCGGCGACGGATTGCTGGTCGAATTCGCCAGCGTCGTCGATGCGATGCGGTGCGCGGTCGAGTGGCAGAGCGCGATGGCCGAACGCCCCCAACCCGCGGGGACCCGCATCGAGTTCCGGATCGGGGTCAATCTCGGCGATGTGATCATCGACGAGGGCGACACTTCGGGGATGGGGTCAACATCGCGGCGCGACTCGAAGCCTCGGCCGAGCCCGGCGGCATTTGCATTTCGCGCACGGTGCTGACGCAAACCCGCGGCAAGCTCGATTTCCCGGTGGAGGATCTCGGCGATCAGGCCTTGAGGAACATCGCCCAGCCAGTGCATGTATTCCGGGTGCTTGCTGAGCAAAAGCCGATGCCCGAACCCGGCGCGCTGCCATTGCCGGCAAAGCCGTCGATCGCGGTCTTGCCGTTCCAAAACATGTCGGGCGACCCGGAGCAGGAATGTTTCGCCGATGGCATCGCCGAAGATGTCATCACGCTGTTGTCGAAATCGCGCGCGCTGTTCGTCATCGCGCGCAACTCGACCTTCACTTACAAGGGCCGCGCGATCGATGTGAAGGCGGTCGGCCGCGAACTGGGCGTGCGCTGCGTGCTCGAGGGTAGCGTGCGCAAGGCTGCCAATCGGGTGCGGGTGACGGCGCAGCTGGTCGAGGCGGCGACCGGCGGGCACCTCTGGGCCAAGCGCTACGACCGCGACCTCAACGACATCTTCGCGGTGCAGGACGAGATCACCGCCGCCGTCTCCACCGCATGGAGCGCAGCGAGCGCGAGCGGGCCGCGCGCAAGCCGCCATAGAACCTCGACGCCTGGGAATGCTATCACCGCGGGCTTTGGCATTTCTCCAAGGTCGAGGCCGGCGAGTATGCGTTAGCCTTGGGCTTTTTCGAACGCGCCGTCGAGCTCGACCCCGGCTTTGCCGCCGCCCATGCGGTAATGTCCTTCACCCTGGGGAGGCAAGCCGTGACTTTCCGACCGCAGGCCGAGCGGCAAACCCTGCTCTCTCTTTTCTATAGCCGGCCGGCGCTACCGGGCGAGATAGCCGCCGTCGACCGGCAGCGTGACCCCGGTGATATAGCGCGCCATTTCCGAGGCGAGAAACACCGCCGGTTGCGCGATGTCCTCGGGCGTGCCGATCCGGCCCATCGGAATGCGCCCGGTGAAATTTGCCATGTATTCGGCATTCTGCCGCGCATCCGCATTGAGCGGCGTCGCGGTAAAGCCGGGGCCGATCGCGTTGACCCGGATGCCGAGCGGCGACAGCTCGATCGCGAGCGCCTTGGTCAGGAGCCGCACGCCGCCTTTCGAGGTCGTGTAGGCGGCCGAGTTCGGCAGCGCGACAAAGGATTGGATCGAGCCGATATTGACAATGGCGCCCTTAGTCTCGCGCAGCTGATCCACGAACGCGGTCACCATGTTGTAGGGGCCGTCGAGATTAACGGCGAGCGTGTCGTCCCAGTCGCGCCGCGTATTCGGATCGGTAACCTGGCCGCGGCGAATGATGCCGGCATTGTTGACGAGAACGGAGATCGCTCCGATGTCGCGCCGCACCGTGTCGGCAAGCGCGTCGCAGGAGGGGCGGTCAGTCACGTCGCAAGCCAGACCCGCGGCATCGCCGCCGACCGCCTTCGCGGTGCGCACCGCGGCGCCGATGTTGATGTCGACCGAGACAATCCGCGCACCGGCCTCGGCCATCGCCACCGCGATGGCCTCACCAATCCCCGATCCGGCGCCGGTCACCAGCGCAATCCGGCCGTCGAGCAAGCCTGGCATATCTCACCTTCGGCGACGAGGGAATCTCGACTTCGACAGCCCCTCACCCCGACCCTCTCCCCGCAGGCGGGGAGAGGGAGGGACCCGCCGCGAAGCGGTGGGAGGGTGAGGGGCTCTATCGGCCAGGGCGCGAGCCGCTGTTACATCGCCTGCTGCTGCATCCGCAGGGCGCGGATTTTTGCGAGCGTCGGGGCCTTCGGCGCCTTCAGCGGATCGGGCGACGCCCCGCTCGGACCCACCGTGTCCGGCAGGGTGGAAACCCAGGCATCGCCGCCCATGATGTAGTTGCGATTGGTCTGCGCCGGGTTGCGGTTGACCAGCGGTCGGGCATAGAGCGGATGCGTCATGCTGCGGATTTCATGCTCGATCGTGAACAGCACCTTGCCGGTGTCGAGGTCGACGATGTCCTCGAAGCGATACTGGCAGCGATCGCTCTCCTCGGTGATCAGGTCGAGCTTCCTAAGCTTTTGGTGCGGCCTGCCGAAATCCTCGACGTAAACCTGCAGGTGATGGCCGTCGAACTCGGGCAGCTTCTTGTCGGTCTCGCGGAAGACCAGCTCCTGATGCGGGCCGACCTTGATGTGCGCGGCTTTGCCGTTGCCGTTCTTCTCGATGCAGGTGATGGCGCCAAGCACTTTGCGATAGAAGCGCGCGATGCCCTTGGCGGTCCCGTCGGGCACGGTGAATTCGACATAGGGAATGCCGAGATTGACCTTGCCGAAGCGCTCCTCGTCGGGGCTGTAGAGACGGATCTTGTTGCCCCACGGGCACATCGCCTCGACGTACTCGTTATGCTCCTTGAACTTGAACTTGGTGTCGGCAAGCTGCTTCTTGACCCCGGTCAGGCGGTGAAGCAGCGCTTCGCGGTCGGGCGAGACGACGCCGATATGGCCGCGGAACACCAATGGCGGCCCGGACGGCAAGTGGAACTGGTTCTTGCCGACATTGACCCACATGTTGTTGGTGCCGGGGAAGAGATAGGGATCACGGGTGAAGCCCAGCCCCATCAGATAGAAATCGCTCGCCAGCCCCTGGTCTGGGATCTCGACATTGACGTGCTCGAGCCCGGTGATATTGCCGAGGTTCTCGGCTTCGCGATCGAACGGGGTGTTCATTGGGTCCTCCGACAATTTTCCAACAGCCTGTCGCGTTCGTCGGGACTGCGACGTAAGCGCCGGCTGCATGCGACGTCATCAGAACAGATTTTCGAACCGCTCGTCTACCGGAACGCGATAGCCGTCGGCCAACCGTTTGGTCTGGTTGGCCATGCCGACGACGGCGATCAACTCGCCCAGCATCTCCGGGCTCATGCCGAGGCGCTTCGCCGCCGCGCCATGCGAGGCGGTGCAATAGGTGCAGCCGTTGCTGATGCTGACCGCCAGATAAATCAGCTCCTTGGTCAAGGAGTCGAGCGCGCCCGGCGCCATCACCGCCTTGAGGCCTTGCCAGATGCGTTGCAAGGTCGGGGGATGGTTGGCCAGCGCCCTCCAGAAGTTGTTGATCCAGTCGACCTTGCGGGTCGCCCGGATGTCGTCGAATACGGCGCGAACCTCCGCGCTCGCTGCGCTCTCATCGATAAGCGGGACTGTCGTCATGCTTGCCTCTCGCTTCCCCGGCGCCGCAGCTCGCCGGCGAGCCGACCGGTCAGAAACAACCCGAGCATACGAAGATCGCTCAACAGCGACCAGGCCGGATGGGCAAAGGTCTCGGGCCGGTTGCGTTCAAACACGGCGTGGCCGAACCAGGCCGGGCCATAGCCGACCAGCGGGGCGGCAACCAGCCACCGCCAATCGCCGCTGGCCGCGGCAAGCACCAGGAGGCCGGCCACTCCGAGAGTGCCAAGATAATGGAGCGCACGGGTGCGCGGGTCGGCATGGGCGCCGAGGTAGCGCGGCCAGAATTCGGCGTAGCTCATCGCCATAAAGCGGGGGGCGCAGCGACCGGCCGCTTGTAATGCTGCGAGCGGCGTCGTAAGTCAGCAACAAGCGGCATTCCCAAACTCCACCCCAACTCCCTGCGGAGTTCACAGATGGGCTTCAACGTAGCGGTGGTCGGCGCGACCGGCAATGTCGGCCGCGAATTTCTGACCATCCTTGCCGAGCGCGATTTCCCGGCCGACGACGTCGTCGCGCTCGCCTCGTCGGGTTCAATCGGCCGAGAAGTCTCGTTTGGCGACGACGACGTCCTCAAGGTGCAGGCGCTCGACACGTTCAACTTCAGGGGTATCGACATCGTGCTGTCGTCGCCCGGCAGCAAGGTATCAGCGGCGTTCGCGCCGCGCGCGACGAAGGCCGGAGCGATCGTCATCGACAACACCTCGTGCTTCCGCATGGAGCCCGACGTGCCGCTGGTCGTGCCGGAGGTCAATCCCGAGGCGATCGCGCAGTACCAAAAGCGCGGCATCATCGCCAACCCGAATTGCTCGACGATCCAAATGTTGGTCGCGTTGAAGCCGCTGCACGACCTGGCACACATCAAGCGGATCGTAGTCGCCACCTACCAGTCGGTATCGGGCGCCGGCCGCGCCGCGATGGACGAGCTGTTCAGCCAAACCCGCTCGATCTACGTCAACGACCCGATCAAGCCGGAGCAGCTGACCAAGCAGATCGCATTCAACGTCATCCCCCACATCGCCGAGTTCATGGATGACGGGTCGACCAAGGAAGAATGGAAGATGGCGGTCGAGACCCGCAAGATCCTCGACCCCGACATCGCGGTCACCGCGACCTGTGTGCGCGTGCCGGTCTTCATCGGCCACGCCGAGGCGGTCAATGCCGAATTCGCCCGTCCGCTGACCGAGGCTCGGGCGCGCGCGGCATTGCAGCATGCACCCGGCATTATCGTGCTCGATCACCGCGCCGACGAGGGCTATGTGACCCCGGCTGAAGCCGCCGGCGACGATGCCGTCTATGTCAGCCGCATCCGCCGCGACCCGACCGTGCAGCACGGGCTCAACCTGTGGGTCGTATCCGACAATCTCCGCAAGGGTGCCGCGCTCAACGCGGTGCAGATCGCCGAGATCCTCGTCGCCGAGCATCTCGGCGACGGGCGCCGCGCGCGGCCCAAGATCGAGCTGGTGCGGTAGGGGATCGGGTAACCCGAACTCGTCATTCCGGCGCGGCAAAGCCGTGACCCCCCAATCCATACTGCAGAGGCCCGTGTTCATGGATTCCGGGCTCCCTCGCTCCGCTCCTGCCCCGGAATGACGACGTGCAGCACGGATGAGTGACCTGCCGCAGCCCGAGCAGATAAGCGCGGCGGACGCCACGCAACGCAAGGACGCGGCCGCGGTCATGACTCCGGCGCGTATTCCGAGACAGGTCCTGCCCGCCGCGGGTGATGCGTTTCTCGGCCGGCGGATTACCCCGCTGACCCGGCGACGCATCGAGAACTTCAGGGCCAACCGTCGCGGTTTCTGGTCGCTGTGGATCTTCCTCTTCTTCTTCGGGACCAGCCTCTTCGCCGAATTTCTCGCCAATGACCGCCCACTCTTGGTCAGCTACGCCGGCAACTTTTACATTCCGGTATTGCACGACTACCCGGAGACCGCCTTCGGCGGCGATTTCCCGAGCGAGACCGATTATCGCGACCCGGCCGTCATCAAGCTGATCACCGAAAAGGGCTGGATGGTCTGGCCGTTGATCCCGTTCAGCTACCGCACGATTACCGACGCGCCGGGCCCCTTCCCCGCCCCGCCCTCGCGCATTGACTGGCTCGGCACCGACGACCAGGGCCGCGACGTGCTTGCGCGCCTCATTTACGGGTTTCGCATCTCGGTCCTATTCGGCCTCGCATTGACGCTGTTTTCCTCGATTGTCGGTGTCGCTGCCGGCGCCGTGCAGGGTTATTTCGGCGGGATGACCGATCTCGGCCTGCAGCGATTCATCGAGATCTGGGACGGGCTGCCGGTGCTCTACCTGTTGATCATCCTGGCCACCTTTGTCGAGCCCAATTTCTGGTGGCTGTTGGGGCTGATGCTGCTGTTCTCCTGGACCGGCCTGGTCGGCGTCGTGCGGGCCGAGTTTCTGCGGGCGCGCAATTTCGATTACATCCGCGCCGCGCGCGCCCTCGGTGTCTCCAACCGGGTCATCATCATTCGCCATGTCCTGCCGAATGCGACGGTGGCGACGATCACCTTTCTGCCGTTCATCCTCAACGGTTCGATCACGACGCTGACCTCGCTGGATTTTCTCGGCTTCGGCCTGCCGCCGGGGTCGGCTTCGCTCGGCGAATTGTTGGCGCAGGGCAAGGCCAATCTGCAGGCGCCGTGGCTCGGCATCACCGCCTTTCTTGTGCTGGCTTTGATGCTGAGCCTCCTGATCTTCATCGGCGAGGCGGTGCGCGACGCCTTCGACCCGCGCAAGGTGACCCCGTGAGCCATTGCAAAACTTGCATCGGCACAAATCGCTCCTCTCCGCCCTTCAGGGGGAGAGGGAGGGGCCCGCGCCGAAGGCGTGGGAGGGTGAGGTGGGTCGTTGCCGGTTGCCCTGGAATCCCCCACCTCACCCCAACCCTCTCCGCCCCCTAGGGCGGAGAGGGAGTGATCGGTGACCCCGTGAGCCCTTGCAAAGAACGTACCGTGAACTCATATACACGTGTGCACCTCATCCGTTTGCCCGCGTCCCCGCTTGGAGCGTGCGCAGCGAGACCGCTGGTAGCCGAAAATCATGCTGACCACGCTGTTCCGCCCGCTGTTATTCCGCTGTTAACCCGCTGTTAACTCCGCTGTTATTCGGCGACAAACTCTATGAATTTCAATGACGTGGTGCTGATCCGTTTCTGCGGTCCGCGAGCGCGGGGATGACGCACCCGTGAGCCTCCTTGAGGTCCGTGACCTCAGCGTGACCTTCGCCGGCTGGCGCGGCGCGCCGCCGGTCGAGGCGGTCAAGCGCATTTCCTTCACGCTCGATCGCGGCAAGACATTGGCGCTGGTCGGCGAGAGCGGCTCGGGCAAAACGGTGACCGCGCTCTCGGTCTTGCAGCTGCTCCCCTACCCCGCCGCCACCCATACCCCTGAAAGCAGCGTCCGGTTTGCCGGCGAGGAGATGGTGGGAGCCGCCCCGGCGCGGCTGCGCGAGATGCGCGGCAACCGCATCGCGATCATCTTCCAGGAGCCGATGACCTCGCTCAACCCGCTGCACACGCTGGAAAAGCAGATCGCCGAGACGCTCCTGATCCACAAGCACATGGCGCCGGCGGCGGCGCGCGCCCGCACCCTCGAATTGTTGCATCTGGTGGGCCTGGGTGACGCGGAGAACCGGCTGGGGGCCTATCCGCACCAGCTCTCGGGCGGCCAGCGGCAGCGCGTCATGATCGCGATGGCGATCGCCAACGAACCGGACATCCTGATCGCCGACGAGCCGACGACCGCGCTCGATGTGACGATCCAGGCGCAGATCCTCGATCTGATGCGCGAGTTGAGGGATCGGCTTGGCATGGCCCTCCTCTTGATCACCCACGATCTGGCGATCGTCCGCCACATGGCCGAGCGGGTCTGCGTGATGACCGAGGGCGAAATCGTCGAAAGCGGACCGACCGCCGAGATTTTCGCCCGGCCTAAGCATCCCTATACGCGCCGGCTGTTGGCGGCCGAACCGAGGGGCCGCGTGGCGCCGGCCGATCCGGCGGCCCCGGTGCTGGTCGAGGGCGAGCGGCTGAAGGTGTGGTTTCCGATCCGCCGCGGCCTGTTCCAGCGGATCAAGGGTTACGTCAAGGCGGTCGATGGCGTCTCGCTCCGGGTGCGCGCCGGCACCACCCTCGGAGTAGTCGGCGAAAGCGGCTCGGGCAAGACGACTCTCGGCCTCGCGCTGTTGCGCCTGCTCGATGCCCAGGGCGGCATCCGCTTTGCCGGGCATGATATCGCGCACGAGCGGCAGAAGCGGCTGCGGCCGCTCAGGCGCGAGATGCAGGTGGTGTTTCAGGACCCCTATTCGAGCCTCTCGCCGCGCCTGTCGATCGCCCAGATCGTCGGCGAGGGACTCAAGGTGCATCGGCTGGCGGCGAGCGATGCCGAGCAGCGCCAATTGATCGAAGCGGCGCTGCAGGAGGTCGGGCTCGATCCCGCCGCAGCCGACCGCTATCCGCACGAATTCTCCGGCGGCCAGCGCCAGCGCGTCGCAATCGCCCGGGCTCTCGTGCTGAAGCCGCGCTTTATCGTGCTCGACGAGCCAACCTCCGCGCTCGACATGTCGGTGCAGGCGCAGATCGTCGAACTCTTGCGCGAATTGCAGGCGCGATACGGCCTCGCCTATCTGTTCATCAGCCACGATCTCAGGGTGGTGCGCGCGATGGCGCACGAGATCCTGGTGATGAAGGATGGCCAGATCGTCGAAGAGGGCAGCGCTGAGCAGATACTAAACGCGCCCGAGCACCCCTATACCCGCGCGCTGATGGCCGCCGCCTTCGACCTCGCTGCGGTGCCGGCGTGAAACCCTCTCCGCACCGCGGGAGAGGGTGGCCGACGCGTAGCGGCTGCTCGCCTTGCCAAGCCGCGGGGCCTCGTGTATCCCCTGCCCCGCCTGCGCGGGCGCCGAGCTGCCGTAGCTCAGTGGTAGAGCACCCCCTTGGTAAGGGGGAGGTCGAAAGTTCAATCCTTTCCGGCAGCACCATTCAGACGTGAATTTACCGTGGCTTAACCGAGTTACCGCAGGCTGCTAGCGTCTGGAAATGCAGCAACAGGATTGCCGCAGCATGCCCGGGACCGACCATACAGCCTGCCGCGCCGGGACGGCGGCACAATGATCGGTTGGGCCCTCCGTCAGCTGGTGGTTTGGGGCGGCGTGGCGTTGATCTTTTACGCCGTTGGCATTCGCCTGTCGCCGCAGCCGCGCACGACCGCACCGGTTCCCGTGGCGTCACCTTCCACGAGCGAGCAAGTACGCGGCGCGGTACCCAATTCGCTGGTCTTTCATGCCAACCCGCAAGGCCACGTCATGGTCGACGCCTTTGTCAACGACGCGCCGGTGCGCTTTATGGTCGATACCGGCGCCACGACGGTCGCCTTGACACTGAAAGATGCCGCGGCCGCCGGGTTCGGCCGCAGCGATCTGGTCTTCAGCATGAAAACGTCGACCGCGAACGGCGTGGGCCGCGCAGCGCCGGTCAGGCTGCGCGGGCTGCGCATCGACCAGCTCCAAGTCAACGATGTCGAAGCGGTAGTCATGGAAAATCTCAACATCTCGCTGCTCGGCCAAAGTTTCCTCACGCGGATCGACGGCTACGAGATGCGCGAGGGGGTGTTGACCCTCAGCTACTGGTAGCCCCCGCCGGCCGGCGTCGACTCGGCGCGTTTCTTGACAAGCGCGGCCGATCGTGCGGTGTTCGCCGCGCCTTTGCCTCCTGGCCGGAAGCTTCCCATGCACGCCTATCGTACCCATACTTGCGGCGCGCCGCGCCTCGCGGATACCGGCATCACCGCCCGGCTGTCGGGCTGGGTGCACCGCAAGCGCGATCACGGCCAGCTCCTGTTCATCGATCTGCGCGACCATTACGGCATTACCCAATCCGTGATCGACGTGTCGTCGCCGCTCTTCCCGGCGGCCGAGGCGCTGCGTCTGGAAAGCGTCGTGACGGTGACCGGGCGGATCGCCGCGCGCAGCGCTGACACCGTCAACCCCAATCTGCCGACCGGGGAAGTCGAGCTGGTCATCGCCGCGCTCGAGGTGCAGTCGGCAGCCGAGACGCTGCCGTTCCCCGTCAACAGCGAGGCCGAGACACCCGAGGACATGCGGCTGACCAACCGCTTTCTCGATCTGCGGCGCGAGCGCATGCACGCCAACATCATGCTGCGCTCGCAGGTTGTCGCCGCGATCCGCCGGCATATGCTGGCGCAGGGCTTTATCGAGTTTCAGACGCCGATCCTGACCGCCAGCTCGCCCGAGGGGGCGCGCGACTACCTGGTGCCGAGCCGGCTGCATCCCGGCACCTTCTACGCCTTGCCGCAGGCGCCGCAACAATTCAAGCAGTTGCTGATGGTCGCCGGGTTCGACCGCTATTTCCAGATCGCCCCGTGCTTCCGCGACGAGGCGACCCGCGCCGACCGCTCGCCGCAGTTCTATCAGCTCGATTTCGAGATGTCGTTTGTGACGCAGGAGGATGTCTTCGCCGCGATCGAGCCGGTGTTGCACGGGGTCTTCGAGGAATTCGGCGGCGGCCGCGCGGTGACGCCGCCGCCCTTCCCGCGCATCACCTTTGCGGACGCCGCGCTCAAATATGGCACCGACAAGCCCGACCTCCGGAACCCGCTCGTCATCGCCGATGTCTCGGAGGTGTTCGCCACGTCGAAGTTCCGCGCCTTCCGCCGCATCATCGAGAACGGCGGCGTCGTCAGAGCCATCCCGGCCCCCGGGTCGGCGTCGCGGCCGCGCTCCTCGTTCCAGGACCGGATGGATGCCTGGGCGAAATCGGAGATGGGCGCGCCCGGGCTCGGCTACATCATTTTGGAACCGGGCGAACCCGGCGCGAGCCCGGTCGGGCGCGGCCCGATCGCCAACAATCTCGAACCGCACGAGATCGCCCGGATCGCCGAACTCGCCGCGGTCGAAGCCGGCGATGTCGTCTTCTTCGCCGCCGGCGCGAAAGCCGAGGCCGAGCGCCTCGCCGGCGCGGCCCGCACCCGGATCGGCCACGAGCTTGGCCTCGTCGAGCAGGGCACCTTCCGCTTCTGCTGGATCGTCGATTTCCCGATGTACGAGCGGATCGAGGAGACCGGGCAGATCGACTTCAGCCACAACCCGTTCTCGATGCCGCAGGGCGGTCTCGAGGCGCTCGAGACCAAGGACCCGCTGGAGATCCTCGCCTACCAGTACGACATCGTGTGCAACGGGATCGAGCTCAGCTCGGGCGCCATCCGCAACCACCTCCCCGAGATCATGTACAAGGCCTTCGCGATCGCCGGGTATTCGGCACAAGAGGTCGAGGCGCAATTCGGCGGCATGCTCAAGGCCTTCCGCTACGGCGCGCCGCCGCATGGCGGCTCGGCGCCCGGCATCGACCGCATCGTCATGCTGCTGGCCGACACGCCCAACATCCGCGAGATCATCGCCTTCCCGATGACCCAGCAGGCCGAGGACCTCCTGATGCAGGCGCCGGCAGCGGTGCCGCCCGAGCGCCTGAAGGAACTGCACATCCGCCTCGACCTGCCGCCGCCCAAACCGCGCTAGCGGCAAATTCCCTACGCGCAGGGAATTTTTTCTCGGAGGGCGCCCAACCAGCTGCGATCGTTCGATTTATCGATTCCGGGCAGGGAATTTTTGCGCACCTCGCAGGGAATTCTTTCGCGCGACGCAGGGAATTGGCAGGGAATTTGGCGGCATGGTTCCTTTGTCGTGCCAAAATAGGAATTATGAATATGATATGGTGATTGGATGAGCATCGCGCAAGCCGCCGGCGTCACCTTCCGGCGGCGGTGCGTTCGAGGTTGAGCGGCCAGTAGGCGCGCCAACGCCTCGTCCTCGGAGATTGGGCCGCCGCGCGTTCCCCGTTGTCCTCATAATCCCGCAAAATTGGCGAGCAAGCGGATGCCTCCCGGAACGGTACCATCGAGCGCGATTAGATGCTCTGGCTCGCTCAGGCACCACGCGAACGAGCCCCACGCTAAATTGGGAATGGCGCGCTTGAATGCTCCGGAATTGCGGTCCGCGAACGCAGTGACGAAGGCGACTTGGCTCGCCTTGAAGCCGGCAGCGGTAATCAGCTCCAGAAGACCTGCCCGCCGGGTTTCCGTAATCTCGCCGGCGGTCGCTACCGCCTCGATGAAAACGATCAACGGGTCGCTCGGCGCGAGGTCGACCAGGATGGTGTCGGGCAGGAGCTTGTCGCTCTCGATTTTTAGGCCGAGCGTTTGCGCGAGTTCGTCGTCGCGCTGGATGACCTTGTTACCGCTTTCCGAGATCCACAGCGCGGCCGGATCCTTGAGGAAACGCGACGCGAATACCTCGACAACAGCCTTGGTGATGACCGAAGACGGCCCCGCTTCCATCTGGCGGGTCTCGCCATTCGGCAGCGTGACGAGCATGCGGAATTGCGCCGCCGTCGCGGAACGCTGCTGCAGCCGCACGCGTGCGAGCGCCCCTGCGGAAAGATACTGGTCCTGCCACCTAGAGACCGCAGTCCCGAGTGACTCATCGTGAAATGCTGGATCGAACAAGGCGGCGAACGCTGATTGCAACGCATAGCGCCCCTTTGAGGAGGTGGTCGCGAGGCCCGGCCTCAACCCGACCGCACCAACGCGTACCAGCCCGTCGCGCAGGGTTTCATCCCGAATCGGCTCGCGCGTATTGTCCTGAAACCAGCGGTTTGAGGGGAGGTCGGAACCGCGCTTCTCGACAGCGGCGATGTAGCCTTGGCGATCCTCGTCCGAAAGGCGTGTCGATTGATTTTTCCCCATGCGGTAGACGTGCTTTGGCGCCATCCACATGCCAGTTCCCTCGATAGCGCCGATATAGAGCATGACAAAAACGGTACGCGCCGCCATTTCGCGCGTGCAGTAATTGCGCTGCGGCGTCCCCTCCGGGAATATCTGCCGTAACCGGTGATGGATTTCCGGAACGTCAAGAAGAGGCGGAAGCATCGTGAATACCGTAAGCCGCTCCAATTGCAGCCGCGATTTTTGTCGGAGGCGCGCCGGCAGCGACAAGGTTTGCGAGCTTTGCCATCACAGTGGCCGTTGGGAGAGGCAGCTCCTCAAGCTCGAAGGCCGAGACCGCGACCGAGCCGTTGAGGCACCTGAATGCTGCGTCGACTGCGGCGCTGTTCAAAAGCGCGGCAATCGTCGCTGGCGGCACGCTCGGGTTCGGTTGAACGCCCCGAACCATGTTGAGATGGTTTTCGACGGTTACCCCCCTGTGCTCTCGGATGAACTTCGCCGGCAGCTCAGCGGCAATCAGGCGTCGGGGTTGCTCTTTAGCCGTTGTGCGCTGCACTAGCACACAGGGCTGCGTAACGATCAGCCAATCATCCTTTGGCCGGGTCGCCGCAAACCACGGAGCGTGATTGCGCTTTTCGCTCCGCCAGAGAAAGCGGCCGGTGCTCGTAACGGCCTCGGCCCAAATTACTGGAATCGCCGCAGCCTCCGGCTTCTTCTTAAACTGCCCCTTGTGCCGATTCCATACCAGCGGACCGGTCGATACCCCGTAGCCATAATCGGCGAGGCGATGTGGCATCGATCGCAGCCGTCTCGCCAGGCTCGCTTGCTCAGCGGTGCGCGGAAGCAGCCACGGAGAGGCTGGTGTTGCGGGCAGCGTGAAGCGCCCCGCCTTGCGGCTAAGCATCTTGCTGCGTCGTGCCACATCGATAAACCCGACGTTGCCGGCGACCGGTATTCCGCTTTTGCGGTAGGTCGCGAGCATCGTCTCCTGAAGAACGTCGGCGAAGACGCCGTCGCGCTCGCTCACGAAATTCACCGACAGCGGCGGCGCTTCCGCCGCGAGGAGCGCACGCAACGCCTTGTAATAAAGCCCCGAAAGCATGGAGGTTGGCGTTACGTATCCAATAACCGCGCCCGGCTTGAGCCAATGGAGGGCCGCATGGGTGAAGAGACCGTATAGATTTGCGTGGCCGTAGACGCCACGCGCGAATTGCCGGCGTCGCTCCGGTGATAGTGTGATCCTGCCATAAGGAGGGTTTCCAATGACGAGATCGCAGCTCTCCGCTTCATCGGCGTCGAGATCGAGACTGTCGCGGGTTTCGACGAGCCTCGGCAAGCTACGCCCGGTCATGCGGGCGAGCGGCTCAAGGGCGATAGCAAGCATCGCCTGCGCAAGCCAGGTGCCGAACGCGTCAAGGTCGAATCCGCGCAGCCTGGCGGCGATGCTTTGCAGGACGATCGCCGGCTCGGCACCTTGAAGGCTGCGTGCCATGCGGCCAGCGAGGCCAATCAGGAAGGCGCCACCGCCGCATGCGGGATCGAGGACTCGCGCCGTCCGCCAATCGACACCCGCTTCCTCGGCCATAATCAGCAGGCATTCCACGAGTTCAGGCGGAGTGTAAAAGATTCCGTGCTGCGCCCGGAATGGTGCCGGCAGCAGCGCGGTGTAGAGGGTGCCGATGGCGTAGGCGACCTGAGCCGGCGACAGCGTTTCGAGCCCCGCCGCTATTTGAGCCGCCACCGCACGCGCATCAGGGCTGAGCATTGCCCCGTCGAGCGGAGGCGGTTCAGCCAGGTTCGGCATATTCGGGCCGTTCGAGAGAATGAGGCTGTAGGACGAGGCGATCGCGGCCGAAAAGCGTTGGGCGAAACCCAGGCGGTTCTCATACGCCAGGCTCGCGGACAGTTCGAGAGCCGCCGCCCGATCGATGATCGGTGTGACGGGCCTCGCAACATCGCAGCGCTCCGGCTTCGATTGTCCCATTCCCCACCCCGGCCGACTCAACGTGGATGACTTTACTCTGCAGAACACAGCAAGAACAGAGCCAAATGCCTCGCATGGCTCGGAGGATGGCTCGCGGAGGCTGTTCGTATCAAGGTCTTTACCTCGACGCAGACCCGACCTACAATATCTGGTATGTCAGCCTATCGAGACTCGCGACAATCGGATCTGTTCGCCGCCCCGGGCGACGCATTCCGCAGCGTCATTCCGATGCAGTCGGAGCCGATGCCGGCCGATTTCGTCGAGCGCATTCGTGACGAGTTGACGAGCACGCTGGCGATGGCGCGCGCTGCGGCCCAACTGCCGTGGAAGGATCTTACGAGGGCCACGCTTGCCGAGTTGCGCTTCAACTCCGTGGCCCGCTGGTTGCCCCCGGACGAGGCAACCGCGCTCAGGGAGCTGTTCCAACGCGAGATGACCCGGCTCTATGACATCGCCAACCGCGCCGCGGCGGAGTCGGCGTAAGCAAGCGGGAATCCAGGGCAAGCTTTGTGCCGCTGCCCCTGGACCCCCGCTTCCGCGGGGGTGACGGGTGGAATGCTTCAACCAATAGCGATGATGCGCTAGCAGGCCATCGGCGGCGATTGCTTTCGCGGCGGTTTCGCGCTGACATGGGAGATGGGGGCCGGCGCCGCCAGGTATACAGGCCGGGCGCCTGGGAGCGTCAGGCCAGACTCACCTCGACGCCGGTGTCGTTGAAGCAGGCGCCTTGCGCGAGATCGGCGCGGTCGTCGGCCGAGACCAGGGCGCTGATCGTCTGCCCGGTCGGGCTCGTCGCGAGCCAGGCGCCTTTCTCGGATGCGACGACGCCCGGCGGCACCGCATCGGTGACCTGGAGCTTCAGGACCACGGAGCCGCGATCGTTCCACACCCGAATGCGGCGTGCCCCGGCGAGGCCGCGGGCGCGCGCATCATCCGGGTGCATCAGGAGCGGCGGGGCATCGCTCGGTTTGCCGCCGCGGCCCAGCAGGGTCGAGGAGATGCGGCTCGCCGAGGACGGCGAGATCAGCGCGAGCGGAAACTGGCCGGCGCGCGGGCGGAACCCCGGCAGGCGCGCCGCCTCGCCCCAGCGCTCCGCGAGGGCATCCGAGGCCAGCTCGATGCGGCCCGACGGCGTCGCCGGCATGACGTTGTCGAACAATGCCAGCGGCCGCCCGTCCGGCGCCGTCATGCGCACCGCCCCGCCGGCCGGGATCTCGCTTCCCCGCAGCCCGTTGAGGCGCGGGTCGGCGGCATCGACGGCGTCGTCCATCAATTCGCGGTCGCTCGCGCCGAAGCACGCATCGGAGAACGCGAACCGGGCCGCCAGCCGGCGAAAGATCTCGGTGTTCGGCAGCGCCTCGCCGACCGGCGGGATCACCGGCTCGGCGCGCTGCAGCCAATGGTGGCCATAGGACGCGTAGAGATCGTCGCACTCGAAGTGGCTCGCGGCCGGCAGGACGATGTCGCAATACTGCATGCTCTCGGTCATCGCGATCTCGATGCCGACGAGGAAGATCTCCTCGCGCGACAGCCCGTTCTTGATGCGGTTCTGATCGGGGTGCACGACGACCGGGTTGTGGTTGTAGATGAACACCGCGCGCAATGGCGGGTCGAGGTCGTCGCGCTCGAGGTGGCGGCCGACATCGAGGATGTTGATCGTCCGCGTTCCGGGCGGCACCAGGTCGGGCCGCTGCAGCCGGGCCGGCGATTTCGGGAAGGCGTTGCCGGCGCCGAGCACGATGCCGCTGTCCGACCCGAGCTTGCCCAACAGCGCCGGGAGCGCGATCGCCGCGCGAATCCCGCTGCCGCCGTTGCGGCCGCGTTCGAGCCCGTTGCCGGGAGCCAGCACGAGCGGGTCGGCGGCCGCCATCCAGCCGGCGAGACGGCGGATATCGGCGAGCGCCACACCGCATTCGGCGGCCGCCTTCTCCGCCGGCCAGGCGCGCGCCAGCGTCATGAACTCTTCGTAGCCGCTGACGTGTTCGGCGATGAAGGCGCGGTTGTGCGCGCCCAACTGCTCCAACTCGACGGCGAGCGCAAAGGCGAGCAGCACGTCGGTGCCGGGCCGCAATGCCAGATGCAGATCGGCTTGCTCGGCGACCTTCGTGCGCAGCGGATCGATGACCGCGAGGCGGCCGCCCTTGCGCATCGCGGCGCGGATCTTGCGCACCAGATGCAGATTGGCGACGCTCGCATTATTGCCCCACACGATGTTGAGCGCGGCGTTCTCCGCCGCCTCCGGTCCGATGCCGGGCACCGGACCATAGGTGCCCGCCCAGGCCTCGCTGCGCACCCCGCCGCACAACGCCCGGCGGTAGAGCTGGCTGGCGCCGAGCCGATGGAAGAAGCGCAGCGACATGCTGTCCATCGAGAGCATGCCGTGCGGGCCGGAATAGTTGAGCGGCATTACGGCTTGCGGCCCGAAGCGCTCGATAACCGCCGACACGCGCTGATGAAGCTCATCGAGCGCCGCGTCCCAGCCGATCCGCTCGAACCGGCCCGATCCGCGCGGCCCCGTGCGCCGCAACGGCCAGTGCAGCCGACCGCCGCCGTGCACGAACTCGGCGCTGTAACGCGCCACCTTGTTGCAGATGATCCCGTCCGTGTAGGGCAGCGCGTCCGAGCCGCGCACCTTTACGATGCGGTCTCCCTCCACCGCCACGGTGAGGCTGCAGGTGTCCGGACAATCGAGGGTACAGACGCTTGGGTGCTCCAGGACCGTCATGATGGGCTCCGATACGAGGCAGGGCATTCTGTAGGCGCGTGCCGATCTGAGAAAGCGCCAATTTTCGCCGGACGATCAGACCGATTTACGCGCCGATGATTCCGGATCACACGCTCCGTGCTCGAGTGGGGCGGCACACTGAACAACTATCTAGGTGACGGGGCCGTGGCGACGTTCACGCGCAGCGAACCACTCACGTGCGTGGCTTCCCGCCGTTCCCCATTTCCAGGCCTATATCGTTGGACAAGGAGGGACTGGCGCTCCTCGAAGCGGCAAGTAAAGGCGCGGCTGCGCGGCTTTGAGTTTGACCGTTACGTCGGGGCGGTCGTTCGGCTCCCCACGCCGGAATAACCAACACGGCAAACGCGCGCTTCGGGGAGGTGAAAATCGACAGTCGTTCCCCTACCGGGCGTGCTGGTTATTTCGATAGTGCCATCGTGCAGTTCGATGAGGCGCTTGGTCAGCGGTAGTCCGAGGCCGACACCGTCATATTTCCGGTTCAGGCCGCTATCCACTTGCCCAAACGGCGCCAGTGCGATCGGTATCTGTTCGGCCGACATCCCTATGCCCGTGTCCCCCACCCGAAAGGTCAGGCCGCCCTGGGGTTCCCGCCCGATCTTCAGGCAGACCTTGCCGCCCGCGGGGGTGAACTTGATCGCGTTGGATAAGAGGTTGATGAGGATCTGCGTCAGCTTGGCTGTATCGCCCAACACATTCGGCAGCGGATTCTCGGACTCGGTCACGAAATTGACCTCCGCCTTGCACGCTAACTCCTGGACGATTCTGGAGCTGAGATTTACGACCCGTCCGACCTCGACCACCTCCTCGGCGACAACCAGTCGGTTCGCGTCGGCTCGAGCGAGGTCGAGGATGTCGTTGATGATCGCCAGCAAGTGGCGTCCGCTTTCGCCGATCACGGCGGCATAGTCGGCGTATTTTTCGTTAATCGGCCCAAACATCCGGTCGCTCATCATCCCGGAGAAGCCGATAATCGCATTCAGCGGCGTGCGCAGCTCGTGGCTCATATTGGCGAGAAATTCGGATTTTGACCGGTTGGCAGCTTCGGCCGCCTCCTTCGCCGCGATCAGGCGCTCTTGATTGCGGCGCAGTTCGTCGAATGCTCGGCTCGCGCGCAGGATGTACCGGACGCGGTGGTTGAGGACTAGCCAATTGATCGGTTTCGGGATGAAGTCGGTTGCTCCGGCATCGTAGGCGCGGGCAATCGACGGCACGTCGTCGAGGCTGGTCGCGACGACGATCGGCACATAGGCCGAGGCAAGACGGCCGCGCAACACCCGGCACAGCTCGTACCCGTCCATGCGCGGCATGACGACGTCGACGAGGAGGAGATCCGGGAGGCGCTCTTCGTAGACGCGGCACCCTTCGACCCCGTCGGCCGCCTCGACGACCTCGAAGTTATCGGTCTCCAACGTCGCACGCATCAGCGAGCGCACCACCGGATCATCGTCGACGACGAGGATCGATGCCGTCCTGCTCACGTCGGTCTCATCCATCCACGGCTCCAAGATCCGCGGCACAGCTATCCGGCGCATCTTGCGAGGGCTAGATGAATTTATTGCTAAGTGGTGTTGTGCGTCGGCGCACCGGTCGATCCGATCTCAAGCCGCCCGACTGTCGACCTCGGTCAGCTCACGCAGCTGTTGGATCGCCCCCGCCAGCTCGCGATCAAGCGCGGTGAGAACCTCTTCGCTTGGAAAAGTCTTGTTTTCGCGCGCCATTGATTCGATTTCCGCGCAACGCCGCGAAACCAGGCAGGCACCGATCGCCGCGGCGCTCGATCTCAGATTGTGCGCCGCGTGCCACACGCCTGGCAGATCGCCTTCGCGGATCTTCTCAAGCATCGTTGCCACTAGAGGCGGCGAAATTTCAGCGAATTGGGTGACGATGTCTTCGAGCAGAGAGGAGCCCCGCCTGGCGGCAATGGCGCGAATTTTGCCGATCGCCACCATGTCGAGCGTTGCTTCCGTGACGCCTGCCGCTGGCGGCACCGGCGCGGCAGCGATCCCGTTGCCGCGCGTCAGGGAGACCTCGCGCGGGGTCAGCCATCGCCCGAGCATGTCGATCATTTGCTGCTCGTCGTACGGCTTTACCAGGAAATCATCCATGCCGGCTTCGAGACAGCGCTCGCGCACTTCGAGAAGAGCGTGCGCGGTGAGCGCGACGACAGGTACGTGCGAGCGCGATGGGTCGGTACCACGCAGCCCTTCCGTGACCTTCTCGATCTCGCGAATACGCTTCGTCGCATCGAAGCCATTCATTACCGGCATTTCGCAATCCATCAGGATCAAGTCGAATTGCTCCTGGATGGATAGCTGGGCGGCCGAACGGCCATCGGGCGCGGTAACGACGGAACAGCCCATATTCTCAAGAATGCCGGTCGCCACGTCCCGGTTTACCGCGTTGTCCTCGACCACGAGGATGCGCGCGTCGAAAGCGATCTGCGCCTGGCGGCCGGTCCTTCGCACATAGAAAGACGCGACGCCGTTATCGCGCGCACCCGAGGCGATCGACGCCAGGCAATCGAACAACACCGACGGGCGCGGCGGCTTGGTCAGCATCGCGAACGCGCCGACGCTTTCCAGGCTGGCATCGGCAATCGAGCCGTCAAGGGCGATCAGCAGAACCACCTCGGTCCGGGCGCCGCCCTCTTCCGCCCTTATCTTGCGCGCGAGCTTGATCCCGTCGCATCCCAGCCCCTTGACATCGATGATCGCCACATCGAATCGACGCTCTGATCGTATCGCCTCCTGCCATGCGATCTCGCCCTCGGCGGCGCTACCGTGCATGACCGCATCGATGCCCCAGCTCGAGAAGTACCGCGACATGACATCCGCGCTGACGGCGTTGCTGTCGATGACGAGCACGCGCAGCGGCCGTTCGATCGCGCGCCGATCGGCCACAACGCTGTGGTCTTCGGCCGAGCGAGCCAGCTGGACCGTGAACCAGAAGCGAGAGCCGCGCCCGATCTCGCTCTCGACGCCGATGTCGCCACCCATCAAATGGACGAGCTCCTTGACGATCGAAAGCCCGAGGCCGGTGCCGCCGCGCGAGCGGGTCATTGAGGCATCGGCCTGGTGGAAGGATTCGAAAATCCGGGTCCGCTGGTCGTCGTCGATACCGATGCCGGTATCCCTGACCGATGACAGGAGGATTATTTGATCTTCCCCGTCCTTGGCCAACGACAGCTCGATGAGGATCTCGCCGCGCTCGGTAAACTTCATCGCGTTGCCGACGAGGTTGATCAGCACCTGCCGCAACCTGGCCGAGTCGCCCGTCAGCTGCCGCGGCACGTCCTCGGCAATGAAATAGACGAATTCGAGCCCCTTGCTGGTGCAGCGCTCGCAAAACAGATCGGTCACCTCGGCAACCAGCTCGCGCGGGTCGAAGTCGACCATCGCGAGCTCAAATCGTCCAGCTTCGATCTTTGAAAGATCGAGGATGTCGTTGATGATGCCGAGCAGCGCCTGACCCGACCGCACGAGGTTCTCGACGAGCTGGGTCTGGCGCTCGTTCAGCGGCGTCGTCGCAAGAAGGCTGGCCGTTCCGAGCACCCCGTTCATCGGCGTGCGGATCTCGTGGCTCATCGTCGCCAGGAACTGCGATTTCGCGTGGTTGGCCGCCTCTGCCTGCTGGCGTCCGCTTTCGGCGTCCTTCTCCAGCACCTTACCGCGCGCCACTTCCGCCTCGAGGCTCTGCGCCAGCTCCACTTGCCGCCCGGCAAAGGTCGCAACAAGGGTGATCGCCATGACCAGGACGATGAAGACCGTGATCAGCGCCGCCAGAAACATCGGCGACATCGCCATGTTCGCCAGCGGTGCATCCGGCAAGGGAAAGAAGATCGACGCCTGCATTGCCGTGTAATGCATGCCGGCAACCGCAAAGCCCATGACCGGAGCGGCAGCCACCGTCGCCAAGACGCTCGACGAACCCAACCCGCGGAGGCGAAAGCGAATCCCGAGCGAGACAAAGGCCAATCCGATCGCGACGACGACCGAGACCGCGACCAGCATCGGGTCATAACGCAGCAGCGCCTCCGGCTGCATCGCCGCCATCCCCGAGTAGTGCATCAGGCCGATGCCGGCCCCCATCAATACGGCGCCGACCGCTAGACGCTGGAACCCCGGCTCGGTACGGTCGCTGATCACCCATAGCGCGACCCCGCTGGCGAGAATGCCGGGGATCATCGAGGCGACGGTTCCGACTCCCTCGTATCCCACGCCGCAAGGCAGGGTAAAGGCGAGCATGCCGATGAAATGCATCCCCCAAATCCCGCCGCCCATCGCCGTCGCCCCAGCACATGTCCAAGCCCAGCGCGCACCGCGTGAGTCGGCGGCGACAATGCGTCCGGAAGTCGACAGGGCGACGAAAGCCGCCAAGGTGGCGACCACAACCGATAGCGCAACCAGACCGGCAGCGTAGGCGTGGCTGTAGGCGGTCGTCGGGTCGATCGAGTCGTAGACTGGGAAAAATCGCCAATTGAGATGCAGCATGCGCAACTCGCGATGAGATCAGACGCGCATACCATCGCAACCTTCGGTGAAAAGTTTCTAAACAGCGCGCGTCTTCGGGACACGATGCGCACCGACCGACAGCTTCGGGCTCGCTCTCGGCCTAGCGCTGTGCAAGCACCTGATCGACACCCACGGAACCTCGTCGACGATCAGCTCATGCGCCGAGGCGAGGACCTCGGCCCGCTCGGTGCTGTCGATTCGGTCGCGTTTCCGGACGTTGCGCGGCCTAGCCGAACCGGCTAGAACCCGTGCGCAGCTTGGTTCGGGGCGTGGCGCAGTCTGGTAGCGCACCTGCTTTGGGAGCAGGATGTCGGAGGTTCAAATCCTCTCGCCCCGACCATTGCAGCCGGCGGTCGGGGCAGACGCAACGGAGGCCTAGGCGCGATGGCGCTGGCACGCATCCATCAGCCGGCCAAGAGCGCGATGCAATCCGGGCGCGCGCAAACCCGCAAATGGCTGCTCGAATACGAGCCGGCGAGCCGCCGCGATCCCGACCCGCTGATGGGCTGGTCGAGCGCCAAGGATACCCTCAACGAGGTGCAGCTGCGCTTCGACACGCTCGACGAGGCGCTTGCCTTCGCCAAGAAACACGGGCTCGAATACACCCTGATCGAAGCGCACACGCCAACCCCGAAGGCCAAAAGTTACGCCGATAATTTCCGCTACGACCGGGTGCGCTGAGGCAAGTGAGAGATTGCCGCGCGCACCTGGCGATGCGATATAGCTTGCGGCCAACCGACCCCGTAGCTCAGCTGGATAGAGCACCTGCCTTCTAAGCCGGTGGTCGCAGGTTCGAATCCTGCCGGGGTCGCCATATTTTAACAAAGACTTAGAAACCATTATACGGCAGCAATCCAGACTTATCTGGCCAAAATTTTCACCTCTGGGTACCATCTTGGGTACCAGCGGACAAACGCGAATCGGCTCCCTTTCCCTATCCGGCGCGCTGGGGATAACCGAGCGGGTCCGTGAGCGCGCGCGGTATGATCAAGAGAATGAACGACGACCAGCTGCGACAGGAGGCAGCGACAAGCGCCGACCTTTCGCGACAACCGACGACAACCGGCGACAGCGACTATTCCCTTTGCCAGCCCGATAATTAGCTGTCTCGCTTTTGTGCGCCACTTCGGTCGATTTGGGGACGACCGCTGGCGCGCGCAGGCGGTCAAGTTGGGTTTTGACCGCCGCAGAAAGCCCTACAAATGGCCCTACAAACAAGGTTTGTAGGGGTAAATCGATCGCCCAATAGGGCGGAAAGGCGCACAGCGCCTTGCTAAATTGTTCCCCGCAAACCGTCGGACTAGCGTCCGACCTCGCCCCCGTCTCCCGGCTGCCCGTCCGAAAAACCGGACGGTGCCCCGGGCTGCGGCCAAAGGCCTTGGGTTCGTGTGCCGGCCGTCTGACGGCCAGCCACGAACCAGCCGCGCGCGAGGTCGGACGCTCGCCGCCGTAAGCCACGTCTGCCGCCGAAGACGGACGGCAGACGTGGGCGGCGTCGGGTCCGACGGTTTGCGGGGGTATGGGCTCCCGATGGGAACGAGTGCTCGGCTGACGCCTCGGTGCGCGCCTATCCGGCGCGCGGCGAGCCCTGGATGAACCGGGCTCGCGTGGACGCACCCTTTGCGGCGACAATTCGGCACGGTGTGCCGGAGCAACTTCGCTCCTCGGCTTTGCCGAGGAGGTCCGCGCCTATCCGGCACGGGAGTAGCTTCGCTGCTCGGACGCGACCGCTGCGGGCGGCCGCGACAACAAAACGGCCGCTCCGTTGGAGCGGCCGCTCTGTTTGAACGAGGCCGGCCATGGGGATGACCGCGGTCTGTGGGGGCAGACCTGCCTTGTTCCTGGATTGCGGTCGGGGGTAGTGACCGCAATCGCTGCTGCCCAGTCAACAGAGAATGACCGGCATTCGTTCCCGAATGGGCACGCGCTGGAAAAAAAACGGCCACCGTGAGGGTGGCCGGCGCCTTTCGGCGCTAGGGGAGTGGCAACGCGACCAGTTCGCGCAGCTCGGCTTCGCCGAGCGTGTCCGGCTTCTGCCCATCGGGCAGCAGGGGCGCCCGGACGAAGAGCGACGCCGTGAGATCGGGTAGGACCCGGTCGCGACCGCGGCGGCCGGTCTCGTCGCCGTCGAGGAGCAGGGTGATCAAACGGGTGCCGCGCTCGCTCAGGAGCGCGATCTGTTCCGGCGACACCGACCAGCCCATGAGCGCCGCGGCAGGAATGCCGAAGGCGTGTAGCCGGATCGCCGACCAGTAGCCCTCGACGAGCACAACATGCTCGCCGTCGGCGACCCGGTGCAGATTGAAGAGCACCGCGCTCTTATGGAATTTGGCCGGCAGCTTATAGCGCTCTTGATCGTCCGGCACGGCTTCGCCGGGCCAACGACCGGCGTACGCCACAAGCTCGCCGTTCTCATTATGGATTGGGATGCAGATCCGCCCGGCCATCAGGCCGCGCGAGCAATAGCCCAGGCCGAACTCGGCGATAATCGCTGCCGAGAGCCCGCGCTCGGTGAGATAGGCGTGCATCGGGTCGAGCTTTAGCTCGAACGTCAGCGGCGGGTTGACCTGCTCCGCTGCGCCACTAAAACCACGGTTTGTCAAGTTCGCTGGCGCCTGACTGGCGACCTCAGCCGTGTCCGGCGCTCCGTTATCTCGCTGTGCTCGACGTGCCGGTCGGGCACCATCCGGCTCCCCCCACGCTTTCGCAACCCGTGCACGGCGCGCACCGTTCTGCATCCTCGCGCCCTTGCCCCTATGCGAGCCCGCCGGAGATTTCCCGACAGGCTCGCGCGGCGCTGCGGTCGCGATGCCGCACAGCGCAGCGATTTTCAGCGCCGCCGCCCGCAGATCATCTTTGTTGCCTTCGAGCCGAGCCACGAATTCGAGCACGTTGCCCTTCGCTTCGCAGCCGAAGCAATGCCAGATGTTTCGCTCAAGATCGATCTTGCAGCTCGGCTTGCGTTCGCGGTGGAACGGGCACAGCAAGCTGCGCTGGGTGCCCTTGCCGACTAATTTGAGGTTATATTCTGCGATAACACGCTCGAACGAGGCATGTTCTTTTATATACGCGAAGTCAATATACGGTTGCGGCACAGCATCACTCCTTCATGTGAAGAACGGTCACTGGCCACAACTATACCACTACTCTGAATTTCGCGATTTCGATTACAATGCAGGGGTATGTTGATCCTCCCTGTATGCCGTGCGCCGGAGCCAGCTCCTCTTCCTCACCGCCCAAACGGCACCCAAACGTGTGGCGGTGAAATGCGGTCTGGCCTCGGCGGGCCGACCGGATTCTCCGCGCGCAGCGCCGATGCACGCCGGAGTGCAGGGGGAGCTGGCTTTGGCGTATGGACATCGTTGTAGGGGAGGCCGCACCAACCTCATTGTCGTGAAGGCGGCGATTGATCGCCAGATCAACGCTCTTGTAGGACATGGGGCGGGAGAGCGCCCACCAAGCCGTCGGACTTCATCAAGACTCACCTCAACTTCTTGGTCATCCTCGCGCCGGACATAGCGCAAGGTGCCTGGATTGAGCTGTACCGCCTTTAGACGCTTGACATATCCTTCCTGGATAGCCCGGAAGATAGGGTAGGAGTAAAGAACACGCCCAGCCATGATCTGGCCGTCTGCCCGCAACGGCGTGGCGCTGAAATTGACGATGCGGGCTTCCGGGAACTGTGCCTTCAGCATGGAATAACTTTCGGCGACGCTGTGGTGCCCTTCGTCGAACAGGATTAAGTCGAAAAAATCGCTCGGCAGGCTTTGCAGCCAGCGATTCTCAGCACCGCCCTGTAGCTGGCCGATATTGGTGATCACAACGTGTGCTTCATCAAGGTCCGCACGGTTGGTAGTTGTACCTCTTATTTCGACGGGCTCGGGATACGGCCCGCCCGTGAGAACGTGACAACTCTGGTAGAACATCCTAGCGTTGGCCGGATCAAAGTCGGCGGCCAATTGTCCTGCAATGTGAAGCCCTGGAGCCACGACAAGGGCGCGGTTCGCCCGGAAGGCGAATGGAGCCAGAGTGATGCACCCCGATTTCCCGCACCCGACTGGCAAAATGACCCCAACCTCCCGTTCTTGTTCCGCTAAATCGCCTGCGTAATCCGCCAAAGCTACATACGCCTCCCGCTGTGGCGTTCGCAGCTTCAAGTTTTCCCGAATGTTCGGTTGGCGAGTCTGAAACGGATTAAGATTAGCCATGGTAGTCAGCTGTTCGGCGGGTCGAGAAAGGGATTATAGAACGGAAATCGAACATCACCAAATTGTTGCTGGTCACGAGGAGTGAGAGGCGTCCCGGCATCCCCGCTCCGCATCTAGCCAATTTCCCGTCCAAAAACCCCATTGCCCCCGAGCCCCAAAGAGACAGACAGTCGGATCGGCGGCACGGCAGGGAAGTGCCGCATCAACACATGGATGACATGAGATCAGGATCAGACCAGCGCCCGCGCGGGCGCTTTAACGGAAACCGGCCGCACCAACAGCAGCAGCGCACGCCGCAGCGAAATCAAAGCTTCGACAGCCACGGCCCCGACGTACGAATCCGCGGCACCGCGCATCAGATTTTCGAGCGCTATGTCGCGCTTGCGCGGGAGGCCGCAACCGCGGGCGACCGGGTTGCCGCCGAAAATCTGTACCAGCACGCCGAGCACTATTTCCGCATCGACAACGCGAGCCGTGAGGACAGCCCAAATGGGCCTTCACGCCCGACCCCGCCGGCCGATGCCGCGCGACCCGAGCAAGAATCGAGTGAGCACGACCAAGAGCGCCCGCAGCCTGGCTTTGGCGGCGACCGCCCCGGTTTCATATAGAAAACCCCACCCGGCTCAGAACCGAAACGTGAGCTGTCGCGGTGGCGAAGCTCGGCCCTCGCCACCTCCCCTCGCCGTCCCACCTCCCGTATGGGAGCATCGCTCGACGAAATATTTTTCACGACCCGGAATACGAAACGACCTCGTTGCGTTTATATGTTGAGACGCCGACGCACCGGGAACCTGCCGGCGCTCCAGACGATGGAGAGCGGTTATGCTGACGAGGAACTTTCTGACACGTGCGGGTGCCGCTGCGGCAGTTGTGGCGCTGCTCGTCACCACCGTAGCGCCGAATGCCGCCTACGCCAGACACGGCAACGGTGCTGGTATTGCGCTCGGCATTTTGGGCGGCGTGCTCGCGGGAGCCGCGATCGCATCCGCGCAATCGGGATACGCAGCGTCGCCATACTCTTACTACTACCAGCAGCCACAGGTCTATTACTCGCCGCCGGCATATTATGAGCCGCCCGCGGCGTACTATTACCAGCAGCCCTCGTACTATCAGGCGGCACCATACGGCTACGCGAATTACGGCGACTACCGATAGTTCTGATTAAGCAGCCCCGCCAGGTCAGTCGGAAAGAATGCCGTCATCGACCGAGGGAATTTGCACCGGGGTAGGCGTGTTGTAGGGGTACTCTGACGGGAGGTTAAAAATGCGCGCACCGATCTTTGCGTTCATTGCAGCCCTCGGCATCGGGGCCGTAGTAGGGGTCCCAGCACAAGCAGCGCCCATCGCTCCAACACTCGGCTCCGAGAGCAACCCCGGCATTATTGAGGTGTGGGGAGGGTGCGGCTGGGGCTTCCATCCCAACCCATGGGGCTACTGCGTCCCAAACGGATACGGCTATTACCGCCCATACTGGCGATATCGACCGTATTGGGGCGGCTACGCCTATGGCGGTGGATATTATCCGTACTGGCGCCACCGCCCCTGGTACGGCTATTGACGACGCGAGGACTGTCCAGTATCCGTGACTTCCTCCGCGTCCAAAATCCGTCGCCTTGAGAACAGGCTCCGATAGGGATGCCGCAAGTCGCGTGACCGCTGCGAGCGCCGGGCAGCACCGGCGTGATCGAACGCCGCCGACCTGTTAGACTATGCATTCACCACCCGACCCAGGAATTCCAGCAATCCCAACGCCACGGATGACATGAGATCAGGATCAAATCAACCGCCGCGCAGCCGACACAACGGTAGCCGGCCATTCCAGCAGCAACCGCGACAGCCGCAGCGGAACCAATCCGTCGACAGCCTCGGCCCCAACATTATAGAAAAACCCCGCCCGGCATGAGCCAGGGCGAGGCCGTGTAGAGCATCAGTACTCCTCCGCGGGCGGATCGTCGAACGCGGCCCGTTTTCGACGGGACCGTCCGTATTGCCGAGGTCGCGCCGCAAAAGAAGGGCGGCACGATGCCGCCCTTCGATGGCTCGTTATTACTGACCGGGCGGCTTGTAGGCGCCACGAAGTTTGATTGCTTTCTCCCGAATGCCCTTAACCTCCTCCATCGTGAAGAGGCGCGTCAGTTCGACGTGATGAATGGTACCGGCGGATACGGCGACGCCGGTCATGGCAGGTGCCATTGCGGGGTCAGTCACGTCGAAAATCAGCATGACGCCGGGGCCATTGGTGGCCCTCCCGTACATCGCGACAAGCTTTCCCCCGGCGGCTGAAAGCACTTCTTCAACGGCCGCCTGGCGGTTGGTGTTCGGGTTTTCCCTCATTGCATTAAGGGCTTGCGGTGTATAATCTGCCGTCAAACAGAACAGCATGGCCGTCGCCTCCCTAGTTTTCGTGTGGGTAGCGCGGCCACGCTAGGCTCTCTGTTCGCGGTTATCAAGTTCACCGCCGGCGCGGCAGGAAGGAAGGGTGGAGCACATCTAATCTCCGGCCTGTACCACAACCGACACCGGCGGCATTCATCACCACTGGCGCCCTCGCCGACGCCGCCACCAGCCCCAGCAATTAGGCCCGCGCCTTTCGCTGTTGGGCTCTTTATGCCGGCGGAGACGTGATGCGCTTCGCATTGGCAATCGCCTCGCTAAATCCCTCGGGTCGCATCAGCGGCGTGAAAGTCGGATCGGTACCGGCAAACCAGCTCAGGATAAACATCAGTTCCGCGATATCGGCCGGCGTATCAAGGTTCACCACCATGAAGATCTGCCGACGCGTCGGATTTCCATAAAGAGCTTCCGGATGGAACCGCTCGACGATTTTGGCGAACATGGGGCCAGGCCCTTCCCCGGCGTCGATCACGTTTGCCCGTGTCATCGACCCCTTTGTTTCAACTAGGTAGAGCATCACGATCCTCCCTTTCTGATGGGTCGCCCGTGCACCGACGATATTTTGGATACGGCGCCGTTTTTTGCGACCGACCCAACGTATAGTGATCCTCGGGCGAGAGTAGCAAAAAAAGCACCTCGATCGCTCCGCGACAAAACGAAAACCCCGCCCGGCATTTCGCCAGGGCGGGGCAGGGAAGCGCATTAATACTCCTCCGCGAACATGATCGTGAGCACGCGGGTGGTCATAGACGGATCGGCCGGATCTTCCGACCCGAACTCCATCGCCTTGTCGTACGCGTCGATTTTCCAAAAGAACTTCCGGCCGGTGAGCGTGAACGACCCAAAATCGTGCTCGCCATGAGGGTCGTTGTCGGCATTGAAGTCCGAAAATGTTGCCACCCGCCGGATCACCATCGCTTTCACGTCCGACGGAAGCGCGTCGACACCGGCGGTCATCATGACGTGCCCGCCGGTCATCGTGATCCGGAAGCGATCGTTCAGCTCCCGAATCTTCTCGGCGCTCATTACCGATCTCCGTCGAAGAGCGTCGGTTCCAGATACCGCCCGGCGGCGGTGCGCGCCGATGGCGGTCGCGCATCCTCTTTGAGTTCAAAGAGGGTCGGCTGCGGTTGGCGGGATTGCTTGAGCTGCTCGCGGCGCAGATTGAGGATGTCCCTCCACGCGTACCGCTTCGCGTCGATTTCTATGAAGCGCATAGCTGCGCCTCATCGATGATCACCTCCGCCATCGTCCGATGATCCGCAAACGCCCAGCGCTCGCCGGGCGCAATGTCCCGCGCTGGCCCTCCATATTCCTCGCCTAATTCGTTTGATTGATGCTGCCGATAGTCGGCAGCGGAAAGATCACGCATCCTTTCCTCCGTCCCGCTACCGACGCCCGAACAATTTCCGGCGCCGGCTGATAGGACGGAGGCGGCGTCTGTGGGTCAGTATAACCGATCAAAAACCAGGCGGGCGGTGGACGTATCCGCCGAAAGCCCTTTTGCGACCCGACTTCCCTTCCGCAACAAGGGCCGGTATGTTACGGTCACCCTGGTGGTGTGTCCCGCCTAACAACAACCGTGAGCCTGACACGATCGACTCATAAAACCGGGAGAAAGACGGTGCGTGAACCAGCCACACGCCCTTCATTGATAACGCTCGCAGACCATGTCACAACCTAAAAGCCCACACGAAAGAAGGGGCTGGTAGCCACCCAGACAATCTATACTGGGATATGGTCGTTCTAGTGTATAGAGATAATAGCCAAGATAACTGCATACAATTGCTGTCATCAAACCGAACATAATAGCGATAATCCACCGCCAGGTCATAAATGTTATGTTTCTAAAGTACCTTGAGGGAGGCCAGTCCGAATGGCATTACTATTTAATTATATCTTCGACCCTGACACGCCGCAAACCACAGAATTTAGGGATGCCGTCGAAGCTGCTGGTCTATTTTTTTCGAATCAGTTTACGAATGACGTAACTATCAATCTTAGAATAAAATGGGCATCTCTTGGCACTCGTTTTCTAGCGAAGAACGATGGTAATTTAAACACCGTTCCGATTAACTATACACAACTTCAACAATATCTCCCCAATCTTCCGACCTCCGACCCGACCAGCGGTCAAGGTCACTTCATTATTACAAGGGGGGAGGCCAAAGCGTTAGGAATATTATATCCTCAAAATAGTGATTTGGATGCAACCATCACTTTCAATAGTGATTTTAATTGGGCGTACGATCCAAGCCAGTTAATAGGACCACCTTCATCGAACGGGCAGGCAGATTTTGTTGCCACGGCTGAACATGAGATTTCGGAAGTTCTAGGACGGTTTGCATTTCAGGGTTCGTCCCATCTATCATTAACGTCAAATCCGTATTCCGTGCTCGACCTGTTTCGGTATTCTAACTCGGGAGTTCCGACCCTCCACGGAGAAACTGGGTATTTCTCCACGGACAACGGAATTACACGGTCACAATGGGGTCGAGGCGTTTTTCAACAATTTTTCGGACTACGCTGATTGGACTAATTCTCCGCAACCAGGCCAGTACGAGCACGATGCTTTTGGCGATGTGCCTCCCACCGAATTCAGCGTACCTTATAAAATCTCCCCAGTCGATCTAACGATGATGACGGCGCTCGGCTGGCAACCCACGGGTACGACCGCTGTCAGCTATTCCTACAGCACGCTTACAGATCCTTCGTCGGGTATTCCGCCGAATCTAACGGACGACACATTCGCCGGTGGTATCAACAACGCCGGGCAGATCGTCGGCTATTACGGTGTGCAGACAGGAAATCTCGGGTTTCTGTATGAGAATGGAAACTATTCCACGATAGCGATCGTCCTCGCCCAAGGAACTATCCTAACGGGCGTAAACGATACCGGTGAGATCGTCGGCTGATATACTCTTTCTGACGGTAGTGGAGCACATGGCTTCCTCGATAACTCGGGAGTTTTCACCGAGCTTACAAATCCCGGCTGGACCGCCATAACGGCCAGAGGTATCAACAACGCTGGGGAGATCGTTGGTTCATATTACGATGGCCTTGTCCACGCTTTTATCGATAACAATGGCATCTTCACCACTATTGACGATAAGCTTGCAACCACTACCGACATCGCCGATCGGTCTGTCGCGTATGGGATCAATAACATCGGTCAGGTTGTTGGTTCGTATTACGATATCGAAAATAACACTCTCGTGGAGCACGGCTTTCTTGATAGTTTAGGAACATATACGACGCTGACATATAACACGCCGGATGGTCAAAATCCTGCCTCTATCACGGTAGCAACAGCAATCAACGATTTGGGACAAATTGTTGGATACTACCGTGACAGTAATTTAAACTATCACGCCTTCGTTTACAGTGGGGGGGCATACACGACGATTGATGATCCCCAGAACGGAGGGCGCTTCGCCGGCGCCTTTGCGACCGGCATTAATGATGCGAGTCGCATTGTTGGATATTATGGGGATGACAATGGTGAACACGGCTTCATAGCCGCACCCAACTTCTTACAAGCCGCCGCCTGCTACCGCCTCGGCACGCTGATTTTGACGCTTCGCGGCGAAGTGCCGGTCGAGGATCTGGCAATTGGCGACCGGCTGGTGACGATCTCCGGCGCCGCGCGGCCAATCAAATGGATCGGACATCGCGCCTATGACGGACGGTTTGTCGCCGGCAACCTCGCGGTGCTGCCGATCCGGGTCGCGGCCGGTGCCTTGGCCCAGGGCGTGCCGGCGCGCGATCTCTGGCTCTCTCCCGAGCACGCGCTCTACCTCGATGGCGCCCTGGTGCCGGCGGGGCTGCTCGTCAATGGCGCCACGATCAGACAGGAGGAAAGCGTCGATCGGCTGGAGTATTTCCACATCGAACTCGAAGCACACGACGTGATCCTGGCCGAGGGTGCGCCTGCCGAGACCTTCGTCGATTGCGACAACCGCTTCATGTTCCATAATAGCGCCGAGTTCGCCAAGCTCTATCCCGACGACCTGCCGGCGCCGTGGGCGTTCTGCGCCCCGCGGGCGGAAGAGGGCTCGACCGAGTTGGCCGCAATCCGCGCCGCGCTCTCGGAGCGCGCCGAGGCGCTCGGCCGGATCACCCGTGACCCTGGAAAGCAGACAGCTCACAACCGTCCAACCACCAGCAAACCAAAGGCCGCCTGAGCCTTCTCCCACACCGCCGCCGGGATAGGGAACCGACCAAAATCCGTGACCTCCTCCGCGTCCGAAATCCGTCGCCCGGCGAACCGTCGCCTTCCAACTTCTCTCGGGCTTTATTCAGCTTCGGTGTGATATCATCGCCAAACTATTGGGGCGACAAAGGCGGAGAAGGGAAGCAATGGTCGCATCTAATACGATCGACCCCCGTCTCGTCGCCAAGATTGTTGGCCGCTACGTCGCGCACAACACGGTCGCCGCAGCCGACCTCCCAAACCTTATCGCGACCGTTCATCGCTCCCTTGCGGGACTTGGGCAGCCCGCCGAAATGCGCAAAGCTCCGGAACCAGCCGTCGCCATCAACCGATCCTATGGCCGTGACTTCGTGATTTGCCTCGAATGCGGGTGGCGCGGGCAAATGCTCCGGCGCCACCTCTCGCTACGTCACGGCCTGTCGCCGCGCGACTACCGCGCCCGGTGGAATTTGAAGACTACGCACCCACTCACCGCACCAGGGTACTCGGAGCGCCGCTCAACGCTCGCAAAGCAAATCGGCCTCGGCCAAGGCCGCCGGCGTCGCGCGCCAACCCCTGAGGCACCAGCATCATCGCCCAAGCGCCGGGGCAGACCCCGCCGCGCTGCGCCGTCTCCCACAACCCCCTGAACCAGCCCGTCAGCGGGCCATGCCCCCCAACGCCACGGAGTAGGAAAACCGTCCAAAATCCGTGACCTCCTCCACGTCCGGAAAACACAGCCTCCTTGTCCGAAATCCGTGACGACTCGCCGGCTGTCGCCCGATATAGTCGCCCCTCAGCTGGGGTCATAGCACGGGGGGAACGATGGCTATCGTCGAGGAATACGGCGCTATCGCGAAGCGCTTGCGCGAACTGAAACCGGCCTCCCCCAAGAGCGCGGGCGAAATCGCTGAATTAGAAAGATGGCGAGACCTCGCGAAGGAAACCGCTCGTGCATACGTCGAGAACCGGCGCCGGCAAATCGTAGGCAGGCCGGCTCCGCCCCGCCGAGCCTAGGCGGTCGCCTCATCACGCCCCCACCTACTCGGCGCCGGCCGCAGCTTTTTTTGGAGATGTGTGAGCTCCCTCACACCGATACTGGCCCTTCGAGGTTATTCTGCCATCAACCGGTTTGGCGAAACCCCCATCCCCGAAGCGCCATTCCGGGTCAAAGAAGCCCCGGCAGTCCCCCCTGCCGGGGCTTACCTTTTGAGGCCACCCGACCTCAACTCCAACCCCCAACCAAGCCCCGCCGCGCATTACCCCGCGCCGCGGCAGAGGTCCCAACGGTCCAGTATCCGTGACCTCCTCCGCATCCCAAATCCGTCACCTAGCCCAGAAGCTGCGATTGCAAATCGGTCGCATCTATGATCTCCTCCATCGGCCGCGCGGCGGACACCAAGAAGACGCGGCAAACAGGGAAGGCAAACGTCGGAGGCCTCGGCGCACTAGTCGGGGCTTCTCCGCCTCGGGCCGGTGGTTCTCGATGCGCGCCCGTGCACGAAGACAGGGAAAAGCCCATGTCGGTCTCTGACCAAGAAATCTGGGCGGCAGCAGATCTGATTATCAAGCGCCTAGGCGCCGAGGCGCGCCGCGAGGCCGCACGGCGAGCTGGCGACATGCTCGTGCGGGGCGACGCGGAGGATCACGTTGTTTGGCTGCGAATATATCGCGCCATAATCGAGTTGCAGTTGCCGCCGACCGGTACAAAGCATTGAGTGCCGGTCCGCCAGTGGCGAGTGCCCGCATCCGCCGATCCCACAACCCCCTAACCAAACCCTGCCACGCCTTGTCCTACAACACTACGGGGGTAGGGGAACCGTCCAAGATCCGTGACCTACTCGCAGCACCCTGCCGTCCAGTATCTGTGACCTCGCCGCCGTCGGTTCCCATTCTTCCTAACCCGTTGGGGTAGGGGATTGGCGGTCTCAGCGATCCGCCGCGAGCGGGCCAGAGCCCCTTGTGATAAGCTGCCGAAATCATTTCATTTATGCCCGCCAGAATTCCACGATCGGCTCGCGTTCCGCACACCGAAAAACGCCCCGAGCGCTGCCCGCGTTGCGGCAGCACCGCGATATCGCGGAAGGGGACACGTCGTAAAAAGATCGAGATTGTCCAGCTCTGGCGCTGCGCTTCGTGCAAGCGCGTCTTTACGCCGACGCCCGCCGCGCTGCGCGACAAGACGTACCCGCTCAGGATAGTGCTCGACGCGATCACGCTCTACGACCTCGGCTACACGCTGGAGGCGACCGCCGCCAAAGTTCGCGCGCGCCACGGCTATCGCGTCGGCCGGTCGACAATCGCGACCTGGCTCGCCGAGCACCGCCCGCTCACGACCTACGGCCGCTTGCGAAAAGACGGCCGGCGACTATTTTCCCCGACGCAGGCGATCCGCTCGATAAAGCTCTACCACCGGCAGATCTATAAGTATGCGTATCACAGGCCGAAGCTCGCGATGCTGCGCGAGAGCAGGGAACATCGCCGCTTCGCCGGCGTGGCGGACTTTCTCGAGCGCGTGCCGATCGAGTGTCCGCACGAGCTGTTCCATGACAGCGAGCGCGCCTCGCAGACGCCGCTCGCCAAAATCAAAACCTCCCGTCTCATCGTCGCCGAGAAGGAGAACTTCGCGACGCGCATGGCTGGGCTTGTCATTCCAACCGTGGGGGACAATCGCATGCGGCACGAGGCGCTTCAGCGCTTCATGCTCGCCAACGACAGCGTGACGCTCGCCGTCGAGGTGCCGATATGGCTCGCTACCGAAACGATCCGCGAGCTTGAACGCGAGCACGGCGTCGCGCTCATGCCCGAAGGCACGACCGGCAGCCTCACCGGGCACATCGACTTCCTACAGGTGCGAAATCGCGCGGTACACATTCTCGACTACAAACCGGATGCACGCTCAAATCGGCCGATCGCCCAGCTCACCGTCTATGCGCTCGCGCTTACCAAGCTGATCCCCGGCCTCCGGCTCTTCGACATCAAATGTGCGTGGTTCAACGAGGAGGAGTACTGCGAGTTTTTCCCGCGCACGCTGCTGGCGCGCCAGCGCGACCAGGCGGCATGACGGCATCGGTTCCAACACGGCACGGGGTGGCCGTCAAGTCCGCCTCTTCATAGTCAGTTATAGAATGCTAACTCCAGAACACAGAAATAGCATGGTGAAAAGGGGAGAGGAAAATATGGCTCAACAGAGCCATATTATATAGGTCGCACAAGATTAGTTTCGCGACCCTTCATATTTAAGCTCGCGCCGCGAGCTGAACGACATTTGCCGGCCCCGGCCGAACAAGGCTTTCAACGTACCGACTCCAAGTATCGAGTGCTGCTTTGCGTTCCTCTATATATGCGTGCCGGTTATAGACGGCCGCGACGCCACGGATCGTACCTGAGACGTGGTTGAGGATGCGGTCGACGACATGCGGTGCAGCGTTGAGTTTCGCCATGCCCGTCGTCGCGGTGCGCCGAAGGTCGTGGAAAATCCACTCCCCGATTGCCGCCTTTGCAGCGTCTTTTCCCGCGTCGACCAGATCCGAACGCATTATGTCGACCATGTGCCGGTCGAGCCGGTCCTTCGCTTTGCTGTACCCGGAAACATGCGTCTCGCCTGTCGTCGTGAATACCAGATCCGGCTGCGTCCCCTTCCCTACCCCGTTTGCGAAACGAGGCAGAGCTTCGATGACCTCGACAGCCAGGTCAGTGAGGTGCACCGCATGCTCGCGATCGTTCTTCGCGCGCTCGCGCGGGATCGTCCATTGCCGAGTGTTGAGATTGAGTTCCGACCAACGCATCCCAGCGACCTCCGTACGCCGCTGAGCGGTGAGGAGCAGGAGCTTGCACATCGGGCCGAACGGCCAGCCGAGCTGATCGCACCCCGACCAGAACAGACGTATCTCGTCATCGGTGAGCGTGCGCGAGCGCTCTTTTTCGACGGCTGGACGCTTCATGCGGGTGACGGGATTGACCGCGATGATCTCGCGATCGACCGCCCAATTGAAAAGTGTGCGGAGCCGAGCGAGGGTGCGGTTCGCCTGGATCGGAGCTCCTCGGTCAGCAATACGGTCAAGCAGCTCGGCGACATCGTGCCGGGTGATCCCGCAAATCAGCCGGTCCGCCCATTTGGGATACACATCAAGCTCAAGCTGACGGCGCAGCTCCCGCCAGGTCGCCGGCTTTGTGTTTTTGCTCGCGTACCGCTCGATATAGAGTTCGGCGACAGCTCGGAATGAATCCGGTTTCTCCGCCGCTACCCGCTTCGCCGCACGGCGTTGCTCGACCGGGTGTAAGCCTGCTTGCGCCTGTTGCAGGCTGTCGCGCGCGAGGTCACGCGCCTTCTCGACCTTCGGGATAAGTGGCAGGGTGCCGAGCGTCTCGCGCACCTTCTTGCCGCCGACGCGGTACATGACGAACCAGCTTTTTCGGCCACCGGCGGCAACGCGCAAACCAAAGCCCGGCAGGACACGATCAAAATATTCGATGCGCCCGCTCGGCGGTGCTTTCAGCGTGTCGACGGCGCGCTGCGTGAGGGCGATTGTCGGCACGACAGATGCTCCTCCGACGCAATCTTGGGTACCACATGGGTACCATAAGCCGCTGTTATTGGAGGTGCAAGCATGCCCTATCGAGGCATAACGTTCGACAAAAACTTCAACCTTTCAGCCGAATTTCGGTATGCGTTGCTACGGCCGGATTTGCTGTAGCATACTACTTCTAAGCCGGTGGTCGCAGGTTCGAATCCTGCCGGGGTCGCCATATTTCTCAAAGCGATCAATGATCACATCGGCTGTAGCGGCCGATAAGGTTTTTCGTCGCCGACCCCATGCGGGCCGGCCCCATGCGCACCCGAGCCTGGCGCGCAAATGCCGACGAAATGAGAGACGGCTGTCCTTTAATTGCGCGCGAGCGCCGCAGCGAGGACCAGCGCGACTGCCGCGACGATCGAGGGCACGGTGAAACTGCCCAGGCTGTCAGATACGATGCCAGCGAAAGCGGGGCCGATGATCTGGCCCAGGCCGAAGGTGCCGGTCATCAGCGCCAGCGCGCGACGCGGCTCGCCTGCCGCCATAGCGCGCGCCTGGATCAGGCCAAGCGCAGTGATGCCCATGAAGGTCCCGCCAACAAGGATCGCTGCTACAAGAATACCAATGGCGGTCTGCCAAGCGACGCTCGCCAGTACGCCCGTGGCCTCGATCATGCAGGCGAGCGCAAAGGCCGCGGAAATACTGAACCGCCCGGCAATCCACGCCCACAGCGCCACCGAAGGGGCTGCGGCCAGACCGAAGACGATCCAGATCACCGGCTCCAGCCCGCGGATCACCGGTGTAATGCGCACGATCGTCACAAGGAACGTTGTGGTGATAATGTAGCCAAAGCCGAACAACCCGTACGCAATGATCAAGCGACGCAGGCTGGCATTGCCAGCCACGTCCCCGCCGCGCGCCGGGAGCGGGGCGGGGATCGCTGCCCGAACGGGCAGCAATATCGCTGCCGCGAGCAATGCCACGAGCGACACGGCGCCGCTCGCCAGCCACAGCGATCGCCAATCATGGCCCCGCAGCAGCATGACGGCGACCAGCGCCGCGGCCACCGCGATACCGCTGCCGACTCCAGCGAAGTGCAGCGCCGAAAGGCCGCTGCGTCCGGCTGCCGCCAGCCGCTCCAGCACCACGGTCGAGGCGATGATCAACACAAAGGCGCTCGCCGCGCCGCCGACAAAGCGCAGCACGAGAAACATGGGTATCGTCCCGAACAGACCCATCGCCCCCGTGGTCAACGAGCTCACCGTCAGTGCGCACAGCAGCCCGCGGCGTCGTGATCCCGCTAGCGTCGGCATTGCCGCGAGCAAAGCGCCGATCAGATAGCCGAGGAAATTGGCCGAGGCGATCAAGCCGGCTTGCGTCTTGCTGAGGTCCAGCGCCTCGATCATCGCCGGCACGATCGGCGTGTACACAAAGCGGCCGACGCCGATCGCCGCCGCGATCGCCAGCAAGCCGCCAACCGCGGTCGAGATCGCCCTGGTTTCTCCGATAGGCAAGCGCATCGGCTCGGGCTTGGTTGGCGCTGTGGTCATCCGTCTTCTCCGCCGTCGACCTAGCCTCGCCCTGCTGCCGGCGTTTGTCAGGGGCCAGAGGCCAGATATAGGCGGGTCATGGATTTTCTAAAAACGATTAAAATTGATTTAGACGATCTGAATTTCAGATAATGGTATTCGCGTGGACACGGGCGATCTGAGAATCTTCGAGGCGGTGGCCCGGCTGGGTGGCATGAGCCGGGCGGCGGCCGAGCTCAACACCGTGCAGTCAAACGTTACTGCGCGCGTCAAGGCGCTCGAGGCCGATCTCGGCTGCGTACTCTTCGAGCGCCACGCCCGCGGCGTGTCGCTGACCGCGGCCGGACAGCGGTTGCTGCCTTACGCCGCCAGCACCGCCCGGCTCTTGGCGGATGCCCGGCGTGCCGTGCGCGACGACGGCGTGCCGCGCGGCCTCTTGACCATCGGCTCCCTCGATACCACCGCGGCGCTGCGCCTGACGCCGCTGCTCGCGGGCTATGCGGGCAAGTATCCCGAGGTCGATCTGGTTTTGCGCACAGGCACGACACGGGAGCTGATCGGTGAAGTGCTGGAGGGTCGCAACGACGGCGCTTTTGTCTGCGGCCCGGTGGCGCATGCCGACCTCCTCGAAGAGGCGATGTTCCGGGAGGAGTTGATCATGCTCGCGGCGCCAGATGTTGCGTCGCCGGACGAAGTATTAAAGAGCGGTGAGGTGCGGATCGTCGTGCTGCGCGCCGGCTGCTCCTATCGGCAGATGCTAGAGGCGCTGCTCGCGCGCCGCGGCATCACCGTGATCCGGCGATTGGAGTTCGGCACATTGGAAGCGATTTTCGGCTGCGTCTCGGCGGGACTGGGGATCACGCTCCTGCCGCGCGCGCTGATCGGGTCGGTCTGGGGCGCCGACCGCGTCAGCCTCCATCCGTTGCCACCGGCGGATGCCAGGGTCGATACTGTTTTCATCCGCCGCCGTGATGCGTTTTCGTCATGCGCGCTCAAGGCATTTCTCGTCTGCGCCGCCGACAAGCTGAAAACGGCGGAAGCCGCCTAGATTGCGAGATCGGTCGCCTCGTAGAGCCGGCGCCGGCAACGAGAGCGAAGCCAGCCTCGCTCGCGCCACCGTCGCTTGAGGACACCGGCGTCCGACCCGCCGGTTGCAACGAATGTCGACCTTGAGGGCCCGAAGCTGCCATTCCTAGCCGGCGGCCGGTATTGGCTCCCGTAGTGGAAAGCCGTCCTCGGACTAAAGTCTCGGCCCGCGGCGAGATTGCACCGACATGCGCCATTCATTCGCTGGCAGACGATCGGCGGTTATGGAGTTGACTGGACCCTTGTGGACCCAGTGCTATGGCAATCTGAAGGCCGTTGTTTTGTTCGCGTGTGTTGGATTGTTTTTCCCCGGGGCCGCCGCTCTGCTGAATTTCGAATCCAATCGTCTCATGGGCCCAAACATCGCGGGTGCACTCAGCAGCATGACGCCGGTTTTTGCCGTCATCCTCGCGATCGTCGTTCTCGGTGAGCGCATTCGTGGTCCTCAGCTGCTCGGGCTGGCTGCGATCGTTGTTGGCGTCCGTTTGATGTACCGCGTCCACGCCAACCTGTCCGAGCGCGGCCTCTGGTTGTTGACACTGCCCTTGGCCGCCGCCACTCGTGGGGTGGTCCAGCCGATCGTCAAACTCGGGTTTGGATGGTGGCCGAACCCGATAGCGGCCGTCGTCGTCAGCTACACGGTTTCCTCGGCCGTGCTGATCTTCTCAGCGCTCTGGCGCGCCGGCGGGACCATCCATATCGACCCCCGCGGTGCGCTCTGGTTTGCCGCGGTCGGCCTATGCAACGGTCTGGCGGTCCTGGCGATGTACGGCGCCCTCGCCTCTGCGCCGGTTGTGATCATCTCACCACTCATCGCCGGTTACCCTTTGGTGACATTGCTGCTGAGCCGCGCATTTCTGGTGAAGGAACATGTGGGTCCCCAGCTGATCGCTGGCGTCACCGGTGCGGTTTGCGGCGTCGTGTTGCTGCTCGTGGTGTAAGGAACGGAGGTGTTCCGGCCACGAAATTGCCATTGCTCGATGTGTCGCGGCGCATTCCGCAACCGTGCGGGTGTTACCTTCCGATTTCAAATGGCTGGGCGAAGAACCCATGACGTACTATGAGTCCTCACCCGGGTTCGAGCGCGGATTCTGCCGGGTCTGCGGCTCGCCAATCATTACTGGATCGCCCGCTCATCGGAGCGGGCCTTTCGTCGCGCTAGCCCTCGGTTGCCTGCTCACGCGCCGCCGCACGAATGCGACGAATCCGGACGGCTCCAGCTCTGGTGCGTGCGCAGATTGGTGACGTGGTAGACGCGGCCGCGATCGTCGCCTTTCGGACAATTCTGCGGGACGGATTCGAGGCACATCCGCACCGGATCCCCCTTCCTGGATCGCTCGATCGCCGGCACCGTGTCGTAGCCAACCTGGTAGCCGTCGTTCTCGAAGCTTACGCCGCTGCCAGAGCCTGGCGTGCCCGAGAGACGCGTCTCGATCGATTTGATCGTGGTGCTCACGCAATCGCCCACGCGCGTCGGCAGGTCGTCCGCCCTCGCGGCGGCGCAAATGCCGAACGACAGAACGACAACAAGGAGCAATTGCTTGCGATCAGACATAGGAACCCTTCTCGTTGGCAGGCTACTGGATCTCACTTCAATTGACTGCATCGGCGGTTCTTGCCGGTGGTCGCATCAGCAACCAACCCTCAAGCTCAGCTCTCCTCGGCCAGCGCGCCACTACGCGCGGCAGGCCTGTCGCCATCGCGGCCTCCACCCGTATCACGCATCAGCATTGCCGGCGTCATCTCGGATCCGGCGCCGGCACCTTCGATAGATCGGCGACAAGCCCTGCCGGGATGCCTAAACTGGACGGGGCTTGCCGGCGTGGCGATCGGGGGCAGTGATGATTGGATGCGAAAACCAGTCAGAGTCGATCAGCCCCCTCAGTCGTCATCCCCGGGCTTGACCGGGGTCCACGTGGATGGCCACCCGCAGGGCCGGCGGTCCGGGGGGCCATGACGAGAGGGGATAAGGGAGAAGTACGATGGATGTCGGCATTCAGATGCTGTTCGCCAGCTACGGCTGGGACAAGATCAGCGACGCCCGGGTGTGGGACGAGGAGATGCGCCTCGCTCACCTGGCGGACGAGCTCGGCTTCGACGTGTTGTGGTCGGTCGAGCACCATTTCTTCGACTATTCGTTCTGCCCTGACAACCTCCAGCTGATGAGCTATCTGGCCGGGGTGACGCGCCATGCCGAGCTCGGCACGGCGGCGGTGATCCTGCCCTGGCACGACCCGCTGCGCGTCGCCGAGCAGGTGGCGATGCTCGACTATCTGGCCAAGGGCCGCTTTCGCCTGGGCATCGGGCGCGGCCTGTCGCGGCGCGAATTCGCCGCGTTCCGCGGCACGATGGACGAGTCGCGCGAGCGTTTCGACGAGGCCTCGGCGATGATCCTCGAGGCACTGCGCTCCGGCTACATCGAAGGCAACGGCAAGCACTACAAGCAGCCGCGCATCGCGATCCGGCCACGCCCCGAGCGCAGCTTTGAAGGCCGCACCTATGCGGTCGCCTCGAGCGAGGATTCGGTCGAGGCCGCGGCCCGTCTCAAGGCGCGCATGGTGATGTTCGCCGACCGCCCGTGGCCGATGCGCCTGCCGCAGATCGAGCGTCATCGCGCGCTGTTCGAGAAGTTTCATAATGCCGAGGCGCCGCCGTTCCTGATCGCCGATTTCTGCATCTGCACCCCGACGATGGACGGAGTGGAAGATCTGGCGCGCCGGCACATGGGGTCTTTCGTCGACAGCAATCTTGAACATTACGAGATCCTGTCGGGCCATTTCGCGACCACCAAGGGCTATGACGCCTATGCCAAAAAGGCCGAGCTGGCGAAGGAGAGCGGCCGCGACGGCATGGTCGAGGCCTTCCTCAAGGCCGCCGTCTGGGGCACCCCGGACCGCATCCTGCGTGAGCTTGAAGCGCGGCGCGCGGCGATCGGCGAGTTTGAGCTGTGCACCTGCTTCCGCTTTGGCGGCACGCCGTACGATCTGGCCGAAGGCTCGCTGCGGCTCTATGCCAGGGAGGTCCTGCCGGTGCTGAAGAGTTGGGGAGCGCCGGCCGCCGCGGCGGCGGCGCAGTGACACAACGATAGGAGGAAAGTGGTGGCCAAGATCGAACCCTATGCGGCAAAGAGCGTCTACGATCCGCCGGGCTATGCCCAGGCGGTCAAGGTTTCCGGCGCGCAGACAATGCTTTTTCTTGCCGGCCAGGTCGACTACACCGCCGATGGCGGGGTCGCCCATCCGGGCGACTTCAAGGCGCAGGCGCGGGCCTGCCTGGAGGCGGTCAAAGCGCAGGTCGAGGCCGGCGGCGGCACGGTCGCCAACATCGTCAAGATCAACACCTATTTGACCGACATCCGCCACCGCGCCGATCTGGTGCCGATCCGCCAGGAGGTCCTCGGCCCGCGCTCGCCGGCCAGCACCCTGGTCGCGGTCGCCGGCCTCGCACATCCCGACTTCCTGATCGAGATCGAGGCTGTCGCGGTGCTCTGAGGCTCCGCGCGCCGCGGGTTTTTTTTAGCTTGCGCTGTTTCGAGCGTAGTGTACTTTAATTTACAAAGTCCACTAATGATCGGAGCCATCCGTGATCGAGGATCAAGCGCGCGAGGACATCGCCTTCATCCGCAAAGCGATCGAGGAAGGCGGCGCCTATGCGACCGCCTCCAGCCCGGACATGCTGGTCTGGGGCATCGCGGTCGCGGTCGGCTATCTCGGCACCTATGGTTTTATCCGCGGCTGGTCGCCGATCGCGCCGGAACCGCTGTGGGCCACCTGCTCCGGACTGGCCTGGCTGTTCTCGCTGCGCCGCGTACCACGGGGGATCGCCGGACATGCTGCTCTGCCGCGCGGGCCGATGGCGCGAGCGCTGGCGATGCTATGGCTTGGCTGCGGCGTATTCCTGACGATTATGGGGATTGCAGTCATGGTGACCGGCGAGGGGCGCAACGGCTGGTGGAACGCTGTCGTCGCCGGCATCATGGGCATCGCCTTCTTTGCCAGCGCCACACTCACCCACCTCCCTTGGCTGCGCTGGGTCGCGATCGCCTGGTGGGTCGGCGAGCTGGCGCTGTTTTCGCTGCGCCACCGGATCGAGGCGCTGCCGCTGTCGGCGGCGCTGATGCTGCTGCTGCTCGCCGGGCCGGGTTATGCCCTGTGGTCGCGGCGCGGCCGGACGGCGGCATGACCGATTTCGACCATGCCGCGATCGACGAGATCCTGCACAGCCGCGTGCGGCTCGCCATCGTCGCCTTCCTCGCCGGCGCCAAGACCGCCGAATTTTCGGCTGTGCGCGATGCGATCCGGACGACCGACGGCAATGCCAGCGTCCATCTGCGCAAGCTCGAAGATGCCGGTTACATCGCCATGCAGAAGCATTTTGTGGCGCGCCGGCCGCAGACGCTCTACGCGCTGACCGGACGCGGCCGCCAGGCGCTGCTCGATTACGTCGCCCATCTCGAAACCCTGTTGCCGCCCGGCGGCGGCCCTGCCCCCGCCGCGGCGGAGGACGAACAGCGGTGAAACAGGCCCTCTCTCATCTGCTCAACGATCTGCTGTCGGCAATCCTGTTTTTCGCGGTTTACCTGGTCTCCGGCAACATCATGGCCGCTGCAGCGGTTGCCATCGCCGTCGGCCTGGCGCAGCTCGTCGGCAGGAAGCTCGCCGGACGCCGGATCGAGCCGATGCAGTGGATGATCCTTGGGCTGGTCCTGGTGCTCGGGACCGCGACCATACTGACGCAAGGCCCGCGCTTTATGATGGTGAAGCCCAGCATCGGTCACTTCGCGGTCGCCCTGATCATGCTGCGGCGCGGCTGGATGACCCGTTATCTGCCGGAGATCGTGACCCAGAACGTGGCTGAGGCGGTTATCGTCGCGGCCGGCTACGCCTGGGCGGGATTGCTCGCCGCCATCGGCATAGTCAATCTCGGCTTTGCCGCTCACGGCGATATCGCACTCTGGGCCTGGTTCATCTCGGTCGGCTCGATCGGCGCGAAGACCGCTGCCTTCGCGCTGCAATATGCCGTGTTCCGAGCGCTGGTTCGGCGCCGGCTGGCGCAGGCCCCGGCCTGATGAAAGCGGCGCCTTGCTTTCGCAGGGCGCCATCGCTATAACCCGCCGCTTCAATGGGCGGCGGGCCTTGAGGGCATGCCTGACCGCTGCAATCTTTACCAAGGACAGCAAGATGCCCAAGCTGAAGACCAAGAGCGGCGCCAAAAAGCGCTTTGGCCGCACCGCCACCGGCAAGATCTGGATGAACGTCGCGCACAAGCGTCACCGGCTGATCAGCAAGCCGAAGCAGATGAAGCGCCATGCCCGCGGCAAGGTGACGTTGCAGCCGGGGGACGCCAAGCTCGTCTTGACCTATATGCCCTATCTGCGGGGCTGAGCCATGGCCAGGGTCAAACGCGGGGTTACGACGCATGCCCGGCACAAAAAGGTTCTGGAGCTCGCCAAGGGCTATCGCGGGCGCGCCAGTACCGCCTATCGGATCGCGCTCGAAAAGGTCGAGAAGGGGCTGCGCTACGCCTATCGCGACCGGCGCAACAAGAAGCGCGATTTCCGCGGGCTATGGATCCAGCGCATCAATGCCGGCGCGCGCGAGCACGGGCTGACCTATTCGCAACTCATGCACGGCGTAAAGCTCGCCGGGATCGACCTCGACCGCAAGGTCTTGTCCGATCTCGCGATCCGCGAACCCGAGGCGTTTGCCGCGATCGTCGCGAGCGCCAAATCCTCGCTCGATCAGGCGCAACTCGCGGCAGCGTAAATCGGGGGGATGGAAGATGGTCGCCGTCGACCGTAGTCTGACCGAGCGATTTACCCGGGGTTCTGCTGGCTGACGGCCCCGGAGAGAGGCATTGTGACCAAAGGGGGCCGTGTCCGACGGCCCCTTTTTGCTTGTTGGTGGGTGAGATGGAAGATCCGGCATCGAAATCCGATCAGTTCATGAGAGAGGTTGCCGCTGCGCAATCGCCGATGGAGCTGGAGGAGGTCCGCATCAGGCTGCTCGGCCGTAATGGCGCGATTACGTCGCTGATGCGGGGGCTGGGCCAGCTGCCAGCAGAGCAGCGCCGCGACGCCGGCGCAGCCCTAAATAGCCTGAGGGACGCCGTCACTGCGGCGCTCGAGGAAGCCGGCGACCGGCTGCGGCGCGGCGCGCTTGCCAATCGCCTCGCCGGCGAACGGGCCGATGTCACCCTGCCGGTGCTGACCGGCGGTACCGGCAGGGTCCATCCGATCAGCCAGACGATCGACGAGATCATCGCGATCTTCGGCGAGATGGGGTTCGTTGTCGCCGAGGGGCCACATATCGAGGACGATTTCCACAATTTCACCGCGCTCAACATCCCGCCCGAGCATCCCGCGCGGCAGGAGCACGACACGTTCTACCTGCCGGAGCGCGCCGACGGCTCGCGCCTGGTGCTGCGCACCCATACCTCGCCCGTGCAGATCCGCACGATGCAGGCACAAAAACCGCCGCTGCGCATCATCGTGCCGGGGCGCACCTTTCGCTGCGACCACGATGCCACCCACTCGCCGATGTTCCACCAAGTCGAAGGGCTGGTCATCGATCGCGCGAGCCATATGGGTCATTTGAAGGGCTGCCTCATCGAGTTCTGCCGCGCCTTCTTCGCCGTCGATGATCTGCCGGTGCGCTTCCGCCCTAGCTACTTCCCGTTCACCGAGCCCTCGGCCGAGGTTGATATCGGCTGTTCGCGCAAGGGCGGCGAGTTGAAGATCGGCGCCGGCGGCGACTGGCTCGAAATCCTCGGCAGCGGCATGGTTCACCCCAAGGTATTGCAGAATTGCGGCATCGACCCCGCCGAATATCAGGGGTTTGCCTTCGGCATGGGGATCGAGCGTGTGGCGATGTTGAAAAACGGCATCCCCGATCTGCGCACCTTCTACGATTCCGATCTGCGCTGGCTCAGGCATTACGGCTTTCTGCCGCTCGACATTCCCTCGCCAGTCCGCGGGCCGCTCGTCGGAGGCGCGGCGCCATGAAGACGACGCTGTCCTGGCTCAAGACCCATCTCAATACCGAGGCGCCGATCGCGGCGCTCGCCGAACGGCTGATCATGCTCGGCCACGATGTCGACAGCGTCGAGGAACGCGCCGCCACGCTTGCCGGCTTTGTCGTCGGGCGCGTCATCTCGGCCGAGCCGCACCCCAATGCCGACCGCCTCCGGGTCTGCATCGTCGAGACCGGCAGCGGCGAAACTCAGGTGGTCTGCGGCGCGCCCAATGCGCGCGCCGGGATGAAGGGCGTGTTCGGCCCAGCCGGCGTGCGCATCCCGAAAACCGGCGCTGTGCTGAGCGAAAGCACGATCCGCGGCGTCGCCTCCAGGGGCATGTTGATGTCGGCGGCCGAGCTGGCGCTGGGCGAGGATCATTCCGGCATCATCGAATTGCCGGCGGACGCGCCGGTCGGCACCAGCTATGCCGCGCTCTTAGGCCTCGACGACCCGGTCATCGACCTCAAGGTGACGCCGAACCGCGCCGATTGCCTCGGCGTGCGCGGCATCGCCCGCGACCTCGCGGCTTCCGGCATCGGACTGCTCAAACCGCTCGACACGACCCCGGTCGAGGGCCGCTTCCGCTCACCGATCGCGATCCAGATCGACGACCCAATCGCCTGCCCCTTGTTTCTCGGCCGGCATATCCGCGGCCTCGCGAATGGGCCGAGCCCGGCCTGGCTCAACGACCGCCTCGAAGCCATCGGGCTCAGGCCGATCTCGGCGCTGGTCGACATCACCAATTTCGTGACCTTCGACCTCGACCGGCCGCTGCACGTGTTCGACGCCGGCAAACTCCAGGGCGATCTGACCGTGCGCTTTGCGCGACGCGGCGAGCGGCTGCTCGCGTTGAACGGCCGCGAGTACGAGCTCGACCCCGAAATCACCACGATCGCCGACTCGGCCGGGGTACAGAGCCTCGGCGGGGTGATCGGCGGCGAGGCGACCGGGTGCACCGCGGCGACGACCGAGGTTTTTGTCGAGGCGGCACTGTTCGATCCCCTCCGCACCGCCGCGACCGGGCGCCGGCTCGAGATCGCGAGCGACGCGCGCTACCGTTTCGAGCGCGGTGTCGACCCGGCCTTTGTCGGACCGGGCCTCGAAGTCGCGACACGGCTGATCCTCGAACTATGCGGCGGGGAGCCATCGGAGGTCGTCGTGGCCGGCGCAGAGCCGGAATGGCGTCGCTCGTACTCGCTGCGGCCGGGGCGGATGTCGGGGCTCGGCGGGCTGCATGTCGCGCCGGACGAGAGCCGCGCCATCCTCGAAGCCCTCGGCTTTACCGTCGCCGATGCGGCGAAACCAGACGGCAGCCTCACCGTCGCGCCGCCCTCCTGGCGCGGCGACATCGAGGGCGAGGCCGACCTCGTCGAGGAGGTGCTGCGGATCAAGGGCTACGACCATATCCCGGCGGTGCCGTTGCCGCGCGACACGGTGGTGGCGCGCCCGGCCATCGACATCAGGCGCCGGCGTCTCGAACTGGTGCGCCGCACGCTGGCCGAGCGCGGGCTCGTCGAGGCGGTCACCTTCTCGTTCATTTCCGCCGACATGGCCGAGTTATTCGGCGGCGCCAAGCCGGAATTGCGCCTCATTAACCCGATCAGCGCCGATCTCGACGCAATGCGGCCTAGTGTGCTGCCGGGGCTCGTCGCGGCGGCACAGCGTAATGCCGATCGCGGTTTCCCGGATGCGGCGCTGTTCGAGGTAGGGCCGCTCTATCGCGACGCCCAGCCGGAGGGCCAGGCGAATGTCGCCGCCGGGCTGCGCGCCGGTCGGCTCGGCCCGCGCGATTGGCGCGAGCCGGCACGCGAGCCCGACCTCTACGACGCAAAGACCGACGCGCTGGCGGCGCTGGCCGCCATCGGCGCGGCGATCGACAATGTCGAGGCCACGGCCGACCCGCCGCCCTGGTATCACCCGGGCCGGGCTGGCCGGCTGCGCCTCGGGCCGACCGAGCTCGGCCATTTCGGCGAACTGCACCCGGATGTCCTCGAAGCCTGCGACGTGAAAGGCCCGATCGCCGCGTTCGAGGTGTTCCTCGGCGCCGTGCCGTTGCCGCGGGCGCGCGGTGCCCGCAAGCCATTGAGGCTCTCGGTGTTCCAGCCAGTCGAGCGCGATTTCGCGTTTATCGTCGATTCTGAGCTGCCGGCCGAGAGCTTGCTGCGCGCGGCGCGCGCGGTCGACCGCAAGCTGGTAACAGAGATCCGCCTGTTTGACGTTTATCTGGGCACCGGGCTGCCGGAGGGCAAAAAATCGCTCGCCATCTCGGTCACCTTGCAACCGCAAGAGGCGACCCTGACCGATTCCGAGATCGAGACGTTCTCCAAACGCCTCGTCGCCCAGGTCGAGAAGGCGACCGGCGGCACGCTGCGGGGGTAAGCACCCGAAACATCGTGGCCGTGCTTGGCACTTCCCCAGCAATTCACACACCCCGATCTTTGGTGGTCTCTTGGGCCGGCCTCGGCCGGATGTCGCCTATTTACCAAAGAAACCGTCGGTCAGCGCCTTGAATAACTCAACAGGGCTCAAGCCGAACACTGCCGCGAAAATGACTGCAATAATTCCCAAAATAACGAGAAAGGCAATCCCGACAAGAAACCGACCCGCAAACTCGCCGATAAGCTCCACGGCGAACCTTCCGAGGGCCAGCACAATGCGTTTGATGATCCGTCCGGTCGACCGCATTTCCGCCGAGGGCTTTTCAACGCGCCTCACCGCCGCCGTGGAGAAACCGGCGGCGGCACGTTCAGGGGATGAGGCGATACACGTTCCCTCCCCCGCTCGCGGGGGAGGGTTAGGGTGGGGGCTTACGGTGATTGCATCGAATCCGGGCCTGGACCCAATGCTTCCATAATCCGATGCAAGACCCCGTCGCGATTGTCAACGATGTCGTTGTTCCAAAACCTCAGGATGCGCCAGCCTTTGTTTTCGAGGAACGCATCGCGCCAGTCGTGATCGCCGGGTTCGGCATGGTGTCCTCCGTCGGCCTCAACGACGAGCCGTGCTTCCGGGCAAGCAAAATCGACGATGTAGGGCGCTATCACGAACTGTCTTCGGAAGCGCCAGCCGAGTTGGCGGTCGCGCAGCACTCGCCAAAGCGCCCGCTCGGTGTCGGTCGCATCGTTACGCAACTCCCTCGCGCGCTGGCTCGGTTGTTTGCCGCCGCGCATGTTCCATTTGGGATCCGGCATGGCTTCTTCGGTGTGTTTCGGCCCCCACCCTAACCCTCCCCCGCAAGCGAGGGAGGGAATTAACCTTGTCCGACGTTAAACACCGCGACGGCTTGGCTGAGGCCCTTCAAGGCGATGTCCCCGATTTCCTCAAGAGGGGCGTTGCTTTCGACGGCGCCGGCGACCCGCTTCGAGATCAGAATCTGGCCGTCCTGTGCCGCGTCGCAGAGCCGCGCCGCTAGGTTGCACACCGTGCCGATCGCGGTGTAGTCGACCCGCTCGGCAAAGCCGATTTGCCCGAGCGTCGCGTATCCCTGGGCGATGCCGATGCCGAAGCCGATCTCGCGTCCGCGCCGGCGCCAATCGGACTGCCGCTGCGCCACCGCCTCGCGCATCTCGACCGCCATCCTGACGGCGCGCTCGGGGGCATCCGGGCACGGCAGCGGATCATTGAAGAACACCATGATGCCGTCGCCCGAGAAATGGGCGAGCGTGCCTTCGGACCTGGTGACCAGCGGCCCCAACGCCTCGTGATAATCGCGCAGCAGGTCGAGCACTTCCTCGGGCTCGGCAGTCTCGGCAAACGCGGTGAAACCGCGTAGATCGCAGAACACCACCACGATGTCGCGGCGATGGGTTTCGAGGATGCGCTCGTCACCCGAGGACACGATCATCTCCGCGAGCTGCGGCGCGAGAAACCGCTTCAAGGTCCCCATGCGCTGAAGTTCGCCGAGCTGGGCCTCCACCCGAGCTTCCAACTCCTTGTTCCACAACGTCAATTCGCCGGCCTGGTCTTCGAGCCGGCCGGCCTGCTCCTGGACGGTGTCGTGCAGCGCCTTGATGCGCAGCATCGCGCGCACCCGCGCGACGAGCGCCGACTGGTCGACCGGCTTTGTCAGATAATCGTCGCCGCCGGCTTCGAGCCCGGCCACCACGTCCTTGGCGTCGGCTCGGGCGGTGACCATGATGACCGGAATAAACGGCAGGCTCTCGTCGGCCTTCAGCTGCTTCACGGTCTCGATGCCGTCCAGCTTCGGCATCTGGATGTCGAGCAGCACGAGGTCGGGCAGCTTGTCGCGGATCATGGCCAATGCCGCCTCGCCGTCGCCGGCGGTGATCACCTCGTAGCTCTGGCTTTCGAGGCGCAGCTGCAGGATCTCGACATTGTCGGGCACATCGTCGACGACGAGGATCAGCGGCGGCTCGCGCATGGCCCGGCCCTACGACGGCAGGTACTCGCGGATCTTCGCCAGCAGCTGGCGCGGGCTGTAGGGCTTGGCGACATAGCCGTCGCAGCCCGCCTCGCGCGTCTTGGCCTCATCTCCGGACAGCGCATATGAGGTGACGGCGATGATCGGCACCTTGGCGAGCGCCGGGATCGCGCGGATGCGCCGGGTGGCCTCATAGCCGTCGATCCCCGGCAGCTGGATGTCCATCAGAATGAGATCGGGCTGCTCGCGCTCGGCAGTCGCGACCCCCTCCAGCCCATCCACCGCCTCGATCAGCTCGTAGCCGGCGCTCGACAGCAGATCGCCGACAATCTGCCGGTTGTCCTCGGTGTCCTCGATAACCAGGATGCGCTTTGTCATGACGCCCCCACCAGCTCCCCTGTCAGCTCGCCAGTAAGATCATCTGGCACATGTTCGACCCGGACCGGCAGGACGACCCGGAAGGTGGCGCCCTGCCCCAGCTCCGAATCGACCGAAATCGTGCCGCCCTGCATCTCGACCATGCGCTTGGAGATCGCCAGGCCGAGGCCGGTGCCGCCCTTTTTGCGCGTGTTCGAATTGTCGACCTGCTGGAATTCGCCGAAGATCTTGTCCTGGTCCGCGGCCGCGATGCCCGGGCCGGTATCGCGAACCGTCAGCACGAAATTGCCGTTCTCGGCCAGGGCGCCAATCGCGACCTCGCCCTCGTCGGTGAACTTGACCGCGTTGCCAACCAGGTTCAGCAGCACCTGCGACAGCCGGCGCGCGTCGCCCCGCCCAGGGGGCAGGCCGGGCATGACATCGGCGCTGAGCTTGATGCCTTTGGTACTGGCGAGGCCCTCGGTGGCGCTGACCACCGACTGCACGACATCGGGCATCGCATAGTCTTCGAGCATCAGCGTCAGCTGTCCGGCCTCGATCTTCGCCAGATCGAGCACGTCGTTGATCAGCGCCAAGAGGTGCTTGCCGTTGTTCTGCACCCGCTCCAGGACGCCCATCGCGCGCGCCGGCACCTCGCCGTAGATGCCGTCGACGAGCAATTCGGCATAGCCGAGGATCGCATTGAGCGGCGTGCGCAATTCGTGGCTCATATTGGCGAGGAATTGCGATTTATGCGCACTCGCCTGCGCCAGCTGCTCGCTCTTATCGGCGATCTCGCGGAACAGGCGCGCGTTCTGGATCGCCAGCACCGACTGGCTGGCGAGGGTCTGCATCAGCCGCACCGTCGCTTCCGGGAACTCGCCGACCGCTCGGCGCTGTAAGATCGTTGCGCCCATGATGCGGTCGGCGCCGACCAGCGGCACGATCAATACCGAGCGATAGCCGGCCACAACCGCGGCATCGCGCAGCGGGTTGCTCGGTCGCGTCAGCAGATCGGGGATCTGTAACGGCACCCGCTTGGCGATCGCGTCGCCCAGCGCGGTCACGGTTTCGCCGACACCCAGATCGCGCACCTCGCTGACCATCGCCTCGGTATAGCCGACCGCCTCGACAAAATGGAAAGCGCGCTCGGCCCGGCTGTAGCGGAAGATGACGCCCGCATCAGCGCCGGCGAGGGCGACCGAGCGGTTGAGGATCGTCACCAGGACGCCGCGCAGGTCGAGCGTCGAGCTGACCGCCTGCCCGACCTCGCCCAGCGCCTTCAATTCCTCGACCGAGCGGGCGAGATCGTCGGTGCGCGAACGCAACTCGCCGAGCAACCGGGCGTTCTCGATCGCGATCACCGCCTGGTCGGCAAAGGTGGTGACGAGCGCGATCTCCTTGTCGGTGAACGCCTCGACCCGGTCGCGCGCCATCGCGATGACGCCGATCGGCACGCCTTCGCGCAACAGCGGCACGCCGAGCAATGTGCGGGCGTGGGCAACCTTGGCCTCGTCCTTGACCGCGTAGAGCGGGTCGGCATCGACATCGGCGATCTGCACGGCACGACCTTCCAATGCCACCCGCCCGACCAATGTCCCGCTCCCGGGCGCGATCGGGTTCTGCTCCTCGATCTCGCGATACTCGGGTGTCAGACCGATCCCGGTCGTCCATCGGTAGAGGCCGTGTTCGAGGCGGAAGATGCTGCCCATATGCGCGCGGCACAAGCGGATCGCCGTCTCGACGACGTATTCCAGCACCGGGTCGAGATCGAATGTCGACTGGCTGATGACCTTCAAGACATCGCTGGTCGCGGTCTGGTATTCCAATGATTCCTGCAAGTCGCGGGTGCGCTCGCGGGTTTCGGTCAGGAGCCGCGCGTTCTCCATCGCGATCACCGCCTGCGCCGCGAAATTCTGCAACAGCGCGATTTGTTTGTCCGTGAACGGCGGCGCCTCAAACCGCGCTGCAACGATCATCCCGAGCACTTCAGCGCCTTTCCGCAGCGGCACGGACAGCAGCGTGCGAACCCCGTTCTGCTGCGCCAACTGCAACATCGGATGGTCGAGCAATGCGGTATCGACAATGTGCACGAAGCGCTCGCCGGCGAGCAGCGGCGAGGCGACCGGGTTTCCGGAACCAGGAAGGCCGGCGCGCAATCGCTCGGCAATCGGTTCCGGTACGCCGCGCATCGCTGCGGGGCGGAAATAGTCGCCGTCACGCAAGAACAGCGAGCCGTGGCCGCTGTCGCACAGCATGTGCGCCTTTTCGAGGATCGCATCGAACACCGGGGCGAGATTTCCGGGCGATGAGTTGATGACGCCGAGTACTTCGGCGGTCGCGGTCTGCTGTTCCAAGGCCTCGCGCGTCTCGGTGATGAGGCGCGCGTTCTCCATCGCGATGACCGCCTGCGCCGCGAAATTCTGCAAGAGGGCGATCTGCTTGTCGGAGAACAGGCGGACTTCTTGGCGGACGGCGACAATCTGGCCGAGCAGCACGTCGTCCTTGCGCAGCGGCACGCTTAGCAAGGTGCGGATGCCGAGCGCGGCCCCGGCGCCGGGGATCGGATGGTCGATCTCACCCAGATCGGGGATCTGAAGGAAGGGTGCGCCATCGAGCAGCGGGCGGGAGACTGGGTTGTCGACGCCGCGGTAGCCCTCCCGCAGCTTTCCCGCAAGTGCCGATGGCAGGTCATGCGTGGCGACAGCCCGGAAATTCTCGCCGTCATACACCAGCAGTCCGCCCATGACGGCGCCGCAGAGACTGTGTGCCTTCTCCAGTATCGCTTCGAATACGGGCGTCAGATCGCCGGGCGAGCTGTTGATGACCCCCAGCACCTCGGCGGTCGCGGTCTGCTGTTCCAAGGCCTCGCGCGTCTCGGTGATGAGGCGCGCGTTCTCCATCGCGATCACGGCCTGTGCCGCGAAGTTCTGCAACAGCGCGATCTGTTTGTCGGAAAACGGGCGCACCTCCTGGCGATAAAACCAGAGCGCGCCGAGAAACGCATCGTCTTTGCGCAGCGCTATCGCCAATCCTGTACGAGCGCCGGCCAACTCTACGAGGGCGACGCGAACGGGATTGCCCGAATGATACAAATCATCCGCGGCGATATCGGCGATCTGGGCGCACGCCTCGCCGCGAATGAGACGGCCGTTCAGGCTCGTGGGATGCGGCTTGTACGGCTCGCGCAAGAGTTCAGACAGCTCCGGTGGAACTCCCCGCGACGCCACTGCCTGAAGTCGCTCGCCATCGTACGTTAAGAGGAATCCGAAGGCGGCCTCGCCCAGCCGCATCGCCTTTTCCAACATCGTGTCGAACACCGGCGCTAGGTCGCCGGGCGACGAATTAATGATACTGAGCACCTCGGCGGTCGCGGTTTGCTGCTCCAAGGCCTCGCGCGTCTCGGTAATGAGCCGCGCGTTCTCCATCGCGATGACCGCCTGCGCCGCGAAATTCTGCAGCAGCGCGATCTGCTTGTCGGAGAACGGCCGCACTTCACCGGGCGCGACCGCGATCATCCCGAGCAGCCTGTCGTCGCGTCGCAGCGCTACGCACAATAATGTCCGGGCTCTTGTGACGTCGGCCGGGTTGCGCGTGAACGGAAACTTGTACTTCGTGATGTCGCGGATGTGAGTGAAGGGCTGGCCCTCTATCAGGGGCCGGGTCGCGGGATTGTCGGATGCTGGATACCCTTGCCGCAATTGATCGGCAAAGTCCGCCGCCAATCCATGTGTTGCAACCGCCCGGAAATTCTCGCCGTCGTAAAGCTCTAGGCTGCCGTGCGCAACGCCGCACAGACTGTGCGCCTTTTCCAATATCGCGTCGAACACCGGGGCGAGGTCGCCAGGGGAGGAATTGATGACCCCCAGCACCTCGGCGGTCGCGGTCTGCTGGTCGAGCGCCTCGCGCGTCTCGGTGATGAGGCGCGCGTTCTCCATCGCGATGACCGCCTGCGCCGCGAAATTCTGCAACAGCGCGATCTGCTTGTCCGTAAACGGCCGGACCTCCTGGCGATAGATGATGATGAAACCAAGCAGGCCGATATCCTTGACGAGCGGCACCGCAAGACCGGTCCGGGCGCCGCCGAGATCGACCAACGCCCGGCGATTAGCGTCACCGGCCCGGTAAGGAGCGTCGTCCTTCAGGTCCAGAACATGGACAACCCGCTCGCCCGCACGGATCCGGGCGCCGAGCGATGCTGGTCCTTCAACGAATGCGTTGTGCTTGCGGTACTCAGCGAACGCGGCAGGCACACCGATTGTGGCGACGGTGCGGAAGCGGTCGCCATCGTCTATCTGCAAAGTACCAAAGGCGGCACCGCACAAATGCATCGCCTTGTCGAGCATCGCGTCGAAGACCGGTGCAAGCTCGCCCGGCGAGAAGTTGATGACCCCCAGCACTTCGGCGGTCGCGGTCTGCTGTTCCAAGGCCTCGCGCGTCTCGGTGATGAGGCGCGCGTTCTCCATCGCGATCACCGCCTGCGCCGCGAAGTTTTGCAACAAAGCGATCTGTTTGTCGGTAAACGGGCGCACTTCCTGGCGATAGACCGTTACAATTCCGTATACCGAGGCATCCTTCAGTAGCGGCACCGCAACCAAGCTTCGGGCGCCCCCGAGATCCACAAGCGCCCGTCGGTTTGCATCGCCCGTTCGGTAAGTCTCGTCGGCGGTCAGATCGACTATATGGATGACGCGTTCTCCAGCGAGAATTCGCGCCGGGCCGGTGCCACGTCCATGGATCGGGCGCTCACGCGTCACGAACTCCGCGTAGGCAGCGGGCACCCCTCGCGTAGCGACGGTGTTGAACCGTTCGCCGTCGTAGGTGAGAAGCGACCCGAAAGCAGCCTCGCACAGCCGCATCGCCTTTTCGAGCATCGCGTCGAACACCGGGGCGAGATCGCCGGGCGAGGAGTTGATGACCCCCAGCACCTCGGCGGTCGCGGTCTGCTGCTCCAAGGCCTCGCGCGTCTCGGTAATGAGCCGCGCGTTCTCCATCGCGATCACCGCCTGCGCCGCGAAATTCTGCAACAGCGCGATCTGCTTGTCGGAGAACGGTCCCGCCTCCTTTCGGTAAACCATTATGTAGCCCAGAACATCGCTGTGGCGCAGCAGAGGCACGAGCAAACTGGCGCGGGCCCCCCCGAGATCAACGAGCGCCCGGCGGTTGGGATCGCCGCGCTGGTAAGGCTCGCTGGCCAAGAGGTCTGGTATGTGGACGATTTTCTCGCCTTCGAGGACCCGAGCGGGGCCGGTCCCGGGCCCGTAGATGCCCGTGTCATGCGCGCGGAACTCGGCATAAGCCGCCGGCACATCCCGCGCAGCGGCAGACCGAAAGCGCTCGCCGTCGTAAGTGCCTAACACGCCGAACGCGGCACCGCACAAGCGCAGGGCCTTTTCCAGCATCGCGTCGAATACCGGGGCGAGATCGCCGGGCGAGGAGTTGATGACCCCCAGCACCTCGGCGGTTGCGGTCTGCTGGTCGAGCGATTCGGAGAGTTCGGCGGTGCGGTCGGCGACCCGCTGTTCGAGCTCGGCGTAGGATTTCTGGAGGTCCGCGCCCATGCGGTTGAACTGCCCGGCGAGGGCTTCCAATTCGTCGCCGGTGTGGATGTCGATGCGGCGCTCGAACTCGCCGGCGCCGATCCGCTCGGCCCCGGCGGCGATCGCCTGGATCGGGCCGGTCATGCGGCGGGCGATGACCAGCGCCACCAGGGTCGCCGCGATCAACCCGAAGACGAGCAGCCCCAGCGTGCGCCAGGCCGCGCCGTAGAGCGGTGCGAAGGCTTCCGAAAGCGGCACCTCGACAAACACCCGCCAGCCGACCGGGGCGATCGCGGCATGCGCGGTCAGCACGTTGCGCCCCGCGAGATTGCGCGCCAGCGTGGCTGCCGGCCGATCGCCGCGGGAGCCCGGTGCCGCCGCCGGCGCCGGGGCCGCCGCGACTTGCGGCAGCTTGGATAGATCGGTGTCGCGCAGCACCAGGCTGATATCGGGATGGGCAATGAGGCGCCCATGCCCGTCGACGACATAGGCGTAACCGCTTTCGCCGATCTTCAAGGCGGTGATGACGTCCCAGATCAGCTTCAGATTGATCTCGGCGACGGTGACCCCGGCCTTCTTGCCTTCGCGCGCCATCGCCAGCGTCATGTACGGTTCGGATTCCTTGCGGAAATAGACCGGGCTGAACCAGAGGTGGTTGGCCTTCGCCTCGGTAAAGGCTGGCTTTTGCGAGAAATCCTCGCCGCTGCCGACGACATCCATCTTCAGGCGCGATACCTGGAGCTCCTCCCTGCCGTGCTCGTCGAGCTGTGACAGTTCGGTGATCGCCGGCACCTGGCGCAACAGGCGGAAATAATCCTGGCGGCGCTGGTCGAGCGGGCCCGAGGCCCATTGCGCGTGCGTCGTCCAGCCGATCTGGCGTTCGATCTCGCCGACGAACTCCTCGATCCGGGTAGCCGCCGCATCCGCCTTTTCCTGCTGGACGCGAATGAGCGACGCCTTGTTCTCCTGGTAAGAAAACCAGAAATCGAAGGCGCTGTTGACGAGCAGCGCGGCACCGACCAGAGCGATGAACAGCAAGGCATATTTGCGGAACAGCCGGCGCCGCGGCGGCGCGCCGACGGGCACCGCGGCACCCCGGTACGCGGGCGACAGAGATATATCCTCGGCCCCACTCACCCAACCACTCCGCCGGCCACCCGCCAATCTCGCAGCGCGGGGATTGTAACGCCGATTATCCCGGCCGTCTGCCGGCTATTCGATCACCCCGCCGGCGCGCCATTGACAAAAGTGGCCTCTGGGAGCTACTTTGCGTCGATGCGCACCGTTGGTCTGAAAACCCTGAAGAACAAGCTCAGCGAATACATCCGTCTCGCCGCCGCGGGCGAGACGGTCGTCGTCACCGACCGCGGCCGCACCGTCGCCGAAATCGTGCCGCCGCCCCGCCAGGATTCCAACCTTAGTCCGTTTGAAGAGCAGGGCGTACGTGAAGGCTGGCTCAGACCGGCAATGATCCGGAACGGAACACCTCCGCCAAAGAAGCCCGTGGACGGAATCACCTTCGAGCGGCTGATGGCTGACCTGGAGCGCGATCGGTCAGACTGGTGATCTACGTCGATAGCTCTGTCGCGTTGGCTCATCTCTTGGACGAGCCGCGATCCCCTCCCGAGGAGCTTTGGATCGAGCGGTTGACATCAAGCAAGCTCCTCGAATACGAAATTTGGAACCGCATTCACACATATGGATTGATGGACTCGCATAGCGAGTCGGCGCGAGCGCTCCTCCTTCGCATCACTTTGATCGAGCTGAACGAGCTCGTCCTCGCGCGGGCGTTGGAGCCGTTTCCGGTTCGAATCCGCACTCTGGACGCGCTGCATTTGGCGACCTTGGTCTTCATTCAATCGCGTAGCCAGGAGGTCGAACTCGCCAGCTACGACGTTCGCCTGCTGGAGGCAGCCGGGGCGCTCGGTATACCGAGCGCCCCGTTGTGACCTCGCCCCCCGCATTGATCCCCGCCGGGGCCGTCCGCCGCGTTGATCCCTTGCCGGGCCAACCCTATGTTCGGCATCCATGACCCCGCTCAGCCACATCCGCAACTTTGCGATCATCGCGCATATCGACCACGGCAAGTCGACCCTCGCCGACCGGCTGATCCAGGCCTGCGGCGGGCTCGAAGCGCGCGAGATGCGCGAGCAGGTGCTCGACACGATGGAGTTGGAGCGCGAGCGCGGCATCACGATCAAGGCCCAGACCGTGCGGCTCGATTACCGGGCGAAGGACGGCGCGGATTACGTCCTCAACCTGATGGACACGCCGGGCCACGTCGATTTCGCCTATGAGGTCAGCCGCTCGCTCGCCGCCTGCGAGGGCTCGCTGCTCGTGGTCGACGCCAGCCAGGGGGTCGAGGCGCAGACCCTCGCCAATGTCTACCAGGCGGTCGCCGCGGGGCACGAAATCGTGCCGGTGTTGAACAAGATCGACCTGCCGGCGGCCGAACCCGACCGGGTCAAGGAGCAGATCGAGGATGTGATCGGGCTCGGCGCTTCGGATGCGCTGTTGATCTCGGCCAAGACCGGGCTCGGCATCGCGGATGTGCTGGAAGCCCTGGTGCACCGCCTGCCGCCGCCGCAGGGCGACGCCGCGGCGCCCTTGAAGGCGCTGCTCGTCGATAGCTGGTACGATTCTTATCTCGGCGTCGTCATCCTGGTGCGGGTCAAGGACGGCGCGCTCGCTGCCGGCCAGAAGATCCGGCTGATGGCGACCGGCGCCTCGCACACTGTCGAACGGGTCGGCGTCTTCACCCCGAAGGGGGTGTCAGCGCCTGAGCTGGGCCCGGGCGAGATCGGCTTCATCACCGCCGGGATCAAGACCGTCGCCGATTGCCGGGTCGGCGACACGATCACCGAGGATCGGCGGCCCGCTGCAGCGCCGCTGCCCGGCTTCCAGCCGGTGCAGCCGGTGGTGTTTTGCGGCCTCTTCCCGACCGATTCGGCCGATTACGAGCGGCTGCGCGACGGCCTCGCCAAATTGCGCCTCAACGATGCGAGCTTTATCTACGAGCCGGAAACCTCGGTGGCGCTGGGCTTCGGCTTCCGCTGCGGGTTTCTCGGCCTGTTACACCTCGAAATCATCCAGGAGCGCCTCACGCGCGAGTTCGACCTCGATCTGATCACGACCGCGCCCTCGGTCGTCTACCGGGTGCATCAGCGGAACGGCCGGGTGCTCGACCTGCACAACCCGGCCGACATGCCCGATCCCGTGCGGATCGACCATATCGAGGAACCGTGGATCAAGGCGACGGTGCTGGTGCCGGACGCCTACCTCGGGCCGGTCCTGGCGCTATGCGAAGAGCGGCGCGGGGCACAGCTCGACCTGACCTATGCCGGCAGCCGCGCGATGATCGTCTACCGCCTGCCATTGAACGAGGTCGTGTTCGATTTCTACGACCGCCTCAAATCGGTCAGCCGCGGCTATGCCAGCTTTGATTATCAGCTCGACGGCTACGCCGAGGGCGACCTCGTCCTGATGAACATCCTGATCAATGGCGAGCCGGTCGACGCGCTCTCGATCATCGTCCATAAGAGCGAGGCCGAGCGCCGCGGCCGGGCGATGTGCGAGCGCCTGAAGGACCTGATCCCGCGACAATTGTTCCAGATCGCGATCCAGGCGGCCTTGGGCGGCCGGATCGTAGCGCGCGAGACGGTCAAGGCGCTGCGCAAGGATGTGCTGGCCAAATGCTATGGCGGCGACGTGACCCGCAAGCGGAAGCTCCTGGATAAGCAGAAGGAAGGCAAAAAGCGGATGCGGCAGTTCGGCAAGGTCGACATCCCGCAATCGGCCTTTATCGCCGCGCTCCGGATGGGCGACAGCTAAACCAGCGCTGCCTGCTCCAGCCTGCCCGCCCTCCCGCTGTTTTTTGGTGTTTTCTGCGGGAAAGATACACCGGCCGAACCTCGCTGGGGGGTGACGATGGACCTTGAGCAGACGGCAATTCGTATGCGAAGCAAGTTCTCACGGGGATGCTCTAGGGTCAAAAACCCAATAGAGCCGCGCATCCCAATTAGAGAGCTAGAGCAACGTTCGCACTGGTTGAATCACCCTTTTATCCGTCATGGCCGGGCTTGACCCGGCCATCTCCGAGAAACCCCACGAGATCCCCGGGTCGCGCCCGGGGATGACGATTGGGAGGTGATCGCGCTTGATCGGATTCCGCTCTAGACGGCTAGTCGAGCCTACCTCCTGCGCTCCAACGACGCCTTCGCACCGATTTCGTTGAAAAAGTCCGCAACCAAAAATTTGCGCCCAGGACAATCCCCGGCAAAGCCCTTCGGTAAAGAGAGATCAACGAATGTGGGCATGTCGCTGTGGCATGGCCGCAATAGCGGAGCCTAGAAGTTGCTTCTGTTCGCGTGCTCGAATCGCAGCGTCATAAAGTCGATTCATCTTCAGCTCACGCGAGATCGGCGACCATGTCGCGCGCCGGGAAAGGCTTGGGAATGATGCCGTACTGCGCCGCAACGGAGATGAGCGGCTCCATGAGAGTCGGGTCGAGCTTCTCACTGTAGATTACGCGGTGGCCGCTCAGGCTGCGCACCCCTGCCGGCGTGAGATGCAGGTACTTCATCAAGATCTGGCCGGTATTGTTTTGGTGCGTTCGCCCATCGCGCGGCCTCCACGAGTGCGCGCGCATACCGCCGCGCCAGATCGCGATTGGCGTCGATCCAGGCCGTGCGCACGTACCATCCCGACCCGATGAACGGCGGTCCGATCGCCTCGGTCGGATAGCCGAGAACGTCGTACTGACGGCATCCGCCCGGCCGGCTTCGAGCGCTTGCCCCACGGACCCGAACGGGACTTGAACCAACTGAACCGTCGACGAGTCACCGCCGTTGCGATCGATCCAGGCTTCTGCGCCGACGCCGACGATGCTCACCGGCGCGTTGACGCCGATCTTCTTGCCGTTCAGGTCCTTGGCGATGCGGTACGGAGAATCGGCCAGAACGACGAGCGCGAACGACTTGCTGTCCTCCACGCGAAACAGTTGACCCGCGGCTAGGACACGAATCGGCGAACCGCGCGCGAACGACTGGGCGAACGACTGGGCGAACGACTGGGCGAACGCAAAGAGGTTCGCAAATCCGAGGTCGATGTCGCCGGATGCGACCGCTGCAACGATTCCTGGGCCGGCCGGCATCGTCCCAATGTCTGCGTCGGCACCGACTTGCGAGAAGAAGCTGACTCGGCAGACCTATACTCGGCGTGGCCTCCTCGCGTCGGTTGCGACTGGTCTGTTCGCGCGGCCCCTTGCGCCGGCTGCGAACGCACAAAGCGCATCATTGGCCCCTCGGATGCCCCGTAGCGGGCGTGAATAATTGGCGCTTTCCGGCTTCTCTGCAAGGCAGACCCGAGATGCGGACGCGACCTGCACCTTGGGTAGCCCGCACGATAGTCGAGGATCTGATCTGGGTTATTCCCTGGCGGCAGCGCACAGCCTTCCCACGGGTGACTCTCAGGTGTGTAGCTGACAAAGCTCCGGAATGGGGCATAACCCGCCGTCTTGATCGATTTCCGTGGGCGCGTGCTTAGGGGTCGAGACCCGGCGAGCCGATAGGGCGTGCCAAGACTGGGCGAACACGAAGGCCGCTTATCGCTTCTTCTCGAATGATCGGATCAGCGAGGCAGAGGGCCTGGCCCGGCCATTTCGCCTCGACCCGCGACCGCTTTGTGGCGGCTGAGGGGCCTATCCTGGTGCTCCAGGATACGACTGAGTTTTGTACCAACGGGAGCGGCCGAATCGGATCGGCATCACCTATCGGGTCAGCAGCGGCAAGGACAGGATGGCCGCTTCAGGATGCACTCGTCTGCGCGGGTTGCTGATGCATTCGAGCTTGGTGGTCACGACGGATGGGCTGACCTTCGGCTTGGCGGCCATCAAGTTTTGGACGCGGCAGAAGTTCAAGGGAACCGCTGCCCTCAAGAAAAAGATCAATCCGACCCCAGTGCCGGTCGAGGACAAGGAGAGCATCCGCTGGCTGGAAAACATGCGCCAGGGCGCCGGCGCATCGAGCTTCAATTCGGCAGGGAGGATACCGGCGAACGTCACCGGCGCGGCGCTGGCGCCGCCCAGCTCGAGCGTCACTGGAATTTGTGCCGCGCGGCATTCGGGTGAATACCGTGTCGCCGGGGTCGATCCTGGCCACCGACAATGGCTGGGACCGCTACCGGCTCGCCCACCCGGAATATTTCGAGGATTACGTTCGCCACGGTTTTCCGATGGGCCGGCTCGGCGCCGTCGACGAGGTCGCCGACGTCATCGCGTTTTTGGCGTCGCCGCGCGCCCATTGGATCAACGGCCGGAATATACCGGTCGATGGGCTGGAACAACCGCACGCACCCCTCGACCGCCGGCCATTCTAGAACGGAATCCGATCAAGCGCGATCACCTCACAATCGTCATCCCCGGGCTCGACCGGGGGATGATTCATAACGAGCAGGTGCTCCGGTCTCTTCCCGGATATTGCCTCCTGGCTCCGAGACCGGTGGAGCGCTCTATGGATGTGGCCCCCAGGGCGCAGCCTGGAGCAGCTTGACCTCCTGCGTCATCAGCAATGGCCGGAATTTCGAAGCGAAGCCTTCGACGAAATCCTTGTTCGCATACACTGCCTGCCAGTGCGCGCGGCGGTCGGTGTCATCATCGAACTTCCACAGATGGACAAGCTGGTTGATCGTGCCGATGTCCGAAAGTAGCCGACCAGCTTCTTGTCCTGGCCGCCTTTCTGGAGCGCCGGGAAACCGAGTTCCTGGTAGAGCTTCACCGCCTCGGCCATCGCGCCGACCCGAAGCGTATAGGTTCTCAGTTCGTAGAGGGCCATCAGACGTTTCCTCCCTGATTAGCGGCTAGGCGCCATCGCGTGCGTATCCGGTGCTGTGCTGGAAGACATTCGGCTTGCGGTACACCGCGAGGATGATCGCGCCCTCATCGGAATGTGTTTCGTGGAATGATCCGACCCGTCGCCAAACGAATTCGCCGGCGCGGCACATCCCGTCGTGGTCGTAGAACGAACCCTCGATGACGAATGTCTGCTCGACCTCCGGGTGCTTGTGCATCGGCAACGTTGCCCCCGGGTCCCATTTCAGGAGACAGGTCATCTCGCCCTTCGCCTTGTCTTCGTAGAGCACCTTGATCGAGATGCCGTCGAATTGCGTCGGCTCCCAGGCGATTTCCTGCGGCTTGACGTAGACCGAGCCGCCGAGCGTGGGTTGCACGGCTCGCTGCCGGGCGCGTGCCGTGGCGTCCTCTATCGGGTGGTCCATGGGTTCCCTTTCGCTGCTTATCCGCGTCCTTTGGCGACGATCGCCGGCCGCACCGCCGCTTCGGCCCGCGGTCATCATCCATAAATGGTCAAGCTATTTTGCGCTTTTGCAGAGCCGCCAACCGATCTGCGACAGTCGAGGTTGCGCTCACTCCCGCAGCCGCCGCCATCGCAGCGGCGATGTTGGGATCTTCTTCGGCGGTCTTCGCGCCGCTCAACGCCTTGGCCTTCATATCGAGGGCAGCGGCGCGATCCCTCGTCTGCTGAGCGGTGCGGGTCATCGCGTCAAGGGCGACGTTGATGCCGCTGCCGCTGCCACTGCCAGCGCCGCCGCTGAGGCCCGCGACCGCGCGTGCGGCTTCGGCACGCGATGCTGCCCGTTGTTCTTCGAGCGAGGCGTGCTCCATGTCTTGCCGGGCGCGGGTCAGCTTGGCTTTTGCGCCAGTCAGGGCGCTCGCCTTCGCCTGATAGGCGGCCTCGGCGTCTGTCAACAGGGCTTGGGTGGAATCAATGTCCTTCTTGTCCTGGTCGAGTTCGGGGACCATCTCTTCGATCTGCGCGACGAGGGTCGCCAACGATGCCTGCAAGGGATCCTTCAGGAAGCTCGCGGTATCGATTTGGTGCTGAAGGTTTTCAGCCGCACCCATCATCTGAGTATAACGGGCGTTGATGGCATCGTAGGCGCGGCGTTCGTCGGTGAGTTCGCGCTGGAGCCGACTGATCAACTGCCCGGCTGCGTCGAGATCCTGTTCCATATTCTTCAGTTCGGCTGCGGTCGCCGTCTCGGGAGCCATTTTGACCATCGCCGTGGTCAGCGCGGTCGCGGCTTGTTTTCCGCCAGCACCGATGAAACATTTCGTGAATGAGAGCAGCGACATGGGGTTCTCCCTGGAGCTTGCCCCCGATGGGAGGCGTGCTCGTGATGGGTATCAGAGACCAAGAAATGGTGCGAGTTTGAATTTACGACGGCTTTGCCCATTCCGGATCAAGTTCAGGGCATCGAAATCGGGCTGGTGGAAGCTGCCAATCCCCCACACCCTAGCGGATGGACTCCAGCACTTGGTTCCCTTTCGTCATGCCCGCGAAAGCGGGCATCCAGGGTGGTGCGGGTTATGCCTGCCGCTCCTGGACCCCCGCTTTCGCGGGGGTGACGAGTGAAGGAACGGACTCACCCGTTTGAGCTGGACCACTGGCGGTGCATCCCCCTCCATCAGCGACCATCCCGCCGCTAGGTCCCCATCCAGAAGGACAATTCGGATACGCTGAAGCGTCAGGACAAGACGAGGTCGGGTTTCCGCGCGAACGTCTCCCGGGAGTGGCGGGGATGCCCGCGAATGTCACCGAACAAGGAGATCGCAATGAGCAAGCTGGACGGCAAGGTGGCGATCGTTACCGGCGCGGCGCGTGGTCTCGGGCGCGCCTATGCGAAGCGGCTCGCCGGGCTCGGTGCGAAGGTCGCAGTCGCCGACCTCAATCTGCACTCCTACGAGGAGTTCGAGGCCGAGGCGAAGGACATGACCGCCGACAGCACCGTCGTCGAGATTGAGTCGATGGGTGGCACCGCGCTCGGGATCGAAGTCGATGTGACGGACCATCAGGCCGTCGATGCGATGGTGGCACGGGTCGTTGAGGCGTGGGGCCGGGTCGATGTCCTCGTCGCGAATGCCGGCGGCGGTCGTGGGCGCCCGGTGGATACGAAGGCAAGCACCCTCGATCCGGCGCTCCTCCGGCTCGTCGTCGATATGAACCTGTTCGGGACTATCTACACGGTCAACGCGGCCGCCTCGATCATGAAGCAGCAGCGATCCGGCAAGATCGTCACGGTGAGTTCGGTTGCCGGCACCGCGTCATCCGCAGATGGCGGGTATGCCCATTATGGCGCCGCGAAAGCCGCCATCGCCCACTACACCCGCTATCTGGCCCAGGATCTTGGGCCGTTCGGGATCACCGCCAACTGCATCGCGCCTGGCGTGATCGCGACCGGACGCATCATGGCGACGGTCATTCCTGGCAGCAGCCAGAGCAACCGCGATCGGTCTGAGTTGGTCGCCTTGAGACGGCTCGGGACCGTCGAGGATTGCGCCAGGGTCGTCGAGTTCCTGGCGACCGATCTGTCTGATTATGTGACCGGGGCGGTCATTCCAATCGACGGCGGGCTGGTCCGGGGGTAGCGCAGCGGTCCGCACGCTGGCCTGGGCCTCTGGACACGAACCTGTTTTGATAACCAAACTCGCGTGGCACAAAGGAGCTTTCCCGATGACGATCATCGATTCCCAGGTCCACGTTTATGAGGCGAACACGCCGAAGCGGCCTTGGCACAGCGTGCCGAACTGGCCCGATCACGTCACCGGCGACGAGATGGTGTCGGCGATGGACAAGGTCGGCGTCGACGGCGCGATCTTCATCTCCGCCTTTTCCATGTACCAATACGACGCCAGCTATGCGGTGGAGGTGCAGCGCGCCCATCCCGGCCGGTTCGCCATCGTCAAGCCGGTCAACCCGGACGATCCCGCGGTGGCCGATGTCATCGCAGACTGGAAGAAGGTTCCGGGCGCGGTCGGCATCCGCATCATGCTGACGAAGGAGGCGAGCCGCGCGGCGGACGACCCGGGCCTCGACCGGATCGCCCGCGCGGCCGCTCGCCACGATTTTCCGGTCAACGTCCTGTTCTGGGGAAACCTCGACGCGGGCGCGGCGCTGATCGACCGCCACCCCGATACGCGCTTCATCATCGACCATCTGGCCATCCTGCAGCCCCGCACGCCGCCCGCCCCGCCGCAGCCCTGGGCCGACCTGCCGAAGGTGCTGGACCTTGCCAAACGCAAGAACGCGGTGATCAAGGTCAGCGGCGCCTGCACGCTGTCGCGGGAACCATTTCCCTTCCCGGATATTTGGGACCCGCTGGCTCGCGTGTTCGATGCCTGGGGTCTCGACCGCTGCTTGTGGGGTACGGACTGGACGCGCGCCTTCGCAGTGGTCAACTACGAGCAGGCCGTCGAGCCCTTCCTGAAGACCGACCGCCTGAGCGAGAGTGAGCGGGCAATGCTGATGGGCGGCGCTTGCGCCAAGGCTTATGGCTGGTCGCCGAAGAAAGCCTAGTACTTCCCTGTGGGTCTATCGGGTGACGCGGCAGTGTCTGCGAATTACCGCTATGTTGCCGGGTCTACGACCCATGCGGACAGGTGAACAGCAACAGGTTAGTGGCGCAGGACTTTTACGTACGCGTCCCGCGCTACGGTATAGAGTTTTGAGTCGCTTCTCACGTACCGACGAAACAGCGTGTGGCCACTGTTGACCAGGTGGTGCATGATCCAGTCCATACTACCAGATCTCTGTCTATATTGTGAGAAGTAGGATCTAAGGGCATCTTTGGTCTCAGCGCAGCCATTGTCGGCATATTTCCCAGTAATGAAGACAAAATCTCGATCAAAATCTGCATCGTGCAGAGTGATTTTCATGAAACCACCGAGCAAAAGATCATCAAATACTCGATGTGTCACTGCCGTCATCAAGCTGTTTCGCGGCACCTCGAAAGTGATGCCACGATCTCGCTTACCTTGTAAGTCAGTGGTGTACAGTTTGCCGCCGACTCGGAAGCTAATAAAACGCAGCGCATCCCGCAGCGCCTCTTTTCGATAGAAATAATCGTCGAGAACCCTCTTGTCATCCGTATCGAGCTGATCGGACCAGCTGTCGCCGCACCCTTCAGCTTTGCGCAACGAGCGAGGCAGTTCACCCGGGTTCAGTTGAATTGTCTCGCCCGATGCGGAGTCAATCCAAACGAACGGCGGAATGAACTCGGCGACCCTCTCATCGAAACCATCCGGGTAAGCGGAAAGCGCCGGCATATACGCGTTGGCCCATGCGGAATCCTCACGTTGATATTGGTGAAAGGAGCTGAACGGGATAACGCTCTTGGCGCCTATTCGTTGGGCGTATTGGCTGAGAAAGCGCCCGACTCTACGATCCAGCTTCGGCTCTACGCGACGCCCGGCCGGGTCGAAGAAATTGAGCAGACTGGCGCCGCCGTAGCCGCTCAGTTTCAAAAGATACGAGTGGCGGTACTTTCGCGCGATCTCCGAGATGACCGGGAGCCGCGCGAAGGCATTCGAGTCGTTCATATCGATGAAGAGGCGGCCGCCAACATCCACGAGCAAGACTGCGTCTTGAATGTAATCGGAAAGACAAAATACCTTCACACGTTTCGACAATTCAACCCAACGCCCATCCGGAAGCGTTGTGACGTTGTAACCTTCAGCCTCCAGATCATTCCTGATCCGATTGCCGACATGGTCCGGAAGGAGTATCGATGCGTGCCGCAGGCGGGTGATCGAGTTCGGGTTCAGGTGGTCAGGATGCCCGTGCGAGAACCAGATGTACTTCGCTTCCCGTATTTCGGTCTTTTCGGCGGCTGGAATTTCATGGGTAAGGGACCAACTGCCAAAACACGCATCATCCTCATCACCGAACCAAGGATCCGTCGCAAGAATTGGACCGCCATCGAACGCGATCAGCGTCGCGTTACCGATAGTTTTGACCCCAAGCATCGGCTCCTCTCCCGCTTCGCCGGATTCTCAGGCTTGCAGGCGCAATTGTCTACGGTAATCGAAGCAAACGTAATGGGCGGTTCCCACCAGCCACGCTGACTCCGACATAAGTATCAGCCACTGTATATTTGACAGTCGGATCATCAACCAAAGGCTACGGGCTTGTTCCGTGTCGTAGTTACGGCGGGTGTTGTCGAGATATGATCTTCAAAACCCATTGCCCACACATGATAAAAAGCAGGCAACTGTAAATGCTCAAAAAACCGAACGGGATTAACGCCGCAATAAGCGCGCCTACCCAAAATATTTCGGTCAAACCGTACGAGGTCAGCGAAGGTTTGACAACCACGGCGTAAGCTCGGTCAACGCTAACGGCGATCAAAGCGAGTAACGCGACGAGAAAGAGACTTGCGGCGATGAGCCACACTGCTCTCCATACTGCCTCGATGATGCGAGTGCTCATTGGCCGATCTATCGCGTTTGACCGTGCGTTGATCCTATCCCCTGCGATGCGACTCGGATAGCATCGCGAAGCGGCGGCACGTCGCGGGAATGTCAAATGAAAGCGGCGTCTCGGACAGGGCTTTGGATGGGGGCGGCGTTCGGCGGGGCGCTGGCCGGCGCTATCGGGGCGATGTTGATAGAAGGGACGGGATCAAGCGGCACGATCGTGGGCCTGCGCCTAACCGCTCGCTTCTCGTACGCCTTCTTTTGGCTAGCCTATGTCGGCGGCGCGGCCTCAATCCTGTTCGGACCTGCAGTGGACGTTGTCGCGCGACGGGTGCGCGAGTTCGGTCTCGCCTTCGCCTCCGCTCAACTCGTCCATGTCAGCCTCGTCATTTGGCTTGCCTGGATCTCGCCGCCGCAATCGGTGATGGACGCGGTGATGCCGTTTTTCGCGATTGGCATTGTGTGGACTTATCTTCTCGCCGCTCTGTCGATGGACCGCGCCCGCAACGTGTTCAGCCCCCACATGCTGAGGGTCTTGCGGACGATCGGATCGGAGTACATCGCGCTCACGTTCTTTACCGACTTCGTCCTGGCGCCAAAGTATCCGCTGCAGCACCCGATCCTCTACTTACCGTTCTGGGGTATGCTGCTGGTCGGCCCGCTGATACGCTTAGGAGCCGCAGCGAAGGAGGCATACAGCCTGCGCACCGCGTGGGCGGGCTAGCTAGCCACAGTCAGCCGTGACGGCCCAGAAGGTCTGCGGTGGGTCTGGTAGTACCGATACCGAACGACTGCTGTCGGCGCCGAGCCGGTCATGCCCCCGAAGCGGCCCCCGGCCCGGGGCGGTCGTCTCCACAAACTCTTGCGCATTCATGAGGGACTGGTCCACTTCCAGTTTCGGATTTCCGGCATGTCCTGGCCGTGTCGGGCGATATACTGTTTGTGCTCGACAAGCTTGTCCCTCAGTTGCTGCTTCAGATAGGTGCCCTTGGTGCCGGTCTGCGGCAGGCGGTCGATGGTGGCCATTACCAGGTGGAAGCGGTCCAGATCGTTCAGCACCGTCATGTCGAAGGGTGTCGTGATGGTGCCCTCTTCCTTGTAGCCGCGAACGTGGATGTTGTCGTGGTTGGTGCGGCGATAGGTCAGCCGGTGAATCAGCCAGGGGTAGGCATGAAAGGCGAAGATGACCGGCTTGTCCTTGGTGAAGAGCTCGTCGAAATCGATGTCGCTCAACCCATGCGGGTGCTCGGTGCTGGGCTCCAGCCTCATCAGGTCGACGACGTTGACCACCCGGATTTTCAGGTCGGGCAGATGCTCGCGCAAAATGGAGACGGCGGCGAGCGTCTCCAGCGTGGGCACATCGCCGCAGCAGGCCATTACCACGTCGGGCGCGGCGTCCTGGTCGTTGCTGGCCCACGACCAGATGCCAATGCCATCGGTGCAGTGCTTGACGGCGGCGTCCATCGTCAGCCACTGCGGCGCCGGGTGTTTGCCCGCGATCACGACGTTGACGTAATGGCGGCTGCGCACGCAGTGGTCCATCACCGACAGCAGGCAGTTTGCATCTGGCGGCAGGTAAACACGCACAATCTCGGCCTTCTTGTTCACGACATGGTCGATGAAACCGGGATCCTGGTGGGTGAAGCCGTTGTGGTCCTGGCGCCAGACGTGCGAGGTCAACAGGTAGTTCAACGAGGCGATCTTCCGCCGCCACGGCAGCCGCGAGGTGACCTTCAGCCATTTGGCGTGCTGGTTGAACATCGAATCGACGATGTGGATGAAGGCCTCGTAGCAATTGAACAGTCCGTGCCGCCCGGTGAGCAGATAGCCCTCCAGCCAACCTTCGCATTGGTGCTCGCTGAGCATTTCCATCACCCGCCCGGAAGGCGCGAGAAATTCATCGTTCGGCACCGTCGCGGCGTTCCATTGGCGGTCGGTCGCCTCAAAGAGGGCTTCCAGACCGTTTGAGAGCGTCTCGTCCGGGCCGAACACCCGGAAATTCCGCTGCTCGCCGTTCAGCTTCACCACATCACGCAGGAAACGGCCGACCACATGCGTGTCGCCGATGCCGCCCACCCCCGGCGCGGGCACGTCGACCGCGTAGTCGCGGAAATCCGGCATCCGTAGGTCGCGCAACAGAATGCCGCCGTTGGCGTGAGGGTTGGCGCCCATGCGTCGGTTACCCTTGGGCGCAAGTTCGGCAAGTTCCGGCTTCAGGCGGCCCTGCTGATCGAAGAGTTCCTCCGGCCGGTAGCTCCGGAGCCAGTCTTCCAGCAGCTTGAGGTGTTCGGGATGGGTGGCCGGGTCGGAGAGCGGCACCTGGTGCGCGCGGAAGGTGCCTTCAATTTGCAGGCCGTCGACCCATTTCGGCCCGGTCCAGCCCTTGGGTGAATTGACGACGATCATCGGCCAGCGCGGATGCGCGGAGCTGCCGTGAAGGCGGGCGTTCTGCTGGATTTCCTTGATCTGCTCCACCGCCATGTCGAGCGTCGCGGCCATCGCCTCATGCATCGGCTCGGGCTCGTGACCCTCGACAAAATAAGGCGTCCACCCGTAGCCGCGGAGTAACTGTTCCAACTCCTCGCGGGTGATGCGGGCGAGGATGGTCGGGTTGGAGATCTTGTAGCCGTTGAGATGCAAGATCGGCAGCACCGCGCCGTCGGTTGCCGGATCGAGGAACTTGTTCGAATGCCATGCAGTGGCCAGCGGACCCGTTTCCGCCTCGCCGTCGCCGACGACGCAGGCGACGATCAGGTCGGGATTGTCGAGCACCGCCCCGAACGAGTGGCTGAGAGAATAGCCCAACTCGCCGCCCTCGTGGATCGAGCCCGGGCACTCCGGCGATGCGTGGCTTGGAATCCCTCCCGGAAACGAAAACTGGATAAATAGCTTCCGCAGCCCGGCTTCATCCTGGCTGACATCGGGGTAGATCTCGCTGTAAGTGCCTTCTAGATAGGTGTTGCCCACGACGGCCGGGCCGCCGTGGCCGGGGCCCGAGACGTAGATCATGTCGAGGTCGTATTTTTTGATGACTCGGTTCAGATGCACGTAAATGAAGTTCTGCCCGGGGGTCGTGCCCCAGTGTCCCAGCAGCATGTGCTTCACATCGTCGAGCGTCAGCGGCCGCTTCAGGAGCGGATTGTCGTAAAGATAAATCTGACCGACCGACAGGTAGTTGGCGGCCCGCCAATACGCATCGATTTTGTGGAGCAGTTCAGGCGAGAGCGTGCCGGTCTTCATGGTCTAATTTTCCCGAATTGAGCCGAGATTGAGGGCACGGGCGGCCGACCTTGCGATCATGATCTCCTCGTCGGTGCGGATGACCCGCACCTTGACGCGACCGGTGTCTGACGAAATCAGCGGCGCGTTCTCCGCATTGCGCTTCTGGTCCAGATCAATACCCAGAAAGCCGAATCCGTCGCAGATCCGCTCCCGGACGGCCGGCGCGTTTTCGCCGATGCCGCCAGCGAACACCAGCGTGTCCAGCCCGCCCAACGCGCCCGCGAAGGCGCCGATCCATTTCTTGACCTGATAGCAAAACAGCGCGACCGCTTCAGCCGCCCGGACATCCTGGATTTCCCGGCCCAGCAAGTCACGCATGTCGGAACTGGTCTCCGACACGCCGAGCAAGCCGGATTCGTGGGTCACCATCTGCTGAAATTGCTCTGCACTCATTTGCTCGGTGTGCGCCAGGTAGGAGACCAGTCCCGGATCCAAATCTCCCGAGCGGGTGCTCATCACCAATCCGGCCGTCGGCGTAAAGCCCATGCTGGTGTCGATGCTCTTGCCGTCGTGCACGGCTGCCAGGCTCGCGCCGTTGCCGAGATGGGCAAGGATCACCCGACCCCGCGTTGCCGCCGGGTCGCCGAGATGTACGAGCTCCTCCACCAGGAATTCGTAGGACAAACCGTGGAAGCCGTAGCGGCGAACGCCTGCCGCCTCGTAGCGCCGCGGGATCGGCAGCAACGTGGCGACCCGTGGCATGGTGCGGTGAAAGGCGGTGTCAAAGCACGCCACCTGAGGCAAGGTAGGATGACGCTGACGAAAGCCCTCTATCAACTCTATCTCAAGCGGCAAATGGTCCGGATCGAATGGACTGAGCCAACGCAGCGCCTCAACCATTTCCGCGGTGACTTGCTCCGGCTCGCTGTACTTGGGTCCGCCATGCACCACCCGATGCCCCACCGCGCTCAGCCCATCACGCCCGCTGCGTTCCTCGATCCAGTCCATCAGGACACCCACCGCCGCCGTGTGATCCGCCACCTTCACCGGCCGCGAAAAGCTGTCCGCCGGGTTCAAGGCTTTCACCCGCAAGGTGGCCTGCGGTAGTCCAATCCGCTCGATCTCGCCCTCTAAAGGCCGTCGGAGCGGGTCGCCCGCTTCGAACAGCGCGAACTTTATGCTCGACGAGCCGCCATTGATCGTCAGGATGCGTGGGTCGGCTGGTTTCATCGCTCACCCTCGACGGGGTACAATCCGAACGACTCCGGTTTTGCGGCGTGCCTCGATGGGTCGGTCCCAGCCACCAATAGCGGGCGCGCCTCGATTGCCTTCTCGCGGGGTTTAGCGAGCGAGACCGCATCGGTGCCGCTCGGCCCGCTAACCTGCAGATACAGGCCGCCGCCATCGCCGTAGGAGCCGGGTATCTTCCGTGTCTGCACCGCGCGCGCTGTTAGCTTCGCCATTGGGATTTGAACCTCTTCACCACATCTTGCCCACCCCCGCGACGCGGACCGCCGTGATCAAGGATGACGGGCCTGGACATTTATCCCGGGGTTCGGGGCCGATTTCCGGAAATTTCTGGACGGCGCTGGACACCGTAGGGATAAAAAGGCGGAAGAGGCAGGAGTCTCATCCGGCCGATATCATAAAGCATTCCAACCTCTTGGGCCAGGGAGGGATCATCGCTACCCATTCAGGTACCCACTCTTGGGCGCCGGCTTGCCGCGGAAACAGGCGGACGTGGACGGTTCGTCATCGGGTGGTTCAGAGCTGCCGGTTGTCCACACTCAGCAACTGCTGGAGAGAACGCACCAGCACCAACCGTCGCCGTCCGATCGTGGTTGTGTCGAGATGTCCCGCCCCGATCAGCTCGTAAAGTTTGGTTCGGCCGAGGCCCGTCGCTTCGCACGCTTCGGCGATGGTACAGGTAAGGCGTTGGGCGAAGGGGATTATCGTCGCTGTTGGCGAGTTCTGCAGGGGCGGAGCTTGACGGCCTCGCCCGAAGCCGTTGCCGTTTTGCTGACCCTGACGCATTTCGCAAGCCTCTCCGAGATGGGAGCTGATGAAGCCCCAGAATTGGACTCGCCATGGGCCAAGTCAACCAAAATACATGTATCAGAATAATGAGTTACGTCGTACTACAGCGCAGGATCTACGGTTCGGGAGGTCTGCAGCGCATTCGAGGATACGAAGAGGTGCGGTGAATTTTTTGCTCTTCATCCACGCACTTAGTCTAGCCGCGAATCATACCTATGCGAACATCCGCATGGTCCAATTCTACCATGTTATGCCCATTCTGGGTGCAATCTTCCTGTCGGGATGAGGCGGTGCGGCGCTCCGGTGCTCGCCCTAAATGCTAATACCGAGCCCGCGCGCTCGGCCGAGCTCCCAAGAGATACCGCCGTCCTGCATGAGGCCCGAGACTTGGCGGCCCAGCTCCTTCTCGATCACCGGTCGCCACGGGACGAGGGTGAATTCGCGCGATTTCTCGACGATCGCGAATTTGCCGCTCGCGAGCTGCACGGCGCCGCGGTAGGTGCCGCTGATCCGCTCACCCTCGACCGGCGAGTAGAACGATAGTCCGCGCTCGCGGCCGAGCCTATCGCCGGCCTGCTGCAGCTCGCGCTGGGTCAGCGCGGAGACCATGTCGCGGCGATAGAAGGTTTTGCCTCCCTCCTGCCTGGCAAGACCGTCGTGGATGAGCCACTGCCGCCGGCGCGCCTGCGCATCGCGCACTTCGGCACCGAACCCGTCATCGCGAACAGGCACGGAGTGCCCGGCGAGGAGACCGCGGTCGAGCCAGGTCGCGGCATTCGCGGTCACCTGGGCGTCGAGATCGATGATCGAGAGGACACGCAGCGCAATCTGGCGCGAGCGCCTGGCATCATACTCCTGTGCCCGCTCGGCATAGTGCTCTGGAATACGCCAATGGTCCGCATCGACGCGTTCGACGATCCCGGCTCGCCGCAGCGCCTCCAGGCGGCGGGTATGGGCCTCGACAAAACCTTCCTCGTGTCCGTCCCGGACGATGTGGGTGTCCCGGACCGCGGCGAGATGCTCGCTGGGTCGGTACATGCGATCGACCGTATCGGTCATCGCGAGGATGTTGCGGTCGGCCGGGCGACGCCCGGCAGCGGCACGGCCGACCTCGACGATGCTGCCGACCCGCGCCTCGTCGACCGGCGTCACGTCGGCGATCTCAAGGTAATGCACCCGGCCGTCGATACCGTCGATGACGAGATGAAGCCGGTCGCCGAGCTGGTCGCCCGGCAGACCCTTATCAATGACGCGGCCGATGACCGGCCCATGCTCCAGCCGGTCGCGATGGATGGCGTAGTCGCCGGCTGCGCGCTCGACACCGCGGTCGGCGAGCGCCCGGTGCATCGTCTTGATGATGTCGCCGCGCTCGCCGAGTTCCCGTAGCGTCGGTTCCAGCTTCTCGGAGATGGTCCAGAGGCCGGGCTCGACCTCGCGGGCGAGCCCGTAGCGGCCGAGCGTCTGCAGTCGACCGATCCGCAGCGTGCGGTCGAAATCGGCGCGGCCCTGACCCGGCTCAGGGCGGAGGTCGAGCACCCGGTCCGTTGCCTCCGCGATCATCGCGCGATCGATGCGGGTGAACCGCTCGGCGGTGATCTCCGCCCGCAGCTTGTCGCGCATCTCGAGATCGGTTTCGGGACCGAGCTCCAGGGTCGCCCGTTCCTCGGCGCGTAGGCGCACGCCGTCGGTGATGTAGTCCTGGGCAATGATCAGATCTTTGCCGAGATCGTCCTTGCCCCGGATGACGACGTGCGTGTGCGGATGGCCGGTGTTGTAATGGTCGACCGCCATCCAATCGAGCTTGGTGCCGAGATCGGCCTCCATCTGGGCCATTACGTCGCGGGTGAAGGCGCGCAGGTCCGCGAGCCGGTCGCCGTCCTCCGGCGCGACGATGAGGCGGAAGGAATGGCGGTCGCCCTCGCCGCGCTCGACAAAGGCGCGGCCGTCCTCAAGATCGCGCTCCGGGCCGTAGAGCCGACCGCGCGCACCGTCGCGGGTCGTTCCGTCCCGCTGGAGGTAGCGCAGATGCGCGCCGCCTGCACCGCTGCCAAGCTTGAGGCGGACAATCCGTGCCTTGACCACGACGCGGCGTTGACGCTGGCCGGCTCGTCGCTCTCCCGCTTGCCGCTTGAGCCGATCCGCGGCGGCTTGGCCGCGCCCGATCCGCGAGCACCTTCCCTTCCGGGGCGCGCCGCCGCGCCGCGTGGCGCCACTAAGCCGGGACGGGGTGAGAGGACCGCCGTTTGCCTTCGCTGCCGCCTTTAGCACCTGGGCGACGAAGGATTGTGACCGCCGGGCACTCCGGCGGCCTCGGTCGCGGATACGGCCAGGGCGCGGCCGAAAGTCGGAAGCGTCGTCTGGGTGCATGCCCGAAGCATCGAGCTGCGCCCGCCGCCGGGCAAGGTCAAACGGGCGGCTGTCGCACAATCGAGCGCAAAAACAGGCGTTTGGCATGTTGAGCGCCATCCGCCCATCTGCCGTAGCCCGAAAATCAGTGTGCAGACAGACGGTTATGAGGAAACGGAGTTTCCTTTAATCTTGCCGTCAACTTCAGTTTCCGCTTTGCTGCGCTATTCTACGCTACAGTACGATTTACAGCACAGCCCTTGGCATCGCGAGTCGGGGGGAACCTTGCAGCTCGGGTCGCAGCCTGATGGCGGAAAACCCATCGTCCCGTTTCTCCGATACGGGAGGCGAGCCGCCCGCGGAGCGCAGGGCGGGCGCGCTCGGAATGCAGGCAATCACAGCAGCTGCTGTTCCAGTTGGCGCTTGCGCTCGCGCCAATCCGGCATTGTTCGGGTCACCAGATCCTGCCAATCCGAACCGTGATCGGGATGCACGGCATGAGCAAGTTCGTGGGTGACGACATAGTCGATCAGATGCGGCGACGCGCGCACAAGATCCCGGTTGAGCACGAGGTTTCCGGCTGCCGTGTAGCTGCCCCATCGACGCGCCAGTACGCGAATGATCAGCCGCGGTTTTGCGACGCCGACGCGAAGGAACGGTGGTACGGCGACGTCCAATCGCTGCGGGAAAATGCGGCGGCTTTGCAGCGCATACCAGCGCTGGAGGACGGTACGACGGTGCGTGAACGATCCTTCTTCGTGCACCGCCAGCACAAGGCGATCACCGTCTAGCCGAACATCCGGCGCGCCCTCCGAGGTGACGTGCAGGCGGTATTGGCGACCGAGGAAAAGATGCGTCTCGCCGCTCAGATATTGCCGTGGGGGCGTCTTCGGCCGCCAATGATCGAACTGCCGAAGCTGCCGCGATATCCAGCCGCCACGCCGGGCGACGCGCTGGCAGACTTCATCGTCGGTAGCCGCTACTGGTGCGGAGACGCAAACCCGACCGTTCGGCGCCACGGCAATCCGTAACGTCTTTCGTGCTGACCTAACGAGGGTGAACCGCAGCCCGCTATCGCCCCAGGGAATCTCGAGTTCAGCGAATTCGTCCATCGTCCGCCATCCGCACGCGTGCCGAAGCAAGGATGTCATCGGTGATAGAGTCGATCACGGCGGGATCGATCGCCGGGCCGCCCGGACGCATGACGTTGTCGAAGAAATAGTCGTCGATCGCATTCCGGATGCGGTTCTGAGCGTCGCGATCGTGCTGCCAACCCACCGTCCGCTGTTGGCTGATGATCTTCGCGATCGCGATCGCGATATCGACTGCAAGCCCATCGTGATCGACTCCGCCCTGCTTCAGGTCCCGCCGGGCGATCCCCCAAAACGCCGTCTCGTTGCCCTTTCCGCGGATCGGCGCGGGCGTCGGATCGTCGTCGTCCTCGCGTGCGTCAACCCGATCCCGCAAGGTTCGGATGCGCTCGAGATAAGCCCTCTCCTCGAGGCGCCGCTCGCGGAACGCGTCGATCGTCTTCTGGATCAGCTTCGAGAACTTGTCAAAAAAGACGGGGTCCTCGTCCCATTTCTCCTCGATTACGTGCAGGGTGCGGTGGGCGATCTCATCGGCGATCGAGGCGTCCGATCGCCGCTTCTCGTGGCGGGCCGCCTCGATCGCGGCATCGTCGAAGACTGCGAGCGGTTCGACGACTGTGGTCACCTCGTGAGCGGTCACATGGGCGTCGAGCAGGGCCCGCACTCGATTCTCGTAGTCGGTCCAGTTCACCGCATCGGCGTAGCGGGTCCTCACGTGGGCGCGCAGCGCCAGGAACCGCTTTTCGTCGGTCCGCCAGCGGTAGAGCCGTTCGGCCGGTGTCTCTTCGACGAAGGATCGCGACGAAACGGCAACCGTCAACGTGCGCGAAAAAGCCGAGAGGCGGCGGTAGAATTCGTCGCGCAGAGGGGCATCCGCCAGCACCCGCGCATAGGCCTCCTCGTCATATTTGTTGGCGACGCCGGCAAACAGATCGAGCAGCGTGGCGTGCTTCTCGGGAAGGGTGCGCGCCTCGTCAACGATCGAAGTCACGGCCCGGTTTAGGTCGCCCTCGTCGAAGGCCTGCAGCGCGTCGTTGGCGGTCAGGGCATCGCCGAGATGCCGAAGCACCCCGCAATAGTCGATGATGAAGCCGAACGGCTTTTCGGGCGCACCCTCGTCGTCGAAGACGCGGTTGACCCGGGCGATCGCCTGCAAAAGGTTGTGCTCCTTCTTCTCTGTCGCGAGATAAAGCACCGTGTTGCGCGGGGCGTCGAACCCGGTCAAGAGTTTGTCGACGACGATCAGGATCTCTGGATCGCTCGATCCTTTGAACGCCTCGACGATGCCCCGGTTGTAGTTCTCCTCCCCTTGCCAGCGCTCCATCATGCGCCGCCAGAATTTCAGCACCTCGTCATCGGTTTCTTCGTCGATCGCCTTCTCGCCCTCGCGCTGGTCGGGCGCCGAGATCACGACCGCGGAGCTCACCTCGCCGAATTCGTCGAGCAGCCTCTTCAACGTGATAGCGTCGCGCTTCGAGGGCGCGACGAGCTGCGCTTTTAGCCCGGTACCCTTGAAGTTCTCGGCAAAATGGCGGCTCACGTCGAAGGCGATGCAGCGGAGCCGTGCCGACACCCCCATCAGGGCGCGCGGCCTGCTCATCTTTCGCTTGAGGTCGGCCTTTTGCGCATCCGAGAGGTTGCGGGTCACGTTCTCGAACCAGGTGTCGACGCCTGCCTCGTCGAGCTCCTCCTCGACGTGCCGGCCCTCATAGAGCAGCGGTACAACAGCGCCGTCCTCCACAGCGTCGCGCATCGAATAGACCGGCTGCACCAGGCTGCCAAACTTGACGAAGGTATTCCTTTCCCGTTTGGCGATCGGCGTACCGGTGAAGCCGATCAGGCAAGCATGCGGGAATACCTCCCGCATGCGCGCGTGCAGGCTTTCGAGATCGCCGTACTGGCTGCGATGACTCTCATCCACCAGCACGAAGATTTCAGTGCCGCGGTCCACCAGCTTCCGCTTGTTGATCCCGGCTTTGAATTTGTTGATGACGGTGGTGATGACGGGGGTCTTGTTCTCGATCAGCTCGACGAGGTGTTCGCCGGTGCGCGCCTGCTCAGGCGACAGCCCGGTCGCACGGAACGTGGCGGCAATCTGCCTGTCGAGATCGGTTCGGTCGGTGACGAGGACGATGCGGGCCGATTTGACGGCGAGCGCCAGCGCCTTGGCCAGCATCACCATCGTCAGCGACTTGCCGGAACCCTGGGTGTGCCAGACGACGCCACCTTCCCGCCGGCCCTCGGCGTCGCGCGCCTCGACGCGGCGGATCAGGTCCTTGACCGTGAAGAACTGCTGATGGCGGGCGATCTTCTTCTCCGACCCGTCGAAAAGGATAAAGCGGCGCGTCAGGTCGATCAGGCGTTCCGGCCGACAGAGGCTCACCAGCACCTGATCGAGCGGGGTGGCCAGTCGCGCACCGGCCTCCATCAACCCGGTATGGCGCCGCTGATAGGGTGCGAAATCCTCGAAGATGGCCCGTTCCTCGATCTCGTCGAGCCCGCGGTTGACGATGCGGCGGACGTAATCCGGATCGTCCTCGCGCTCCTTCCAAGCCGACCACAGCTTTGCCGGCGTTCCGACCGTCGCATAACGTGGATGGTGGGTGTTGGCGGCGATCAGGAGCTGCACCGAGAAGAATAGGTTGGGCGCGCCGATGTCCGGTTTCTGGTTGCGAAGCTGCTGACTTATGCCCTGCTCGACCTTCTCGCGCGCGTGCTTCACCTCGATTACGGCGACCGGAATGCCGTTGACGAACAGCACGATGTCCGGCCGGATCGGAGTCCCTTCCGGCCAGTCCACCGGAAACTCGGCGGTCATGTGAAAGGCGTTGGCCCGCCAGTCCTCCCAATGGACGTAGCGTAGCTGGTGTTCCCGTGATTGGCCCTCCACCGTCTGTGGCAGCGCGACCCCGAGCTGCAACAGGTCGGTGACGGCCTCGTTGGTCCGCCGCAACCCGTCGAAGCGGATGTCGCGAAGGCGCTCCGCCGCAGTCGCGATATTGGCTTCCGAGAAGGGGTAGGAGCGATCGCCGCGCCGGATGCGGTTGAGCGCGGCGAGCTGCTGCGCCAGGATTTCGTCCAGCGAGACGTTGGTGCGGCGGTGGCCGCGCTGGCGGTCGGCCTCGGCGCGCGACAGATATCGCCAGCCGAGGGCGGAGAGCGTATGCAGCGCCTGGAGCTGTGCGCCGCCGGCTTCGGATAGCGCGAAATCGGGGCTGGCCGGGTCGGTCATCGGGGTGCCCGCCGGGATCGGGGAAATAGGTAAGATTGGAGAGAAATCGGTAATGAGCGCATGTTCTTTACCTATTTATCCGGTCCGCTGCCGATTTCCGGGCGCCGCAACCGGCGGGCGGCGCCACCGCGCACCGCGGCCGTAGCCGCTGACTTCGAGGCGTCCTGCGTCGCGTTCGGCGCGCAGGACGTGGCGGACCATGTCGAGGCCGGCGCTCGGGCAGCGCTGGTGCAGTTCGGAAACCGAGAAATCGCCGATCATCCGGTCGATCGCCTGCCGGACGAGCCGGGTCTTGGCGCCGCGGCCGCCGCTGATGTCGCCGACGCCGCGGGCGAACTCGTCATAAGCGGCCTTTACGACGCCGAGGAAGTAGGCGACCCACGGCATCGGGTCGTGGACGCTGTCGTGCCAGCCCTGGCTCGAACGGTAGAGCGTGTCGTAGTAGCGGTCCTTGGTCTCCTCGATCAGCCGCTCCAGCGAAACGTAGCGCCCGACCTCATAGTCGTGGCGGTAAAGCAGCAGCACGGTCAGGAGCCGCGCCATGCGGCCGTTGCCGTCGGCAAAGGGATGGATGCACAGGAAGTCGAGGACGTAGAGCGCGATCAGGATCAGCGGATCGGCGACGCCTTGCGCCTCGGCTTCCGCGAAGGTGCCGTGCAGCAAATCGATCGCCTCCGGCGTCCGCCACGCCGGCGTCGGCTGGAAGCGGACGAACACGGAGCCGTCGGGCCGCCGCTCGGTGATGCTGTTGTCGACGGTCTTCCACTGCCCGCCGCTGCCGCTGGCGAACCTGAACAGGTCGCGATGCAGCTGCACCAGCAGGTTCGGCGACAGCGGCATATGGGCGTGCCGCTCATGGATCAGATTGAGCACGTTCCGGTAGCCGGCGATTTCCCCCTCCGGCCGGTCCCCCGCCGCCGGATCGGCGTTCTCCCGCACCAGCCGCACGAGGGCGGCATGCGGCACTGTCACCCCTTCCAGGCGGTTCGACGATTCGGTGCTTTCGATGATCGCCACCTGGCGCAGATTTTCGAGCGCATCCGGCGCCCGTTCCCGGTACAGCGCCTGCCGCCCCTTGCCCTCGCCGATCGCCCGCATCGTCGCCGCCACGTCGAGCGGGACGCGGAGATTGCCGAGAATGGAGGGGGTGAAGGAGCTCATATTGTTGCCGCGGCCGAACTTGTTGGCGGAGCAAGTGTCGGCTGATCCAACGCCGTATTGGTGAATAGCCTTTGCATGAACCCGCGCTTCTGCCGGTCAAGGCGATCGCACATTTCAGACAGCAGCAACTCTTGTGTCTCTGCAACGTCAAGAATCCGCGCTACCGAGACCCGCTCGGCAGGCGAGAGTATCGTAATACGGTAATCCTCGATGAACTCAGCGGGGACACGACGCTGGCCGGCACTTCCGGTCATGTATCGTTCACCATCACGGCGAAACGTCGGATCAGTTACTAAGTGGTGAATGAACCGCGCGTCTTCTGGATCATGCGCGCGGAGAACGTGAAATTCAGTGCTCCCGAAGCCAAATCCAGTTCTTAGCCCGGTAACATGCGCTCCCTTTCCATTCTCAAAACAGGGAGTGATTTTCGCGACTAGAACATCCTTTTCCTGAAAACCGGTGAACCCGTTCCCGAGATCACCGCGAAGGCATTCACGAAATCTGACTAGACAACCCAGTTCCGAAACATCCTCCATTGCAACGAATGCGACGAGAGCGTCGCACGCGAGCCGGGGTGTCCGCGGATTGATAGTCGCCAAATCCCCGAGCCGCCCGCGCTTCCGACCGATGGGATTAAGAAGATGACGCGCCAGGCGCACTCTCCGCTCCCGAACTCGGGCGGCCAACCCATCGGTCACTCTGGCCGCGTCGTCCCAAGGCTCAAGAGCAGCCACGATCCGGCGCTGTTCCTCAAGCGGGGGCGGCGTCGCGGGGATCTGACAAAAATCATCAAAATATAGTCGAAGGCGATCCTCAGTCAGCCCGTGGGAGTACGCCCAAAGAAGGTACAGAATCCTGGGCGATTTGAGCCAATAAACAGCAAACCTGCTGTCTATATTGCTTTTTGGGGTCAGCACGACGTAAGCCGGGCTAACGATCGCGTCCGCTTCGGCTAGACCGCAGGCGCCCTGCCACATGCGCATCATGTTGTACGCAATGTCACCCTTTCGCACCAACAAATGCTGCTCGGGCGCAAGCGTCGATTCCATCCGACGCTCCAACTCGTCACGCTGTACCAATCCGTCATGCATCGTCACCGAGACGGTCGGAATACCCGCCCTTCCCGGTTCCTGCCGGCTCGTGAAATAATCACCAAGGGTGGTTGTGGCCCGGATGTCAAACGGAAGCCCGGTCACCTGTCGGGCGCCCTTCGCCCGTTTCCCGTGGCTGCCGAGTCGTTTAGACATCGATGCCCAGCTCCGCCAGATACCGGTTCATCTGCGCCCGCGTCTCGGCGAGTTGCCGTTCGAGATCGCGGATCTCGTTCTGCACCGCCTGGAGGTCGATTTCGGGTTCCGGCTCGAAGGTGTCGACGTAGCGGGGAATGTTCAGGTTGAAACCGTTGCGCTCCATCTCGTCGAACAAGGCGCGGTGCGAGTACCGCTCCTCCTCCCGGCGTTCGCGATAGACCTGCACGATCCGGGCGACATCGGCCTCGCGCAGCCGGTTCTGCTTCTTGCCGGGCTCGAAATCGCGGCTGGCGTCGATGAGCAGCACGTCGCGCTCGTGGTCGCGCCGGCCGCCGCTCTCGCGCGCCCGGTCGAAGACGAGGATGCAGACCGGGATGCCGGTCGTCGGGAAGAGCTGCGCCGGGAGGCCGACGACGGCGTCGAGCAGGTTGTCGCGGACCAGCGACTCGCGGATGCGGCCCTCGGCGCCGCCGCGAAACAGCACGCCGTGCGGCACCACCACCGCGACCCGCCCCTCGCCCGGGCGCGCGATCGCCAGCATGTGCAGGATGAAGGCATAATCGCCCTTGCTCTTCGGCGGGATGCCACGCGCGAAGCGGCGATGCACGTCGCTTTGCGCTGTCTCGGCGCCCCATTTATCCAGGCTGAAGGGCGGATTGGCGACGACCACGTCAAAGCGCATCAGATGGTCGCCTTCGAGCAGGGTCGGGCCGTTGAGCGTGTCGCACCAATCGATGCGCGCCCCGTCCTGGCCGTGAAGGAACATGTTCATGCGGGCGAGGGCGCGCGTCTGACCGTTCGACTCCTGGCCATAGAGCCGGAAATTCGGGCCGCCGACCTCCTCGCCGGCGCGCAGCAGCAGCGAGCCCGAGCCGCAGGCCGGGTCGCAGATCAGCGCCCCGGACTTCGGGCCGGCGAGCTGGGCGACCAGTTCGGAGACGGTGCGCGGCGTGAAGAACTCGCCGGCCTTCTTGCCGGCGTCGGAGGCGAACCGCTCGATCAGGAAGATGTAGGCCTCGCCGATCGCATCCTCGCCGACGTCGCGCAGGTCGAGCGAAGGCTTGGCGAAATCCTCGAGCAGGTTGCGCAGCCGCCGGTTGCGGTCCCTGGTCTGGCCGAGATTGGCTTCCGAATTGAAGTCGATGTTGCGGAACACGCTCTTGAGCTTCGGGTCGTTCGCCTCCTCGACCGCCTCGAGCACTTCGTTGATCAGCTCGCCGACGTTGTCGCGGTTGCGCCGTTCGTAGAGGCTGTAGAAGTCGCTGAGGAATGTCTCGGTGACCGTGCCCTTCTCGTCGCGCAGCTCGAACTGCTTCAGCTTGAACCGCTCCCGATCGAGCCGGCGGCGGATGCGCAGATCGCGGATTTCGGGCGGGTCGTTGCGGTATTCCTCGACGAACTGCTCGTAGTGCTTGCGCCACACGTCGCTGATGTATTTGAGGAACAGGAAAGCGAGGATGTAGTCCTTGTACTGGGTCGCGTCGATCGCGCCGCGAAACGTGTCGCAGGCGGACCATACGGCGTTGCGGATGTCTTCCGGTCGGGCGGCGGGCATCGGTACCTTGTCAGCGAAGTTGCGCGAAGCTGCGGTGGAGGTAGTGGTCGGTGAGCTTTGTCTCCGCCGCCTTGAGCCGGTCGTAGAGGCGGGCGCGGAGCGCCAGCGATCGGCAGATCCCGCCGATCGCCCGCTGGCGGTCGAGGTTGGGCAGCGGCAGTTCGAGCTCGGCCAATGCGCTCTTGGGAATGCGCGGCAGACTGGCGCCGGCGGTCGATAGCCTCAGTTGCATGCCGACATCCGGCCGGGCCAGGAACGCCGCCAAGTAGTCGGGGTCGAGCCGGCGCAGATCCGGCTTGATCAGGTAGACGTCCAAGGTCACGAACGCCCCGATCATGTCGTCGCGCGGGCGGACGGCGACACTCCGCTCTCCCCGCGCCGCGAGCAGAACATCCGCCGCCCCGACCGGCCGGGCCCGCCCCGCCGTGGGCCGTTCCCCTTGTAGCAGTGGGCGATCCGACCAGACGAGATCCCGCATCTGCACGAATTTGCACGCATCGCCGCGGGTGGCGCCGGGGGTCAGCCCGCTGAGGATCGTCGCGATATCGCGCAATCGGGTCATGATCGGCATCCTGCTCTGAACCTGAGGTCGCGTCAAATAAATCGTACGAGCACCCCTCGTATTCCTATTTATTTTGAGGAGCTGCCCCGTCACCTCGACTTCGACGAGCGGGCGCCGCGCTCACTACTTGGAGACCGGACGCCCCGTCGAGATCGGTCCGGAAATCGCGAGCCGAGCGCGTAGGCTGAATACAGGCGCCAACTGAACCGAGTTGCCGTTTCTTAATGAGGCCTCGGGCGCTTGGCCGAGGAAAATCGTCATCCTTTGATCGCCATCGCGACGCGACCTAGACTTCAAAGAGGCCTGGTGTCGCCACCGGGAGGGATCTCGCCGTCGATCGCCAACGAGCAAGACCGGGGGTGGAATCCGGCCTGCGCCGTCCCTTGCGGCGCTGCGGGGGTTAGCACACTCGATAATGCATTTCAAGTTTTCTAGGAAGCGTAGCGATATATCTCTTGCCTTCCGCAGCACCCGAAGGGTATTCTGCGGGGTCAGAAAAGGGGCGAACCTTGGGTGACGTTCCATTGGACGCCGTATATCGCCGCGCCTACGGACGGGAGCTTGCTCCCTATCCCTTCCAGCGTGCGATCGCGGAAAATCTTGGTGTCGACATCCTCATCGCGCCGACGGGCCTCGGAAAGACGGCCGCGGTTACACTTGGTTGGGCGTCGCGGCGGTTGACCGCGCCAGCCACGACGCCGCGGCGGCTCGTTTGGTGTCTGCCCATGCGCACACTGGTCGAGCAGACTGCGCGCGATGCGGAAGGCTGGATGAATAATCTCGGCGGGATGTTCCCGGATAAGCAAAAGCCAAACGTCCACCTGCTCATGGGTGGTGCGGTCGATGCGGACTGGCGGCTGCGGCCGGAGGATCCGGCCATCATAGTCGGCACCCAGGACATGCTGCTGTCACGCGCTCTGATGCGCGGCTACGGGATGGGCCGGTTTGGCTGGCCAATAGATTATGGCCTGCTCCACAGCGATGCGCTGTGGGTCTATGACGAAGTCCAGTTGATGGGGGCCGGGCTCACCACTTCCGCCCAATTGGAGGCGTTCCGCCGGCGTCGCAACTGGCGTCGCGACGGCCTTGCCCGAAGCTTATGGATATCGGCGACACTCGATCCCGATTGGCTTAAGACCGCGGAGTTTCGGAGCGAAATCCCCGATCCCGTCGTGCTTCGCTGGGACGACGGTAAGCCGCCCGAGCCGCCAAGCCTGTCAGTGCGGCTCGACGCAGTTAAACGCCTTCGCCGAGCGGAGACCGCCGTCACCGCGGAAAGCGTGAAGAAGCCGGAAGCCTATGCCGAAGCCCTCGCCCGGGAAGTGGCCGCGGTCCATCGCAATGGCGCCACCACGCTGGTAGTCCTGAACACTGTCCGCCGCGCCCAGGCGCTATATGAAGCCTTGGCGAAGGTGTTGGATGCCCCAACCGAGCGGTTGCTAATCCATTCCCGTTACCGGCCGCCCGACCGAGGGATACTGGAAGTACATTTGCGGACCGGCGCAGCGGCAGACCGTGTGGTCGTTGCCACCCAGGCAGTGGAAGCGGGGGTTGACATGACCTCGGCGGTTCTGTTCACGGAATTGGCTCCGTGGTCGTCGATGGTGCAGCGCTTCGGCCGCTGCAACCGCATGGGCGAACTCAATGCGCTCCGCGGTGCGGAGATACGCTGGATCGATATCGAAACCGATGGGGATGGCACGCCGGCCAAGCCCTACGAGGTGGAAGAACTGACGGCGGCGCGGGATATTCTCGCGACGCTGGATGAGGTCGGTCCCCGCAACCTGCCGCCGCCTTCCCATCCGGCGCCCCCGGATCAGGTGATCAGGCCAAAGGATTTCGAGGAGCTGTTCGACACCGACGCCGATCTGTCAGGTTACGACATCGACGTCTCGCCCTATATCCGGGACGGCGACGACATATCGGTTAGCCTATTCTGGCGGACAATCGGCAACGGCGAGGACGAGCGTGTTACCGCAAAGCGGCCCCGGCGCGACGAGCTTTGCGCCGCGCCGATTGGCAGGGAACTTTCGGCGTGGCTGATGCCGAAGAACCGGATTACGCCCGTCTATGTCGAAGACCCGCTGGCTTCCGGCGAGAAGAGCTGGGTTCGTCTAGACAGATCGGGCAGACGCTTGCGTCCTGGTCTTACTCTGCTCCTCGATGTCGGGATGGGCGGCTACGATCCAGTGCTGGGCTTCGTTGGCGGCGGGGGAACCGAGCCCGTGGCACCGGTCGTCGATGCAGAGGCAGTTGCAACCCCTGCCGAACAGGGCGATGCCGATACAGGTGCGACAACCGAGGGTGATCCCCTCTCTTTCGGTTTCAAGGAAGCGGTGCCGCTCGAACACCACCTTAATGATGTGGCGGGCTGCGCCAGGAAGATCGCCGATGCCGTCGGCTTGCCGGACGCTGAGGCGACTGCCTTGATACGCGCCGGCGCATGGCATGATCTCGGCAAGTCCTATGCGCCGTTTCAGACCTTGCTCGGCCGCGCGCCCGACGGGCCGCTTCTCGCAAAGTCAGTCGAGGGACGCGCGCCGCCGCCGCGGCGGATTCAGGCGGAGAAGGAGGGCTTGCACAAATATTTCAGGCACGAACTCGCGTCCGCGCTCGCTTTCCTGCAGCAGCACGACGGCGAACCGGACGTCGATCTCGTCGCGTTCCTGATCGCCGCTCACCACGGGAAAGTGAGGATGGGCCTGCGCGCTCTCCCGGAGGAGCGGCCGGATAACCCTGGATTACGCATCGCGCGGGGCGTGCAGGATGGCGACGCCTTGCCGGAATTGCGCTGCGGCGACGAGGTCTCAAGCCCCGTCTCGCTCGACCTAGGCCCGATGGAAATGGGCGAAGACGAGTGCGGTCGGCCAAGCTGGTCGGCGCGAACGCAAGCCCTGCTCGCCGAGCATGGGCCGTTTCGGCTGGCGTATCTGGAGGCGTTGATCCGCATGGCCGACTGGCGCGCCTCGGCGGCGGAACAGCAAGGGACAGAGCGCGATGAATGAGCTTGTGCTCGAAGGCTGCAGGCCTATCCCACTCGCCGCCTATCTGAAGGCGCTCGGGGTCCTGCGCCTTATGGCAGAGCAGGCCGACCCGACAGCGCGCGGCTGGTGGGAAGGCGACCGCTTCCGGCTGAGAACGAAGTTCGACCTCGACGGGCTGGTCCACTTCTTCCTTTACGATTACTGCCCGACGCCGATCATAGCGCCTTGGAATGGCGGTAGCGGATTTTATCCGAAGGACGCCAAGGACGGCATCTCAGCCCTTCAAGCGAGCCCCCTCACCCGCTTCGATGCATACCGCAAAGCGATCAATCTCGGCGAGCGACTGATCCTTGAGCGCCAACTTGACGAGCGGCCCACAGACCGGCGCAAGGGCGAACTGATCGCAGCGCTCCGGGCAGAAGCTAGCGTCGAACTCGTCGGCTGGATCGATGCCGCGATTGCCTTGACCCTGGATAGGATGGCGTTCCCGCCGCTGCTCGGCACTGGAGGTAATGACGGCCGGCTCGATTTTACCAATAACTTCATGCAGCGACTGACGGAATTAATTCCGACCGATGGCAGTGAACCGACGTCTGCCACGGTCGCGGCGCTCCGAGGCGCCTTGTTCGCTATGCCTGTTGCCGGGCTTTCTTCGGCAGCCATAGGACAGTTCGCCCCCGGCGCGGCGGGTGGGCCAAACAGCGCCGCAGGGTTTCAGGGCGATCCGCTGGTGAATCGTTGGGATTTCGTGCTGATGCTCGAAGGCGCGCTGGTGTTCGCCGGCGGCGTGTCGCGGCGGCTGGAGGGCGTTGATGCCGCCTATCTCTCTTATCCGTTCACGGTGCGCGCCGCCGCGGCCGGCTACGGCAGCGCCTCGATCGACGAGCAGGGCGAGGCACGCGGCGAATTATGGGCCCCGCTCTGGGAGCGGCCGGCACGCTACGCCGAAGCACGTGCGCTGTTTCGAGAGGGACGACTGTCGCTGGGCGCTCGGCCGGCGCGGGACGGCCTGGATGCGGCGCGGGCGGTGGGTGCTCTCGGTGTTGATCGCGGCATCGCGGGCTTTGAGCGTTATGGTTTCGTCAAACGGCAGGGTCTCGCTTATCTGGCGGTGCCGCTGGGCCGTCGGCGCGTCGAGCCGAACCCCAGGGGCGATTTGGTCAACGATCTCGACCGCAATCGTTGGCTCGAAAGACTGCGAAACAAGGCGTCTTCCGACGATGCCTCGGCGAAGCTGCGAGAAGCGGTCCGCACGCTCGACGATGGTATCTTCGCTCTGCTGGAACAGCCGGAGGACAGAGGGGCCGTTCAACACGTGTTGATCGCGTTTGGCGCCGCAGTACGCGCGATCGCTGTTCGCCCCAAGCTGCAAGAAGCGCTGCGGCCACCGCTGCCGTCGTCCAGGGAATGGATCGAGGCTGCCGACGATTGCTCGGCCGAGTTTCGGCTGGCAGTCGCGCTCGCCGGCTTGCGGGCACGGCTGAAGGCAAGTGAGGACGACGGGGCGGCCATGCCAGAAAGCGGGGAGAGACCGACGCAGGGTCGGCCAGCCCTACCGATGCGCGTCCATCTCGCCCCGTTGGATCCCGACAGCCCTACGCCGCAATGGAGCCCGGAGAAAGGTCGCGTTCTCGCCGTCTGGGGCGCCGGCCGGCTCGTGGATAATCTCTGCGCGGTTGCGCAACGACGCCTACTGGAGCAGACCCGACGGGGACTGGTCGAGGCGCCGTTTGAGGGCGCCTTTGACGAGCAGGGCGCGCCCGTCGCGGCCGACAGCGGCGAGGTTGCCGCCTTCCTCGACGGTGAGGTGCGGGACGAGCGCGTGGCCGAACTGCTGCTGGGTCTGGCGTGGGTCCAACCGGGGCGGTGGGGCGGCGAAAGGCGCGCGGCTTCATTGCCGTTCCCTTATGCGGCCCTGAAGCCCCTATTCACGCCGCTGTCGGTGTTCGAATGGCTTAAAAAGCAAGATCGGCTGAACGGCGAAATCCCGTACCTGCCGATCCCGCCGGCCCTGCCGTCGCTGCTGACGACGGGCCGGGTCCAGGAAGCGGTGCATCTGGCGCAACAGCGGGTGCGCGCGTCCGGCCTGCCGACGCCGTTCTTGGCGCGGCGGGCGCCGCCGCAGGGCCGCAAACCCGATCCAGGTTTCGGCCGTCGCCTGTTGGCGGCGCTCGTCATCCCCGTCCGGGCGAGCGTCGTCGGCGCCTGCCTGCGCCAAGCTTATCCATCCGCCGACCAGCTACCTTCCGATGAGGAGAGCCAGCATGCCGCTTGATCGTTCGCCGCTCGCCGGCGCCCCTCGCCTTCTGCTTGAAGCCGAGTTGAAGCCCTTGCAGGGCACCCGCTTCCAGCCGACCGGTTTTCCCAACCTCGGCGCCGCTCGCTACGCAGGGCCGAAGGGCGAGGAAATGCTGCTGGTCGAATCCAATCAGAGCATGGCGAATCGCCTGGAGGCGGTCTGTTGGGACGAGGCCGCCGACGACTGGGTGCCGCCGCTGCGGGGTCTGCCACTGGTCAAGGTGGTGGACGCGGACCAGAAGCAGCTGACCAATTCGGTGCTTGAGGCGCATCGTCTGAACTCGCCTTACATCGAGAACAGCAATTGGTTCGCCACCCTGAAATCCGACATTGGCTACGACGAAAAAACGAAGCGTCCGATCGATTTCCGAGGAAAAGTCTACCCGACAATCCTCAAATTCGATCCGAACTCCCTAGTGCACGGTTTCTTTCTGGAAAGCATTGCTGGCGTGATTCGCTCACCCCGTACGCTCTCCGCCTTTATCGAGGCGGAAAATATAAATATTGCCGCGAGCGGCGGGGTAAAGAACGATCGCGTCGATCCCACCGGCAAGTCTGAAGGCGGGGGAGCCAAGCAGGGTTTCGGCAATGTGCCGTTCGCGCGTGACGAGTTCACAGCCGAGCGGCTCGTCGCTTATTTCAACCTCGACCTGGCCCAAATCCGCGCCTTCGGGCTGGGGGCGCTGGTCGAACGCTTCCTGGTCTCCTTTGCCCTATTCAAAATCCGCGCGCTCTTGTCGAGCGGGTTACGGTTGCGTACGGCCTGCGACTTGATGCTGGCCGCAGCGCCCAAGGTCACGGCACCCGAGGGCTTCGTCTTGCCCGAGCTTGCGGAGTTGCAGAAAGAGCTGCCTGCTCTGATCGAGGCCGTGGGCGCTGAAGGCCTCTTCGCCGAGCCGCGGGTGACGACGGTCGTCTACCGCAAGAAGTAACGGCGATGTTCGCCCTGGTCTTCCGCTTTCCTTGCGGGCGCTACCATGCGACCCCGTGGGGGCGGCACGTCAATGAAGGCGCGGTGGCCTGGCCGCCGGAACCCTACCGCGTCCTGCGCGCCCTGATCGCGGTCTGGCATCGCAAGGCGGACCAGACGCGCTGGAGCGAACCGGCATTGCATCGCCTGATCGAGGCGCTGGCGGCGTCGAAACCGGTTTATCGCCTGCCCAATGCAGTCCACGCTCATACCCGGCACTACATGCCGCAAGGGCGGCTGGACGGCGGGCGCGAGAAAACCAGCCTGGTCTTCGATGCATTTTACCGCATCGATCCCGGCGAAGACCTGGTGGTCGCCTGGTCTGACGTGATCCTTGTCCCCGAAGATTTGGCGCTGGCGGAGCATCTCGCCGGCTTGATCGGGTATATCGGGCGAGCGGAGTCGATTGTCGTTGCCCGCGCGACGGACACTGTGGATGGTCCCCTCCCAGCCGCGCCGGGAATCCCGGTTGAACCGGGCTGGACGAGTGCGGACGTATTGGTTCCTCTGTCGGCCGCGGAATATGCCGAAGCGCGACCGGCTCTGCTCGCCCAGAATCACGATAGGCCGAAGTCGAAGGCTCGTGCCGCGTTCGAGGTGACCGTTCCTGCGAAGCTCACAGACGCGCTGCAGGTTGAAACCTCGCAACTTCAAGCTGCGGGTTGGAGTCGGCCGCCCGCGGGGCGACTCGTGAGCTACGCCCGCCCTGAAGTCGGTCCTCGCCCGTCGATTTATAAACCGCGGCGGGGTCCGGAGGATGATCGCGCTCGCTTTCAGATCGCCCGTTTTGTCCTTGCAGGGCGCCCACTCCCCCCGATCACAGATGCGGTAAAAATCGGCGAGGTATTCCGGCGAGCGCTGATGGCGTGCATCCGGCAGCCGATTCCCGGCCTTCTATCCGGCCGCGACGAGGCTGGCGCGCCGTTACGCGACCCGCAGCACGCGCATGCGTTCTTTCTGCCCGAGGATCACGACGAAGACGGCTTCATCGATCACGTGGTGCTCTACGCTCGTCCTGGCTTGGATCGCGCCGTGCGGCGGGCAGCCGAAGGTTTGCGGGCCCTCTGGATTGATGATCGCAGAACCCGGGATGCGGAGGACGAGGGTGAGGCCGGCCGGCAGGAATGGCGCGTCGCGCTCGAAGGCTTCGGAAGACCGGCGGACTTCAGTGACAGCGCGCTGCTGCGGCCTTCAAGGATCTGGGCCAGCGCTACCCCCTACTTGCGCCCGTGGCATTTGAAGGGCACCGACCACTTCGAAGAAACCCGCATGATGATACGGGCCGAGTGCGAGCGCCGCGGCTTGCCCCTGCCGGAAGTCCGACGCGACGGCGACGACCCCACCGCCGGTGGGAGTATTCGTTTCGGCGGGCGGGCACGGAACGTGCTGGCGTTTCACCGCTTCCGCAGCCGGCGCGGACTCGTCCAGCCGGACCGCACCGGCCTCGCTCTCCGCCTGAAATTTGCCGACACTCTTAGTGGCCCTGTCGCGTTGGGCTTTGGTTGCCACTTCGGTCTAGGTCTCTTTTACGCACAGTAAGGGAGATTTGCACCTGTTAAAGCGCAGCTTGAGCGTCAACAATCCTAGCATGGGATCAGCTAGCGCCGCCGCTCTCCGACGACGCCGGCGACCTTGTCCCAAGCCACCTGAGCGGGGCCGCGCGCCATGTCGATAACGGACCTCCAGCCTGAACTGCCGCTGCCGCCGCCGCCGCTCAAGGACGACCAGCCCTATGTGCCGGCGCGGATGGTCAACGAGTTCCAATATTGCCCGCGTCTAGCTTATCTCGAATGGGTCCAAGGGGAGTGGGCGGAGTCGGCTGATACGGTGGAAGGGCGCGGGGTTCATCGCCGGGTCGATCGCGGCTCCGGCGAGCTCCCCGAGGCGGCGGCGATCGGCGACGACGAACGCATCCATGCACGTTCGGTGACCTTGTCGTCCGACCGACTCGGGCTGATCGCGCGCCTCGATCTGATCGAAGTCGAAGACGGCGCAGTGGTACCGGTCGACTACAAGCGCGGCCGGCGACCGCATGTCGCGGCCGGCGCCTATGACCCTGAGCGTGTCCAGCTCTGCGTCCAGGGGTTGATCCTCGAAGAAAACGGCTATCGCTGCAGCGAAGGGGCTCTCTATTTTCGCGAGAGCCGTGAGCGCGTCAGCATCGCCTTCGATGCCGAGCTGCGCTCGCAAGCGCTAGCTGCGGTAAGCGGGCTGCGTCTCGTCGCGGCCGGCGGCCGCATCCCGCCGCCGCTCGAAGACAGCCCGAAATGCCCGCGCTGCTCGCTGGTCGCGATCTGTATGCCGGAGGAGGTCAACTTCCTCCGCCACGGCGTTGCGCCGCGGCCGCTCGCGGCAAGCCGGGATCTGTCCCTGCCGGTTTACGTGCAGGCCTCGCCGGCACGGGTGCGCAAGCGGGGCGAGACCCTGCTGATCCAGACCGAGGACGGCGCCGAGACGACGGCGCGGCTGATCGACACCTCGCATCTCGTGGTAGTCGGCGCCGTCGATGTCACCGCCCCGGTCTTGCACGAGCTGATGCGCCGCGAGATCCCGGTGAGCTGGTATTCGGGAAGCGGCTGGTTTCTTGGGCATACGATCGGCACCGGGCATAAGAACGTCGAGCTGCGCACGGCGCAGTACCGGGGCAGCTTCGACGCCGCGTTCTGCCTGCGCCTGGCGCGCGGCCTTGTCACGTCGAAACTGCGCAATTCGCGCACGCTGTTGCGACGCAACACACGGGCCGACTCCCCGCCGGAGGCGGCGCTCGGTGGCCTTCAGCGAGCCGCCCGCGCTGCGGGCGAGGCGAAGAGCCTGGCTGAATTGCTCGGCGTCGAGGGTAATGGCGGCGCAATCTATTTCGGCAATTTCGGGTCGATGTTGACCGGCGCGGCCAATGGAAAGTCGGGCGACGAGGACCCGTTGCGCTTCGAGTTTGAGAACCGCAACCGGCGCCCGGCGACCGATCCGGTCAACGCCATGCTCTCCTTCGCGTATGCGATGCTGGTGCGCGAATTGACGGCGACCTTGTCGGCGGTCGGCTTCGATCCGTATCGCGGCTTCTATCACCAGCCGCGCTACGGCCGGCCGGCACTGGCGCTCGACATCATGGAGCCGTTCCGGCCGATCCTTGCCGACTCGGCGGTCATCACCGCAGTCAACAATGGCGAGATCAAGCCCGGCGATTTCGTATGGGCCGGGCGCGCCTGCGCCTTGTCGCCATCGGGCCGCAAGAAGATGATTGCCGCGTTCGAAAGACGGCTGGCGATGGAAATCACCCATCCGGTATTCGGTTATCGGCTGAGCTACCGGAGACTTCTCGAAGTCCACGCGCGCCTTCTCGGCCGGCATCTGATGGGCGAGATCCCGGAATTGCCCCCGGTAGAGCCGCGATGAATGCCTCGCCAGCGAGCGCCCGGCGCGACCCGGCGCGATACCAAATGGGCCATGGGGGCGACGAGAACCTATACATAGTCACCTACGACATCGCCGCGCCGCGGCGCTGGCGCAAGGTGTTCCGCATCATGGAAGGCTTTGGCGAATGGGTGCAGCTGTCGGTATTTCAATGCCGGCTGACTCGAAGGCGCCAGATCGAGTTGAAGCTCGCACTCGACGAAGTCATCAACCACGCGGAGGACCATGTGATCATCATCGATGTCGGTCCGGCGGCAGCGAACCGACCGCGGATAGAGAGTTTGGGAAAACCGTTCTCTGTAGTCGATCGCGGCCCGGTAATCGTGTAAAATGGTTGCCGTACCCGAGCGAGCGCTCCGGTGGCTTCCAAAACCGGCGGAGCGCTCGCAGCGCTGTTTGACATTGATAAGAGATGGACTTGGCCACACGAAGTCGCGCATGAGTCTGGAACACCTCATGAACGTTTACGTGCCGAAGCAGCACCGCTCGAAATTCTCCCGCCAACCCATGGCCATCGCTCCGTTAGCGACACCCGCCGCCCCCCCCGGTGACAGTGCCGGGGCCTCATTGAAGCTCTGTTTTCGGCGCTCGGCTAAACCAACGCTGAACAGGCCCCCCCCGGTGACAGTGCCGGGGCCTCATTGAAGCAGCCCTATGACGCGATGGCTGTCGTTTCGGCGGATTGCCCCCCCCGGTGACAGTGCCGGGGCCTCATTGAAGCGCATTGGCGTCCTGATACTGAATCCCGTTTGTCGCCAGCGCCCCCCCCGGTGACAGTGCCGGGGCCTCATTGAAGCTATGCTGTGCATCTGGCGTTGTTAGGGCGCGCAGCGCCCCCCCCGGTGACAGTGCCGGGGCCTCATTGAAGCGTCGTAAAGATGCCGGGCGTTTTGATGATGAACGCGGGCCCCCCCCGGTGACAGTGCCGGGGCCTCATTGAAGCACCGAGGTCGCCGTCGCCGTGCCGCAGCTCGGCCGGCCCCCCCCGGTGACAGTGCCGGGGCCTCATTGAAGCGTGGCGCAAGTGCCGTTCGTCGTGTCGGTGAAGACAAGCCCCCCCCGGTGACAGTGCCGGGGCCTCATTGAAGCCCGCGTTTCT